>Ga0214472_10000006_pt1 | contig 391477 bp, 342 predicted proteins | sample RVTome_6_FD_207662 | JGI IMG/M metagenome (GOLD analysis project Ga0214472, IMG submission 207662) | Soil microbial communities from uranium-contaminated site in the Upper Colorado River Basin, Wyoming, United States - RVT140D175 | ecosystem: Environmental > Terrestrial > Soil > Contaminated... | reverse complement strand
TATATCGGGGTCGAACAGCACGGGCCCTTCAAGACCGACGCCTATCGCTACTAACCACACACACCCCAACCCCCAACCCCCAACCAAAGGGCGCCCGCCAACACTGGCCGGCGCCCTTTCTTGTGCGGTGCAGCGACGAATGGAAAGATTGCTTCGACGAACCGACCGCTTGTATGATTGATATGTTGTCACATACCGAATAGGCCACGGGGCATGAAACATGTCCGCACTACCGCTTTGCGCGCTTTGCTCCTCGCGAGCGCCATGATCGCTGCCGAACCCTCCTTTGCCCAGCAGGCCGAACGCGACGGGGATCTTCACGACGAGACGTCCGCCCAGATCGTCGTGACAGCCCGTTTCGTGGAACGGCTCGACGTGCTGGCCGGCACATCGACACTGTCGGGCGCGGAGCTCGACCAGAGCGTGCGGCCACAGATCGGCGATACGCTGACATCGCTGCCGGGCGTTTCGGCAACCTCGTTCAGCCCTGGTGCGTCACGGCCTGTGCTTCGCGGTTTCCAGGGCGAACGCATTCGCGTGCTGACCGACGGCATCGGCGCGATCGACGTTTCGAACACGTCGGCGGATCACGCCGTCACCATCGATACGCTGACATCCTACCGTATCGAGGTGCTGCGCGGCCCGGCGGCTCTGCTGTTCGGGAGCCAGGCGATCGGCGGCGCGGTCAACGTTTTCGACCGGCGCATACCGCGCGAAGTGCCCGAGGAACCGGTTCATTTCGACGGTCTCGCCAACTATGCAACGGCCGCCGACGACCGCAGCATTGCCGGCGCGATCGATGTGCCGTTGACGAGCCGTTTCGTGGCGCATGTCGACGGCAGTTATCGCAATACCGACGATGTTCGCATTTCGGGCTTCACCCTGGCGCCGAATCTGCGCGCCGAGCAGCTCGATATCGCGGCGGAAGAGGCCGGGGAAAGCCATGATGACGAAGCCACTGAGGCACTGGATATGGCTAATCTCCGGGGCGCCGTGCCCAACACCGCGACCGAAACCTGGACCGCGGGTGTGGGTCTCGCCCTTATCGACGACTGGGGCAATATCGGTGCTTCTGTCAGTTTCTATAACAGCGATTATGGCATCCCGACCCGGCCGGGCACCGAACATCATCACGAGGAAGATGGAGGCGATGCCGAGGACGAAGAGGGGCATGAGGAGGAAGGACCGGTAACGATCGGCCTGCAGCAGGTTCGCGCGGACTTGCGCGGCGAAATCGTGACCGGCGGCGGCTTTTTTGAAAGCATCCGGTTGCGCCTCGGCTATTCCGACTATGAACATATCGAGTTCGAAGGCGACGAGATCGGTACGCAGTTTCTCGTTTCCGGGCTCGAAGGGCGGCTTGAGCTTGTCCAGGCCGATCATGGCGGGTGGCGCGGCGTGATCGGCGGGCAGCTCTATGTCCGCGATTTCGATGCTATCGGTGCGGAGGCTTTCGTTCCGCGCAACGATACCCGCCAGATCGGCCTGTTCACGATCCAGGAGTTCGAGTTAGGGCCCTTGGGGTTGGAGATCGCCGGACGCTACGAGCATACGAGCGTCGGGGCCGGGCCCTTGGCGATAGATCGCAGCTTCGATGCCTTTTCGGGCGCGGTGGGCCTTGGCTACGAAGTCGTGCCTGAGGTTCGCATCGGCGCCAATCTTTCGCGCGCCGAACGCGCGCCTTCGGCGGAAGAGCTGTTTTCCAACGGCCCCCATATCGCGACCCAGGCGTTCGAGGTCGGCAATCCCGATTTCTCCACCGAGAAGAATATCGGGCTCGAAGCCTATCTGCGCGGCGACACCGGACGGTTCAGTTTCGCGCTGACCGGCTTCGTCAGCTGGTTCGACGATTTCATCTACGAAACGGATACCGGCCTTGAAGAGGACGCCCTTCCGGTCTTCCAATATTTCCAGCAGGACGCGACCTATCTCGGTTTCGAGGCGGAGCTGAGTGCGCTGCTCGTCGAGATCGGAGATATCGCGATCAACGCCGACCTTGTTACCGATTATGTCCGCGCGACTGTCGATGGCGCCGGGCCTGTGCCCCGCATCCCGCCGTTGCGGGTGCTCGCCGGCCTCGAAGCGCAGTCCGACGCTTTCGATGCACGTATTGAAACCGAGTGGGTCGCGAAGCAGGATCGGATCGCCGCCTTCGAAACGGCGACCGACGACTTTGCCCTGGTCAACTTCTCGGCCGCCTGGCGGCCTTGGGGCAGGACCAACGGCAGCGCGATCTTCGCATCGGTCAACAACCTGTTCGACGTTGACGCGCGGCGGCATGCGTCCTTCACCAAGGATTTCGTGCCCTTGACGGGGATCGATTTCCGGGTCGGGGTCAGGGCGCGCTTCTAGCAGCCGATTCTCCCACCGCGAGGGGCTTCCACGACCTTCCGCATGCCCCCCATCCGGTCTAGAAGCGCCTCATGTTACGGGGCATCCGACCGCTATGATCACCGTTTCGACCAGTGTGGCCGTTATAATCGGCATGGTGCTGGCCGCCTGGCTAGCGGTTGCCATCTGGGCGACGGTTACGGCCCTGCGCGTGCGCGCCGCCGGAGAACGGGCGGCGGCGGCTGCGCGGCGGGGCGGGCGCCTCCTCGAAAGCGCGCCGACGGTCTTTATGATCGTCGATGCCAAGGATCGGGTCGATGCGGGGCCACGCCTCGCGGAATGGTTCGGTTTCTCCCGTCCGCCCCGGCGCCTTTCCGACTTCAAGGACCTGATCGACGAAAAACGGTTCGGCGCCTTGATGGAGGCCGTGCGCGCAACGCGTCGAACCGCAAAACCCTTTGGCCAGGAACTGAGGCTCGCGGGGTCCGGCCGTATTCTTTATGTGCAGGGCGGTCCGGCGCCCGATGATCTGGGCGGCCCCCAGGCGGCGATCCTCTGGATTTTCGATGCCAGCGAAACGCGTAGCGAGATTGTCGACCTTACAAGCCGGGCGGATCGCGCCGTGGAGGCGCTGACCGCGCTTTCAGCGCTGATCGAAGCGGCACCCTTCCCGATGTGGCACCGCGGGCCCGATCTCCGGCTTACCCTCGTCAACCAGGCCTATGTCGGGGCGGTCGAGGCCGAAAATGCAGCGGAAGTCATCGCACGCGGTATCGAACTGATCGAGCTTTCGGGCAAGGATAGCGCGCAGGCCGTAGCTTCGCGGGTGCGTGAGGAGGGCGAGGCGCACATCCGGACGGTTCCGGCGACCTTGGGCGGCGAACGCCGGATGCTAAGGATCGCGGACGTGCCGCTCGGCGATGCCGGGGTTGCCGGCTATGCGTTGGATGTCGAGCAGCTGGAGCAGGCACGCGCCGAGCTTGGCCGTTTCGCCCGGGCTCAGCGCGCGATGCTGGACCTGCTCTCGGCCGGCGTGGCGCAGTTCGATGCGGAGCGTTCGCTGGTCTTCTCCAACCAGCCGTTCCAACGCATCTTCGCGATGAAGAGCGAATGGCTCGCCGACCGCCCCGAATTCGATCGTGTTCTCGAACGCATGCGCGAGACTGAACGCGCGCCCGAAGTGGCCGATTTTCCGGAATGGAAAGCGGAAAAGCGCCAATGGTTCCACGCCGGCAACGAGGCGTCGGAGGAAAACTGGTTGCTGACCGACGGAACGCATATTCGTGTCGTCGCCCAGCCATTGCCCGACGGCGGTTTGCTGCTGATTTTCGAGGACATTACCGAACAGGCCCAGCTCGCAAGCGCCCGCGACACGCTGCTGCGCGTCCGCACCGCCACCTTCGACAATCTATCCGAAGCGATCGCTGTGTTCGCCGCCGATGGCCGTTTACACCTTTGGAACCGGCGGATTGAGGAGGTCTGGGATATCGGCGAGGATGTTCTCGCGAGTCATCCGCGCGTCGATGCAATGATGGCTGCGGTTGCCGACCAGTTCGTCGATCCCGATGGTGCCGAGGCGATCCAGCAGGCGGTGCGTATGGCGACGTTCGATCGCCAGCAAAAGGGTGGCCGTTTCGTCCTGAAAGATTTGCGCAATTTCGCTTATGCTGCGGTGCCGCTGCCCGATGGCAATGCGCTCTTCACTATGCTCGACATTTCGGACAGCACGCGGATCGAAGCGGCGCTGCGCGAACGCGCCCAAGCCTTGGAAGCGGCCGATCAGGTGAAGACCGCCTTCGTGTCGAACATGAGCTACGAACTCAGGACGCCGCTCACCTCCATCGCCGGTTTCGCCGAAATGCTGGACGGCGGCTATGCCGGCGAACTTTCCGCCCGGGCCGCCGAATATGTAAGCGCGATCCTTGAGTCCGTCGGCAAGCTCCGCACCCAGATCGACGAGGTTCTCGATCTTACGCAAAGCGAAGCGGGCGGCTTGCCGTTGGCGCGCGAGGAAGTCGACCTACGGCAGATGTGCGAGGACGCTGCCGCCGAGGTCCGCGTACTGACGGAGGAGAGCCGGCATCAACTTGTCACCGAAATCGACTGGTCCGTAGGCAGCGTCACCGGCGATGCCCACCGGTTGCGTCAGTCTGTGGATCACCTCTTGCGTAACGCGGTGCGCTACACGCCCGAAGGCGGACGCGTGCTGCTGCATGCAGAGGGCGACGCGGCAGAAGCGCGGATCACCATTTCCGACAATGGTACAGGGATCGCGCCCGGAGAACAGACGCGGGTGTTCGACCGGTTCCATCGCGCGGATGCCGAGGAACAATCGCGCGCTCTGGGCCTGGGCCTGCCGCTGACCAAGCAGTTCGTTGAAGCGCATGGCGGATCCATCGACCTGCAAAGTACGCCGGGCGAAGGGACATTCGTGACGATCACCTTGCCGCGCGGCGGGGCGGGGTAGCCGCGGTTGGATACCGATCTCTTCTTGCCCGATGAAGCCGCGACTTTGGCGCTCGGCGCCCGGATCGCCGATCTGCTGGAGCCTGGGGATGCGATCGCGCTGTTCGGCGATCTCGGCGCCGGCAAAACGACGCTGACACGCGGCATACTCTCCGCGCTTGGCCTTTCCGAGGAAGCGCCCAGCCCGACCTTTGCGATCGTCCAGCCTTATGAACCGCCCGAAACGCGGCTGCCGGTCTGGCATGTCGATCTTTACCGGATCGAGAAGCCCGAGGAGACGCTGGAGCTCGGCCTTGAGGATGCGCGTCGCGATTGCGTCATGATCGTCGAGTGGCCCGAGCGCCTTGGCGAAGCGCTATGGAACGATGTGTTGCGGCTGGAACTGTGTATCGAGGTGCCGGGGGAAGGGCGATCCGCCGCTCGGCGCTTGACAGCGACCCTTCCGCCCGCTTGGGAAGCACGATGGCGACAAGCATGAAATATCCTGATTCCGCTCCGGATTTTCTGGAGGAGAATGGCTGGGGCGACGGGGCGTTACTGCCGCTTGCCGGTGACGCTTCCTTCCGACGCTATTTCCGCGTCGTGGCGCCGGGGCGGACCGCGGTGCTGATGCACGCGCCCCCCGAAACCGAGAACAGCCAGCCCTTTCTGGACGTCGCGACGCATTTGAATCGGCTCGGTTTCGCGGCGCCCAGGATCATGGCGAGCGATCTCGAAAAAGGGTTGATCCTGCTGGAGGATTTTGGCGATGCCCGGATGCGCGAGGTTGTCGATGCAGCGCCCGAGAGCGAGGCGCGCATCTATCGCGACGCAGTAACGTTGCTTGGCGTGCTCCACCGTTCACCAGCCGGCGATCTGCCGCCCTATACACTTGCCGAATATCTGCGTGAAGCGCGGTTGTTCACGGAATGGTATGCGCCCGCGGTGGACATTACTGTTGACGAAGAAGCCTATGAAACGGCGTTTACACAGGCGCTTAAGCCGGTACTGGAACTCGGCGAACCGGTTACGGTGCTGCGCGATTATCACGCCGAAAATCTTATGCTGCTCGAAGGACGACACGGCATCGGCTCTCTTGGCCTGCTCGACTTTCAGGACGCGTTGGCCGGGCACCCGGCCTATGATCTCGTTTCGCTGCTCCAGGATGCGCGCCGCGACGTCAATCGCGAGCTCGAAGAGAATATGCTGACCCACTACCGCGTGACCAACCCCGATGCTGCGGGCCAGGGCTTCGAAGCCGCCTATGCCGTTCTCGGCGCCCAGCGTAACGCCAAGATTCTCGGCATCTTCACACGGCTGTGGAAACGGGACGGCAAATCGCGTTACCTCTCCTATCAGGCACGCGTCTGGAAATATCTGGAGCGCGACCTCAGGCATCCGGCGCTTGCGCCGGTCGCGGCCTGGTTCTCGGCCAATGTCCCGAGTTCGAAGCGCGCCGCGGCGTGGGAAGGCGTTTCGACGCGATGACCAAATATAGCGCTCCCCTCGCCATCCGTCCGGCTACTGAAGGGCCGGTGGTAGAAGCGGCGATGGTCATGGCGGCAGGCCTTGGCAAGCGCATGCGGCCCTTGACCGCGACAACGCCCAAGCCGCTTATCCAGGTGTCGGGCCGGGCACTGCTCGATCATGTGCTCGACCGGTTGCGCGACGCCGGCGTCACCAAGGCGGTCGTCAATGTCCACTATCTTGCCGATGCCCTGGAAGCGCATGTCGCGCGGCGCGGCGCCGACATCGCAATCACGATTTCCGACGAACGGGCGCAGCTTCTCGAAACCGGTGGTGGGGTAACCAAGGCGCTGCCGCTGATCGATTCCGATCCCTTCTACATCCTCAACACCGATGTCCTCTGGGTCGACGGTCCGAGCGATACGCTGCGTTTGCTGGCGGCCCGCTGGGATCCGGACAAGATGGACGCGTTGTTGCTGCTGGTTCCGCAGGCGCGCGCGCATTGTCATGGCGGGCGCGGCGATTTTCATATGGACAGCATCGGACGGATCCGGCGGCGCGGGCGCGGCAAGATCGCGCCTTTCGTCTATTCGGGTATCCAACTCGTCTCGAAACGCCTGTTCGAGGATGCACCGGAAGGTCCGTTCTCGACGAATATCCTGTGGGACCGGGCGATCGAAGCGGGTCGCGCCTTCGGGCTCGCGCATCAGGGCATGTGGTTTGATATCGGCACGCCGCCGGCGATCAAGAAAGCCGAAATGCTGCTCGTGGATGTCTGAGGCCGCCCACCCGCACGTCTTTACAATCCCGCCCCACCGGGCCTTTGCCGATGCGCTGGCGGCGGGCCTGCTCGCGATGCACGGCAAGGATCGACTGGCGCTCGCACGCGGCATCGTCCTTGTCCCCACCAACCGCGCCGCGCGGGCGATCCAGGATGCGTTCGTGCGCCGTGCCGAAACCGGGCTGCTGCTGCCGCGTCTGATTCCGATAGGCGATCCCGAGATCGCCGAAACGCTGGGCGGCGCGCTCGATCCGATGGGGGAGGGCGAGCAAGCGCCTCCGGCGATAGCGCCGCTGGAACGCACGATGCGGCTCGCAACCCTCGTCCAGCAGGTGCGTGGCGGGTTCGGCGAGGATATCGATGCCGGGGAGGCGATACGCCTCGCCCGCGATCTTGGCGTGACGCTGGATCAATTGCTGATCGAAAAGGCTGATCCGCGCCGGATCGACGCGTTGGCCGAGGCCGAACTGCCCGAGCATTGGCAGGCCTCGCTCGACCAGCTCCAGCTGATCATCCGTAAATGGCCGGAAGAGCTGAACCGGCTCGGGTTGATCGACATGGCTGCGCGCCGCAACATATTGCTCGGCCGTGTCGCGGAACGGTGGCGGGAAGCGCCGCCCCAAGGCTTTGTCGCGGCTGCGGGTATCACCTCGACGGCTCCGGCGGTGGCCGATGTGCTGCGCGCCGTTTCGCGCATGGACGGCGGTATGGTCGTCCTGCCCGCGCTCGATATCGATATGCCGCCGCCGGAATGGGAAGCGCTCGGCCCGCACGAGCCCGATTCCGAAACCGGCTTCCGCAAGCCGTCGATCGAAACCCATCCGCAATTCGCGCTCAAGCTGCTGCTCGACCGCATGGGCGTCGCGCGCGACGAGGTCGAGCGCTGGCGCTGGGGAGGCGGCCATGACAGCCCGGCGGTGAGGACGCGCGCCATCGGCAACGGCATGGCGCCCGCATCCTTCACCGGCAAATGGAACGATCTGGTGCCCGCCGAGCGGCGGCTTTCCGGCGTGCGCGCCGTCGAGCTGGCGACACCGGCAGAGGAGGCGCAGGTGATCGCGCTCGCCATGCGTGAAGCGATTGAAGAACCGGCGCGTACAGCGGCGCTGGTGACGCCGGACCGCGCCTTGGCACGCCGGGTGTCGGCGCATCTCAGACGCTGGGGCATCAGTGCCGACGATTCCGCGGGCCGGCCGCTGTCTGAATTGCCTTCGGGGACCTTGCTCGTCACGCTCGCCGAAGCGGCCGCGGAGCGTTTCGCGCCGGTGCCCCTGATGGCGCTTCTGAAACATCCGCTGGTGCGCTTTGGCGACGAGATTCGCGGGCCCTGGCTCTCCATGGTCCGCCGTTTCGACCTGCTGATGCGCGGGCCACGGCCACGGCCTGGGCTCGGCGGTATCGCCGCGCATATGGCCAGCCAGCGCGAGGGCGCACGGGAAAGGCGGCAGCACGAAATCGACGCGGTTCTCATCTGGTGGAAGGACATCCTGCCGCTTCTCGAACCCTTGGAAAAAGCCGCAGCGAAACCGCGCACCTTGCCGGAACAGATTGCGGCGGTGCGCGATGCCGCGACGCAGCTGGCGGGCGATGCCGCATGGTCCGGCCCGGGCGGACGCGAGGCGGCGGACTTCATTGCCGATTGCGAGATGCATGGCGCGCAGGGACCGGCGCGGGCCGATATGGCGTCGCTCGCCGCGCTGCTGACGCATCTGATGGCGGATCGGGCGGTGCGTCCGCCCTATGGCGGGCACCCCCGGCTGTTCATCTGGGGCCTGCTCGAGGCGCGGCTGCAACAGGCGGATGTGATGATCCTCGGCGGCCTCAACGAAGGCGTCTGGCCGAACCTGCCGACGCCCGATCCGTGGTTGGCACCGCGCCTGCGCCGCGAACTCAAGCTTCCCGGGTTGGATCGCCGCATCGGTCTTGCCGCGCATGATTTCGCGAGTGCGCTGGGTGGGCGGCAGGTGCTGGTAACCCGCGCCCGGCGCGATGCGAGCGCGCCCGCCATTGCCAGCCGTTTCTGGTTGCGGCTCGAAGCGATGACCGGCGGACTGACGCGCGCGCCCCGCTTCGCGGCCTGGGCTCAGGCAATCGACCGGCCGCGGGAGGGCGTGCGCCCCGTCTCCCAACCCGCACCGTCGCCTCCGGTTGCAGTCCGCCCGAAGCGGATTTCGGTTACCGCCGTTGACCGTCTAAAGGCGGATCCTTACGCCTTTTACGCGCGCACGATGCTGGGCCTGTCGCGGCTCGATCCCGTCGATGCCGAGCCCAGCCCAGCTTGGCGGGGATTGGCGGTCCATGCGATTTTCGAAGCCTGGTTCAAGGAAGATGGCTGCGATCCTGCCAAATTACTGCCGCGCGCCGAAGCCTTGCTCGCCGGGAGCGATGCCCATCCGCTGATGCGGGCATTATGGCAGCCGCGGCTGTTGGAACCGGTTGAATGGATGGCGGGCAGGGTTGCGAAATTTGCGGCCGAGGGCCGGACGCCGATTGCCGCCGAGACCAAGGGCGAGGCGGAGGTTGCGGGCGTGACGCTGCGCGGCACCGCCGACCGGGTCGACCGGCTTGCGGACGGTTCGCTGGCGATTGTCGACTATAAGACCGGCAAACCGCCCAGCGTATCACAGGTCGAGGCCGGGTTCGCGATGCAATTGGGGTTGCTGGGACTGCTGGCGGAACACGGGGCTTTCACCGGGATAGAGGGCGTGGCCGAGACGTTCGAATATTGGTCGCTGATGAAAGAAAATGATCAGTTCGGCGCGATCAAGACACCCTTTAAACGCGGCGGCACAATCGTGTCGGACAATTTCGTCGCCCATGCCGCGGACGTTTTCGAGGCGGCGGCCGGGCGATGGTTGACGGGGAGCGAACCTTTTACCGCCAAGCTCCATCCCGAATATGCCCCCTATGACGAGTATGACCAGCTGATGCGGCGCGACGAATGGTATGGGCGCGGCGATGGCTAGACGGATGAAGCCCCTCTATTCGCTGACGTCCGAGCAGCGCGATGCGTCGGCGCCCAAGGAACTGGCCTGGCTGTCCGCGTCGGCGGGAACCGGCAAGACGCAGGTGCTCACCGCGCGCGTGATGCGGTTGTTGCTCGCCGGCGTCGATCCCGCCTCGATCCTCTGCCTTACCTTCACCAAGGCCGGCGCTGCCGAGATGGCCGACCGAATCCACGAACGCCTGGCCTATTGGGTGCGGCTGAAGGGACCGAAGCTGGCACAGGAATTGCGTGCGCTCGGCGAGCCGGTGGGCGAAGAAAATGTCGAGGCGGCTCGGCGGCTCTTTGCCGAGGTGCTCGACGCGACCGGCGGCGGCCTGCGCATCCAGACGATCCACGCCTTCTGTCAGAGCCTGCTGGCGGCTTTTCCGGCGGAGGCGGGCATCGTTCCGGGGTTCCAGCCGGTCGAGGGCCGGGAACAGGCGCTGCTGCTCCGTGAAACGATGGCCGAAATGCTCGTCGCTGCGGAAGAGCGCGGCGATGGCCTGCTGACGGCTGACGTCCAGAAGTTGAGCCGAAGGATGGGCGAGGACGGAGCCGAGAAATTCCTGGAACGCTGCGCCGGCGCCTTTTCCGAACTCCGCTCGCTCGGCGCGCCGGAATTGATCGGCGACAAAATGCGGCACGCGCTCGAGGTGCCGCTGGGCGATATCGATGAAGTGATTGCGGAAGGTTGTTCCGATGAGCTTTTCGATATTGCTACGCTGCGCCGGATCGGTGCAGCCAACGCCGCATGGGGGACGTCGGCGACCGGGATACCCAACGCGGCGAAAATCGAAACTTGGATCGGTGCCGATCTGCAGGCCCGCGCGAACACTTTGGAAGACTTGAGCACCATCTGGTGCAAGGCGGATGGCGACCTTCGCAAGGTTGCGGCCGGACAGATCAAGGCCGACCCGGATTATGAAGCCCTTTGCGTGACTATCGACGAGACAGTCTCCGGCCTCCTCGCACTTCGCATCAAGGCCGAATTCTCCGATTTCGCTGCGGCGGGACTGAGAGCAGGACGAAGCTTTGCCGAAGCCTATGCGATGGCCAAGGGTCGCCGCGGCGTGCTCGATTTCGGTGACATGATCGGCCAGGCGCGCGGCTTGCTGGGCCAGCCGGGGATCGGCGATTGGATCCGCTACAAGCTCGATCAGTCTATCGATCATATCCTTGTCGACGAGGCGCAGGACACCAATGCAGACCAATGGGATATCGTCTGGCATCTGACCGAAGAATTTTTCGAGAGCGACCCCGATAGCGGTGACGCGCCGCACCGGACGATCTTCGCGGTCGGGGATTTCAAACAGGCGATTTTCGGATTTCAGGGCACCAATCCGCAGGCGTTCCGCGACGCGCAGGGCAGGTTTGCTCGCCATATCGCAGAGCGGTTGCGCAAGTTGCGCGATCTCAGTCTCGACAAGAGCTATCGGTCGACGCCGCCGATCCTGGAGCTCGTCGATGCCGTCATGACCGATATCGGCGCGCCGGCGATTGGCCTCGATAGCGGTATCCGGCCGCATGTCAGCGGCCGCGACGACAAGCCCGGGCGGGTGACCTTGCTGCGACCGGTCACGGGCGAGCAGCCGGAGGATGCCGAAGAAGGCTGGGTGGCCGACGCCAAGCTCAAGATGGCGTCGAACCTCGCGAAGCAGGTGAAGCGGTGGCTCGACGACAAGCTGTGGCTCGGCGGGCAGGGCAGGGCGCTGCGACCCGAGGACGTGCTGATACTGGTGCGCAGCCGCGGCGAGCTGGCCGCGCTTCTCGTCGCCCGGCTCCACAAGGAAGGCGTGCCGGTGGCCGGTGTCGACCGCCTGATGCTGACCGATCCGCTTGCCGTGCAGGACCTGCTGGCGGCTTTGCGTTTCGCGCTTCAGCCCGAAGACGATCTCAACCTCGCGAGCCTCCTCGTTTCCCCGCTTGGGGGGTGGAGTCAGGAACGGCTCTACGAGGCCGCGACGGAGCGGCGTGGCAGCCTCTGGAGCGTTTTGCGCGATACGCTGGACGATGACGACGAAACCCGCGTCGCGCTCGAAGCAATCCTGAACGCGGCGGATCTTGTGACGCCCTATCAGTTGTTGGAATCGATCCTGTCGGGTCCGCTCCGGGGCCGTGAAAAGCTGCTGTCCCGGCTAGGCGAGGAAGCGCGCGATCCGATCGAGGAACTGCTCAACCGGGCGCTCGTCTTTGAAAACGAAAACCCGCCCTCGCTCCAGCATTTCCTGCAATGGTTCGATAGCGGCGATGCCGAGATCAAGCGCGATCCGGCGGCTCCGCTCGATGCGGTGCGGGTGATGACGGTGCACGGTGCCAAGGGCTTGCAGGCACCGCTTGTTATCCTGGCGGATGCCGCCGCGAATCCGGACGACAGGCCGCTCAGCGAAGTCGATTTCCCGCTTGGCAACGAACGCCAAGGCGTGCCGATCCCCAGGCCGCGCAAGATCGAGCAGGTTGGCTCACTCGCGGAGATCGTCGAGGCGAAGAAACAGGCTGATTTCGAGGAACATTGGCGACTTCTCTACGTCGCGCTGACCCGCGCCGAGGAACATCTCGTTGTCGGCGGCGCGCTGGGAAGCCGCGCCAAGGGCATTCCGCCCGAGAAGAGCTGGTATGCGGCGGTGGAACGCGCGCTGGTCGGGCTGGGCGGCGAATGGATCGAAGACGGGCTTTGGCCTGGCCGGTGGGAGTTCGAAGGCAAAACGCCGCCGAAGGCCAAAGCCGGCAAGGCGGCAAGGGCGCGGCTCGCAGTGCCCGATTTGCCGGAGCCTGACTGGCTTCACCGCCGCGCGCCGGATGAGCAGCGCCCGCCGCGGCCGCTGGCACCTTCTTCGCTCGGCAACGACACGGTCGCCGATCCGCCGCCGGATTCGGCAATGCGCGCGGCCGCCGAGCGCGGGCAGCTGCTGCACAGCCTGTTCGAGCGGTTGCCGGATGTGAAGCCCGGCAATCGCCGCGATGCAGCGCTGGCGTGGCTCGAGCGTGTCGCAGGCGTGGAACGAACCGGGGAGCATGAGGAAATCGCCGATGCGGCGCTGGCGGTGATCGACGATCCGGCGTTTGCCGATCTGTTTGCGCCGGACGCGCTGGCCGAGGCACCGATAGCAGCGGTGGTCGGAGAGATCGTCGTGTCGGGTACGGTCGATCGTTTGCTCATCGACGACGATCTCGTGCGGGTGATCGATTTCAAGACCGGCCGGCGCGTGCCGTCGGTCATCGAAAAGGTACCGGAAGCGCATGTGAAACAGATGGCGGCCTATGCGGCGGCGCTTGGCGTGATCTTTCCGGATCGCCGCATAGAGGCGACCCTGCTGTATACGTCGGGCCCGCTATTGTTGACGCTGGGCGCAGCCCTTTTGGAGGCTCACAAGCCCGGCTTGGCCCATGAGGAGCAAAGTTTGTCGCCGGTTGGTTGAGCGCGGCGCACTCTCACCCTAAATGGCTATCAACCCTTCAAGGAGAATCGATCATGGCAACCAAGCCGATTACCGATACCAGCTTCGAAACGGACGTCCTGAATGCCGACGGCCCCGTGCTCGTCGATTTCTGGGCGGAGTGGTGCGGCCCCTGCAAGATGATCGGCCCGTCGCTCGAAGAGCTGTCGGAAGAGATGGACGGGCAGGTGACCATCGCCAAGCTCAATATCGATGAAAACCCGGAAGCGGCGGCCCGATACGGCGTGCGCAGCATTCCGACCATGCTGATCTTCAAGGGCGGCGAAAAACATGCCGAAAAGATCGGCGCTGCGCCCAAGATGCAGCTGAAACAGTGGATCGAGAGCGCGCTCGCGGTCTAGCCGAACAGAATTTCCGCCGCCTGATCCCATAGCTGCGGTGTGGCGGCCGAGAGCAATCCCGGCCGCCTTTCCGCGGGGCGGTAGGTGCTGCCATCCGGCCGTGCGGTCTTTCCTCCCGCTTCTTCGACGAACAATGCGCCCGGCGCATGATCCCAGGGCAGGATGCGTTCGAACAGCGCGATATCGTTCTGGCCGAGTATGAGCCGCGGGTATTGCTCGCCGGCGCAGCGGGGAATCGCGACCAGTTCCAGCTTACCTTCCGCGCGGCGTGTAAATTCCGACCGGTGCGCCTCGTCCATGAAGCGCATGCCGAGCGCGGCCTTGGGAAGTTCCGAACCGGTCGCCTGCGCCTCGATACGTTCACCCTCGACAAAAGCGCCGTGGCCGCGATGGGCGTGGCAGATACGGCCGGTGACCGGATCGAACATCCAGCCGGCTTCGGTCTCGCCATCGGCGAGCAGCGCGATCATCAACGCGAACGGCGCCTGGCCTTGCGAATAGTTGGACGTGCCGTCTATCGGATCGATGATCCACACCATGCCCTTGTCGAGCCCATCAAGCAGGCTCGGATTTTCCTCTGCTGATTCCTCGCCAACGATGCGCGCTTCCGGAAGGAGCGCGAGCAAAGCTTCGCTCAACATGTCCTCGGCCTCGCGATCGGCGATGGTGACGACTTCGCCCGGCGATTTTTCGGCGATTTCGTGTGCGGCCAGGCTCTGGAAGCGCGGCATCACTACCGTCTGCGCGGTATCCTGGAGATGCGAGAGGACGGGCGCGTAGAGCGGGTGGAGGGCTTTAGGTCCGGTAGTCGGCATTGATCGAGATATAGCCATGGGTGAGGTCGCAGGTCCACACCGTGGCGCGGCCGTCCCCGAGGCCCAGATCGACGCCGATCTCGATCTCCTGGCCCTTCAGATGCGCCGCGACGGGGGCTTCGTCATAGCCTTCTACGGCGAGACCGTCTTTCGCCACCTGCGTCGCGCCGAACCGGATCGAGAGCCTGTCCCGGTCGGCGGGTTCGCCGGCTTTGCCGACCGCCATGACGACCCGGCCCCAATTGGCGTCTTCCCCGGCGATTGCGGTTTTGACGAGCGGCGAATTGGCGATCGATAGGGCAACCTTGCGGGCACTTTCGTCACTTTCCGCGCCTTCGACGCTGATTTCGATGAACTTGCGGGCGCCTTCGCCGTCGCGCACCACGAGATGCGCGAGCGTCCGGCAGACGTCGTGGAGCGCGGCAGCAAAGGCATCGGCGCCGGGATCGTCATGCGAGGCGAGGGGCGTGTTGCCCGCCTTGCCGGTCGCGAAGACCAGCACGGTGTCCGAGGTCGAAGTGTCGCTGTCGACGGTGATGGAGTTGAAGCTCCTGGCGCTGGCGGTGTTCAGCATGTTCTGCAGGAAAGCCGGTTCGACGGCGGCGTCGGTGAAAATGAAACCGAGCATCGTCGCCATATCGGGCGCTATCATGCCCGATCCCTTGACGATGCCACTCATCTGCACGGTCTCGCCGTCCACGATCGCGCTCGCGGTCGCGCCCTTGGCGAAAGTGTCGGTCGTGCCGATGGCGTTGGCAGCATCCTCCCAATCGGCTTCAGGCGCGGAAAACGCGGCTTCGAGACCGGCCTTGGCCTTGTCGATCGGCAGCGGAACGCCGATCACGCCGGTCGACGCGATAAACACTTCGCCCGGCGCGCAGCCGCAATGGGCAGCGGCCTTCGTGGCGATGGCTTCCACGGCAGCTTTTCCGCGATTGCCGGTAAAGGCGTTGGCGTTGCCCGCGTTGACGACCAGCGCCCGCGCTTTGCCGCCCTTCAGTGCAACCCGGCACCATTCGACCTCGGGTGAAGGGCATTGCGAGCGCGTCGTAACCCCGGCGACCGCTGTCCCTTCCTCCATCGCGACAAAGGTCAGGTCGCACCGATCCCAATCCTTGTAGCGGGCGCGGGAGACGTGCGGGATTACCCCGGTGATCTTGGGTAACGTGCGGAACTTCGCGGGCGCGAGGGGGGATTTTTCGAGGGACATTGTCGGCTGCCTGATGGAATTTCAGCCTGCCTTAACCGCTTGCCCTCCAATTGACTATCCTCCGCTCCATCCCTACATCGCGCGCCTAGGTTTTCAGGGGGTTTTCGGCCCGTTTTCGGGGCCTCTCCCGCACATTAACGTCAGGAACGCCCATGTTCGGCGGCATCGCCAAAGCAGTCTTCGGATCGAGCAATGATCGGTATATCAAGAAGCTCGACAAGATCGTCGTGCAGATCAACGCATTCGAAGACGAAATTCACGCCCTGAGCGACGAGCAGCTTAAGGCCCAGACCCCGAAGCTGAAGGAACGGCTCGCGAGCGGCGAAACGCTTGACGACATCCTGCCCGAAGCCTTTGCGACGGTACGGGAAGCGGCCCTGCGAACGCTCGGCCAGCGCCATTATGACGTTCAGATGCTCGGCGGTATTGTCCTCCATCGCGGCGAGATTGCCGAAATGATGACCGGCGAGGGCAAGACTCTCGTCGCGACCTTGCCCGTCTATCTCAACGCGCTTGAGGAAAAGGGCGTCCATGTCGTTACCGTCAACGACTATCTCGCCCGCCGCGACGCCGATTGGATGGGCCAGATCTACACTTTCCTGGGCATGAACTACGGCGTGATCGTGCCGAACCTGACCGAGGAAGAACGCCGCGCGGCCTATGGTTCGGATATAACCTACGGCACGAACAATGAATTCGGCTTCGATTATCTGCGCGACAATATGAAATATTCGCGTGCGCAGATGGTCCACCGGCCGTTCAACTTCGCGATCGTCGACGAGGTGGATTCGATCCTGATCGACGAAGCGCGAACGCCGCTGATCATTTCCGGCCCGACCGAGGACAAGTCCACACTGTATATGGGCGTCGATGCGGTCGTGAAGCAGCTCGTCGAGGACGATTACGAACTCGACGAGAAGCAGCGCTCGGTCACCTTGACCGAAGACGGCACCGAAAAGGCGGAGCGGATGCTGGAGGATGCGGGCCTGCTCGAAGGCGCGAATCTGTACGACTATGAGAATACGCTCGTCGTCCACCATCTGAACCAGGCGCTGCGCGCCAATGTGCTGCAGAAGCGCGACAAGGATTATCTGGTCAAGGATGACGAGGTCATCATCATCGACGAGTTCACCGGCCGCATGATGGAAGGACGACGCTGGTCCGATGGCCTACACCAGGCGGTCGAGGCCAAGGAAGGTGTCGAGATCAAGCCGGAGAACCAGACGCTCGCCTCGATCACCTTCCAGAATTATTTCCGCATGTATCCGAAACTTTCCGGCATGACCGGTACCGCGCTGACCGAAGCGCCCGAATTTTTCGACATCTACAAGATGAACGTGACGGTTATCCCGACCAACAAACCGATCCAGCGGATTGACGAGGTCGACGAGTTCTACAAGGACGAGCATGACAAATTCGGCGCGATCACCAAGGCGATCCGCGAGGCGAGCGAGAAGGGCCAGCCGGTTCTTGTCGGTACCGTCTCGATCGAGAAATCCGAACTGCTCTCGAAATTCCTGACCGAGGAAAAGGTCGAGCACGCGATCCTCAATGCGCGGCAGCATGAAAGGGAGGCGCATATCGTTGCCCAGGCGGGGCGCACCGGCACTGTGACGATCGCTACCAACATGGCGGGCCGCGGCACCGACATTCAACTCGGCGGCAATGTCGAGTTCCGCATCGGTGACGAACTGGCGGACCTACCTGAAGGCCCAGAGCGCGAGGCCGCAATCGCGCGGATCACGCAGGAAGTCGCCACAGAAAAGGAAAAGGTGAAGGCCGCGGGCGGGCTGTTCGTCCTTGCGACCGAGCGCCACGAAAGCCGCCGCATCGACAATCAGCTGCGCGGCCGTTCGGGACGCCAGGGCGATCCTGGTCTTTCGCGTTTCTACCTGTCGCTCGATGATGATCTGCTGCGCATCTTCGGACCGCAGACGATGTTCGCCAAGATGGTCCGCAGCAATCTGGAAGAGGGCGAGGCAATCGTCAGCCCCTGGGTGGCCAAGGCCATCGAGACCGCGCAGAAAAAGGTTGAGGCGCGCAACTATGATATCCGCAAGCAGGTCGTCGAATATGATGACGTGATGAACGATCAGCGCAAGGTGATCTACGAACAGCGCGGCGACGTGATGGATGCCGATGAGATCAGCGACGTGATCGAAGATATGCGCGCCGAAACGGTGAACGGCATTATCGCCGATCATTGCCCGCATGGCACTTACCCCGAGCAATGGGATGTCGACGGTCTGAAAACCCGTGTCGACGAAGTGCTCGGTCTCAATCCGCCCATCGACGACTGGATGAAGGAGGAAGAGGCCGATCCGGTTATCCTCGAAGAACGTATCCAGAAACTCGCCGATGAGCAACTCGCTCAGAAATCAAAGGATATTCCGGCCGAGGACTGGAAATCGATCGAGAAGAGCGTGCTGCTCCAGAATCTCGACATCCAGTGGAAGGAACATCTGGCAACGCTCGACGCGCTGCGCGCGGTCATCAATCTGCGCTCCTATGCGCAGAAAAAGCCGATCGACGAATATAAGCGGGAAGCCTTTTCGATGTTCCAGCAGATGCTCGTCAATATCCGCGAGGAAGTGACGCGAACGCTGGCCTTTGCCCGGTTCCAGCAGGCTGCTCCGCCGCCGCTTCCCGACCTGCCGGATTTCATCACGACGCATATCGACCCGTTCACGGGCGAGGATGACAGCGCCGATATCGATGCCGGCGATCTGGGGCTCATCACCACCAGGCTGCCTCCGCGCCAATCCGGAATGCCGCGGCTCGACGAGATGCTGTCGGACAATCCCGACGAATGGCAGAGTCAGGTGAGCCGCAACTCGCCATGTCCATGTGGCTCAGGCCGCAAGTTCAAGCATTGCCACGGGGCACCGCAATAGGGCGGCCCCGCCAGTGACGTCGCCCGGCGATCCGCTTGTCCTTGCCGAGGACGCGCTGGCGCGTGGTGACAATCTTGAAGCTTATGACATTGCCGTCTCCGCCCGCGAGGAGGGCATCGAGGCCCCGCGGCTCGACTACGTCGCGGCGCTCGCGCTTGCGCGGATGGATGATACCGAGATGGCGCTCGACTATTATGAGCGGACCGGACTTGGCGAGATCGACGACGACGATATCCTTGCCCTTTGGGGGCGGCTCAAAAAGGACCTCGCCGAAAACGCTTCGGGCGATGAGCAGGCGGCGCTCTTTGCAGAGGCGAGCGCGGCCTATCTCGAACTCTATAAGAACAAGAAGAGCTATTATACTGGCATCAACGCAGCGACGACGGCGCTGCTGGCCGGTGATACCGACAACGCCGCGATCCTTGCCAAGGATATCCTCGAGGATCCCGAAGTCGCCAAGCCCAAAGGCTTTTACGCGACGGCGACGGCAGCCGAAGCCAATGTGCTGCTCGACAACGATATAGAAGCGCAGCAGGCGATTGCCGATGCGATCCGCTGGTCGGATGCCGGTGTCGGTTCGAAAGCCTCGACCTTTCGCCAGATGATGCTGATCGCGCGGATCGTTCCCGACAAGGAAGCCATCATCGCACCGCTGCTCGAGATGCTCCGGCCCTCACCGGTGCTGGTCTATACGGGGCATATGTTTGTCGAGGATGCGGCGACGGAGGCTGCGCTTTCGGTCCAGATTGACGAAGCGATCAAGACACTCAAGCCCGACACGGCCTATGGCGCGCTCGCCTGCGGCTCGGATATCATGATTGCCGAGGCAATCCTGAAGCGCGGGCTGGAACTGCATCTCGTCTTCCCGTTCGAAATCGACGATTTTCTGGATCAGTCGGTGCTGCCCGGCGGCAAGAGCTGGATGCCGCGTTTCCAACATTGTCTCGATCGCGCTGCGCGCGTCAGCCTGGCGACCGACATGAAGTTCATCGGCGATCCCAGTATGTTCGGCTACGGTGCGGCGGTCGCGATGGGGCTCGCCCGGATGCGCGCCAATCACCTGCGTACCGATGCGATCCAGCTGGCGATCGTGAAGCCCGGCGATGCCGCCAAGGCTGCCGGCACCAGCAGCGATGTCGCCTTTTGGCAAAATCTTGGCCATCAAAGCCATGTCATCGACCCGGGCAACATCAACCGCGATCTCGATTGGCCGCCCAAGATCGAGATGCCTGAGGGCGTGACCCGTGTCGCGCATTCGATGATCTTCGCCGATTTCGCTGGCTTTTCCCGCTTGTCGGAGGCGGTGCTGCCGGTTTTCGTCGACGAGATACTGGGCCGTACCGGCACGCTGCTCGACGAATTCGAAGACGAGGTCCTGTATCGCAACAGTTGGGGCGACGCGCTCTACGCGGTTATCGCGTCGCCGACCGATGCCGCCGAGATCGTGCTGCAACTTCAGGCCCGGCTAACGAAAATGCCACAGCAGCTGCTCGATTGCGCAGCCAATTGCGGGATGCGGATCGGCGTTCATCACGGACCGATCTATCGCGGGTTCGACGCCGTCATTCGCAAGCCATCCTTTTTCGGTACCGAGGTAACGCGCACGGCGCGGATCGAGCCGGTAACACCGACTGGCGAGGTTTATGCGACCGAAGCCTTTGCGGCGATCCTGGCATTGGAGCAGGAGCAGCGATTCGGCACCCACTATGTCGGCAAGGTTCAGCTTGCGAAGAATTACGGGCAGCTTGCGATGTACAAGCTGAGCCGGCTTACACAGGGCTGAGAAGAAGCGCGGCCGGCATCGATCAGAGTATGATGTCATCCAGCAGCGCGCGCGGCATTCGCCGGTGCACCGGCCGCGTCAAACGTCCCGAAAGCAGGTCGAATCCGCTGCCCAGATCGACGGCGACGCCGCCATTTTCCTTGATCCAGTTGCAATAGAGTTCGGCCCAGACGCCGGCGCCGATCAGGTGCAGGCAGCCTCGTGCCTGCCCCGGCAATTGCGCGCGCACTTCGTCCAGAAACACGGGATGCGGATGCTTGTTTCGGCCATGGCGGCCGACAGTGCCGACGGGAATATGGGTAATCTTGAGCGCCGGATTTTGCGTTTGCAGTTTCCGGACCATATCTGTCCGGTTGGTGATGCATATCAGATGTTCGGTTGCCGAAAGCAGCGTCTTGAGCCGCTGCGCCAGGCCGAAATAGAAATGGGCGGGGGCTATCAGCTTGGAATTCAGCCTGCCATCTTCCGCCAGACGGATCAGGAAATCGACTCCCCGGATATGGCCGGTGATTCCGCGATAGTCTTTCTTGAAGTCGTCAACGATGGTTTCGAGGTCTATTTCCGTGGTCCGCTTTGTTCGCCAGATTCCCAGCACGCCCACCACGTCCGCCGATGCGATCGCGGCGTTCATCAGCGCGTTCAGCTTGTCCAGCCACGCCTCGGTCGGAGAGAAGGAATCTCTCCGGTTGCCGATGCTGGCGGCTAAGGCATGACGATTGAGGCTCGGGGTTTCGCGATAATATTTGTAACCGGCGATATTGGCCTCGCCGTCGCCAATCCGGATCGCCGAAAAGGGTTTTCCCTCGCGCAGCGCCTCCACGATCCGCGTGGCCAGGGCAGGGTCGAACGGATCGTCTATAAAGGGCAGGCCACAGTGCCGGTATCGGCGCCTTACTTGCTCCGGGTCCCAGATTTGCGGATTCCGGCGTATAAATTCGGCGAATGTTTCAACGTCTTCATCCGTCACGGACGATCGGGGATAGGGCGAGTCCGAATCGCTAAACATTGCGCGGCGACGGAAATGGCCGGGAGGGCGGGCTCGCTGGATCCACGCTGTTCATCCTTCCCCTATCGACGCTGCGGGCATCGCCGCAAGCCAATATGTGATGAAGCGGCAAGGAGGACGGTGGCTCCCCGGGTCTGATTCGAACAGACGACCGAGCGGTTAACAGCCGCTTGCTCTACCACTGAGCTACCGGGGAACACCGTATGTCCGACCGGGCTATTCCCGGTGGAGGCGGCCCTATAGCAACGCTTTCGCCGGTTTTGCAAGCATCTCAGACGATGAATTGTTCGCGGGCGATGCGTTCGTCGAGGGCGAAATCGGGGTCGAACATCAGCGAAAGCGTGAGGCTGGTGTCGAGATGCACTTCGACGGTCGAAACCTCGCGAACTTCGCGTTGATCGGCCACTGCGCTAACGGGTCGTTTTAGCGGTTCCAGAACCCGAAATCCGATGCGTGTCGTATCGGGCAGTATGGCGCCGCGCCAACGCCGCGGACGAAACGGGCTGATCGGAGTCAGCGCGAGCATGTTGGATCCCATCGGTAGAATCGGGCCCTGCGCGGAAAGATTATAGGCCGTCGAACCGGCAGGCGTTGCGACGATAACACCGTCGCATACAAGTTCCTCGATCACGACACGGCCGTCGGCCGTTACTTCGAGCTTTGCCGTCTGGCGGGTTTCCCTCAGCAGCGATACCTCGTTGATGGCCGCGCTTGAAATGGTTTCACCGTCCACGGTGACGGCCTCCATGCGCAAGGGCGTCACGGTAAAGGTCTTGGCTTTTGCCACGCGCTTTTCGAGCGCATCGGGCTTCCATTCGTTCATCAGGAAACCCACCGTGCCGAGATTCATACCGAAAACGGGAACGATGTTCCGGTCGGTCAGCATTTGATGGAGCGTTTGCAGCATGAAGCCATCGCCGCCGAGCGCGATGATGCCTTCCGCTTCATCCAGCTCCGCGAAATCGTGCCGGCGGCGCAGTACCGTTGCCGCGTCCTGGGCAGTATCGGTCGGTGAGGCGACGAGAGCGAACTTTCCGTCGATGGTCATCCGCCGGTAACGCTCATATGCCGTGTTGCGCGCGAGGAGACATGGTCCTTTTCGATCGCGAAATCGTGACGTTCGGGCTTGAGGATCATCGCGCGATCCAGCACCGCATCGAGCGCATCGCGCCCGCCCTCGCGCAGCGCCGTCTTGAGATCGAGATGGTCGTCATGACCAAGGCACATATAGATCTTCCCGGAAACGGTAACGCGGACGCGGTTGCAACCGGCGCAGAAATTGTTGGTGAGCGGCGTGATAAGGCCGATCTTCAGTCCCAGTTCGTCGACTTGCCAATAGCGCGCCGGGCCTCCCGTGCGCTCGATCAGCGGCGTCAGCCGGAACTGCTCTTCCAGCTGCCGCTGGACCGCGTCGAGCGGCAAATAGCGGTCGTGCCGGTCCTCGTCGATTTCGCCCAGCGGCATCGTTTCGATCAGCGTCAGATCATGTCCCTCATCGGCGCACCAGCGCATCATCGGCACGATCTCGGCCTCGTTAAGCCCCTTCAGGCCGACCATGTTGATCTTGACCCTGAGGCCTGCCGCCTTTGCCGCGGCTATGCCCTCTAGAGTCCGGTCGAGCTCGCCCCAGCGCGTCACATAGCGGAAGGTCTCGGGATCGCGGCTATCGAGGCTTACATTGACCCGGCGGATGCCGGCATCGGCGAGCGCCTCGGCATGTTCGGCGAGCCGCGTCGCGTTGGTCGTCATCGTGAGTTCGTCGAGAGCGCCGCTATCGAGATTGCGTCCGATCATTTTGACGAGATCGACAACCCCCCGCCGCACCAGCGGTTCGCCGCCCGTGAGCCGGATCTTGCGCACGCCCCGCGCGATGAAGGCATCTGCAATCTCGCCGATTTCTTCAAGCGACAGGATGCTGCGACGGGGCAGGAACTGCATCTTTTCGGCCATGCAATAGCGGCAACGCAGATCGCACCGATCCGTCACCGACATGCGCAGATAGCTGATCCGCCGGCCGAAGCTGTCGGTAAGCGGGCGTGAAGGCTGGGAAGCCGCGATATCCATGCGCCATGCCCTAAAACGGGGCAGAGGCAGGAGCAAGTGTGGATCGGGAGATTGCGAAGGCCCGGATCGGGTATAAGGTACCGAATTCGCTAGCCCGGACGGGCGCGACCTTCAGGAGCAGAGGCCATTTCGGACTTCACGCCGTTGACCGCCAATCCGCTCTTCCTGCTGTCTTTCCGGCAGCGCGACGAGCTGGCGTCGATCGTCGAACGCGCCGGGTGGACGCCGATCGCGGCGCGCCGGCTCGACAAGGCGGAACGGCGGTTTATCTTTTCCGGCGCGAAGATCGCGGTCGTCGATGCGCGCGGCGCGTTCGAAGACGGGATAATCGCTATCCGCACGCTCGCCGAAGCGATCGAGGCCAATGCAGCCGCGCTGCTCGCACTTGTTTCCAAAAAGGACGTGACGCGGGTCGACGAGATATTGGCGGCGGGCGCGACACATTATCTGGCCAGCCCCTTCGGCGAGCAGGAATTCTGCCAGGCGCTGCGTTTCGTCGATCGCTATACGGTCCGGCTTGGCGGGCGTTTCCAGAATGACGCGATCTCCGAACCCGATTCGCCCGATTATGGCTGGCAGCTCGACCGATTGTCGGAAACCGTGATCCTGACGCCCGCGCTTGCCGGGCAGTTGGCGATTGGCCAGAACGCGCTTTCGGCGCGCTGGAAGGATTTCGTTACGCTGCTCGGCGATGTCGCCCAGCCCGAGGCGGAACGCGCGCTGGAACGCCTCGCCACGAGCGGCGAACCGACGGCCTTTGCCCATGATTTTCCGGGGCGGGAGGGCGAACGGATGATCCATCATCTGAGTTCGGCCGGCGCCGATGGCGAAGTAACGGCCTGGGTCGAACTGCCCGACGAAGACGCCGATACCCGCCCGGTTCGCAACCGGGATTTTCTGACCGGGCTTGGTGACGTCCACAGGGCCTATCACTGGATCGACGAGCAGTTGCGTGCCGAAGATGCGCCCGAACCCAGGCTGGCGTTGCTTCTCGTTTCGCTCCACCGGTTCGACATGGTCAACGCCGCCTATGGCAGCGCGGCGGGCGATGCGGCGCTGCAGGGCATGGCCCGCCGTATCGAGCGGCTCGTCTTCGCGATGCGCGAGCGCAAGAAGATGGCGGCGCGGCTTGCGGGGGCCGAGTTCGCTATCGGTCTCGCTCCCGGCGTGTCGCTCGACGAGGCGGAATTTTTTGCGCATCAATTGGCGGCGGTGATCGAGCAGCCCTTCGTTTCGAATGGAGAGGTTATCCAGCTCAAGATGCGCTGCGGGATCGTGACGGGCGGCGCCGACGATGGCGATGCCGCGGTTGTGATGCGGCGCGCCAGCGCGGCGCTTGCCGAGGCGCGCGAGCTGGACGGCCAGGCGATCCGGGTTTTCGGCGATGCCGAGGAGGGCGAGGCGACGCGGGCTTCGCGGCTCGAGATCGATCTTCGGCTTGCGCTCAATCGCGACGAGATCGAGATCGTTTTCCAGCCGCAGGTTTCGGTGACGACGGGCGCAATCGTCGGCGTCGAAGCGCTGGCGCGCTGGCGGCATCCGTTATTCGGAGAGCTGGGCGCGGAAGTGCTGTTCGCGGCGGCGGAACGCTCCGATTATCTGACCGAGCTTTCTGCCCATGTGCAGCGCAAGGCGCTGACGATGGCTGCCGCATGGCCCGGCACGCTTGCGGAACTCCGCCTGTCGGTCAATGTGACGGCCGCCGATATGGCGGCGTCCGATTTCGTCGAACACTTCGTGACGATGATTGGCGAGACCGGGTTCGATGGGTCTCGGCTGACCCTTGAAGTCACGGAAAGCGGCCTGATTGCGGATCTCGGCAGCGCGGCCGAGCGTCTGGCGGAACTGCGCGCACAAGGTTTTCGGGTGGCGATCGACGATTTCGGTACCGGCTATTCGAGCCTCGCGTATCTTAAATTCCTGCCGCTCGACTATCTCAAACTCGATCGCCGCCTGAGCCAGGACATTGCCGGCAGCAAGCGCGACCGGGTCGTCGTGCGCGGCGTCATCGATATGGCGCGTTCGCTGGGACTGTCGGTGATCGCGGAAGGCGTGGAGACCGAAGAGCAGCTCGCGCGCCTCGCTGAACAGGGTTGCGAGCTTTATCAGGGCTTTCTCTGTTCGCCGCCGGTTGTCGTCGAAGCCTTGGCCGGGCTGCTTGAAGGTTAGGGCAAATCTCCATCCGGCGTCGTCGTTTCTGCAACGCGGTCTGGAGGCAAAGCGCGATTGTGCCGATTGGACAGGCTTGGATCGGGCATTTGCATCCTGATCCGGCGGTTGGCGAAATCGATCGAAACTCGGTCGAACAAGCGCAATACATCCATCCCCAGCAGTATGGCCGGCCGGTTCACCAGATCGAGCTGGCGGAACAATTCGGTTTCGGCGAAGGCCACGGGCAGCGCGTTGAAAACGATGCCGCCAATCTCCAGCCGGCTTGCGACCGTATAGTTGATCTGCATCGTCGCTCCGGTGACCGCCGTCAGCTCGAAGGTCTGTTCGGGGTCCATTCGGCCGCGCCGCACCAGGCGGCGGCGAAGCGCGGCATTGCCGATCGATATCGACGAGCCGGTGTCGACGATGGCATAGACACGCGTGCCATCGAGTTCGGCGTCGGCCAGCACCAACCGGCCAAAACGATTGCGCGCGCGCACAATAATGGTCGCGTCGCGCGGCCAATCGTCTTCCTCGGCTTCGGCGCGGCTCAAGGTTATTTGCTGCCGCGCGAAATCGAGGATGATCTGCTGGTCTTCCAGCGCATCGATACCAAGGACCCCTTCGGCGCCAAGATCCGCGCGGGCGAGCGCTGGGGCCTGAATGGCGTCCACAGTCCTGCGGCCGAGATCGAGGCGAGGAATGATCGCGGTCGGCACCCGCTGCACGTCGATGATCGAGGTCAGCATGATATCCTCGCTGGGGTCGAGTTCGAGCGTCTCGGCAAGCTCGCGCGCGATGACCGTGCGTTCGGAGCCGGTGTCGACGATGAAGGCGAAGGGCCCGCGCCCGCCGATGATAACCGGGACGGTCATTCGCCGGTCGGCGGCATGATCATATTCGATCGTCTCGGATTCCGGTTCGGCAGGAACCGGCGGAACGGTTGCCGACAGCGCCGTCGCCATGACAGCGCAGGGAAGGCCAATCCAGGCCAGCCTCATCGCTTCCTCTCCTTTTCGCGCCGATTCTACACGAAAGGGCCGGGAACGCGAAACGTGCCGGCTCAGCCTGCGGCCTTGGCAAGCCCCTTGGAAAGCTGGAGCGCGCCGTTGAGCCGCGCCTGAGGATCGCCCCAGTTGCGGGAGATGACGAGCCGGTGGTCCGGCCGTAACCGCGCGGTGCCTTCGAGTTTCCCGACATAGGCTATAAGGCCCGCCGGGTTCGGGAAGCTGTCCTTGAAGAAGCTGACGAGCGCGCCGCGCGGGCCCACATCGATCTTCGCGACATGGGCTTTCTTGGCGTTGAGCTTGATCTCGATCAGCTTGAGCAGATTGGCAGTCGGCGCGGGAATGTCGCCGAACCGGTCGATCAGTTCCGCGGCGAAAGCCTCGACTTCCTGCCGGTCCTCAAGCGCATTCATCCGGCGATAGAGCCCCATGCGCAGATCGAGATCGGGAACATAGCGTTCGGGGATCAGGATCGGGGCGTCGACCGTGATCGTCGGCGAGAAATCGCGGGCATCGGCTTCGAGGCCCGCATCGCCGGCCTTGGCCGAAACGATCGCGTCTTCCAGCATCGACTGGTAGAGTTCAAAACCGACTTCGCGGATATGGCCCGACTGTTCGTCGCCGAGCAGGTTACCCGCGCCGCGGATATCCAGGTCGTGGCTGGCAAGCTGGAAGCCCGCACCCAGATTTTCCAGATTCTGGAGCACCGTGAGCCGTTTTTCCGCGGTTTCCGTGATGATCCGGTCGCGCGGCGTTGTGAGATAGGCATAAGCGCGCGTCTTGGATCGGCCGACCCGGCCGCGCAGTTGGTAGAGCTGGGAAAGGCCGAACATGTCGGCGCGGTGGATGATCAGCGTGTTGGCCGACGGGATATCGAGCCCGCTCTCGATGATCGTCGTCGAGAGGAGAACGTCGTATTTGCGATCGTAAAAGGCCGACATACGTTCCTCGACGCTGGTCGGCGGCATCTGGCCGTGCGCGGTGACGAAGGTGATCTCGGGTACCTCCTTGCGCAGGAATTCCTCGATTTCGGGCAGGTCGGCGATGCGCGGCGCGACAAAGAAGCTTTGGCCGCCGCGATAATGTTCGCGCAGCAGCGCCTCGCGCAGCACCACCGGATCCCAAGGCATGACATAGGTCCGCACAGCGAGTCGGTCGATCGGCGGGGTCTGGATGACCGAAAGCTCGCGCAGGCCGGACATCGCCATCTGCAGGGTGCGGGGGATGGGGGTGGCGGTCAGCGTCAGGACATGGACGTCGGTTTTCAGAGTCTTCAGCCGTTCCTTGTGGGTGACGCCGAAATGCTGCTCCTCATCGACGACAACGAGGCCGAGCTGTTTGAACGCGATCGATTTGGCGAGCAGGGCATGGGTGCCGATGACGATATCGACCGACCCGTCGGCTACGCCTTCGCGCGTTTTCTTGGCTTCCGCGGCGGGCACGAGGCGCGAGAGGCGGCCGATATTGATGGGCAGCCCCGCGAACCGCTCGACGAAATTCTTGTAATGCTGGCGCGTTAGCAGGGTGGTCGGGCAGACGAGCGCGACCTGCAGCCCGGCCATCGCCGCGACATAGGCGGCTCGCAGGGCGACCTCGGTCTTGCCGAAGCCGACATCGCCGCAGACCAGCCGGTCCATCGGCGTGCCTTTGCCCAGATCGTCGATCACCTGGTCGATCGCGCGTTCCTGGTCGTCGGTTTCGGCAAAAGGAAAGCGGTCGACGAACGCGGCGTAGCTGGAATCGGGTTCGGCGACGTCCGCCGATCGCAAGGCGCGCTTGGCGGCGGTCGCGATCAGTTCGCCGGCGATGGCGCGAATGCGCTCCTTCATCCGCGCCTTGCGCCGTTGCCAGCCTTCGCCGCCGAGTTTGTCGAGCGTCACGCCGTCGCTTTCGCTGCCATAGCGTGAGAGCACGTCGAGATTTTCGACAGGCACGTAGAGCTTGTCGCCGCCCGCATATTGGAGCGCGACGCAATCGTGCGGCGCATTGCCGACCGGGATCGAGGTCAGTCCCTCGTAACGCCCGATACCGTGTTCGGCATGGACGACGAGGTCGCCGGGGGTGAGCGTCGCCAGTTCGTTGAGGAATGCGTCGGCATCCTTTTTGCGGCGGGTGCGGCGGCGCAGACGATCGCCGAGCATGTCCTGTTCGGTCAGAAGGGCGACGTCCGGCGCGGTGAAACCGTGATCGAGCGGCAGGACGGCAAGCGCGATGCCTGCGCCTTGCGCGGCCTGCCAGTTTTCGGCGGGGACCGCGTCTTTCAGCCCATGCTCGTCGAGCAGGCCGGAAAGCCGCTCGCGCGCGCCATGGCTGTAACTTGAGAGCACGACCTTCTTCCCGCCCGTACGCAGGTCTTTCACATGCGCGACGACCGCCTCGTAGATATTGGCGTTCGCCTGCCGTTCGGGCGCGAAATCGCGCGCCGCGGCGACGTCGAAATCGATGGCGGTCTCGCTCTCGGGTTCATGGAAAGGGCTCGACAGGTGGATCGGCGTGTCCGCTATCCGCGCTGTCCAGTCTTTGGCTGCCATGTACAGCGTTTCGGGCGCAAGCGGGCGATAGGCGCCGGGATCGACGGACAGCGTTGCCTGGCGGTTCCTGTAATAGTCGGAAATCGCTTCGAACCGGGCTTCCGCCGCGCCGGGCACGCCTGCGTCGCGGACGATAACGGCGTCCGCGCCGATATGATCGAACAGGCTGGCAAGCTTTTCCTCGAACAACGGTAGCCAATGCTCCATGCCCGCCAGCCGCCGTCCCTCGCTGATCGCCTGATAGAGCGGATCGCCGGTTGCCGTCGCGCCGAACAGCTCGCGATATCCGCCCCGGAAGCGGGCGATGCTGTCTTCGTCAAGCAGCGCTTCGGACGCAGGCAGCAGCGTGAACTCCTCGGCGCGGCCTGTGGTGCGCTGGTCGGCGGGGTCAAAGCGGCGGATGGTGTCGATCTCGTCGCCGAAGAAATCGAGGCGCAAGCCTTCCGTCTCGCCCGAGGCCCAGAGGTCGACGATGCCGCCGCGCACCGCGAACTCGCCGGCATCGGCCACGGTTTCGACGCGGATATAGCCGTTTCCCTGTAGCAACCGGGTCAGCGCGTCGATTTCGATCCGTTCGCCCGGCGCAAGCTTCGCCACCAGCTGGCGGATGCGGAAGGGTGTCAGGGCGCGCTGGGTGATCGCATTGACGGTGGTGACGATCAGGCGCGGCTTTTCCGCCTTTGCCTGCAGGGCATGGAGCGCGGCGAGCCGTTCGGCCGAAATCCGCAGGCTGGGGCTCGCCCGGTCATAGGGCAGGCAATCCCAGGCCGGAAAGGCGATCAGCTCGATTTCCGGGGCGAAATAGCGCGCGGCGTCGGCAAGGCCCATCATCGTCGCGTCGTCGGGCGCGACATAGACGGCCGCGCGATGCTTGAACGCGGCGGCGCGCGCCAGGTCCGCCATCAGCGACGGCAGGAAACCGGGCGGCGTGCCGGCAAGGGTCAGCGGCGCGCCGGCATCGAGAATGCGCTGGATATCGGTCATGTCGTCAACGTCACTATCCGGGATTCATCGGGCTATCGGCACGTAATCAAGTTGTTGCATCCGCTTCATCATCGGTCCGTCGATATGCTCCGGCGCGGCTTCTGTGCCCATCGTCCAGGCCATGATCAGCACATCGTCGATGTCGAGCAAAGCTTCGAACCAATCGGCCTCTTCCTCGCTCCAGCTCGCCGAATATTTATCGTAAAACCCGCCGATCAGCAGGTCGGCTTCCTTGGTTCCGCGATGCCAGGCGCGAAACTTCAGGCGTTTGAGGCGGTGGGACAAAGTCACGGTTTCTCCAATGGCAAAAGGCCGGCAGGCTCTGGCAAGGCCTGTCGGCTACGGTATAGGGGTATCTAGAGATGCGCCCCGAGATACTCAATCCGCTCTTTGCCGAGGTCGAAGCCCTGAAAGGGGTGGGGAAGGGCCTCGCCAAGCCGCTTGGACGGCTGAAACTCGAAATGATCATCGATCTGCTGTTCCACCTGCCGAGCGGATGGATCGACCGCAAACGCGTCGAGACGCTCGACATGGCCGATGCCGGGGGCGTGGTGACGATGGTGGTCACGCCGATCGACTATAAGGCCGGCGGTCCGCGCAGCCCCTTGCGGGTGCAAGCGCAGGACGGGGAGGGGAATGTCCTCAGCCTCGTCTATTTCAACAATCCGGGCTGGGCGAAGAAATTGCTGCCGCTGGGCGAGGCGCGCGCGATATCGGGACGGATGGAGCTTTATGGGCAGGAGCTCCAGATCGTGCACCCGGATATCGTTGTGCCGCCCGACGAGATTGACGATATTCCGGAGCGCGAGCCCGTTTATCCGCTTTCCGAAGGCCTCACCAACAAGCGGCTGAACCAGCTTGCCGAACAGGCGCTCGAACGCGCACCTGTGCTTCCCGAATGGGTAGAGCCGGGCCTGAAGGCGCGCGAGGATTGGCCGGACTGGCGCGACGCTATCGGACGCATCCATGCCAACCCTGCCGACGACAAGGCGCGCGCTCGCCTCGCCTATGACGAGATTTTCGCCAACCAGCTTGCCCTGTCGCTGGTCCGCGAATCTTCGCGCAGCCGCAAGGGCAGGGCGCTCGAGGCCGACGGCCGGCTGCGGGAGATGCTCAAGCTGCCTTATGAGCCGACGGGGGCTCAGAAACGCACGATCGCCGAAGTCGAGGGCGATGTCCGGCAGGACGTGCCGATGCTGCGCCTGCTGCAGGGCGATGTCGGTTCGGGAAAAACGCTGGTCGCGGTTGAGGCGCTGCTGATGGCGGTTGAGGCAGGGATGCAGGGCGCTTTCCTTGCTCCGACCGAGATCCTCGCGCGCCAGCATTACGATACCGTGTCGCAGATGCTGGCCGGGCTCCCCGTCGCCGTCGCGATTCTGACCGGGCGCGACAAGGGCAAGGTGCGCGAATCCACGTTGATGGGCCTTGCCGACGGATCGATCGATATCCTGATCGGTACCCACGCCATCTTCCAGGAGGCGGTGACCTATAAAAACCTCGCGCTTGCCGTTGTCGACGAACAGCACCGGTTCGGCGTCGCCCAGCGCATGGCGCTGGCACAAAAGGCGCAGCGGCCGCCGCATCTGCTGGTGATGACGGCGACACCGATCCCGCGCACGCTCACCCTCACGCATTATGGCGAGATGGACGTCTCGCAGCTCGATGAGATGCCGCCGGGTCGCCAGCCTATCGAGACGCGCGTGCTATCGGCTTCGCGGCTTGAGGAGGTTGTGGAAGGGCTGGGGCGGCATCTCGCGCGTGGCGGCCAGTCCTATTGGGTCTGCCCGCTCGTCGAGGAAAGCGAGATATTGGATCAGGCAGCAGCCGAGGACCGCGCCAAAACCTTGCAGGCGCGGTTCGGCGCGGATCGCGTCGGCCTTGTTCATGGTCGGATGAAGGGACCGGAAAAGGACGCGGTGATGGAGAAGTTCCAGCGCGGCGAGATTGCGGTGCTGGTCGCGACGACGGTGATCGAGGTCGGCGTCGATGTGCCCAACGCCACTTTGATGATCGTCGAGGGCGCGGACCGATTCGGCCTGGCCCAGCTCCACCAGCTTCGGGGCCGTGTCGGGCGCGGCGACCAGCAATCGGTCTGCCTGTTGCTGCGCGCCGACGCGCTGTCCGAAACCGCGCGCGCGCGCCTTGCCCTGCTGCGTGAGACCAATGACGGCTTCCGGATCGCCGAGGAGGATTTGCGGCTGCGCGGGGCGGGGGAATTGCTCGGGACCCGGCAATCGGGCGATGTCGGTTTCAGACTCGCGACGCCCGAACAGGTGGCAGCGCTCGCGCCGATGGCGAACGACGATGCGCGGTTGCTGCTGGAAAATGAGGGAGGCCTTGCCTCCAAACGCGGCGAAGCGGCCCGCATCGCGCTTTATCTTTTCAAGCGCGATATGGCGGTGCCGCTGCTGCGATCCGGTTAAATTCGGACGTTTCGGCCTTAGCCTTCCTCGTTTTGCGGCTTGTTCGGCGTGGAATCGAGCAGGGCGCGATATCCGCGGGCATCGAACGGGCGGATGAACTCCGCGCCGATCCGGTCCGAAAGCGACCAGACGATCCGGGCGTTGACTTCGCCGATCAGCGGCAGGTTGAGACGCACGAGCGTCCCTTCGCGATAGGCTTTGGGCGAAATCGCCATGAAACCGAACGGCGAGAGATTGCCGACGAGAATTTCGTGGCCATCCTCGCTCGGTTCGTGGAGCGAAGCACGGATCGACACAGCGTCACGCGCGGCACGGCGCTTTTCAACGTCGAAAATCTGCTGAGCGATAGGTCGCGCGCTCATTTCCGTTTCTCCCAATGTGCCAAAATAGCAGGACCTAACTGCCACGGAGTGATTAAATGCCCGCCAACGGGCATGCCTAACAGCACGTTAACCGTTGGCCGATGCGGCGAAATCCGCTGATTTCGGGACGAAAGGGGTTTGGGCGCCATGGCGGCGTGGTCAAGGGCCGGTTAACGGCCGAACGCGGATCGGAACGCGCGTCTCAGGCCCGGACGAGCACGCCGTGTTTTTTCTTCCCGGCGGAGATACGCACCGGTTCATCGCCGACGGCAACGCTCGCGCCTTCATCGTCGACCTTTTCGCCGTCGATTCGCGCACCGCCGCCTCGTATCAACCGCCTAGCCTCGCCCTTGGACGCGACAAGGCCAAGCTCGACCATCGCATCGAGCAAGGCGATTTCGCCGGATTCGACAGAGAGCGAGGGCAGGTCTTCGCCTACCGAGCCCTGTTCGAAGGTTTTCTGGGCAGTTTCTGCGGCGTCGCGCGCAGCGTCTTCGCCATGTGCCATCGCCGTCGCTTCGTTGGCGAGGATCTTCTTCGCCTCGTTAAGCTCGGCGCCTTCAAGCGACTCCAGCCGCGCAATTTCGTCTTCGGACAGTTCGGTGAAGAGGCGCAGGAAGCGCCCGACGTCGGCATCGTGCGTGTTCCGCCAGAATTGCCAATAGTCATAGGCCGGCAGATAATCCTCGAGCAGCCAGACCGCGCCGTCGACGGTCTTGCCCATCTTCGCGCCGTCGGCCGTCGTCACCAGCGGGCTGGTGAGCCCAAACAGCTCGACGCTCTCCATCCGCCGGGCGATGTCGATGCCGGCAACGATGTTCGACCATTGCTCCGAGCCGCCGAACTGCACCCGGCAGCCAAAGCGCCGATTGAGCTCGACGAAATCATAGGCCTGCAGGATCATATAGTTGAATTCGAGGAAGCTCAGCGATTGTTCCCGGTCCAGCCGCTGTTTTACGGCGTCGAGTGTCAACATCCGGTTGATCGAGAAATGCCGCCCGACCTCGCGCAGGAACGGGATATATTTCAGATCGTCGAGCCAGTCGGCATTGTCGACCATGATCGCGTCGGTCGGTCCGTCCCCGAAGGTCAGATATTTTTCGAAGATGCGCAGGATCGAGGCCTTGTTCGCCTCGATTGCTGCATCGTCGAGCATCGGCCTTGCTTCGGTCTTGTCCGAAGGATCGCCGATCTTCGTCGTGCCGCCGCCCATGATGACGATCGGCTTGTGGCCGGTCTGTTGGAGCCGGCGCAGGGTCATGATCTGGACGAGACTGCCGACATGGAGGCTCGGCCCGGTGCAATCGAAACCGATATAGCCGGTGATCGATTCCTTCGCGGCAAGCGCGTCCAGACCTGCAGCGTCGGTCGCCTGGTAGATATGGCCGCGCGCTTCGTATAGGCGCATCAGTTCGGACGAATATTCTGTCATGGCGCGCGGGCGCTTAGCATGGAGATTGGGCCTTGGGTAGCGTTCGCCGGGCTTTGACATTGCATCCCGATTGCAGATGCGATGCGGTGGAGAGCATCGAGGTGCAGGCCGTGCGCCCCTCGGCGGAAGAATTGGCGCTGCGCTATATCGTCCGCGGCGATATCGGGCAACTTGCCCTGCCTGCGGCTGCCGAGCGGGGCTTTGCCGACGAGCTGTGGCGGCACAGCTGTTTCGAAGTCTTTGCGGGGAGCGTTTCGGGCGGGGCTTATCATGAATTCAACTTCTCGCCCTCGACGCAATGGGCGACTTATCGGTTCAGCGGCTATCGCAGCGGGATGCAGTCGGTCGATCCGCCACAACCGCCGGAAATCGATGTTGATGTCGCGGCGGACCATGCGCAGCTTTCTGCGCGGGTCCATGGCCTTACCGAAGCGCACGACTTCTTCGGTCTGTCCGCCGTGATCGAGGAGATGGATGGCACGAAATCCTACTGGGCGCTCGCGCATCCGCCCGGAAAGCCCGATTTCCACCACAAGGATTGCTTTGCGCTCGAACTCCCGGCAGCAAGCGCGTCATGAAATTCGGTATCGATCGCCTGAGAGAGGACGCTGCGCTGCGCGCTCCGCTCGAGGGGCAGCGCGTCGCGCTGCTCGCCCATCCCGCCTCGGTAACAGCGGACCTGACCCATACGCTCGACGCGCTGATCGACGCGGGGCTAAACGTCACGGCCGCCTTCGGCCCGCAACACGGGATCAAGGGCGATAAGCAGGACAATATGGTCGAGACGGTCGACGAGACCGATCCGGTCCACGGCATTCCGGTGTTTAGCCTCTATGGCGAAGTCCGCCGCCCCACCGGCCAGTCGATGCAAACCTTCGACACGATCCTGATCGACCTCCAGGATCTCGGCTGTCGCATCTACACCTTCATCACCACCTTGCGGTACATCCTCGAAGCGGCGGCCGAGCACGGCAAGGCCGTCTGGGTGCTCGACCGGCCCAATCCGGCCGGTCGGCCCGTCGAGGGGCTCACCCTGCGCGAGGGCTGGGTGAGCTTTGTCGGCGCCGGGCCGATGCCGATGCGGCATGGGATGACGATGGGCGAGCTCGGCCACTGGTTCGTCGAGACGCTGGGTCTCGATATCGATTATCGCGTGATCGAAATGGAAGGCTGGGCGCCCGATGAAGCGCCGGGCCATGGCTGGCCGCTAGGGAAACGTATCTGGGTAAATCCCAGCCCCAACGCTGCCAATCTCTGGATGGCGCGCGCCTATGCAGGCGCGGTGATGCTGGAAGGCACGACCTTGAGCGAGGGCAGGGGCACGACGCGTCCGCTCGAGCTATTCGGCGCGCCCGATATCGATGCGGGCAAGGTGCTGGCCGAGATGGAACGTCTCGCGCCGGACTGGCTCAAGGGCTGCCTCCTTCGCGAAATCTGGTTCGAGCCGACCTTCCACAAACATGTCGGCCAATTGTGCAACGGCATCCAGATACATCCCGAGGGGCCGGCCTATGATCACGCCGCCTTCAAGCCTTGGCGCCTGCAGGCGTTGGCGTTCAAGGCGATCCGGCGGCTTTATCCCGACTATGAAATCTGGCGCGACTTTCCCTATGAATATGAGCTCGACAAGCTGGCCATCGACGTGATCAACGGCAGCCCGCTGCTGCGCGAATGGGTCGACGACGGCGATGCCGAACCGGGTGATCTTGACGCGCTGGCCCGAAGCGATGAGGCGGCGTGGTATGATCGACGCGGCCCCCTTCTGATCTACGGCGCTTGACCGGACAGGGGACGGAATGGCAGATCGATTGCGTAAGTTCGCTCGTAGTATGCGGCTTCGAAGAACGAAAATCCTCGGTAATCAGGCGAATTTCGTTCTCGCAGGGCAATCCAACATCGGCGAATGGGTTTATGCGGACGGCGGAGCCGCGCTTGAGAGTTTCAGGCGCACATTCCTTGCGCTCAAACCGAAATACCGATCGGTAGAGTTTCTGAGCGTTGCGCGTGGCGGGGCCGCCCTGCTGCGCGAATTTGCGGCCGCTAACGCCGAAAACTATTCTGACGATGGAGCGATGAAGCCGCGCATCCGACAAAATTACTGGTGCGAGGAGCCGGACGCAGGTTTCGGGCCGGCTTATGATCTGGCCGACGAAAAAATTCGCGAGCGGCGCAGGCAGTCGATTGCCTTCGAAGCGATCATCTGGTCGCAAGGCGAATCCGATGCGATCAATCTGAGCGAGGCCGCATTTGATCGCTATTGCGCTGCGTTGGAACGACTGCTGCTGATGCTTCGGCAAAAGGCGGGTTGCGAGCGTGTTCTGGTACAAGAACTGGGCCATTGGCCGTCTGCCGGCGAAGCGGGCGAGCGCGGGGCTGAACGGGTCCGGCGCGCGCAGCGTGAGGTGGCGTCTGCTCACCCGGAAATCGAAATTGTCAGCACCAGCTTCGATTTGCCGCGGCGCGACGGAATTCACCTGACGACGAAGAGTTATTGTACAGCGGCGGAACGGATGGCGGTCGCCATCGCGACCGGCGAAAGCTCGCCATTGCCTGCATCCGGATCGCTGGGTGCGGATGGCAGGATCGAAATCGGACTGGATCTGGCGCCGGGCCAGCGCCTGAATGCAAACGAACGGACGGCGGGTTGGCGGCTTTCCGACGAGGCCGGAGAGATTGCCATTGCGGAGCTGGTCACAAGTGAGGACGGCCGCATCGTCCTGATAGCGGCACGCCCCTTCGAAACGGCGGTGTTGACCTATGCAGGTGCGAGGTTCGTCGAGGACATGAGCGACGGGGATTTTCTGACGGTTATCGGCGCCAATCTCACACTGCCGGTGCGTCCTTTCTCTTTTACGGTCGGCAATATTTGAGAGCGGCACTTGGTGAAGCCTCTCCATTCAGGCAAACGTAATCAAGCGACCCGCAATATGTAACGATGATCAAACTGTTTTCGGCGATCGCCCTGTTGCCGCTCCTCGCTCTTTCGTCGATCGCCACGGGTCAGAATGTCCATCGGCTGAGCGACGAGGAAATCGCGGAAATCGAAGCGCGGCCCTCCAGCTCGGCGGACGAAATCGCGTTGCTAGAACGGTATTCAGGCGAAGCACCCCCAAGGCAAATGCAATCCGAACTCGGCATCGGGATCGGCACGCACGGCTATTTCGACGTGCGCGCTTCTACGCTGATCCCGCTGGGGTCACGCGGCATGCTCGCCCTGTCGCTCCAGCGCACCGAGTTCGACGATATCCCGCCAGGCTATATCCTCGATTCCGGCGTTCATTATTGACCGCCTGCTAAACCGCGGTTCCCACCAAGCTCCCGATCCCCGCCGTCACCGCCATCGCCAACGCGCCCCAGAAGAGGACGCGGGCCGTCGGTCGCAAGGGGCGTGCGCCGCCGACGCGGGCGCCAATTGCACCGAGCGCGCCCAGCGCGACAAGCGAGGCGCCGGCAACGGCCAGAACGGTGTAGGGTCCCGGCGCCAACAGCGCGACGATGAGCGGCACGGCGGCGCCACCCGTAAAAGTCACCGACGAGGTTATGGCCGCCTGCACCGGCCGCGCGGTGCTGATCTCTGAAATACCGAGTTCGTCGCGTGCATGCGCGCCGAGGGCATCCTTTTCCATAAGCTGGGTCGCGACCTGGTCCGCAGTTTCCTTGTCGAGGCCACGGTGACGGTAAATCCCCGCCAGTTCGACATGTTCGGCGTGGGGAGCGGTTTCGAGCTCCCATCGCTCCTTGGCGAGATCCGCCTTTTCGGTATCCGATTGCGAGCTGACAGAGACATATTCACCGGCCGCCATCGACATTGCCCCGGCGACGAGGCCGGCAAGCCCCGCGACCAATATCTCGGCCCGGCCCGCCGACGCTGCCGCCACGCCGACAATAAGGCTTGCGGTCGAAACGATACCGTCATTGGCGCCGAGAACCGCGGCGCGCAGCTGGCCGATGCGGCCCACCTGATGTTTTTCGACATGCAGACGGCTCATGCTCAATTCTTCCGCGTCAGCTCACGCATCGCATCGTCGAGGCCGTCGAGTGTCAACCCGTACATGCGATCGTTCATCAGTTCGCGGATCACCTTCACGCTTTGCGAATAGCCCCAATGCTGTTCGGGTACGGGGTTCAGCCAGGCGGAGGCAGGATAGGTATTGGTCAGCCGGTGCATCCATACCGCGCCCGCTTCCTCGTTGAAATGCTCGACCGAGCCGCCCGGATGGGTGATCTCATAGGGGCTCATCGACGCATCGCCGACAAAGATCAGTTTATAGTCATGGCCGAATTTGTGGAGCACGTCCCAGGTCGGCGTACGTTCGGCAAAGCGGCGGCGATTGTCCTTCCACAGGCTTTCATAGGGGCAGTTGTGGAAGTAGAAGAATTCGAGATTCTTGAATTCGCTGGTCGCCGCCGAAAACAATTCCTCGCACAGCTTGATATGCGGATCCATCGATCCGCCGATATCGAGCATAAGCAGCACCTTGATCGCGTTGCGCTTTTCGGCGCGCATATGGATGTCGAGCCAGCCCTGTTTCGCGGTGCCGTCGATGGTGCTTTTTAGGTCCAGCTCCTCGGCAGCGCCCTCGCGCGCGAAACGGCGCAGGCGGCGCAGCGCGATCTTGATGTTGCGGGTGCCGAGCTCCTTGGTGCTGTCGAGATTGCGGAATTCGCGCTTGTCCCAGACTTTGACAGCCTTTTTGTGCTTGCTCTCGCCACCGATCCGGACGCCTTCGGGGTTGTAGCCCGAATTGCCATAGGGCGAGGTGCCGCCGGTGCCGATCCATTTGTTCCCGCCCTCATGGCGTTCCTGCTGTTCTTCGAGCCGCTCTTTCAGCGTCTCCATGATCTCTTCCCAGGAACCCAGCTTCTCGATCTCGGCCATTTCCTCTTCGGTCAGATATTTCTCGGCGACGGCGCGCAACCAGTCTTCGGGCAGCGCCATGGCTTCCTGGCCATAATCGGTTTCGATGCCTTTGAAGACTTTGGCGAACACCTGATCGAAACGGTCGAGCAGCCCCTCGTCCTTCACGAAGGTCGCGCGAGCGAGGTAGTAAAATTCCTCCGGAGAGCGCCCGATTACGTCGTTGTCGAGCGCGTCGAGCAGGGTGAGATGCTCTTTCAGGCTGGCCTGAATACCCGCAACGCGCAGTTCGTCGACGAAGGAAAAGAACATCGGTCAGCCCATAAGGTTCGTGGTTTCCGTTAACGTCATGCCAGATCGTCACCGGGTTGGGAAGCGTCGCGCGGACGATGGATGAGCGAGACGAGAACGAAGCTGATGATCATCAGGAGATACCAGCTGCCAAGCTTGGCGAGCGACACCGGCTCCCAGCCGGTTTCCTGCCCCGGATAGGTCCAGGCGCGTGCGAAGGTGCCGATATTTTCGGCGAACCAGATGAACAGTGCGACGAGGAAGAAGCCGAGCGCAGCGGCATCCGCCGCGGCGCGCGCCAGGGCGAATAACAAACCCAGGTCCGTCGGAAGAGCAGGGCGGTCGCCGCGAACAACAGCCACCGCATGTCCGGCAGCCAGTGATGTGCGAAGAAGTTGACATAGATGGCGGCGGCGAGCGCAAAGGTCGCCCAGCGCGGCGGGTAATGCGAATAGTGGAAATCGAAGATCCGCCAGACGCGCGCGATGTAGCTGCCGACCGCCGCGTACATGAAGCCGGAGAAGAACGGCACATCGCCGATCCGCAGCAGGCTTGCCTCGGGATAGATCCACGATCCGTTTGCAGTCTTGAACAGCTCCATGATCGTGCCGACGATATGGAAGATCAGGATCACCTTGGCTTCGGCCCAGCTTTCCAGCTTGAGCACGAGCATCGCGACCTGGATCGCGACCGCAGCAAGGGTTAGGAAATCATAGCGGGCGAGCGGCGCATTGTCGGGATAGAAAAGATGCGTCGCGAGCAGCAACGCCAGCATCGCGCCGCCGAACAGGCAGGCCCGGCCCTGTTTGAAGCCGAAGAGCAGGAATTCGTAGAGCCAGCGCTGCCAGCGTTTCGGAAAATCGAGCCTTTCCAGCTGCTCGCGGATGCGGGCGAAGCGGGTCGCGCCTTCTATTAGGTTCTGCACGCCCGGTCGCGCCTGCCTATTCGGCCGCTTCTTCGTTGGGATAGCTCGAAATTCGGCCAAGTCCCTCGCTCTGGAGCCTCAGGATCGGCGCAGCCATGCCTATCGCCGCGCCGGGCGCCGGTGCGGTGTCGAACAGGCCGATTGCAAAGGTTCCGTTGGGGCGGTTGGCGTAAAGGCCGAATTCGCCGTTCTCGGTCGTTTCGAGCGGGCGGGTGACGAGGCTCCAACCGGCATCGCCGATCAGCATCGTCCAGCCACCGGCCTCGCTGTTGCGTTCCCGGAACAGGCTCGCGAACGCCCGCATTTCGTCCGGAGTCATATCGCAATACGCCGAAGGGTCGGCGGCAATCCCGCCACCGCCGCGCGCGTTGGCATATTCGATCAGCCCTTCGGTGACGATGACGGCAAGCTGCTCCTCGGCAACGGGCAGCGGACTGCCGTTGAAATTTTCGATGCCGTCGCATGTTTCCGGATAGGCGAGAGGGTGGGCGATGAAGGGTTCGCCCTCATACGCGATGGCGGCGGCGAGCTCGGAAAGCAACGCGATCATCGTTTCGGGATTCTCGCTCGGGCTGCTGACGCGGATTTTTACGATCCATTCGCCGAGCTGGACGATGGTGAGCCCCGCAGTTCGGAATGCGTCGAAATTGAGCCGCATCGACTGGCTTACGGCGTTGGGGGAGGGCGAACCTGCTATGCTGAGCATCTGCATGTTCTGGGCTGGCACCAGACCCGAGACATTGGGCCTTTGGGCAATTCCCATCATCGCCTGGCGAAACCAGAGCATCGGATTGGGCTCGCTTGCCCGGTAGACATAGAAAGTCACCGCATCGGCGGAACCTTCGCTGCGATATTGCAGGATCGTATCGGTACCGTCATCAACCAGCGGCCGTTCCTCGACGAGATCATAGCCGCTGATGGTGCGGGGCAGGGCGATGGTATCGAAGGCGCCGTGCCAGTGTTCGATGTTAGCGGGCGGGGAAGCCGGCGCTTCCTGCGCGATTGCGGGAGTCGCAATCAGCGCCAAAGCCAACGTGGCGGATCGAATCATCGGTTTTCCCCTCTCCCAATCGCGCGCACTATCGGCGGTCGGCATCGCCGAGGTCAATCGAGCGAGGTCGGCCCGGGCCCAGGAACCCACGGACGGCCGGAATGCGGATCAGCGCGGCGGCCACCAGCAGCGCCGTCGTCACGCTTCCGAGCAGCACCGTTTCGGGCCGGAATATCCGGCCGGCATAGCTGGCAATGAAGATAAACCAGAGTAACCAGATGCCCGTGCTGTGCAGCCGCTTCCAGCTGCGGCCGAGCGCTCGCATTGCCGCATCGTTGGAGGTCGCGGCCATAAGCCACATCATCACATAGCCGGTGCCGCCGACGATATAGACGGTGAGCGGCCGGCTGACAGGTGTCGCGGCGATCAGCCAGACGAAAGACATCGCGTGGATGGTGTGGGCATAGGCGAAGCCAAGGCCGACATAACGGCGTTGGCGGAGCAGGGCGGTCCACACGCCTCCGAACGTCTGATGCAGCGGCCTCGCGGCGAAGGCGGCGAGGAACCAGAGGAAAGACCAGCGCGCCGTATGCCTGGTGGCGAGGCTCAGCCGATCTTCGAAGCTGCCGGGAAGGGCCGCCGCCGCCGCACAGATCGCCAGCGCGCCGAGCGTCGCCAAGCCAATGAGCCAGCGCTTGCGATCCTTCGTCATCCCCGCACTCGCCACGCCGTTTCACCCCATGGATTTTCCGTCCCCGGGGTCTTGTAGCCAGTCTTGAGGCGAGGCTAAAGACACAGTGGAGAGGATAGTTAGCAATGATAACATTATACAGTTTCGGGCCCGGAGCGAATTCTCTGAAGCCGATGCTCACGCTCTACGAAAAGGGCCTCGAATTCGAGATCAAGCAGCTCAACCCTGCCAAATTCGAGCATCACGAGGACTGGTTCAAGAAGATCAATCCGCGCGGCCAGGTGCCTGCGCTGGCCGATGGCGGCCATATCATCACCGAATCCACGGTCATCTGCGAATATCTGGAAGACGAACACCCGACCGCGGCGAAGCTGCGTCCCGACGACAGCTACGGCAAGGCAGAGATGCGGGTGTGGACCAAATGGGTCGATGAATATTTCTGTTGGTGCGTTTCGACGATCGGCTGGAGCCGGATGATCAGCCAGATGGTCAAGGATCTGACCGACGAGGAGTTCGAGGCCAAGGTCGAGCGTATTCCGATCCCCGAACAGCAGGTGAAGTGGCGCCGTGCCCGCGAAGGCTTCCCGCAGGACTTGCTGGACGATGAAATGCGCAAGATCGGCGTTTCCGTCCGGCGGCTCGACGATCACCTTGCCGATAACGAATGGCTGGCCGCGGACATGTATTCGCTTGCCGATATCTGCAACTTTGCGATCGCCAACGGCATGCAACATGGCTTTGCCGAGCTGGTGAACGAGAGCGACACGCCGCACCTGTTGCGCTGGATTGCGCAGATCAACGAACGGCCGGCGTGCAAGCAGATGTATGCCGAAGTGCCGCACGAGATGCGGCGGCCGGCGGAGGACTAGGCCTGGCGGCGGGGGCCGGGTTTACGCCGGGGGTGTCAGCGTGCGGTTGATGAGGTCCGTGTCGCAATATTCGACGATCTCGGCGACCTTGCCGTCGCGGAAGGTGAATACCCAGCAATAGCGGTTCGCATAGGCCGTGCCGTCATGGGTAACACTGCGGTTGCGGCCTTCGACCGCGACGAGATCGTCTTCGCCGATGAAACGTTCGGCGGTGACCGTGTTCGGTCCGTTGAAATTCGTGGCGAGCGGGCCGAGCAAATTGGCCAACACGTCCGCCTTGCCCTCATAGGTTCGCGACCAGGCCGTGCTGCCGATGATCGACCAGCGAACATCGTTCGCCATCATGTCGACGAACGGGCGGCCATTGCCCTTGGCGGTCTCGGCGAAAGCCTGTTGGAGAACCGCCTTGTTTTCGGCGACGCCCATTTCCGGCTAATTCCCCTGGCGCCGGCTCATAAAGGCCAGCCGTTCGAACAGCATCACGTCCTGCTCATTCTTGAGCAGCGCGCCGTGGAGCGGAGGAATCGCGCTGTTGGGATCGCGATTCTGGAGGACCTCCAACGGCATATCCTCGTGGAGAAGCAGCTTCAGCCAGTCGAGAAGCTCGCTGGTGCTTGGCTTTTTCTTCAACCCCGGCACGTCGCGAACCTCGTAGAAAATATCCATGGCTTTCGAAACGAGCATCTTCTGGATGTCCGGGAAATGGACGTCGATGATTTCCTGCATCGTCTCGCGATCGGGGAATTTGATATAGTGGAAGAAGCAACGGCGCAGGAAAGCGTCCGGCAGCTCCTTCTCATTGTTCGAGGTGATGACGACGATCGGGCGTTCCTTCGCGGTGACCGTCTCTTTCGTCTCGTAGACATCGAACGACATACGATCGAGTTCCTGGAGGAGATCGTTCGGAAACTCGATATCCGCCTTGTCGATCTCGTCGATCAGCAGGACGGGCAGGTCTTCTGAGGTGAAAGCCTCCCACAGCTTGCCGCGCCGGATATAATTGGTGATGTCGTGCACGCGCTCGTCGCCGAGCTGGCCGTCGCGCAAGCGGGCGACCGCATCATATTCATAAAGGCCCTGCTGCGCTTTCGTCGTCGATTTGACGTGCCATTCGATCAGGGGCGCGCCAATGGCCTTGGAGATTTCATGCGCGAGAACCGTTTTGCCGGTGCCCGGCTCGCCCTTGACGAGCAGCGGCCGGCGCAGCGTCACGGCGGCGTTTACCGCGACTTTCAGGTCGTCGGTGGCAACATAGTCCTTGGTTCCGTCGAAACGCACGCCGCTATCCTCCCTTGGCTTCCGTTAACGTCAACTGCTGACGGATAGGCGGAAGGATGGCGCGTTGCAACCATGGTATGACTGGAGGGCTTGGCCGGAAACCTGGCGAGAAAGGGCGGCGGGCGGAGCCTTACCACATGTCGCGGGCGGCCTCGCGGGCTTCGAGCAGGTTCCACAGGCCGCGGTGCTGGGCGAGGATTTGCTCGCCGCCAAAGGCGATGGCGCGGCGTACAGCCGGCGATTCTCCGGCGACATCGGCGACCGCAATAGCATCGGCGCCATCGGGAAGGGCGGAGAGCGGAGCTTCGACTTCCAATTTCTCGGCGGCGGCGATCAGTACGCGGCGGATGGCCTTCCAGTCCATGACGAGCGCGATGGCTGCGCCGAGCGCGCAACCGGCACGCTCGGACCGGGCGAGCGTCTCGATCGCATGGCGCTGCGAGAGGACCGCCGACTCGCTTTCTGCATGGCCAGGCGTCGAAGGGAGAGGGCCGGCGGCCACGGTAAGGTTGGTGAGAAAGGCACGTTCGCGGACAAAGCCCAGCTCTGCCTGTTCCAGCCAGCTGCGGGCTTCGGGAATGGCCGTCTTGACTGCGGCGAGTTCTACGACGCCGGGTTGCTGGCCATGGAGAATGCCGAGGAAATGCGCGGCATCGGCAAGATTGCGCGCCGCCTCCTTATCGCTGTTAAGTTCCGTACTCGAAACATAGCGATGGGCGGCCGAACCATCGGTATCGGCCATGGCGCTGAGCGTCGCACCGATTCCGGATTCGTCGATTGCCTGTGCCGCGCCGTGAGTCATTCCCGGTCTCCACAATGACGGTCAATGCCGCCTTTACTCCCCACCCAAGCGCTCGTGATAGTGGGTGCGTGTAAAGACCCGGTTTACGACCCATTAGTTTAGAATTGACGGAAGTTAACCATCCGGAACGCGCGGGTTCTTGACAAAACCCCGGCCATCGCCGAGCGCCGGGACCGGCATGAGCGGAAAAGCTTTCCACGAAATTGATGATAATCGGCGTGCCGGGCCTGCCGATATTGGCCGCGCGCTTGTCGAACGTGCCGAATCGCTTGAAAGCGAACTGACCGAGGCCCGGCGGACCATTCGCCGATACGAGCAGAACCGGTCGACGGCGCTGGCGCCCGAGCTGGAAGCGGCGCGCGATAGCGTCCGTTCGCAGCTTTCCTATCGTTTTGGAGAGGAAGTGCTGCGCGCGATCCGTAATCCGTTGCGCTTGCCGCTGCTGCCTTTTGCGATTTTTCGCCAGTGGCGTGCGTTCCGTGCGGCGAAAGCGGGCGGGCCAGTGACGATAGCCCCGGACATGACGGAGACCGTTGAGACCGAGCGGCCGCCGGATAACCCGGTTACAGCGGAGATCGCTAAGCAGATGTCGGTCGATGCGCTGAGCGGGCTCGAAACGAAGAAATTGCGTACGCTCCTGCGTGAGGCGACACGCAGGGGGGAACTGGGCCTGCAGGTTCGCGCCGCCGAGGCGGTTTGGCTCAGGGAGTGCAATATCGCTGCGGCGCTCGTGCTGCGCCGCAAGCGCGGATTGAGCGCGGAGCTCGACACCCGCTGGTTGCCGCTGCTGCCCGAACGTCCGATCGGGGACGGCGGCGACAAGACCGTGCTGCATCTCTTCAAGACGATCTACCCGGTAGAATCGACGGGCGGCGCCGTGCGCAACTGGTCGATCGTGAAACAGCAAAAGGCCCATGGCTGGAATCCGGTTGCCGCCGTTACGCCCGGAAGCCTGCCCGACGCCATCGCCGAAGCGAATGGTGGGCGTGAGGGATCTTTCGTTGTCGAGAGCGAAGGCGTGCCCGTCCATTATTGCCATTTCACGGGGCAGGATCGGACGGAGATGCCAAAAGACGTGCTGCTCGGTTTCGAAACCCATCTTCTCGATGAGATCTGCGGCAAGGTTCGGCCCTCGATCATACACGCGGCATCGGGTTTTCGCGGCTATGACAATGCACTCAAGGGCCTGGCACTGGCGCGCGCGCGCAAACTGCCTTTCGTATACGAAGTTCGCTCTTTCCACGAACATACCTGGGGCCCGCGTTTCGACGGGATCGAGGATACCGAACATACGCGTTTGCGCATGGCGCAGGAGGACCGTTGCATGGCGGCTGCCGATGCGGTGGTGACGATATCGGAGGCGATGGCCGAACAGCTCCACCGGCGTGGAGCCGTCAAGAAACGGCTCTTCATCGTTCCCAATTCGGTGGAGTCGCACTTCCTGGAAGAACCGGACCACGGTGCTTGCGAAGCCTTTCGCGCAAAGTGGGGCCTGATGGGTAAGGCGGTGATCGGCTACGTGTCCAACATCTCGCGGCGCGAGGGCCATGAAATACTGTGCGAGGGGTTCGCCAAGATTTCCGCCGACAATCCCGGCCTGGAACTGTTGATCGTCGGCGACGGCAATTATCGCGAAGAGATCGAGCAGCGCGCCGCCGCGCTCGGAATTGCGGATTCGACGATCTTCACCGGGCAGATCGACCATGCCGAAATAGCGGCGGCCTATGCGGCGATCGATATTTTCGTCGTACCGCGCCTCCCCGACTATGCGTCGGACTATGTGACGCCGATGAAACCGGTCGAGGCGATGGCGCTGCGGCGGCCGTTGATCATGTCTGATCGGCCCGTGTCGCGCGAGCTGATCGGCGAGGAGGAGCGAGGGCTGTATTTCGAAACCGGCAATCCTGCCGATCTGGCGCGTGCCATCCAGCAGGCGCTCGCCGATCCGGCCCGGCGCGCCGGCCGCGTCGAAGCGGCGCGCGAATGGGTGGAAGAAACCCGGCTCTGGCCGAACAATGTCGCGCGCTACGAACGGGTTTATGCCGCAGCGCGCGCGCACCACGAGAAGCGCGTGGGGGAAAAGCACATCGGGGCGGGGCGATGATGGCGAGCATAGCATCGGGTATCTTGCCTTGCGGCCGGTCGGAAGCGCTGGCCCGCAAATATAGCGAGCTTGCCGCTAGTGGAACCGGAAAGCCGCCGACACTGCTGATTTGCTGGCCGACGGCGCGCGCCAACAAATTCCAGTCGCTGCTCTATCGGCGGGCCGAAGCACACGGCTTTGTCGTCGAGCGGATCGTGACGCTGGATGAGCTCGACGAGATTTATTGGCCCGGACCCGTTATCTTCCACGCACATTGGTTTGGGCCGCTGGCTAAGCGCGCCGAGACGGAAGGCGAGTATCGAAAGATCGTCGACGACGCCCTTGAATCGTTCGAAGCGCTTCGGCAGCGCACCGGCGCGAAATTCGTCTGGACCGCGCACAACACGATTCCTCATGGATCACGCTTTCCGGATGTCGATGCCGAGTTGCGCCGCCGGATCATCGCGGAGTTCGACGCCGTGCATTTCATGGACGAAAGCCAAGCCGCGTTGCTCGAAGAGGCGTTCGGCCGGACGCCGAAACATGCGCTCTTTGCTCTGCATCCGCATTACGATCCTGCCCACGCCGATTACATCGAACGGTCCGAAGCACGTGAAACGCTGGGCGTCGAGCCCGGCGCGACGCTGCTGCTCTTTTTCGGATCGATCCAACGCTACAAGGGTCTCAACCGGCTGATCACGGCATTCGCCGAAGCGTCAAAGACGCGGCCTGATCTGCGCCTCGTGATTACCGGTATCCCAAGCGATCCGGATTATGTGGCCGAGGTCGGTGAAGCGGTCGCGGGCGTGAATTCGGTGCGCTTCCTGCCGCACAAGGTGCCGGACGACGAAATTCAGCGCTATTTCCGCGCTGCCGATGCCGCCGTGCTTCCCTACAGCGGCGAACAGCTCAATTCGGGCGCGGCGATGCTGGCGCTGTCTTTCGACTGCCCGATCATCGCGCCCCGGGCCCAGGCCTTTTCCGCGCTGGAGCGGTTCAATGTCTCGCTCTATGCCGACACGGGTGAGCATGCACTCGCCAAGGCGCTTGCAGGTTTCGGGCACCAGTCGAGCAGGATCGACTTTGGGGCGTTCCGCGAGGCGCACGATCCCGTCAACGTCTCGGACGCCTTTTTCGCAGGGCTGGAACGCCTAAAAGACTGAGTTTTTCCGAAATCGGGGCCTGGTTTATTGGTCGAGGAAGCTCCGCATCTTCCGGCTGCGGCTCGGATGCTTGAGTTTCCGCAGCGCCTTCGCCTCGATCTGCCGGATGCGTTCGCGGGTAACCGAGAATTGCTGACCGACTTCTTCGAGCGTGTGATCGGTGTTCATGCCGATGCCGAAACGCATGCGCAGCACGCGTTCTTCACGCGGCGTAAGGCTGGCAAGCACGCGCGTTACCGTTTCCTTGAGGTTGGACTGGATCGCGGCATCCACCGGGATGATCGCGTTCTTGTCCTCGATGAAATCGCCCAGATGCGAATCTTCTTCATCGCCGATCGGCGTTTCCAGGGAGATCGGCTCCTTGGCGATTTTCATCACCTTGCGAACCTTTTCGAGCGGCATGGAGAGGCGCTCGGCCATTTCTTCCGGCGTCGCCTCGCGGCCCTGCTCGTGCAGGAACTGGCGGGACGTGCGGACCAGCTTGTTGATCGTTTCGATCATATGGACCGGGATCCGGATCGTGCGCGCCTGATCGGCGATCGAGCGGGTGATCGCCTGGCGAATCCACCAGGTCGCATAGGTGCTGAACTTGTAGCCGCGGCGGTACTCGAACTTATCGACCGCTTTCATCAGGCCGATATTGCCTTCCTGGATCAGGTCCAGGAACTGCAGGCCGCGATTGGTGTATTTCTTGGCGATCGAAATTACGAGACGGAGATTGGCCTCGACCATTTCCTTCTTGGCGATCCGCGCCTCGCGCTCCGCCTTCTGGACCATGTTGACGATGCGGCGGAACTCGTTGAGCGACGTGCCGGTCGCCTGGCTGATCTCGCCGATTTCGGTGCGGATGCGTTCGACGGCTTCGGCTTCCTTGTCGGCGAACTTTTCCCATTTCGCGTCGATCTTGGAGACCTTCTTCAGCCAGCCATCTTCGAGCTCATTGCCCATATATTCTTCGAGGAAAGACCGGCGCGGAACCTTGTGGCGTTCGGCCAGACGCAGCATCTGGCCGCCAAGGGCGGTGAGGCGGCGATTATAGGAATAGAGCTGGTCGACCAGATATTCGATCTTGGTCGCGTGGAACTGGACGCTTTCGACCTCGGCGGTCAGCTCTTCGCGCAAATTATGGTACCGCGTTTCCTGGGCCTTGGGGAAATCCTCGCCGCTGCCAAGCGCTTCGAGCCGCCGCTCCTGGACCTTCGAGAAGGTCTTGTAGAGTTTCGTGATCTTGGCGAAGCGTTCGAGCGCGTCGGGCTTGAGGGCCTCTTCCATCTGGGCGAGCGAGAGCTGGTTGTCGTCTTCGTCTTCCTCGGCCTCGCGGCGACGGGCAGCGGCGGCGTCTTCGCTCTGCGTACTTTCTTCGCCGTCTTCCTCGTCCTTGTCCGCGCTTTCTTCCTCTTCGAAATCGTCGTCGTCTTCCTTGATCGACACGCCAGCGGTTTTTTCCGAAATCTCGCCGCTGTCGTCGTCATTCTCGACATCCTCGGCGGTCGGCCCCTTGGTCAACATCGCTTCGAGATCGAGAATTTCGCGCAGCTGCATTTCCTCATCGTTGAGCGCGTTCGACCATTCGATGATCGCATGGAAGGTGATCGGGCTTTCGCACAGCCCCATGATCATCATGTCGCGGCCCGCTTCGATACGCTTGGCGATGGCGATTTCGCCTTCACGACTCAGCAGCTCGACCGCGCCCATCTCGCGCAGATACATGCGAACCGGATCGTCCGTGCGATCGCCGGTGGTCTTGGCCTTAGGGGCTTCGACGAGTTTTTTCTCTTCCGGCTCGTCTTCTGCGCCATCGACCGCACTCGGCACGTCCTTGGCCTCGGCGGCCTCCTCTTCGCCAACATCCTCGTTTTCGACGATGTTGACGCCCATCTCGGACAGCGCCGACATGATGTCCTCGATCTGCTCGGAAGCCATCTGATCCTGCGGCAGCGCCTCGTTCAGCTCGTCATAAGTGAGGTAACCGCGCTTCTTCGCCTTGGCGATGAGCTTCTTGATCGACGCCTGGTTCAGGTCGATGACCGGTGCGTCGCCCTCGTCTTTGGGCGCGGTATTTGCTTTTGACATAAGTTATCCTGCGTTTGTCGCCGCTAAGCTGCGGCTTCCCCTAGCAATTCCAATTCATCGTGCAAGCGTTGCTTTTCCGCCATCAACTGACGCCGCCGTTCCGATTCCCTGTTCCATACGCCTTCGAAATCGTCCGAATCCGCCGCGTGTTCCAGCGCGGCACGGACGCTTTCGAGATTGGCGTCGAGTTCCTGGCTGCGAGCAATCGTGTCGATCGCGGCCTCCAGATCCCTGATCGCGACCTCCGGGTCCGACCGGCGATAAAAGAAAGAAAAGCCCAGATCGCGCCACAAATGGCGGTTCTCTGCCACTTCTATGTCTGCATCTGCCAATATGGTTTCGATCATGTCAGCATCAAGGTCCGGCCGCTCGAAAGCCGCAGCGACGAGCAGGTCGCGCCAGTTGGCGAGCAGGTTCTCGTCGATGCCGAGCGACTGGATCTGGTCGGCGCGCGTCTTCACGACGGCCGGATAGCGGGACAGGCCGAGCAGGATCGCCCGAATATAAAGATCGAGGCCCTGCAGCCGATTGCGACCGGATGTTGCGGCGATTGCGCCGCGGACGAATTCGACTTCCTTCTTCTTCCAGCCATAGGCCTGCCAGAAGCGATCGCGGAATTCGCGGCCGAACTCGTCGCGCATCGCCGGATCGCCGATGCCTTGCGCGATTTCGGCGAGCCGCTTCTTGAGCTTGGCGCGCGCCGTCGGGCTGCGTGGGTCGATCAGAGCGGATTCGTAATTCCACAGAAACGCGTCGAGGCTTAGCGGGTTTGCGAATTGCCGCTTGAGATCGGCGGTACCGCCCGCCTTGATCACATCGTCCGGATCTTGCCCCGGCGGCAACGAAACGAAGGCGAGCGAGCGTTCGGGATTGATCGCCGGCAGCGCGCGCTCCACGGCGCGCATCGCGGCTTTCTGGCCCGGCGCGTCGCCATCGAAGCAGAGGATCGGCGCTTCGTCGACCCTCCAGAGCATGGTCAGCTGTTCCTCGGTCAGTGCAGTGCCGAGCGGCGCGACAGCTTCGGGAAAACCGGCCTGGTGGAGCGCGATTACGTCCATCTGGCCCTCGACCACGATAATCCGCTTCGCGTCGCGCGATGCGGGCGAGGCGAGATCGAAATTATAGATCGTCCGCCCCTTGTCGAAGAGCGGGGTATCGGGCGAATTCAGATATTTGGGATTTCCGTCACCGATGAAGCGTCCGCTGAATGCGATCACCCGGCCGCGCTGGTCGCGGATCGGGAACATCAGGCGGGAACGGAACCGGTCATAGGGCGAACTGCCCCGATCCTCGGGAATGGCGATCAGGCCCGCCTCGATCAGCTTGTCGCGCCCGAATTCCTTGAGCGCCTCTTCCAGTTTGCCGCGCACATCGGGCGCGAATCCAAGGCCGAACGCCCTTTGGGTGGCGGCGCTGAGCCCGCGTTGTTCGAGATAGGCGCGCGCTTCCGCGCCGGCCGATCCGTGCAGCTGTTCGACATACCAGTCGGCGGCCGCGGTCATCACATCGCGAAGGGTTGAGGATCGTTCCTGCCGTTCGCGGGCTTGCGGATCGGGCGCGGGCATTTGCATGCCGGCGGCCTCGGCAAGCTCTTTCACCGCGTCCATAAAGGGGAGGCCGCGCGTCTCCGTGACGAAGCTTATGGCATCGCCGTTCGCGCCGCAGCCGAAGCAGTGATAGAAGCCCTTTTCGTCGTTGACCGTGAAGGAGGGCGTCTTTTCCTTGTGGAAGGGGCAGCAGGCCTTCCATTCGCGGCCCGCTTTCTGAAGCTTGGTATGCCGACCGATGACGCCCGACAGCGTCGTCCGCATTCGCAACTCGTCAAGGAAAGCAGGAGAAAGGGACATAACCCTATTATAACGCCAGATAGCGCCAAAAGTGGCGATTTTCAATCCATCTGCGGGGATAAATAATATTTGCCCCGCCCGATCAGGCGCGGGGCGAGGGAAAGCCTATTCGCACACCGCGGCGATTTCGCCGCCTTCGCGCGGCATCGGGCCCATGCCGGTCGCTTCCGCGCCGTCGGCGGTGAATCGATATTCGCCGGTCGGGCCGCTTGGCGGCTGGGTCGATTGCCAGAAAAAGGTGATCGTCTCGCCGGTGCCCCATTCCGATTCCTCAGGGACGGTCCAGACGATGCGATTGTCGACGCAGCTGATCGTCGCGGTGAAACCGTCGGCCAGCACCGATTCCGCATCAAAAACCGAATAACCGGCGACGCCGGTAAAGCCGTAGGCGGGGAAGGTCAGGGCGAAGCTCGTCGCGCGTTCCACAGGCCGCAGCTCTGCGGGCATTTCGAAGGGCGGGTCGTTGGGGCCGTCGAAGCCGGGCCGCACCTCGTAGATATAGGTATAGATCGTGCCTTCGGGCGCCGTGCGCGGATCGCACGGGTCCAAGCCTCCGGGGCACTGCACGCGGCTGGAGATATCGCCGAGCGCGACGCCGCCCGCGACCAGCGAGGCTTCGACTTCCGGGCCGAGCGGGCCCTGGACGATGCCGCCCAGTTCCAGCGCCGCGAAATCGGTGGGCGCGATCATGTCGCGGGATTCGGCGAGCGTGGCGTCTTCCACCGGGTCGGCGGGCGCATCGGCCGGCGACTGGCAGGCTGCCAGAGGGAGGGGCAGCGCAAGGGGAAGCGGTAAAAAGGCGGCAAAGCGCATGAAAATTCCTGATCGTGGGAGGGCAGACGACAAATGTCGGTACCCGGGCGCCCCGCGTCAACCCGGGTTCAGCCGGCGAGCTTGGCCTTCACCATGCCGCTTGCCAGCCCCATATCCATTTCGCCGGCATGGTTCGCCTTCAACTGGCCCATGACTTTTCCCATGTCCTGAACGCCTTGCGCACCGGTATCGGCGATGATCGCGTCGATCGCCGCGGCCATTTCCGCGTCGCCCATCATAGCGGGAAGGAATTCCTCTATTACCGTAACTTCAGCCTTTTCGGCGTCGGCGAGCTCCTGACGGCCGCCGGTCTCGTACATCGCAAGCGATTCGCGGCGCTGCTTGACCATCTTCTGCAGCACCTCGCTCACCATCGCGTCGTCGTCCTTGGCGCCGCCTTCGGTGCGCAGTTCGATATCGCGGTCCTTGATCTTGGAAAGGATCAGGCGGACGGCGGCGAGCCGCGGCTTGTCTCCGCCCTTCATCGCGGCGACCTGAGCGACCTTGATATCGTCGCGGATCATCGGTTTTTTTCCTCGTCTGTTGCCCAGCCAATTGAGGTGCCAATTGCGCTGTCGTTTGAGCGGCAAACCCTAGCTGGGGATAAAGCGAAAGAACAGGCATTGACCCGGCGGGGAGGGCTGCCTAGCTGACAACCGTTTGCGCGCCCGGCAAACTTTATAAAGCAAGGTAACCCCCCATGGCTGACGCCAAACCCGCCCACACGCCCGAAGGAGCGACGGGCGTATTGGTTTTGGCGGACGGGTCCTGCGTTTGGGGCAGGGGCTTCGGCGCGGAAGGCGATGCGGCCGGCGAAGTCTGCTTCAACACATCGATGACCGGCTATCAGGAGATCATGACCGATCCCTCCTATGCCGGGCAGATCGTCAACTTCACCTTTCCCCATATCGGCAATGTCGGCGCGAACCTTGAGGATATCGAGGCGACCAACGCCCATGCGCTCGGCTGTATCGTGCGCGAAGATGTGACCGATCCTTCCAATTTCCGCTCCACCCAGCGTTTCGACCAGTGGCTGACGGCGAACGGGCGGATCGGGCTCGCCGGCGTCGACACCCGTGCGCTGACCCGGATGATCCGCACAAAAGGCGCGCCCAACGGCGTCATCGCGCACAGCAGGGCCGGCGAATTCGATATCGCCGTGCTGGCGAAGAAGGCGGCGGACTGGCCGGGGCTTGAGGGCATGGACCTCGCCAAAGAGGTCACGACCGCGCAGCAATATGAATGGCGCGACGGGCTCTGGCAGCTGGGCCAAGGCTATGCGCTGGGCGAAGGCGACGATGAAAGCCGCCCCCATGTCGTCGCGATCGATTACGGCGCGAAGCACAATATCCTGCGCAACCTTGTTGCGGCAGGCGCGCGGGTGACGGTGCTGCCGGGTACGGCTTCGACCGAAGACGTGATGCGCCACGATGCCGATGGCTTCTTCCTCGCCAACGGCCCCGGCGATCCCGCGGCTACGGGCGAATATGCGGTGCCCGTGATCCGCGCGATGCTCGATACCGGCAAGCCGCTCTTCGGCATCTGCCTAGGCCACCAGATGCTCGGCCTCGCCATGGGCGCGAAGACGATCAAGATGCACCAGGGCCATCGCGGCGCAAACCATCCGGTCAAACGCCTGTCCGACGGCCGCGTCGAGATCACCAGCATGAACCACGGCTTCGCGGTCGATATCGACACGCTGCCTAAGGGCGTGACGGCAACGCATGTCAGCCTGTTCGACGGGAGCCTGTGCGGGCTGGAGCTGGAGGGGCGGCCGGTGTTCAGCGTCCAGTATCACCCCGAGGCGAGCCCGGGGCCGCAGGATAGTGCGCATCTGTTCGGGAAGTTTGTGGGGGCGTTGCGATGATCTGGCGCAGCTTCCTGAACAGACGCCCCGACAAGAAAGCGGTCACTACAGCGATCCGGAAATCAGGATTGGAGACGGCCGACCTCGTATTTTCCGTCGATGAGGACGGTGTCGATAATGCGGATATCTATCCGAATGACGCAACCGACGAAGATTACAAGGAAAAAGTATTTCTACTGATGGAATGGGCCGCTGAATCCGGCGCAGCAATTGGTTTTCATTTCACGCCACGGGGTTCGGATGCCTAAGCGCACTGACATCTCCTCCATCCTTATCATAGGCGCTGGCCCGATCATTATCGGCCAGGCGTGCGAGTTCGATTATTCGGGGACGCAGGCCGTGAAGGCGCTGAAGGAGGAGGGGTATCGGATCGTCCTGGTCAACTCCAACCCGGCGACGATCATGACCGATCCCGAGCTGGCCGACGCCACCTATGTCGAGCCGATCACGCCTGAAATCGTCGCCAAGATCATCGCCAAGGAGCGCGCCGAGCGGCCCGACGACAAATTGGTCGTGCTGCCGACGATGGGCGGCCAGACCGCGCTCAACACCGCGCTCGCGCTGCACGAGGATGGCACGCTCGAAAAATATGGGGTCGAGCTGATCGGCGCGGATGCCGAAGCCATCGACAAGGCCGAGGATCGCGAGAAATTTATCGCGGCGATGGAAAAGATCGGCCTCGAAAGCCCGCGTTCCGCTATCGCCGCCGCGCCGTCGATCAAGGACGATGATGGCAAGATCACCGGCTATGACCGCGCCCAGGGCATTGCCAATGCGATGCAGCTGATGGACGATATCGGACTGCCGGCGATCATCCGTCCGGCCTTCACCTTGGGTGGCACGGGCGGCGGCGTGGCGTATAACCGCGAAGAATTCGAATATTATGCCCGCACCGGCATCGAAGCCTCGCCGGTCGCGCAGATCCTGATCGACGAAAGCCTGCTCGGCTGGAAAGAATATGAGATGGAGGTCATTCGCGACACGAACGACAACGCCATCATTATTTGCAGTATCGAGAATATCGACCCGATGGGCGTCCATACCGGCGACAGCATCACCGTCGCGCCGGCGCTGACACTGACGGACAAGGAATTCCAGATCATGCGCAACGCGAGTATCGCGGTGCTGCGCGAGATCGGCGTCGAAACCGGCGGATCGAACGTCCAGTTTGCAGTGAACCCCGAAGACGGCCGGCTGGTGGTGATCGAGATGAACCCGCGCGTGTCGCGCAGTTCGGCGCTGGCCTCCAAGGCGACGGGCTTTCCCATCGCCAAGGTCGCGGCGAAACTGGCAGTCGGCTACACGCTCGACGAGATCGACAACGATATCACCGGCGTGACGCCTGCGAGCTTCGAACCGACCATCGACTATGTCGTGACGAAAATTCCGCGCTTTGCCTTCGAAAAATTCAAGGGCGCCGAGGCTGTGCTGGGCACGGCAATGAAATCGGTCGGCGAGGTCATGGCGATCGGCCGCAATTTCCACGAGAGCCTGCAAAAGGCGCTGCGCGGCCTCGAAACCGGTCTGGTCGGCCTCAACTGGGTCGATGAGCTGCACGATGCCCCGCGCGCGCGGATCGAAGCGGCGCTCTCCGAAGTGTCGCCCGACCGGATTCTGGTCATCGCCCAAGCGCTACGCGAGGGTTTCAGCGTCGCGGACGTCCACGCAATCACCAAATATGATCCCTGGTTCCTGGAGCGACTGGCCGAGATAGTCGCGGCCGAACGGGAGGTGATCGACAACGGCCTGCCCAACGATGCCGAAGGGCTGCGCAAGCTCAAAGCCATGGGCTTTTCGGACAACCGGCTGGCGCGGCTGGCGCTGGCATCCGTCCATGTCGCTGATGGCATGGAAAAGGCCGCCTACAGCCCCGGCCTGATCGGCGAGGCGATGCAGGCGATGGCCGGTGCGGTGACGGAAGAGCAGGTGCGCGCGTTGCGCCATAAACTGGGCGTCCGTCCGGTCTTCAAACGCATCGACACCTGCGCGGCCGAGTTCGAGGCGAAGACGCCGTATATGTATTCGACCTATGAAGCGCCCGTCTTCGGCGAGCCCGAATGCGAGGCGATGCCGAGCGACCGGAAAAAGGTCGTGATCCTGGGCGGCGGGCCGAACCGGATCGGCCAGGGGATCGAGTTCGACTATTGCTGCTGCCATGCCTGTTTCGCGCTGGAGGCGCAGGGCTACGAAACGATCATGATCAACTGCAACCCGGAAACGGTTTCGACCGATTACGATACCTCCGACCGGCTCTATTTCGAACCGCTGACCGCCGAAGATGTGCTTGAGATCCTTGCCGTCGAACAGTCCAGGGGAGAGCTTATCGGCGTGATCGTCCAGTTCGGCGGGCAGACGCCGCTGAAGCTGGCGCAGGCGCTGGAGGATGCGGGCATTCCGATCCTCGGCACGTCGCCCGACGCGATCGACCTAGCCGAAGACCGCGAGCGTTTTGCGGCTCTCGTTTCCAAACTCGGCCTGAAACAGCCCGACAACGGTATCGCGCGCTCGAAAGAGGAGGCGCTCGCCGTCGCCCGGCGCATCGGTTACCCGGTTCTGATGCGGCCCAGCTATGTGCTCGGCGGCCGCGCGATGGAGATCGTCGACAGCGACGCCCAGCTTGAGGACTATATCGAAACGGCGGTGCAGGTATCGGGCGACAGCCCCGTTCTGATCGACCAGTATCTGCGCGATGCCATTGAAGTCGATGTCGACGCGATTGCAGACGGCACCGATGTCGTGGTTGCCGGCGTGCTCCAGCATATCGAGGAAGCCGGCGTCCATTCGGGCGACAGCGCCTGCACCCTGCCGCCCTACAGCCTGCCGCCGGAGGTAATCGCCGAGATCGAACGGCAGACCGATGCGCTGGCCCGGGCGCTCAGCGTTCGCGGCCTGATGAACGTCCAGTTCGCGGTGAAGAATGGCGAGGTCTATCTGATCGAGGTCAATCCGCGCGCCAGCCGCACTGTGCCCTTCGTCGCCAAGGCGATCGGCCATCCGGTGGCGAAGATTGCCGCGCGGGTGATGGCGGGCGAGATGCTGGCCGATCTTCCCGTCATCAACCGTCACATCGATCATATCGCGGTGAAGGAAGCCGTTTTCCCCTTTGCGCGTTTCCAGGGCACCGATCCGGTGCTGAGCCCCGAGATGAAATCGACGGGCGAGGTGATGGGCATCGACAATGATTTCGCGATCGCGTTCGCCAAATCCCAGCTTGCAGGCGGGGTTACCTTGCCGACCGGCGGAAAGGTCTTCATTTCGGTGAAACAGGGCGACAAGAACCATATCCTCGAACCGGCCAAGGCCCTTGCGAGCTATGGCTTCGACATTGTCGCGACCGGCGGTACCGCGGATTTCCTTATCGAAAACGGGGTGACGGCCGAGCGGATCAACAAGGTGGCGCAGGGCAGGCCGCATATCGTCGATGCGATTGTCGACGGCGAAATCGCACTAATTTTCAATACTACCGAGGGCTGGCAATCGCTGAAGGACAGCGCATCTATCCGGAAATCGGCGGTTTCCAGCCGGATTCCCTATTTCACGACCGCGCCTGCCAGCGCCGCTGCCGTCAAGGCGATCGGGGCGCTGAGGACAACAGAACTTGAAGTGAAGCCGCTTCAGGCTTATTATCCGGTCGCCGATCGCTGATCCCGACAATTTGTGCGGAAAAAGCAGGCGGACCCGAAAGGACCGCCGCATGGCAATGTTTTGACGAAAGGTAGGGCTATGGCAACTATCGAAAAAATGCCGATGCTTCTGGAAGGTTATGACTGGCTGCGCACGGAAGTGAAGCAGCTCAAGGAAATCGAACGTCCCGCGGTGATCGACGCCATCGAGGAAGCGCGCGCCCATGGCGACCTTTCCGAGAACGCCGAATATCATGCAGCCAAGGAACGGCAGGGCCAGATCGAGGCGCAGATCGGCGATTATGAAGATCGGCTGACGCGCGCCCAAGTGATCGATCCGAAGGAGCTTTCGGGCGACAAGGTCGTGTTCGGCGCGACTGTCCACCTGCGCGACGAAAATGACAACAAGATCACCTATCAGATCGTCGGGGAGATCGAGGCGGACGCAAAATCGGGCAAGATCTCGTACAGCTCTCCGCTGGCGCGTGCGCTGATCGGCCGCAACAAGGGCGACGAGATCGAATTTACCGTTCCCGCGGGCGACAAATATTACATGATCGAGAAGATCGAGTTCATTTAAGCCCGGGCGAGGAGAGCCTTTCATGGACTGGCGAACGCGCCTCGCTCATTCTTCGCTGACCGAACGGATCATCGGCGTCACCGTCCTGTGCTGGGCGGTCGTCGCGCTGTTCCGGTTGCAGCCATGGGCCTATGGGTTCGGCGGATTCGTGCCGCTGCGTTTCGAGGGGCTCGACATCCCGGGCGCGCTGCCCGCCGTCCTGACGCCGCTCTCGGCGACGTTGCTCCATGCCGATTTCCTGCACGTCGCGTTCAACATGTTGCTGCTGTTCGTGTGCGGCAAAGGTATAGAACGGCTTATCGGTGGCGGCGGCCTGCTCGCGCTCTATGTCATCGGCGCCTATGTTGCGGCGGCCGGGCACTATATTTTCAACATGGATAGCGCCGGGCCGATGATCGGTGCGAGCGGCGCGGTATCGGCCGTGATCGGGGCCTATGCGCTGCTCTATTCGAAGCCGCGCAATGGCGTTGGCGGCTGGCGGCACGTGGCATCGCTCGCCGGGGCGTGGATCTTTATCCAGTTGCTGATCGCGCTGACCACCTTGGGGTCGCCGGCGCCGATTGCCATCATGGCGCATATATTCGGGTTTATCGCCGGGCTCGCGCTGGCGCGGCCGCTGCTGCTCTGGCACTATCGCAACGCCTGAGGCGGGTTATTTATTCGCGCGTCTGACCTGTTCCGGTTCCAAAAGCCGGTGCAGGTGGACGACCACATATTTCATCTCCGCATCGTCCACGGTCTGCTGCGCCTTTGCGCGCCAGGCCTCTTCGGCTTCCTCATAATTGGGATAGATGCCGACGAGATCCATCGAATCGAAATCGTTGAAATCAAGGATTTGCGGATCGGAAACGCGTCCGCCGAACACGAGGTGAAGATTGTTGTCGCTCATGGCGCGCGCCTTAATGGAAAGGCGCTGCCAATGCCAGTCACTTCGTATGCCTTGCTTACGAAACTGGCCCGGAAAGCGGGTGTCAGGCTCCCCGCGCTTCCATGAAGGCGACGAGCTGATCGAAGCCGCGACGCTGGATATAGGCATCGAAATCCTGCCGCTGGTTCAGCGTCAGGTTAATATTGGCAACGCGCATATTATACACCTGATAGCGGCTGCCCGAACGCGTCAGATACCAGATCGCCGAAACCGGGCGCGAGCCGGGGTTGGTGATCCTGGTCTGGACGAGATAGCTGCTGCCTTGCTGGCGGGCGTTGATGACCTCCACATTGGCGCGCGAATAGCTCGAAAGCCGGTCGGCATAAGTGCCGAGGATGAAGCCCGGAAGCGCGCGGCGATAGGCCGAATATTGGGCCGGCGTAATCTGGTTGCGCCAGCGACCGAGCAACTGATCGCCGATCGTGTCGACCGCGAAATGCTGGCCAAGGAGCGAACGGAACTGGCTGCGGCGCTGGGCTTCGCTGCCGGATCGCAGAACGGTGAGTCCATCAGAAGCCAATGTTTCTACAAAGGCGGACGGATTGGCTTGGCTAATGGCCGCTTCGACCGGCGTAACGATAGCCGGGGAGGCGATGCCTGCGGTGAGCATGGCACCAAGGGCGAGCTTGGAAATACGCAACATGTTTTACCTCAATATCCTGCTATTACAGCATCTTAACTGTATAGCGGAAGGCGGATGAACAGCAATTGAACTGGTCGCAAATGGCGCCCTATTCGCCGCCGCGTGCTTTCTTTGCGGCGGCCGAGCCGGCTTCGCTGGCGGCAATCTTGGCCTCGTCGATCACTTTTTTCGCCGTGTCGCGGGCGGTGTCTTTCACGAAACCGAGGCCGTCTATCTTCTCTTCGCCGACGGCGCGTGCCGCCCTGGCCGCTTCGCGGGCGCGGTCCGTGATCTGGTGGCCATAAGGGCCGAGCAGTTCGTTCTCGCGGCGTGTGCGCGGCAGCAATGCGCCGATCAGCATACCGATGCCGAGCCCGCCGACCAGCGCGGCGAGCGGATTGCCATCGACGGTTTCCGCCGTCAGGCGGCGCGCACCGGCTGCGCGCTCGCGCGCGCTGGCATAATATTCGCTCGTCCGTGCCGCGGCACTCTCATAGGCTTCTTCAGCTTTGACGCGCGTCGCGCGATAGGATTCGCGAACCGTATCGCCGGTCTTTTTTGCGCTGTCCTTAACACTCATGGTCATACCTCCTCGGATATCTGCTTCGGCGTCGGGTCGGGCCGCGGCCGGACGCCTTTCGGTTTCTTGTTTGCCAGGGCGCGCGTTTCCGCGCGCTTCTCCCGGCGTTTGCGAAGGGATTTCGTGACCGCCTTTGCGATCGGCTTGCGGAACAGGAAGAGTCCGATGGCTGCTCCCGCGGCAACCAGCGTTCCGGGTCGCTGGCGCACTGCATCACCGACTTGCGCCACGGCGCGGGCGGCATGTTCTTTCACTTGCTCGAAGGCTTCATCGGCAATGTTGGAGGGCGTTGCGCGCGCCTGTGCCGTTTCGACGGAATCGAACCAGCGGGCTCGCGCGAGTTTTTCCTCGATCCGCGCCTCGGACAGACGTTGTTCGGCGGTTTTCATGCGTCGACTTTCTCTTCCGCCGGTGCGGAGTTCGTTAGTTCTTCGGGAATCCGCTCTTCCCGCAGCCAGGGTAGATCATCATCGTCGAGCAATGGATCGTCGAGATCGGGAAGGCGGCGGATGGCCGCGTAACCGAGCCCGAAGGCGATGGCGAGGCCAGTGCCGCCCACGATGATGCCGGCGAGGAACGGTCCGGTATATTGCGCAACGCTGACGACCAGCGCCAGCATCAGCGCCACAAAGGCCGCGGCCGCGATAAGCACGGCGCCGAGCATCAGCAGCGCCGACATACGGGCTTGGGATATGCGATAAAAAACGAGCGCGCGGTAAAGCTTCAGACGCGCCCGTGCGAACCGCTCGCCGTCCTCGAACAGGCGGGCGAGCAGTTTACCGTAAGCAATGTCGTCGCGCCTGCCGTCGCTCATGCGTCGTCCCGATCTCCAAGGCCCGATTTTACGAGGCGGGCGATAGCGAAGCCGGCAACCGCGGCAAGGCCGATAGCGATCACCGGGCTTTTGCGGACGAGCGATTTGGCGTCGTCGAGCAAATCGTCGACGTCTTTCGCTTCGATCTTTTCGGCAAAGCTCGAAATCGCGCCGGCCGCCCAGCGCGCATACTCGCCGTAATCTTCGCCGAGCCGCTGGTCGACCGATTGTGCGGCGTCATCCATCGCGGCGGAGATATCGCGGATCGCGCCGGTCGCCTTGTCCTTGCCGTCGCGCGCATAGTCGCGGGCCTTGCCCGTGGCTTGCGACTTCAGGGTCACCGCCTCTTCCTTGATCCGCGCTTTGGCCTTGGCGACCGCGCCGCCGTCTTCGTCATCGAGCGTATCGATCACGCTATCGGTGCCCTCGGGTAGTTTTTCTGTCTTTGCAGCCATCATTCTAACTCCGTAACGAATTGCCTCTTCATCATAAATAAGCGTGCGAAAGGCAATTGAGTTCCGCCTGTCGGGTCTTTCCTACAGCATTTGCTTCGCGGACGCAGCAAGGATAGAGCCAAAAGGTAAATCCGGCATTTCCTGTAAGAAAGGTTTTCGATGACTGCCATCGCCGACATTCGCGCCCGTGAGATACTCGACAGCCGCGGCAACCCGACCGTCGAGGTCGATGTCGCCCTGGAGGACGGCAGCTTCGGCCGCGCCGCAGTGCCTTCGGGCGCATCGACCGGCGCCTATGAAGCGAACGAGAAGCGCGACGGCGACAAGGACCGCTATCTCGGCAAGGGTGTGCTGCAGGCGTGCGAGGCGGTGAACGGGATAATATCCGACACGCTGCGCGGCGCGGATGCCGAGGAACAGGTCGCGATCGACCGGGCGATGATCGATCTCGACGGGACGCCCAACAAGGCCAATCTCGGTGCCAACGCGATCCTCGGCGTCAGCCTCGCGGTCGCCAAGGCGGCAGCGGAGGCGCGCGGCCTGCCGCTCTACCGCTATGTCGGCGGTACTTCGGCGAGCGTGTTGCCGGTACCGATGATGAATATCGTCAATGGCGGCGAACATGCCGACAACCCGATCGACATCCAGGAATTCATGGTGATGCCGGTCGGTGCCGATACGCTGGCGGAGGCCGTGCGCTGGGGCTCGGAGATATTCCACACGCTGAAGAAGGAACTCAGCGCGGCCGGCCATTCGACATCGGTTGGCGACGAGGGCGGCTTCGCGCCCAATATCGGCTCGACCACCGAAGCGCTCGATTTCATCCTCGCTGCGGTAGAGAAGGCCGGGTATGCGCCGGGCGACAATGTCATGCTCGCGCTCGACTGCGCTGCGACCGAATATTTCAAGGACGGAAATTACGTCATGGCGGGGGAGGGGACGACGCTCTCTCAGGTCGAGATGGCCGATTATCTTGCCGACCTTGTGGGCAAATATCCGATCCTTTCGATCGAGGACGGGATGGCCGAAGACGATTTCGAAGGCTGGAAGGCGTTGACCGACAAAATTGGCGATACCGTCCAGCTCGTCGGCGACGATCTGTTCGTCACCAATTCGGAGCGGCTCGCCATGGGCATCGAGAAGGGGCTGGCGAATTCGTTGCTCGTCAAGGTCAACCAGATCGGCACGCTGACCGAGACGCTGGAAGCCGTCGATATGGCCCACCGCGCGAACTACACCGCCGTGATGTCGCACCGATCGGGCGAGACCGAGGACGCGACGATCGCCGATCTCGCCGTCGCCACCAATTGCGGGCAGATCAAAACCGGTAGCCTCGCCCGCTCCGACCGGCTTGCCAAATACAACCAGCTGATCCGCATTGAGGAGGAGTTGGGCGATACCGCACATTATGCGGGGCGCGAAATTCTGCGGTAGCCCGGAGTTATCCCCGGGACTCATTTTATCCACAGTCTGATTCGGTTCGTCGCAATATCGCGAATCGCGCTTGAATCCACGAGTCGCATGTGATTCAAGGGCCTATGACGATCACCCGCTCGCGATCTCTCGCACATTTGCTCCGATCTGCAGCCGCTCCCGCGCTGGCGGTGCTCGTGATTGCGAATTTCGCGGGCTATGCGCTGCTCGGCCCCAACGGTCTGTTCGCCTGGGGCGATTATGCGCGGATGCGCGAGCAGCGTCAGATCGAACTCGTCCAGCTTGTCGACGACCGCGAGCGGCTGGCCAACCGGGTCGAGCTGCTCGATCCCGGTAGCGTCGATCCGGACTTTGCAGACGAGCTGGTCCGTCGCAACACCGGCGAAATCCGGGACGACGAGCACATCATCCTGCTCGATCCGCCCACCCGCCCGTAAACAGCCCCATAACTATCCCGAAATGGCGATAGGAAATGTCGGAAATCCGCGCTTCCCGATTGCGGAATCGCCAACGCTCCTCCATATCTCCGGCACGCTAACGTTCTGAAGAAAGGGGCCCGTTTTGGCCAAGGCACCGGCACCGCGCAAAACGCCTGCGCGAAAGACAGCTCCCCGCAAGACGGCGAGCAAACCCACTGCGCGAAAGTCCGCGCCGCCGGCCGCGCCGAACCGCGAAAGGCCCGACGAACCCGAGCGGTTCGACGCGACGAAGGACCAGCTTCTCGAATATTATCGTCAGATGCTGCTGATCCGCCGGTTCGAGGAAAAGGCGGGGCAGCTTTACGGCCTCGGCCTGATCGGCGGATTCTGCCATCTCTATATCGGCCAGGAAGCAGTCGCCGTCGGTCTGCAGTCGGCGCTGGACGGCGACAAGGACAAGGTCATCACGGGCTATCGCGATCACGGCCATATGCTCGCCTATGGCCTCGATCCCAAGGTGATCATGGCCGAGCTTACGGGCCGCGCGGCGGGCATTGCGCAGGGCAAGGGTGGCTCGATGCACATGTTTTCGGTCGAGAAGGGTTTCTACGGCGGTCACGGCATCGTCGGCGCGCAGGTGCCGCTCGGCGCGGGGCTCGCCTTTGCACAGAAATATAACGACGATGGCGGCGTGACGCTCGCCTATTTCGGCGATGGCGCGGCAAACCAGGGCCAGGTCTACGAGGCCTTCAACATGGCCGAGCTGTGGAAGCTGCCGATCATCTTCGTGATCGAGAACAACCAATATGCGATGGGCACCAGCGTAAACCGCTCTTCGGCCGAGGACCAGCTCTACCGGCGCGGCGAAAGCTTTCGCATTCCCGGGCTGCAGGTGAACGGTATGGATGTGCTCGAAGTGCGCGGCGCGGCGGCGGTCGCGCTCGATTGGGTGCGGGCCGGGAAGGGGCCGATCCTGCTGGAGCTCAAGACCTACCGGTACAGGGGGCATTCGATGTCCGATCCCGCCAAATACCGGTCGCGTGAAGAGGTGCAGTCGGTCCGCGACAAATCCGATCCGATCGAGGGCGTGAAGAAGGATCTCGAAGCCGTCGGAGTTTCCGAGGACGAGATGAAAGCGATCGACAAGGAGATCAAGGCGATCGTCGCCGAAGCGGCCGACTTTGCCGAAAGCTCGCCCGAGCCCGATCCGGCCGAACTCTATACCGACATCCTGGTGGAGCAGTATTGATGCCGATCGAGCTCAAGATGCCGGCGCTTTCGCCGACCATGGAGGAAGGCACGCTCGCCAAATGGCTGGTGAAGGAAGGCGATACCGTTGCCGCCGGCGACATCATGGCGGAGATCGAGACCGACAAGGCGACGATGGAGTTCGAGGCCGTCGACGAAGGCGTGATCGCGAAGATCCTTGTGCCCGAAGGAACCGACGAAGTCGCGGTTGGAACGGTCATCGCGCTGATCGCCGAGGAAGGCGAGAACGCGAGCGATATCGAGACCCCCGCCGCTCCGGCCGTGGCCGAGCCGGCCGAAGCACCGCCGCCCGCCCCGGTCGAGGATCCTGTAGCAACGGCTCCCGCGAAACCCGCCGCTTCGGTTTCGGAGGCTGACCCCGATATTCCCGAAGGCACGGAGATGGCGAAGCTTACGGTCCGCGAGGCGCTGCGCGATGCGATGGCAGAGGAAATGCGCGCCGACGACCGGGTTTTTGTGATGGGCGAGGAAGTCGCCGAATATCAGGGAGCCTATAAGGTCACCCAGGGGCTGCTCGAGGAATTCGGGGGCCGCCGCGTCATCGACACGCCGATCACCGAATATGGCTTTGCCGGCATCGGAACGGGCGCCGCGCTGGCGGGGCTCAGGCCGATTGTGGAGTTCATGACCTTCAACTTCGCGATGCAGGCGATCGACCACATCATCAATTCGGCGGGCAAGACCAATTACATGTCGGGCGGGCAGATGCGCTGCCCGATCGTGTTCCGCGGGCCCAATGGGGCTGCCAGCCGCGTTGGAGCGCAGCACAGCCAGAATTATGCGCCCTGGTACGCCCAGGTGCCGGGTCTCGTTGTTATTGCGCCCTATTCGGCGGCCGACGCCAAGGGTTTGCTGAAATCGGCGATCCGCTCGATGGACCCGGTCGTCTTCCTCGAAAACGAGCTGCTCTATGGCCACAGTTTCGAGGTGCCGGTGATGGACGATTATTCTGTCCCGATCAGCAGCGCGCGGCGCGTGCGCGAGGGCTCGGATGTATCCATCGTCACCTATTCGATCGGTGTCGGCATCGCGCTGGAAGCGGCGGAAAAGCTGGCGGGCGGGGGGATCGAGGCCGATATCATCGACCTGCGCACCCTAAGGCCGCTCGACAAGGCGGCGGTGCTGGAAAGCCTGAAACGCACGAACCGGATGGTCGTTGTCGAGGAAGGCTGGGCGACCTGCTCGATCGCGTCGGAAATCGTCGCAATCTGCATGGAAGAGGGATTCGACGATCTCGATGCCCCGATCATACGGGTGACGAACGAGGACGTGCCGATGCCCTATGCGGCCAATCTCGAAAAGCTTGCGCTGGTGAATTCGGACAAGGTGGTTGGCGCGGCGAAGGCCGTTTGCTACCGCTAAGGAGAAGCGGTTGGTCCCGCAACTAACCCCCGCGCGCGCACCCCTGCTCGACTAGCAGCCGTTGACAGCTAGCCCCTGCGTATTCGTGATGTTCTGGTTGGTCCGTTCGCGAACATTGAACGCGCTTTCGTAGCGGATTTGGCGCGTACCGAGGATATCGAGCTGCTCGACGAGCGGCTGGTAATTATAGGTCACCTCGACAAACATGACCGCCGTACCGGGCGCCGAAATGATCTTGTTTCCAGTCGGCCCCATGCCGTCCACGAGATCGTCATTGTCGCTGCCGGTACCTTGTACGCCATAGGCTGGCGTGACGCTTGTCAGATCGCCCCAGCAACGCTGCCAGTTGATTGTCTGCCCAGCAGCCGATCCGGTTTCGCCATTATCTTCCAATGACGACAGGACGATCCGGCCATTTTCCTCAAAACCGAGCGTCTCGCCGACAAGATCGGCGCCCGCGAAAATTTCATTGATATTGCTTTCGTCGATCGTCGTATCGACGCGGCCGGCATTATCGGCGACGGTCATCGCCAGCTGGCTGACGCGCATATGCGCCAGCGCATAGTTGGCCGTTTCCAGACCGCCGAAAATCAGCGCGAGCAGGATCGGCAGCGAAAAGGCGAACTCGATCAGCGCAACGCCGCTATTGTCGTCTTTCAGTTGCCGAAGGGGCCGAAGCTTTCTCATCGTTCGTCTCCCTTAGGGCGTCGCGCACTCGACCGGGGGGCTTACCTGGTCGGCGAAAGGCTGGTTACGGATCGCGGCGCGGGCGACGATGTTATAATCATCGGGCACGCCGATCAGCGACATCACCGGCACGATGCGCGGCATCGTGACCGTGACTTCATAGAAAACCACGTCATCGGCGCCGCCCTGGCCCGTACGACCGGCGACCTCATCATAGGAGCCGTTCCGGTTCAGATCCTGCCAGCAATCCTCGTCGTCGTCGAACTCACCATCGCCGTCGACATCGGTGACCAGCTTCTCGGGCCGGCCAACGCCGGAGAATTCGTAATAGTTGGTCTGCTCGATCGTGTAGGTTGCATTGCGGGCAATGCGATTGACGCGTTCGCGGATGGCGTTCTCCACCTGCTCTTCGACGGTTGCGCCGGCTTCGGTGAAGACAGGATCTTCGACCGAAGCGGAGCGCGCCACGCGATCGAGCACGCCCTGCAGCTGCGACTTCACATATTGCTGGTAGCCGAGGTCGAACGCGCCAAGCAGCACGACCATCAGCGGTACCACGACGAAGCCGAATTCGACGATGGCCATGCCGCGCGATTCTCGCGACAGACGGCGGTGGAGCGCGACGAGCCGACTCATTGCGTCAGCCTCAGGCGACCGATGCCTGCGCCGATTCGTTCGAACACCTCTTCAAGATCGGTGCCGTCGCTCGTGTAGAAGTGGCCGGCGCTGGTGGCGCAAGGTTCGATATCGGTAGTGTTCGTGACGTCGAGCGCGATGACCCAGATGGTCATGCCCATCGATTTCGCCCGGTTACAGGCGGACTGGAAGCGCGATACATGACGCGTGTTGATATAGCCGGACGTTCCCAGCCGACGATCATAGCGGTCCACGCCATAGGATGTGTAGATCCGGTCCGTCACTTCGAGCCTACCGTCAGTCATGAACACGATGTGTTTCTGAACGGGAACGTCGTTATATTCCTCCGGATTGGAGGAGGCGAACATGCCCGTCGAGGACAGGTAGCGAGCTGCCCACATGATGCCGAGATCATGATAGGTGTAGCCGCCGACAAGCGCCGTCGTCGAATTGATCATGGCCTGATAGGCGCTTTCGGAGCTATATTCCGCCAACCGTCGGGCGGGGCGCACGCAGTGGCTCGAATAGCCTCCGCTCTCGGACTCTTGCGCGCTGGGATCATAAGGAGACCATTGCTGGGCCGGATTGCTGGTCGAAACCTGATCGATATCGGCCTGGCTCACATTGGTCGAAATCGTGATCGGATCGCCGCTCTGCCCGATGCTGGCCCGTTCTTCGACGCAGCCCGACGTGACATTGATCGTATAGCTGCCGTTGCCGCGCCAATTGTTGAGCCAGTACGAACTGTGATCGACTTCTTCCAGCTGATAGCCATTGCCGGTGCAATCCCAGTATCCGCCCGAATAGCTGTAGCGCCAGACACAGATGTTCTGCTGGTAGTCGGCGGGATCGCGTACCCAGTTCGAATTGAGATCGCGGCCCACATTCACGGTCTGTGAGTAGGGGATGAAGCCAAAGCGCGTGCGGGTGTTCGTCGCGCCGGCAAGTGCCCGATACAAGCCGATGGCGCCGTCGCGCAGACGGTTGATCTTCGCGGTGCCGCCACTGCTCGGAGCGTCGTTCATCGATCCGGTAACGTCGAGCACGACCATGATGTCGTTATTGCCGTAATCCTGATCGGCGTCGCAGGTGACGCTGATTGCGATTTCGTCATTTCCAAACAGGCTCATGACGGTCGTCGGAATATCGGCGCTGGCCGTCACGGTGACCATCGAGGCGTCGGACGTGCTTTGGGCAACGGTGCGCGTCAGATTTTCCGCGCTCATCGTGTCCGACGGGAAATTAAAGTCGAAGAAACGTTCGCCTTCGGTCCGGGCGCCTGACGACCAGGTATCGCCCGACATCGTGCGCCGCGCGGCGAGCGCTGCGGCGTCGCAGGCATTTTGAAGCTTCGCCTGCGCCAGATAGCCGCGGCTGATATCCAGGCCCGATCCGATGATCCCGGCGATCGGCACGAGCGCCGCGCCGGCCATGGCAAGTGTGTTGCCCCGCGTATCTTTACGCAGCCGTGAAAGGAAGGTTCCCTTACGGGCGACTCGGCGGGATTCTCCGTCTTTTTCCCAGTTCCGCATTGTTTTCCCCTACCCCTTGCAGGTAATTCTGACCCAGATTCGAGTGATTTATGACCAAGCGCTGTTAAACAGTCCTCTCGGGACAGGGTTAACATCGCGTTTGCCATATGCAGCGGCGGGATTAGGAGGCGCGCGCATGACAGATTGTTTGGCCGATCCCGAACGCGAACTCGCGTTGAGCTATGCGGAGCGGCAAGCGCGTCCATATCTGCGCGCGCTCTGGGCGGTCGACGAGCGATTCGGCGCGATTCTGGCAGGCACGACAGAAGCCGCGATCGGCGAGATGCGGCTGCTGTGGTGGCGCGATGCCCTTACCGAGGCACCGCAGGCCACTCGCGCGGAACCGCTGATTGAAGCCGCCGCCACCGCCATGCGCGAAGCCGGAACATCTGGCGCAGATTGGGGCGCGATGACCGAAGGCTGGCATGCGCTGCTCCAGCAACCGATCGAGCCCGCCGAACTGGAGCGCTTCGCCCGAGAACGCGGAAGCCGGCTATTTTCGCTTTCGGCTACAATCCTCGGCGCGCCGGACTGGCCTGGCCTGGAGGATGCGGGTCAGGGCTGGGCATTAACCGACCTTGCTTACCGTATAACCGACGGCGGCGTTGCGGCCGAAGCGCGAGCCAGGGCGACGGCATTCTTTCCGGGCAGACCGCGCTGGCCCCGCGAACTGCGACCGCTGGGCGCGCTCACAGTCTTGGCGCGCCGCGATGCGCATGCCGGACGAACGAGGCGCCGCCAGGGATCGCCGGGTCGCGTCGCGCGGATGGCCTGGCATCGGCTTACCGGCCGGTAGGGCGACCGGTAAGCTGGCGGCGCTATCGTCTAACGCGTCAGCCGCAGCCGTCCGATGCCTTGTCCGATCTGCGTAAACAAATGCCCCGCGAATATGGTAAATGACGGCTTCACGATTTTTTCTTCCGCATATTGTCGTTGTGCCGGTGGCGCTTAGAATAGCGGCAAGGAGGCAGGGGATGGGACGCTATATTGCAGGCGTGATTTCGGCGATGCTGCTGATGCTGGCGGGGATCTTCGTCTGGCAGGGCGTGGCGCAGCAGGAAGCGCCGCCGCCGCCCGCGCCGCCGCCGCCCGAGGCGCAGAGACCCGATCCGATGACCGCCGGCGATCCGGGCCGGATTGGCCCGCCGCCGCCCGAGGCGAGCGAGCTGACCCGCGAACAGCGCCGTTTCTACCGCTACGACCGGAACCGCGACACCATGATTACCCGCACCGAGATGATGGCGAGCCGCACCAATGCGTTTCGCGATCTCGATAGCAATGGCGACAACTATCTGACCTTCGAGGAATGGGCGGTGCGTACCGGCGAGCGTTTTGACGGCGCCGATGCCGACGGATCGGGCGCGCTCACGCCGGCCGAATTCGCAACGACCCGCCAGCGGCGCTCGCCGAGCAGCCGAACGCGCTGCAATTGCTGATCGTCTCCGGTTGACGTGGATCGTGCGACGCCCCTAATTCGCTTCATGCACAAAACAATCCTGACCGGCGCTCTTACGTTGGCGCTTCCGCTCGCTTCGGCTTCCGTTTTCGCGCAGGAGCCCGCCAGCTATGATGCGGAGATATCCGCGATCCACGCCGCGCCCGAGTTCGCCCTGGCGGCCGATCATATTGCCGCCCAGCACGATATGCGCGTGCGGGATCTGGTGACCTTGACCGAGATAGCAGCGCCGCCCTTCGCCGAAGAAACCCGCGCTGCGGCCTATGCAGAGATGTTTCGCGCAACCGGCTTCGGCGAGGTTTCCATCGACGCGGTCGGCAATGTTGTCGCGACCCGGCGCGGCCGGTCCGGCGAGCGCACCGTGGCGATGGTCGCGCATATCGATACCGTCTTCCCGCCCGAAACCGACGTGACCGTGACGATCGAGGGCAATCGCTATGCCGCGCCCGGTATCGGCGACAATACGCGAGGCGCGATCATGCTGCTGGAACTCGCCTCGGCCATCGCGGCGGCCGGTATCGAGACCGAGGCCGATATCGTGCTCGTCGGCAATGTCGGCGAGGAAGGTCTGGGCGACCTGCGCGGCGTGCGCCACCTGTTCCGCGAAGGGGCGGAGCATCCCGACGCGATGATCGCGATCGACGGTGGCGACGAGACGCGGCTCGTGACCGGCGCGATCGGCTCTAACCGCTATCGCGTGACGTTCCACGGGCCCGGCGGGCATAGCTGGGGCGATTTCGGCGATCCCAATCCGCATCACGCCGCCGCGCGCGCGGTGCGACTGTTCGCCGAAGCCGCGCGACCGATCACGCTCGAAGGCAATCGATCCAGCTTCAATATCGGCCGCACCGGGGGCGGCACTTCGGTCAACTCAATACCTTTCGAAAGCTGGATGGAAGTGGATATGCGGTCCGGCGATCCCGAGCGGCTTGCGCTGCTCGACGCGGCTTTCCAGGCCGCGATGCAGGCTGGCCTTGCCGCCGAGAATGACGCGATGGGCGAAGGCGACAGGCTGACGGTCGAGATCGAACCCATCGGTGTGCGCCCGGCGGGGCAGGGCGATGTTTCGACGCCGCTGGTCCAGCGGGCGCTGGCGGCGCTGCGTGCTTCGGGGCTGGAAGCCGAAACCGCGGCCTCCTCCACCGATGCCAACATACCGATCTCGATGGGCATTCCGGCGATCACGATCAGCCGCTGCGGATCGGGCGACGGCGCGCATTCGCTCGGCGAATATTGGGTCGATGACGAGAGTGTCGTGCCGTGCACGGTGCGTGGGCTGGCGATCCTGCTCGCCGAGGCGGGTCTCGCTGCCGACTAGGCGGCACTCCGCAATTCCTCGCCGATTGCGCCGAGCCAGGCCCGCATCGCTTCGCGCGCCCGTCCGGTCATCGCTTCCTTGCGCTGCTTCTTGTGGACGCGCTCGCCCAGCGGCGGAAACAGCCCGAAATTGACGTTCATCGGCTGATAATCGCGCGCATCCGCGCCACCGGTAATATGACCGACCAGCGCCCCGAACGCGGTTTCGGCAGGGAGGGGAGGCAGCGTCTCGCCGCGCAGTTCGGCCGCTGCCATCCGCCCGGCAATCAGCCCGACCGCCGAACTTTCAACATAACCCTCGCAGCCCGTGATCTGTCCGGCAAAGCGGATATGCGGCGCGGATTTGAGGCGAAGCTGTGGGTCGAGCAGCTTGGGCGCATTGATAAAGGTATTGCGGTGCAGCCCGCCCAGCCGCGCAAACTCGGCCTTTTCCAGCCCCGGTATCGTCCGAAACAGCTCGATCTGTGCGCCATGCTTCAACTTGGTCTGGAAGCCGACCATGTTCCACAGGGTGCCGAGCGCATTGTCCTGGCGGAGCTGGACCACCGCATGGGGCCATCGGCCGTCGGGATGTTCGAGCGTGGCGCTATGCGGATTGTCGAGCCCGACCGGCTTCATCGGGCCAAACCGCAGCGTGTCGAGCCCGCGTTCGGCCATCACCTCGATCGGCATGCAGCCATCGAAATAGGGCGTGTCTTTTTCCCATTCCTTGAAGCTCGTCTTCTCGCCGTCGATCAGTCCCTGATGGAAGGCGAGATACTGCTCCTCGGTCATCGGACAGTTGATATAATCGTCGCCATCGCCGCCTTCGTCATTGGATTTTCCCCAGCGTGAGGCCTTCCAGCAGATATCCATGTCGATGCTTTCGACATGGACGATCGGCGCGATAGCATCGAAAAAGGCGAGCGCATCGGAATCGGTCGCCGCGCCGATGCTCTCGGCGAGCGAGAGCGCGGTTAGTGGGCCGGTGGCGACGATGGTCAGGCCCTCGGCCGGCAGCGCATCGATCCGCTCGCGTACAATCTCGATATTGGGATGCTCCGCCAGCGCCTGTGTCACGCCTTGGGAAAAGCCTTCGCGGTCGACGGCAAGCGCCGATCCGGCCGGAACCTTGTGCCGATCGCCCATCGCCATGATCAGCGAGCCCAGATCGCGCATCTCCCGGTGGAGCAGGCCGACAGCGTTGCGCTCGGCATCGTCGGACCGGAAACTGTTCGAACAGACGAGCTCGGCCAGCCCGTCGGTTTGGTGCGCGGGCGTCATTTCGCCGCCAGCGGCTGAATCGGCCCCGCGCATCTCCGAAAGCCGCACCTTCACGCCCTGCTCGGCAAGCTGCCAAGCGGCTTCCGAGCCAGCAAGCCCGCCGCCTATGATGTGGATTTGATGGTCTGTCATGCTGCAGGGTTACAATAGTTGCGGACCGCGATCTGAAATCCTGTCCGTCAATTGGAATTTCGTTGCGCGCCATAACGCCTATGGCGCCAGTCGCAAGCGATCATACCGCATCGGCGCGCCCGTAGGACAGCGAAATCCTTAGATGCGGTCCATCCGCAACCAGAGCGGGTTGCCGGTCCATGCACGGTGCAGCGCCGCCTCGGCGGCGGCGGCCTCGGGCTCATGGCCTAGCGCCTGCTCGGTCAATGCCAAGCCATATAGCGCCCATCCGCTTGCCGGCGCCTGGAACAGCGCGGCCCGGAAGGCACGGCGGGCATCGTCGAAGCGCCCGGCCTTATAATAGGCGGCGCCGAGCGACTGGCTGATCGGATAATACCAATAGGGCGGTTCGGTATAGGGCAATGCCTGCTCGATCTCGATCGCGTTTTCGTAGAGCCTGATGGCGTCGGCATAGCGGCCGGTCGCATAGGCATAACGGGCGTGCGCCACCGTCTCGGCGATCCGCAGCAAATCGGGTGCCGGCATCCCTTGATCGACCATCGGCGTCCAGTCGGTTTCGCGGGCGACCTGCCGCAGAGCAGCGATCTCGGCCTCGAAGCCCTGCCGGTCGCGCAATTGGGCCTGCGCGACGGCGCGTGCGTAGAGCCGCATCGCCTCGACATAGGGGAGGCGGCTTTGCGGTGTATCCAACGCCAAAATGCGCTCGGGTTCGGCGAATTGCGCGATTGCGAGATAGGGCGCGGCGTTGACCGGCTGAATCCAGGCGATCTCCTCGGCCATTTCGGGGCTGACGATCTGCGACAGCCGTGTCGCCTCGCGGATTGCCGTCGTCATGTCGCCGGCCATCTGCGCAGACGTCACAAGGAAATGCACATTGTGAGGATAATAGCCGTAGCGATAGATACCGTCATCGCCCGCGCTTTCGAGATAGGCCTCGTCGGCGCGCGCGGCCTCGATATTGACGCGGATCGAATCCGCATAGCGTCCGATCCGGTAATAGATATGCGCGGGCATGTGAACGAGATGGCCGGCCGAAGGCGCGATGAACGCCGTCAGCCGATCCGCCGCCGCCTCTGCGCGGGTCGGGTCGGCATTGTTCTCCATCAGGTGGATATAGAGATGAGCGGCCTGCGGATGGGCCAGATTGCGCGCCAGTACCGTTTCGACGAGCCGGATGGCATCGCCTGTCCGTCCGCGCGGCGTTTCGCGGCCCGGTTCCCAATAGTCCCAAGGGCTCGTGTCCATCGCCGCTTCGGCGGCAAGTACAGCGATATCGTCGCTTTCAGGGAAGCGCGCCGCGGCGTCCAGCATCGCTTCGGCGTAGGCCATGTCGAGCGCCGAACGGCTCTCGACCGTATCGGCGGAATATCGCACCGCGATTGCATCGATCAGCGCCTGTTCGGCGGGCGACGTTCCGTCGCGCAGGGCCACGGCGCGCGCGACGGCGGCGAGCGCGGTGTCGTTCGTGCCGGCATCCATCGGTGCGTTGATATTGGGGCCATAGGCCAGCGCTTCTCCCCAGAAACACAGCGCGCATTCGGGATCGATGCGCTGCGCTTCCTGGAAGGAGCGGATCGCGCCATGGTGATTGAAGCCGTAGAGGAGCATGATGCCCTGATCGAAATAGCGTCGCGCCTCTTCGCTATCGGTCGTGGCCGCCAGTCCGGACTCAGGAACGCCGTCATAGAGCGGCATTGCCTCGCCCGTGCCGGTTTCGCTCGTCGCTGCGGCCAATATCAGCCGTGCGCGCAACGCGTCGTTGCCGAGCGGCGAATTGCAGGTCGTGGTCGCAATCCGCGAAGGATTGAGCATGGCGAGCGTTTCGGGCGAAAATTCCTGCCCGTTTTCGATGCTCGTGTTTGCGGCGCTATGCGTAACCGAAGCGAGCCCAGCGACGGCGGTTGCGATAATTAGTTTGTTCATGCGGTGCCCCTGCGAAATATACGGCCGAACAGATCGAAACGCGATACGCAGGACTGTCGATCAGTGCCGTTCCCGACGGAACGGCATGGCCGTGATGAGGGAATTATAGCAGAGGGACCGATTTCAGGCCATCGTCGAATTTTCCGCTTGGAAAGCTTGCCTTAAACCGGCGTGGGTAGGACAGGGTCGATAGGAGAGGTGGGAAATGACCGGAATCGAACAAGCGCCCGACGACCGCGGAAGCGGCACCCTGACCGCCGCCGTTCTTGTCCTCGCGCTGCTGGCAGGGCTTTCCTATTGGGTCGCGGGCCGGATGACCGATCCCAACGCGCCGGCGATTATCGCCTGGAAGGGGGCGGGCGTCGGGCTGCTCGCTCTCTGGGCGTTCCTGCAGGCGCGGAATTTCGACGGGTGGCTGCTCGGGGTCGTGCTGGCGCTTGGCGCTGCGGGAGACGTGGCGCTCGATCTCGCGGGCGCGAATGCCGGCGGCGTGTTCTTCATGGCGGGGCATGTGGTCGCCGTGTTCCTCTATTCGCGCAACCGGCGCTTCGCGATGAGTTTCAGCCAGAAGCTGCTCGCGCTGCTGCTCGTGCCGATCGTCATCTGGCTCGGTTGGGCCCTTCCGGCGAACCGTTCGATTGCCATCGATATCGCCATCTATGCAACGCCGCTCGCCTTCATGGCCGCGACCGCGTGGATCAGCCGCTTCCCGCGCTACTGGACCGGCCTCGGCGCGATCCTGTTTGTGGTATCGGACCTGTTGATTTTTGCGCGGATGGGGCCGCTTGCCGGTTCGATGATCCCGGGCCTGTTGATCTGGCCGCTCTATTTCACGGGGCAGGCGATGATCGCCGTCGGCGTCGTCCGCACCCTCGAAGAGGATCGCTTGCGTGGTCCAGTGCCGCCGCCAATAGAGGAACCCGATTTCGTTTAGGTGGCCGTCGCGCCTATCGTCGTGCGGTGGAGCAGCCGGGCATGGCCATCATAGCCGCCGGTCGCGCGGTGCAGCACCGAACGGTTGTCCCACATCACCAGCATGCCGGGCTCCCAGCGGTGGCGATAGACGAATTCGTCGCGCGTCTGCCACTGGTAGAGTTCCGTGAGCAGCGGCAGTGCATCGGCCTGCGCCATGCCTTCGATCCCGACGATATAGCCAAGGCAGCTGTAAAGGCCTTCGCGTCCGGTTTCGGGATGCCGACGAATGATCGGGTGAAGCTGGGTCGCTTCGGCATCGTTCGATGGCCGGATATCCATCGAGCGATCGGTTTGCTGGTCGGCATCGCCATAGGAGCCCGTCGGCGCATACGCGTTTTTGGCGGAATGGATCGCCTGGCGACCTTCGATCTTCGCGCGCAGCGCCGCTGGCATGGCGTCGAGCGCGGCATGCTGGCTGGCATAAAGCGTATCGCCGCCGATGGGCGGGATGGTGATCCCGTAGAGGCAGGTGCCGGCGGGCGGGTGCTTCTGGAAGCTCCAGTCGGTGTGCCAGTTCTCGGCGAATAGGGGTGCCGTCTCGGCGGCTTCGCGCTGCACCGCGATGATATGCTCGCGCCCCCGAATAGAGGCGATGAAAGGGTCTTCACCGAACGGCCCGAAATGGAGCGTGAAACGTTCGAGATCATCATCGTCGAGTTTTTGCCCGGGAAAGGCGAGGACGTGATGCTCCAGCCAGGCCGCACGAATGTCGGCAACGAGGCTGTCGGACAGCGGCTGCGATAGATCGACGCCGATGACGGAAGCGCCGCAGGCCTGCCCAGAAGGGGTAATCGTCAATGCCATGGCCTGTTGCTGCGCTTACGAAAACGCCGCGTCAATCTGGTCTGCGATGGGCCTTGACAGCGCTCATAGGCAGATCGGCATGGAGATGCGGAAATAGCTGTCCGCCGCGCGACGCTTCCCAGCGCAGCGCGTCGCCAAGCGGTTCAACATCAATTTCGGCGATGACGAGCCCGGTTTGATCCGCAAAATGCAGGGTTAAAGCCTCTTCGAGCTGCTCCGCCGTGGACAGGTGGATAAATCCGTCCTGCATGTCGATGGGAGCGCCCCGAAACACGCCGTCGCGTTCAAGCGCCGTCCATTCCGGGCCGGTCAGGATCTTGAACGCGCTGCCGCTCATTCCGCCGGATCGTCGCCCGGCACATCTTTATTGTCCGCCATCTCCGTCGCCACGGCTTCCTCTGCCGCATCTTCGGGCTCTTCGTCGTCGTCGATCAGGGCGACGCCGACGACCTTTTCGTCCTTGGCGACGTCGAGCAAGGTCACGCCGGCCGTGCTGCGGCCCATGACGCGGGTGTCGGAAACGGCCATGCGAATGAGCTTGCCCTGGTCGGTGATGATCATCACCTGGCTTTCGTTGCCCGCCGGGAAACTGGCGACGACCTTGCCGTTGCGTTTGATGTTATCGATGTTCGAAACGCCCTGGCCGCCGCGTTTGGTCTGGCGATATTCGTACGCGCTCGAACGCTTGCCATAGCCGTTGGCGCAGACGGTGAGGATGAATTCTTCCTTCTCCGCCATTGCCGCCATGCGTTCGGCATCCAGTTCCGGCTCGTTCTCGTTTTCCTTCCACGGCGCAGCGCGCAGATAGGCGTCGCGTTCCTCGATGTCGGTTTCGGTGTGGCCCATGATCGAGAGCGAGATTACCTCGTCATCGTCCTTGAGCGTGACCCCGCGTACGCCGGTCGCGGTGCGGCTCTGAAAGGCGCGGACATCTGTCGCGGCGAAGCGGATGGCCTTGCCGTTGCGCGTGGCGAGCAGCACGTCGTCGCTCTCTTCGAGCAAGGCCACACCGACCAGCTTGTCGTCGCTGCCTTCGGCAAAGCGCATCGCGATCTTGCCGTTGGACGGGATGTTCTCGAACGAGTCCATCGAGTTGCGGCGGACATTGCCCTGCGCGGTCGCGAACATGACGTGAAGCTTGTGCCATTCCTCCTCATCTTCGGGGAGGGGAAGGACGGTGCGGATATATTCGTCCTCGGCCAGCGGCAACAGGTTCTGCATCGGCCGGCCGCGCGTTTGCGGGCCGCCCTCGGGCAGCTTCCACACTTTCATCCGGTAGACCTGCCCCTTGTTGGAGAAGAACAGGACGGGCGTGTGCGTGGAGGTGACGAACAGCCGGGTTACGACATCCTCGTCCTTCATCGCCATGCCGCCGCGGCCCTTGCCGCCACGCCGCTGCGCCCGGAAGGTATCGAGCGGCGTGCGCTTGATATAGCCTTCATGGGTGACGGTGACGACCATCTCCTCGCGGGTGATCAGGTCTTCGTCCTCGATATCGAAATCGCCCTGGGTGATTTCGGATCGCCGCGGGGTGACATATTGTTCGTAAATCTCGTCGAATTCCTCGCGCATCACCTGGTAGAGCTTGGCCCGGTCGCCCAGGATGTCGAGCAGTTCGGCGATCGTCACCGCCAGTTCCTTGAGCTCGTCGCCGATCTCGTCGCGACCGAGCGCGGTAAGGCGGTGGAGGCGCAGGTCGAGGATCGCCTTCACCTGCGCTTCGGACAGCCGATAGACATCGCCCTCGATCGCCGTTTCGACGGCTTCGACGAGCTGGATATAGGGGCGGATCTGATCGATCGGCCATTCGCGGGCGAGCAGGGACGCGCGCGCCTCGGCCGGGTTGGCCGATCCGCGGATGATGCGAACGACCTCGTCCATATTGGTGACCGCGACGACGAGGCCGAGTAACAGATGCGCGCGCTCCCGGGCCTTGAACAGCAGGAATTTCGCGCGCCGGGTGATGACCTCTTCGCGGAATTTGACGAAGGCCTCGATAATGTCCCGCAGCATCAGCGTTTCGGGCCGGCCGCCGCGGATCGCGAGCATGTTCGCCGGGAAGCTGGATTGCGCGGGCGTGTGCCGCCAGAGCTGGTTCAGCACGACGTCGGGCGAGGCGCTCTTCTTGAGCTCGATAACGACACGCACGCCTTCGCGGTTGGATTCGTCGCGAATGTCGGAAACGCCTTCGATCCGCTCGTCCTTGGCGGCTTCGGCGATCTTCTCGACCAGCCCGGACTTGCCGACCTGGAACGGGGTTTCGGTAAGGATGATCGCCACCCGGTCGCGTTTTTCCTCGATCACATGGCGCGAGCGCATGATGATCGAACCGCGTCCGGTCTGATAGGCCGAACGCGCGCCCGAACGGCCGAGGATCAATGCGCCGGTCGGGAAATCGGGGGCGGGAACGATCTCGATCAACTCGTCATTGGTGATGGCCGGATTTTCGATGAACGCGCGGCAGGCATCGAGCACCTCGCCCAGATTGTGCGGCGGGATGTTGGTCGCCATGCCGACGGCGATGCCGCCTGCGCCGTTGACCAGCAGGTTGGGGAAGCGCGCGGGCAAGACCTGGGGTTCTTCGCGCGAGCTGTCATAGTTCGGCGTGAAATCGACGGTGTCCTTGTCGAGATCGTCGAGCAGGGTCATCGCGACCTTGGCGAGCCGCGCCTCGGTATAGCGCATCGAGGCCGGGGGATCGGGGTCCATCGAGCCGAAATTGCCCTGGCCGTCCATCAGCGGCACACGCAGCGACCAATCCTGCGTCATCCGCGCCAGCGCATCGTAGATCGCGCTGTCGCCATGCGGGTGATAATTGCCCATCACGTCGCCGACGATCTTCGCCGATTTGCGATAGGGGCGGCCCGCAATGAAGCCGCCTTCGTTGCAGGCGTAGAGAATCCGCCGGTGAACAGGTTTCAGGCCGTCGCGCACATCGGGCAGGGCGCGGCTCACGATGACGCTCATCGCATAGTCGAGATAGCTGGTTTTCATCTCGTCGACGATGTTGACGGGACTAATGTCCGACGGGCCGGCAAGGATGATTTCGTCGTCGCTCAAGGCGGTACTTTCTACTTTGATTTGTGGGTTGCAAGACTAGCAAATGGGCACCCGAAAGGCCAATCTCAGGGGCTACTTATCCACACTGGAAAGTTCTGCAAAAACAAGCGTTTGCGGCAGCGCGAGGCTAGCTCCTGACGAACCGCCAGCGGTTCTCTTCAGAGTCGCCCGAAACGTAGCGATACCCGTCCGAATCGAAGGCTTTGAACGCTTCGGGATCGTCGATCCGATGTTCGCACAGATAGCGGGCCATCAGGCCGCGTGCACGCTTGGCTTCGAAGCTGTTGAAGCGCAGGCCGTCCGGGCCGTCCTCGCGGAAATCGATCGCGATCACGCGTTTTCCGGCAATCGCCTTTGAGCCTTCCACCGCCGCCCAATATTCGTTGCTGGCGAGGTTGAGGATCGTGTCCGATCCCTCCCGGGAAAGGTCGTCGCTCAGCAGGCTGGCGATCTTGTCGCCCCAGAAATCGGTGAGCTTCTTGTACCGCGGCGCCCATCGCGTGCCCATTTCCAGCCGATAGGGCCGCATCCGGTCCAGCGGACGCAGCAGGCCGTAGAGCCCGGAAAGGATGCGCAGGTGATCCTGCGCGAATCGGATCGCTTCCTCACCCAGGCTCCGTGCCTCGAAACCGATATAGACGTCGCCGTTAAAGGCGTAGATCGCGTGGCGCTCGGGCTGCGTCCAGAAATTCTGGTAGCGGTCGTGATTGAGGTCGATCAGCTTGTCCGAAACCGGCATTATCGTTTTCAGCTTCTTCTTGCTGAGGTTCGACGCGGCCGAGACAAGGCGATCGGTTTCCACCGGGAAACGCGCGTCCGTGGCGGGAATCGAAGGGATTTCGCTGTCGAAATCGAGCGATTTTGCGGGGGATATCACGGCTAGCATGGGCGCCCCGTTAGCGCCTCTCGCCGGGCGCGTCAAAAGCGCCTTTCAGCGGCAAAACTGACGGTTCAAGGAGCGTTCAGCGCCCGGCCCCTATGAAAAACCCATCTGTCGCAACTTGTTCTGGACGTCGTCCGTTAGTAGCAGGGCTGTAAATCGGTTCTGGGCCTTTGGGCGCGCAATGAAGATTTAGGAGAATGAATTTTATGAAACGGGTTTCGCTTTTCACCATAGCCGCCGCTCTGGCCTTTGGCGCCGCCGTTCCGGCCGCCGCCTACCAGCCCAGCGATGCGGTGGAAGAATTCGATCAGGGCGAGCTCGGCGACGAACTCCGAACGCTGATCGCCGGCGCGCAGGAGGCGATGAACGCCGAAGGTACGCCGGTCGATATCGCTGCCGTTCGGGGCCAGCTGGAACAGGCAGAGGCCCTGATCCAGAACAACGATGAGCGCTTCATCGTCGGCCAGCTCTTCGTTTCGCTTGCGGCCAAGATGCAGGAACAGAACGTCGATGCCGCCCAGACCCGCGCGACACAGGCGCGCGGGCTCCATCTCTCGCTCAATAGCGACCGCGTGACGCTGGACCGTCGCGGTATTTATTGGCAGGTCGTTGCCAACGCAGCGAATGCCGCGGGCGATACCGCCGGGGCAATAGAAGCCTTCCGCAACGCGTTGCACTATGATCCGAACAATGCTGACGCGCATATCCAGGTGGCGCTCGCGAGCTTCAACGCCGGCGATCTTCCGGCCGGCTATCAGCATTCCCGCGATGCCTTTCGTATCGCGCGCGCCGATGGCGGGGCGATCGATTCGTCCTGGCTGAGCGTGCCGTTCCGTTTCGCCTTTGAAACGCGCGATATCGCACGGACGATCGAATTCGGCACCGAATATGTCAAAGAACAGCCCAATGCGACCAACTGGAACGAGGTTATCCGCGTCTTCCAGACCGTCGGCGCGTTCGATGATGCCGGCAATCTGGATGCGCTGCGCCTGATGCGCGCCGCCAACGCCTTCGATGCCGCCAGCGTCCACGAATATATCCAGATAGCCGCGCGCCGCGGCCTGCCGAACGAAGCCAAGATGGTCTACGATGCCGCGGTTGCCGGCAACGCCATCCCGGCCAATCCGACGATCGCCAACGAGCTCGACGCCGATATTCCGGGAGACCGTTCGGGCCTAGGCGAATCCGAAGCGCAGGCGCGCAGCGCGGCCAATGGCCGGGTCGCGCTCAACACGGCCGATGCCTACGCTTCATACGGCCAGAACGAAAAAGCGCTCGAGCTTTATGGCGTCGCGGCTGAAAAGGGCGGCGTCGATGCCGGAACGGTCAATCTGCGCCGTGGCAACGTGCTGTTCAACATGGGCCGGATGGACGAAGCCCGGCAGGCGTTCGAAGCGGTAACCGGTGATCGTGCCGGCCATGCGGCCTTCTGGTTGCAGCTTATCGCCCAGCGCACACCCGGCCCGGCAGCCGCTAGCGCCGAAGAGCCCGCTGAGTAAGGCAGGTGGAAGCAGTTCTGGGGGCGGCGATCTGGTATCGCCGCCCCCATGTCTTTATGCGGCAGGAAGAGTTCGCGTGAACGGGAATGAGGGCAAGGATGTTGAGTAAAGCGAAGGGGTTGTCTGCCCTTGCCTGTGCCATCGCGGCGCTAGGCCTTGCACCGCAGGTGGCGGCGCAGGACTTGTCGAATTTCCAGCTCACCCGGGATGTTCGCGAAGCCGCGCAACTGGCGCAGACGGCGATCGGGGAGGGCAATTTCCCGGTGGCTTCCGCGACGCTCAACCAGGCGGCGGCGCAGATACGCACCGATAGCGATCGTTTCGTGGTCGCGCGGTTGCAACTCGATATCGCCAACCGGACATTCAATACCGCCGCGCAGGTGGCGGCGATCAATGCGCTGCTGGCGAGCCCGCTGCTCCCTGCCGACCAGGTGGCGGATCTCTATTATCACCGCGCGCGGATTTCCTATCATTTGCAGAATGTCGAGGCGGCGCGAGCCGACCTTCAGGCCGCGATCGACCGCGGCACGAGCAATCCGCGGATCTTCATCGCGATGTCGAGCCTGCTCAGCGATCGTAGCGACAATGCCGGCGCGCTGGCGATGTTCGAACGTGCACTGGCCATCCATCAGACCGCCGGCATCGCGACGCCCGCCGACTGGTACCGCCGGGCCATCCACTTCGCGCAGCAAACCGGCCAGCAGACGCGCGTCCTCCAGCTCGGCCAGATGATGGTCGCGGCCTATCCGACGCGGCGCAACTGGCGCGATGTCGCGATCCAGCACCGCGCCGCCTATACCGCCGATCCAGGATCGATCATGGATCTGTGGCGGCTGCAGGCTGCGGCCGGCGCCATGACCGGCGAATTCGACTATCGCGATTATGCCCGCGCCGCGCACGCTGCCGGGCTGCCCTCCGAGATCGAGCGCATCGTCCAAGCCGGACGTGCGGCGAACGTTCTTGATGGCGGCAATTCGGAAATCGCGACGCTCGACCGCGGAACCACGCGGGCGGCCGATGCGCTGCGCGCTGCGCTGCCCAGACGGGCGCAAGCGGCGGGAAGCGCTGCCACCGGCGAAAATGCCATCGCGGCGGCCAATGATTATCTCTCGCTCGGCGACTATGCGGCGGCTGCGCCGCTCTACCGGACGGCGATCGAAAAGGGTTCGGTAGATGCCGAGCTCGCCAATCTGCGTCTCGGTATCGTGCTGGCGATGAGCAGCGATGCCGAAGGCGCGCGGACGGCGCTGGATCTGGTTACGGGGCCCCGGGCTTTGGTTGCGCGGCTTTGGCGGGCCTATGTCGATACGCGTCCGCCGCCCGCTCCTCCGGCGGCAGCACCGGCCGGCTAGTCGACAGGCACGCCGGGCAGCGCCTTGGACGTCCGGATCGTCAGCGAAGTCTTGACGCTTTCGACGTTCGGGATGGTCGTCAGGCTGGAGGTCAGGAAATCCTGGAAATGCTGGAGATCGCGGGCGACGATCTTCAGGATGAAATCGATTTCGCCGTTCAGCATGTGGCATTCCCGGACCAGCGACAGCGTCATGATATGCTGTTCGAAGGATTGCAGATCGTCTTCGGCCTGGCTCTTGAGGCTGACCATGGCGAAGACGGTGATGCCATAGCCCAGCGCACGGGGATTGAGTTTGGCGTGGTAGCTCTCTATCGCGCCCGCTTCCTCTAGCGCGCGAACCCGCCTGAGGCATGGCGGAGCCGTCAATCCGGCGCGTCGGGCAAGCTCGACATTGGTGATTCTTCCCTCGTCCTGCAACGTGGAGAGAATCAGCCGGTCGATATCGTCCAACGCTGGCGAAGACGTCTTCATAGTCTAATCCTTCACAAAACCAGCCTTGGTTATAATTATATGTCTTAGAAAAGCAATTGTCCCATTACCGCACGGATCGAATAGTCGGCTTCCGTTAACCATTCCGCCGGGCTATCGAAAAATCGTGGGTTTGCGCGGTCCTCGCGCGGATTCGTGAGTGAAGGGCGACGATGCGATTCGACGATATGCTGGCAACGGTACTGGCGCAGCCGCGCGACACCCCTGCCGCACGGATATCGCAGTGGCGCCAGCTTGTCGACGTGCTCGCCCAGCGCGAGGATGTCGCTGCAAATCCCGATCATATCCGGGCCTTTGCGCTGCTCGACGAGTGGCAGCGCGATGTGCCCGATGCGATAAAGCTGGAAACGGCGCGGTCGCTTTCCGGGCGGTTCGTGCCGGCCTGGCTGGTCGCGCATTTCGCCGAGGAAAAGCCCGATATTGCGCAGCCTATACTTTCCGAAGCTCAGCTCGATGCCGACGACTGGCTCGATATCCTGCCAAAGATGCGCCCGAGTTCACGGGCGCTGATGCGGCATCGGTCCGACCTTGGCGAAGCGGTGCGCGAGGTGCTCGATCGTTTCGGCGCTGCCGACATGATCCTCGACAAACCCGCCGAAGCCGCGGTGGAACCGGAGGTGGCCGGGGACATTCTCGAGCTCGAGGAAGCGGCGATCGTTCCCGAATTGCCCGATCAAGGTTCGATCGCGCAGGATTTCCGGCAGATTCGCAATCTTGTCGAGCGGATCGAGGCATACCGGCGCAATCGGCCGCCGCCCGAGCCCAAAGCCGCCGAGCCGGACACCTGCACCGCATTTCGCTTCGAAACCGGCCCGGACGGTGTCATCCGCTGGGTCGAAGGCGCGCCGCGCGGTCCGATCGTCGGCCAGACCATCGCGTTCAGCGCAGATGCGCTCGATTTCGGCGTCGATGGCCATGCTGCCGGCGCTTTTCGTAGTCGCGCGCCGTTTCGCGACGCCCGGCTGATGGTGGCGGGGGAAGGCGCGGCTGCCGGTGCCTGGCGGATTTCGGCGGTACCCTTTTTCGGCGATGCCGACGGACGCTTCGAGGGCTATCGCGGCATGGCCCGGCGGCCCCGCCGCGACGAGGAGGCCGCGCCTCCCGCACCCGAACCGGCAGGGCTTTTCGGATCGAACCTCCAGCCCGATTCCCTGCGCCAGCTGATCCATGAGTTGCGCACACCGCTGAACGCGATTGTCGGCTTTTCCGAGATGATCGAGGGGCAGTTGCTGGGCCCGGTCTCGGCGGCCTATCGCGTGCGTGCTGCAGCGATCGGCGTGGAGGCGGCGGGCCTGCTGCGGTCTGTCGAGGATATCGATACCGCCGCGCGCACCGAGACCGATCAGCTCGCGCTCGTGCCGCAGCAGGTGGATGTCGCGGAGATCCTCAAGCGGCTGCACGACAATTATCTGGGTCAGGCGGAGGCGCGGGGCGTGGAACTGGCGATTCGCATCGAAAAGGCGCTGCCGCCGCTCGCCGCCGACCCGATCGCGACCGAACGGATGATCGAACGGCTGCTCTCGGCGACGGTCGGCCTGGCCGCGTCGGGGGAGGCGATCACGGTATTCTGCATGCGCGGGGCCGCGCCCGATATGGCGGCCATCGCTTTTTCGCGGCCGGCGATGCTGAAGGGCAAGGACGAGGCCGAACTTCTCGATCCCGGCTTCTCGCCCGAGGGCGACTGGCCCGATGCGCCGGCGCTGGGCCTTGGCTTCGCGCTGCGGCTCGTCCGCAACATTGCGCAGGAAGCGCAGGGCAGCCTCGAAATCGCGCCGCAGAAATTTGTCCTGCACCTTCCGGCAAAAGATGCTAGCGCCTTGCCGGGTGAACGGGGCCGATAACAGCGAGAAACCGGACGTCGAGAGCGTCTATTCCGGGGCAGAAAGGCGAATGGGGCGGATAGACCGTCCGCCCGACGCCCGCGCCCACGCGCGGCTTCCTGGCGATTTCGGCAAGCGTTTCGCGATCTTCGTTGATACCGAAGAGGAATTCGACTGGGACAAGCCGCTACGGCGCGAAAATACCGCCGTCACCGCGATGGAGGGGCTGCCGGAGGCGCAGCGTTTCTTCCGCGAGGCGGGCGCGCTGCCGATCTACATGGCCGACTGGCCGATCGTCGAGGATGATCGGTCTGCGGCGATCCTTGCCGAAATGCACGCGCAGGACGGCTGCGAGATCGGCACCCAGCTCCATCCTTGGGTCAATCCCCCGTTCGATGAGCCGGTGACGGCCTATAACAGCTTTACCGGCAATCTTCCGGTCGACTTGCAACGAGCAAAGCTCAAGCGGCTTACCGAGCGGATCGGAGAGCGGATCGGGGAGCGGCCGACCCTCTATCGCGCCGGGCGCTATGGCATCGGCAAGCAGACGGCGGCCTTGCTCGAGGCGGAAGGTTACCGGATGGACGCTTCGGTCCGCGCGCTGTTCGACTATGGCGCGCAGGGCGGCCCCGATTTCTCCGGCTTCGAGACCCAGGCCTTTTGGGGCGGCCCCGGGCGCACGCTGCTGGAGCTGCCCTTGACCGCAACCTTCATCGGCAGCTTGCGGCAATGGGGCGAGCGGCTGTTCCCGCTGGGCGACCGGATCGGTCTGTGGCGCTCGATCATGGCGCGGACGGGGATGATCCAGCGGATCGCCCTGACGCCGGAAGATTATCCGCTGCCGCAAGCGCTGGAAGCGATCGAGCGGTTGCTCGACGACGGCCTCGCGGTGTTCAGCCTGTCCTACCATTCGCCCTCCGTCGTGCCCGGTCACACGCCCTATGTGCGCGATGCCGCCGATCTGAAGGCCTTTTACGCCTGGTGGGACGGCGTTTTCGATCTTTTCGCCCGGCGCGGCGTTACCGCGGCCCGCGCGGCGGAGATCGTTGCCGCTGCCGACACCCTTCGCCTTGCCGAATAGGCGCTTGCGTTGGCCGGTGCGCTTTGGCAGGGCGATCCCGCCGAACGGGTGGGGCCTGTAGCTCAATGGTAGAGCCGGCCGCTCATAACGGCTTGGTTGCAGGTTCGAGTCCTGCCGGGCCCACCAGTTTTGCCGGAAAATACGCGGGGCGTATTTTCCGGCAAAACTCGCCGAGCGATGGCGAGGTGGTGTAGTGGGAGTGAAGACCCTGCTTCGGGGCTTGAAAGTGTCGGGGAGTGGCGCAGCCTGGTAGCGCATCTGCTTTGGGAGCAGAGGGTCGCAGGTTCGAATCCTGTCTCCCCGACCATTTCATGGAATTGCGGTGAATAGACGGGGTATGCCGGTTTTATCTCGGACGAACAAACGCCGCCGCCCGAGCCCGGCCTCGGCCTTATTTTTCTCGAAATATCGGTGAAAATGGATGCTCGCCAAGGGCGAATGTCTTTGTCGGACCATTGGTGAATACCAGGCCCGCTAGACGCTCTCGTCAAATTCCAATGCGGCGCTCCCGGTATGACGGGAAGCGTATTCGGCTATCGGGAGCTGCCCCAGCCACCGCCGAAGAGCCAATCCCAAAAGCCACGAACCGGCTGATTCTGTCGCGGAGCGCGGGCTTCGTCCATCGGGTTGCGCTTGCTCATCCAAATATCCCTTGCGATCGCAGAAAGATGCTGCGCCGCGAGGATTATCATTAATGAACACGGTTAACAACCGTTAAGTATCACGCGCTCGCGCGGTTCCCCTGGGACGAGAGGCTGTCGAGCAATTCCGACGGGCTCATAGGGAAGCCGATCAGATAGCCCTGGGCCCTGTCGCACCCGAATTGTCTCAGAAGATCGAGCGCCTCGTCATTCTCCACGCCCTCGGCGATGACCGACTTGGACAAGGCGTGCGAAAGATCGATGATCGATTTTACGAGAACCTCGTCGGCCGTGGAACCGGGCAGCTTCTGGACGAAGCTGCGATCGATCTTGATTTCGTCCACGGGCAATTCGCGGAAGTAGTCGAGGCTCGACTGACCCGTGCCATAGTCGTCGATTGCAATCCGTACGCCCATCTGCGCCAGCTGGGCCAGTAAACTGGCGGCCCGGGTTTTGTCCTTGAATGGCGCGGTCTCGGTGATCTCCAGGGTCAGGCAGGAAGGAGGAAGGTCGCGCTGGCGGATCGCGCCGAGAACCAGTTCGATGAGCGAATCGTCGGTCAGGAGGCCGACCGAAAGGTTGACCGCCACCGTGAACTCCGGATCGGATTTTCGCGCTTCGGCAACGAATAGCAGCGCCTGATCGAGCACGAACGTCGTGAGATGTTTGATGCGGCCGCGCTGTTCCGCCAGAGCGATGAATTCGCTCGGGCTTATCTCGCCGCGTGTCGGGTGGGACCAGCGAACGAGCGCTTCGGCGCTCATGATCCGGTTTTCCCGCAGGTCGATTTGGGGTTGGAAAACGGTTCTCAGCTCGCCGCGGCTGATGGCCGTTTCGAGCTCGGCGATCATCGTCAGGCCCCATTCCTTTTGCGACCGTTCCTTTTGGTCATGCTCTATCCACATCTCCCCGCTGCTCATGGCTTCACGCGCGGCGGCGAGCACGCTTGTGATCCGGTGAGAGAGCGGCATATCCGGGTCGCGATCGATTCCGAATGTCACATTGGTATCGAACTGCTTGCCATCGACAAGGACGGGGTTGCGAAACAGCGCGTGGATGCCGGAGAACTGCGTGACCGCATGGTCGAAATCCTCGGCAGGCACAAACCAGCAGAAATTGCCGTCGTCGCCATGCATCAGCGTCGTGTCGCCGATGCCGAGCTGCAACCTGTTGACGACCTGGCTGGTGATCTCGGCCTCGAGATGCGCCGGAAGCGCGCTCACGATGTCGGCGAGCATGTCGAAATGCGCGCCCACGACGACATGCCGGTTGAGCGGCTCGTCATGGAGCGCCGCGTTGAACGTCGGCAATCCGGATATCGGGTTGATTGTGCCCTCCGACTTTTTCCGGCGCCCCATCCGCGCCCATATGCCCCAGACGAGAATGATCAGGATGAAGGCGAGGGTAGGCGCGAGCTCAGCCGAGATGCTGACGGTTTCCAGCAGTGTCGTGCCCAGAAAGGTCACCGGAATAAGGGCAAGGCAGGTCAGGATCGTGCGCATGCTCCAGAGCTGGTTTCGCCACGCAAGAAACAAGGCGAAACAAAAGGCCCAATAGGAAATCCAGCCGAGAAAGGCCGGGCGTCCGGCTTTCAGGGTTTCGGCTCCGAGGATTGTGACGAACAATCCGGCGGCGGGTCGCTGGCCGAGAACCGAATAATAATCGCTCACCGTTTCATCGTTGCCGCCGACGACCACGTCGCGGCCGGTCAGATCGGGCAGGGGCCCATCGTCCTGGACGAAACCTTCTGCGCTCCAATAGGGGATCGAGGCGACAGAATAGGAATAATCGACCCTGAAGAGTTCGCCCTCTTCGCCCGAAACATCGGCGATCGCAGCCTCCATCGACGGGCGGGAAACGCCGGCGATCCGCAGCCGATAGGGAACCGTCTCCACGCCGTTCCAGAAGGTTATCCATTTGCTGATCGAGACGACCTCAACCTGTTCGGCCAAAGCTTTGCCAGGCTGGACGACGGTGCGGTCACGCGGATCGGGGCTGACCGAACTCGAGACGAACACTCGTCCGGGAAATCGGCCGACGGACTCGACAAATGCCGGCTCGTTCGGGATCTCGCCCGATTGGAAATAGAAATTATAGTAGACCCGCCGGGCACCGGCCTCGAACAGCGCATCATTCAGCGAAGCGATGGTTTCGCCGTCCCAGGGCCAGCCGCCAACTTCGCGCAAGGCGCGCCGATCGATGCCGACGGCCACGATCTCGCCGGAAACCGGCTGACTCCGCATTTTGTTGCGCAGGCTGGACAGGGCCAGATCGAGGGGTTCTCCGAAGCCGGTAAGACCGATGAGCAGGGAAATGGTCGCCGCCCACACAAGCGGGCTTAGCGACCCTCTTGCAGCGGACGACGCTCCGGAATCGCGCCTAGGTCTTTTTAGTCCCAACATGGACCGTTCTTATAAGGAATTAGGTTACGATTTGCCGAATATGGGGCCTCACATAGGGTCTCGGAGCATTGCAATGTCCAAATATTCGGGCCTGCCAGTTCCGATTTACCGCCAAAGCGGGTTGCGACGGTAACGCATCGGCAGGCCGTGCATTGGCTGGCTTGCAGATAATAACATAGCTTATTATATGTGGCGCATGGAAATGCTTCCCTATGATCTTGTCGAGACGGCCAGGCTGATGCGCCGCGGGTTCAACCGGCGTGCCGCCGTGTTGGGAACGACGCGCGAACAGTGGCGGGTCCTGGTGCGGTTGCACCGGCATGGCGACGATCTTCGCCAGATCGATCTTGCCGAAGCGCTGGAGGTGGAACCGATCACCCTGTGCCGTATGATCGACCGGCTCGAAGAGGCGGGGCTCGTCGAACGCCGCTCCGACAAGAAAGACCGGCGGGCGTGGCGCATCCACCTGACCGCCAAGGCGCAGCCGATCATCGATCATCTCAGCACGTTGTTCGAGAATTTCTCCGACGAACTGCTGGCCGGCATTGCGCCCGCCGATCTCGCGGTGACGGTAGAGACGCTCGAACGGTTGCGCGGCAATCTCGCCTCGATGGACGAAAGCGAGAGGCAGGCGTCATGACCGACGGACCGGCGAACCTTAGGGATGGCACGCGGCAGGAGCTCGATATCGAGCCGGATACCGTCGAACGCGCCCGGCGCCCCGAAACGGCCGTAGCGTCGGCGGCGCCCGAAGAGAGCGGGAAGAGCCGGCGTCGCTGGGCGATATTCCTGGCCTTGCCGGTGCTGCTGGCGCTTATACTCGGCTATATGTGGCTGTTTTCGGGCCGCTATGTCTCGACCGACAATGCCTATGTCCAGCGCGACATGGTGTCGGTGACGGCCCAGGTGTCGGGTGAGATCGTTGCCGTCCATGTTACCGAAAACCAGCAGGTGCGCCGCGGCGACCTGCTGTTCGAAATCGACGACCAGCCCTATAGGGTCGCGCTTGCCGATGCCGAGGCGCAGGTCGCGCAGGCGCGCGTGCAGTTCGCCTCGCTCAGGGCGGAATCGGCGGGAACCAGCGGCGATATCGCCGGGGCGCGGGCCAATCTTCGCTATGCCGAGCGCAATTTCGAGCGCTATCGCGACCTTCACGAGCGCGGTTTCTTGAGCCAGGCGCGCTATGACGATGCGATTCACGATGTGCAGGAAGCGCGCGAGCGCCTCGCCAATGCGCGGGCAAGCGCGACCACCGCCGGCGCCGCGCTGGCCCCCGGCGGCCTTGGCAACCAGCCTGTACTGCAGGCGGCCATCGCTGCGCGGGATGCCGCGCTCCTGAACCTGGAGCGTACGCAGGTTCGCGCATCCGCCGATGGCTATGTGACGCAGACCGACCGGCTTCAGGTCGGCAATTCGGTCGTCACCGGGGTGCCGGTCGTCACCATCGTGCGCAGCGATACGACGTGGATCGAGGCCAACTACAAGGAAACCGACCTTGAAAACATGTATGTCGGCCAGCCTGCGGAAATCGATGTCGACGCCTATCCGGGAACCCCGGTTCGCGGCCATGTCGCCAGCATCGGGGTGGGCACGGGTTCCGAGTTCTCCGTGCTTCCCGCGCAGAACGCCAGCGGCAACTGGGTGAAGGTGACGCAGCGTGTACCGGTCCGCATTGCGGTGGACGGCACGCCGGACCGTCCCCTGATCGCGGGTCTTTCAGCGACCGTGACGGTCGATACGCAGGAGAGGCTGCCACGGCGACAGGCGGGTGGGGAACAACCGGCCACGCGACCCTGAGCGGCTGAACGGGCCATTCCATGACCGATAGCGCTACCCTTTCCGGTTTCCAGCGGACGATGATCACCATTGCGGTGATGACGGCGACCCTCTTGCAGGTGCTCGACACCACCATCGCCAATGTCGCCCTGCCGCATATGCAAACAAGTCTCGGCGCCACCCGCGAGACGGTGAACTGGGTGCTGACCAGCTATATCATCGCGTCGGCGGTCGCGATCCCGATCACCGGATGGCTTGCCGACCGGATCGGCCGCAAGACGCTGTTCGTCGCCGCCGCCATCGGTTTTACGGTGAGCTCGGCGCTCTGTGCTGCCGCCATGGGAATCGGCGAGATGGTCGCCTTCCGTATCCTCCAGGGTATTGCCGGCGCGTTCCTCGTGCCGCTGGCCCAGGCAACCCTGTTCGACATCAATCCGCCCGAACGTCACGCCTCGGCAATGGCGCTGTTCGGGGGCGGGGTGATGATCGGACCGATATTGGGACCGCTGCTCGGCGGATGGCTGACCGAATATTATAGCTGGCGCTGGGTTTTCCTCGTCAACGCCCCGATCGGCGCGATCGCGACAATCATGCTTTGGCGCTATTTGCCCTCGGGCGAAAAGCTGAAGCGGCGTTTCGATCTGTTCGGCTTTGCGCTGATGGGCCTCGCACTGGCGAGTTTTCAGCTGATGCTCGACCGGGGCCAGCAGCTCGACTGGTTCTCCAGCTGGGAGATATGGGTCGAATGTTTCGTGGCGCTGGCGGCGGCGTGGATGTTCGTCGTCCACCTGGTTTCCGAACGCGATCCGCTGGTCGATCCGAAAATGTTCGTCGACCGCAATTTCGTGGCCGGGCTGGCCTTCATGCTGGTCACGGGCGCCATCATGCTGGCGGGGCTGTCGCTGCTCCCGCCATTGCTCCAGACGCTGTTTGGATATTCGGTATTGCAATCGGGCTTTCTTACGGCGCCGCGCGGCGTGGGTACGCTGGTCTCGATGCTGGTGGCGGGGCGGCTTGCCAGCCGCGTCGATAGCCGCATCCTGCTGTTCGTCGGCCTTTCGCTGATGGCGCTCTCGCTATGGCAGATGTCCGGCTTCACCCTGGAAATGGATCGGCGACCGGTGATCCTGAGCGGCGTGATCCAGGGGCTCGGCCTCGGCTTCGTCTTCGTCCCGCTGCAGACATTGGCGTTCGAAACGCTGGCTGTTCACTATCGCACCAGCGCGGCGAGCCTTCTCAACCTGACGCGCAATGTCGGCGGTTCAATCGGCATATCGCTGGTTTCGGTGTTGCTGGGGCGCAATTTCCAGGTCAGTCATACCGCGCTCACCTCCAGCGTCACGGCGGCGGACCTGCCCCCGCTGCCGCCATCCCTGGCCGCGCCCGGGCAGTTCGTCGGCCAGTCGGCGCTTCAAATGCTCGAAAGCGAGGTCAGCCGTCAGGCAATGATGATCGCCTATATCGACGATTTCTGGCTGATGATGCTGCTGACGATTGCGGCATTCCCGCTGCTGCTGCTGATTCGCCGTGCACGCAAAAGGCCTGCATCTGCGGCCTGACGCCCGGCTTGACCTGATTTGGATCGCGCAAAGAAAAAGGGCGCTCCCCATGGGGAACGCCCTTTTAAATTCTTTGGTATGCCCGAGGGCAAACCACCGAAAAGCTGGCTTATTCGGCCGGAGCTTCTTCAGCCGGGGCTTCTTCAGCCATGTCGCTGGCTTCTTCAGCCATCGCATCGACATCTTCAGCCATCGCATCGGTGGCTTCTTCAGTCGCTTCAACAGCGTCGTCGGTTGCTTCGACGGCGTCGTCAGTGGTTTCAGTGGCGGTTTCGCCGCAGGCAGCCAGGGCCATCAGGCTCGTAGCGGCAAGCGCAAAGCTAAGCTTCTTCATTATATGTGCTCCCATAGCATTACATTCTGGGTATGGCTCTGCGCCAATCCCAGCGCGCCGACATAACGTTCTTCTCCGGAACGTCAACTCGGAAATGCGCGAGCGTCCCGAATCCGGGCACCAAAAATGCTGCGACGCAACATTGTTGCCCCGGGCTTACTCTTCGTTGCCCAAGGCGCCCCAATTGGCCGTGCTGTCCGCCATTACCGCGAGCATTGCGACCCAGGCTGCGACATTCTGCCGCAGCTGTGCCGGATCGATCTTGTCGAGCGTGTCGTCGGGCGTGTGGTGAAGGTCGAAATAGCGCGTGCCGTCCTGCCGAAGGTCGATAGCGGGGGTGCCCGCGCGCACGACCGGCCCGGTATCCGCGCCGCCGGTGGCCTGTTGCCTGCCGCGCGCAATGCCGAGCGGGGCGAGCAGGGCGGCAAGGCGTCCACTCTCCGTTTCCGCCACTGCCGGAAGCCGGAAATCGACCCGCCAGACGCGGTCGGCGCCAAAATCCGATTCCGCGGCGAGGACATGACTGTCGGTGCCGTGGCGTGCGAAATAGGCGTCGCCGCCGAACACGCCGACCTCTTCGGCGCCGGCCCAGAGCAGGCGGATAGTGCGCCGGGGCCGCTGGCCACGTTCGAGGAAGCGATGCGCCGCAGCCGCGATGATCCCGCAGCCCACGGCATCGTCGAAGGCGCCCGTTGCCAGATCCCAGCTATCGAGATGGCAGGCGATGAGGACGATTCCCGCTTCCGGATCGCTGCCCGGCACCTCTGCAATAACGTTCCCCGAAGTTTGCTCGCCGATCCAGCGCGGTGTGAGCGTGAGATGCAGCCGCACGGTGCCCCGCGCCAGCATCCGTTCCAGATTGTCGGCATCGGGATTGGCGAGCGCGCCGGCGGGGATTGGCGTTACGCCTTCGGCCCAACTGGTGCCGCCGGTATGCGGGTTGCGGTGAAAATCCGTACCCACCGAACGGATGACGATGGCCAGCGCGCCGCGCTCGGCGGCGAGCGAGGGGCCGTTCCAGCGCGTCGGCCCGGCAAAGCCATAGCCCGATCCGTCCTGGGTGCGCTCCATATGATGGGTAACATAGGCGATCTTGCCCTCGAGGCTGCCAAGCGTCGCGGCGCGCAGGTCCGCGACGCTCGCGAAGCCGACGACTTCCGCCGTGATCCCTTCTTCGGGCGTCGCGCCGCTTGCGCCAAGCGCCGCGACTACCAGATCCTGCTCGAAATCGCCGACGACCCGCGCGCTTTCCGCGCCGCGCACCCAGGTGTTCATCGTGAAGGGTTCGATGCGAACATTGGCGAAGCCGAGATTATCGAGATGCTCGGCAGACCAGGCCCGGGCGCGCGCTTCGGCCTGCGTCCCGGCGAGGCGCTGGCCGATTTCAGTCGTCAGCCCTTCGGTAATGTCCCAGGCGATGGTGTCGCCGGCGAGCGCCTCGTCGCGCATCGCGGCGATAGCCGTGTCGGCCTGGGTCAGCGTGCTGCCCAGCGAAACATTCTGGTTCCGGATCGAGCTCTGGGCGGCAAGGGAAGCGGGAAGGGCAATGGCGAGCGCGGCGGCGCCGAGGACAAGCTTTCTCATTGCCTTGGCTTAACCCCAGCTTTGGCGTTTGCCAATGCGGGCGCGCATCCCTACATCGCGCGCGAACAGTCACACGCATTTTCCGGAGACCGAACGAGCCATGGCCGCGCAATACAGCTTTGTCATGAAGGGCCTGACCAAGACCTTCCCGGGCGCCAACAAGCCGGTGCTCAGCAATATCGACCTGCAATTCTATCAGGATGCCAAGATCGGCATCGTTGGCCCCAACGGGTCCGGCAAGTCGACCCTGATGAAGATCATGGCCGGCATGGATACCGAGTTCCAGGGCGAAGCCTGGCCGGGCGAGGGCATTCGCGTCGGCTATCTGGAGCAGGAACCGCAGCTGGACGAGACGAAGACGGTCAAGGAAAACGTCATGGACGGCGTGCGGCCCGTCGCCGACCTTGTCGACCGGTTCAACGAGATATCCAACCTGATGGCCGATCCGCCCGAGGATGCGGATTTCGACGCGCTGATGGAGGAGATGGGCGAGCTTCAGGAGAAGATCGACGCGGTCGATGGATGGACGCTCGACAACCAGCTGGAAATCGCGATGGACGCCCTGCGCTGTCCTCCCGGCGACGGCGCGGTCGACAAGCTTTCGGGCGGCGAGAAGCGCCGCGTCGCGCTGTGCCGGCTGCTGCTCGACAAGCCCGATATCCTGTTGCTCGATGAGCCGACCAACCATCTCGACGCCGAAAGCGTGGGCTGGCTCGAAAAGCATCTCGTCGATTATCCCGGCAACGTCATCCTCGTCACCCATGACCGCTATTTCCTCGACAATGTGGTGAACTGGATCCTCGAACTCGATCGCGGACGCTATTACACCTATGAGGCGAATTATTCGGGCTATCTTGAGAAGAAGTCCAAGCGGCTCGAACAGGAAGAGCGCGAGGACAAGGGCAAGCAGAAAGCGATTTCCGAAGAGCTGGAATGGATCCGGCAGAGCCCCAAGGCCCGCCAGACCAAATCCAAGGCGCGTATCCGCAAGTTCGACGAACTGGTCGAGGCGCAGGAAAACCGCACGCCCGGCAAGGCGCAGATCCTGATCCAGACGCCCGAACGATTGGGCGGCAAGGTGATCGAGGCCGAGGGCCTGACAAAAGCCTATGGCGATAAACTTCTCTTTGAGGATCTGACTTTCTCGCTGCCGCCCGGCGGCATCGTCGGCGTGATCGGCGCCAACGGCGCGGGCAAGACCACGCTGTTCAAACTGATCACCGGCGCCGAAGAACCCGATACCGGCAAGATCGAAATCGGCGAGACGGTGAGGCTCGGCTATGTCGACCAGAGCCGCGATGCGCTCGATCCATCTCATAATGTCTGGGAGGAAATTTCCGACGGGCAGGATATCTTCCGCTTCGGCAAGCATGAAATCCAGACGCGCGCTTATGTCGGCGCGTTCAACTTCAAGGGCACCGACCAGCAGAAGAAGGTCGGCCAGCTATCGGGCGGCGAACGCAACCGCGTCCATATGGCCAAGATGCTGAAAGAGGGCGGCAATGTGCTGCTGCTCGATGAGCCGACCAACGATCTCGACGTCGAAACCCTGCGCGCGCTGGAAGACGCGCTGGAGAATTTCGCCGGCTGCGCCGTGGTCATCTCGCATGACCGCTTCTTCCTCGATCGCCTCGCCACCCATATCCTGGCGTTCGAGGGTGACAGCCATGTCGAATGGTTCGAAGGCAATTTCGAAAGCTATGAGGAAGACAAGCGCCGCCGACTGGGTGACGAAGCCGACCGACCCCACCGGATGAGCTACAAGAAGCTGACGCGGTAATGTATTCCGCGCAGAACCAGACGAGCCATTCCGAAGGGGAGCAGCGTAACCTCGATTTCTGCACGCGGATGTATCGCGAAATGCTGATGACCTTCGATGCGAGCCATGTCGACGAGTTCATCCATGCGGATTATATCCAGCACAGCACGGCGGCGTCCGGGGGCAGGGAAGGGCTGCGCGCCTTTTTCGAGGATCGCGCGGACCGCTTCGCCGATGTCGAAATGCATATCCGCGCCAGCTTCGCCGATGGCGATTTCACGATCTTCCATATCCACACCATTCGTCAGCCCGGCGATCCGGGCATGTCGATCATCGACATCTTCCGCATGGAAGACGGCAAGGTGCGCGAACATTGGGAGGTGGTGCAGGACATTCCCGAAGCGCTTCCGCACGAGAACGGGGTTTTCTAGCTCGGCTATTAGATATGTGGATGGCTTGGGATCTAATTCTCTCGGACAATGCTACACAAGGGAAGTAGCATTGAGGAGAGACTCAAGTGGATTTGGAAGAATTTATCGAACAGACGCTCGTTCAGATTCAGTCAGGGATAAAGAAAGCTCAAGAGCAAACACGAATAGAAGGAAGACATCCGAGAGAAGCCGACCGAATTAACCCGCGAGTTATGGACCGAGCTGACCATGCGCCAAAAGGCAAATACTATACCTCTCAAGTCGGTTCTCATTTAGTGCAGTTTGTTGATTTTGATGTCGCTGTCACCGCCGATAGGGCTTCGGGATCAAGCGGTGGTGGCTCCCTTAGAATCGCTGGGATTGGAGTCGGTGCTGAATTGGAGAGCTCGGATCGGGACATGACAGTTAGTCGCATTCGATTTCAGGTGCCGATCATATTTCCGAGAGCCGACGATGAGGAGCAGCTAAACTGAGTTTGGTCTCAGCGAACCCTAATTTTATGAAGCAGTGGCTCTCTTTTTGAATTGGGCAAATGTTTCTGTAGGCCCCGAATCGACGTCGATTAGCGTCACGCTTGCCCTCGGCGGCCCATCCTTCGCCATCCCGACAAAGCGCTCCACCGCCTCGTCTTCGCCCTGCACGGCGACCTCCACCGTGCCGTCGCGGCGATTGCGCACCCAGCCAGTCAGCCCCAGCCCGCGCGCCGTCTCGACCGTCCAGTCGCGGTAAAAGACGCCTTGGACGCGGCCATGGATGATGAGGTGACGGGCGATCATATTTTTCTGTCCTACACGATAGCGCTTGTGAGATAGTGCCGGCGGCGGTTGTGAAGCCCGGGCGGCGGTGCGGCACTATGGGCCAGTCACGGGCAGGGAGAAAAGGCCCCCAAAAGGATCGCCCGAAAAAGATCGCCCAAAAAAGATCGTCTGTGTGTGAAGTTCGTGAAGTTACGGCAACAATGTTGCGCCCCAGCGCGGCTTTTTCGGCGAACGACCGGCCGTTTCCGCGCTCCGGCCGCGATATCCCGCCTGCGAATCCGGCCTTGAATGGCAGGGCCAGGGTGGGACGCCACCCGAACATTGATTTCGTGATGGAACTCCCGCATTCGCGGGCCGCTGTCATGGCTTGCAAGCAATGGAGTTTTCTCGACAAACATGGCTGCTACACTTTTCCTCCATATCGGCTGGCGCAAGGCCGGCAGCTCGGCGCTGCAGCAGCGACTGGCCAGGCAGGCCGAGGCTCTGGCCGGCTGCGGCGTGAAGCTGGTCGGCAACAAGGCGGGCAAGTTCGAACGCGCTGAAAAATGGGAAGGCCGGCCGGCCGATGTCGATCGCTTTCCCTGGAAAAGGCTGCGCAAGGCCTGCGACAATGCGGGCCCCGACGGCACCGTGATCGCCAGCACCGAAGGTCTCTGGCCCGTCGAGCCCTCGGACGTGGTCCGGCAACTGGAGGGGATCGACACGCACATCGTCCTCTATCTCCGGCGTCAGGATCTCGTGCTGGAGAGCGCTTACAAGCAGCAGGTGAAATCCCGCCCGATGCAGCTTTCCTTTCAGGAATGGCAGGGCCGCGTCTCTTCCAAGCTCCTCTGCTATTATGAAACCATCAAGGCCTGGCAGGCGGCGTTCGGCAGGGAGCGGATCGTTGTGCGGCGGCTGGATCCGATCTGCGGCGTTTCCGATATCTGTGACGACTTCATGGATATTGTCGGCTGCGATATCGAAATCCCGCCACTCGAACGGCGCGCGAACCCGTCACCGCGCAGCGAGATTTGCAGGCTGTTCAACATGTATGATCGCCGGAAAATCCCCGTCGATCGCCGCTTCCTGCAGATCAAGTTCCGGGACCTCGATTATTATTCCCGCAACGCCGACCTGCTTTCCGATAGCGAGCGATCGCAGCTGCTGGCGGCTTTTGCCGAGGATAATAACAGGATTTTGGAGGAATATTTTCCCGGGGAAGAGGCGCTATTCTCTGTTCCAACGCCAGGTAATCGGGAGGACCTGGCCTCCACATCGCCCGCATATGAAAAGCTGCTGGATCTGTTTGCCCTGGCGGTCGCCAAGGCCCGCTAGTCTGGACAATGGATCCTAACGCAGCCTTTTGACGAACACCTGGCCGTTGTCGCGCTGTTCGGTGGCGAAATTGGGGATCGTATCGATCAGGTCCTGGAGACGGGTATAGCCGTAGTTACGGACGTCGAAGCTCGATCGGTTGCCGGCGCGCTGGCCGACGGCGGAAAGCGAAGCAAAACCCTTTTCGTCGCGCTTTGCAGCGTCATAGGCGTCGATCAGCAGGGCGACGACCTCTTCGTCGACCGCGCCTTTCTTGCTGTCACCTCCGCTGGGCCCGCCACTCTTTTCTTTCTCCGCGCGGATCAGGGCATCGACGTCGATGAAGCGGCTGCAGGCCTGGCGGAAGCCCTCGGGCGTTTTCGCGCTGCCAAAGCCGTATACGGGGATGCCATTTTGGCGAATGCGCATCGCGATCGGCATGAAATCGCTGTCCGAGCTCATGATCCCGAAGCCGTCGACCCGGCCGGAGAACAGCAGATCCATCGCATCGATGGTGATCTTCATGTCGGTCGCGTTCTTGCCCTTGGTCAGGTCGAACTGCTGCTGCGGCTCGATGCCATAGCGATGGACGAGGTCGGCCCAGCTTTTGAGCGCCTGTTTGCGCCAATTGCCATAGGCACGGCGGATATTGACCGTGCCGAGCTCGGCCAGGACGGTCAGCACCGGATCGAGCCCCTGGTGCGAGGCGTTGTCGGAATCGATGAGCAGCGCGATGTTCGGGCTGTGGGGGGTGTGTTCGTTGGGCATGGGCTGTCCTTTATCGCGCGGCTTGCGCCCTGTCGAAGGTATCCGTGACGGATTTTGAGGGTTCCTTGCCGGAAAGGCTGACGAGGATTGCGGTCGCGCCGCAAACGAGGAATCCGGGTACGATCTCGTAGAGCAGGCTGGAGAGCGCCAGTCCGTTGGCGAGCACCGGCGCGTAGATCCAGAACAATACGGTCGCCGCGCCGGCGATCATCCCGGCCAGCGCGCCGTTGCGCGTCATCCGCTTCCAGGTGAGGCTCAGCAATATGATCGGCCCGAAGGCGGCGCCGAAACCCGCCCAGGCGTTGGAAACAAGGCCGAGCACATTGTTGTTCGGGTTATAGGCCATAAGGATCGCGACCAGGGCGACGGCGACGACCGAGAGGCGGCCGACAAGCACCAGTTCCTTCTGGCTGGCGTCGCGGCGCAGAAAGATGCCGTAGAAATCCTCGGTCAGTGAACTCGACGAGACGAGCAGCTGTGAGGAGATGGTCGACATGATCGCGGCGAGGATCGCGGCGAGCAGGAAACCAGCGATCAGCGGGTGAAAGAGGATCTGCGAGAGGATGATGAAGATCGTCTCGGGATCATCGACGGCGATGCCGTTCTCGATCGCATAGGCGAGGCCGATCAGCCCGGTGGCGAGCGCGCCGATCAGGGTCACGCCCATCCAGCTCATCCCGATATTGCGCGCCGTCGGCACGTCCTTCACGCTCCTGATCGCCATGAAGCGGACGATGATATGGGGCTGGCCGAAATAGCCAAGGCCCCAGGCCATGGCGGAAACGATGCCGATTAGCGTCATTCCGCCGAACAGATCGAGCAACCCGGGATCGATGCCGTTGATCGTGGTTTCCAGCCCGCCAAAGCCGCCGACATCGGTCAACGCCACGACGGGCACGAGCACAAGCGCAACGAACATGATGCAGCCCTGGACGAAATCGGTGAGGCTGACGGCCATGAACCCGCCGAACAGCGTATAGACGACGACCACGCCCGCCGTGAGCCACAGGCCGAAGGCATAATCGGCCCCGAAGGCGCTTTCGAAGAGCTTGCCGCCGGCCACCACGCCGCTGGACGTATAGAGGGTGAAAAAGATCACGATCACGACCGAGGAGATAATCCGCAGCATGTGCGATTTGTCCTCGAACCGCTTCTCGAAGAAATCGGGGATGGTGATCGCATCCTCGGCTTCCACCGTGTGGACGCGCAGCCGCGGGGCGACGATGATCCAGTTGAGCAGCGCGCCGATGAACAGGCCGATGGCGATCCATGCGGAGGAGAGCCCGGTGACATACATCGCGCCGGGCAGGCCCAGCAGCATCCAGCCCGACATGTCCGACGCGCCGGCCGAGAGCGAGGCGACGGCGGGTGAGAGCTTGCGGCCGCCGAGCATATAGCCCTCGACATCCTCGTCGGTGGTCCACCAGGCATAAAGCCCGATGCCGAGCATCAGGGCGAAATAGAGGGCGAGCGAAATAATCTGTCCGGTTTGCATCGGCCCCCTCTAGCAGCCGGGAAGCCTGCTGCTAACCGCTAGCGGTTTCGCTCCAGCGCAGCATTTTCATGGTGGCGACCTGCGCCTTGGCGACAGGCGCTTCGATGCGTTCGAATACCGCTTTCCCCGCCATCGCGCCCATCTCGACAAACACCTGTATGGCGACGGCTTCTCCGGCGCGGAGTTCGATCTCCATCTCGTTTCTGGCTTTGGCCGCCCGCGCCATCTGCGCACTGACCCGGTAGGTGCCGGGATCGAGCTCGGCCATCAGGAACTGTTTGGACTTGATCTGGCCCGAGGCGACATTGTCGATCTCGACATTCATGCCCTGGAGCGCAGCCACGAAGCCGCGGCGGATGACGTAGATCCGGCCCTTGCCCTCCGCCAGCGCGAAGGCGCGGGCATTGGCCAACTCTTCGCCGGATGCCGCGGCCCCGCCCCGATTGCCTGACAGCGAATAGACGACGAACCCGATCGTACCGCCCAGTACGAGGACGAGGAGAAGGGCGACGACGCCGATCGGCATATCGCCCAGCAGCGCAGGGCCCATAAACGCCCCGACGAAAGCCGCGACGAAGATAAGCACAATCCAGAAAACATTCTTGCCGCTCATGGTCCTGCTCCCGTTCTGAAGGTCTAAAACATCGGGTGATCGTTGGCCGATTCCTCGGGCACGGCCTGGATGACGTCCCAATGCTCGACGATCAGCCCGTTCTCGATGCGGAAGATATCGACCACGGCCGAGCCCCGGTCGTCCTCGTTCATCCGCATCCGGGTGTGGACGGCCGCGAGATTGCCATCGACGATGATCCGATGGATCTCGTAGTTCAGCGTCGGCACTGCCGCAAAGAAGCCCGAAAGCGCGGTAATCGCGTTGTCGCGGCCATCGGCGGCGATCGGGTTATGCTGGATATAATCCGGATGAACATAGGTCATGAACGCTTCGCTGACGTTCCGGTCGACCCAGAACAGCCGGGCGAACTGTTCGACAATCGTACGGTTAGCTTCGGTCTCGGCGTTGAAAGCGGCTTCGACTGGCGGCGGCACGGCTTCCTGCGCAGCGAGCGCGGCCGGGGTTGCGGCAAGCATGAGCGCGAGCGCGCTATGGGTGAAACGATTCATGGCGTTTTGCTCCTTGCAGCGTCGATGCTCCAGGGTCCGGGGCCGGCGGCGGCGATATAGAGGAAGACGAAGCAGAACAGGATCGCGGCATCGCCGTTATTGGCAACAGGCAGCGGTCCCATTGCGAAATGGACGAGCCAATAGCCGAGCGCCATCTGGCCGGACATCAAAAAGGCCGATATCCGCGTGAACAGACCAAGAAGGATCAGCGCACCGAAGACCAGTTCGAAATAGCCGGCGACCATCGAAAGGCCTTCGACCGGGAAGGGCGCTGGCGGAAAGGCGAGAATCTTCGACACGCCATGCGCGAAAAACAACAGGCCTGAAACGATCCTTAAAACGCTGAGCAGCGGTGCCGACCAGCTTGCCGGTATGGGACTCCAATTCATTGACAACCTCCCTATTGTTTTGACGAATATGCCGTGTCTGGCGTCATGACGCCACCCTCAAACTGGCGAAAATACGCCGCTTTCTGCATCGAGCAGATGCAGCATCCCGCTGCTGATCGCGAACCACGCGCCGTGCAGTTTCAGTGTCCCGCTCGCCTCCCGCTCGGTGACGAAAGGGAAGGTGCGTAGGTTGGAAAGGCTGGTTTTCACCGCTTCATGCTCCATCGCGTGAAGCGCATCGTCGCCTTCTTCACCGTGACTATGTACGACGCGGCCGCGCGCCTCATCAAGCAGAGCGATCCAGTGGGCGATGAAGCCGCCCTTGCCGGGTTCGGTGCCGGTGAAGACGCCGGAAAGCGCAGCCTGGCAGCCACCGCACAGGCCATGACCCATCACCACGATTTCCTCGACCTCGAGCTGGGTGACCGCGAATTCGAGCGCCGCCGACACGCCGTGATAACCGCCGCCCGTTTCATAGGGCGGAACGAGGGCCGCGACATTGCGCACGGTGAAGATTTCGCCCGGGGAAACGTCGAAAATCTGGGCCGGATCGACGCGGCTGTCCGAACAGGCGAAGATCATTACCTTCGGGCTCTGACCCTTGGCGAGTTCGCCCCAGCGGTCGCGCTGGATTTTCCAGCCATTCTCCCGGAAGCGGCGATAACCTTGGACGAGATCGGCATATCGGGTCATGCCGACTGACTGGCAGAGCGGGCAGGGGGTAGCAAGCCTGCTTTTCCGTCGCTATCTGGGCGGCATGAACGAGCCGCTGCCCCTCAAGAACGCCGAGCGCCGGCGAAAGCCTGACTGGATCCGCGTCAAGGCCCCGGTGGGCGAGGCCTTTAACGAGACGCGCAGGCTGATACGCGAGCTCAACCTCAACACCGTGTGCGAAGAGGCGGCGTGCCCGAATATCGGGGAATGCTGGTCGAAGAAGCATGCGACGGTAATGATCCTCGGCGATGTCTGCACGCGGGCCTGCGCCTTTTGCAATGTGAAAACCGGTATGCCGCGCGCCGTAGACGCGATGGAGCCGCAACATACGGCGGATGCTGCGGCCAAGCTGGGCCTAGAGCATATCGTCGTCACCTCGGTGGATCGGGACGACCTGCCGGATGGCGGCGCGAGCCAGTTCGTAAAGGTGATCGAAGCGCTTCGGAAAACGACGCCGAAAACCACCATCGAAATCCTCACCCCGGATTTCAGAAACAAGGCGGAAGCCGCTGTCGAGGCGATCGTTTCGGCCCGGCCCGACGTCTACAACCACAATCTTGAAACGGTGCCGCGGCTCTATCCCACAATCCGCCCCGGTGCGCGCTATTATGCGTCGCTGAGGCTCCTGGAGTCGGTGAAGCGGCTCGATCCCTCGATCTTCACCAAATCGGGCGTCATGATGGGTCTTGGTGAAGAGCGGATGGAGGTGCATCAGGTGATGGACGATATGCGCTCGGCCGCTGTCGATTTTCTGACCATGGGCCAGTACCTCCAGCCAACGCCAAAACACGCCAAAGTCGCGGATTTCGTGACCCCCCAGGCCTTCGATGCTTATGCAGCCATCGCCCGGGCCAAGGGTTTTCTGCTTGTCGCGTCGAGCCCGCTGACGCGGTCCAGCTATCATGCCGGCGACGATTTCGAGAAGATGCGCGCCGCCCGCGAAGCGCAGCTCGCCAAGGGCTGAGGGCCGCGCTGCGATGCCCCGTCACAGCGAATCCCGCACGGTTCCCTATACGCCCGAACAGATGTTCGACCTTGTGGCCGATGTCGCCCGCTATCCCGAATTCCTGCCCTGGGTCGTGGCAACGCGGATCCGGTCGAACAGCGAAACCGAAATGGTCGCGGACATGGTTGCAGGCTTCAAATCGCTGCGCGAAACCTTCACCTCGCGCGTCCACAAGGCGCGGCCCGGTCGGATTGCCGTCGATTATGTCGATGGCCCGCTCAAATTCCTCCACAACGAATGGTGTTTCCGGTCCGATGGGGAAGGAGGCTGCATCATCGACTTTTCGGTCGATTTCGCGTTTCGAAACCGGGTTTTCGAGACTCTGGCCGGGCAGGTGTTCGACCGGGCGCTGAGGAAGATGACCGATGCCTTCGAAGCGCGGGCGGGCGTGCTCTACTCTTCGTCGTCCGATACCAGCCGCGCGCCGGGCAGCAGCAGTTCGAGCGCCCACAAAGCCGCCTGAAGCCGCACGCCGCCGCGGCCATTATCTTCGAAACATTTCTGGTCGGCCGCAACCTGTTCGGGGTTGGCGCCACGCTTGGCACGGGCGAAAACCACGGTGCCGACGGGTTTCATCTCGGTTCCACCGCCGGGGCCGGCCACGCCGGTAATGGAGACGGCCATGTCGGCGTCGGTCTTTTCCTGCGCACCGATCGCCATCGCCCAAGCAACGGCGGGCGAAACCGCACCGAACGTGTCCAGCACGTCCTGATTCACGCCGAGCAGCTCAACCTTGGCCTTGTTCGAATAGGTAACGAAACTCGCGTCGAAGACATCCGAAGACCCTGGAATTTCGGACAGCGCGGCGCCGACGAGGCCGCCGGTGCAGCTTTCGGCCAGCGCGATTCGGCGACCGGCGTTGCGGTTGGCCTCGACGACGCGGCGGGCCTTGTCGACGAGCGAAGGTGGAAGGACGGTATCGATCTGCGCCATTGCGTCAGGCTTCTTCTTCACGGCAGACGCTGAAGGGACCGGGCACCGGATCGTCGCGGCTGCCGATATCGAGGAAAATCACGAAAAGCTGCGCGAAATTTGCGGCGGGAAGGGGCTCGAGCGCGGAAAAGATGTTATTGGCCAGCGCGCAGCCGTCGGCGTCGAGCTCTCCGGCCAGTTCGACCGCGATCACGGCTTCGACCATGTCGAGGGCCGCTGAAGGATTGAAATCCGCCTCGTCCGGCGGGTTCTCGCCGGAAAGAATCATCCGGGACACGATCGGGGTTGCGACTTCCCGCGCCCGCAGCGCGGGGCCGCTATAGCGCTCGGCCATTTCGAGGCCATGTATCGCGAGCGCTGCATCGGCGGGAAGTAGCGGCCGGCATTGGTCGCGCACATTGGTGACGAGCGCAGGAAGGAAAGCCGTTGCGACGGCTTCCGCCTCGCCATGGGTCAGGCATTGGGTCTGCGCGAATGCCTGGACCGGCAGCGATACGAGGCCGACAGCGGCGGCGATTTTCCCTAAGCGATGCATATTAGGTCCTTTCCTGTCCCAGCGTCGCCACGGCCTGCGCGGCGATGCCTTCCTTTCGTCCTGTAAAGCCCAAACCTTCACTGGTGGTTGCTTTTACGCTGACAGAATTTTCGGAGATCGCAAGGATTTCGGCGATTTTCTGCCGCATGGCGGCGCGGTGAGGCCCGATTTTAGGGGCCTCGCAGATGATCGTCAGATCGACATGCCAAATCTCGAGTCCTTTGCCGCGCGCCAGCTGCGCCGCATGTTCGAGGAAGCGGCGCGATGGCGCGCCCCGCCATTGCGGGTCGGTCGGCGGGAAATGATCGCCGATATCGCCCGCGCAGGCCGCGCCGAGGACTGCATCGGTGAGCGCATGGAGCGCGACATCGGCGTCAGAATGACCCGAAAGCGCCTTGTCATGCGGAATCTCGATCCCGCCGAGCCAGACGGCGTTGCCCGGCCCGAAAGCGTGGACATCGAAGCCCGATCCGGTGCGAACGGGTGGGAAGGGGGCCGCACCGGCTCCTGACATGGCTAAATCCTCGGCAAAGGTGAGCTTGCGTAGCGCCGCATCGCCTTCAACCAGCGCGACTTCATGGCCGGCGGTGCGCGCAATGGCGGCGTCGTCGGTTGCCGATTCCGCGCCGGTCCAGCTGCGATGGGCGGCGAGAATGGCCTCGAAACGGAAGGCCTGCGGGGTCTGGATGCTGACGAATGCGCTGCGATCGAGGGTGGAACCGTCGGTGCGTGCAAGACTGTCCGTTACCGGCAGTGCGGGAATCGCGCCGATATGGGCACCCAAGGCGCTCAGCAGGCGATCTATCACCGCCGGGGGCGTATCCGGGCGCGCTGCATCGTGAATCAGCACGATATCGGGGCTCTCCGCCGCCGCGAGCGCTTCAAGGCCGTTGCGCACCGATTGTTGCCGGGTTTCGCCGCCGATTATGGGGGTCGGGAGCGAAAGGCCGATTACGGCCGTTTCATAGGCTTCCCGCTGGCCCTCGCCGATCACGACTTGGATCCGATCGACCGCAGGATGGCCGAGCAGCGCCTCGGTGGCACGGAAAAGCACCGATTTTCCGTCGATCCCGCGATATTGTTTGGGAATGCCGCCGCCCGCGCGCTCGCCCTTTCCGGCGGCGACGATCAGCGCGGCGACTTTCGGGCGGTCTGCCATGCGATGCGCCTTAGCCAGCCGCAGCTTGCCCGCCAATGGCTTTATGACTAGATGCGCGCCGAACGATCATGACCAAACTTGCCCCCATCTCCGTCGGTCCGCTGACGATCGACTGCCCGGTAATTCTCGCGCCGATGACCGGCGTGACGGATCGGCCGTTCCGCCGCCTCGTCCGGCGCTACGGCTCTGGCCTCAACGTCACCGAGATGGTTGCGAGCCAGGCGGCGATCCGCGAAACCCGTCAGTCGATCCAGAAAGCGGCCTGGGACCCGATCGAGGACCCGGTATCGATGCAGCTGGTCGGCTGCGATCCGGAGTCGATGGGCGAAGCCGCGAAGCTCAGCGAGGAACGCGGCGCGGCAATCATCGACATCAATTTCGGCTGTCCGGTCCGCAAGGTCGTCAGCGGTTACGCCGGATCGGCGCTGATGCGCGAAGTCCCGCTAGCCAGAACGCTGATCGAAGCGACGGTGAAAGCCGTTGGCGTGCCCGTCACCGTCAAGATGCGCACGGGCTGGGACGATCACAGCCGCAATGCGCCCGAACTGGCGAAGATCGCCGAGGATCTTGGCGTGCAGATGATTGCGGTCCACGGCCGTACGCGCTGCCAGATGTACAAGGGTCATGCCGATTGGGGCTTCGTTTCCGAGGTCAAGCGGGCGGTTTCGGTCCCGGTCATAGTCAATGGCGATATCTGCTCTATCGAAGATGCCGAAGAAGCGCTGAAACAGTCGGGCGCCGACGGCGTAATGGTGGGGCGCGGCGCCTATGGAAAGCCATGGCTGCTTTCGCAGATGATGAACTGGTTCGCGACCGGCGAAAAGCGACCCGATCCGACGCTCGACGAACAGTATCGCGTCATCGCTGCGCATTATCGGGACATGCTCGATCACTATGGTGAGGATGTCGGCGTGAAATTCGCGCGCAAACATATTGGCTGGTACACCAAGGGCCTGCCGGGTTCGGCGGAATTCCGGAATCGTGCCAACACCGAATGCGATCCGGGACAGGTGCTCCAGATGCTCGCCGATTTTTACGGGCCATCGCTGGAGAAGGCCGCCGCCTGATGCGCCTATGGCGTATTTGCGACAAAGCGATGCTTTGGTGGCCCCCAATTTCCCGGTGAATCTGGAAAACTGTGTTTTCCTTGCAACGGCGCTGTGTTAGTTGCGCAACGATGACGCGAGACGTGGATTTGAAGGAACCGGAGGACGGCAAGCGAGGGCGCGGCGGGCTGCGCGGCAAGAGCTGGTTCATGCCGTCGATCGAGATCGTCACACTCGGTATTTTTCTTGCCATGCTGGCGCTGACCTACTTCATTCTCACTCGCCAGAATGCCTCGGACGACCTGTTCCCGACGCCGCTTCTCACTGCGCTTTTGCTGGTCGCGCTTCTGGTTCCTGCGATGTTCCTGATGGTCCTGATTGCGCGGCGGATCGCGCAAAGCCGTGCCGCCGATTCGCCGATCGGCGGCAATGGCCGACTGCACGTGCGGCTCGTCGCACTATTTTCGGGTATTGCGGCCGTGCCGACCTTGCTCGTCGTCATCTTCGCATCGCTATTGTTCCAATATGGCGTTGAATTCTGGTTTTCCGAACGCGCGCGGGGCACGCTGGAGAATGCGGGCAGCCTGGCGCAGGATTTCTATGCGCAGAGCCTTGAAGAAGTCGGCGCCGAAACGACGATGATGGCGGTCGATCTCGCGCCGCTTGCCCGGACATATTCGTTCGAAAGTGCCGAATTCCAGGAAAATTTCGCCTTTCAGGTTTTTGCGCGCGAGCTTTCGGACGCGGCCATCTTCACCGTCAGCGAAGACGGCGAGGTGCGCACCGAAGTGCTTGCCAATCCTGACGATGCGTCGCTTGAAACGCGGCTTTCCGCATCGCTGCTCGCCCGGCTCGACGCAAACACGCAATCGGCGGTGAACGATGCCGGCGATCGGTTCGAAGCGCTGGCCCGCTTCAGCGAAGATTCGCCCTATCTGATCTACGCTTCACGCGTATCCGACCCGCAAATGCAGCTGCAGACCGAACGGGCACAGGCGATCCTTGCCGATTACGACCAGCTGCTGAGCCGGGGTCGGGCGATGCAGCTGCGGTTCAATGCGGCGCTTCTCGTCATCTCGCTGCTGATCGTCGCGGCGGCGATCTGGATCGCGCTGAACGTCGCGGACAGGCTCGTACGTCCGGTGGGCGCACTCGTTGACGCTGCGCGCAAGGTTGCCGATGGCGATCTTTCGACGCGCGTGCAGGAATCCGAAACGAAAGACGAGATTGGTACGCTCGCCAGCGCCTTCAACAGCATGACTGGCCGGCTTGAGGAGCAGACCGGCGCGCTTGTTTTAGCAAATGATCAGCTCGATAGCCGTCGCGCCTTTACCGAGGCGGTATTGTCGAGCGTCTCGGCGGGGGTCGTGTCGGTCGATGGAAACAGACGTATTCGTCTCGTCAATCGTTCGGCGGCCGAGCTGCTGGAGGCCCAGGAAACCGGGCTGATGGAGAAGAGCCTCGCCGATATCGCGCCGGAACTGGACCGGCTGCTGGACAGCCGCGAGGAAGATGCCGTGATCCAGATGGCGAGCGGTGGTGATCCGAGGACGCTCGCCGTCAATATCGTCGAAGACCAGGGCGGCCATGTGTTGACCTTCGACGATATTACACAGCAACTGCTCGATCAGCGCCGCGCGGCCTGGTCCGACGTTGCGCGCCGGATTGCCCATGAGATCAAGAATCCCCTGACGCCGATCCAGCTTGCGGCCGAGCGCCTGCAGCGCCGGTTTGGTGCTATCGCCGATCCGGATACCGATACCTTTGCGAAGCTGACCGGGACGATCGTTAGGCAGGTCGGCGATTTGCGGCGCATGGTCGACGAATTCTCGTCCTTCGCGCGCATGCCGAAGCCCGTGTTTCGTGAGGAATCGGTGGTGGATATCGCGCGTCAGGCGATTTTCCTGCACGAAGTCGCCCACCCGGAAATCGCGTTCGACCAGTCGGTCGACGAAGAGGTGCCCCAGCTGGTCTGCGATCGGCGGCAGCTCGGCCAAGCGCTCACTAATGTAGTCAAAAATGCGGTTGAGGCCGTCGAACAGAAATTCGGTGAGGGCGAGTCAGGCGGCAAGGTGAGACTGGCCGTCGGGTTCGAGAACGGCCGTTTCTGTATCGATGTCGAAGACAATGGCGTGGGCCTTCCCGAAGAGCGCGAGCGGCTGACCGAACCTTACATGACGACGCGCGAGCGCGGCACCGGGCTTGGGCTCGCGATCGTCAAGAAGATCATCGAAGAGCATTTCGGCACGATATCCTTTGCGGACAAATCCGATGGCGGCACGCGCGTCCGCATCATGCTCGATACCCAGACACTGGAGCCGCTCAAGGATGTGGTGCCCACTAGGGGCGAGGAAGATGCTCGCCTTTCCCAATTAACGAGAAGCAACGAGGAGACAGCCTGACATGGCGCTCGACATTTTGGTGGTCGATGATGAAGCGGACATTTGCGAGCTCGTTGCGGGGGTGCTCGAGGATGAAGGCTATGAGACGCGGACGGCGCAGAACAGCGACGATGCGATCACGGCGATCGAAGAACGCCGGCCGTCGCTTGTCTTGCTCGACGTCTGGCTGCAGGGCTCTAAGCTCGACGGGCTCGATCTGCTCGACGAACTGAAAAGGCGCGATCCCAGCCTGCCGGTACTGGTGATCTCGGGACACGGGAATATCGACACCGCGGTTGCCGCAATCCGCCGCGGCGCCGTCGATTTCATCGAAAAGCCGTTCGAGGCGGCCCGGCTCCTCCATCTCGTCGCACGCGCGACCGAAACCCAGCGGCTGCGGCGCGAGAACGAGTCCCTCAGGGCCCGGATCGGAGAGGAGGATGAACTCACCGGCAATTCGAGCGCGATCAATGCGGTACGCGCGACCCTGAAGCGGGTTGCCGGCACCGGCAGCCGCGTGCTCATCACCGGACCGGCAGGAGTCGGCAAGGAAGTCGCCGCACGGCTGCTCCATGGTTGGAGCAACCGGACGGATGCGAATTTCGTGGTCGTTTCGGCGGCGCGGATGACGCCCGAACGGGTCGAGGAAGAGCTGTTCGGAATCGAGGATGATGATGGGCCGCATCCCGGTCTTCTCGAACAGGCCCATGGCGGGACGCTGTTCCTCGATGAAATCGGCGACATGCCGCTCGACACCCAGGCCCGCATCTTGCGCGTGCTCACCGACCAGCGGTTCAGTCGGGTCGGCGGCCAGCGCATGGTGAATGTAGACGTGCGCGTGATTTCCGCGACGGCCCGGGATCTGGAGAAAGAAATCGAGGAGGGGCGCTTCCGCGAGGATCTGTTCTACCGGCTCAACGTCGTGCCCGTGCATTTACCGCCGCTTGCCGAGCGCCGTGGAGATATACCTCCGCTCGCCGAGCATTTCGCGGCCCGTTATGCGGCCGAACGGCGTGTGCCCAATCCCGAGATCTCCGACGAGGCTGTCGCGGCGATGCAGGCTTATGAGTGGCCGGGTAATGTCCGCCAGTTGCGCAACATCGTCGAACGGACGATCATCCTTGCGCCGGGGGATCGGATCGCGCGGATCGATGTTGATATGTTGCCGGCTGAGATCCTCGAAGATCAGATGCAGATCACGCCCGATACTGGCGCCCGGGCGATTATGGGAACGCCGCTGCGCGAGGCCCGCGAGACCTTCGAGCGTGAATATCTACGTGTTCAGATCCGGCGCTTTTCCGGCAATATTTCACGGACCGCGACCTTTATCGGCATGGAACGGTCGGCGCTTCACCGCAAGCTGAAGACGCTCGGGCTTCACGACACGAAGAAAAACAGCAATTGATTGATATCGTACGCGTTGCATCCTACATCTGGCGGTGAGGCGGCGCCGCCGTCTTATCGAACAGACGTCGATCAACGATGCCAAGCGGGCCATGGACCCGCCAAGAACCGGAGGCCAATAATGGCTGAGAAGGTCAATATACTTCAGGATTTGTTTCTCAACACGCTGCGCAAGACAAAAACACCGGTCACGATGTTCCTCGTGAAGGGTGTGAAGCTTCAGGGCGTCATCACTTGGTTCGACAATTTCTCGGTGCTGCTGCGCCGCGACGGCCAGTCCCAGCTCGTCTACAAGCACGCGATCTCGACGATCATGCCTGGCGCGCCGATCGACATGTCGGGGATCGAGGTGGCGTTCGAGCAGCAAAAGACAGGCAAGCTGCTGCAGGAAATCTTCCTCAACGCGGTGAAGCGGGAGCGCGACCCGGTGACGATGTTCCTCGTCAACGGCGTTATGCTCCAGGGCGAAGTGGCGGCGTTCGATCTATTCTGCCTTTTGCTCAACCGCGATGGCCAATCGCAGCTCGTTTACAAGCACGCGATTTCAACGATTCAGCCGGCCCATGCACTCGATCTGGGTAGTGCGGAACCCGACGCCGACTCTTGAGCGTTTTCGCACGCGACGACGGTGATGGCTTCGCGCGCGGTGACCGCGCGCTGATCGTCTTTCCGGATCTGGGCTCAAATTCCGATCGCTCCGAAGGCAGGGACAATGCGTCCCGGCTTGAGGAAGCAGCAGGACTTGCCGAGGCGATCGGGATCGAGGTCGTCGATCGCAAGGCCGTGAAGATCCGCCAGGTGCGTCCGTCCAGCTTGTTCGGCAAGGGGCAGGTCGAACATCTCGCGATCGATGCCCGCACGGCCGAAGTCGATCTTGTCATCGTCGATGCGGCGATCACGCCTGTACAGCAAAAAACGCTTGAAGATGAACTCAAGGTCAAGGTCATCGACCGGACAGGGCTAATCCTGGAAATCTTCGGGAAGAGGGCGGCCACCGCCGAGGGGCGGCTTCAGGTTGAACTTGCGCATCTCGATTACCAGGCGGGTCGGCTCGTTCGGTCCTGGACCCACCTTGAAAGGCAACGCGGCGGCTTCGGTTTCCTTGGCGGTCCGGGCGAAACGCAGATCGAGGCTGACCGTCGGATGATCCGAGACCGGATGGCGAAGCTGCGCAAGGAGCTGGAGCAGGTCAAGAAAACGCGCGGCCTTCATCGCGCGCGGCGGCAAAAGGCGCCGTGGCCGGTAATTGCGCTTGTCGGCTATACCAATGCCGGAAAATCCACCCTTTTCAACAAGATGACCGGAAGTGGCGTCATGGCGGCAGACCTGCTGTTTGCGACGCTGGACCCGACGATGCGCGAAATCTCGCTTCCCGGTCTCGACAAGGCGATCCTGTCGGACACGGTCGGCTTCGTCTCCGATCTCCCGACCCAGCTCGTCGCCGCCTTCCGGGCGACCCTTGAAGAAGTGAATGCTGCAGATCTGATCGTCCATGTCCGCGATATTGCACATCCCGATAGTGAGGATCAGCGCGAGGACGTATTGGCGGTACTCAAAGAAATTGGCGCAGGCGACGAGGAGGGGAGTGCTCCCTTGATCGAAGCCTGGAACAAGATCGATACGCTGGATCCCGCGACGCGCGAACAGATCCGCAACGCTACCGAGCGGCGCGACGATGTCATCGCCGTTTCGGCGTTGAGCGGGGAAGGGGTCGATGACCTGCGCGAATTGATGGTCGCGACCCTCGACCGGGGCAGCAGGGTCCATGAGGTAGAGGTTGCGTTATCGGACGGCGAGAGCATGGCCTGGCTTCACCGCAATGGAAGCGTACTGAATCAGGATGTTGATGGCGATATCATGCGGATTTCCGTGAAGCTTTCGTCAATCGATTGGGAACGGTTTCAGGGCAGGGAGGCCGCCGCCTAACCCTCCATGGCCTTTGCCTGATTCCATAGCTGCTCCATCTCGTCGAGCGAAAGTCCCGGAAATGTGGGGCCAGCACTGTCTTCCATCGATCGAAAACGGCGCTCGAACTTACCATTGGCTGCCCGCAGCGCCGCTTCCGGGTCGATTCCGAGATGGCGGGCCAGATTCACGGCGGCGAATAGAAAATCTCCCATTTCTTCAAGGCGCTCAGCTTCGTTCTTCGCAGATTCCAGCTCGGCGAGTTCTTCGGCGATCTTGGCCTTGGGTCCGGCGGTGTCGGGCCAGTCGAAACCCGTGCGCGCGGCGCGCTTCTGGAGCTTTTCGGCACGAAGCAGTGCGGGGAGGGCGTTTGCCACCCCGTCGAGAGCGCTCTCATCGCCCTTTTCCGCTCTTTCCTCGGCCTTGATGGATTCCCAGCCCGGTCCGGTATCGCCGTCTCCAAACACATCCGGATGCCGGCGCACCATCTTGTCGGCAATGCCTTCGATGACGTCCGCTAGCGCGAAAGCGCCGGATTCCTCGGCCATACGGGCATGAAAGACCACCTGGAACTGGAGATCGCCAAGCTCGTCCTTGAGAGCGGCCATGTCGTCGCGCTCGATGGCATCGGCGACCTCATAGGCTTCCTCGATCGTGTACGGCGCGATCGTCGCGAATGTCTGCTCGACATCCCAGGGACAACCATTTTCAGGATTCCGCAGCTTCTCCATTATGCGTGCAAGCTCCGAAACAGCCGCGCCGAGCCGCTCATCTGCCCGAGAGGGGCTATCGGATGCCATGCTCTATTATCCCGATAATATACATTATGTAAAATATATATCCTATGACATCTAATGCCCTCTCGAGCCCCCTAACGGCAAAAAATGCCCCGGCAAACAGCCGGGGGCGCTTTTGCGGGATAAGTCGGCGCTATGGATTGCGCGGAGGACGATCAGTGCCGTTATAGACGTGTCCGAGGATGACGGGATGATCCGGATCGCGATTATGGGTCTGGTTCGCGCCGACGCTGACGGAATGGTTGCCGTCAACCGTTTGGCCAGCACGCTGCCGACCGAAAGCGAGATCGGACTGCTGGCGCTGGTAGACATGAGCGCTTGCAGACGATCCGGTTGTCCCGAAATTCGGATAAGGTATCGGGACCGGCCCAGACGCCGCTGGACCGGAAGGCCTTCCAGCGCCTGGCGGCAAGCCACCCGGAGAGGTGCTGCTTGAAAAGCTGTTTCTCGTACGGTTGCCAGGAAGCGCCGCCACGATATTCGGGCGGCCATAGGCATTGGGACCACCATAGGCATTGGGGCCGCCATAGGATGATCCGCCGTTGGTCGGGCGGGGCGCAGACTCACGGGCTGCCTGTACGGCCGGCAGCAAAAGGCCGACCTGGCTCTGCGTTTGCGGGCCAGACAGCGCATTGGAGTTATCGCCGGGGCGCGCCGAGGCGGCATTGGCCGAAAGGCCAAGCGCAGCGGTCAAGATTAACGTTGTTGCAAAATGTTTCATCGGTTTTTTCCATCTCATGCTGATGGAGCCTTGTCGCCGGTATCGGCGCGCGATGGCGTGACATGCATCACCGGTTTTGCTGAACGGGCCGAGTGAACCAACTATGGCTGAAGGACGAGCCATTCCCCTTCGACGCCCCAGCTCGAGAGCGAAGACAGGAAGTTCATGCCGAGCACGTTCGTGCCCTGGAATTCCTCGGCGATGACCACGGAAACGGCGTCGCGCCGGATCGGACCGACGATGAGCGTTGCGATCTCGGCGCGATCCGCATTGATGACGCCGTTGGCCGTGGAAAGCACCATCGGAAAACCGCCGGAAGCTTCGACGCCGGAACGCTGGGCCGCGCCTACCGAAAGCGCCGTAATCGTCGCACCGCTGTCGACAAGGAAACGCTCCTCATTGCCGTTGACCAAGGCGGTGACCCAGAAATGTCCGTCTGGCGACTTTCGGATGCGCAGCGCCTCTCCCTCGGCGACGGCTTCGGGCGGATTGATCTCATACCAGATACGTTGACCGAATGCCTTCACGTCGTTGCGAAACGCGTAGATGGCCAGCCCGATCGCAAATATCGCGATCCATGCCAGCGCCATTTTTGCGGCCTGCCTCATCGGAATCCTGCGCGCGAACAAAGCGCTGCCGACGAGCACAAGCGCGCCGACGCCCCAAAGGATTCCGATACCCTGCCCTTCGTTCATCCGATTTCTACCTCCAGCCCGTCATAACCGGGTTCGACGCCATCGGGCAGTTCCTCGCACAGCGTCGCATAGTCCATGGAATGGTCCATATGCGTCAGTATCGCCCGGCCCGGCTTGGCGCGCTTGATCCATTCCAGCACCTGCGAGAGATGCGGATGGGTCGGGTGTTCGCGCCGACGCAGGGCATCGACGACCCAGATGTCGACGCCCTCGGCGCATTCCATCGCCTTGGCCGTAAGGCCGGTGAAATCGGTCGTATAGGCGACGCTTGCCCCGCCATATTCGAAACGCAACGCCGCTGAGGTTATCGAGCCGTGTGGCATATCCGCCGCGGTTACCGTGATACCGCCAAGCGTACCGCGGTCGGAAAGATGAAATGCCTGCGCGTAGGACGGATAGGGACCGTTACCGCGAAAGGCGAAATCGAACCGGCTTGAGATCTCCCGCATCGCATCGGTCCGTGCATGGCAAGGTATTGGGCCGCCGAGCGCGAAATAGAGCTGGCGCAATTCGTCGATACCATGGCAGTGATCGGCATGTTCGTGCGTCCAGACGACATGGTCGATGCGCTGGGTCCCTGCATCGAGCAGCTGTTGGCGCAGGTCGGGCCCGGTATCGACGAGGATCGTCGTATCCGCCGTCGAAACGGTGATCGACGAGCGCAGCCGCCGGTTTTTGGGATTTTTCGGATCGCAGGCGCCCCAATCATTGCCTATCCGGGGCACGCCTGACGACGTTCCGCAGCCTAGTATCCTCAGTTTCACGCTTCCGTCTTCTGGGCTGTCTTGTCGAACAATGCGTGGAAGTTGCGCGTCGTATAGTCGGCCAGCGTTTCGACGCTTTCGCCGCGCAGATCGGCGAGGAAGGCCGCGGTATCGGCGACAAAGGCCGGTTCGCATGTCTTGCCGCGGTTGGGCACGGGAGCGAGGAATGGGGCGTCGGTTTCGATCAGCAGCCGTTCCGCGGGGATTGTCTTTGCGCTTTCCTGCAGATCCTTCGCATTCTTGAAGGTCACGATGCCGGAAATCGAGATGTAGAAACCGAGACCGAGCGCCTTTTCGGCGAAATCCTGGCTCGCTGTGAAACAGTGGATGACGCCCTTATAGGCGCCCTTTTCCATCTCGCTGGCAAGGATTTCTGCGGTGTCTTCTTCGGCGTCCCGGGTATGGACGATCAGCGGCAGGCCCGTTTCGCGGCAGGCGGCGATATGGCTGCGGAAACTTGCCCTTTGCCGGTCGCGGTCCGAATGATCATAGTAGTAATCGAGTCCGGTTTCACCGATCGCGACGACGCGCTGATGATTGGCCCGGGCGACAAGCTTGGCCGTATCGACATCGGGATGCGCATCGGCTTCATGCGGATGGATGCCGATCGAAGCCCAAACGTCGCCTTCGCGTTCCGCCGTGCCGACGATATCGTCCCATTCGCTCTCGCGGGTCGAGATGTTGAGTATCGTCGATACGCCGCGCTTGCGGGCTGCCGCGAGTATTTCGCCCTGACGTTCGGCAAGGCCGTCATAATTGAGGTGACAGTGGCTATCGACAAACATGGTGCCCGAAATAGGCGCTCAGCCCTTAGCTGTCACCCTGCTCTGCGGGCAATTCCATGCGCGGGAAGACGCCTTGTGGCTGGGGCAAGGTCAGGCCGGCCTCCAGTGGCGTCGTGAGAGCAGTAAAATTGCGTGCATCCTTGCCCTGGCTGAGCTGGTCGAGCAGCGCGTCGGCCGATTCCGGGATTGCCCAGCGCGCAAGGATTGCGAGCTGCCGTATGGCTTCGGCGCAGCGATAGAGGATCGCGTCGGCGCGTCCGGGAGCGGCCTTGCGGACCGACCAGGGCTGTTCCTCGGAAATATAGAGATTTGCTTCCCCCGCCCCGCGCCAGATCGCTTCGAGCGCGCGGTGGATCGCGAGTTCCTCCATTGCAGCGGCGGCCTCGGCGGGAATGGCTTCGAGCGTCGCGATCAGTTTGGCATCGGCTTCGCTGGCTTCGCCGGGCGGCGGCACTTTGCCGTCGCAATTCTTCGCGATCATCGAAAGCGTGCGCTGGGCGAGATTGCCAAGATCGTTGGCGAGATCCGCGTTGCAGCGGGTGACGATCGCTTCGGCCGAATAGCTGCCGTCATTGCCGAAGCTCACTTCGCGCAGCAGGAAATAGCGGACGGGATCGACCCCGAAGGTTTCTGCCAGCGCGATGGGATCGGTGACGTTGCCGACCGATTTCGATTCCTTCTGCCCGCGATTCAGCAGAAAGCCGTGACCGAAAACGCGATCCGGCAGCGGCAAACCGGCGCTCATCAGGAAGGCCGGCCAGTAGATGGTGTGGAAGCGGACGATGTCCTTGCCAATGATATGGGTGACGTCAGCGCCGTCGCCCCAATAACGCGCATAGAGCCCGTTTTCATCCGGCCAGTCGAGACCGGTGAGATAGTTGGTCAGCGCATCGACCCAGACATACATGACATGGTCTTCGCTGCCCGGAACCTTGACGCCCCAGTCGAAGCTGGTGCGGGAAACGGAAAGGTCGCGCAGTCCGCCTTCGACAAAATTGGCGATCTCGTTGCGGCGGCTCTCGGGCTGGATGAAGCCGGGGTTGCGCGTGTACAGATCGAGCAGCTTGTCCTGATATTCGGAGAGCTTGAAGAACCAGCTTTCTTCTACCGTCCATTCGACCGGCGTGCCCTGGGGTGACATTTTTTCGCCCCCCTCCCCGTCTTCGAGCTCCTTTTCGTCGTAGTAGGCCTCGTCGCGAACCGAGTACCAGCCTTCATAGCGATCGAGATAAAGGTCGCCATTGGCTTCCATCCGCTGCCAAATTTCCTGCACCGCGAGATGGTTGGCTTCCTCGGTTGTACGAATGAAGCGGTCATAAGATACATTAAGAGTGTCACACATCGCTATGAAATGCGGGGTCATTTCATTGGCAAAATCGCGCACGTCCATATCGCGTTCGCGCGCGGTTTTCACCATTTTCAGGCCATGTTCGTCGACGCCGGTCTGGAAACGGACATCGCGGCCGGAAAGCCGGAAAAACCGCGCTATCGCGTCGGTAGCAATCGCCTCATAGGCATGGCCGATATGCGGCTTGCCGTTCGGGTAGCTGATGGCGGTGGTGATGTAGAAAGGCTTGGAATCGGCGGTCATGGCCGGGGTTCATGCAGCGAAGCGAGCAGCCCGGCAAGCGTGAAAACCGTGCCTTGCGGATCGAGCGAGAGATGCTGTGCGCCGCCGGCCAGCGAACGCGCCTCCTCCCAGGTAGAAATCGCATGGGCAAGCGCCCTGCCCTCAAGATTTTTCGCATGGGCGACGATCGCCGCGGGCGCGCGTTCGAGGAAAGCTTCGTAGCGCGGTTGGGCGGCCTTGAGCGACAGCGACTTTGCGAGCGTGCTGCGCGCCGCATTGCCGCGGTCACCTTTGCGGATCAGCGCGCCGATCGTATCGTCGAGCGCGGCGATCTCCAGCCCGGCATAGCGCAGAGCCTGACCCGGCGCTCCGCCGCCGATGCCGACCAGAGTGGTAATTTCCTGTGGATCGAGATTGGGCTCGGTCTGCCGTATGGCTGACGCCATGGCGTCATCGGAAAGTCTTGAAAACTTGAGCATTCTGCAACGCGAACGGATTGTCGGGAGAATCCGCCCGGGGCTGTGACAGACGAGCAGGAATACGCATTTAGCCGGCGGTTCTTCCAGATTCTTGAGCAGCGCATTGGCCGCCGGACGCTCTAGATCATCGATCGCGTCGATAACAACGGCGCGCCAGTCCGACATCGAGGGCGTCGTCGAAAAGAGCGACTGGATGCGCCGTACCTGATCGACCGTGACGTTCCGCGCAAGCTCATCGGGCTTTTTCTCTCGCGGTAGCCGTTGGAGGCGACGGAGATCGGGGTGGCTCCCGGCAGCGATCAGCTGAGCCGTGGGGTGGCTGTCGGGCACGGCAAGCCCCTTCCCCAGCGTTTCGGGGGCGGCGGCCTGTGCAAGCACGCGTTTCGCGGCGAGATCGGCGAACAGCGCCTTGCCGACGCCCTGCGGCCCTGCAAGCAGCCAGGCGTGGTGGAGCTTCGCGGAATCGAGCGCGTTGCGAAACTCTGAAACGGCGCCATCGTGTCCGAAAAGTTTCACAACAGCCGCTCTCGCACCGCATCGCAGATCGCTTCCGCCACGGCATCGACCGGCTGTTCAGCATCGATAATGGCGAAACGTTCGGGTTCGGCGGCTGCAACGAGCTCGAAACCACCGGCAACGGCCTCATGAAAGGTGAGATCGCGGGTGCTGAACCGGTCGTTTTCTTCGCCGTCGCGCGCCAGTGCCCGTTCCGCGCCGACTTGCGCGCCCGTACGCAGTAGCAAGGTCAGGTCGGGCCAGCAGCCGCCCAACGCGGTGTCGTTAACCCCGCGCACGACGCTCGCGCCGAGCCCGCCGGCAATGCCCTGGTAGACGATTGAGGAATCGACGAAGCGGTCGCAGATAATCCACTGTCCCTTTTCGAGCGCGGGCCGGATCAGGTTCTCGACATGGTCGGCACGGGCGGCGGCGAAAAGATGCGCTTCGGCCATCGCGGTGAGCGGAACGTCATCATCCAGCAGCAACGCGCGGATCGCGTCGGCACCCGGAGTGCCACCTGGCTCCCGGGTCGCGACAACGGTGATTTCCTGCTCGTGAAGCCATGACGCCAACCGGCGCGAATGGGTTGATTTTCCGGCCCCTTCGCCGCCTTCGAGCGAGATGAATTTTCCGCTCACCCGAGCCCGACCAGCGACAGCAATCCGGCCCAGACGCGTCCGAAAAAGCCGCGCTCGCCGACCGCTTCGCCGGCAACGAGCGGCATTTGCTGCTCGGGCATGTCGGGCGTACGGATAATGAGATCGGCGATATGCTGGCCCTCGGAGATCGGCGCGCGGACGGGCCCAGTATAGCGGATGAGGATCTCGCGCTCGCCGGCGAGGCCTGCAGGCGTTGTCACGGCGAGATCGCGCGGCGCGACGAGCGGTACTTCGCTTGCATCCCCGCCCTGTACCTGCGCCGTGCCGACCTGCCCGCCTTCGGCGATCAAGCGACGTGATTGCCAAGCGTTGAAACCCCATTCCAGGAAACGCACGCTTTCGCTGATCCGCTGGTTGAACGAATCGAGCCCGGCGACGACCATGACGAGCCGCCTGCCCTCCTGTTCCGCTGATCCCGTGAAGCCGAAGCCTGCCTCCTGGGTGTGACCGGTCTTGAGGCCGTCGGCGCCGTCGACACGGCCCATGATCGGGTTGCGGTTGGGCTGGGTGATCGGTTCGTTGTTGCCCATGGTTTCGCCCCAAGTGAACTCGCGGCGTGCGTAGAACTGCGTGTAGAGTTCAGGATAACTACGGACCGTCGCAACCGCGAGCCGGGCAAGGTCGCGTGCCGTCACAAAGGATCGGCCCTCGTCGGGCCAGCCCGTGGCATTGCCGAAATGGCTGTTTTCCAGTCCCAATTCCTCGGCCTTGCGGTTCATCAGCGCGGCAAAGGCGGTTTCGGTGCCCGAAATACACTCGGCCAGCACGACGCTGGCGTCATTCCCCGATACGGTCACGACGCCGTAGAGCAGGTTTTCGATGCTCACCTGTTCGCCGGGAGACAGGAACATCGTCGACCCGGCGGCCGGCCCGTGCCATTGCCGCCAGGTTTCCGGCCGCACCGTGCATTCTTCGTCCAGCGCATGTTCGCCTTCATCGATCAGGTCGAACACGACATGTGCGGTCATCATCTTCGCCATTGAGGCTGGCGGGATCCGCCGGTCCGCATCGCGAGAGAACAGCACGGCCCCCGAACTCATATCGTAGAGGAAGGCGACCGGCGCCTCGCCGTCATAAACTGGCCTTTCGGCCGAGCCCGTGGCCGCGAGGGCCGTTGCGGCAAGGGCCAGGAGTACGGATACGCGTTTCATCTGACTTTCCTTCAGGGGAATGGCTAGCGACCGGTGTCGCGGAATACGCGCGCGTCGCCGAATCCGGCAGAACGCGCCCGTGACAGCGCTTCTCGCGCCGCCGCTTCGCTGGGATAGGGACCAAGCCGGACGCGACGGATATTGCCGACCGTGGACACCTGGATCTGCCCGAGCGCGCTCGCCCGGTTGGCAAGGCGCCGGGCATTAGCCGCATTGGAAAAGGCGCCAAGCTGGACGAAATAGGTTCCGCTTGCGGCCGGCGGCGGGTTTGCGGCTGGAGGCCGTGGCTGGGTGGGACGTATGGGCCGCGCTTCGCCCTCGACCTGAAAGGTCACGCCGGGATTTGCTGAAGGTGGCGGCGTGGGTACGGAAATGGGCGCGGCTGCGGGGGCATAGGCTGCGTTCGCGGCGGGAGCGTCCGGCGAGGGCACGGCTTGCGGGATGGTCCCGCCGCCCTGCTCAAACTGCGCGCGAAGCGCCGTCAGAAGCTGCGGCGAGGTGTCCAGACGGGGTTCGGCGGGCTGCCCCATCCTCAGGCGCGCCCGGTCGCTCTCTACCGGCGATATGCGGCGGACCCGCACCGGTGCCGTTCCCTGTTCGACGATTCCGAGCTGACGCGCCGCGCCGACCGACAGATCGATGATCCGGTTGCCCGCGAACGGCCCGCGATCGTTTATCCGCACGAGAATGGTTCGTCCGGTCTGAAGGGCGGTTACCTCGACATAGGAGGGCAGCGGCAAGGTACGGTGCGCGGCAGAAATCCCGGACGGATTGAACCGCTCGCCATTGGCGGTCGGACGGCCCGAAAGCTCGTTTCCATAATAGGAAGCGAGCCCGACCTCGTCATAATGTTGGGGATCGGCAGGCACATAGGTGCGGCCTTCGATCGTATAGGGATCGCCGATAACGACGGGCGTGTCGGACACGGCCGCGCCATAGACCTGCCCGGTCGAAGCGCTTTGCGGTGCAGGCGCCAGGTTGCTGCCGCCGCACCCGGCCAGTGCGACAAGCGCCGCCAATGCAAGGGTTCTCCGTTTATCGAACGATTTCATCAGCCAGCAATCCCACCGACAGCGCATAGAAATTCGAGCAGTTATAGTCGAGGATCACGCGATAATTGTTGGTGAGAAGATAGGCCGTGCTGCCTGGGCCGTCGGGCTCCAACAGGGTCGCCATCATGTCGTCGTCGGGCCAGACGCCCGATTGCGGGCGGAGGCCGAGCGCGCGCCATTCGGCCATCCTCATCCACCGGCTGTGCCGCTCCATCACCCGCGGGCAGCGCGCGGCGGCCGTGCGGTTGGCGACGGCGGCGCGATCGAGCGAGGACGGGACGCTGATGGCGATGCCCCAGGGTTCTCCCGCCCGCCAGCCGGCATTGTGGAGATAATTGCCGATCGAGGCGAGCGCATCGGGCTCGCTGCGCCAGATTTCCGCGCGCCCGTCTCCGTCGCCATCGATTGCGAGGCGCAGGTAAACGCTCGGCAGAAACTGCGGATATCCGAACGCTCCGGCCCAGCTGCCGACCAGCCGCTCGCGAGGAACGCCGCGCTCGATCATTTTCATCGTAGCGATGAATTCGCTTGCAAACAGATCGCGGCGGCGGCCTTCATAAGCTAGAGTCGCGAGCGAACGCGGCAGGTCGAAATCGCCGATAATCCGGCCATATCCCGTCTCGTGGCCGTAAATCGCAATAGCGATCTTGCCGGGAACGCCCGTGCGCTGCTCGATTTCGCGAAGCTGGGAGAGAACGCGGCCATAAGTCTGCCTGCCGCCCGCGATCCGCGTGGCGTTCACATGGCGCGCGCGATAAGGTGCGAAAGGCGGGATCGGGGAATCGAAGCTGCCGCCCGGCTGGCTACGGTCCAGCTGGATGACGCGCGGGTTGTAGGTTAGCGTCGGGATCACGCGGTCAAGCGTCTGCGGGCTGACGCCTTCGGCGATCGCCTGCGCCCTCAGCTGCTGCATATATTGGCGAAAGCCCTCATCGGTTTGAGCGCTGGCCGTTCCGGTGGCTCCAAAAACGACGCAGGCCGCCAATATTCCCAACATCTTGTACATGATACGCATACGCTTCCCTTCGCCTCTTCTCCTGCCATAGCCGCCGGAATAAGGGAAAGGCATTTCATCGCATGTCTTGCACGGGGGGGCGCTGGCAGGATAAGCGCGCACTCGAAGCGGACAGGTGGCCGAGTGGTTTAAGGCACTGGTCTTGAAAACCAGCGTGGGTTTGCGCTCACCGTGGGTTCGAATCCCACCCTGTCCGCCAGTTTCCCTAGACCTTTTTCTAGATCTTGTCGGCGTAGATCAAATGGCCTTCGCCAAGGCGGTTCAGCACGGAGCCGATATCGCTTTCGGAAAAGGCGAAACACCCCTCGCTCCGACCGAGCTTGCCCTGCCGCGCCACGATATCGGGCCCGACATACCAGGCGGGATGGATGACGATGGCGCGGTCCATCGCGTTGCTGTTTTGGGGATCGAGACCCTCGAGACGCCGCGACTCTCCGTGCGAACCGGCATAGCGGTTCGCCGCCAGATAGGCGCCGGAGGAAGACGCTGCAGATCCGGGCCTATTCGAGAATTGCTGGACGAAGCCACTATGGGCCGGGTCCGATCCTCGGCCATGGGCAACCAGCAGCGTCTGGCTGCGGCCGCCGACGGGATCGAGGATGTGGAAGCGCGGAAGCCGGGAATGGGCGGCATAATCGGCGATGCCGATAACGTCGGTTGCTGTGATCTGATCGCGATGACGGCGAAAAGCCGCCATAGCGCGGGCAACTAGCTCTTCGGGAGGCCCTGCATCGGTGGAACGCGCCGCGGCGGTCGCCTTTGCTATGCCCGGCATTCCAAGCGCCATAAGGCCGCATCCGGCAAGAATCTGGCGGCGGGATAGCGAGGGGGTTTTCGTCAATTCCGGTACTCCACAATTTCGGCGCTCTTAGCATATATTGCGCGGATTGCCGACGTCTTCCCCGAAGCCTAACCTGGCTCGGCCAAAGGTGCGTTTAAAGGTGTGTATCCGATGAAAAAACTTCTCCTTCTTCTCGCTCTGCTGATTTCGGCCCCCGTCATGGCCCAGGCGGAGCTGGATCCGGTGTGCAGCTTTGCCGAAACGCAATGGCCGGGGGCCGATCCGAACGCTGAGCCCGCGCACCCGACACATCCCTATTACGACGCGCTGCAAAGCGCTTTCGCGCGGGAAACCGACGCGGACCGGCGGGAGACCCTTGCTGCCAATATCCGCCGCTGGGAAGCAATGCCGCACCGGTTGGGCGATCGGTATCTGTTGGTGAACGCCGCGGCGTTCCGCGCGACATTGTGGGAGGACGGGAGCCCGGTTTCGCAATGGCGGGTTATTGTTGGCCGGACGCGGACACCGACGCCCATCTTTCATACCGAGGCACGCGGCGTGATCCTCAACCCCTGGTGGGAAATTCCCGCGAGCATCGTCGCCGAAAGCGTCGGCGCGCTGGTGCGCAACCGCCCGGCCGAAGCGCGCCGCCGCGGCTATGTCGTGCAGGGTGGCCGCTATCGGCAGCGCCCCGGCCCCGGCAACGCGCTGGGCCTGATGAAGCTCGACATGCCCAATGCGCACAGCGTGGGTATCCACGACACGCCCAGCCGGCAGCTTTTCGATCGCGAAGATCGCGCGCTCAGCCATGGCTGTGTCCGTATCGACGATGCGCTGGGCTTCGCGACGACATTGCTGTCGCACCAGCCCGAATGGAATCGCGAGCGGGTCGACGCTGCGATAGCGGGCGGCGAGACGCGAAACGTGGCCTTTGACGCCCCCCTCCCCATCTATATCGGCTATTTCACCGCCGAACCGGCGGAAAACGGCACGATACACTATTTTCCGGATATTTACGGCCGGGACTAGCGGTTTGAGGCGCTATTCGCCCTTCCCGCTTTCGACACGCTCAGCATTGGTGATCAGGTCTTCTGCCAGCTTTCGCGCCATCGCGGGCGTCATATACAGTTGCAGCGCCTCAGGCGTATTCGGCGGCAGGTCTGAATCCGGCGTGAAATACAACATCCGCGTCAGGACCCATTTCGGTGACGTCGCCGTCTGATATCCGTGAATCTGATGAATTTTGAGGTTGCCCTCAGCGTCCTGTTCCCAATCGTCCATATTGCGCTCCTGGCGAGTTTTGGGCGCCATATGGGAGCGGGCCTGGCGGCACAAGCCGTCGGGGGCCAATGAGACTAGAAATCGGTTCCGAATAGAAGGCGCAGGCGCGGCGTGCGGTCGCCGCTGTCGAAGCGGTCCTCGTTCAGCGGCACAGCGGCCTCCACGGCGATGCGGAACCGTTCGCCGATCGTCGCTCGAATTCCCGCGCCGGCGGACGTCAGGCGTCCCCCACCCTGCCCCGATCCACGGTTGCGAACCCCCGCGCCATCAACAAACGCATAAAGTTGCATATTATCAGTGCTATCTGGAAGTTCCTGAAGATCGTACTGTAACTCCAAAACGCCGGCGACGGCGTTTTCGCCGGACCGCTCATAATAATCGAAGCCGCGGGCATAAACCGGCCCGCCCAAGCCCATCTCGCCGCCGGCGAGCAGTGGGCGTGAGGAAATCTGGGCCTGACCGGTTATTTCGACGCTGAAACCGCTCCCCAGCGGCTTGTAAATGCGTCCGAAAAGCTGGACTTTCGTAAACACGCCGCTGCCGTCGAAGCGCGACGAAAGCGGATCGTTTCTGCGGGTTGCATCGAATATGCCGATGCCCTGAGTCAGCTGGATGCCACCGCTCAGATGCGTGCCGGCGAGCCAGGCATAGGCGTTGAGGCCGAGTTCGGCCGTGGTAACCCGATCCTCGCGGATGCGCAGCCCATCTTCGTCCTGTTTGGTTTCCCGGTAGCGCAGGTTGGTATAGCCCCACAGGCTCGCATCGTTGGAGCGGACGAGCGGGTGAGAGAGCGTGAAATAAGCGCTGAGGCTGTCGCCGTCGATATCGCCGCGCAGCAAACCGATATCGGGGTTTGAGCGCGCGAAGAAGCCGCCGACGGCAAATCGCGTCCCACCGTCGCCGATACCGGCCTCATAGCGCAACGCTGCGAAGCTGAGTTCGCCAGGCTCGAATGGCGTGGCGACAGCGGATAGCGACAGCTGGTCGCCGTCGCCCAGCACACCCAGAAAGTTCACGCTGCCCTGTATGCGCCACGGGCCCACGGATTCGCTGCCATTATTGTCGATTTGCGCCCAGCCGCTAACCGGATCCTCGACGATTGCGACCTGAAGGACGCCCTCGCCTTCCTGGCGGAAAAACTGGGGGTCGGTAATCCGGATACCCGGGATATCGGCAGCAAGCAGCAATTGCCGCTCCAGCCGCGCCTGAGTGACAGGTTCGCCATTGCCGAGCGCGTCGATGAACGCTTTGGCCGCCGCATTGCGCGTGCCGACATAGCGAATCTGCGAAACGACGCCCGGATCGACGGAAATCTGCAATATACCGGATTGTATGCGCTGCTGCTGGATCCATGCCGTCGCAAAGACATAGCCTTCGTTCTGGAGAACCGCTGCAACCCTGGTGGTTAGCGCCCTCAGGTCTTCGGCGGACAGGGTTCTACCGACAAAGCCTTCATAGGCGGGAATAAAGCTCGCGGCCGGAAGTACCGTGGATTCGACGCGCACGGCGCCCACGAAAACCCCGTCTTCCGCGTCCATTTCGCGGATATCGAGCGGAATTGACGTTACAGCCGTTGTAACGTCGTCGGCCCTTTCGAACTGTTGCTGGGTACCCAGAATTTCGCCGGCAATCGCCGGATCGGAGCGATCCAGGGCATTTTGCGCAGCAAGTGGAGGGCAAAGCATCACCAATCCACTCAGGGCAAGCAGAAGTTTTGTAGTGCGCATGCATCTCCGCCAGACCAGTGAAAAACGGGTCGAGCGGGGGCTTAGCCGGTACATCGCTAAAAAACGGTTTAGTTTCGAGGTGGCGTAAAGGCGCTGTTAACCGGTTTCGCAAGGAAGGCGGTAAGAAGTGTCAATTAAGTCCTGACGTAGCACATCGTCCGACCAGTATTTTGTGGGCGCATAACGATCGGGAATTTACCCATGAAGATGATCAGATATTGTCTAGTTCCGGCGCTTCTCCTTTCGAGCCAGGCGGCGCTTGCCGATGGCCCGCGCTGGCGGGTTACCGAAACGAGCGGCGGCGTGCAGGTGATGCGTTCCGGGCTCTCGAGCACCGCGAGCCGTGGCAGCATGCTCTATTCGGGCGATGTCATTGTAACCGGCGATCGGGGCCGTGCAGTCGTGACCCGCGGCGAAGAATATATGATCGTTTCCCCAGGCACCCGTCTGCGGCTTCCGGGCGACACTCGCGCTGGCGGAATTACCCGTATTATTGAAGAGGTTGGAAACGTTATTTACAACGTCCAGAGAAGAAATCATGAGCATTTCGGCGTCGAAACGCCGTATCTTGCGGCGGTCGTAAAAGGAACGACCTTCTCGGTTACCGTGAGCCCGGAAGGCTCGTCGGTCCAAGTTCTCGAAGGGCTGGTCGAGGTGTCGACGCTCGATGGTGGGGCGACCCAGCTTGTCGAACCGGGTTCGGTCGCGCTCGTTGCGGCGGGCAATCGCTACCAGCTGACAGTCGAAGGCAATGATACGCAGGTCATCGATTCGCCCAACGCACCGGCTGAGGGAGACGAAGGTCCTGTCGTTGACGGCTCCGATGCGACGCCGCGCGTTACACTGGCCTATACTGGGCCTCCGGTCGGCAATTATGGCAATCAGATTGTCAACGAAATCCGCGCAAATCCGGTGTCGATCGGAACGCTGACGGGCGGTTTCATGGGTGGCCAGACCGAAGTCGGCGCCGAGTTCTCGGCGGCAATCGAATCCTCGAGCGGTTCTTCGGAACTGAATTCCCGTGGGCCAGACGGCAATAACGGGATCGGTGTTGGCGGTAACGCGAACGCCGGCGGCAACGGCAACGGTGGCAATAACGGTATCGGGATCGGTGTTGGCGGTAACGCGAACGCCGGCGGCAACGGCAACGGTGGCAATAACGGTATCGGGATCGGTGTTGGCGGCAGCGCGAACGCCGGCGGCAACGGCAACGGTGGCAATAACGGTATCGGTATCGGCGTCGGCGGCAGTGCCAACGCAGGCGGCGGCAATGGTGTGACCGCGGGTGTCGGCGGCAGTGCCAACGCAGGCGGCGGCAATGGTGTGACCGCGGGTGTCGGCGGCAGTGTCAATGCAGGCGGCGGCAACGGCGTGACCGCGGGTGTCGGCGTGAATGTCGGAGGCGGTAGCGGTGTCGATGTGGACATCAATGTCGGCGTAGGCGGTTCTGCGAACGGCAACGGCATTGTCGGGGGCTTACTCAATCGTAACTGATCCCGGTTAAACCGGCGGGATGTGGGGCATTCCTTCTCTTGCCGGACGGTTGCCGGGCTATCGCATCGCCGTACTGGCGATCGCATTGGTCGCCGGCGCGATGGCGACGACGACTCAGGTTGCAGCGCCACTTGATGACGAGCTTCGCACTTTTCGCGATCGCGTTCGATCCCATGACGCCAGCGGGGAGATCGTGCTCGTCGAAATCGACGCGGGCAGCCTTGCCGAAATCGATCGCTGGCCCTGGCCGCGCAGCAATCATGGTCAGCTCGTACGGCACCTCGAAGCCGCCGGTGCCGAAACGATTGCCTTCGATGTCGATTTCTCCAGCGCGTCCGATCCCGAAGAAGACCGGGCCTTTGCCGACATTCTGGCTGAGAGCCGGGCGCTGATCGTCCTTCCCGCCTTTCGGCAGCTGGCCGGATCGGGCAGCACACGCTTCATCGAAAGCGAACCGATTGCGCCGTTGCGCGAAGCGTCCTTCCTCGCAGCGGTCAATATCCAGCCGAACGGAAGTGGCCAGGTACGGCGGGCGCTTCTTGGCGTTTACACCGACGGCGTGCCCCGTCCATCCCTGCCCGCAATGCTTTCCGGTGTAACAGGATCGGCGAACACGTCTTTCCCCATAGACTATTCCATCGATGCCGAGAGCATTCCCCGGTTGAGCTATGCCGACGTCCTGGCCGGCCGGGCGGATCTTTCCGTCGTCGAGGGCAAAACCGTGATGATAGGGGCGACCGCTATCGAAATGGGTGATCGGTATGCGGTGCCGGGCCACGGCGTCATACCCGGGGTCGTGATCCAGGCGCTGGCTGCGGAAACGCTGCTCGCGAACGGTATTCCGCGCGAATTCGGACCGCTTACCGGGCTCGGGATCGCTCTTTTCAGCATATTGGTGTTGATCGCGCGAGGCAGGCGGTGGGTACGGTGTACGTTGGCGGGTATTGGCGGCGTGTTTGTGCTCGGCCTGCCATTGGTCACCGAAGCGCGCTTCAATGCGACCTATGAGATCGCGCCGGCTCTGACGATGCTGATCGTCGCGGCAATGGCCGGGCTTTGCGCCGTCGGCCTGCGCAAATACCGGGAGACGGCGCTGCTCGATCGTGAATCGGGCCTGCACAATCGCGCCGCCCTTCTGCGCGCCATTGGGCGCAGGCAGGATGTGCAACTCGTGGTCGCACGGATTACAGGATATGCGGACATCGCCACCGTGATTTCAGCCGGCGACATCGAAACCTATTTCCGGGAAATTGCGCGCCGTTTGGGCGTTGCGACGCTTTCCACCATATACCGGATCGACGACAACCTTCTTGCCTGGCGGTGCGAGGGCTTCGACGTTGAGGAATTGGGCGACCATCTGAACGCCATCGATGCGCTGTTCAGGGCGCCGATTTCGATCGAAGGGCAACGGGTCGACACCAACATGTTCTTCGGCGTTGCAGAGGGCACGGGCGCCGATGCCTATCACCTTATCTCCGGCGCTTCGCTGGCCGCGACGCGCGCCGCCGATGCCGGCTATCGCTGGGAACGCTATTTCGAGGGCGACGAGGACGGCGGCAAGTGGCGGATCGCGTTGCTCGGCGAACTCGATGAAGCGCTTAGCTCCGGCGCGCTCTGGGTGGCGTTCCAGCCCAAGCTCGATCTCGTGACGGGCCGGATTATGGGCGCAGAGGCTTTGATCCGCTGGAATCATCCGATCCGTGGCCCGATACCGCCGGACAGTTTCATTCCGCTCGTCGAGAAGCGCGGCCGGATCGCAGACGTTTCGCTGTTCACGGTCGAACGGGCGCTTGAGGTACTATGCAGCTGGCACGCGCTGGGCCTCGATTTCGGGGTCGCGGTCAACATCTCGGCGACGCTGCTCAAAAAGCGGGATTTCCTGGACGCGATGTGGGAAAGAATCGTGGCGTCGGGGATCCGGCCGGAAACGCTGACCATCGAGATAACCGAAACCGCTGCGCTGGAAGATCCCGAATCGGCCATCGCCGCGATGAACGAACTGCGAGAACGCGGTGTCCGCCTGTCGGTCGACGATTATGGAACCGGCCAGTCTACGCTGACCTATCTGCGCGAACTGCCGGTGCATGAGATCAAGATCGACAAGAGCTTCGTTCAGGGCGTCACCGAAAATGCGAGCGATCGCATCCTGATCCGTTCGACGATCGAGCTGGCGCACGAACTGGGCCTGAAGGTCGTTGCCGAAGGCATCGAAAATCTCGATTGCCTGGAAGCGCTGAAGGAACTGGATTGCGATATCGCCCAAGGGTTCTTCATCGGCAAGCCGATGGAAGCGATGGCTTTCGAGATGTTGGCCGAAGGCCGCAGCACGCACGACGATTCTGCCATCGCGGCTTAGCGTAGCGCCGAAATCGAACCGCCACGGACATTAGGCCCAGGTTAACCATGGTGGTATGGATTTCTTTAGTATGCATCGCGTAGTAACTAATTTCAGCAGTTCCGGGGGGGATGCTCGAATGCGATTGAGCAGCAATTATTACGACGAGGGGGCGAGCACGAATACCGCTGCCGCCGGCTCGATCGACATATGGGCGCGTGTCTCGCAATATGAGCGCAAGCCGAAGCTCGCCACCGTTCGCGATCTCTCACCGTCTGGCTTCATGCTCGACCGCAACTCCTCCGTGGAGGTCGGCACCCTGCTTTTGCTGCAGTTTCCCGGCCTCAATTCGGTGGTGGCGCGGGTGATCTGGCTAAACGACATTCTTGTAGGCTGTGAGTTCGAGCGCCCTCTCTCGGCTGAGGAAATGGCGACGCTTCAAAAATCAGCCTGGTGCATGTAGCGACGAATTTCTGAACCGGCGCGGCGACCGCCCGGTTCATTACGAGTTTGAGGCCGCGTCTCGGGGGAAACGCGGCCTCATCCTTTTTGGGAATGCCCGAAAAAGCGTTAAGACACTTATTTCTTGCCGAGCGTAAGTCCGCCGAAACGCTTGTTGAAGCGGTCGATGCGTCCACCGGTATCGATCAGGTTGCGATTGCCGCCGGTCCAGGCCGGGTGCGACTTCGGATCGATGTCCAGATTAAGGGTTTCGCCCTCGGCGCCCCAAGTGGAGCGCGTCTGAAATTCGGTGCCATCGGTCATCTTGACCGTGATCATGTGATATTCGGGATGAATCTCGGATTTCATTGTCTTTGCTTTCCTTTGGGCTGGTTACCGACCAGCCGTTTCAAGCGAAGGCGCGCGTCTAGCGGTTACAGACCCGCTTGACAAGGTCGGTTTTTGGCGGTTAGCCGGGCCCAAGCAAAGGTGCCGCCGTAACGGGCGGTGAAAAGGGAAGCCGGTTAAAATCCGGCGCTGTGCCCGCAACTGTAAGCGGTGAGCCTCTCCCCTTCAGCCACTGAACCAACGGTTCGGGAAGGCGGGGAATGGGCATCGATCCGCAAGTCAGGAGACCTGCCTTTGCTGTCGTCCGTGCCCGGCCGGGACCAGCCGCAAGCATGGGAAGCGACAGCTTCCTTCGTGACGACATGTGTCGTGAACGAAGGAGCTCTATATGTCTCTGTTATTGCTGATTACGGCCGAAGCGGCCGCTCTCTCTTCTTCCAGCCCCCAGATCCTCGTAACGGCGTCGCGCGCGGCGGTCTCCGCCGAGGATGCCGGCGTCTCGGCGACCGTGATCGATGAAGATCGGATCGATGCGCTCGGCGAGAGCCAAGCCATCGATCTGTTGCGACTTGCGCCCGGCATTTCAGTGTCGGTCAGCGGTGCGCGGGGGGCCCAGGCGCAATTGCGTATTCGTGGCGGCGAGGCGAACCACTCGCTCGTCTTCATAGACGGCATCGCGTTCACCGATCCTGCTTCGGGCAACGAATCGCGATTCGAAACGCTGAGTGCCGACGGGCTCGGGCGGATCGAAGTCATTCGCGGTCCGCAATCGGCCTTGTGGGGCTCCGAAGCGCTGGGCGGCGTCATCGCACTGTCGAGCCCCAACCCGCTTGGCGGTACGCGCGTGACGGGCTTTGGCGAATATGGGTCGCGAGACGGCGTCCGCGGCGGCGGTTCGGCGACCGTGACAGGCGACGGCTACGGTATCACCGCAACAGCAAGCCATGCGCAAAGCGACGGCATCGATATCGTTGGCGGCGGAACCGGGGATCGCGACGGTTTCGAAAATACGAGCGCCGGCCTGCTCGCCATCGCCCGGCCCGGCTCCAATGGCGAGATCGGACTTGCCGCGCGGCTGATTGCCGCGGAGTCCGAATTTGACGGGTTCGATCCCGTTTTCTTCACCCGTGCCGACACGCTCGATACGTCGGAAAGCGAGACGGCGGCGCTGCGTATCTGGGGTGCGCTCGGCATCGATCCCGACAGCCCATGGACGGTGCGGGCCGAAGCCCAGTATCTGTCTAGTGAAAACCGCAACCTCAACGCCGGCAACCCGCTCAACCGGACGGAAGGGTCGCGTTGGCGGCTGTCAGGGCAGCTTGAGCGGCGGCTTTCATTTGGCGGCACGAACCATGTGGTGATCGCGGCGGTCGAGCGTGAGGATGAACGTTTCCAGGCGCGCGACCAGCAATATTTCGGCGCGACCGACCAGGACCAGGATCGCGGACGAACCGGTTTCGTCGGTGAATGGCGCGCGGAATGGGGATCGGTGATCTCCACCGACATCGCCTTGCGGCACGACGATTTCGAGGCGTTCGAAGACGCAACGACCATCCGCGGGACGATCGTCGCGAGGATAAGCGAGCAGCTCTCGTTGCACGCGTCCTATGGCGAGGGCATCGCCCAGCCAAGTTTCTTCGATCTGTTCGGCTTCTTTCCGGGAAGTTTCGTCGGCAATCCGGCGCTCGGCCCTGAAACGGCACATGGCTATGAGGTCGGAGCGATGTGGCAGGATACCGACTTTCACGTCTCGCTGACGGTGTTCGAAAGCAATCTCGAAAATGAGATCGTGTCGGTGTTCGATTCCGTTACCTTCCTGTCCTCTACCGCCAATGCCACTGGCGAGAGCAAGCGGCGCGGAATTGAGGCGGCGTTCACCGTCACGCCGCTGCCCGGATTGAGGATCGACGCGAACTACACCTATCTAGACGCCGAGGATCAGCAGGTTTCGGGCAATGCGAGGCTGCGCGAGATCCGGCGGCCGCGGCACAGTGCGAACATCGCCTTTGACTATCAAAGCGGTCCGCTGACGATCGGCGGATCGATGGCCTATATCGGCAAACGCCAGGATACCGATTTCGATCTTTTCCCGGCGCAAACCGTGGCCTTGGGTCGCTATGTTCTCGCATCGGCGCGGATCGCCTATTCCGTGATACCGGGAATCGAGGTCTATGGGCGCGTCACCAATCTTTTCGACGAGGAGTATCAGGATGTGGTCGGCTATTCGACGCCGGGCATGGCCGCTTATGCGGGCCTGCGCTTTCGTTTCGGCGATTAGCGCTCCGGCAGCAGCCATGGCAGCGAATGACGCGGCGGCGCCCCGCCGCGTCGTTTCGCTCAACATGTGCACCGACGAACTGTTGCTGTTGCTCGCGGCGCCGGAACAGGTCGCATCGGTCACGCATCTCGCGCGGAGTCCGCACGAGTTCGCTTTCTGGCGGACGGCGCGGCGCTATGCGGCGAACGACGGCAGCGTCGGATCGGTGGCCGGGATGCGGCCCGACCTCATCGTGACGATGGGGGGAATGGCGCGTGATCGGGAACGGCTCGCCCGGCGTTTGGATGCGGACTTGCTCGTCCTGCCCTTCCCTACCAGCCTCGATGATATCGAGCGGTCGATCACGACTCTTGCCGAGCGGCTTGGCCGGGAAGAGCGAGGGCGGCAATTCGTAGCGGCGCTTCGTCGGTTGCGTGGAGCAAGGCCGAACGCCGGGATACCGGCGCTGTTTCTGAGTGGCGGTGGCGAGGCACACGCTCCGGGCAGCCTAGGTGCGCAGTGGCTGGAATTGGCCGGGGTCGCCGCCCCGGACGACCTTGGAGGACGGGTGGCTGCGGAGCGGATGCTGGTCTCGCCGCCGTCCATCGCGATCCGCAGCGACTATCGGCGGTCGCAAACCTCGCGGGGACATTTCTGGCCGGGCTTTCGTTTCATCGAAGATATGCATCGCACGCGGACGATCTGGACGGATGGACGCCGCTGGACCTGCGGCGGACCGGCACTGATGCCGGAAATTATACGCATCAGGGAAGCGCTCGCGTCATGAGCGGGCGTTTCTATTTCGCCTTCATCGCGCTGGTGTTCGCACTGTTCGCGGCATCGGTGCTGTTCCCGCTTCAGTCGCTTCCGGCACTCTGGGATAGCGATCCCGAACTGGCCGGTATCGTTATTAGTGAGCTTCGCCTGCCTCGTGCCTTGCTCGCGCTGTTCTATGGCGCGGTGCTCGGTGCCAGTGGGGCGGCGATCCAAGCGCTGTTCGCCAATCCTCTCGCCTCGCCCGATATCACCGGCGCGACCGGCGGCGCGGCGCTTGGGGCCGTTTTTACGGCCTACATATTGGGCGTGGCCGGGCCGATGGCGGTTGCGCTGGGCGGCGTGACAGGTGCGGCGCTGGCGCTGGCGCTGCTCCTGCTTCTCGCTGGGCCGCGCGCCGAAACGGCAACTCTGCTTCTCGCCGGTATTGCTATCAGCGCGATCACCGGCGCGGCGACCGCCCTCGCTCTTGCCCTCGCCCCTTCCCCCTTCGCTTTTTACGATGCCTATGACTGGTTGATGGGGTCGCTGGTCGACCGCAGCCTGCCGCAGCTGCTTTTTGCCGCTGTCCCGGCTCTCGCCGCTCTCGTTTTTCTCGCAACGCGCGCGCGGTCGCTCGATACGCTGGCGCTTGGCGAGGATGCGGCGGCAGCGATGGGGTATGACATCGTTGCCCTGCGTTATGGCGTCGTCGCCGCGACGGCGCTCGGCGTCGGTGCGGCGGTGTCGGTTTGCGGGGCCGTCGGCTTTATCGGGCTTGTCGGGCCGGTGCTCGCGCGCAGGCTGACCGCCGGGCATCCTGGCCGCGCGATCCTGCCTGCCGCGCTGATTGGTTCGGCACTGCTGCTTGCCGCCGACCTTACCATCCGTTTCGCTCCGCCCGACCGGTCGCTCCCGGTCGGAGTGTTGACCGCGATGTTAGGCGCGCCCTTCTTCCTGTGGCTCGTCGCGCGCATGCGCTGGGAGGCGAGACCATGACGGCGCGGCTTAAAGCCTCCGCTATTGCGCTCGACGAAAGGCTCGAGCGCTGCAATCTCGCGCTCGAGGCGGGATGCGTGACTTTGATCGTCGGCCCGAACGGCGCCGGGAAGACGAGCTTGCTTCGCGTCCTCGCCGGGATAGAGGGCGACGGGGATATCAAGATCGATGGCGAAACGCTCGCTTCGTTGCCGCCGTCGCGCCGCACCGCGATGCTTGCCTTTCTGGGAGCATCGCGTGATGTTCGCTGGCCGTTGACGGCACGAGATTTTGTGGCGCTGGGCCTGGCGGGGTCGGTCGATAGCGATCGCGTCGAGCACGCGCTCCGTTCGCTCGAAGCCGAAATTTTCGCGGCGCGGCGGCTCGATCGGTTGTCGACCGGAGAGCGTTCGCGGGTCATGATTGCCCGCGCGCTCGCGCCGGGCGCCGGTGTCGTCCTCCTCGACGAACCCTGCGCCAATCTCGATCCGAAATGGCAGCTGGTCGTGCTGGATCGGCTCCGTGCCGAAGCGCAGGCTGGAGCTGTTGTCGCGCTGTCGATCCACGATCTCGATCTCGCGCGTCGTCATGGAGATCGCGTGATCGTTGTAGAAAATGGCCGGATTGCTGCTGACGGCGCACCGGCGGACGCTCTCTCCGACGGAATCGTCGAGCGCGTGTTCGGTGTCCGGCGGGAAAAGGATTGCTGGGTGCGGGCTTAGACCCGAATGCTCAGGATTCCGGCGGGTCCGCGATCATCGCGGTGAAATCCGCACTCGCGACGAGTTTGCCGTCGACAAAGGCTTGGCCGGCGAACTTGCACACCGGGAAGCGCTTCTTCGCAAAACCAACCTTGAGGGTCAGCATGCAGCCAGGTTCGACCGGTGCACGGAATTTCGCACCGTCGATCGCCATGAAATAGACAAGCTGTCCGCTGTCCAGCAGATCGAGCTCGTTGACCGCCATGATCGCGGCTGCCTGCGCCATCGCCTCGATAATGAGGACACCGGGCATGATCGGCCGGCCGGGGAAATGGCCCTGGAAGAATTCCTCGTTCATCGACACCGCTTTCAGTGCGGTAATCGATTCACCGGGGACAATTTCCTCGACCCGGTCGACGAGCAGAAAGGGGTAGCGATGCGGAATGGCCGCCATCACCCGTTCGATGCCGAACGGGCCGATAGCGGCCTTTTCCGTCACGTCAGACTGGCTCACCGGCCCTCAGGCTGCGCCGTCGGCTGCGCGGCTGCCTCGGCTGCGCGAAGCGTGTCACCGGGGTTCCAGCCAGCCGGCGGGATCGCCTGCACGCTGGGTACGCGGGTGTTGAGCTGTGCGGTAACGGCCGCAGTGATGTTAGCCGGCGAGTTCGGCGCGATGCTCGTAATCGCTTCAGGCGACAGCACGAGGTCGACGTTCGAAGCCGTCATCGCGGCGGTCATCGCATCGTTGAAATGCACACCGATCTGTTCGCGGATATATTGCCGGGCGAGAACCATCGGACGGTTCAGCGTGGCGAGTTCCTGCTCGGCGGCCTGCTGGCGCTGGACGAAAGTCGCCACGGCCGGGGGCGTTTCCTGCGGGTTGGTGTTCGCCGCCTGCGCTGCCTGCGCCGCCGTCTGCATCGGCTGCAGTTCCGTCTGCAGGGCAACCGCGCGAGCCTGAGCCTGCTGGATCTGCGTGGCATAGGTCGTCTGGATCTGGCCGACTGCGGCCTGATAGGCGGTCGTGGCCTGGATTGCGCCATCGACGCTGACAACGCCGACGCCGCGCGCCTGCGCTTGGGCCGGCGTGGCAGTCACCATCGGAAGCGCAAGCAAAAGGCCTGCGAAGAAGGTTTTGGTTTTTGAAAACATCAGAATTGCGTTCCTATATTGAATGAGAAGAGTTTTTCCTCGTCCCCTTCTTCAGACAGAAGGGCATAGGCGAGGTCGATCCGGAACGGACCGAAGGGTGAGTTCCACGAAACGCCGGCGCCTATCGTCACACGGGGCATAGGCGAATCGCCGACAAAGCGCTCGAGGAACGGGGCGATGGTGCGGTTTGCCGCCGTATTGGCGTTGCCCATACCATCTGTCGGATCAGTTGTCAGGGTTCCGTCTGCCGCGATGAACAACGCGTTGCCCTGATTGTCGAGCAGCGGGATCACGATCGGGCCCGGGACACTGTCGCCGGTGCAAGGAGTCTGGCCAACGGTTGCGCCGGTCGAATCGATGCACGGGAAAGTTTGGAGCGTCGGATTCCTGACGCCGAACACGGCGCCCGCATCGACGAAGATCGAGGGCCGGAAGCCAAGTTCGCGTGCACCCGCCCCCAGCGGGATTTCAAGCTCGGCGCGTCCCAGATAATAAGCGCGGCCGCCGATGGCGTCGTCGACCACGAACTGCTGATCGGTGATCAGCGTATTCGTGCCGGGCTGATAGGAGAAACGCTGGACGCGCGGCCCGACACCGCGGATATCGAAACCACGGATTTGCGGTTCGCCGAGGAAGAAGCGGTCGGTCAGGCGAACATCATCGACTCCCGGCAGGCCACGATTTTCAAAAGAATGGACATAGCCGGCCTCGGCGCTGAGGCTGAAAATGAAACCCGACCCGATGTTGAAATACTGATCGGCGTCGATCCGTGAGCGCAGATAGGTCACGTCGCCGAACAGGCCCGCGAAATCCTGGCTGAGGATCACGCGCCTCCCCCGGCTCGGACGGAAGCTGTTGTCGAGCGTGTTATAGACGAGCGAATAGCCGACGCTTGAAATCAACCGCTTGCCGATCGCGTCGCACAGGAAGCGGCCGGCCAGGAGCGGGCTGCACTGGCCGTTGATGAAAAAGGTGTTCTGATCGAGCGTGACGTCTTCATTGTTGAGGCCGTAACGCAGCGCGAGCGTCCAATATTCGGTAAGCGGCACGCCCGCGCGAATCTGGAAGCCAGTCGAGACCTGCTGATAGGTAGTGTTGCGCTCATTCCCGATGAAGTTGAAAGAATCGAAATCCCGGCGAAACACGTCGACGCCGACCGCGATGTTGCGATCGAAGAGATAGGGCTCGGTAAAGCCGAGTTCGATCGAGTTCGAATAGCTCGAATAGTTGATGCCGGCACGCAGTTCCTGGCCGCGGCCGAGGAAGTTGCGCTGGCGCACCGAGAAATTGATGATGAAGCGTTCGAGGCTCGAGAAACCGGCCGAAAGCTGCAGTTCGCCGGTGGCGTTTTCTTCTACGTTCGCTGTCAGAATGATCCGGTCGGGCGCCGAGCCCTGCGTCTGTTCGATCTCGAGATCTTCCTGGAAGAAGCCGAGCGACTGGATGCGGCTCTGCGACCGGCGGAGCGAGAAGCTGTTGAACGCATCGCCTTCCTGCAGGCGGAATTCGCGCCGGATGACCTTGTCCTGGGTCAGCGTATTGCCGTTGATGTCGATCCGCTCGACATAGACGCGTGGCGCCTGTTCGATACGGAAGGTAACGGCCATCGTCCGGTCTTCGCGGTTAATCCGGAAATCGGGTCGCGCTTCGGCAAATGCATAGCCGAGAAGGCCTGCAGTTTCGTTGAGCCGGTCGATCGTGTCTTCGATCTGCTGGGCGTTGTACCAGTCGCCAGCCTGCATCGGGATGTAGTTCGAAAACTGGGCTTCGTCGAAATCGCGCAGATCGCTGTCGAGTTCGAGATCGCCGAAACGGTATCGTTCGCCTTCCTCGACGAGATAGGTGATGATGAAGTCGCGCCGGTCCGGTGTCAGTTCGGCAACGGCGGAGATGACGCGGAAATCGGCATACCCTTCGGTCAGGTAGAATTGGCGCAGACGCTGCTGGTCGAAGGCGAGTCTGTCGGGATCGAAGGTGTCGCTCGACGAAAAGAAACGGAAGAAGCGCGACTGTTTCGTCGCCATTTCCGATCTCAAATCGCCGTCTGAGAACACTTCATTGCCGATGATGTTGATCGCCTGGACGCGTGAGGCAGGGCCTTCACTGATTTCGAACACGATATCGACGCGATTCTGATCGAGTTCGACCATTTGCGGTTCGATGATGGCAGCGAAGCGGCCGCGGCGGCGATAAAGTTCGATAATCCGTGCGACGTCGGCCCGGACGCGCGAGCGCGTGAAGATCTGGCGCGGCGCGAGGCGAATTTCCTGCCGGATATCGTCATCCTCGAGGCGGCGATTACCCTCGAGCAGAATGCGGTTGATGACCGGGTTTTCCTGGACCACGATCGTCAGGTGCGAATTGTCGACCGGATCGATGTGGATCTCGACATCGCGAAACAGCTCGGTCTCGAACAGATCGCGCAGGGCTTCGTCGAGCTGAGCGCGCGTATAGGTGCTGCCGGCCCGCAGATCGATATAGGAGCGCACCGTGTCGGGCTCGATACGCTGAGAGCCTTCGACGTCGATCACGCGGATGATCGGGAGAGATGGCGCCGCCAGCGCGGTGGTAGCGACCTGGCCCTCAGTCGCCGAGGTGTCGAACGGCGCCGACTGGGCATAGGCGGGGGCGCTAAAGCCGCCCAACATGGTTCCCAGCATCAGCGCGGACAGCCGCCTTTGCCTCGATTTTTTGGGGTTACTCAGATGCACGCAATACCGCCCTTATTCTTATGTTCCGGCACGAAAAATGTCGGACTGCCCTGCCCTATCGGCGCTTGCCGATCAAGCCGTTCAATCGTTACCACAGGTCGAATGACCGCAGATCAATGACCGTCACCATCACCATGAAACCGAGCAACACGGCAAGACCCATGCGGAAAGCCCATTCTTGTGCCTCCGGCTTTATCGGTTTCCTGCGGACAGCCTCGGCCGCATAGAACACCAAGTGACCCCCGTCGAGCATGGGGATTGGCAACAGGTTGATGAATCCCAGATTAATCGAGATCATCGCCATGAAGACAAGGAAGGCATAAACGCCCAGCGAAGCCGCCTGTCCGGAAATCTGACCGATCTTGAGCGGGCCGCCGAGTTCTTCGATCGAGCGCTGTCCGCTGATGATCTGGCCGAGGCCGACGACGATCATCTCAAGCCCGCCCACTGTCTGATCCAGCGCCGCGCCGGGAAGTTCGACAACCGAAAGCGATTGCATCTCGATTGCCGTACCGTAGATGCCGATCCGGCCGATCCGGGCTTCGTTTCCGAACCGGTCCGCCTCGGTCACGTCGAGTGTCGTTACCACGATTTCCACCGGCGTGTCGGCGCGAACGACGTCGAAAGTCATCTCCTGCCCCGGACGCAGGCTGACGTAGGTCGCAAGATCTGCGAACCGTTCGACGGCGCGGCCGTCGACGCCGACGATCCGGTCGCCAAGCTCGAAACCGGCTTCGTCGGCGGGAAGGCCCTCCTGCAGCGCCGTCACGACGGCCGGATTCTGAGCCTGCCCATAGGTGCCCAGGATACCCATGAAGAGGACGAAGGCGAACAATATGTTGATCATGGGGCCGGCGAGGATGATCAGGAAACGCTGCCAGATCGGCTTGAACTGGAACAGGCCGTCGCGCTCCGCTTCCGGCAGTTTTGCGAGTTCCGGGTCGGGTTGGCTCGCGGCGTTCATATCGCCCTTGAACTGGACATAGCCGCCAAGCGGCATCCAGCCGACCTTCCATCGCGTGCCGCGCTTGTCGGTCCAGCCAAGGACTTCTCGTCCGAAGCCTATCGAGAATTTCTCGACCTTGGTGCCGAACCAGCGGGCGACAAGATAGTGTCCCATTTCATGAACGAAGACGAGCGGCCCGATGACGAGTAAAAAGGCCATAACGGTGAAAAGGAAACCGGGGCTTTCGATCATGCGGCTTGCTTCTCCATAAGATCCTGGGCGTAAGCGCGCGCAGCGCCGTCTATCGCGAAAATATCGTCAAGCTGATGGGGGGCGCCGGGATCATAGACGTCCAGCACCGCTTCCACAATTGCCGCAATTTCGAGAAAACCGATGCGCCCGGCGAGGAAAGCGGCGACCGCTTCCTCATTGGCGGCGTTGAGGATCGCCGGACGGGCGCCTCCAGCCTCCATTGCCGCGCGTGCCAGCGCCAGCGCCGGGAACCGCTCGGTGTCCGGCTCCTCGAAGTCGAGACGCCCGATTTCCGCGAGATTCAGTCTTTCGCAGGGTGTTTCCATGCGATCGGGCCAGGCCAGTACATGGGCGATGGGCGTGCGCATATCGGGGCTGCCGAGCTGCGCAAGCACCGATCCGTCGCAATATTCGACCATCGAATGGATGACTGACTGCCGATGCACGACGATGCGAAAGTCGTCCGCTGGCAAGCCGAAGAGATGCTTGGCCTCGATCAGTTCGAGCCCCTTGTTCATCAGTGTCGCCGAATCGATGGAAATTTTCGCGCCCATCGACCAGTTCGGATGCTGAACAGCGCGTTCCGGTGTGACCGAGCGCATCTGCTCGCGTGTCCATTCGCGAAATGGGCCGCCCGATGCCGTCAAGATGATGCTCGATATTCCCTCCGGTCGGTTATGATCGAAGCATTGGAAGATCGCATTATGTTCGGAATCGACGGGCAGGATCGTGACGCCCTTATTCTTTGCCGCCTCGGTCATTAGAGAACCGGCGGAGACCAGCGATTCCTTGTTGGCGAGCGCGATCGTCGATCCGGCCTCGATCGCGGCCATCACCGGACGAATGCCGGCCGCTCCGACGATCGCCGCCATGACGAGATCGGCGTCGGCTGCTGCAGCATCGCAGATCGCCTCTGCGCCTGCCGAAACGGCAACGCCGCTGCCAGCGAGCGCCTCTTCGAGTGCGATCTTGTGATCCACATTGCCGATCACGGCCAGCTTGGCGCGCGTCTTGCGCGCGGCATTTGCCAGGCCTTCGACATCGCAATGCGCGGTCAGCGCGACGATTTCGAATGCTTCCGGATTGCGCAGCACGAGATCGAGGGTCGACTGGCCGACCGATCCGGTCGCGCCGAGAATGCTGAGGCTCTTGCGCGCGCTCATCCGATCATACCTGCAGCTGTCAGCCCGGCGACGCAGATCGCCACCGGCAACAGGCCGTCCAGGCGGTCGAGTGCCCCGCCATGGCCGGGGAAGAGATTGGAGCTGTCTTTCACATCCGCGCGCCTTTTCAACCAACTCTCATATAGATCGCCAAGCTGGGCAAGGACAGCAAGTCCGGCGGCGAATGGAACGAACAAAAAGGGGATACTGCCGTACTTGGCGAAAATCGCGCTGATGACGACGGCGCTTGCCATGCCGCCGATCAAACCCGCCCATGTCTTGTTGGGGCTGAGAGCCGGGGCGAGCTTCGGCCCGCCGATCGACTTGCCGGAGAAATAGGCGCCAATGTCGGTCGCCCAGATGACCGACAGCGTCCAGAGCGTGAGCACGAGCCCGCCCTGCTCTCGCAGGAAGACGATCGCGAGCGAGCCAAGGCCGATATAGAGAAATCCGCCGCCAATCTTGGGGTTCATGGTCAATGCGGTAACTGCAATCGCGCCGCCCAGCAGTGCCACCAGGGTCGCCGTATCGATGGTCCGAACCGAGGGATGGGCGTAGATCAGCAGCGCAAGAATCAACGCGGCGGCGATGACCGATTTCGCGGCACTGGCTCTCATCAGTCCGCCCCATTCGACCATCATCGCTGCAGCGAGGAACGTGGCGAGCAGCCAGAAAGCGTCCTTCCCTGCATAGAGTGCGCCGATCGCGACCACGAGCAGCGCGATGCCGGTCGCGGTGCGGATCCAGAGGTTACGGAAATCGCTGGGCGCTGTGGTTTCGGTCACAAACCACCATAGCGGCGGTCGCGGCGGCCGAATTCGGCGACAGCCTCGGCTAGCGCCTCGCCACCAAAATCGGGCCAGAGAGTGTCGGTGAACAGCAGCTCGGCATAGGCCGCCTGCCAGAGCAGGAAATTGGAGAGCCGCTTTTCGCCCGATGTACGGATCAGAAGGTCGAGCGGCGGCAATCCATGGGTTTCGAGCCGTTCCTCGATCGCCCTACCGTCCACGGCGTCCGGCACAAGGCGTCCTGCGGCGACATCCTCTGCGATGGCGCGCGCGGCGCTCGTGATTTCGAACTGAGAACCATAGTTGAGCGCGACCACCAAAGTTGCGCGGCCGTTGTTCTTCGTGCGCTCGACCGCGGTATCGATCAGTTCGACGACATCGGCATCGAAGGCGTGATAATCGCCGATCACGCGGATCCGGATGCCCTCCCTCGCCAGCGCTTCCAATTCCTTGCGGATGAAGCGGCGCAAGAGGTTCATCAGGTCGGCGATTTCGTCCGCCGGCCGGCTCCAATTTTCCGAAGAGAAGGCGTAGAGCGTCAGAACCTCGATTCCGAGCTCGCCTGCCGTCTGCACGATCTCGCGAGCGGCTTCGATCCCCTTGCGGTGGCCGGCGACGCGCGGCAGGCCGCGCTGCTTCGCCCAGCGTCCGTTGCCGTCCATGATGATCGCGACGTGGCGCGGAACGGCATCACCACCGCCCTTGCCGGCCGCCGCGTCGTCCACGGGTCGGGCCGGTTCGGCGGTCACAGCTCTAGGATTTCCTTTTCCTTGTCGGTCGCGATGGCGTCGATCTCGGCGATTTTTTCGTCGGTCAGCTTCTGGACTTCGGCTTCGAGGCGCTTCTTGTCGTCCTCGCTGATTTCCTTCTTGTTCTCGTCGGTCTTGATATCATCCATGCCGTCGCGTCGGACATTGCGGACCGCGACCTTCGCCTTTTCGGCATATTGGCCGGCGAGCTTGGCGAGCTCCTTGCGGCGCTCCTCGGTGAGATCGGGAATCGGCAGGCGTATGGTCGTCCCGTCCAGCTGCGGGTTCAGGCCTAGGCCCGCCGCGCGGATCGCCTTTTCGACGGGCTGGACGTTGGAGCTGTCCCACACCTGCACCGAGAGCATGCGCGGTTCCGGCGCATTGACGGTCGCCACTTGGTTGAGCGGCATGTTCGCGCCGTAAACCTCCACCGTGACCGGATCGAGCAGCGAAGCCGATGCGCGCCCGGTTCTCAGGCCGCCCAGATCGCCTTTCAACGAGTCCACAGCGCCAGCCATTCGGCGCTCGACGTCGCCTTTGTCATATTGTGCCATCAGGCCTCTCCCTAGCTTCCGACGGTCGTCGAAACTCCGCCCCCCGCGAGCACCTTGGCAAGGTTGCCCTGTTCGCGGATGTTGAAGACGACGATCGGTATGTTGTTGTCGCGGCACAGCGCGACGGCTGCCGCATCCATGACTTTGAGATTATCGGAAAGGACGCGATCGTAGCTCAGCGTTTCGTAACGCGACGCGCCTTCCACTTTGTTCGGATCGGCGTCGTAGACGCCATCGACGCTGGTTCCCTTGAGCAGCGCATTGCAGCCCATTTCGGCAGCGCGCAGCGCGGCAGCGGTATCGGTCGTGAAATAGGGATTGCCGGTGCCCGCAGCGAAGATGACGATCCGGCCCTTTTCCATATGCCGTACGGCGCGGCGGCGGATATAGGGTTCGCAGACCGTATCCATCGGGATCGCCGAAAGTACGCGGGTGTCCTGGCCGATCTGCTCGAGCGCGTTCTGCACGGCAAGCGCGTTCATCACCGTCGCCAACATGCCCATATAATCGGCGCTGGTGCGGTCGAAGCCCTTGGCGGCTGCGGCAAGCCCGCGGAAAATATTGCCGCCGCCGACGACAAGGCAGAGTTCATGGCCCGCCTCTTTGGCGGCTGCCACTTCGCCGGCCAGACGCGCGGTCGTTTCCGGATCGATGCCGAACTGGCCTTCGCCCATCAGCGCTTCGCCGGAAAGCTTCAAGAGTATGCGGTTATAGCGCGGGCGCGACATTGCCGGTCCGGCCTTTCCTCAGGGTGGATATGCAAGCGGCGCGCACCCTAGTAAGGGCGCGCGCCGCTGCCAAGTATTTGATTGAGCCGATGTGAATTAGCCCGCAACAGCCGCAGCGACCTCGGCCGCGAAATCGCCTTCCTTCTTCTCGATACCCTCGCCGAGCTGGAAGCGAATAAACGCCTTCAATGCGATCGGTAAACCGGCCTCCTTGCCGGCCTGGGCGACGACGTCTTCGATCTTGGTCTTGTTGTCCATCACGAAGATCTGGCTCAGCAGCGCGTTTTCCTTGCGGTATTTGGTGATCGCGCCTTCGACCATCTTTTCGACGATCTCGGCCGGCTTGCCGGATTCGGCGGCTTTTTCGGTCGCGATAGCGCGCTCGCGCTCAACCGTTTCTGGATCGAGCTCGTCGCCGGTCAGCGCCAGCGGCGCTGCTGCGGCGACGTGCATGGCCAGCTGCTTGCCGAGCGGCTCCAGAACATCCGCGCCGGCTTCGCTCTCCAGCGCAATCAGAACGCCGATCTTACCCATATTCGGGGCGGCGGCGTTGTGGACATAGGAAACCACGGCACCGCTATTGACGGCGACCTTGCCGACGCGGCGGATGCCCTGGTTCTCGCCGATGGTGGAGATATTTGCGGTCAGCTTTTCCTCGACAGTGCCGCCTTCGGGATAGGGCGCGGCCTTCAGCGCCTCGACGGTTTGCTCGGTGCCGAGCGCCAGGGTCGTCACCTTGGCGACGAAATCCTGGAACTGCTCGTTCTTGGCGACGAAGTCGGTTTCCGAATTGACCTCGACGATCGCGCCTTCGACGCCGTCGACGGTGACGCCGACCAGGCCTTCGGCGGCCGTGCGGCTCGCCTTCTTGGCTGCGGCGGCGAGACCCTTGGTGCGCAGCCAGTCGACCGCAGCTTCCATGTCGCCGTTATTTTCCTCGAGTGCCTTCTTCGAATCCATCATGCCGGCGCCCGTGCGCTCGCGCAGTTCCTTCACGTCCTTGGCAGAAAATTCAGCCATCTGTCCGTCCTTATTGGTTTGCAATTGGTCTTTCAGATGCCGCCGGGCTGCGGACCCGGCGGCGTTTTGTCTGGTAAGCGGTATCCGTTACGCGTCAGCGGAGGCCGGGGTAGCGGCTGCGACGGCCGGTTCTACCGGCGGTTCGATGGCAGCGCCGATATCCGCGCCCGAAGCGGCTGCGGCTTCGACAGCGCCGGCACCGGCAGCTTGGGCGATGGCTTCGCAATAGAGGCGGATCGCGCGGGCCGCATCGTCATTCGCCGGAACCGGGAAGGCAATGCCGTCCGGGCTCACATTCGAATCGAGAACGGCGACCACGGGAATGCCAAGCGTGTTGGCTTCCTTGATCGCCAGATCCTCCTTGTTGGCGTCGACCACGAACATTACGTCCGGCAGGCCACCCATGTCGCGGATGCCGCCCAGCGACAGTTCCAGCTTGTCGCGCTCGCGCGTAAGCTGCAAGATTTCCTTCTTGGTGAGGCCGGATTTGTCGCCTGAAAGCTGTTCCTCGAGGCTCTTGAGCCGGCGGATCGAGTTCGAAATCGTCTTCCAGTTGGTCAGCATACCGCCGAGCCAGCGATGGTTCACGAAGTGCTGGCCACATGAACGCGCGCTATCAGCAATCGGCTGCTGCGCCTGACGCTTGGTGCCGACAAACAGAATCTTGCCGCCTCCGGCGACCGTCTGGCCGACGAAATCGAGCGCCCGCTGGAACAGCGGAACGGTCTGCGAGAGATCGATGATATGCACCCCGTTACGATCGCCGAAAATATACGGCTTCATCTTGGGGTTCCAGCGATGGGTCTGGTGGCCGAAATGCGCCCCGACCTCGAGCAATTGCTGCATAGTGACGGAAATGTCCGCCATGGTATTTCTCCTTCCGGTTATACCTCTGGAAAGCAAGGATCGGAACTACGGCCCCGACACCGGTATGTTTGCGCCTTCCATGTGGAATGGCGCGGCATCTAGGCGGCCCGGGGCAATAAATCAACCCTTGACACGCATAGAACAAATAGTGAACAACGGTCACTCATCGCAGGGGAAAGCCGGTTGGCGGCCTTGTGGAAAAGATTGTGGATCGTCTGCGGCCTTCGGCCGTTGAGATCGACGCTAGAGGAGATCGAAAGATGCTGCAGTTAGCCGCCGCCCTGTTCTTCGTTGTCGCGCTGGTCGCCCCGCTCGCCGTGATCGTATTGACCCTCGAAAGCCACTGGTTGCAGATCGTCAACGCACTGACCGGCAAACATTATGTTGCCCCCATCCCTGATAACCGCCCTGCCCGCCTGCGCGAACGGCCCGTCAGCTATCGCGTGGCGCAGTCTCCTGCGCGGTCAGCGCGCGCCGTCGCCTGACCTTCGCATAGCTGACCATGCTTATCGGCATGCTGGCGATATAGGCGATGGCGAGTGCCGAAAAGGCGATCCAGGGAATGGTGACCACGGCCGCGATCATGCCGGCGATTGCCGCGAGAGCCCCGAAGCGTACGCCGCGCCGGAGCCGGATCGACGACCAACTGAAGGTCGCGATGTTCGACACCAGCAGAAAGGCGATAAAACCGGTCCAGGGCGCGATAATATAGAATTCGCGGAAGATCGGCTGTTCGGTCACCAGCCACAGGAAAATCGGCAGCAGCAATAGCCCGGCGCCCGTCGGCGATGGCACACCGGTGAGAAATCCCGCCGATTTATGCGGCTGTTCGTCGACATCGATTTGCGCATTGAAGCGCGCGAGCCGCAAGGCGCAGGCCGCAGCGAAGGCCAGCGCGAATATCCATCCGTAACGCGGCATCGTCTGCAGCGACCAGAGATAGACGATAAGCCCCGGCGACACGCCAAAGGCGATCACGTCCGATAGCGAATCCAGCTCCGCCCCGAACCGTGTCGCACCATTCAAAAGCCGTGCGATCCGTCCATCGAAACCGTCGAGTACGCCGGCGATGACGATGAAGGTCACCGCCGTCTCCCAGCGTTCGGCCAGCGCGAAACGCACCGCGCTCAATCCCATGCACAACGCGAGTACCGTGATCGCGTTGGGAATGATCGCACGCAGCGGCAATCCGCGCCTCACGCGCTTCGGTCGGACGCGCTTCATTGCGAGACGCCGAACGCGCGGTCGTTTTGGCCCATCCGGGCAACGACTGTTTCGCCAGCGACCGTTTTCTGGCCGAGCGCGACGAGCGGCGCGGTGCCGGCAGGCAGGTAAATGTCGACGCGGCTGCCGAATCGGATCAGACCGATGCGCTGCCCGGCGACAACCATGTCACCCGGTTTCACCCAGGGTACGATCCGCCGTGCGACAAGCCCGGCAATCTGCGTGAAGCCGATACGAGAGCCATCGCGCATCTCGACCAGGATATGCTGGCGTTCATTGTCCTCGCTCGCCTTGTCGAGATCGGCGTTTACGAATTTGCCCGAGATGTAGATGACTTCGCGGATCGTGCCACCGACCGGCGCGCGGTTAATATGGACGTCGAACACGCTCATGAAGATCGAGACCCGCGTCATCACTTCGTCGCCCAATCCATCGGGCCCGGCCATTTCGCGCGGCGGCGCCACTTCGCGGATCAAGGTGATCAGTCCGTCGGCCGGGGCGACGATCACGCCTTCTTCCGTCGGCGTCACGCGGACAGGATCGCGAAAGAAGGTGGCGATCCAAATCGCAAGCCCGATCAGTGGCCAGGCGATCAATCCCCAGCCAAGCCACATGAAGATGATAATCGCGACGCCGGTAGCGGCCAGATATTTATAACTTTCGGGATGGACGGATGGCCATTGCCATCGCACATTGCGATTGTCGCCCGGCGGCTTTTGAAGCTCTGTCATACGGGCTTGATACAGTCGGCTTGCAGGGGTGACAATCGGCGCATTTTCCCGGTGTCCGCCGGTTGATTGCGCGGCCTTTGCGCCTTAGACGGCATGAAAAGTCGGATTCCTCCCCATTTCGGAAAGCAAACTGCATGGCCAGCAAGATCAAGGTGAAGACCCCTGTCGTGGAAATCGACGGCGACGAGATGACCCGGATCATCTGGGAATGGATTCGCGAACGCCTGATTCTGCCCTATCTTGATGTCGATCTGAAATATTACGATCTTTCGATCCAGATGCGCGACGAAACCGACGATCAGATCACCGTCGATTCCGCGAATGCGATCAAGGAATATGGCGTTGGCGTAAAATGCGCGACAATCACGCCCGACGAAGCCCGCGTCGAAGAGTTCGGTCTCAAGAGGATGTGGAAATCGCCGAACGGCACGATCCGTAATATCCTGGGCGGCGTCGTTTTCCGCGAGCCGATCGTCATCGACAATGTGCCCCGCCTCGTACCGGGCTGGACCGACCCTATCGTTATCGGCCGCCATGCCTTTGGCGACCAGTATCGCGCCACCGATACGCTGATCCCCGGTTCCGGCAAGCTGCGGCTTGTCTATGACGGCGATGACGGCACGTCGATCGATCTCGACGTGTTCGATTTCCCCTCGCCTGGCGTCGCCATGGCGATGTACAATCTCGATGACAGTATCCGCGATTTTGCGCGCGCGAGCCTCAACTACGGCCTGCAGCGCAAATGGCCGGTTTATCTCTCGACCAAGAATACCATCATGAAGAAATATGACGGCCGCTTCAAAGACCTGTTCGAAGAGATATTCGAATCGGATTTCAAGGCAGATTTCGAAGCCGCGGGTATCGAATATCAGCATCGCCTGATCGACGATATGGTTGCCAGCGCGCTCAAATGGTCCGGCAAGTTTGTCTGGGCCTGCAAGAATTATGACGGCGACGTCCAGTCCGATACCCTTGCGCAGGGCTTCGGCTCTCTTGGCCTGATGACGTCGGTTCTGATGGCGCCGGACGGCAAGACGATCGAGGCCGAAGCGGCACACGGAACCGTCACCCGGCATTTCCGCATGCACGAACAGGGCAAGGCGACCTCTACCAACCCGATCGCCTCGATCTTCGCCTGGACGCGCGGCCTGATTTATCGCGGCCGGTTCGACGAAACACCCGAAGTGACGCGCTTTGCCGAGACGCTGGAACGGGTTTGCATCGAGACGGTCGAGAACGGCCAGATGACGAAGGATCTCGCCATCCTGATCGGCCCGGATCAGGCGTGGATGACCAGCGAGCAGTTCTTCGAAGCGATCCGCGTCAATCTGGAAACCGCCATGGGCGAATGGCGGTAAGCCGCTAGTCCAGTCCAAAAGCGTCGGGACATTCGATCCGTTCGCGCGCAAAGCCGAGCCCTATCACGCGCGCCGGTATCCAGCGCAGGAACGGCAGCTTGTTGAACAGGCGGAGCGGCAGGGGCGGCTTGGTAAGGTCCGATTTACCGGAAACCAGCGGCGCGATGATATTGTCCTGCGCAATCTTTTGAAGTCCCTGGATGCGCGCGGTGGGTTTCCATCGGCGCTCCTGAACCCTGGCAAGTAACGGATCGGGCGCCTCGCCTTCGGCCATCGGGCCCGCCAGGATATTCGCCGCGGCCACCGCGTCCTGCACCGCCAGATTGATGCCGACGCCGCCGATCGGTGACATCGCATGGGCAGCGTCGCCGATTGCGAGCAGTCCCGGCTTGTGCCAGCAGGTGAGCCGATCGAGCGCGACCGAGAGCAGCTTTACGTCGCCCCAGCTAGCGATTTGCCCGATGCCTTCCGCGAGCAACGGTACCGCCGTGGAAAGCTCGTCGCGAAACTCTTCGATCGGCCGCGCTCTTGCGCGTTCTCCCTCGCCTTTGGGAAAAACGAAGGCGCATTGCCAATAATCGCCGCGATCGATGAGGACGATGATACGGCCGTTCTCGAAAACGCCGAAGGTCTCCTCCTCCCGGTGCTTGGGCACACGGAACCAGAAAACATCCATTGGTGCACCGATTTCCTCCAGCGGTAATTCGGCTTCCTTCCGCAGGATTGATCGGCGGCCATCGGCGGCAATGACGAGGTCTGCGCTGATGGTGCGGCCATCGGCCAAAGTCACACCGGCAACGCGGCCAGCTTCGTCCGCGACGATGCCCGTCGCCTCGCTGCTCATCATCAACCGAAAAGTTGGATAGCGTTTCGCCATATCGGCGACGAAATCGAGCAGATCCCATTGCGGCATCATCGCGATGAAAGGCGCCGGCGTCTTCAGCCGTTTGAAATCCGCGACCTCGATGAAACGGCCGGCAACCCGCGCCCTGATGCGATCTACCTTGTTGTGGGGCAGCTTCAATAGCTGGTCGAGCAGCCCCAGCTGATCGAACAATTCCATCGTCGAGGGATGGACCGTATCGCCGCGAAAATCGCGCAGGAAGTCGGCGTGTTTTTCCAGAACGAGCGTTTCCACGCCGGCTCGCGCGAATAGCAGCCCCGCGACAAGCCCGGCGGGTCCACCGCCAACTATGCAGATTTGAGTGGGTATATCCGTTTTCACCCCTGCCCAATACCAGTATTGCGCCCTAGAAGTGAAGTATGCATCACGGCTTCGAATCGTCGGGTTTCAGCGACGCGCTCGTCATTTTGGGCGTGGCGGGAATCATCATTCCGCTTTTTGCCCGCTTCCGAATCACGCCGGTTATCGGTTTCATAATCGTTGGCGCGCTGGTTGGCCCTTCGGGGCTGGGGGCATTTACGGATCAGGCACAATGGCTTTCCCATGTGACCATTTCCGATTCCGAGGCGATCGCGCCGTTCGCGGAGTTCGGAATCGTCCTGCTGCTGTTCTCGATAGGTCTCGAACTTTCGTTCAAGCGCCTCTGGGCGATGCGCGTCGTGGTGTTCGGGATCGGTGCCGCGGAGCTGGCCGGCTGCGGACTGCTGATTGCTGGCGCATTGTTCGCCATGGGTCAGAACGGCGTTGGCGCGCTGGGCCTTGGCCTTGCGCTCGCGCTTTCCTCAACGGCGCTCGTGCTGCCGATGTCCGGCACGAAAAGCCCGGTCGGCCGCGCCGCGCTCGGCATGCTGCTGTTCGAGGATGTTGCCATCGTCCCGATCATCTTCCTGCTCGGCGCGATGGCGCCGACGGCGGGAACCGGGCTAGCCGATCTTGGCCAGACGCTAATCTACGGCGCCGCAACGGTGCTGGCGATGCTCGTCGGCGGGCGGATCGTGCTTCCGCGCCTGTTTGCTCAGGCCGCGCGGACGAAAAGCCCGGAGGTGTTCCTCGCCGCCAGCCTCCTCATCGTGATCCTCGCCAGCCTGGCGACAACGGCTGTGGGGCTCTCCCCCATTGTCGGCGCGATGGTCGCCGGATTGGTCATTGCCGAAACCGAATATCATCGCGAAGTCGAGGTGATTACCGAACCCTTCAAGGGGTTGGCGCTCGGCGTGTTCCTGATCACGGTCGGCATGAGCCTGGATCTCATGCAGATCCTTCAGCACTGGACGTCGCTGCTGCTCGCGGTTGTCGGCGTGGTCATTGTGAAGGCTATCGTGACGGGGCTGTTGCTTCGTTTCTCTGGCGCTCGCCGGGCTACCGCGGCCGAGACTGGACTGCTCATGGCTTCGCCTTCGGAAACGACCTTGATCGTGCTGGCTGCCGCGCTTCAGGCCGGCGCTATCCAGCCTTCGACAGCGGCGTTCTGGCAGACGGTGACAGCGATCGGCCTCACCATCACGCCGCTATTGGCGATGGCCGGACGTGTCGCGGCGCGCCGTGTCGAGATGCGCGAAGCCGTCGTGCATATTCCAGGGCAGGATGACGATCAGGAAGAACGTGCAATCATCGTCGGCTTTGGCCGGGTCGGGCGCGTCGTTGCCGAAATGCTTCGCGAGCACGGCAAGCCTTTTGTCGCAGTGGATTCCAATATCGACACCGTTGCGCGCGGCCGGAGCGACGGTTTCCCGACGATCTTCGGCGATGTCTCACGCGCGCAGCTCATCGAGCATCTCGATCTCAATAGTGCGAGCGCGCTGATCCTGACGATGGACGACCCGGTCAGCGTCGTGCAGCTGACCCGCAAGGTGCGCGAAGCCCATCCGGATCTCACGATCGTAGCGCGCGCCCGCGATCCCGATCACGCCGCCGAGCTTTATCGGGCGGGTGTGACCGACGCGGTGCCCGAAACCGTGGAATCCTCACTCCAGCTGTCAGAGGCGGTACTCGTCGATATTGGTGTGCCGATGGGTCCGGTAATCGCGTCGATCCATGAAAAGCGCGCGCAACTGCGCGAGGCAATCATGAAAATGGGCGAGCTCGACCGGTTGCCCGAACTGCCGCGCGAAAAGCTGAGAAACTCGAAAAGCAGCTAAGCCGAAACGGTCGCGATTGCCTCGCGGATTGCCGCGAGCGCGTCTTCAGCCTTGGAACCGTCGGGTCCTCCGCCCTGCGCCATATCCGCGCGTCCGCCGCCGCCTTTCCCGCCCAATGCTTCGACGGCGGCGCGAACGAGTGCGACGGCGTCGAGGTCGCCGGTTAGATCATCGGTCACGCCCACCGCCACGCTGGCGCGGCCTTCATCGACCGCAACGATCGCTGCGACACCCGAACCGAGCTTGGCCTTGGCGTCGTCGACCAGGCCGCGCAACTCCTTGGCGTCGAGCCCGTCGACTGCCTGGCCCATGAACTTGACGCCGCCAGCCTCTTCGATCTCGGCCGCCGGTTGCGATCCGCCGCCGCCCATGGCGAGCGCCTTCTTGGCATCGGCCAGTTCGCGTTCGAGCCGCTTGCGTTCGTCAACCAGCGCCGCGACGCGCGCGGGTAGTTCGTCGGCGGTCGTCTTGAGGACATCGGCGGCGGACGTAAGTCTTTCCTCGCGGCAGCGATACCAAAGCCGCGCGGCTTCGCCAGTCAGCGCCTCGATCCGGCGAACGCCAGAAGAAACCGCGCTTTCCGATATGATGACGAACAGGCCGATATCGCCAAGCGCGCGAACATGGGTGCCGCCGCACAGCTCGACCGAATAATCCTCCAGGCCCGATTGCCCCATCGAGAGCACGCGGACCTCGTCGCCATATTTTTCACCAAACAGCGCCAGCGCGCCGGCTTCGATCGCCTCGTCGGGTGTCATTAGCCGGGTCGCGACGGGCGCGTTGCTGCGGATCTGCGCGTTCACATCGGCCTCGACCAACGCCATTTCCTCTGCCGTCAGCGCCTTGGGGTGCGAGAAATCGAAGCGTAGCCGGTCTTCCGCGACAAGGCTGCCTTTTTGGGTGACGTGATCGCCGAGCCGGTTGCGCAGCGCCGCATGCATGAGATGCGTCGCGCTATGGTTGGCGCGTAGCCGATCGCGCCGCTCGGCATCGATCGCAAGCGCGACGACATCGCCGACCGCGATTTCGCCCGATTTGACCGTGACGTGATGGGCATGGAGGCGGCCAAGCGGTTTCGAGGTATCGGAGACTTTAGCTTCGAACCCGTCATCGCCGCGGATGGTACCGGTGTCGCCCATCTGGCCGCCGCTCTCGCCGTAAAAAGGCGTCTGGTTGGTCAGGATAGCGACGGCATCGCCCGCCGATGCCTTGTCGATGCTTTCGCCGTCCTTGACGATGGCGATCACCTGCCCTTCGCCTTCGCTGGCCGTGTAGCCTGTGAACTCGGTTCCTCCATGGCTTTCCGCGATATCGAACCAAACGGCATCCGACGCGGCGTCACCCGAGCCCTTCCAGGCGGCACGCGCGGCCGCTTTCTGTTCGGCCATCGCGACGTCGAAACCTTCGCGGTCGACACCGAATCCGCGGCTGCGCAGCGCGTCTTCGGTCAGATCATAGGGGAAGCCGAAGGTGTCGTAGAGTTTGAACGCGGTCTCGCCGGGCAGCGTGCCGCCATCTTTCAGGTCGATAATTGCTTCGTCGAGTAGCCTTAGGCCGTTGTCGAGCGTGCGCCGGAACCGTATTTCCTCGAGCTTCAGCGTTTCCTCGACCAGCGCCTGGGCGCGGACGAGCTCGGGAAAGGCTCCGCCCATTTCAGCGACGAGCGACGGCACAAGCCGGTGCATAAGCGGATCCTTGGCGCCAAGGATATGGGCGTGGCGCATCGCGCGCCGCATGATCCGGCGCAGGACATAGCCGCGGCCTTCAGTAGCCGGCAGCACGCCGTCCGCGATCAAGAAACTGGAACTGCGCAGATGATCGGCGATCACGCGGTGCGAGGCGGCGGCATCGCCCTCGGCCTTCGTCCCGGTCAATTCGGCGCTTTCATGGATCAGCGCGCGGAACAGGTCGATCTCGTAATTGTCGTGCGTCCCTTGAAGGACGGCGGCGGTTCGCTCGAGTCCAAGGCCGGTATCGATCGACGGGCGGGGCAGATCGCGGACGATCTCATTATCTTCCTGCTCATGCTGCATGAAGACGAGATTCCAGATCTCGACGAAGCGGTCGCCATCCTCGTCCGGCGATCCGGGCGGGCCGCCGGGAATATGATCGCCATGATCGTAGAAAATCTCCGAACAAGGGCCGCATGGCCCGGTGTCGCCCATCGCCCAGAAATTGTCCTTGGTCGCGATACGGATGATCCGTTCCTCGGGAAGGCCCGATACCTTCTTCCAGAGATCGAAGGCTTCGTCGTCGGTATGATAGACCGTTGCGGTCAAACGGTCCGGGCTGATACCCCATTCTTTCGTGATCAAATCCCAGGCGAGCTCGATCGCCCGTTCCTTGAAATAATCGCCGAACGAGAAATTGCCGAGCATCTCGAAAAAAGTGTGATGGCGCGCGGTGTAGCCGACATTGTCGAGATCGTTATGCTTGCCGCCGGCCCGTACGCATTTCTGCGAGCTCGTCGCGGTCGAATAGTCGCGCGTCTCGAGCCCGGTGAACACGTTCTTGAACGGCACCATACCCGCATTGACGAACATCAGTGTCGGATCGTTGTGCGGAACCAGCGGCGCCGAAGGCACCACCGCATGGTCCTGGTTCCCGAAATAATCGAGGAAGGAACGGCGTATATCGTTAGTCGATGTCATGCGCGGCATGTAGGCAGCGCACGCTGCGCGGGCAAGCCGCTAGATAACCCGCCGGTTCGCAAACCCGCGCCCGATTGCGCTATTCCGATGGGCCGCCGAAATTGTCGACCGCATAGGTAGCGATTTCACGCGCTGCGCCGCGGATCGCCGAGCCTGCATCACCGCCAAAAAAACCGCCGCCCAAACGGCCTTCCGACTGGATGACGGCCAGCGAATTGCCTTGCGGATCGAAGAATTCCGCGCGCACGACCATCCGGGCTTCGCCGCCTCCGAGCCCGCCGAGGAAATAGCGGGCGGCCTGACTGCCTTCGTCGAAGGTCATGAAGCCGTAGCGGACGGTAAGTTCGGACCCGCGCGCGAACGCCGCTGCGTTCTGCGCATCGCCGAAAAATTCTTCATCCATATAGCGCTGCAACTCGTCCACCGAATCCTGCTCGACATCGATCGTGCCGCCGTCATATTCGAGCGTCACCGATTGGGCGGTATAGGCCGACCGGTTGGGAGTGATGACCATGTTGCTGCTGCCTGCGCAGGCGGAAAGGATAACTGTCGCCGCGACGGCGACAATCAGGCTGCGAATTTTTATCATTGAGACCCCCTAGACTGTATTTGCGGAAAGCTGTTTCCGGACGTCCTTTGAGCAATAGTTCTTCCGTCAAGGCAACGTCGGATAGGTCCGAATTGTGACCTATGGAGAGGCACAACCACTCAGCTGGCGCGCCTGCACTCTAGGCGAAAACGTAGGGTCCACCACGCCGCAGGGCAGTCTGATAGGCTTCGCGGGCATGGATCTTGTCGAGCCAGGCGAGAAGGTTGGGATAGCGGCCGTCCAGTCCGGCGCGTTGCTGGGAGGCCTCCAATGGAAAACTCATCATCACGTCGGCGGCCGTGAACGTATCACCGGTGAACCATGGGCGTTCGCCCAGTTCGGTGTTGAGCCAGCTCAGATGCTGAGACATCATGGAGAGAAGCGGCTTACGCGCCGGTCGTCCGAGCCAGCCAAGCCGATCGACGATCAGGATAGAGAGCAAGGGCGGCATCATCGACCCTTCGGCATAGTGCAGGAACTGCCGATAACGCTGCGTCTCGTCGACATGGGCAGGCGCGCCGAGTGCGCCATCGGCCTTGGCGACGAGATATTCGACGATCGCCCCGGTTTCGATCAGTGTCTTGCCGTCGACTTCGATCATCGGCGACTTGCCGAGCGGGTGGACGGCCTTGAGTTCGGGCGGAGCCAGCATCGACTTCTTGTCGCGCTCATAGCGTTTGACCTCATAATCGAGGCCGAGCTCTTCGAGCAGCCACAGGATGCGCTGCGAGCGCGAATTTTCGAGATGGTGGACGATAACGGCCATAGCTTGATTTCCCTGTATTGCTGCCCGTTCTGGCTAGGGCGAAGCTATCCGAAAAGCAAAAGGCCCGCCCGGTGGGGCGAGCCTTTCACGAATGCCGTAGCGGCAGCTGTAGGTCTCATTCCTCACCGCCCTCTTCGTCTTCGATGTCGGGGCCGGCCATCATCTCTTCGGCGACTTCTTCCTCCCTGCCGCGAATGGCGCGTTCGAGCTGTTCGCAGATGTCCGGATTTTCCTTGAGGAAGGACTTGGAGTTTTCACGGCCCTGTCCGATCCGCGTCGAATCATAGGAGAACCAGGCGCCCGACTTTTCGACGATCCCGGCTTTCACGCCGAGATCGAGGATCTCGCCGACCTTGGAGATGCCCTGACCATACATGATGTCGAACTCAACCTGCTTGAACGGCGGTGCAACCTTGTTCTTGACGACCTTCACGCGCGTCGTGTTACCGACGATTTCGTCGCGATCCTTGATCTGGCCGATGCGGCGGATATCGAGCCGGACCGAGGCGTAGAATTTAAGCGCGTTGCCGCCTGCCGTGGTTTCCGGGCTACCGTACATCACGCCGATTTTCATGCGAATCTGGTTGATGAAGATCACCATACACTTCGAACGGTTGATCGACCCGGTGAGCTTGCGCAGCGCCTGGCTCATCAACCGGGCCTGCAGGCCGACATGGCTGTCGCCCATTTCGCCCTCGATTTCGGCGCGCGGCACGAGCGCGGCAACCGAATCGATGACGAGCACGTCAATGGCATTGGAGCGCACCAGCGTATCGGCGATTTCAAGCGCCTGTTCGCCGGTATCGGGCTGCGAAATGATCAGCTCGTCGATATTGACGCCGAGCTTCTTGGCGTAACCAGGATCGACCGCATGCTCGGCGTCGATGAACGCGGCAGTGCCGCCAATCTTCTGCGATTCTGCGATCGTGTGCAGTGCCAGCGTGGTTTTTCCCGAGCTTTCCGGCCCGTAAATTTCGACGACCCGGCCTTTGGGAAGGCCGCCGATGCCAAGCGCGATATCGAGGCCCAGCGAGCCTGTCGAAATCGAATCGATCTCCAGCTTCTCGCGCGAACCGAGTTTCATCGCAGAGCCCTTGCCGAAGGCCCGGTCGATTTGCGCAAGCGCCGCGTCGAGCGCCTTTTCCCTGTCGGTTTCGTTCATGGTTTTTTCGGATTCTATAACTTTGAGTTGGGCTGCCATTACCTGTTTCCCTCCTAGAAGCTCCGCGTCACGGGTTCAACGCCTGCAGCCTATGTACACAGTTTGTTCTCAAAGAACAAGTGAGGAACAAAATTAGGGGGAGGCAGCGCTGTTGATCGCGTTTCCGACACTTTCCAAGGTGAAGGGTTTGCTCAGATAGGGCCGAGCGGCATGGCGTTGCGGCGGGGAATCGAGATCGCCTCCGCTGGCAAGGAGGAACGGCATGCCGGCGTCGTCCAGCGCGTCAGCGATCGGCCAGCTCGCCTTGCGATCTCGCAGATTGACGTCGAGTATCGCAATATCAAACGCTCCACCCGCAACTGCTGCGAGACCGTCTTCCAGATTGTCTGCGACACCGGTTACGCTGTGGCCAAGCGTTTCAACGAAATCCTCGAGCATCATCGCAATCAGCGGCTCGTCTTCGACAATCAATATTCTCACGCCGGTCATATCCCAGCCTTACCGACAAAGGGTTTGCGGGCAAAGAGGTATCGCGGCGAACATGTCAGTAATTAGCGGCTATTGCGGCTTCACGATCGCCGCCACGGCTTCGGCGAGTTGCTGCACCGAAAACGGCTTGGGCAGGAAATGCACCTGTTCGATGTCGATGGATTGGCGCAGCTGTTCCTCGGCATAGCCGGACATGAAGAGGATCGGCACATCGGGCAACGTCGCTCGAACTTCCTGCGCCATCGTCGGCCCATCCATGCCCGGCATTACGACATCCGAAAGGATGAGATCGAAATCGGTGCGTGTGCCGACGACCTGTAGCGCATCCTCTCCGTCTCGCGCGGTCACGACGGTATAGCCTTGCCGTGAGAGCGCGCGTTCGACGACGGCGCGAACCATGTCTTCGTCTTCGACGACCAAGATCGTGCCGCTACCCCAGGGCTCTGAGACGTTATCGTCCTTTGCCGGCGTTTTCGCAGGGGGTATCTTGGCGGGCGGCGACACCGGTGCCGGTACCGCATCGCCGCGGTGGACCGGCAGATAGATAGTGAAGGCCGTACCCTTGCCTGGCTCGGAGTCGGCGAAGATGTATCCGCCCGACTGTTTCACGATGCCGTAGACGGTCGACAAACCGAGCCCGGTCCCCTTCCCCACTTCCTTGGTCGTGTAGAAGGGCTCGAAGATCTTGGTTAGTGCATCCGGCGAAATGCCGATGCCGGTGTCCTTGACGCGGAGCGCCGTATAGTCGGCCGGCGGCATGATGTCCTCGCCGATCGCTTCGGCTTCGGTCGAGGTTATGGCGAAGGTTTCGATCATCAGCGTGCCGCATTCGTCGCCGTTCGCCGCCTGCATGGCATCGCGCGCATTGACGGCAAGGTTGACGATCACCTGTTCCAGCTGCCCAGGATCGGCGCGAACCGGGCCGAGATTGCGGCCGTGATGAACCGAGAGCTCGACGGTTTCGCCAAGCAGCCGTTTTAGGAGGTTGGAGACCTCCGAAACGACGTCGGGCAATTGCAGTATCTGCGGGCGCAAGGTCTGCTGGCGCGAAAAGGCGAGCAGCTGTCGGGTCAGCCCCGCCGCGCGATTGGAATTTGATTTGACCTGCTGGATGTCGTCATAATCGCTATCACCCGGGGAGTGGCGCATCAGCATCAGGTCGCAATGGCCGATGATGGCCGTGAGGATATTGTTGAAATCGTGCGCGACGCCTCCGGCAAGTTGGCCGACCGCCTGCATCTTCGTCGCCTGGGCGACCTGGCGCTTAAGTTTCTCATCATCGCTATTGTCCTTGAGGCTCAATAACACGGCCGCCTCGCCGAGGCCGGGCGCCCCCGCCACGGTCATCGCCACCATCTCTTCAGGCTGGTATTTGAGGCGCAGCGCGATATCTGCTGATGTCGAGGCGCTGTTCGCAAAGCGACGCACAGCATTGGCGACCGCCGTCTTGTCCTCATCGACGACGAGATCGCCGGGATAGACTGGCCGCTCGTGTTCGCCGAGCCCGGCGGCGCGGCGGAAGGCGGCGTTCATGAACAGCAGGCGGCCGTCGCGTTCGGCGAGCGCCAGCCCGAGCGGTAGCATCGCAAGCAGAGCATGGACATGTTCGGCCCCGGTGGCCCGACCCGAGCCGGCAATCTCGTCTAGCATGAAGAAGGCCAGTGGATCGCCCTCCGGCCCGCCGGTCGGAATCGGTACTTGTACCAGACGCAAAGGCGGCCCGTTTTCGCCTTCCAGCGAAATCCGAATCATTCGGTCTTCGCCGGTTTCCAGCAGACCAGTGAAATCGCGTCCGCGCAGTTTGTCCGACGACGATCCCAATGCGCGCTGGCGGAAGACGCGGTTGGCGGCGATCATCTTCCCTTTGCTGTCGACAAGCACGGTCATCATGCCCGCGATGCCCAGCGCGGTGCCGGCACCGCCCTCGATCAGCCGCCGGGCTTCGCCGACAAGGTCGCTCGAGGCTGCGGGCAGGAAGCGCCAGATCAGGAAATCGCCCTTCTCCCCGCCGCGTTCGACGCGCGCGTCATAGCTTCCCTGGGGCGTTCGGAGCGCCATCGCCTGCCCGCTACCGTCGCGCCAAGCCGCGCGCCCGGCCTGGGTCAGCCGATCTGGTCCGTCGTCTTCAAAGCGCAGGCCCGGAGGCGTTGGCGCGCCGGGAAATTCGGTTTCGAATGCGCTGTTGGCGGCTATCAGCACCCCTTGGCGGTCGGTAACGGCGATTGCTGTTGCGCGGCCCTCGATGGTTGCCCGCACCAGTGCGCGGTCCGGGCCGACGGCGTCAGCCGTGCCGGCGGGTCGCAATCGTGCCCAAAAAGTCGCCGCGGCGATCGCTGTCAGGAAAAAAGCGGCGAAACCGGCCGCGAAGAAGGGGCTTTCCAGGAGGAACATCAGCAGCAGCGCCGACGCGAGGCCCATGATAACGACGATCGCAAGGAGTGCCCGGTCCGCAAAGGCCGTCGCCGCGGGGCGCTTGTCCGTTCCCTGCGGCGCGAGTGTAGCCATCAGCGCGCGAGCTCCCTGTGCCGCTTCTTCCAACGTCGCCCAACGCGATAGCGCCAAAACCAGCTTGCCGCCAAATAGCTTATCGCGGCGGAGATGATCGCGATGACCAAAAGCCCGCCGACGAGCGCTGGCGCGGCGTCGGTCGCAAGCCAGGCCAACCATTGCGTGGCCGAGGCGCCATTTTCATACATCTCGCGGAAATGCGCGGGGTTCGCGTGGAGGCCGAACACGTCATTGCCGACAAATACCGCGGCGATCAGGATGAATGGCGTGGTGACAGGATTGCTCGCGAAAGTTGCGGCGGCGGCGACCGGAATATTCGCCCTGAACGGGAGCGCGAGCAGCGCCGAAGCGATTATCTGAAGCCCCGGGATCATCACGAAAATGCCGACGACCATGCCGAGTGCCGCGCCGCGCGGGACGGAGCGGCGGCTAAAGCGCCACAAATGGCTATGCATGATCCGCGAAGCGAAGGGGCGGATGAACCGGTTCTTCGCCAGCTCCTCGCGGCTCGGCGAGTGGCGGCGGACCCAGCTCACGAACGGGCCGCTTTCGCTGTTCTTGCGCCGCTTAGCCATGGTCTTTCAACAGGCGGCCCTGCTCCCTTTTCCAGTCGCGCGCCTTCTCCGTCTGGCGCTTGTCGTGCTGCTTCTTGCCTTTGGCGAGCGCGAGCTCGACTTTTGCTCTTCCCCGGCCGTTGAAATAGATGGAGAGCGGTACGAGTGTCATGCCCTTGCGCTCGACAGCGCCGTGCAGCTTGTTGATCTCGTTGACGTGCAACAGCAATTTGCGCCGACGTTTCGGATCGTGATTGTGGCGGTTGCCATGGCTGAATTCAGGAATGTTCGCATTGATCAGCCAGACCTCGCCCCCCTCGACATCGGCATAGCTCTCGGCGATCGATCCTTCGCCGAAGCGGAGCGCTTTCACCTCGGTTCCGGTCAGCGCTATACCCGCCTCGAGCTTTTCCTCGATGGCATAATCATAGCGCGCGCGCCGGTTCTCGGCCACGGTCTTCACCTTGTCGAATGTTTCAGGATGGGGCCGGGCCATGGAAAATCCTTAGAGCAATCCCGCATGACTCAATGCTGAATCAACGGTTGCCTGTGCTTCTTCGGACGGCCATGTCATCGGCAGGCGCAGTTCGCCGGGGAAACCGGGTCGGACCTTGCTTAATGCATATTTGACCGGGCCCGGCGACGCGTCGGCGAACATCGCCTTGTGTAGCGGAAACAGCCGATCGTGCAGCGCCCGCGCAGTTTCCACCTCGCCATCCGCCCAAGCCGCCTGAAATTCAGCGCAAAGCTTCGGCGCCGCGTTGGCTGTTACCGAGATACAACCGACACCGCCCATCGCGTTGAAGGCAAGAGCAAGATCGTCATTGCCCGAAATCTGGCAAAATTCTTCGCCGCAAGCCGCGCGCTGCTCGACAACACGGGCCATGTCGCCGGTCGCGTCCTTCACGCCGACGACCGAAGGAAATTTAACAAGCCTCGCCATCGTCGAAACCGCGATGTCGCTCGCCGTCCGGCTGGGCACATTATAGAGCACGATCGGCAGGTCGCAGGCCCCGACGATCGCCTCGAAATGCTTGTAGATGCCCTCCTGGCTAGGCCGGTTATAATACGGCGGAACGAGAAGGCCCGCCGTCGCGCCCAGTTCCTGGGCCCTTTGCAGGTTCAGTATCGCGTTGCGTGTATCGTTTGACCCGCAGCCGGCAATCACCGGCACGCGCCCTGCAGCCTGTTCGATGCAGACGCGAACGACATTGAAATGCTCGTCGAACGCCTGGGTCGCTGCTTCGCCCGTCGTTCCGCACGGTACGAGTGCACTCGAGCCTTCGGCGATCTGCCAGTCGATCAGACTCCGATAGGCGTCTTCATCGAACGTTCCGTCGCGAAACGGCGTCACCAGAGCCGGAATCGACCCGCTGAACATAGAAATCTCCTTCACCTCAGGCGGTTTGAGCGGCATAGCGCCGCCCATATGGTTTTGTGTCCGCCGAGGCGTTCACCGCCAGATAAGGATTGACCCCGCATTATGTCCAGCATGATCAAGCACACAATTACACTCGCCGCGCTTGCCGCCGCGACATTGACGGCATGTGCTCCTGCCGCCGCGCAGTCGCTGACGTCCGAACAGCGAGCCTGGTATGCGAGCCGCCTCGGCGTTTCCGGTGCCAATTCGGTCGGTTCGGTGCCGCGCGCCAACCCGCTTGGCGAGGCGATACTGCAGTGGAACAGGCTTCAACAAAGCGATTCCCTGCCCTTCAACGATTATGCAAGCTTCCTGGTTTCGCATCCGGACTGGCCGGGCGAAGCACGGATGCGCCGCGTCGCCGAAAACCAGATCCCGGCAACCGGAACTTCGTCGGCCTCGCTGATCGCTTTTTTTGACCGGCATCCGCCGACGACGCCGTCGGGTGCGCTGCGCTATGCCGAAGCGCTAGCTGCCACGGGACGGAACGACGAAGCGCGAGAATCTGCCCGTCGCGGATGGCGCATGGGAGCCTTCAACCGCAATTCGGCCGCCGCCGACGAAGCCGCCTTACTCGGCCGTTTCGGTTCGGCGCTTTCAGTCGAGGATCATGATACCCGGTTCGACGAATTGCTGTGGCAGGGGGATACGGGCGCGGCGGGACGCGTAATCTCGCTGACATCCGCTTCCCGGCGCGATGCGCATTCCGCGCGGTTAAGGCTGGCAGCTGGCGCCAGCGCTGAAGCCGGCGGTTCGGCGATGGGCGACCCCGGTTATGTCGCGGCGCGGGCAAGCTGGCTGCGCAACAATGGCCGTTCTTCGGAGGCGCGCAACCTGCTCGCCAACCGTCCGGCACTGCAATATCGGCCGTCCGACGCTGAAGAATGGTATGAGGTGTTGCTGACCAACGCCCGCGCTGCCTCCAATGATCGTCAATGGGCCTTGGCCTATGGCATTGCGAGCCGTGTCGACGACGCCTTCGATCCGGGTACCGATGTCAGCGAGCAGCTACTGGGCGTGCGTGACGATTATACGAGCCTTGTCTGGCTGGCGGGAACCACGGCGCTGTGGGAGCAGAACCGGCCGACTGAAGCGATCGGTATGTTTGAACGCTATGGCCGCGCCGCACGGACACCGCAGACGCGTTCAAAGGGCTTTTATTGGGCTGGGCGCGCCGCAGAGGCCGCCGGGCAGCGCGATGCGGCTAACCGCTTCTATGAAGAGGCCGCCGCTTACTATGATTATTTCTACGGTCAACTCGCCACCGAACGGCTGGGCCGCCCGTTGAGCGTCCCTGTGGTCCGCAGGAACCCGCCCAGTACCGAGGCGCAGCAGGCCTTTTACGAGCGCGAACTCGTCCAGGCGATCCGCATGCTCGGCGAACTGGGCGCTTGGGACAAGCAGTCTGACTTCCTGCGCGAACTGGCTCAGCAGGTGGAATCCGACGATGAGCATCATTTTGCGGCAATGCTCGCCTCGCAGCTCGGACGGCAAGATCTGGCCGTGATGACGCATCGGAGCGCCCGGGTGAACGGCTTTGATGCAAGCGCTTACGGCTATCCGACGGTGAATATGCCCGCCGGCACCGAGCGCTATTTCTCCATCGTTCACGCGATCGCCCGGCAGGAAAGCCAGTTCGATCCGCGCGCCGTCAGCCATGCCGGCGCGCGCGGCCTGATGCAATTCATGCCGGCGACGGCGCAGGAAGTTTCTCGCTGGATCGGCCGCGGCTACAGCCCCTCGGCGCTGACCAGCGATCCGCAATATTCGATCCAGCTCGGCCGCGCCTATTACGAGAATCTCTATGAGCGCTGGGGCAATCATGTGCTCGCCGCGGCGAGCTACAATGCCGGGCCGGGCAACGTGAACCGCTGGATCCGTGCCAATGGCGATCCGCGCACGCCGGGCGTCGATATCGTCCGCTGGATTGAGGAAATCCCGATCTACGAGACGAAAAACTACGTCCAGCGCGTGATGGAAAATGCGGTCATGTACGATCTGCTGAATCCCGACCGGGCATTCATTCGCAACACAACGACGCCCCTCACCCGCTATCTGGGCAAGTCCACTCCCGGTTGATGGCGGATCGGCCGAATTACATCACGCCTGCCGGTTATGAGGCACTCAAGGCGGAATATGAGACGCTGTTCGGCAAGGACAGGCCCGCACTTGTCGAAGTTATAAGCTGGGCGGCTGGCAATGGCGATCGAAGCGAGAATGGCGACTACATCTATGGCCGCAAGAAGCTGCGCGAGATCGACCGTCGGCTGACCTTCCTCTCGAAGCGCATGAAGGCGGCGCAAGTCGTCGATCCCGTCCAGCAGCCCGACAAGGACCAGATCTATTTCGGTGCGTCGGTGACCTTGGTCGGCGAAGCCGACGAAGAACGGATCGTGATGCTGGTAGGCGAGGACGAGGCCGATGCCTCGAACGGCCGGATCAGCTGGCATTCCCCGCTCGCCAATGCGTTGAAGCGCGCGCGCGTCGGCGATTGCCGGACAGTGCGGCTGCCGGGCGGGGAAAAGGAATGGAAAGTCGTCGCGATCAGTTACGACGGCTGAGCCTTCAGGCCATCAAGTTGAGCGGTTTCGGCAGAGTTTCGAACAGCGCTTCGTCGAACCGCGCGTCGATATGGAAGAATGCCAGGCGCGCAACGCTATCGGTGCGGTTTTCCCAGGCATGGTCGGCGCCGCGCTGGACCGCGACATCTCCCTGCTTCAGCACCGTCTCGCTATCGGTGAGAAGCAGAACAACCTCGCCCTCGATCACGACCATATAATCGAGCGTGCGCGTACGGTGCATAACCGTGCGGTGCCCGCCCATGCTTTCGGGATACATCTCGATGATCCGGATCAGATGGCCCGACGGCGGCATGATCGTGACGTTGCGTTCGTTCGGTTCGGCCAGTGTCGGCACCGGTTCGGGCGCATTCCATATCTCGATGAAATCCGCGCCGACTTCCCCGCCCTGCATCGGATGATTTTGCGGCGGCGGGCCGTCTTCGAGGATCACCGATTTCCCGTTGGCGTCGTGCCCGGTGACGACGCGCCTTCCCTTGCCGTCCATATTTTTCGCTCCCGCTAGCCTTGGATCAGTAGCGGTGCCTGCCATAGCCATTGGCGACATGAACCAGCGCGATGCGGATTTCGGCGTCGGTCAGCCGGTAATCGCGGTCGGTATCGGCCCAGCGGCGAAAATAGGCATTGGCACGGTTGGCGTCGCCGCGGTCTATCTCGTTGCGATAGCCGAGCCGGAGAAGGTCGCGGACAAATTGCTGCCCTTCGCGGGTTTCGGTGAGCCAGGGATCGAGCTGGCCGCGCTCGCTGACGCGAAACGGCGTGTCGTAGCGGTCGCCATAGCCATGATCGCCGTAGTAACCGTTCCCAGCACTATAGTCAGCGTCGTAATAGCCGTCGCGCTCGCCATAATAGCCACCCGACCCGCCATAACCGGAATAGTTGTCATAGGCGCAGCCGGTGAGCGTCAGGCCCAGGGCCAGCGTGCCCGCTGCAAGAAGAAGTTTGCGCATGTCCCGCCTTTCAATTGGTTACGGGAATATCGCACAGGCGCGCGGGAAAGCGCAAACAGCGTCAATCAATCCTTAGGCTTTGTCCCCAATCGGGACTCGGCGAGCTTGACCAGTTCAGAATCGGCCTCGGGCGGGTCCATCGACACCGTCTCTTCGAGCCGATCGGCAATATGCGACATCGCCGCGATCCGGGCGGATTTCTTGTTGTTGCCGTCAATCGCCTGCCACGGCGCCCAGCGCGTATCGGTGCGCGCGAACATATCGTCCATCGCTTGGAGATAGGCGTCGCGTTTCGCCCGGTTGCGGAAATCGTCGGGTTTCAGTTTCCAGCGCTTCCAGGGATTTTCAAGCCGCGCACGAAAACGATCGTCCTGTTCTTCCTGCGTCACATGCATGAACAGCTTGATGATCGGCGTGCCGGAATCCTTCTGCTGCGCTTCGAATTCGTTGATCTCGTCATAGGCGCGCTTCCATTCGGCCTCGGCGCAATAGCCCTCGACCCGCTCAACGAGCACGCGGCCATACCAGGTGCGATCGAAGATCGCGATTTCGCCCTTGGCTGGTAGGCGCTGCCAAAAACGCCAGAGATAATGGCGGGCAAGTTCTTCCTTGCTCGGTGCGCCGATCGGCCAGACCTTGAAATGGCGGGGTTCCCAGCGCCCGACGAGACGGCGGATCATGCCGCCCTTGCCGCCAGCATCCCAGCCTTCGACTGCGATCACCGCGCGCTTGTTGTTGACGATATAAGCGGCCTGGACCCGCGCAAGCCGCTCCTGCAGCTCGACCAGGGTCTCCTCGTAGTCGCCGTCGAAACCGGCACCTTTTTCATAATCTTTCAGGTCGATGGCCATGCGTGGTCGTCCGTGCAGTTATCCTTCTTTCGGAGGCTCTACCACGCGGATATTAAGCTCGCGTAGCTGACGGGCCGACACTTCCGAAGGCGCGCTCATCATCAGGTCCTCGGCTTTCTGGTTCATCGGGAAGAGGACGACCTCACGGATATTGGGCTCGCCGGCCAGCAGCATGACGATACGGTCGATGCCCGGCGCGGAGCCGCCATGGGGTGGAGCGCCGAATTTGAAAGCGTTGATCATGCCCGAGAAATTCTCGTCGACGTCCGACTGGCTGTAACCGGCTATCTCGAAGGCCTTGTACATGATGTCGGGCCGGTGGTTCCGGATGGCGCCGGAGGAAAGCTCCACGCCGTTGCAGACGATATCATACTGCCAGGCGAGGATATCGAGCGGGTCTTTCTCTTCCAGCGCTTCCATTCCGCCCTGCGGCATCGAGAAGGGGTTATGGCTGAAATCGACCTTTTTCAGTTCCTCGTCATATTCATACATCGGGAAATCGACGATCCAGCAGAATTTGAAGATATTCTCGTCGATCAGGCCCAGTTCCTCGCCAAGCCGCGTGCGCGCCGCGCCGGCCAACTTCGCCGCCTCGCCTTGCTTGCCAGCGGCGAAGAAGGCGCTGTCGGCATCGCCAAGGCCCAGCTCGGCAAGCAGCTTTGCGGTCTTCTCTTCACCATGATTGTTGGCGATCGGGCCGGAAGGTGCGCCTTCCTTGCGGTTGATATAACCAAGGCCGGCAAAGCCTTCGCCGCGCGCCCATTCGTTCATGCTGTCGAACCAGCGGCGGCCCTTGTCCGCCGTGTTCGGCGCCGGGATCGCGCGGACGATGCCACCCGAGCCGACGATATCGGCGAACAGGCCGAAATCCGAGCCTTCGAAATGGCTGGAGACGTCGACGATCTCGATGGGATTGCGCAGGTCGGGCTTGTCCGAGCCATATTTGAGCATCGCATCGGCATAGGGAATGCGGACGAAATCGGGATCGACGGTGCGGCCCTTCCCCTGCCAGTCGGCGAATTCCTGGAACACGCCGCGCAGCACCGGCTCGATCGCCTCGAAGACATCGTCCTGGGTGACGAAGCTCATCTCGAAATCCAGCTGGTAGAATTCGCCGGGCGAGCGATCGGCGCGCGCGTCTTCGTCGCGGAAACAGGGCGCGATCTGGAAATATCTGTCGAAACCGGCGACCATGATCAGCTGTTTGAACATCTGCGGAGCTTGCGGCAGCGCATAGAATTTGCCGGGATGGACGCGGCTGGGGACGAGATAATCGCGCGCGCCTTCGGGGCTGGAGGCCGTCAGGATCGGAGTCTGAAACTCGGTAAAGCCCTGATCGACCATGCGGTTGCGGATCGACGTTATCACCTCGGAACGCAGCATGATGTTGGCGTGCATGCTCTCGCGGCGCAGGTCGAGATAGCGGTAGCGCAGGCGGATATCCTCGGGATAGTCGGCCTCGCCCGCAACCGGCATCGGTAATTCTTCGGCGGCCGATTGCACTTCAACCGATGTCGCGCGAATTTCGATCTCGCCGGTATCGAGCTTCGCGTTGATGAGATCGGCCGAGCGCGAGACGACTTTGCCGGTCACCGTGATCACCGATTCCGCGCGCAGACTTTCCAGGGTTGTGAAGGCCGGACCGTCGACCTCGGTCACGATCTGGGTGATGCCAAAATTGTCGCGCAGATCGACGAACACGAGATCGCCGTGATCGCGCTTGCGGTGGACCCAGCCCGAAAGGCGGACCTCTTCGCCGACATGATGGCTACGGAGTTCGGAGCAGTTGTGAGTGCGATAGGCGTGCATGGTCATGGGGTTTCTGACTGGCTGATGTTTTGGAATTGGCGACACCGGGCCGCCATCGTATTGCAAGCCGACGCTCCTAACGCTTTGCGCTCCCCCAGTCACCCATAGAGTTGCAACACAGTGACACAACGCGCTCCGCCGAAATGCACGGCCGAATTAACTTGTTCGGACGCCAGTCTCTAGGGTTCGCGAACCGAGGGTCGCGCCTGATATTCAACTATTGAGGAGTGAATTTCGTTGACCCATCGTATTTTGATCGCGGCCGCTATCTTTGTCGTTATGCCCGCTTGCTCGGGAGGAGCGGATGCCGAGCAAGAGCTCGCGCAGATCGAAGCCAATCGGCAGGCCGAAGTCGGCCCAAGCGACGAAGAACGTTATGCCATTGGCGCATGATTGCGCGGCGGCAACCGATGCAACGGCAACGCTTTTTACGCTCCTTTCCGATAGCGCGGCACCCGATGAGCTTGAGTCTATTCAGGCGCGCGTCGCTGCGAACCGGGAAGCGACCGGGGCTTATCTTGCAGCTGCCGTCGAACTTGGCAGGGCACAGAACAAGTTCGACGCCGATATACGCGCCGATGGTCAGGCTGCTCGTCTACCCTATTCCAATCCCGGCGAGGCGGAGGATTTCTCCGAGTTCGTGCGCACGGTTGCGCAAACTGCGGGCAGCTGCGCTGAACGCCGCGAAGAGATAGTGGGCGGCTAACCCTGCTGTCTTCGTTCAGAAAGATTCAGAAAAGCCCGGCCCTGGGCCAAGGCCGAGCATCAGGCCGGGCTTTCCACATTTCTGTCATCGCTTGCCTTTGCGTCAATACGTAGCGGAGTATAACGCGTTTATGCATATCCATCCGCTGATCACAGACAGCGATTCTCTGGCCGAACTCTGCTCACGCCTTGCCAAGTCGCATTTCGTCGCGGTCGACACGGAATTCATGCGCGAAAGCACCTATTGGCCGGACTTGTGCCTGATCCAGATCGCCGATAGCGAGGAAGCTGCGGCCATCGATCCCAAAGCGGACGGGTTGGACCTTTCCTCGCTGCTCGAGCTGCTCGTCGACAATGAAGATGTGCTCAAGGTGTTTCACGCGGGCGGACAGGACGTCGAGATCGTCTATAATCTGACCGCGCGGACGCCGCACCCGATCTTCGATACGCAAATAGCGGCGATGGCGCTGGGGCTCGGCGAGCAGATCGGCTATTCGAACCTCGTCGATGCGCTGCTCGGTCGCACGCTGGACAAGGGTGCTCGCTTTACCGACTGGGGCCGCCGCCCACTCGACAAGCGCCAGCTCGATTATGCCGTCGCCGACGTTACCCATCTTGCCGAGCTGTTTCCGAACATGCTGGAAGAACTCCGCAAGACCGGACGTGGCGCCTGGATCAATGCCGAGATGGAAAAGCTCGCCGATCCGTCCAATTACGAAAATGCGCCCGACGAAGCCTGGAAGCGCGTGCGCATCCAGAGCCGCAAGCCCGATGTACTCGGGCGATTGAAAGCACTTGCGGCCTGGCGCGAACGCGAGGCGCAGGACAAGAACCTGCCGCGCGGACGGCTGCTTCGCGACGAAACCCTCGCCGATCTCGCCGCGCATCCGCCAAGGCAGCAGCAGGCGCTGGGCAAGGTTCGCGGCCTTCCTTCCAGCTGGGCGGGAAACGATATTGGCGGGCGACTGATGAACGTCATGACCAAGGCCGAGGCTCTGTCCGAAGACGAACTGCCGTCGCGTAAGGACCGCAAACCAGGCCTTGGCAAGGAAGGAGCGCTCGTTGCCGATCTCCTCAAATTGCTACTCAAGATCCGGTCGCGCGAGATCGGGGTTGCGCCGCGCCTCATCGCGCGCGCCGATGAGCTGGAACATCTCGCCGCAGGCCGCCGGGAGGATTTGGGAATCCTCGAAGGATGGCGTTATGAGGAATTCGGGCGCGATGCGGTCGACCTGGTAGAGGGACGGCTGGCCTTCGCGGTGCGCGACGGTAAGCTCAAGATGACGCATGCGGAGGACAAAGAGGATGAATAGAGTTCTTGTCGCAATCACCGCCGCCGGAGCGCTCGTTGCAGGCTGCGCACCCGATCTGGACGGCTATGACAGTAGCTGGATGCCAGCGTCGGCCGACGGTTCGACTGCTGCGCCCATACCGGTTGCCGGCGATGGTCCGTGCGATGCCGCGCTGGCGCAGAGGCTTGTCGGACAGCCCATATCCGAAACGCTGGGTGCCGAAGCGATGCGGCTCTCGGGCGGGCGCGAACTACGCTGGATTGCGCCGAACAGCTCGGTAACAATGGATTTCCGGCCAACCCGGCTCAATATCGAATATGACGAAACCCGGAATGTGACCGCCCTTCGCTGCGGCTAGCGCAGCCGCATCTCGGGTTCCTTGCCGAACGCATCGGCGAGCTGGCGGTGGCGCTTGGCAACTGGCTCGCCGTAAAGCTCCGCATCGCTGTTATCGACATAAAGGACGAGACGATCGCCTTCGATCGCGATCTCGCTGAGCTCCAGCGGCCCGGCGACGCCGCCTGACAGACGCTGGCCGAAGCGCATCGCCAGCCCCCAGCGCGCGGACTGGTCCAGTTCGTCCTGGCTGCATAGGCTGGCGAACTCGTCGACACCGCCGATGCCGCCGCCGAAATTGGTGAACAAGGCCCGCGCCATCTTTCCGCGGCCGTTGCTTTCGATCCCAACCCAATTGCCGTGCAGCGCCATTTCGAGCCCGCGTTCGGCGCGAAACTCAGGATGTGCGCGCCAACCAGTGTCGGCGAGCAGGCAGGCGGCAAGACGGAGGCGTTTGTCGGTATCGGATTCGTCGCGAAACAGCGGCGCGATCCAGCGGTTGAGGAGATCGCCATGTTCGGGAAAGCGGCCTTGCCGCTCCCCCTCGTCGCGGGTCGCGGCGATCAGCGGATCAATGGCGCGGGTATCGGCGTCGAGGCGCTCGTAGAGCAGCCCCTCGCGCAAACCAAAGGCAGAAACGATAAGTTCGCCGAGCCCGATCTGCTTGACGAGCTGCGACAGCATCGCGGCGCCGTCGGGAAGATTGGAGATACGCTGGCTCGCGAGCGAGGGAACGCCGCTGAGTTTCGATGGGTGAATATGTGCAAGCAATCGCACAAGGCGGGCCGGCCGGTCGGGCTGCATGGTATAGTGATGGACGATCGGCAGCGGGAATTTCGTCCGGTGCATATCGACCCGGGCAAGCGCGCGCCACGATCCGCCGACGAGGTAGAAAGGCTGGCCAGCGCATTGATGCACCCAATCGGCCGATTTCAGCGCCTTGGCGACCGCCCGCTTCAGCGCGCCTTTTTTCTTCTTCTCGCGCAATTCGGCGACGCGCAGGACGCCAAGCGGAAAGGATACGCGTTCCATGACTTTACCGCCCGAAATCCGGGCCAGTTCGAGGCTGCCCCCGCCCAGATCGCCGACCAGCCCTTCGGCATCGGGAATTGCCGACAACACCCCCAGCGCCGCGAGTTTTGCTTCATCTTCGCCGGAGAGCAAACGCACCGGCAGCCCGATTGCTTCGAGCTGGGCGATGAAATCGGCGCCGTTCGGTGCATCGCGCACGGCTGCCGTGGCCACCGTTCGAAGATCGGTAACGTTCATCTCGCTCGCAAGCAGGCGGAAACGCCGCAATGTCTCCAGCGCTGCGGCGATCGCCTTGTCGCAAAGACCACCATCCTCGCGCGGTTCCGCACCGAGGCCGACCATCACCTTTTCGTTGAACAGGAATGCCGGGAGCCGGCCGTGGCCGTCAAAAACGACGAGCCGGATCGAGTTCGATCCGATATCGATGACGGCGGTGCGCCCCTCCCCCTGAGCAGGGTCGTTTTCCTCAGAACGGAAAAGCGAGATCACAGCCATTGAAGCGGAACCCTAAACGGTTGGGAGACAGCCGGATACCGGCTTATCCACGCCTTTTGACGCTGAGTTTCCTGGGCATTGAGCCCTGTTCTTGCAGCGCCGCACCACGGCCCGACAATGACGGGTTGGTCATGAAATAGCGATGCAGGTTGAACGGCCGCGCATGGCCGGGTTGGATGCGCGCATAGCGGCCGTCGGGGCCCAACTGCCAGCTCTGTTCGTTGTCGATCAGATTGGCGACCATCACCTGGTCCAGTATCTGTGCGTGCACCGTCGCGTTCTGGATCGGCATCATATATTCGACGCGCCGGTCGAAATTGCGCGGCATCCAGTCGGCCGAACTGATATAAATCTTCGCCTTGCGATTGGGCAGCGCGGCTCCGTTGCCGAAACAGGCGATGCGGCTATGCTCGAGGAACCGCCCAACGACCGATCGGACCCGGATATTCTCGGACATTCCAGAAACGCCGGGTTTCAGGCAGCAAATCCCGCGAATGATCAGCTCGATCTGCACGCCTTCGTTCGACGCTTCGTAGAGCTTCTCGATAATCGCCGGATCGACAAGCGAGTTCATCTTCGCCCACACCGCGCCGTCCTTGCCGGCGCGAACATTGGCGATCTCGGCATCGATAAGGCCCATCAGGTCGTTGCGCATGTCGCGCGGCGACATCGAGATCAGCTCCAGATTTTGGGGCTGCACATAGCCGGTAATATAATTGAACAGCTGCGCCGCATCTCGCCCGGCGCGCGGATCGGCCGTGAAGAAGCTGAGATCGGTGTAAATCTTCGCGGTGACCGGATGATAGTTGCCGGTCCCGAAATGGCAGTAGGTCTTGTGTCCGCCATCTTCCTTGCGGACCACCATCGTCACCTTGGCGTGGGTCTTCCACTCGATGAAACCATAGACGACCTGCACGCCCGCGCGTTCCAGCGCGTTCGCCCAGAGCAGATTCTGTTCTTCATCGAACCGCGCCTTCAGCTCGACGACCGCGGTGACAGATTTGCCTGCCTCGGCGGCATCGATCAAAGCGCGGATGACGGCGGATTGCTTGCCCGCGCGGTATAGCGTCTGCTTGATCGCGACGACATCGGGATCGTCGGCGGCCTGCTTCAACAGCGCAACGACGACGTCGAACGTTTCATAGGGGTGATGAACGACGATGTCCTTGGTCTTGATTGCCGCGAAACAGTCTCCGCCATGTTCGCGGATTCTCTCGGGAAAGCGCGGGCTGAACGGCGGAAATTTGAGGTCCGGCCGGTCTTCTTCGACCAGTTGCTCAAGATCCGAAACGCCCAGAAATCCGCTGGATTCGGCAACGATCGCGTCCGATCCGCCCATCTCCTTGCGGATCAGTTTTTCGATATCCCCGGGAATGGCGGCTTCGAGTTTCAGGCGGATTACCCTGCCCCGCCGCCGCCGCTTGATGGCGCTGCGGAAATAACGGACGAGATCTTCGGCCTCTTCCTCCACCTCGATATCGCTGTCGCGAATGATCCGGAATGCGCCCTGGCCGATCACGTCATAGCCGGGGAAAAGGATATTCGTGAAGCGCCGGATAACCGTTTCGATTGCGGCGTAGCGCGCGGTTTCCCCGGGGATCCGGACGAAGCGAGGCAAGGTCGTCGGGACCATCAAAAGTTCGCGGATCGGCGCGCCGTCGCTCTTGCGCATCAGGTCGAAAACAAGGCTGAACCCCTTATTCGGAATGAAAGGGAACGGATGCGCGGGATCGAGTGCCTGCGGCGTCAGCACGGGGAAGATATGCTCGTGAAAATGCGCGCCGAGCCATTGCTCGGCATCGCCGGTTATCTCGGTATCGGAAAGCACGAATATCTCGGCTTCGGCCATCAGCGCGCGCAATTCTTCCCAAACGCGCTGCTGCTCGTCCATCAGCGCATTGGCGCGTTCGGAGACGGCAGCGAGCTGTTGGGTCGGCGTCATCCCGTCGGTCGAACGCAGTTCCACGCCCTGTAATTGCTGGCCCTTGAGGCCGGCGACACGGACCATGAAGAATTCGTCGAGATTGTTGCCCGAGATCGACAGGAAGCGCAGCCGTTCGAGCAGCGGATGCGCGTCATTGCCGGCCTCTTCGAGCACGCGTTCGTTGAAGCCGAGCCAGCTCAGCTCGCGGTTGAAATAGCGGTGCTCGGTACCGGGCTCCGCTTCCATCTCGCGCGAGAAATCCTCGGTGATATGTTCAGGATTGTACTCGTCCATAGGCCGCTTTTAGCGCAAGGATGATTACACGTCGATGAAACCGAGCGCATTCATCGCATCGCGAACAAGGCCCAGCGAAACCCGGCTTTGTCGTTCGAAGGCCAGGCGATCGATGGTTTCGATCAGCTGGTGGAGCGCATAGTGGCTGCGTTCCATCCGCTTTAGCAGATAGTCGATCACATTTTGCGGCACCACAAGCCCTTCGGCGCCGAAATGCCGGTGCAACCTTTCCTCGATCAGCATGTCGCCGGGCTCGTCGATCCGGATCTTGGGTGTTGCCGCTATCCGGGTGCGCAAATCGGGAAGCGTTATTTTCCAACGTGGCGGCGGATCGTCGGCGATGATGAGTAGCGGCACCTTGCTGCTCTGCGCTGCATTCCAGGCATGGAACAACGTTTCCTCGTCCGACAGGTCGGCGTCGTCGATCACGGTGCCGCCGGTCTTGCCGGCGAACAGCCGGCCGAGCGACGAGCGGCCCGATTTGCGCGGGCCGGTAAGCAGGGTCACCGCAACCGGCCAATGCTGCCAATGGTCAAGATGTCTGAGGGATTCGCTGTTGCTTGCGTCGACGATGAACGCGTTGTCCCCGCCCTCTTCGGGCAGGGCGAGCGGCAGCGCGAACTGGTTCATTCGCTTTCCGGCGGCACGGCCCTGCTGATTCTCAAGGTGCCGGCGCCACGTTGAACGGTGAAACCGCGGGCCGCGAGCGCCGAGGCAAGCGTATCGAGATCGCCGATATAGTTGACCTCCATCAACGAGACGCCACCGACGGCAAGGCTGGAGGTGCTGGCGCCGCGCACGCCAGGCGTGCCGCGCACCGCCGCTTCGCTGGATCGGACCGCATTCGCATCGGGCGTTACGACCTGGATCGTATAACGGCCGGTAGCCGCCGCCTGTTCGGTGTTGACGACCTCCACATTGTTCCGCGGTGCCTGGGCAACACTTTCATCGAGCTGGTCGAGAGCTTCTTCCAGCGCATCCTCGTCGATGCCGAACTCGAAATTCAGCGATGGATCCGGCCGGAGGCGGCCATCTTCGAGCGCTGCGGCATAGGCAGCGTCGATACGGCTCACGCCCGCGTCGAGAAGCTGGTCAAGACTGTCGCTGCTACGCACGCGCAGCGAGAATTGCGTGATCAGCCTGCGGTCGGGCCCGTGATAGGCGACGAAACGGCCGACGACCGGCCCGCCCGGATAGGAATATTGAAGATGGACGACGGGCATGACGACATCGGCGGCGCCATAGGAATCGAGCAAAAAACGCCACCAGCCGCGGCCCGGCCGCCCGGTCTGGCCGACCGTCAGCAGCAGCGGCGTCGCGCCGGAACCGCTTGCGCGAACATAGTCTATCGGGCTTTCGCCGGTGCGGAAACGCACCCAGGCGCTCTGCCATGGCGTCCGTTCCTCGAAACTTTGCGGGGTCGAGCCAACCCATTGAACCGGCACAACCAGCATTGGCGGCGAACGGCGGATGACGCCGGAAACACCGAGATAGCGGCTCGCGCGGGCGCGATCGAACATTACACCGAGCCGGGCGACATAGCGGGTCGGTCCGATCTGTTCTTCCTCGACGATGATACCGGTGACGATGGCGCTCAGCGATTCATCGTTGAGATTCGGCGCGGAATTGGCGTTGCCGCCCGTGATCCGGTTCCATAACATCCGCCAGCCCACCCGTTCCGCACGTGTCCAGGCTGCGCGCCGGGCATCTTCGGCATTCTCGCCCGAAGCATCGACGGTAATACCGGTGACTTCATAGTTGGCGGAGACATCGAATCCGAAATCACGCGGGTTTTGCGGGTCCTGCTGCTGCGCATACAGGATGCCGGCTGCCCCGAGTGCCAGCGCGGCCAATGCGACGAGCGCTTTCGGATTCTTTTTTACTAACTGCATTGGGGGCCTTTTGACGACTTGCCCGTGGAAATCCAAGAGCGATGTGGCTAGTCGCTATAAACATGGACGCCAAGCACAATTCGCCCGAACCCTATAGCTACGAAAAGGCCGGGGTTTCTATCGCGGCCGGCAACGCATTGGTGAAAGCCATCGCGCCGCTCGCAAGGGCCACTGCCCGCCCCGGGGCCGACGCCGATCTCGGCGGGTTTGGGGGCTTTTTCGACCTCAAGGCCGCAGGCTATTCGGACCCCTTGCTGGTCGCCGCCAATGATGGCGTCGGCACCAAGGTGAAGCTCGCCATCGACCATGATCGGCATGACAGAATCGGCATCGATCTCGTCGCTATGTGCGTGAACGATCTGATCGTCCAAGGCGCCGAGCCGCTTTTCTTCCTCGATTATTTCGCGACCGGGAAGCTCGATGGCGGCGTCGCCGAGCGCGTCGTGGCGGGAATCGCCAAAGGCTGCAAGATCGCGGGCTGTGCGCTGATCGGCGGCGAAACGGCGGAGATGCCGGGCATGTATGCCGCTGGCGACTATGACCTTGCCGGTTTCTGCGTCGGCGCCGTCGAGCGCGGCGAAGCGCTGACCGGCGACGGCGTTGCCGTCGGTGACGCGATCCTCGGCCTTGCTTCCTCCGGCGTGCATTCGAACGGCTATTCGCTGGTTCGCAAGCTTGCCGCCGACAAGGGCTGGAAGCTCGATCATCCCGCCCCGTTCGATCAGGAACGGTTGCTGGTCGACGCGCTGATCGAGCCAACCAAAATCTACGTCAAATCGCTGCTGCCCCTGGTGCGCGCGGGCAAAATCAAGGCGATGGCGCATATTACCGGCGGAGGCTTGTTGGAAAATATCCCGCGCGTCTTGTGCGATGGTCTTCATGCCCATGTCGATGCAGGAAACTGGCCGCAGCCACGGCTGATGGCATTTCTGCAAGGCCAGGGAAATATCGAGCCAGAGGAAATGGCGCGGACCTTCAACTGCGGAATCGGCATGGCGATCCTTGTAGCGGAAGAGGTCGCCGACGAGGTCGCAGCGACGCTCGCCGAAACCGGCGAAACCGTCCATCGCATCGGCCGCATCGACGCGGGCGAACGCGGCTGTACGGTTTTGGGTTCGGCCGACGACTGGTCGGCGATGACCGACTGGACAGTCACCCATAATGACTGAACGGGCCCGGGTGGCTGTTCTGATCTCCGGCCGGGGATCGAACATGGCGGCGCTGCTCTATGCCGCGAAAAGAGACGGCTGCCCCTATGAGATCGTCCTCGTCGCGGCGAACGATCCCGAAGCCGGAGGGCTGGATCTCGCCAAGGCCGAGGACATCTCTATCTTCGCGCACAGTCATAAAGGAATGAAGCGGGGCGCGTTCGATGAAATTCTCGATCGCGAGATCCGTAGGACCGGAGCCGACTATATCGCGCTTGCCGGCTATATGCGGCTGCTCTCGCCGGAATTCGTCGCCAGGTGGGAAGGCCGGATCCTCAACATCCATCCCTCGCTGCTTCCCAAATATAAAGGCCTTGATACCCACGAACGGGCAATCGCCGCCGGCGACGCGGTTTCGGGGTGTACGGTCCATCTGGTTACCGCCGAACTCGACGACGGCCCGATCCTCGGCCAGACCGAAGTCGCGATCGTACCGGACGATACGCCCGGCACGCTCGCCGCTCGGGTGCTGATCGCCGAACATCAACTCTATTCGAGGACGCTGGCCGACTATGTGTCGCGCGAACTCGATCCGGAATGGCTTGTCGAAACGGTCGGGGACTTGGCGCTGGCGCTGCCCGAGACACATTTCCGCGAATCGCACGGCGCGCCGGGTTGGCGTGTCGGCAGCGAAAGCACGGGCAAGTTCTTTGCCTATGTCTCGGTCCGCCATCACGGCGAGGATGCGGTGGCGCTGCTCGTCAAGACCAGCGGCCCCGATGAAATGAACGCGCTGATCGAGGCCGAGCCGGACCTATACTATCGTCCGGCCTATTATGGCGCGTCGGGCTGGCTCGCGATCCGCCTCGATACCGGCAGTGCCGATTGGGCTCATATCGCCCAATGGCTTGCAAAAAGCTGGCAGATGGTCGCCCCGAAGCGTCTTTCGAAGCTCATCGACGCCGCGGACCAGTTTTAGGGCTCGATTCCGCTTAATTCGAACGGCGTGACCTACATCACATCGGCCTGCCTGGCGGATGTACATATCGCGGTCATGACAAACCGAACCATCAGGATCGCCCGCGTCGCTGCAATCGCCGCCATGACGGGCCTGCTCGTTTCCGGCGCCGCGCACATATCGGCCCAGGCAAGTCGCGCATCGGTCGATCTCACATCGGATATTGGACGCTTCGAACTCGCCGATCACATCGAAGAGCTCGTGCGCGAACAGCGCGAGGTTGAGATCGACCCTTCGGACTATGCGCGCAGCTACGGCCGGCGCGGACCCGACGGGGCTGAACCCGATGACGATCTCATTTATGGCGTCTATGAGAATATGGGACCGAATATCGGTGCCGTGACCTGGACCGATGGCGCGCTAATCCCGAGTATCGACGATGGCGGCTGCGCGGCGGTCGAACTGACCTACAGTATCAATCGCGACGAAATCGTCTCGATCCGTTGTAACGGGATCGCCTAACCGACGATTTCGCTTTCGTCGAAAAAGAAGGCGATCTCGATAGCGGCATTCTCATCGCTATCCGATCCGTGAACGCTGTTCGCCTCAATCGATTCCGCGAAGCTCTTGCGGATCGTGCCGTCCTCGGCGTCGGCCGGATTGGTCGCGCCCATGATTTTACGGTTACGAACCACGGCGTCTTCGCCTTCCAACACCTGCACAACCACCGGTCCGGACATCATGAAATCGACAAGTTCGCCGAAAAACGGGCGTTCCTTGTGAACCGCGTAAAAGCCTTCGGCCTGCTCGCGGGTCATATGAATGCGCTTCGAGGCAACGACGCGCAATCCGGCTTCTTCGAGCATCTTGGTGACGGCCCCCGTCAGGTTCCGGCGAGTGGCATCGGGCTTGATGATCGAGAAGGTGCGTGTCACGGCCATGGTGGCTGAACTCCGAAAATCATGTTGTTGAAAAGTTGCGCGTGCCCCTAGGCAATGTTGCACGGCAAAGCAAGTGTTTCGGGGGTTTTACGGGCCTTGGCGCCAGCGGCCATTGTCCTGTTTCCAGTAGCGCGGTTCAACGCTGTCCTGCGCTGTAAGAGACCTCCAGGCCTTGCGCGCTTCATCGAGCCTGGCGGCGTCGAATAGATAGAAGACTCGTTCGAAATCGAGAGCTTCGTCGCGCCATTGTCCGTCGGCGAGCATGACGAACCTGGCTGTGTTGCCAGCGACCGGTTCGTCGGAAAGTAGAACGACCTGTTCGGCTTCGCTTCCCGCACCTGCCCTCCCGTGCGGCAAGAAGGAGGCGGCTTCATGCGTCCACAAGGCCTCGTTGAGCATTTCCAGAAGCCGATCTTCGCCGGCCATGATCAGCAGCCGTTCGCCGCTTTCCGCGACTTTCGCGGCGAGCTGCGGCACGACTTTCTCGATCGGTGTCCCGGCAAGCTGATAGAAATCGACCTGCACCCGGCCTCTCTAAGCCTCGTAATTGTCGGCGATGAACCGGTCGAGCAAGCGCACGCCGTATCCGGTTGCGCCCTTGGCCCACAGGTTGGATGCAGCTTTCATCCACACCGTGCCGGCAATATCGAGATGCGCCCATTTGACGCCGTCCTGCACGAAGCGCTGAAGGAACTGGGCGGCAGTGATCGAACCCGCCTCGCGCGGTCCGACATTCTTGATGTCGGCGATCGGGGAATCGATCAGCTTGTCATACGCCTTGCCGAGCGGCATGCGCCAAAGCTTGTCGCCGCTTTCCTTGCCCGCAGCGACCAATTCGGCGGCAAGCCCGTCATCGTTCGAGAAGCAGCCGCCATGTTCATTGCCCAAGGCGATGATCATCGCCCCGGTCAGGGTCGCGAGATCGACCATAACATCCGGATGATAGCGTTCCTGCACCCAATGCATCGCATCGCACAGGACAAGGCGGCCTTCGGCATCGGTGTTCAGCACTTCGACCGTCTGGCCGGACATCGTAGTGACGATGTCGCTTGGTCGCTGGGCATTGCTGCCGGGCATATTCTCAACCAGTCCGCACACGCCAACGACATGCGCCTTGGCCTTCCGCCCGGCGAGCGCGCGCATCGTACCGGCGACTGCCGCCGCACCGCCCATATCGAACTTCATATCCTCCATGCCGGGGCCGGGTTTCAGCGAAATGCCGCCAGTATCGAAAGTCACGCCTTTGCCGACCAGCGCGACGGGCTTTTCCTGCGCGCCGTCGGTGCCGTCCCAGCGCATGACAAGCAGCTTGGGTTCGCGGATGGAGCCCTGGGCGACGCCGAGCAGCGCGCCCATCCCGAGTTCGGTCATTTCGTCCCGGTCGAGCACCTCGATCGACACGCCGAGCTGTTCCAGCGGGCGGCAGCGTTCGACGAAACCTTGCGGATGAATAACGTTGGGCGGCTCGGTCACGAGTTCGCGGGCAAGCGCGATACCGGTATAGACGGCCTGGAAGCGTTCCCAACCCGCAGCCTCGGCTTCGTCGGCGACGACGGTGATGGTCTCGACCGTGCGTTTGGATTTTTCGGGAGCTTTGGTACGATAGGTTTCTAGCTGCCAGGCGCGTTGCAGCGCGCCGAATGCCATCAACGATCCGGCGTTGTCCTCAAGCGAGGGACCGACAGCGATCGTGATCGCTCTCTCTCCGGAGCTCAGCAGCTTTGCCGCTACCGCGCCGCCGGCTTTTTGATAGCCCTGGTTGTCTGAACCGTTGCCCGCGCCGACCAGCATGATGCGGCGGCTGCCTTCGCCCGCCGCCGTGAATATATCGACGGTGGAGCCGAGATCTCCGTCAAACCGGTTGGCTTCGGCCGCGCGTTTCAGGGCAATGGTATCGACTTCCGCAAGTCCCGTTAAGGCGTTGTCCAACGGTGCGCTTTTATGGACGGGCAGGATGAGCGCGGACTCGTCATCTGGGCGCGATGAAACGAAGGAAACGGTGATGGAAATCGGTTCTCTCCCGGGTCTATTTATCTCGGCAAGGCTTCGGCATCCCGATAGACCAGCCACCACCCGCTGGCAAAGGCGATTGCAGCTTGGAGCGCGGGGTGCGATAGGCGCGGCAATGACGGATCGCCCGACCGGTGGAAAGTGTGACGCGTAGCCCCATTCTCAGCATGACGGCCCTGCCGCTGTTTCTGCTCGCCCACGCCGTTCCGGCGCAGGCGGAGGAAGAAGCCGGCAGCCTGCTGCCGGACGTCATGCCGGGCGTGGAACTGACCGCGGATGAACTGCCGCCACTAACATCGCCGGAAAGCCCGGATGAGATCGCCTTTAGCGCCCAGATCGTCGAATTCGACAGCGAGGCGGATGTCGTTACGGCAATGGGCGACGTCCATATGGTCCGTGAAGGTATGCGGTTGCGCGCGGACCGGGTTGTCTGGAATCGCCAGACAGGCGCGGTCGAGGCTTATGGCGATGTAGCGGTGCGTTCACCGGCCGGAGAATCGGCCTATGCCGAGAGCGCCTCGCTCACCGATACATTGCGCGACGGTATGGTCGAAAATCTGCTGATCGTCCTTGAAAATGGCGGGCGGCTCGCGGCGCGTCACGGCGCACGAGTGGACGGGGTGTCGACGCTGACGAGCGCCGCATACACGCCCTATCGTGCCTATGGCTATGATGGCGAACCGCAGGAGCCGAGCTGGCGGATCACGGCGGCACGGATCGTCCACGATCCCGAAACCAACCGTATTCGCTATTCGAATGCACGGTTCGAGCTGTTCGGGGTTACCGTGATGGCGCTGCCCGCTTTTTCGCATCCTGACGGCTCCACCGGCGGCGCGAGCGGGCTGCTGGTTCCGGATCTGCGTCTCAGTCGCTCGAATGGGTTGGAAGTCGGCCTGCCCTATTATCTTCAACTTGCGCCGAACCGAGATCTCACGATTACGCCTCGCCTCTATACCGAAGTGCTGCCCGCAATTGAGGCACGCTACCGCCATCTCGCGGCCGAAGGAGCCTTCCAGATCGGCGGCATGGCGACCTATGGCACGCGGCGGGAGATCAATCCGCCGGCCGGTTTTGTCCGGTCGGGGAATGAGGATTTTCGCGGCTACATCGAGGCCAATGGCCGTTTTCAGATCACGCCATATTGGAGCGCTAGCGGATCGGGGCGACTGACCACCGACGATACCTTCCTGCGCCGCTATGACATTTCGCGCGACGACCGGTTGCGCTCGACCGCCGCGCTCGAACGCGTCGGGCGGGACAGCTATTTTTCGCTCGCAGGCTGGGCCGTGCAGGATTTGCGCGCCACGTCCGATGCCGGTCAGCAACCGATTGCGCTGCCGGTGATCGATTATCGCTACCGGAAAAAAGAGAGCTTTGTCGGCGGGACTTTCAACGTCCGCCTCAACTCGCTCGGCATCCACCGCACCGATGGACAGGATACGCAACGCGCCTTTGCCAGCGCGCAATGGGACCTGCGCCGGATCACGACGATGGGCCAGGAAGTCACGTTGACGGCATTGGTGCGCGGCGACGCCTATCATTCGGATGAAAATGCCGACACGCTGACCTCCTTTTATCGCGGAGAGGAAGGATGGCAGTTTCGCGGGATCGGCGCCGTCGCCGCCGATATCGCCTGGCCGTTCGTCGGAGAGATTTTCGGCGGAGTGCAGCGCGTCACTCCGCGCGTACAGTTCGTTGCCACGCCCTCGCTTTCCAACCTTGAAGTGCCGAACGAGGATTCGCGGTCGATCGAGCTTGAAACCTCCAACGTGTTTTCGCTCAATCGCTTTCCAGGCAACGACCGTTTCGAGGACGGGGCGCGAATCACCTATGGCGGTGAATACCGGCTCGATATTCCGCGTTTCTCGCTCAGCACGAGCATCGCGCAAAGCTATCGTCTGAGTCGGGAGCCGACCCTGTTTCCGGACGGCACCGGTCTTGCGGCCCGCTTTTCCGACGTCGTGGGACGGACCGATATCCGCTATGGGCGCTTCCTGGCGCTCACCCACCGCTTCCGGCTCGACAAGGACAATCTCGAACTGCGCCGCAACGAGATCGATTTCTCGGTCGGCTCGCGCACGACCTATGCCGAGATCGGTTATCTGCGGCTCAACCGCGATATCACCTTCAATGTCGAGGATTTGCGCGACCGCGAGGAGGTGCGCGCAGCGGCGCGGGTTGCGATCGGAAATTATTGGTCGGTATTCGGATCGGCGGTCCTCGATCTGACCAGCCAACGCGAAGATCCACTTTCGCAATCCGATGGCTTCGAGCCGGTTCGCACGCGTCTCGGCTTCGGTTATCAAGACGAAGGCCTTGAATTCGGCTTTACCTGGCGGCGCGATTATGACGATACGGGCGATGCGCGTCGCGGCAATACGTTCCTGCTGCGCTTTGCCTTGACGAATTTGGGCCGCTAAGCTGCGGTTAAGGATCGTTGAGGGTATAGTATTTCTAGAAGACATGCCGGCCACTGGCGCAGAGACATGGGATTCCTTTCAATCATGAACGTACGTAAAAATATGCCCGTGAAACACGGCTTGCTGACCATTTGTGCGGCGCTGGGCGTCGCCGTGACGCCGGTTTCGGCTCAGGATACTGAGCAAACTGCGGCCCAAGAGGCGATGGCGAACACTGCCACGCAGCTTGGTCTGCCCGCCGATTTCGTCCTGTTCGGGCAGCATGACCCGAATATCCGCAAACCGACGGCGATCGTGAATGGCGAGATCATCACCCAGACCGATGTCGACCATCGGCTGAATCTGTTCCTCGCGGCAAATAGCGCCGCGCAGATCAGCGACGACGAACGCCAGCGGCTGCGTATGCAGGTCGTTCGCAACCTGATCGACGAGATGCTGCAGATCCAGGAAGCGCGGGCGAACGATATCCAGATCGCACAAGCCGATATCAACCAGACATATTCCAGTGTCGCGCAGCGTTCGGACGCGACACCGACCGAATTTGCCGAGTTTCTCCAAACACAAGGCAGTTCGGAGCAGTCGATGAAGCGCCAGATCGAAGGCGAACTCGCTTGGCGCCGCCTCCTCAGCCGATATGTCAATCCCACCGTCGGCGTCAGTGATCGCGAAGTGCAGGAGATCGTGCGCAACCTGGAAGCGACACGCGGGCAAACCGAATATCGCGTGGCCGAAATCTATCTTTCCGCCCGCCCGGACAATGAAGCGCAGGTGCTTCAGGGTGCTCGCCAGATTCTCGAACAGATATCGTCCGGCGGTTCTTTCCAGGCCTATGCGCGCCAATTCTCCGAAGCATCGACAGCGGCGGTTGGCGGCGATCTCGGCTGGGTCCAGCCGGCGCAGTTGCCGTCCGAACTCGCATCGGTCGTATCGCAGATGCCGGTGAACGGGATCAGCCAGCCGATCCCCGTCCCGGGCGGTTTCTCGATCATCGCCCTCGTCGATCGCCGCCAGGTTCTGATGGCGAATCCGCGCGATGCGATTCTCAGCCTCAAGCAGATCACCATCACATTTCCGGCCGGCACCGACCGTACGGTGGCAGAACCGCGCGTGACCGCGCTCGCCGAGCGCACGCAGAGTGGAGGCGGCTGCGGTGTCGCCGACCAGATCGCGGCCGATCTTGGCGGCGAAATCGTCCAGAATGATGGTATCCGGCTCGGCGACCTTCCTGAAGTCTTGCAAGGCACCATGGTCGATCTTCAGGTCGGCCAGGCGACGCCGCCCTTCGGTTCGCTTGAGGAGGGCGTTCGCGTCCTTGTGCTGTGCGGTCGCGACGATCCGCAGCAAACCGCCGAACCCGATGCCGAAGTCATCATGGCGCGGCTCGAACAGCAGCGCGCCGATCGCCGTGCGCGTCGTTATCTTCGAGATCTCCGGCGCGATGCGGTGATCGAGTATCGCTGAGCGGGGGTTTTCGATGGAACCGATTGCTGTTTCGCTGGGAGACCCGGCCGGCATCGGTCCTGAAGTCACCGCAAAGGCCTGGCTTGCCAGAGAACGGCATAGCCTTCAGCCTTTTTTCTGCGTCGGCGACGAACGCTCGCTGCGAAAGGTCTGGGACGGCCCGATCCACCGGATCGACGATCCGGGTCAGACGCGTTCCGTTTTCGATCATGCATTGCCACTGTTTTCGGTCGAAGCAGGCGAAGAGCCCGAGCCAGGACTTCCTTCCGCGGAAGGCGCGCGCTGTGCGCTCGATTCGCTGGAGCTGGCGGTCGGGCTGGCTCGGTCCGGCACGGCGGGGGCCGTCGTTACCGGCTCGGTTTCCAAGGCGCGGCTCTACGATATCGGTTTCACGCACGCCGGACAGACAGAATTCGTCGCCGAACGCTGCGGCGTTTCGCGCGAAAATTCCGCGATGATGCTTGCCGGCCCTTCGCTCCGTACCGTGCCGATCACGACACATATTCCCCTGCGCGACGTGGCCGAAGTTATTTCGATTGAGCTTATCGTCAACAAGGGCCGGGCGGCAGCGCGCGGCCTTACCCGCAATTTTGGGATTATCGAGCCGGTACTGGCCTTTGCTGGGCTCAATCCGCATGCGGGGGAGTTCGGTGCGCTCGGCCGTGAGGAAATCGATTTCCTCCAGCCTGCGATCGAGGAATTGCGCAACGAGGGGATCGACGCGCGCGGGCCATTTCCCGCCGATACGATGTTCCACGAGGCGGCGCGCCAGAAATATGATGCCGCACTCTGCCTGTACCACGATCAGGCGCTGATCCCCCTCAAAACGCTGCATTTCGACGAGGGCGTGAATTTGACACTCGGCCTGCCGATCGTGCGGACGTCGCCCGATCACGGCACGGCCTTCGAGATAGCCGGCAAGGATATCGCTAACCCCGGGGCGACCATCGCAGCGATCGGCCTTGCTGCTTTCTGCGCCGCCAACCGCGCTGCCGAAGCCGCCGCGACGGCGTGAGCGACCTACCGCCGCTGCGTGAGGTTATTGCCCGCCACGGCTTGCGCGCAAATAAGGCTCTCGGGCAGAATTTCCTCCTCGACGGCCGGTTGCTGGCGCGGATAGCCGCTATTCCCGGCAATCTGACGGGCGAAACCGTCTATGAGGTCGGTCCTGGCCCCGGTGGACTGACGCGCGCGTTGCTCGAAGCGGGCGCCACTGTTGTCGCTGTCGAACGGGACGACCGCTGCATCGCCGCGTTGGATGAGCTTTCAGGGCATTTTCCGGGCAAACTGGCCGTTCGTGCCGGCGACGCGATGGATATCGACGAAACGGCTATCGGGCTTTCAGGAGCCCATATCGTCGCCAACCTGCCGTACAATATCGGCACCGCACTGCTGGTTCGTTGGCTAAGCGGTGAAAGCTGGCCGCCCTGGTGGAAATCGCTGACGCTGATGTTTCAGGAGGAGGTTGCGCGGCGGATCGTGGCCAAGCCGGGAAGCGGCGCTTTCGGGCGGCTATCGGTGCTCGCGCAATGGCGGGCGGAAGCGCAAATCGCGCTGAAGGTTCACCGTTCTGCGTTCGTGCCGCCGCCGAAGGTGATGTCGGCGGTCGTGCATATCGTACCGATGAAAGTGCCGGATGGCGCGGTCTTTGCGACCCTCGAGCGGCTGACCCAGGCGGCGTTCGGCCAGCGCCGGAAAATGCTGAGACAGAGCCTTAAAAACGTCCCGCATGCGCTTGAAAGCCTGGAAATGTTGGGAATCGACCCAACGCGCCGGGCGGAAACGCTTTCGGTTCAGAATTTCGTGGCGATCGCCCGGACGATCGACGCTAGGGCGTAACAGCCTCTTCGGTCGCCTGCTGCGCGGCCAGCGCGGTTGCCGGCGGTCCCGCTTCGATCGCAGCGGCCAGCGCGGTGGCTTCAGCGCAGCGGCTTTCGCACAGCGCCTCGATCCGTGTGAGGTTCAGCCGCGCGCGCTCGACGGCGCCCCGGCTTACGAGCACCCGTCCCTGCCCTTCGAGCGCGGCAAGATCGTTGGGATCGATGGTCAATGCTTCGCGATAATAGCGGATGGCGAGACCCGGTAGTTCGCGTGCCTCGGCAACTTCGGCAAGTGCGATGAAACCATCGCGGTTGCGGGCATCTACGGCAAGCGCGGTCTCGATAAGATCGGCCGCCTGCTCGTTCTCGCCGGCGGCAAGCGCCGCCCTGCCCTCGGCCACCAAGGCGATCGACTGCGGATCGATATCGTCATCGGTGCGCTGGCCATAAACGCTGCTCGATACCGTGGCGAACACGAGCGAAATGGCGATGGCGGTGGGCGAAAAACGCATAATCAACTCCCAAATAGTCTCTTCGCGTTCGTCTAGCACGACCGTTCGAGCCTTGCGAAGAAAAACCCGTCGGTTCCGTGCCGCGCGGGGGTGAGAACATAGCCCTGCCCCGATGCGACGCTGCCGATATTACGGCCCTCAACCTTTCTGAAGTCCGAACGCGTTTTGAGGAAATCCGCGATTTGATCCTCCCCCTCCGCGGCCAGCAGCGTGCAGACCGCATAAACCAGAACGCCGCCGGGCGCGACCAGGGGCGCGGCGAATGCGAGGATGTGTTGCTGGGTCGCGACAAAGCTCGCGATCCGCTTTTCGCTGAGCCGCCAGCGTGCCTCCGGATTGCGACGCCAGGTCCCGGTTCCTGTGCACGGCGCATCGACAAAGACGAGATCGGCGGCCCCTTCAAGATCGCCGAGCGCTTCCCGCTCCTTGCGCGGATTGAGCAGGCAGGTTTCGATATCGGTAAAGCCGCTGCGCTCGGCCCTTGGCCTGAGCCGCGAGAGACGGGAGCGATCGGTATCGCAGGCGATAATCCGTGCTTTTCCGCCGGTTCGGTCCCATAGAGCCAGCGTCTTTCCGCCCGCGCCTGCGCAGAGATCGACGATGGTCGATCCGGCTTGCGGGTCCGCTGCATCGATGAGCAGTTGGCTGCCCTCATCCTGAATATCGACAAGCCCATCGCGCCACAGCGCATGGTCTTCGATGCGAGAGCCTTCGGGAAGCCGGACCGATGATGCGCACAGCGTGCCCGCCTCTGCTTCCGGAATTGCGGCCAGCACGTCTTCGCGCGTCGTGCGCGAGAGATTGACGCGGATGTCGAGCGGTGCCCGGCCTGACAGGCTTGCAATGTCGGTATCGTCGACCGCCGAAGCAAAACGCGCCTTCAACCACGCCGGAAGCACGGTGGCGGGGGCCCCCTCTTCTTCCTCGCCGGTCGGCGCCGGCCCATGGGCCGAGCCATCGAACAGCGGCAGGAGTTCGGGGTCTTCGGCGGCAAGACCGATCATCGCCGCGCGGCCGCTTGCCGGCGCTTCGCCATGACGCCGGATCGCGCGATAGACGAGATCGCGTACCGCGCGGCGATCTTTCGATCCGGCATAGCGCCGGATCTTGAAATAACGCTGGATCAGCGTGTCCGCAGCTGCGCCGCCTTCGCGCGCTGCCGCTACAATCTCGTCGAGAAGCTCAATCGCCGCCTGGAGCCGTGCGGCCGGAAGCATCGGCTAGCGGGTCGGGTAGTTGGGGGCTTCGCGGGTGATCGACACGTCATGGACATGGCTTTCGCGTAGGCCCGCGTTGGTGATCCGGAGAAACTTCGCGCGCTTTTGCAGTTCGGCAATGGTAGCCGCGCCCGTATAGCCCATCGCCGCCTTCACGCCGCCGACGAGCTGGTGGATGACGTCCTTGGCCGGGCCCTTGAACGGCACCTGTCCTTCGATGCCTTCGGGGACCAGTTTCAGCTGCTCGGTCACGTCCTGCTGGAAATAGCGGTCGGCCGATCCCCGCGCCATCGCGCCGACCGAACCCATGCCGCGATAGCTTTTGTAGCTCCGACCCTGATAGAGGAACGTCTCGCCCGGCGCTTCGGCGGTCCCTGCGAGCAGCGAACCAACCATCACCGTCGATGCGCCAGCCGCAATCGCCTTGGCGATGTCCCCCGAGGTGCGCAGACCGCCATCGGCAATTACCGGAATATCCGCCTCGGCCGCTGCTTCGGCTGCTTCCATGACAGCGGTTAACTGGGGAACGCCGACACCGGCCACGACCCGCGTCGTGCAGATCGAACCGGGGCCGATACCGATCTTCACGCCATCCGCGCCCGAACCGATCAGCGCCTTTGTACCTTCCAGGGTGGCGACGTTGCCGGCAACGACCTGAACCGAATTGGAAAGCTTCTTCACCCGCTCTACGGCTTCGCCAACCGCCTTGTTATGGCCGTGCGCCGTATCGATAACGATGAGGTCGCATTCCGCATCAATCAGCGCCTCAGTGCGCTCGAAGCCCTTGTCGCCGATCGTGGTTGCCCCGGCGACGCGCAGGCGGGCCGAAGCGTCCTTGGTCGCATGCGGATAGGTGACGGCTTTTTCGATGTCCTTGACCGTAACGAGGCCGACGCAGCGATAGTCGTTGTCGACGACGAGCAGCTTCTCGATCCGCCGCTGGTGGAGCAGCTTGCGCGCTTCTTCCTGCGTTACGCCTTCGCTGGCTGTGGCGAGATTGTCCTTGGTCATCAGCTCGGAAACCGGCTGCTTCGGATTATCGGCGAACCGGACGTCGCGATTGGTGAGGATGCCGACAAGTTTGCCGCTTTCCTCGGTAATCGGGATGCCCGAAATCTTGTGATGCGCCATCAGCTCCAGTGCGTCTTTGAGCTTCTGATGCGGCCCCATGGTGATCGGGTTGACGACCATACCGGATTCGAAGCGCTTCACGGCGCGCACCGCGCTTGCCTGCTCTTCGACCGAAAGATTGCGATGGAGCACGCCGATGCCGCCGAGCTGCGCCATCACGATCGCCATATCGGCTTCGGTGACGGTATCCATGGCGGCCGACAGGATCGGGATATTGAGGCCGATTTCGCGGGTCACACGCGTCGTGGTATCGGCCTGGCTCGGTAGTATATCGGATTCGCCAGGGCGCAGCAGGACATCGTCAAAGGTCAGTCCTTCGGTGATCTCCATGGCCGCGCTATCCTCCTCCAGAATCGGTGTGGCGCGTCTATAGGGATGAAGTGCGCGCGTTGCTAGCGCTGAGGCGCCCGATACCGTGCAGGATCGGCAAAAGCCCGGCCCAGCGCGATATGCAACCAGACATCCTCGATCGCGCCGCCCAGTTCCAGCCCGTCGGCCTCATCCTCGGGCACGTGATAGCGGCCCGAAAGAAAACCCATCAGCAATTCGGGATCGGTGAACGATCCGCCGACCATCACGGCGGGAATCCCGCGTTCGAAGAAAACCCAGCCATCATGCCGCTCGACGAACGCGTTGACGTCCAGGCCCGTGTATATTTCGCGTCCGGTTTCGCGCGCGACGCTGTCGATCAGATCGTCGAGCGGAGTCAGTCCGCGGCCGATAATTCCCACCGGCGCACCGCGGGGCGCGATGGCGATGGTGTCGAGATTGAACACCGCCACGATATCCTCGAGCGGCAGCGGCGGGTGATCGGCAAATTCCTGCGCGCCAAGCAGGCCGAGCTCTTCGGCGGTCGTCGTCACAAGCAGGATATCGCGCACGGGTTGCGGGCCTGCGGCGAGCGCGCGCGCAACCTCGATGACCGCGGCCGTACCGCTGGCATTGTCGACGGCACCGTTGCAGATCCTGTCTTCGCGGCCTTCGGGACGGCAGAAGCCGAAATGATCGTGATGCGCCGTGAACAGCACGGCCTCGCCGGTATTGCCGCTACCCGGCAGACGCCCGACAATATTGAACCCGTCGAAGCGATCGATGACGGTGTTCACCGAGATGGTAAGCGGAAGATCGAGCCGGTACGGCGCGAACTCCCTTCTCGCGGCCGTAGCGATCAGTCCGGCATAGCTTTGCCCGACGCCTGCCAGCATCGCATCGGCCGTTTCGGCGGACATCAGCCCCTCAACCGGCGCAAGAAGACGGGATGCGAGATAGGTCTGCCGGAACAGCATGCCGGCGCGCGCGGCTTCCCAAGGCAGTTCGGGATCGACGATGCCGATCACGGCGTGTGCGCCGCGCTCCCGGAAGCTGACGATGCGGCTGCGAAAGGAGGGGCCATCGCCCATGCCTTCGGGCCAGCCCGCGAGGAACAGTATAACGGCACCGTCGAACCGCATATCGGCGAAGCTGTCTTCTTCATCCTGGCCGGTATCGAGACCGTAGCCGGCGAAAATTACCGGGGCGCCCGTCACCGCCATAGCCTCTTCATTGCCAAGCAGGAGCGGCTGGGTAGCGTCGGTTTCCGTCGAACTGGCACCGTCCCAATTGAGGCGCGCCCATCCTTCTCGCCGTTCGACGAGCGCCACGGGCTGGAAATAATTGCCGTCATAGCCGGGCAGCAGCCCGGCCTGCGCCATCTGCTCGGCGATATATTGGGTCGCCATCGCTTCCCCGGGCGTACCGGGTTGACGGCCCTGGAATTCGTCGCTGGCAAGCGTTTCGATATGAGCGCGCAATTCCGCCTCGGTCGGGAGCGCCTGGGCGTGAAGCGGAACGACAAGGAGAAGCGCCGCGCAGGCAGCCAGGAGACGAGCGATCATGCGCCGTGCATGGCAGCGCACCGCGCTTGCCGCAAGCGTCAGGCATACGGGCTTTCGACGAACGGCAGACGGATTCCCATCGGTTGCACTCCACACGGGCCGGCCAATAAAGCTTGGCAGCGCAGCGCCGATCGGGCCATAAGGTTACCGTTCACCGCGTCTGGGGAGAAGCGACCATGCAAGGCCTGTTTTCGGCAATCGGATTTCTCGCGCTGCTGGCGATCATCTTCGTCTTCATGTCGATCAAGATCGTCCGTCAGGGCTATAACTATACGATCGAATATTTCGGTCGCTACACGCGCACGGCGGAGCCGGGCCTGCAGATCATCGTACCCTTTTTCTACCGTGTCGGCCGCAAGGTGAACATGATGGAGCAGGTGCTCGACATTCCGGGCCAGGAAATCATCACCAAGGACAATGCGATGATCTCGACCGACGGTGTCGTGTTCTTCCAAGTTCTGGACGCCGCCAAGGCCGCCTATGAAGTGTCGGACCTGTATGTCGCGATCCTCAACCTCGTGACCACCAACCTGCGCACGGTGATGGGCGCGATGGACCTCGACGAGACGCTGTCGAAGCGCGACGAGATCAATGCCCGGCTGCTCGCGGTGGTTGACGATGCGACGACGCCCTGGGGCATCAAGATCACGCGCGTCGAGGTGAAAGACATTCGCCCGCCCACCGATATTGTCGACGCGATGGCGCGGCAGATGAAAGCGGAGCGCGAGAAGCGCGCCTCGATCCTTGAAGCCGAGGGTGCCCGCGCGTCGCAAATCCTCCATGCCGAGGGCCAGAAACAGGGCCAGATCCTGCAGGCCGAGGGCCGCCGCGAGGCCGCGTTCAAGGACGCAGAGGCGCGCGAACGCGAAGCCGAGGCCGAAGCCAAGGCAACGCAGCTGGTGTCCGACGCGATTGCCGGGGGCGATGCCCAGGCGATCAACTACTTCATCGCGCAAGACTATGTGAAAACGATCGAGGCCTTTGCCCGTTCGCCCAATGCCAAAACCATCCTGTTCCCGATCGAGGCGACCCAGCTGATCGGTACACTGGGCGGCATCGGCGAACTCGCGCGCGAAGCATTCGGCACAGACAAGAAGGATTCCGGACAGGCCATTTCCGGCAGCCCGCCCCGGTCGGGATCGTAGGAGAGCACCGCGATGACCATCTTCGGATTCGAAGTCGATACCGAGGCGCTCTGGATCGTCGGCGGTATAGTGCTGCTCTGCGTCGAGATGATGGCACCAGGCATGTATCTGATGTTCCTCGGCGCAGCGGCGCTGCTTACCGGCCTGATCGGCTACGCCCTGCCCCTTTCGTTGCCGATGGAGCTGCTGATCTTCGCGATCAGTTCGGTCGGACTGGTCTATGTCGCCAAGCGCTGGTTCGAGGTCTATCCGATCCTTTCGACCTCGCCGCTACTCAACGCCCGCATCGCGCAGATGATCGGCCAGACGGTCACGGTCGTCCAACCGATCGAGCATGGATCGGGACGGGTAAAGGTCGGCGATACGGTCTGGTCGGCAAGCGGCCCCGACGCCCCCGAAGGCGCGCGGATGAAGATCACCGGCGCGGAGGGCAATTGCCTCGAAGTCGAGCCGCTACCGGCGCTGCCGGAGGAGTGAGGCAAGCCGGGGCTTGTTCCCCGGCCCTGCTAATCCCTGTTGAACAGGCCCTTGGCCATATCCGCGATATCGTCGAGCGGGTTGCCGTCTCCGTCGCGATCGAGAAAGCCCTTCGCCTGCTCGACAAGCCCACCGATACCGCTGCTGTCGCCGCTTCCCTCACCTAGTCCGAGCTGCTGGCTCAGTTGCGGAAGAAGATCCTGCAGGCGATCGAGCGGGAGGCCGGTTTCGGCCGCAGCTTCGGTTGCCGCTTCGTCGGGATCGTCGGTCCCCGTACCCGCGAGCCGGCCGAGAATAGAGTCGGCTCCGGTACGCAATTGATCCGCCGACAGGCCAACCTTGCTGGCAAGGTCGTCGAGATCCAGTCCGCCGCCCGACTGGTTCATCAATCCGTCCAGAATTCCCATGACATGCTCCTGCTGTGATCGGGCCGAACTATGCCATCGGCTCCATGGTCGGTAAATCGATTTCATATCGACGCAGCAAAACTATCCTAACCATCGGGAGTTGGAATCGCCGCCCCCGCGCCCTAGGCATAAAATAGTCGGGGTGGGCACAGTTACGCAGGAGCAACGAGCATGAGCATTTTCAAGGAATTGACCGGCAAGGTTTTCGATCAGGCGGAAACCGTCAACAAAACGGCGACGCCCGATATGAAGGATGCCAACAAGGTCGCGACCGGCCAGGCTATCAGCAAGGACGAACTGAAAACCATGCTTTCCAAGAAGGCGGCGGCGAAGGGCGGCCAGTATAGCTGGGAAACCTCGATCGCGGACCTGATGCGGCTCGTCGATATGGATCCCAGCCTCGACAATCGTAAGGGCCTTGCGAAAGAGCTCGGCTATGACGGCGAGCTCGATGGCAGCGCCGAAATGAACATCTGGCTGCACAGCCAGGTGATGGACAAACTCGCCGCTGGCGGACAGGTCTGACTAACTGAACACAAACAAAATGGGGCGCCGGACATTTCCTCCGGCGTCCCTCTTTTATTGCTCCAGAGAAGCGTTCAGGCGGCGGTCGGCGCCGCTTCGATGACGCCCTGGTCGACATGCTTTTCGAATTCGGCGAAATTCTCGATGAAAAGGCCGACCAGCTTCGCCGCCATTTCGTCATAGTCGGCCGGATTGTCCCAGGTCCCGCGCGGATCGAGGATCGCATCTTCGACGCCCTGCACGGATACCGGCACGTCGAACCCGAAATTGGGATCGGTACGGAATTCCGCGCCGCCAAGGCTGCCGTCAAGCGCTGCGTTGAGCAGCGCGCGGGTGGCCTTGATCGGCATACGATGACCCACGCCATATTTGCCGCCGGTCCAACCGGTGTTGACCAGCCAGCATTTGACGCCGCCCTTGGCGATCCGTTCTTTCAGCAGGTTCCCGTAAACGCTGGGATGACGCGGCATGAACGGCGCGCCGAAACAGGTTGAGAAGGTCGCTTCGGGCTCGGTCACGCCGATTTCCGTGCCGGCGACCTTGGCCGTGTAACCCGAAAGGAAGTGATACATCGCCTGTTCGGGGGTCAGCCGCGCAATCGGCGGCAAAACGCCGAAAGCGTCGGCGGTCAGCATGATGACATTGTGCGGGACCGGCCCGAGATTTTCCTCCGACGAATTCGGGATGAAGTCGATCGGATAGGCCCCGCGGCTGTTTTCGGCGAGGCTGGCATCGTCGAAATCGAGTTCGCGCGTCTCGAGGTCCATCACGACATTTTCAAGCACTGTCCCGAAACGCCGCGTGGTCGCGTAGATTTCAGGCTCCGCCTCTTCGGAAAGCCGGATCATCTTGGCATAACAGCCGCCTTCGAAGTTGAAGACGGCGGTGTCCGACCAGCCATGCTCGTCGTCGCCGATCAGCGTGCGGCTCGCATCGGCCGAAAGCGTCGTCTTGCCGGTGCCGGAAAGCCCGAAAAAAATCGCCGTATCGCCATCGGAACCGATATTGGCCGAACAATGCATCGGCATGATGCCCTCGGCGGGCAGCTTGTAGTTGAGGATGCCGAAGACGGATTTTTTCATCTCTCCGGCATAGGCTGTGCCACCGATCAGGATCAGCTTTTCCGAAAGATTGACGGCGACTACCGTTCCGCTGCGTGTACCGTGACGTTCAGGGTCGGCCTGGAAGGTCGGCAGGTCGATAATCGTAAACTCGGGCTCGAAACCGGCAAGCTCATGCTCTTCGGGGCGACAAAGCAGTGTCCGGATGAACAGATTGTGCCAGGCGAGTTCGTTGATCACGCGCACACGGACCCGGTGTTCGGGCTGCGAACCGCCATACAGATCCTGAACGAACAGCGTGTCTTTCGTCGCCACTTCCTTGAGGAAATCCTCTTTCAGCGCCGTGAAATGCTCCGGAGTCATCGGGACGTTGACCTTGCCCCACCAGACGGTGTCCTGGGTCTCCTCGTCACGCACGATGAATTTGTCTTTCGCCGAACGGCCAGTGTGCTTGCCGGTTTCCACGACCAGCGGGCCGTCCTTGGCGAGATGGCCCTCATTGCGCTGTAGCGAGGTTTCGACCAGCGGCGCGGTCGACAGATTCCAGTGAAGGTCTGCGCCGCCTGTTTCGATACCCTGACTGGCAAGATCGAAGGCGGGACTGTTGTTCGACAAAAGACGTCTCCTAAGACTCCGGGAAAGATGCGGCTGCATCGCCGTGCGCCTGCATCACTCGCGATTGCCCTAAGCAGGTGACGGCGCAAAAATCAACGCATCGAAGGCAAATTTCAGGTAAACCCCGCCCATTGCCGGACGATGCGGGGACGGCTAGTCAGGCGCCGGGATTTCTAAGGATATGATAACCGAATGACCGCCACGATCGCGCTCGTCGATGACGATAAAAATATTCTTACGTCGGTGTCGATTGCGATCCAGTCCGAAGGCTTCGCGACGCGTATCTATTCGGACGGAGAAACGGCACTGAAGGCGCTGATCGAAAATCCGCCCGATCTTGCCGTTCTCGACATCAAGATGCCGCGTATGGACGGGATGGAGCTGCTGCGGCGACTGCGCGAGAAGAGCGCGATCCCGGTGATTTTTCTGACCTCGAAAGACGATGAGCTGGACGAAGCATTGGGCCTCGCCATGGGCGCCGACGATTATATCTCGAAACCCTTTTCGCAGCGGCTGCTGATCGCGCGGATCAAGGCGATCCTTCGGCGTACCGAGCTTTCGTCGAACAGCGAGAGCAGCGAAGAGGCGGAGGGCGAATTGCCCGAGCGCATCGTGCGCGGGCGGCTCGACATGGATCCGGCCCGGCACCGCGTTACCTGGAGCGGGGATAATGTCACGTTGACGGTCACCGAATTCATGATCCTCGAATCGCTTGCCCAGCGCCCCGGCATCGTGAAATCGCGCGATCAGCTGATGGATGCGGCTTACACCGACGACGTCTATGTCGACGACCGTACGATCGACAGCCATATCAAGCGGCTGCGGCGCAAGTTCCGGCAAGTCGACGGCGATTTCAACGCGATCGAGACGCTGTACGGGGTCGGCTACCGTTTCGCCGAAGAGTAGATGTCGGTACGCGACGATCTTGCCCTGAAATGGTCGGCGCGCTGGTCGCTCACCAGCCGCATCCTCGCCGTCAACATCATCGCTCTCGGATTGCTCGCTGGCAGTTTTTTCTGGCTCGACAGCTACCGGGTACGGTTGCTTGACGAACGCGCGCGGCAGACCGAGACACAGGCCCATATCATCGGCACCGTAATGAGCCGCGCGGATGACACCGAACGAGCGGAACTGGCCGTGCGCATGGGCAACCGCAGCGGCAATCGCATCCGCATCTATGGCGCGAATGGCGCGCTGATGCTCGACAGCTGGGCGCTTGCCGATCCAACCTATACCAATCGCGATCCGGCCACCGAACCCTGGCGGCGGCACGTAGCCCGCGCGATGGACGCGGGGATCGAGGGCTTGGTCGGCGCGGACGAACTCCCTCCCTTTCGCGAACCCGAGAACGATCGCCGGAGCGCCTGGCCGGTTGCCCAGGCCGCTGCACTCGGCGTGCCGGGCGTGGTGGCGGTCGGGCTTGCGCCAGACAGGACCCCGATGGTCTCCGCCGCCGTGCCGCTCGGCAATATTCCCGAGGGCGTCCTGCTCCTCACCGGCAATGCGCGCGATATTCGCGGCGATGTCCGCGACGAGCGGCTACGGCTTGGTATTATCGTGCTGGCCGCCGCGATCATTTCGATCCTGCTTTCGCTGTTCATGGCACGGACAATCGTACGGCCCTTGCGCCGCCTTTCGATTGCTGCCCAACGCGTACGGCTTGGCCGCGCGCGCGAGGTCGACGTCCCCCGCCTGCCCTCGCGCCGCGATGAAATCGGTATGCTCGCCCGCGCGCTTTCCGACATGAGCCAGGCGCTGCGCAAGCGGATCGATGCGACCGAAGCCTTTGCCGCCGATGTCGCGCACGAGCTCAAAAACCCGCTCGCCTCGTTGAGGTCCGCCGTCGATTCGCTGGAACGCATCGACGATCCGGCGCTGCAGAAGCAGTTGCTTGACGTTGTGAAGGACGATGTCCGGAGGCTCGACCGACTCGTTACCGAGATTTCGGACGCTTCCCGGATCGATGCCGAGCTGTCGCGGTCAAACTTCGAGCCCGTCGATATGGGCGAAGTGATCGGTTCGATTGTCGCCTCGCGCGACCAGCGCGGGCTCAACCGCAATGTTCGCATCGCCTTTGGCCGTCCGCGCAAGGGTAGCGCGCAGGTGATGGGCGACGCTTCGCAGCTCGCCCGCGTGCTTGAAAACCTGCTCGACAATGCGGTCTCTTTCTCGCCCGGGGACGGGACGGTCCGGATTACCGCGACCAACGATGGCGAGCATGTCCTGATCAAGGTCGAGGACGAGGGCCCCGGCGTCCCCGAGGATGTGCGCGAGGAAATCTTCCGCCGGTTTCACAGCCTGCGGCCGGAGAGCGAAGGTTTCGGCAATCATTCGGGGCTCGGCCTCGCCATCGCGAAAGCGATTATCGAGGGCCATGACGGGACGATTACCGTCGAGGACCGGCATGACTCGGCAAGCGGCGCGCGATTCATTATCAAGCTGCCGATGGCCCAGGCATGACCGAGAAACCATGACCGAAGAATCCAATTCTGACCGGCGTATCCTCCTCGTTACGGGGCTTTCGGGGGCTGGAAAGTCAACGGCGCTGCACACTTTCGAGGATATGGGCTGGGAAACGGTCGATAATCTGCCGCTCAGCCTGTTCGAGAATTTCCTGAAAACGCCCTCCTTCGTGCCGGGAACCGACGAGCGCTCGCTCGCCGTCGGCATCGACAGCCGGACGCGCGGTTTCGACGCCAGCGCGATCGTCGAACGGCTCAAGGAATTCGCGGGAACCCATGATTTCCAGATCGAGACGCTGTTCCTCGATTGCGGCGGTACCGTGCTCGAACAGCGTTTTTCCGAAACGCGGCGGCGACACCCGCTCGCGCTCGACCGGCCCGCGGCGCACGGCATAGCCCTCGAACGCGAACTGCTGCTACCGCTCAGGCGCTGGGCGGCCCATGTTATCGACACGACAGACAGTTCGGCGAACGACCTCCAGCAGGAATTGCGCGCTCGCTTCGGATCGGGCGGAACCGAAGAAACCACGGTTACGGTTGCGTCTTTCGGTTTTGCGCGCGGGATCTTGCGCAACGCCGATCTGGTTTTCGACATGCGGTTCCTCCGCAACCCGCATTGGGACGCGGATTTGCGTCCGAAAACCGGGCTGGAGGAGGATGTCGCGGCCTTTATCGCCCAGGACGAAGCCTATGAGGATGCGGCGACCCGTATCGAGGAACTGCTGCTGCTGCTGCTGCCGCGCTACAGGGCCGAAGGAAAAGCCTATGTCACGATAGCCTTCGGGTGTACGGGCGGTCGTCATAGGTCGGTACATGTCGCCGAACGCATAGCGGAACGGTTGCGTGGGGCGGGATTTTCCCCCACGGTTGCCCATCGCGATTTGGCCTTTCCGTCGCTCGATTCCGTGGAGCGCGCGCCGGGGAAACGGAAATGAAACCGCAGGTGAGTGAATGATCGGGTTGGTTCTGGTGACGCATGGCAATCTTGCGCGCGAGTTCGTCACAGCGATGGAACATGTTGTCGGGGTGCAGGAGCAGATCGAGGCGATCAGCATCGGCCCGGAAGACGATATGGAGCAACGGCGCGGCGAGATCGCGGAGGCTGTGAAGAAGGTGGAAAGCGGCAAGGGCGTGATCGTCCTCACCGATCTTTTCGGGGGCACGCCGTCCAATCTTTCGATTTCTCTCATGAAACCCGACAAGGTCGAGGTGATAGCGGGCATGAACTTGCCGATGCTGATTCGCCTGGCGGGTGCGCGGCAATCGATGAACGTGGGCGATGCCGTCGCCGCGGCGCGCGAGGCGGGGCAGAAATATATCTCCGTCGCCTCGGAGATATTGGGACAGGCGGCTTGAGCAGGGTCGAGCGCACGGTCACCATCATCAATCAGCGTGGCCTTCATGCCCGCGCGAGCAGCAAATTTGTGACGCTGGTGAGCGAACTCGACACCGAGGTCGAGGTGAGCCGCGAAGGCAATGCCGTGGCCGGCTCCTCGATCCTGGATCTGATGATGCTCGGCGCGGCGATGGGCGATTGCATCACCATCAGTGCCGAGGGCGATGGCGCGCAGGAAGCCGTGGAGAAACTGGCAGCGCTGGTCGAGTCCAAATTCGGGGAGGATTGACCCCTGCCCCGCGAGATCACGGCGTTCTCCAACCCGCTCATCAAGCGCGCGCGGAGCCTGCGCGACAAGAAACATAGGCGCCGCGAAGGGCTGTTCCTCGCCGAAGGGCTGCGCATATTGAGCGAAGCCCGGGAATCGGGGCGACTCCCCACGGAAATCTTCTTCGCGGAAGATTCAGAAAATCACCCGCGCGCAAAAGCGCTGATCGAAGCCACGGAAAAATCCGGCGGCGAGGCGATCCGCACGACCCGCGCAATCCTGACCAAGCTTTCGGGCAAGGACAATCCGCAAGCCGTGGTCGGCATCTACCCCGAATTCGATCTTTCGCTTGAAACGCTGAACCGGGATAGCGCGCCGATCTGGCTGGTCGCGCAAGCGCTGCGCGATCCCGGAAATCTCGGCACGATGCTGCGAACCGGAGATGCCGTCGGCGCGGGCGGCTTGATTCTTGTGGACGATTGCGCCGATCCTTTTTCGGTGGAAGCCGTGCGCGCCTCGATGGGCGCGCTGTTCACGCTCGGCATTGCGGCGGCACCATGGCCCGAATTTCTTGCCTGGCTCCGCGCCGGCAAAGGCCAGCTTGTCGGCACGAGCCTCGACACCGATCTCGACTATCAGGAACCGCGCTACGAAAAGCCCGCTTTCTTATTGGTCGGCAATGAATCGGCAGGGCTTCCCGCCGACTATGCCGCGACGTGCGATCTCCTCGTCAAAATGCCGATGATGGGCAAGGCCGATAGCCTCAACGCCGCGGTCGCGACTGCCGTTATGGCCTATGAGGTGTTAAACCAGTTTCGCCGATGAGTAAGGTCAAGAAACGCCTCGTCCTCTATATGAGCGGCTTCGATCCACGCGGCGTGCGCTTCTATCACCAGCTCTACCGCGCCGATGCGGCGAAACAGGCCCAAGTTTCGGGGTACCGGATGAACGTCGGCAAGCGCCAGCGGATCGACGACCACCTGATCCGCTGGGACGTGCGCTATGAGGACGCGGAAGGCGCCGTCGAAACCGAATATCTGTATTGCGAATGGGACGATATCGTCCGCCATTTCTGGCTGAAATCGCCGGTCCAGCTCGCCTGGTACACCTTGACGGCCTCCTGGCGGGCGTTGCGGACGGGCGTGTTCGCCAACACGTTCCGCTGGAGCTGGCCGGCGGGCGTGACGGCGACGATGCCGGCGATCGTGATCTTGGTGCTGCTACTGACGGCGACGGCCTTGGGCGTTGCCGGATATGCGCTTTGGGGTTGGCCCGGCGCCGTGGCGGGCTCGGTCCTGGGGCTTGCCGGTCTCTGGCTCGCCTATCGGCTTGAGCAAAAATTCAACCTGACATGGGTTGGCCGTATTCTGAGTTTTCACGAGCGCGAGGAGCAGAGCCGGACCGGAATGCTCGACAAACGCCGCGATGCCTTCGGCGCGCTGCTTCGCGAGCGGATCGGCAAGGGCGGGATCGAAGAAATCCTCGTCGCCGGGCATAGCTATGGGGCGGTACTGGCCATTGCCGTCGTCGCCCGGGCGCTCGACGCGCTCGGGCCCGAAGCCCCGCGCCTGTCGCTGCTGACCATGGGCCAGACCATCATGTGGCTTGCCTGGCTGCCGCATGCGACGGCGATGCGCGCGGAGATCGCGGACGTCGCGGAACGTGATGCCATCGACTGGATCGACATATCCGCGCCGCCCGACGGCGCCTGCTTTGCACTGGTCGATCCCTATACGGCGATCGGAGATCGCAATCCGGATCGCAAAAACCCCAAGTTGCTCAACGCCAAGTTTCACGAAATCATGCCGGAAAAGGAATTCGCCAAAGGCTCGCGCAACTGGATGCGGCTCCACTTCCAATACATCATGGCGACCGCCCGCCGCGCTGAATATGATTATTTCGCGATCACCGCCGGGCCGCAAACGCTGGGCGGACGCTTTGCCGAACGCCCCTCGGTGCGCGACTTTACACGGCTGCGGCGCGGGAAGATGAAGGCCGTGCGATGACCGGCCATATCCCTCCGAAACCCGAGGCGCAGCCGAAAAAGCTCAACCCGCTGGCGCGCTTCTTCAAGAGCCTGCACTCCTCGACCGCGCCACTCTACGCCAACAGCTATTCGATGAAGCTCGGCGAGGTGAAGCTGCCGCTGCGCACCATGTATTTTGTCAACCAGCCCGACCTCGTCCAGAAAATCCTGCTTGGCGATGTCGATCGCTATCCCAAGTCGGACCTGATGGCGACGATGCTGGAATTGCTGCTCGGTGAGAGCATTTTCGTGTCGAATGGCGAACTGTGGAAGCAGCAGCGCCGGATGATGGACCCGGCCTTCGAAGCGACGCGGATCAAGGCGATTTTCCCGCTGATGAAAGAGGCCGTCGACGCGATGGCGGCCCGCTTCGATGACGGTGCGGCCGGCCCCGACACGGCGATCGACCTGGAGATGACCCACGTCACCGCCGACGTGATTTTCCGCACCATCTATTCGCGCTCCTTCACCCGCGAGGAAGCCGAGATCATTTTCGAGAATTTCGAGAATTTCCAGCGGCTCGCCTGGCTTCACGGCGTTTGGTCGCTGGCCGGGGTTCCGCACTGGCTCTCGGTCGGCAAGCACCGGGCGAAACGCTATGCGGCCACGATCCGCGAGCTGCTCCACAAGCCGGTGCGCGAGCGCATGGCGGCGATGGCGCGCGGTGCGGACGTGCCCGAGCGCGATATGCTGGCGAGCTTTATTGCCGCCGAAGACCCGGAAACCGGCAAGCGCTTCAACGACCGCGAGCTGGTCGACCAGGTCGGCATCATGTTCCTTGCCGGGCACGAAACCTCGGCCTCGGCGCTGGGATGGGCGCTCTACCTGATCGCGCAGGTGCCCGACGTACAGCGCCGCCTGCAGGAAGAAGCCGACGCCGCTTTTTCCGATGGCGATCTGAGTTTCGAGAAGATGCGCCGCCTGCCCTTCACCCGCGATGTTTTCCGCGAAGCCCTGCGCCTTTATCCGCCGGTAGCCTTCGTGCCGCGCGACGCAACCGAGGACGAAGAGATGCGCGGCAAGCATATCCTGCCCGGATCGATCCTGTTCGTTTCGCCCTGGCTGATGCACCGCCATACCGACCATTGGGAGAATCCCGACATGTTCGATCCGGATCGTTTCTCCCGCGCCGAAACCAAGGCGTCCGAACAGAAAGCCTATCTGCCCTTCTCGAAAGGCCCGCGCGTCTGCCTTGGAGCGGCGTTCGCATTGCAGGAGGCCGTGATCGTGCTGGCCACGATAATGCGCGATTGGACGGTGTCTCCTGTCGAAGGCCATGTGCCGAAACCCGTAGCGAGGCTGACCTTGCGTTCGGAAAATGGTATCAGGCTGAACATGGAACGGCGGAGAGGAAGCTGATCATGCGATATGCGGCGATGGCCCTGATGCTCGCGCTGGCGGCCTGCGCGACGACGCAGGCAGGCGGAGAGCCGCTCTACGACGATGGAATATACGGATGAGGGTGGTGGCGGCCTTGCTCGCCTGCGCCGCGCTGGTGGGGGCGTGCGACGAGGTATCCGAAACCAGCATCACCGATTCGCCGAGCATTATCACCGAGGAAGAGGCACAGCGGGCCGAACAGCAGCCGATCTTCCGCGCCGTCGGGGAGGAACCGGGCTGGTCGGTGAATATCTATCGCGACGTGATCGCCTATCAGGCCGATTATGGCGAACGGACCGTGACTGTGGCGACGCCCGAGGTCACGGAATTTGGCGGCGGGCGACGATATGAGACGCAGGCGCTCACCGTCGAGATCCTCGAGGAACCGTGCAACGATGCGATGAGCGGGGCCTATTATCCGGCAACGGTCACGGTCACGGTCACCGAAAACGGGCGTCCGCTGGTGCAGGGCTGCGGCGGTCCGCCCTAGGCGCTATTCGGCGGCTTCCTCGCCGTCATTGTCGGCGTCCGGCGCGGGCAACGTATCGGTGCTGGTCTGCCGCGTTACCGCTTCTACCATCGGCACTTCGTCGAGTTCGTTCTTGCCGGTCTCGATATTGAGCTCCTGGAATTTGCGCGCCGTCGACATGACGTTGCGATCGAAGCTGCCGACGAATTTGTTGTAATTGTTGACCGCCGAAGTCAGCCCGCTGCCGACGGTTTTCAAATGCCCGGCCGCCACGGCCAGCCTGTCATACATGTCCTTGCCGAGCTGGCCGATCTGCTTGGCTTCGCGCGCCAGCCCTTCCTGCCGCCATACCGCCGAAACCGTGCGGGCAATCGCGATCAGATTGGTCGGGGTGGCCAGCAGCACCCGCTTTTCGAAGGCATGATCCCAGAGCGTGGAATCATGCTCCAGCGCGGCGGTCAGGAAATGTTCGCCGGGCACGAACATGATGACATAGTCCGGGGCATCCTCGAACTGGTCCCAATAGGCCTTGCGGGAAAGCCCATCGATATGGGTTTTCATCGACAGGCAGTGACGCGCCAGCGCTACCGCCCGGCCCTCGTCATCATCGGCGTTGAACGCGTCCTGATAGTCGTTGAGCGACACTTTAGCGTCGACCACGAGCGACCGTCCGCCGGGCACCGTTATGATCGCGTCCGGGCGCATTCGGCCTTCTGCGGCGTCGATGCTGACCTCGGTCTGGAAATCGGTGTGTTCGGCAAGCCCGCAGCTTTCGAGAACGTTTTTCAGCTGCTGCTCACCCCAGCGGCCGCGCGCCTTGGGCGCGTTACGCAGCGAATTGACGAGTCGTGCCGCCTCGCTCTGCACGCGCTCCTGCCCGGCGCGCATCTGGTCGATCAGGCCGGTCAAGGTGCCATAGGCCTCGGTCCGGTCCTTCTCGACCTTGCCGACCTGCTCTTCATAGGCTTTCAGGCGCTCACCGACTGGCTTCATCAGCTGTTTGAGGCGTTCGGCATTCATTTCGCCGGCCTGGTTGAAGCGTTCGTCGGCGCGTTCGAGAAACGCCTTTTGCGCCTCGCCGAGCAGCTTCGTGCCGACTTCGCTAAACTGCGCGGCCAGCGCTTCCTTGGCCTCCAGCAGCTGGGCGATCTGTTTTTCATGGTTCTTCGCATCGGCCTTGAGCGCCGCGAGCTCCTGCTGCGCCGCATCCCGCTCGTCGCGGACGCCGTCGAGCGCCGTCCGCAGGTCCGTCGCCGTCGCCGCGCCTTCCTCACGCAGCCGCGTATTTTCCTCGCGCAGCGGTGCGATCGACCGGCCATTGGCCCACCAGCCAAGCCCCGCGCCAATGATGATCGCAGCCAATACCGAAAGGATGACGAAAACGGGGTCCATGAGCCTTCTTACTTCGTGGAACGAAGCATGAACTTAGGCCGCCTCAGGCCCGCATACAAGGCACGCCCCGCGAAACCGTGGATAGCAGTCTGTCGCTACGGCATCGCAAGTCGCAACGAATTGTTGCGGCGCAGGATTGCAACAATCGAATTGTATGGGTTACTTACAAATGGATTCGTTTCTTCTCTCCCCAAAAAAGAACAAGGAAATTCCAGAGGATGCCGACCGATATCGAGATCGCCCGCCAGGCGACGCTAAAGCCTATCGCCGAAGTCGCCGCCAATGCGGGCGTGCCCGATGAGGCGCTCATCCCTTACGGCAAGTACAAAGCCAAGATCGACCGCAGCGCGCTTCCCGAGAGCAGCAGCCAGGGCAAGCTGATCCTCGTCACCGCGATCAACCCGACCCCGGCGGGCGAAGGCAAGACGACGACTTCGGTCGGGCTTTCCGACGCGCTCCACCGGATCGGCAAGAAAACGATGCTGTGCCTGCGCGAACCCTCGCTCGGCCCCTGTTTCGGGATGAAGGGCGGCGGCGCGGGCGGCGGCAAGTCCCAGGTCATGCCGATGGACGAGATCAACCTGCATTTCACCGGCGATTTCCACGCCATCACCAGCGCGCACAACCTGCTCTCGGCGATGATCGACAACTCGATCTACTGGGGCAATCCGCTCGACATCGATGTCCGCCGGATCGTCTGGAAGCGCGTGCTCGACATGAACGATCGCGCGCTGCGCCAGATCGTCGGCTCGCTCGGCGGCGTCGCCAACGGTTTCCCGCGCGAAAGCGGTTTCGACATCACGGTCGCCTCGGAAATCATGGCGATCCTTTGCCTCGCTTCGGACATCGAGGACCTGCAGACGCGGCTCGGCAATATCGTGGTCGGCTACAAGCGCGACCGGACACCGGTTTTCTGCCGCGACATCAAGGCCGACCGGGCGATGACGGTGCTGCTGAAAGACGCGATCCAGCCCAATATGGTCCAGACCCTGGAGAACAACCCCGCCTTCCTGCACGGCGGCCCGTTTGCCAATATCGCCCATGGCTGCAACTCGGTGATCGCCACCACGACGGCGCTCAAGATGGCCGATTATGTCGTTACCGAAGCCGGCTTCGGCGCGGATCTCGGCGCCGAGAAGTTCCTCGACGTGAAATGCCGCATCGCGGGGCTCAAGCCCGACGCGGTGGTGCTCGTTGCCACGGTGCGCGCGCTCAAGATGAACGGCGGCGTCGCCAAGGCCGATCTTACCGAAGAAAATGTCGAGGCGGTTCGCGCCGGCGCGGTGAACCTCAAGCGCCATATCGAAAATCTCCGCAAATTCGGCATCCAGCCCACCGTCGCGATCAACCATTTCTATCTCGATACCGATGCTGAAATCGCCGTGATCCAGGAGATGGCGGCGGAATTCGACACCGATGCCGTGGTCTGCAAGCATTGGGCCGATGGCGGCGCGGGCGCCGAAGAGCTGGCGCGGATCGTGGCCGACAAGGCCGATGCCGGCGCGCCGGACTTCACCCCGCTCTATCCCGACGATATCCCGCTCGCCGACAAGATCGAGACGATTGCCCGGGAGATCTACCGCGCGGCGGAGGTCAACATCCCGCCCGCCATCCGCAAGCAGCTCCAGCAATGGGAAGAGATGGGCCATGGCCATTTCCCGGTCTGCATGGCGAAAACGCAATACAGTTTCTCGACCGACCCGACCAAGCTCGGCGCGCCCGAGGACCATGAAGTCACCGTTCGCGAGGTCCGTCTATCGGCCGGCGCGGGCTTCGTCGTCGCGATCTGCGGCGACATCATGACGATGCCGGGCCTGCCCAAGGTGCCGTCCGCCCAGGCAATCTACCTCGATGAAAATGGACAGATCGAAGGGCTGTTCTAGGTTCGCCAACGAAAGAAAATTGCGCTAACTTCACGAACTTCACACATGGCGTTGCTTGCAAGGCCGTCGCGGCTCCGGCCGTGACGGCCCTTGCCTATCATGCCCCGAACAGGGCCAGAGATTTTCCAACATTGCAAGCGTGGCGTGTCAGGCGGCGGCGAGTTTCCGCGCTTTTTCGAGCTTTTTCAGAACCATATGGCGTTTCAACCGCGAGAGATGGTCGATGAACAAAATGCCTTCGAGATGGTCCATCTCGTGCTGCAGGCAGGTCGCCAGCATCCCTTCGATTCGCTCCTCATGCTTTTCGCCATTCTCGTCGAGCCAGCGCGCGCCGATCGCATCGGGCCGCTCCACCTCGGCGAACTGGTCGGGCACCGACAGGCACCCTTCCTCATAGCTGCGCAGATTTTCGGCCGGATCGAAAATCTCGGGATTGATGAAGACGCGGGGATCGCGGATCGGCTCATGATCATGGTCGCAATGTTCGCCATGCTCGTGATCGTGCCCATGATCGTGTTCGGGCGGTTCCTGCAGATCGATCACCAAAATCCGTTTCGGCACGCCGACCTGGATCGCGGCAAGCCCGATTCCGGGCGCGTCGTACATCGTTTCGAACATATCGGCGATCAGCGCGCGCACCTCGTCATCGACCGCCTCTACGGGGTCGGAAACGATTTTCAGGCGCGGATCGGGTGCTTCAATGATGGGTAGGACGGCCATTGCCGCTAGGTAGGAATTGGGACGATTCAGGTCAAGCGACAGGCCGCCGCGCCCTGAGCGCCTGCGCCAGGGTTCCCTCGTCGAGATAATCGAGCTCGCCGCCGACCGGCAGGCCGTGCGCAAGCTGGGTTATCCGCACCGGATAGGATTCGAGCCGTTCTGCAAGATAATGCGCGGTCGTCTGCCCCTCCAGCGTCGCGTTCATCGCCAGCACGACCTCGTCGATCTCGCCGCCCGAAACCCGCGCGATCAGCGTGTCGACGCCCAGATCCTCGGGCCGCACGCCGTCCAGCGCCGACAAGCGCCCGCCCAGCACATGGAATTTGCCGGGAAAGAGCCGGGAGCGATCCAGTGCCCAGAGGTCCGCCACTTCCTCGACGACGCAGAGCGAACGGAGGTCGCGCTTGGCATCGGTGCAGACGCCGCACGGATTGCTGGTATCGACATTGCCGCAAATCTCGCAGGTCGAGAGCTTCTCGCCGACCGTCTCCAGCGCGCGCAGCAGCGGCACCAGCGCTGTCTCGCGCTTCTTCAGCAGATGCAGCACCGCGCGCCGCGCCGAACGCGGGCCCAATCCGGGCAGGCGCGCCAGCGCCTGGGTCAATTGTTCGATCTCCTGAGAGGCCATGTCCCCATCTATGGGGTTGCGCTTAGGCTTGCCAAGCGGTTCAAGCGCACATCATGCGGATTGTTTTCATGGGAACTCCGGCTTTCGCGGTGCCGGCGCTCGATGCCCTGGTCGAAGCCGGGCACGATATCGCTGCCGTTTACAGCCAGCCTCCGCGTCCCGCGGGCCGGGGCAAGAAGCCGCGCCCCTCCCCCGTCCATCTCCGCGCCGAGGAACTCGGCATCGAGGTGCGAACCCCGGCGAGCCTGAAGGGCGACACCGAGAAAGCGGATTTCGCGGCGCTGGCGAGCGAAGTCGCGGTGGTCGCGGCCTATGGGCTGATCCTCAGCCAGGCGATTCTCGATACGCCGCAGCGCGGTTGCCTCAACATCCACGCCTCGCTCCTGCCGCGCTGGCGCGGCGCGGCGCCGGTGCAACGCGCGATCCTTGCCGGCGATATGCGAACCGGCGTCACGATCATGCAGATGGAACGCGGACTCGATACCGGGCCGATGCTCGCGACCCGGAAAACGTCGATCGATCACAAGACGGCAGGCGAATTGACGCAAGAGCTGGCCTATCTCGGCGCGGCGCTGATCGTCGAGGTGCTGGCCGATCTCAGCGCCTACACGCCCGAGGCGCAGGACGGCGGGCACGCCACCTATGCCGGCAAGCTCGACAAGGCCGAGGCGCGGCTCGATTTTTCCGAACCGGCGGCGATGCTCGAACGGGCGGTTCGCGCGTTCAACCCGGTGCCCGGCGCGTTCTTCGAATTTTCAGGCGAGCGGTTCAAAGTTTTGGCGGCGGAAATCGTGGAGGAAAGCGGCGCGCCGGGCATGGCGATCGACGAGCGCCTGACGATCGCCTGCGGCGAGCGCGCGCTGCGCCCGACCCTGGTCCAGCGTGCCGGCAAATCGGCGATGAACGCCGACGACCTGCTCCGCGGCTTCGCGATACCCGAGGGCACGATCCTGTCGTGACACGCTTCAGGCTGACAATCGAGTATGATGGCAGGCCCTATATGGGATGGCAGCGCCAACCCCATGGCCCCAGCGTGCAGCAGGCGATCGAGGAGGCGGCGCTGGCGATTACCGGCGAAGAGACGCTGGTATACGGTGCCGGACGCACCGATGCGGGCGTCCATGCGTTGGCGATGGCTGCGCATATCGATATCGAGAAGGCGTTTACGCCGTTCCGGCTCGGCGAAGCGCTCAACGCCAAATTGCGGCCAGAGCCGATCGCGATTCTCGATTGCCGGGAGGTGGAGGAAGATTGGCATGCGCGGTTCAGCTGCACCGGCCGCGCCTATCGCTACCGCATCGTCAATCGCCGCGCGCCGCTCGCGCTCGATGCCGGGAAAGCCTGGCGGATTCCGCGCGACCTGGATCACGAAGCGATGCACGAGGCGGCGCAATTGCTCGTCGGCAAGCATGATTTCACGACCTTCCGTTCGGCCCATTGCCAATCGGACAGCCCGGTAAAGACACTCGACCGATTGACGGTGAGCCGCGAGGGCGACGAAGTGCATGTCGAGGCGGAGGCGCGCTCCTTCCTCCATCATCAGGTCCGTTCGATGGTCGGCTGCCTGGCGATGGTCGGCCAGGGGCAATGGACCAGGGACGATCTGGGAGAGGCTCTGGAAGCCGCAGACCGTTCGCGGCTCGGCCTCAACGCCCCGCCCGGCGGCCTCTATTTCGTGGCCGCGAAATATCCCGGCTAGCGACCGAACCCGAACACCCTTCTGAGCGACCGGTCCAGCATCAGCAATTGCCAGATCAGCCGGCCATGCTCCTCGCGCCCGCTCTTGTGCGCGTCCACGATCCGCCGGATTTCGGCATGGCGAAACCAGTCGGTCTCGGCCAGCGCCGAACTGCTCGCGATCCGCTCTGCCTCACCCGCCAGCGGCCCGCGAAACCAGGCGCCGATCGGCGTCACAAAGCCCTGTTTCTTCCGGTAGAGAATGTCCTCGGGCAGATAGCGGCGCATCGCCTTTTTCATCAGCCATTTGCCGACCCCGCCGCGAACGCGTTGCTTGAGCGGAAGGGTCGCGGCGAATTCGACGAGACGATGATCGAGCAAGGGCTCGCGCGCCTCGAGGCTCACCGCCATGCTCATCCGGTCGACCTTGGTCAGGATGTCGCCGGGGAGCCAGATCTTCAGATCGGCATATTGGGCCGCAGCAAGCCCGTCCGCCGCAGGGGCGTTCTCCATGGTCTGCACATAGCGATCCTCGGCGCGATGGCCGGCCAGCGCCGTAACGAACCCGCCGCTAAAAAGACGATGCCGTTGCCCGGGCGTCGTCACGCTGACCGAAGCGGCATAGGCTTCGGCGCCCGACATACCCAAATCCTGCAGCGTCGATTTGGCGCGCAGATATTGCGGCGCCCAATCGAGCTTCGGATAGGCCTTGCCGAGCGTGCCGAAGAGCGGTTTGCGCACGATGCCCGGAACCCAGCGCCGCGCCCGTTCTTCGCTCGCATGGAAGATATGCCGGCGATAGCCCGCGAAAATCTCGTCGGCACCGTCGCCCGATAGCGAAACAGTCACTTTTTCCCGCGCCAGTTCGCAGACCCGGTAGGTGGGAAGCGCGCTGGCATCGGCGAAGGGTTCGTCAAAGGCATGGACGAGCGTGTCTATCAGCGCGAAATCGTCGGCCGCGACAATTCTTTTGCGGTGGTTGGTCGCGAAGCGCGCCGCCACCGCATCGGCATATTCGGTTTCGTCATGATCGGCCTCGTCGAAGCCGATCGAGCAGGTCTCGACCGCCGCCTTGCTCGCTTCGGCCATCATCGCGACGACCGAGGAACTGTCGACGCCGCCCGAGAGGAAGGCGCCGAGCGGTACGTCGGAAACGAGCCGGCTGCGCACCGCCTCGCCCATATGCCCGACAAGTTCCTCTTCGGCGGCCTCGATGCCGCGCTTTTTCGGTTCGAACGCGACGTCCCAATAGGGCCGCGGCTCGGCGAGCGGCATCGCGCGCCGGGTCATCAGTGTATGGCCCGCAGGAAGCTTCTTCACGCCCGCGACGAAACAGGCATCGTCGGGCACATAGCCCAGGGCGAGAAAATCCTCGATCGCCTGTTCGCTGGGGCGCTTGCGGAGCAGCGGATGGGCGAGCAGGCCTTTGAGCTCGGACGCGAAGATCAGGCTGCCGTCGGACACTTCGGCATAATAGAGTGGCTTTACGCCGAGCCGGTCGCGGGCGAGGAACAGCGTCTTCGCGTCGTCGTCATACAGCGCGAAGGCGAACATGCCGTGGAAATGCTCCGCGCAGCGCGGCCCCCATTGCCGCCAGCCATGGAGGATCGCCTCGGTGTCAGAATGGGTCCGGAAGACATGGCCGTGCGCTTCCAGTTCCTGCCGGATCTCGCGGAAATTGTAGATCTCGCCATTATAGGTGACGACGAGCTTCTCGTCGGGCGTCATCATCGGCTGATTGCCGGTCGCGAGATCGATGACCGACAGACGCAGATGGCCAAAGCCGACGCCCTGCGCGGTCCATACGCCCGCGCCGTCCGGCCCGCGATGCGGCATCGCGTCGATCATCGCGCGGACGCGCGCCGGATCGACGGGTTTCGCCGTTTCGAGATGAAAGATGCCCGCTACCCCGCACATGGCGGATCAGTCGGCCAAGCCGGGGGTCCGGTCAACCAGTTGTTCGATACCTCCGGCATCGGCCAGGAAAGCGTCAATCGCCGCGCGCGCGCCATCGCCCTCGGCCGAGATCACGATGCCGATCGCACGCCGGTCTCCGCCAAGCAGTCGTGCCCGCATCGTTTCAAGCTTGGCACGGTTATCGCTGCCGGTGATCGCCCCGCCGACGATGGCATATTGCGCGACCTCGCGGACGACCGGCCCGGGCGCGGTGATCCGATAGGCGCGGCCCGAGGGCACGGCACGGCTATCCGATACCCAGGACCATTCGGTTTCGGGCGGCAGGCCGCCCTGCCCGAAGCCGACAAGCTCGCGTCCGTCGCGCTGGTCGGCGAAAAAGGCGATGGCGAGATCGACGGTGCCGCCATTCGCGTTGGCAAAGCGAGCGGCCGCGATCCGGTCGGCCCCGGCATAGCGGGCCTGCCACGGATAGCGCATGGCCGTATCGCTGCGGTTCCACCCTTCGACAGCCGGCATCGCCAGCGCCGGAACGTCGGCTCGCCCTGCCGCCGAAGTGGCCGTCATCCAGAGCGGCGGCAGGACGGCGAGCGTAGCGGCGAGCACCGCGACAACCGCGCGATTCTGCGCCTTGCCGCTATACCAGCCCCGCGCCGCCGCCGGATCGAAGGCGCGGTCTTCGGGGCTACGGTCGAAGAAGCGCCAGCTCAGCGCGAGCACCAGCGCGATGACCAGCGCGAAGAAGAACCAGCCATAAACGACATGATCGAAGCTCTCGGCGAATGCGATTCCCGAACCCTCGGCGATATAGATCGTCCCGAAGGCCCGCACGCCATTGGCGACAATCGGTACGACGATACAGGCCGTAAGAAAGGCGATCCGCCGCGTCCATGACCGGAAGCAGAGATTGGCGGCCAGGGTGCCCAGCGCGATCATCGCGATCAGGAACTTGATTCCCGAACAGGCTTCGGCGACCTCGAAATAGCCGGCAGGCGTGGTGATGAAGACGCCCTCGATATGCGCGGGCACGCCGGAAAGGCCGAGCAAAACCATCGAGAGCTCGGCCGTCACCCGTTGCAGGGCGGGGACGAACTGTTCGCCGAACGGCACGAGGAAGAAAGCGTAGAGGAGCGGGAAGAGCAATCCGCGCGCGACCGACAGGCCGAGAAAGGCAATTACGCCGCCCTGGAGCATCAGGACGAGGGCAAGCTGCCGCCCGAAAGATACGCTCGCCGCATCGCCGAGCAGCCAGGCGACGCCGCCCGCGCCGACGATCCCGAGACCCCAGAACGAGCTCGCGGGCGTTAGCAGCACCAACTCGCGCCGCCGCTGCCACACCAGCCAGCTCAGTATCGGGGGAATGATCAGGCAGTGGCTGAAGGTCGAGCTGGTCCACCAGATCGTCGCCATGGCACTGGCATCGGTATGAAACAGCAGGATCAGAAACAGCGAATAGCCGGAGAGCATGGCAAGCGGCGCGCGCCATGGTACCGGAATGCCCGTCCCGGCGCCCCGCTCGATTGTCTGATGGGCGGTCACGCCGCGGCTTCGCCGGGTTGCGGGACCACCATCTCGGCGAGCGGGGCCAGTGCCGAATCCCAGCTATAGCGCGTCAGCATCCGTTGCCGGGCGGCCTGCCCGATCACATTGGCCATCGCCCGATTGTCGAGCAGGTCGACGATCATATGCGCTCCCGAGCCGGGGGTATCGCTGACGAGGATGTGATGGCCGGGTTCGGCGTCGATACCTTCGAACGCATCCGACGAGGCGACGACCGGGCGGGCCATCGCCATCGCTTCGAGTATCTTGTTCTGTATGCCGCGCGCGACCCTGAGCGGCGCGACGACGACATCGGCCGCGTGAAGCCAGCTTCGGATATCGTCGACTTCGCCGGTCACCGTGATGTTGCGGCGCTTTGCGAGACGGCGAACTTCGGGTGGCGGGTTACGGCCGACGACGGCGAAATGCGCGTCCGGTCGCATGTCGCGCACGGCGGGAAACACATCGTCGGCAAAGGCCATCGCGCCGTCGATATTGGGCCGGTAATCCATCTGGCCGGTAAAGACGAGCAGCGGATTGCCGGGCTTCTCAATGATCGGGAAATTGCCGTCGGGCTCGAAATAGTCGCAATCGATGCCGTTTTCGAGCACCCGGACGCGCGGCGAGCGGAATCCCGTTTTGGCCCCAAACACTTCCGCCTCGGCTTCGCTCACGAACAGGCTGTAATCCGCCCGCTCGGCCACCGCGCGTTCGAAAGCCGCCAATTTCTTGGCTTCGCGCCGATAGACGAACTGCATGACCGGCGAAGAGGTTCTCAGCGCATAGTTGGCGAACTTCTCCGAATCCACGTCGACGAAATCCATGACGAAACGTATGCCGGGCGGGAGATTCGGCACGAACTGCGCCATCTGGCTGGAAAAGGCGAAAACTGTCGTAATGCGTTTGGCGCCGAGCGTTTCGGCAACGAACCGCCGGATGCCCGCGCTGTCGAACATCGGCAGGGACATTGGTTTGTCGGCAAACACCGCCTTGGTCGCACCGACCGGAAGCGAGGTTGCGCGGCGTTCGATATGGAACGAACCGAGCATCGGCCCCAAAACTTCGCGCAGCGCCTCGCCATGCGCCAGGTCCGCCTCGTCGTCGGCGAAGGTCGCGATATGGACAGTGCCCAATCCGCAAAGCCGCTTCAGGATATTGAACGAGCGGATCTTGTCGCCGCGATCCGGCGGATAGGGAACGCGGTGGGCAAGGAACAGGATATCCCCCATCAACCCAATCCCTTCGCGATCCAGGGCCCGGCGCGATTGGCGATGCCAAGCGGCAGCCGCTTCCACAGCGATACCTGCAACCGGTATTTGGGGCTGTTCGGGTTCATCTCGCGCGGCGCGGCGCCGCTTGCCGTGCGGCCTGCATAGATCAGCGGTTCGGGCTCGAAGCCCCAATTCTTCTTGTAGCTATAGGGCCCGGTGCCGGTCTTCGAGCGCCCGAAATCGAAGCGCGTGCAGCCGCGTTCGCGCGCATGGTTCATCAGCGCAAAATACATGCGTTCGTTGGCGCGCAAATGGCGCGCAGCCCGCGTTCCGCCGCCCCAATAGGGCATGGCGGTGCCGCCGAAATAGAAGCTCAGCACCGATGCGACCGGCTCGCCCTTGTGGCGCACGGTCAGGATGTCGGCTTCCTCGCCGAAACCATCGAGCATCGCATCGAACAGCGCGCGCGGAAAAACCGGCGTACCCAGATTGCGGACGCTGTGGGCATAAACGGCATAGTGCGCGGCCCGATCGCGTTCCTCGCGCCCGGTTTCCACGGTGAGATCGTTACCCAGCGCCTTGCGAATCTCGGCGCGCTGCTTGCGCGGCACGGCCTTCAGTTCGGCCTCTTCATCGGCCGCCAGCGCTTTTACGAACCCGGCATATACGCCTTCGCGCTTTTGCCATGCCTTGGGCAGCGCGCCGCCGCGCAGTTCGACTTCCGGGCAACTCAGCCGTTCGGCCAGGTCCCAGCCCGCGTTCGCAAGGCCGGTCGCGTTGCGGGGGTTGCTGACCAGCGTCCCGCCGGCCACGGCAAAGCCGCTCGATACGAGAGTCCGGCCGAACAGCGCCGAATGCACTTCGGTCAGCGGCAGCAGGCCGCGTAAATCCCCTGCCCGTTCAGCGAGCAGCATATGCCCGCGCTGCCCGCAACCCGCCTCCACCGCCTTCAGCCATTGCGGAACGTGGAACGGCGTGCCGGCGTCATGCGCGCGGACATAATTCTCGATCCGCCGGCATTCCGCCGGATCGGAAAGGTTGGCCTCGCGGATGCGCAGCTTGTGCAGGGCGGCGTGCGCATTCACTGGATCGTCGCCCTTTGCAGTTCGGCGACATGATCGACCCGGCCCCATTGGAAATCGCCGAGCAAGCGTTCGAGCTTGCCCTGCATCGCCGAGAGGCGGCTGTAGTGGCGAACGCGCGATTTGAGCGGGGCATTGGCGACACGGGGCTGATCGGGATCGATTTCCCAGGGATGGAAATAGAAGATCGCCGGGCGGCCCTCATCGCCATTCACCTGGCCGATCGCCCAATGCGAAAAGCGGTACGGCAACAGGCGGAAAAAGCCGCCGCCACCTGCCGCAATGGTGCGGCCGCCGAGCCGGGCAGTCGTCACCGGCAGTTCGATAAGGCCGGAATCGGCGAGTGGGGCGAAGGCGAAGCGCGGGGCTTCGGGCCAGCCATAATGATCATGGACGACCGGCGCGACGCTCGACGAATAGGCATAGCCCTGCTCGGCAAGGATCGCGTGCGCCCAGGGCGTGCGGGTGTCGATCGAGAAGCTCGGCGCGCGATAGCCGGAGAGCTTTTCGCCCGCCGCGTCTTCGATTGCTGCGCGCGCCTGTACGAGATCGGCCCGAAACTCGTCCGGCGTCATCGTGAAAACGCGCCGGTGATCCCAGCCATGGCTGGCGATTTCGTGACCGGCATCGACGATCCGGCGGATCAGCGCCGGGTAACGCGCCGCCACCCAGCCCAATGTGAAAAACGTGCCTTTGACATTCGCGGCGTCGAACAGGGCGAGGACGGCATCGCTGTTACGTTCGACGCGGTGGTTCAGCCCGTCCCAGTCATCGCGCGCGATAACGGTCTCAAAGGCGCCTACCTGGAACCAGTCTTCGACATCGACCGAAAGCGCATTCAGCATAGTGGCGCATTGCCTCCCCTCGGATCCTTCAGGCCGCGCTTCCGCGAACGACGTCGAAGCCCGGATGATCCTCTTCTTCCTCGACCCATTGGACGAGCAAGGTCAAGACGCGGCGCAGGGCGGCGTCCTGCTCGTCTATCCGGGATTCGAGCGCGGCGATCCGGCGCGGCAGATCGTCGTCAGAGGCCGGGCTTGAGCCCGGTTTCGAAACCGGGCTCGGTGCAGGCGGCTGCGCATGGGGAACCGTAGCCAGCTCGGCATAGACATCGGGTTCGGGCGCGGGTTCCGGCGCGGGTTCGGGAGCCGGCCGCGGTGCCGGCGCTTCCTGCGCCGCTTCGACGGGCTCGCTATCGCCCGAAAGATCGGCAACGACCGCTTCGACCGCGCCTGCGTCGATGATATCGAGATCCTCGACCGCCCCGAAAAGCAGCACGCGCGCCATCAGCGTATTCAGCCGCCGCGGCACGCCATTGGTCGCCGCGTAGAGAACCGCAAAGGCTTCGGACGCGAATTGCGGACGGCCCTGCCACCCGGCGATCTTCATCCGGTGGGCGATATAGGGTTCGATCTCGCTCGCGTGCATCGGCGAGAGGTGATGGGTCGCGATCACGCGCTGGCGCAGCTGTTCGAGATTGGGCGCGCTTTTCACCCGATCCCGGAATTCGGGCTGGCCGAGCAGGAAAATCTGGAGGAGCGCACGGCCGGCCGACTGGAAGTTGGAGAGCATGCGGAGCTCTTCGAGCGCCTCGACCGACAGATTCTGTGCCTCGTCGACGATCAGCAGCGTCTTCTTGCCCGCGCGCGCCTGCGCATGGAGGAAGCGTTCGATCTGGTCCAGCAGCTCGGCCTTTTGCCAGCCATGGGCTTCGATCCCGAATTGCTGCGCGACAAGGCGAAGAAGGCCATCGCCTTCGACCTGGGTCGAAACGATCTGGACCGGTGTGAGCCGCGCCGTGTCGACGGTCGCCATCAAATGGCCGACCAGGGTCGTCTTGCCCGCACCGATATCGCCGGTGATCACGATGAAGCCTTCGCCCTGCGAGAGGCCATAGCCGAGATAGGCCATCGCCTTTTTGTGCGTCTCGCTCTCGAACCAGAAACGCGCATCGGGCGTCAGCTGGAACGGGTTGCCGGTGAGGCCGTAATGTTCACTGTACATCGTTCTTTTCCCTTGAGCGCATGCGCCCTTCCTAAAATCCGTAGCTGAGGCCGAGAAGCACGGTGCCAAGCCATTCGGTTTCCTCGCCGTCGACATCGTTGGCGAACAGCCCGGCCGATGCCTGGGCGCTGAGCCCGTTGTAGAAACTCATGCTGTAGGTCGCCGAGCCGCCGGAGCTGAACACGTCGGATTCGCCCGGAATGCCGCTGTTGAACCAGCTCGCGTAAAGGTTTCCGTCGAGGCTGGAGACCGGCGAGAGCTGGTGGCCGACATTCGCCTGCAATGTGAAAGCTTCGTCCTCGACGCCGTCGAGCGAGAAATTCGCGCCCGTCGTCGGCGCAAGATAGCGGCGGTTCTGATAACCGGCACCAACACCGTAGTTCCACGGGCCACGGCCGCCCGACCAGGCGATGCTGCCGCCGCGCGAACGGAAGTTCGCGGCGTTGAGCGACTGGAAGCCGGTGTCGAAACAACCGCCGCCGTCATCGGCGAAAGCGCAGCCGTTGAACTGGCCAAAGCCGTTGCGGCCAATTGTGAAATCGGTCGGCAGGCCGGCCAGCGTGTTCGCCGTCTGGCGGCCGAAGCTCGAAATCTCGTTATAGACCGCGGCCTGGAGCGAGCTGTTGGGGCTCGTCTGATAGGTCAGATAGCCATTGTAGATCGTGGTGTCGTAGCGATGGCCGACGCGCGCGGAGAGTTCGAGGCGCGCACTGGGCCGCCACAGCAGCCCGACATCCCAGATGATCTCGTCGACATCATAGGCCAGCAGGCGCGGCGAATTGGGATCGCCCTGGAAACGTCCATTATTGTCGAGCACCGGATTGCCGCCAGCGTCGAGGAGGACGTCGCGCTGGCTGATCTCGATCTGCTCGTAACCGACGCCGCCGACCAGGGCGAGCGTGGGCGTCACGGGCACCGTCACATCGACGCGGCCATAATAGCCTTCATAGCGCTGATCGAGCTGGGCAGCGTCCTCGCGCTCATAACCGCCCGAAACGATCCATCCGAAAGGCAGCATACCGCCCGGCGACATGCCGACGCTGGCTGTCGCCTGATGGAAGGTCGAATGATCGACATAGTCGACCGGCGCCTGATTGGGGTCCGTGTTGATGACATTATTGTCTTCGACATGGGTGTAGGACGCGCGGTAGCCGGCACCAATCTCCAACGGCCCCGCATGGGTCGAGAGCGTGGGCCCGCCATAAAGGGTGTAAACCTGCGTCGAATTGCCATTGTCGCCGGTGAGCGAGCCGAGGCCGTCGCCGCCGATCTCCGCCCGCGCACGCGCCGCAAGCGCGCCCGCTTCCAGGCTGAGGCCGCGCGTAACAGCAACATTGGCACGGACGAGGCCGCTATGGACGTCATCGTCGGCAATGCTGTTGCCCCACCCGATACGGCGCTCATAGCGATAGCTCGCGCCAACCTCGATCCGGCGGGTCGAAATAGCGGCATCCAGGCCCACGGCCACCGACGTATAGGTGACGACATCGTCACCCAGACCGTCATTGTTGCTGAGATCGAAGCTCAGCACCTGCTGGACCTCGACATAGGGCGAGATATCGGAGCGCGCGGCGGCTGGCTGCGCGGCGAGCGTGGCGGCAAGCAGGCCTGCGCCCGCCATCATGCGTGGGGAAAGCGCGGCCATCATTCGTCTCCGTAACCGTAATAGGAGCTGAAACGCTTGCCGTTCGGCGTGAAGGTGACGCTGTTGAGCAGCAGCTGGATATTGGGGCAGCCGTCGAGCAGGCCGAGCGCTTCGCGAAGCTCCGCCTCGTTCGTCGTATCGGCTTTCACCACCATCATCGCCTGCCCGGCATGCATGGCGAGCACGGACGCCGGCGAAGCCGACAATGCGGGCGGCGAATCGACGATAACGATCCGCCGCGGGCTCGCCGCGGTCAGCCGGTGCAGGGCTCCGCGGGTGCGCTGCGACGCCAGCAATTCGGTTGCCTCGTCGGACGCGCGCCCGGCGGGCAGAACCGAAAGGTTGGGAATATCGGTTTCGACAATGCAGGATTCGATGTCGATCGCGGGATCGGCCAGCGCATCCAGCAGGCCCGGTCCGTCTTCGATACCGAATATCTTCGCGATCTCCGGCTTTGAAAAATCGCCATCGGCAAGGACGATGTCGAGATCCTTTTCCCGCGCCATCGAGAGCGCAAGGTTGATCGAGCAGAAGGTTTTGCCTTCATCGGGCTTCGCCGAGCAGACAAGGATCATGCGGTTGTTCGCGGCCTCTCCCCCTTCGGCGCGCAGCAGCAGCTGGCGCTTGACGATTCGGAATTCCTCGGCGAGCGCGCCGGGGCGCTGATCGGGAAGCGCGAAACCGCCCTCGGCAAGGGAAACGCGATCGACGGCGGCGGTCCGATGACCGGCTGGGGCACGCCGCGGCTCGGACACGCGTACCGGTTCGGGCAAACGTATCGGTTCCGGCACGGAGACAGGTTCGGGAGCGGCATCGAGAACCGGAGGCGCTGCCTCGGCAAACGGCGCGGGCTCTGCAAACGGCTCGGGCTCGGCAAGCGGCGCATCATTGGCCGCTTTGCGCAGCGTGGCGCCGAAATCATACTTCTGCGCCGCGCGTTCGAGCAGCGATCCCCTGGTCTGGATGGAGCTGTGCTGGTTCATGTCTCTCGCTCCCTCAGACCGCCAGGCCGCGCTGGATGAATTCGACCACCATCAGCACGACGAAGACACCGACAAGCGCCACCGTCCCGCCCGCGAACCGGCGGAAATTCTGGCGGCGGATATCGAGTTCGGCAGGGCGGATCATCTGGCTGATCGCACCGAGCACCGGCAGGCCGGTGCCATTGCCGAGGCGGCGGGCTGTCGAATAGGTCGTCTTGAGCTGGCTCTGCGCGAAGGCGGTGCCGATGCCGATGGCAATGGCAGCGATCAGCACGAGCACGAGGAACAACGGCCGGTTGGGCGCCACGGGCGCGCTCGGCATACTGGGCGGGTCGACGACGCGGAAGGTGCCGCCTTCGGTTTCGGTGGCGACGTCGCCGCGCAGGCGGACGCGTTCGCGGTCCGAAACGAGCTGGTTATATTGGGTCTGGAGCGCCTGATAATCGCGGTCCAGCTGAAGCTGCTGGGCGAGGCCGCCGGGATCGGTTACGCGCTGGCGATCGATGGCCTCGATGCCGCCACGCAGCTGATCGCGCCGGGCGGTGAGCGCCGCCACCTGTGCCTGCCGGTCGGCCAGCATCGAGCGCAGCGAAGTATAGAGCGGGTTGGACGCCGTCGCGCCGCCGACCGATCGGCCGCCTCCGCCTTCACCGCGTGCCTGCGGCCGGGCGCGTGCGATCTGCGATTCGAGCGCCACGACATCGGGATGCCGGTCGGTCCAGCCCCGCGAACGCGCATCGGCCAGCTGCTGCTGGAGCGCATTGAGCCGGGCCGTGGCCGGGCCCGCCGCACTCGGCGCGTAGCTGCCGGGAACGCTGGTCGTGGGCGGTGTGGCGTTGATCTGCGCCTGGACCGCGGAAAGCGAGCTGTTCGCGGCAGCGAGATCGGATTCGATGCTGCTCAGTTCCGAACGCGCCTGGGCGATTCGCTGTTCCAAGGTGCCGACCCCGGGCAACAGGCCGTTGAACTGGCTTTCAAACTCCGAACGCTGGCCTTCCATTTCCTGCAGGCGCTCTTCGCGCTCGCTGATCTGGCGGTCGAGAAACTCGATCGACTGGGTCGCTTCGGCACGATTGCCGGCGAGGTTCGCCTCGACGAACACGTCGATCAGCTTCTGGTTGATCTGCTGGGAAAGGCCTGGGCTGCCCCAACGGGCGCTGATTTCGAAGGTGTTGCCGGGTTCGCCGAAATTGTTCGGGTTCTGCTGGGCCGCAACGGTCACATTCTCGCGCAGCTGGACGGCGAGCGCGCGGACCTGCGCGTCGGTCGATGCCTGTTGCGCAAGGTCCGTCTGGCGCACGACCTGTTCGAGATTGCTCGTCGAAGCGAGCGTCTGGCGAATCCGTTCGATATTGCCGCGCTGCTCGCGCTCGGTAATGCCGATCTCGTTGCTCAGCACAGATTGCTGCTGGACGTAGATCCGCGCCCGCGATTCGTAGCTGTTCGGAATCAGCGCGATCACCAGCCAGCCCAGGACGGCGACGCCCCATGCGACGGCAAGCGCAAGCCAGCGGCGCTGCCAGATTGCGTGGAGTGCGATCCTGATTTCTTCGTAAATGCCGTTCATGCCGTGGCTATCGCCTTTCGCGTCCTTGGGCCGTCAGTCAGTCCGATCAGAACATGCTTTCAGGAATGATGATCACGTCGCCGGGCCGCAGCTCGACATTGGCGCTCGTGTCGCCGCGGCGAAGCAGGCTGCCGATGCGCAGCGCATATTCGCGCTGTTGGCCGGTTTCCCGGTCGTAGCGAATGAGGCGCGCGCGGTTGCCTGCGGCAAATTCGGAAAGCCCGCCGACCTCGATCATCGCGTCGAGCAGGGTCATGTTGGCGCGAAACGGGATCGATGCCGGTTGTTCGGTGGCGCCGATCACGCGGACGCGCTGGGCATAAGTGCCCGAAAACTCGTTGACGATCACGGAGACGCGCGGGTCGGTGATATATTGGCCCAGCATCACCGAGATATCGTCCGCGAGCATCGCGGGCGTCTTGCCGGCGGCAACCATGTCTTCGATCAGCGGGGTCGTGATCCGGCCGTCGGGGCGCACCTGCACCTCTTCGGCGCCGAGCTCGGGATTGCGCCAGACGAAAATCGTCAGCGTATCGAGCGGACCGATGACATAATCCTCGGCCTGGGTCTGGTCGGTACTGACAAAGGCTGCCGGCGGCAATTCGGCGCCGCCACCGCCCATGCAACCGGAAAGCGCAAAGGTGGAAACGCCCAGCAAAATGGCGGGTTTCAGGGTGCAGATACGCATTTCGGGGCCCTTTTCATTACGGGCCAGTGACGTCATCCGCGCCGGAATACGCGCGAAAACCGGCCCTTTCTGAGGCACCTTATGCGTCGATAAGGGTTAAGTTCGCGTTGAGTTAAATGGTTATTTTTCGTTCATTTACTACGATTTCCGGGGCTTTCGGATGGCTGAGGAAGTGAATCGGGCTCGCGCTTAAACCATAAGCGCCCGAAGCGAACACGGCGACGAGATCGCCGACATCGGCCCTCGGCACCGCGATGTCCGCGGCAAGCCGATCCAAAGGGGTGCAAAGCGGACCGACGATCGTCGCGCTTTCTTCAGGCTCTGCGCCCATTTTCGAGGCGATGGCGACCGGGTAGTTACGCTTCATCACCATGCCGAAATTGCCCGACGCCGCGAGATGATGATGCATCCCGCCATCGGTGATCAGGAAAAGCGCGCCTTTGCTGACCTTGCGATCGAGAATTCGCGCAACATAGACGCCCGCCTCGCCGATCAGCCAGCGGCCGAGCTCAATCATGAATTGCGTGTCGGCGAGGATATCCCTGCGTTCGGCCAGCGCCGCGCCGAGCCGCTCGCCGACCCGCTCGACATCGAGCGGCGTGTCGTTGGCCGTATAGGGTATCCCGAAACCGCCGCCGAGATTGACGGTTTTCGGCAATTTTCCGATGGTTTCGGCCAGATCGGCGGCCAGCGCGATGCTCGCTTCCTGGCTCTGCGCGATCGCCTCGGCATCGAGCGACTGGGACCCGGAATAGATATGAAAACCGCGCCAGTCCGCGCCGGCATCCAGCAGGCGCCGCACAAGCGCCGGCACGCGCTCCTGATCGATCCCGAAGGGCTTCGCGCCGCCGCCCATGCTCATGCCGGAGCCCTTCAACTCGAAGTCCGGATTGACGCGAACCGCCAGTTTCGGCGTGATTCCCAGCTTTTCGGCGATAGCGAGCGCCCGTTTGGCCTCGGTTTCGGACTCGAGGTTCAAGGCCGCGCCTAGCGAAATGGCGAGTTCCAGCTCCGGATCGCGCTTGCCGGGGCCGGCAAAGCTCACATGGGCCATATCGGCCCCGCAATCTCGGACAACCGCAAGTTCGCCGCCCGATGCCATATCGAGGCCGTCCGTCAGGCTCATAAAATGCTGTATTACAAGAGGATGGGGATTAGCTTTAACAGCATAATGTAAGTGTAAACCATCCGGCATCGCGGCGCGAAAGCGCGCGACCTGGGCGCTCGCGAGTTCCAGATCATAGGCGTAGAAGGGTGTACCACCGGCCTTTTCGGCCAGTTCCGACACAGAAACCCCGCCGATCGCCAATTCGCCCTGCTGTCCGGCAAAGGCCGGTGGTATCGGTCCGATCGGTTTCATCCACCCTGTGTCCCAAATTGTCGCTCTATGGCCGTGCGATCGAGCTTTCCGTTGGGATTGCGCGGCAATTCCTGCTGCCAGACAATCCTGCTCGGCTGCATGAAATTAGGCAGCTCGGCCTTGAGAAATCGTTTCAGCCCCTCGTCATCCTCGGTACCGGAGGGCCGAACCACCAAATGGATCGCCTGTCCGAGCCGTTCGTCCGACACGCCGAAAGCGCAAGCTTCCGCTACTTTTCCGCTGGCAATCGCCGCATCCTCTATCTCGCTGGGGCTGATGCGGTTGCCGGCCGTCTTGATCATCGCATCGTCGCGGCCGACGAAGCGGAGAAAGCCTTCGGCATCCCGCACGACCGTATCGCCGGACCAGACCGCCATTCCGCCATATCCCGAAAATGCCGGCGCAGGCTTGAAGCGTTGCGCCGTGCGTTCGGGATCCTGCCAATAGCCCTGCGCGACCAGCGGCCCGGCATGGACGAGCTCGCCTGGTTCCTCAGGCGCCGCCTCGGCTCCGTCCGCGGTCACCACCATGATCTCGGTCAGGGGGATCGCCTTGCCGATGCTCTCCGGTATCGTATCGACCAGCCCGGGATCGAGGGTCGTCGAGCGAAAGGCTTCGGTGAGCCCGTACATCGAATGAAGCGCGGCGTTCGGGAAAGTTTCGCGCAGTTTCCGGACCAGCGGTACCGGCATCTTGCCACCGCTATTGGTCAGGATACGGAGTTTCGCGGCGATCTCCGGTTCCCATTCCAGTTCGGCAAGCTGCACCCAAAGTGGCGGAACTCCGGCCAGAACCGTGGCGTCATGACGTCCGATGGCCTTCATCACGTCGCGCGAGACCAGGTAATCGAAGGGGACGATCGAAGCGCCGGCATACCAGCTCGATAGGAGCTGGTTCTGCCCATAATCGAAACTGAGCGGCAAGACGCACAGCGTGCGATCCGAGGGCGCGATATCGAGATAGTACGCCACGCTGACTGCGCCGAGCCAGAGATTGGCATGGCTCAGCATCACGCCCTTGGGTCGGCCGGTCGAACCGGAAGTATAGAGAATCGCTACAAGATTCTCCGGGTCATGCACCGATGGCGGCATGACGTCACCGGCCAATTGCGCCTCTTTCTCGTCGATCGCCGCGCACTCGTCCGGCAGGTCGCCGGGCTCGAGCGAGCCGAGCCGCGATTTTCCGGCGATCAGCATTTTCGCGCCGCTATCGGCAAGGATATGCGCGACCTGCGCATGTTTCAGCAGCGGATTGATCGGCACATGCACAAGCCCCGCCCGCGCCGCCGCCAAGGGCATCAGGCAAGCGAGCCGCGTCTTGGCCAGCCAGCTCGCGACCCGATCGCCTTGGCCGAGCCCCTGCCCCGCCAGCCAAGCCGCCAGCGCGCCGACGGCAGCCTCCAGCCCGGCAAAATCCAGCACACCCGCCTTGTCGGCAAGCGCCGGATCTCCGGGCTTTCCGCATGACGTCACATGATCGAGCGGCCGGGGTTGAGGATTTATTAGCTCTTTCGTCATCGCTTCCGTCTAGGAGGTGGCCGCATGCACCCTATCAGCACAGGCCCCGGGATAGCGACATGTCCGTTGAGGTAAAGATATTCGATTCCCTCGCCGCCGTGGCCGAGGATGCCGGCGATGCGCTGTCGCGCGGGCGGCAACCGACCCTTTATGACCGGATGAGCTGGTTCGAGATGACTCACAAGCATTGCGGCAACGGACGGACGCCGCTGGTCGCGCGCGCGATGCAGGGCGACAGCGCCGCCTGGATGTTCCTGTGCCGTACCGGCAAACGCTCGGCCGAAGCGCTCACCAGCTGGTACACGCTCGCCTTCGATATCGTCCGCCGGGGCGAGGACGCGGGTCTGATAGAGGCGATTGCCATGGACCTGGGCGATCTTGCCCGGATCAGCCTCTCGCCCATGGCCTCGACCGCCAGGATCGTCGAAGGCTTCACCGCGGCAGGCTGGAAGGCCTTTGTCGAGGAATCGACGCAGAATTGGCAGCTGCGCGTCCCGGAAAGCTTCGATCACTATTGGGCGGCGCGTCCCGGCAAGCTGCGCAGCACGGTTAAGCGCAAGGCCAAAAAGGCCAATCTCGAAATCCGTATCCATCGCAGTTTCGATGAAGCCGCCTGGACGGATTACCGGGCCATCTATGCCGAAAGCTGGAAACCCGAAGAGGGTTCCTGGGATTTCATGCGCGCCTTCGCAATGGAAGAAGGCGAAGCGGGAACGTTACGCCTCGGCATCGCCTATCAGGAGGGCCGCGCGGTTGCCGCGCAGCTTTGGCATGTCGAAGGCGGCCATGCGACGATCCACAAGCTCGCCTATGCCGAAAGCGCGAAATCCCATTCGCCGGGCTCGATTCTCGGGGAAGCGATGTTCCGGCACGTGATCGAGGAGGATCGACCCGCCACCATCGACTATGGAACGGGCAATGAGCCGTACAAGGCGGACTGGATGGATGCGCCGCGTCCGCTCTACCGGATCGAGCTGTTCAATCCCCGCCAGCCCGCCGCCTGGGCGCCGCTGCTCAAACGCAAGCTTTCGGGCCTTGTCCGCCGCTCCGCAACCGACTAGGCGGGCCCGGACGTTTGCGTAGCAGGGGAAATTGCATGGCATCCGAAGGCGCTATCGAGGTCGAAGAGACGTTGCGCGCGGTGCTGGTCGACGTGCTGGGGCTCGATGCCGGGGACGTGACCGAGTTTGACGAGAACACCGAATTGTTTGGCGCGATTCCCGAACTCGATTCGATGGCGGTCGCCGGCCTCCTCACCGAAATCGAGGACCGACTCGGCATCTGGATCGAGGATGACGAATTCGAGGCGGAAATGCTCGAAAGCTTCGGAAATTTGCTGGCGTTCGCGCGGGAAAAGGCGCTCCGCTAATGCGCCCAACCCCGCGTTTCAGGCGTTATGACTGGGGCAAGGGCCAGGACTGGCTGACAAGCTTCGGACCGGAGAACGGGCGCTCGATCCTGATCGTGCCGCCGCTGTTCGAGGAGTTGAACCGGACCCGGAAGCTGATTTCCGATCTCATGCGCGATCTTGCCGAGCGGGGAATCGCCGCGCACCTGCCCGAACTCCCCGGAACCGGAGAAAGCGAAGGCCTTCTCGACACTATCAGCTGGGGCGACTGGAAAGCGGCGGTCGCTGCCGCATCTGCCGAATGTACGGCTGAAGCGATTGTCTCGGTACGCGGAGGTTGTCTGCTCGATATCGCGCATCAGGGCACGAAAACGCTGCGCTTTGCCCCCGTCGAGGGAAAACGGCTGGTCCGTGATCTCGTCCGCTCCCGCAGCGTGACCGACAAGGCGTTCGACGCAGCCGCGCAAAAGGCTGTTTTCGTCAATGGCCCGACCATGCTTGGCGGATACCCCATCGACGCCGATCTCGCCTGCGCCGTCCGCGATGCCGCCCCCCGACCGGGCCGTTCCGTTACGGTCGTCAGGCTCGAGGGCGACCGGGGCGAAGCCGATAGCCATATTGCCGGCGCCCCGCTCTGGCGACGCGCGGAACCGACGGGCGATCCGGCCCTGTCCGCCGCGCTGGCTGACAGCATCGCGGCATGGCTCGACTGATGCGCGCGCTCTTCACCTTCGACTGTGCGGGGGAATGCCTAGCCGCATCGCTCGACGGGGCCACGGGCAAGACCGGCATCGCCATCGTCACCGGCGGCGGTCAAACCCGCTTCGGCGCGCATCGCGGCTTTGCCCTTTTGGCCGGAGCCTTATCGGCAGCAGGCTATCCGGTGCTGCGCTATGATCGGCGCGGCGTCGGCGACAGTTCGGGCAAAGATCCCGGCTTCGAAGCCAGCGCGCCCGATCTTGCGGCCGCAGTCGCGGCATTCCGCAAGCGCGTGCCGGGCCTGGAGCGGGTTATCGGTTTCGGCCTGTGCGACGGCGCGACGACGCTTTGCCTCCACCATGCGGCCTGCGGCGTGGACGCGATGATCCTTGCCAATCCCTGGGTCGTCGAGGCCGCCTCGGGCGAACCGCCGCCTGCCGCCATCGGCCGCCATTATCGCGACCAGCTGACCAGCCTTGAGGGCTGGAAGCGGCTGCTGACCGGCGGCATCGACTATCGCAAGGCGGTGCGCGGCGTATTCAAGCTGCTGAAACCGCAAAAGAGCGCCGGAAGCCTGGCGGAACGAACGGCGCTGGTGCTTTCGGCCTCATCGGCTCCGGCCCATATCGTGCTGGCCAGCGAGGATGCGACGGCGATCGGATTCGAGCATGAATGGCGCAAGGGTGCGCTTTCGGCGCTGGCCAACAAACCGCGCTTCACCCTCGATACTATCGATAGCGACGCGCACAGTTTTGCCCGTGAGGGCGATTTCGAGAAGCTGATCGAGAGCTGTCTTGCAGCGATCCGGCGGTTCGAAACCGCCTAGCCCTGCTCGAACTCATTCTCGCCGATGAACTTTTCGGCGTCGAGCGCGGCCATGCAGCCGGTGCCCGCCGCGGTGATCGCCTGGCGGTAGATCTTGTCCATTACGTCCCCGCAGGCGAACACGCCGGGAACGCTGGTCCGCGTCGTGCCCGGCTCCACCTTGATATAGTTATCGCCGTCGAGTTCCAGATGCCCCGCGAACAGCTTGGTCGCCGGGTCATGGCCAATGGCGATAAAGCCGCCTTCTGCCGCAATCCGGGAAATCTCGCCGGTCTTTGTGTCCTTGAGGTCGATCGCGACCAGCCCGACGGGATCGCCTTCGCCCACGAACTTATCCACAGCCTTGTCCCAAAGCATGGTGATTTTGGGATTGGCGAACAGCCGCTCCTGCAGGATTTTCTCGGCGCGCAGCTCGTCGCGGCGATGGATCAGGGTCACGTCATCGCTGTGATTGGTGAGGTAGAGCGCTTCCTCGACCGCAGTGTTGCCGCCGCCGATAACCGCGATCTTCTTGCCGCGAAAGAAGAAGCCGTCGCAGGTCGCGCAGGCGGAAAGCCCCTTGCCGCGCAGCGCCGTCTCGCTTCCCAGGCCCAGCCAGCGCGCCTGCGCGCCGGTGGCGATAACCAGCGTGTCGCCGAAATATTCGTCGCCGCCATCGCCGACCATCCGGAAGGGACGCTGCGAGAGATCGACCTCGACGATCGAATCCCACATCATCTTCGCGCCGCAATGCTCGGCCTGCTTCTGCATCTGCTCCATCAGCCAGGGGCCCTGGATCACATCGGCGAAGCCCGGATAGTTTTCGACCTCCGTAGTCGTCATCAGCTGACCGCCCGGCTCGATGCCCTGGACGACGATCGGCTCCATGCCCGCGCGCGCACCATAGATCGCGGCCGAAAGCCCGGCGGGGCCCGATCCCAGAATGAGCATTTTGGTGCGGTGCTGTTCGGCCATTGGGTCAGTCCTGATTGTTATGTTCAGGCCAGAGATAGGAGGCCATCAGGCCCCGGCACAAGCCGTTCTTCCACGGCCATTGCTTGCACAGGGCAAAGGGAAACTTGGTAGCGGAGGAGGGACTCGAACCCCCGACACATGGATTATGATTCCACTGCTCTAACCAGCTGAGCTACTCCGCCCCAGAAGCAACGGGCGAGCGCCGTAAATGGGCGTGCGGGGCCTATAGGCAGGGCATACACTAGGGTCAACCGATTTGGGAAAGGATTGGCTGGCGGCGCGTTCTTAGCGTATAATTCACCGCAATCAGGAGGCGCATTATGGAACTCGAAACGCCACTCGACACGATCTGTCGGCTTATCGTCCGGGCCCGCGAATGGGACGCCCAGGTCCCCGCGGACGAGGCCGACGATGTCGCGGACGAGCAGACGATGTCGACCGACGATCCCTATGACGTGATGATCGACGAAAAGAACGAGTCGGTCGAAGAAGAAATCATCGCGCTGCTCGACGATCTCGCCGAAGACCAGCTTGCAGAGGTTCTTGCGCTCGCCTGGATCGGCAGCGGAACCTTCGATGCCGGCGAGTGGGAAGAGGCGCTGGAGGAAGCGGGCGACAAGGAAAGCGATCCCGCAGCCGACCAGCTCATGGAGATGCCGATGCTGGCAGCCTATCTGGAATCGGGGCTCGAAAGCTTCGGCCTGAGTTGCAGCGGCGTCGGCCAGATCGACTGATTAGCCGCTGAACATATGGCGCGACAGCGGCTCCCAGGGCCCGCCGCGATAATGCCAGCTGGCAAGGCCCGCGATCACGAGCGGCCGCGGCCTGAAATCCTTGGAGAGCTCGGCGAACAGCGCCTTGGCATCTTCCGGATCGGCCTTGTTCTGGATGGTCACATGCGGCTGCCATCCGCGCCGATCCTGCGGAACGAGCAAAGTCTCGAAGGCATCGGCAAGCCTGTCGCGGATGTCCTCCAGCCCGTCGCTCATGATCCGGAACGCGACCCCCTGCCCCAGCAGCATTGGCTTGGATATCCGTGCGGCGGGCGGCGGAAGGCCGCGCGTTTCTGCCGAAAGCCGGCGCTTGAGCTCGCCTGCCACCATTGGCGGCAGATGATGGAACAGGGTCAAATGCGCGGGAACGTGATTGCGCTCGGCGGGGAAATGCCGTTTGCGCATGCCATCGAGCCAGGCGAAATCCGCATGCCCGAACAGCGCGGTTACGATGATCGGCGCGCTCATCGCAGATCCCCCGGCCGGTCGATATCGCGTGCCGCCGCCCGGCCCGCCTCGATCCTCACGACCTTTTCTCCCGTGAAGGGCCGCTCTCCCCGTTCAAGGCGGGCGCGTACGGTTTGGGGATTGCGAATCAGCACCGGATGGCCGGGCGCGCTTCGGTTCACCGCGCGCACGACGTTCCCCTTCCTTATCGCCAATCGCCGGCCAATGGTTCGCGGGCAATCGGGCATGTCACCCAGAAAGACGAAAACCTCCCGCTCATTGACGCGCAGCGTCTGAAGCGCGCGTTTGAGACTCATATGGTGGTGTGTGCCGGCGAGGGTGACGACCGATAGCCGCGGTCCAGCCAGGGCCCGCACGGTGCGGGCCACCCGGGCGTCCCGGCCGGTTACGATGATGACACGGCCCGCTGGCGACGCGAGCGCGGCTTCGACAGCGTGCTGGACGAGCGGCTTGCCCCGATACCGCGCGAGAAGCTTGTCACGATGGCCGAAACGTCGGGAGCATCCGGCGGCGAGAACGATGGCGGCGCGCATCCCGGCGCGGCGCTAGATTTCGACCTGGCTGCCGAGTTCGACGACGCGGTTGGCCGGCAGGTGGAAGAACTGCATCGCGCTTTCCGCGTTGCGCAGCATCCAGGCGAACAGCTTTTCGCGCCACGGCGCCATGCCCGGATTTTCGGACGTCAGCAGCGTCTGCCGCGCCAGGAAGAAGCTCGTCTCGATCATCCGGAAGGGCGGGCCGCAGGTCGTGATTCTTTCGAGCGCCATCGGCACATCGGTATCCTGCATAAAGCCGTAGCGCAGGATGATGCGGTAGAATCCCGCACCGAGATCCTCATAATGTATGCGCTCCTCGTCAGCGACAAAGGGCCGGTCGAGGATTGAAATGGTCAGCAGCACGATGCGTTCATGCAGCACCTTGTTGTGCTTGAGATTGTGGAGCAGCGCGTGCGGCACGCCTTCGGGCGAGGTCGTCATGAAGACGGCGGTGCCGGGAACCCGGGTCGCGGAACCGGCGGCGGATTTAACAAACACCTGTACCGGCATTGCCGCCTCGCGCATCCGCGCGATGATCAGCGATCGGCCTTTGGCCCAGCTTGTCAGCATCACGAAGGCCGCAAGACCGACGGCGAGCGGGAACCAGCCCCCGTCGGGAATCTTGGCAAGGTTCGCCGCGAAGAAAAGGCCATCGACGACGAAGAACAGCCCGACGAGCAGACCAGCCCACAGCTTGTTCCATTTCCAGAATCCGAACAGCAGGACGGTGAGCAGGCAGGTGTCGATCAGCATCGCCCCCGTCACCGCAACGCCGTAAGCCGAAGTGAGATTGGAGGAGGAACGGAAGGTGAGCACCAGCAGGATCACCATCACCATCAGCGCCCAGTTGATGAACGGAATATAGATCTGTCCGACGGTCGCGGCGTTCGTGTGGTTGATCTTGAGCCGCGGTATGAAGCCGAGCTGGATCGCCTGCTGGGTGACCGAGAAGGCACCCGAAATCACCGCCTGGCTGGCGATGATCGCGGCAAGGGTGGCGATGATCAGCAGCGGGATCTGCAACTGATCGGGGGCGAGCAGATAGAAGGGACTTTCGAGCGAAGCCTCGCCGATGCGCATCGCGAGCGCGCCCTGCCCCAGATAGTTGAGCATCAGGGCAGGAAGGACGAACCATAGCCAGGACAGGCCGATCGGCTTGCGGCCGAAATGGCCCATATCGGCGTAGAGCGCCTCGGCTCCGGTAACCGCGAGCACGACCGCGCCAAGCGCAAGGAAGGCCTCAACCGGACGCAGCAGGAAGAAATTGAACGCATGATGCGGGCTGAGCGCCCAAAGGACTTCCGGCGTCTGGACGATGCTGATGGTGCCCAGCACCGAAATAACGAGGAAATAGAACAACATGATGGGCCCGAAAAAGGTGCCGACACGGGCCGTTCCGCTGCGCTGGATCACGAACAGGAAGGCCAGGATGAAGATCGCGAGCGGGATCACCCATCCGCCGAGCGCCGGATTGACCACGGAGAGGCCTTCGACGGCGCCGAGCACAGAGACCGCGGGCGTTATCATGCTGTCGCCGTAGAAAAGCGCGGTTGCGAAGATCGCGAGGAGTACGATGCCGCCGGTCCATCGTTTTCCCGACTTACGGCCGCCGAGCAGCGCCAGCAGGGCAAGGCTGCCGCCCTCGCCGCGGTTGTCGGCGCGCATGATGATCATGACATATTTGATCGTGACGACGAGCATCATCGACCAGAAAACGAGGCTGAGCACGCCGTAGATATGCAACGGATCGAGCGAGAGCGGATGATGGCCGGCAAAGGCTTCGCGAAAGGCGTAGAGCGGGCTCGTGCCGATATCGCCAAACACGACGCCAATCGCGCCGACCGCAAGCTTCATCGTCGCCGCTTCGCGCGTCTGCGGGCCCGAAACGGGCGGAACTGCGGTTTTATCGTTCATTTTGGACGGATGCGGCCCCCATATGAATGCCGTCTCGGTCGCGACTCTGCGGGGTCTTCCGCCCGGCGCGACAAAGCGCGCGGCCTATCACGGGAAAATCGGGTTCGCAATGGGACGACAAGCACAATTGGCGGCGCTATATCGCGGCTATTCATTGCTGTCAGGAGGCGTGTATGCGCGTCGGAATTCCCAAGGAAATCAAGAATCACGAATATCGCGTCGGTCTTACCCCGGCATCGGTACACGACGTTGTCGTGGCCGGCCATGAAGTGGTCGTCGAAACCCGGGCCGGCACCGGCATCGACTTCGACGATGACGATTATCGCGCTGTCGGCGCTACTGTCGTCGACACCGCGGCGGATGTCTTCGCGAACTCGGACATGATCGTGAAGGTGAAGGAACCGCAGCCGCAGGAAGTGGCGATGCTGGAACCGCGCCATATCCTCTTCACCTATCTCCATCTTGCCGCCGACAAACCGCAGACCGAAGGCCTGATGGCGTCCGGCGCGACCTGCATCGCCTATGAGACGGTGACCTCGCCCAACCGTTCACTGCCGCTGCTGAAGCCGATGAGCGAAGTGGCGGGCCGGATGTCGATCCAGGCCGGCGCGCACTATCTGGAGAAAGAACAGGGCGGCCGCGGCATCCTGCTCGGCGGCGTGCCGGGCGTTGCGCCGGCCAAGGTCGTAATCATCGGCGGCGGCGTCGCCGGGCTCAACGCGGCGCAGATGGCCGTGGGGCTGCGCGCCGATGTGACAATCTACGACATTTCGAACGATCGGCTTGCCGAACTCGACACCCATTTCGGCAACAAGATCAAAACGGGCTATGCGTCCAAGGCCGCGATCGAGGCGGCCGTGCCCAATGCGCATCTCGTGATCGGCGCGGTGCTCGTCCCGGGCGGAGCCGCCCCGAAGCTGGTCACCCGCAGTATGCTCAAGACGATGAAGCGTGGATCGGTGCTCGTCGATATCGCGATCGACCAGGGCGGCTGTTTCGAAACCTCGCGCGCAACGACGCATGACGACCCCGTCTATGTGGAAGAGGGCGTCATCCATTATTGCGTGGCGAACATGCCGGGCGCCGTGGCCCGTACCTCGACCTTCGCGCTCAACAACGCGACGCTGCCCTATGTGATCCAGTTGGCGAGCAAGCGGCCCGGCAAGGCGATGGCGGACAATGTGCACCTCGCCGCCGGGCTCAACGTGTCGGACGGCAAGATCAGGCACCAGGCTGTGGCCGAAGCGCTCGACCTGCCGTTCAACTAGGCGGCTGATCCTCTTCGGCGGACGGTTCGGAAACCGGCGCGGGCCGCCCCAGCGCATTGGCAACGCTCGCCAGCCTGCTTTCGAGATCGGGACGCCAGGCGGCATCTTCCGGCGTGCGTTCGAGCAGCGCTAGCCAGGTCGCTTCGGCATCCTCAAGCTGGCCGTTCTGAGCAAGCGCCAGCCCCAGGAAGAAGGGCGGGCCGGGATGGTCCGGCGATATCTGCGCCGCGCGCTGGAAGGCGAGCTGTGCCGCCGGATTCATTTGCCCTTCGCCGTGCAGCAGCAACGCATTGCCGAGCGCGACCCACAAATCGGGATCGTCGGGGTGGGTTTCGATGCCGTTCTGGATTGCATGCGCGGCATCCATATGCCGCCCGGCGCGATTAAGGCCTTCGGCAAAGCGTATCCAGCGATCGGAGCTAGGATTGTCGGTATCGACCAGATCTTCGTCGAGATCGGCCGTGCCTTCGGCGGGGCGATCACGGACATCGACTGTCGGGTGGCCGGGGAGCGCAGGGCTGCCCTGCCAGGCATAGCCGGCGAGGCCCGCCAGCAGGGCGGCGCCCAGCCATTCGAGCTCGCGCCCGCGAAACTCGACGAGCCGCCACAGCCAGAAAAGAACAAGCGCGATCAGGCCGACCGCCGCGAACCAGCCCATCAGCTTTCCTTTCGCCGCCGGAAACGCCCGCGCGCCAGCCAGACCCCCGCTCCGATCAGGATCAGCGGCAGGAACCAGAGCGGCCATGTCACGGTGTCGAGCGGCGGATTATAGGTGATCCACCGGCCGTAGCGCTGGATCAGCCAGTCGCGGATATCGTCCGGGTTTTCGCCCGCCGCGATCCGTTCGCGCACCAGTGCGCGCATGTCGGACGCCATTTCGGCATCGCTATCGGCGATAGACTGGCCCTGGCACACCAGGCAGCGCAGCGATTCCATCAGTTCCTTAGCCTCGGCCTCCTGTGCGGGATCGGGAAGCTGCTGGTTCGCCCATTGCGCCGCGGGCATCCGGGATTGCGCGTGCAGCGGCGCGGCGGCGAGCAGCGCGATCAGCATCGAGGCGATCAGCCGCTTCACCGGGCATTCTCCAGCGCGTTCAGGATTTCGGGCACGTTTTCGGGGCGAATCTCGCCGATATGCTGATGGACGATCACGCCATTACCATCGATCACGAAGGTTTCCGGTACGCCCGACGATCCGAGCGCGAGCTGGGCCTGGCTGTTGGGATCGGCGCCGATCCGGTTGAACGGGTCGCCCCAGCGCTGGAGGAAACCGTACACATCCTGCGGCCGGTCGCGGATCGCAATCGCCTCGATCGTCACGCCCGCATTTTGCAACTGCATGAGCTGCGGCGCCTCGGTGATGCAGGGCACGCACCAGCTGGCGAAGACGTTGAGGAGCTTGGGTTCGCCGGTCGCCAGGTCCGCGGTCCGCAGGCCCGGCCGCCCCGGCACGGCGGGATCGAGGTCCATCTCGGGCACCTGTTCGCCGACCATCTGGGACTCGATCGCGCGCTGCTGCGGCGAATCGGTTCCGAAATAGAGCGCGTAAGCGAAGAAGCCGAAAAAGATCGCGGCAAAGGCGAGCGGCACCCAGAGCACCAGATGCTTCTTCTTCGCCGTGGGCGTTTCCGTGGGCGTTTCCGTGGGCGTTTCCGTAGGCGCTGTCATGGGCGCTTCATCGGTCATGCATAGGCCTCCCGCAGCGCGGTGCGGCGTTCGCGGCGTACCCGGCCGACCAGCGACAGCAAGCCGCCAAAGGCGATCATCACGCCGCCCAGCCAGATCCATGTCACGAAGGGCTTCCACCAGAGGCGGAGCTGCCAGCGGCCGCTGCCGTCACCATTGCCGATAACCGTATAAAGCTGGCCGTTCCACGCCGTGCGGATCGCGGCTTCGTTCGTTTCGGTCGGCGGCGAAGAGAACATGCGCGATTGCGGGCGAAGCAGGTCTTCCGGATCGCCGTTCACCGAAAGCCGCGCCTCGATCGCCGTCCAGTTAGGGCCGGCAACCGGCTCCGTGCCGAGAAAGGTGATCGTATAGGGGCCGACCTGGTGCGTCTCGCCGGGCCGCGAGGCGACGAGCACCTCTTCGCTGAACGAGCTTTCGAACGCCATGCCGGCCATGCAGACCGAAACGCCGAGATGCGCGATCACCATTCCCCATGTGAAAAGCGGCGTGCGGCGCAGCTTGCGGCCCCATAAAGGCGCAAGGCTCGCCGCGCCGACACCGGCTGCAAGCATCAGGCCAAGCGTCGGCAATATGCCGATCGGCGATACCGCCAGCATGAGGATGGCGAGCACCAGCGAGGCAATGAGGATCGGCAGCGAAATGCGATTGACCACCTTCTTCCAGTCATCCTTGCGCCAGCGCATAAGCGGGCCCGCCGCCATCACGACGACCAGCAGCAAGGCCAGCGGCCCCGCGGTAGAATTGAAATAGGGCGGCCCGACCGACAACTGTTCGCCGGTCACCGCCTCGACGATCAACGGATAGAGGGTTCCGATCAGCACGACGCCGAGGATGGCGGTAAAGAGGAGGTTGTTCGCGACGAGCGCGCCCTCCCGGCTGACCGGCTCGAACTGCGATCCCTCCCGCACCGTACCGACGCGGAGGCCGTACAGCGTCAGCGCGCCACCGATATACAGCACCAGCAATGCCAGGATGAAGGTGCCGCGCTGCGGATCGACGGCAAACGCATGGACGCTGGTCAGGATACCCGAGCGGACGAGGAACGTGCCGACCATCGACATCGAGAAAGCGACGACGGCCAGCATTACAGTCCAGGCGCGCAAGCTATCGCGCGTCGCCAGCACCGTCACCGAATGAAGGAGAGCGGTCGCGGCAAGCCACGGCATCAGCGAGGCATTCTCGACCGGGTCCCAGAACCACCAGCCACCCCAACCCAGCTCATAATAGGCCCAATAACTGCCCGCCGTGATGCCGAGAGTCAGGAAGATCCAGCTGCCGAGCACCCAGGGCCGCATCGCCCGGGCAAAGGCCGCGCCGACATCGCGCGTCACCAGTGCGCCGACCGCGAAAGAGAAGGCCACCGACATGCCGACATAGCCCAAATATAGCGTGGGCGGATGGAAGGCGAGGCCGGGATCCTGCAGTAGCGGGTTGAGCCCCTGCCCTTCGGCCGCCGCGGGATCGAGCCGCGCGAACGGGTTGGAAGCGAAGAGCAGGAAGGCGTAAAAGCCGAGCCCGATTGCCGCCTGTGCGGCAAGCGTCGCGATCAGGGTATTCTCGTTCAGTCGCCGCTCGAACAGCGCGACGAGGCCGCCGGCGACGGCAAGAATCGACACCCAAAGCAGCATCGACCCCTCATGGTTCCCCCAGGTTCCGGCAAATTTGTAGAGCCAGGGCTTGGCCGAATGGCTGTTCATCGCGACGAGTTCGACCGAAAGATCGGTGCGCAAAAACAGCCAGATCAGCATCGCGAAGGCGATCGCGGTCAACAGACCCTGCACCACCGCGACGGGACGCACGGCGCTGAGCAGATCATCGCGATTGCCGCGGAGCGCCATGATGCCGAACAGCAATTGAAGCGCGCAAAGCGCAGCCGCAAGCCAGAGCGCGGCAAGACCGGTTTCGGCGATCACTGAGAAGCCTCTCCCCCAAGATTCCGCTCGGCAAGTTCGGGCGGCATATAATTCTCGTCATGCTTGGCGAGGATCGTTTCAGCCACAAAAATACCGCCAGCGTTGAGCGCACCCTCGGCGACGACGCCTGAATTTTCCTGGAACAGGTCGGGCGTAATTCCTGAATAGAGTACGGGAAGCGAGGCGGTTTCGTCCTGCACGACGAAACGGATTGTTACCCCGTCGGGCAGATGTTCGATCGATCCGTCGGCGACCATGCCGCCAAGGCGGAAGGCCTGGCCGACCGGAACCGGCGCCGCGGCGATCTCGCTCGGCGTACGAAACAGCGCCGCATTGTCGCGAAGTCCGTAAAGCGCAAGGAAGCCCGCGCCGATCACGGCGATCACCGCGAGGATCGCCAGGGTCAATCTTTGATGTTTGGCTTTCACTGGTCACCGCCCTTGCGCAATGCCGTTACCTTCTTCTCTCTCGCGCGCATAGCCGCATAGCTCCATACCGCCATCGCCAGCGTGCCGCCGATCGTTAGCGCGTAACAGGCGACGATGAACGGCCAGTGCGCCATAGCTATGCCTCCGCCATCCGGCGCAGCCGCGCCTCGATGCGGATATCGGCAATGATCCTCCGCATCCGCATCAAAACGATCGCTGCGAAGATCAATGTAAAGCCGAGCGCCGAACCGAACAGCGGCCAGAGCATCGATCCGTCGATCGTGGAACCCGTCAGCGAGATGCTCGGCGCCTGATGCAGCGAGTTCCACCAGACCACCGAATAGCGGATAATCGGAATGTTGATCGCTCCGATAACGCCGAAGATCGCGGCGATGCGGCTGATGCTCGCGCGCTCGTCGCTGGCCGAGGCGAGCGCCATGAAACCGAAATAAAGAAACAGGAGTATGAGCATCGAGGTCAGCCGCCCATCCCACACCCACCAGGTTCCCCAGGCCGGGCGCCCCCAGATCGAGCCGGTGAGCAGGCAGAGCGCGGTGAACAGCGCGCCGGGCGCGGCGATGGCGCGGGCGGCGATGCCCGCCAGTGGATGCCGCCACACCAGCTGCATGACGCTGGCGATCAGAATGCCGCTCCATCCCGCCATGCCCAGCCAGGCAGCGGGAACATGGACATACATGTTCCGCACGAGATCGCCCTGGAGATAGTCTTCCGGCGCAAAGAATACGCCCTGGACAAGCGCCGCCGCGACCAGCGCCACGCCGCCCCAGAACAACCAGGGAGTCAGCGGACGGGCGATCGAGAGAAAGCGGGTCGGGTTCGCGAAAATATGCATCGAAGCGGTGCCTTAGCGTAGCATCCCGGCGGGGAAAAGCATAAGAAGCGCGCCGACACCCGCTTTCCCGCCATCGCTTTTCGCTGGGGGCCAAAGGCAGCGAGGAGACAGGACAATTACAGACGGCCCGATGATAGCCGCCGTCCGCCAGGGACCCGAGGAGCGCGCGCCACTGGGAATCGCCTTGCGTATCCTTGCCGGGTTGGCGCTTGCCCTGATGGTTGCGATGGTGAAGCTCGGCGCGGAGCATGGCGTCCACATCCTGGAACTCATCTTTTGGCGCTTCGCCTTCGGGCTTCCGCTCACACTCCTCTGGGCCGGCTTCGGCGGTGGCTTATCGCAGATCAAGCCGCGGCGGCCGATAGCCCATGTCTGGCGGGCAGGTATCGGCCTGACCTCCATGTACTGCGTCTTTTGGGCCGTGAGCCTGCTCCCGCTGGCCGAGGCAACGGCGCTCAATTTTGCCGCACCCTTCTTTGCAACGGTGCTGTCGGTGCTGTTCCTTGCCGAGCGGGTCGGCATCTATCGCTGGAGCGCCATCGCCGTCGGCTTCCTGGGCGTCCTTGTCGTGACCCAGCCTTTCAGCGGCAATCTCCCGTTGCTGGGCATCCTCGTTGCGCTTGCGGCGGCCTTCGGTATCGGCTGCGCTACGGTCACGATACGGTCGATCAGCCGAACCGAAACGTCCGAGGCGATCGTCTTCTGGTTCGCGGCTATCGCCATCATACCGCTCACTATCGCCATGCCTTTCGTCATGCAGGCACACGATCTATGGGGCTGGACGACCCTGATTCTCGTCGGCCTGTTCGGCGGGCTCGGCCAGATATTCGTGACCTCATCGCTCAAGGTCGCGCCGGTGCCGGTCGTCATGCCGTTCGACTACAGCCAGATCATCTGGGCCGTGACGCTCGGCTGGTTGATCTGGAGCGACTTTCCGCCCGCGGCGACATGGATTGGCTCGGCGATCATCGCCGTAACCGGGCTCTACACCCTCTATCGCGAACAGAAACGGATGCGACTGGAAAGCCGCGAAGCGGCGGCCTAGCTGCGGCCGATCAACCGGCGCGCGATCCGGTCCGCGACCTCGGAGGCGGGATCGCCGGTCTCCGCGCTCTCCTGCCACACCTGCTCGAGGCGTTCCGGAATTCTCGCGATCCGCGTTTCGACCTCTGCGCGATCTCCCTGCCCGAGATATTCCAGACCGACATTGATGATACCGCCGGCATTGATCACATAATCGGGCGCATAGAGAACGCCGCGATCGAATATCCGCCGCCCGTCCTCGCGCGTCTCCAGCTGGTTGTTCGCGCCGCCGGCCACCGCCGCGCAGCGCAGACCGGCGATGCTCCGCTCGGTCAGCACCGCGCCGAGCGCGCAGGGGCTAACGATGTCGGCCTCGACCGCAAGGATCGCATCGGGCGAAACCGCCTCGCCGCCCAGTTCGGCGGCAAATGCCCTGGCCCGCTCTTCGTTGACATCGGCCAAGGTCAGCCGCGCGCCTTCTTCGGCAAGCAATTTGGCGAGCCCGCCGCCGACGCTGCCGATCCCCTGGATCGCGACATGAACGCCCGCAACGCTGTCCTTGCCAAGCGCGCGCTTCACCGCCGCCTTCACGCCAAGGAACACACCCATCGCGGTGGAAGGCCCGGGATCGCCGCCCGCTTCGCCGCTTTCGACCGGCAGGCCGGAGACGTGTTTGGTTTCGCCGCCTATCACGACCATGTCATCATCCGTCATGCCGACATCTTCCGCCGTGATATAACGTCCGCCAAGGCTCTCGATCGATCGACCGAAGGCGCGAAGCATGTCGGGCGTTTTCGTGTGGGCCGTGTCGGCGAGGATGACGGCCTTGCCGCCGCCCATGGGAAGGCCCGCCATGGCATTCTTGAAGCTCATGCCACGCGATAGGCGCAGCGCATCGGTGATCGCGCGCGTGCTGTCCGCATAGTGCCAGAAACGCACGCCGCCCGCCGCCGGACCGAGATGGGTCGAGTGGATCGCGATAATTGCGCTGAGCCCCGATTCCGGATCGCGGAACAGATGGACGGATTCGTGTTCGTCGAAGTCGGGAAGATCCCAGGTCGCGGACATTGGTTTTTCCTGCGTATCGCTTGGACCGGGCAATCCGAAAATTACCGGGAAAATGGGGCGACCGACGGGACTTGAACCCGCAACCTCCGGCATCACAAGCCGGCATTCTAACCAATTGAACTACGGTCGCCATGGCTGACGCAGGGCCAGCTGTGCCGTCTGGGCACATTCGACTCGGCGTCGGCGCTACGCAATAAAATTACAGAGCACCCACGACAAGAAAATAATGGTGGGCGCGGCTGGGATTGAACCAGCGACCCCTGCCGTGTGAAGGCAGTGCTCTCCCGCTGAGCTACGCGCCCCTCTTCCGTGCGGCATTCTTATTTAGAGTGTGCCGCACTGAAGAAAAGGGGCGGACACCATTACAGCGTCCGCCCGTTATCGCGGCACATAAGGCCTTGCCGCTCGCCCGTCCAGCCCCTGAAATGCGCCGGACGAATCCAAATTCCGTCTTTAGTTGACGGCGTCCTTGAGACCCTTGCCCGCCTTGAATTTCGGCTGGATCGAAGCCGGAATTTGCATCGCTTCGCCGGTGCGCGGATTGCGACCGGTCGATGCCTTACGGTGCGTGGTCGAGAAGGTTCCGAAGCCGACGAGACGGACTTCGGTTCCACCGGCAAGGGCGCCGGTGATTGTGTCGAACACCGCCTCGCAAGCTTTGCTGGCGTCGGCCTTGCTCAGACCCGCTGCGTCCGCAACGGAAGAAATCAGTTCTTGCTTGTTCATGCTCTCCGCACCCCTTTGTCTGTAGTTCCTGATATTTGGACTCACGGCTTTGCCGATGGGCGCATCTAAGGCCAATTCGCCCGGTGCTGTAAAGCCCCAACCCGAAGAAAACTGGCAAAAAACCGGGTGTTCCGGGCCAATATGGCAAATTTTATGCGAATTAGTGACGTACTGTCGCTTCGCCATCGCTCGAAACGGGCGGCGAGATTTGCGGACTCGGTTCGGTCGCGAGATCGTCCGCCTCGGTCCATTCGATCGCCGTGACCGTTCCCGTCAACGCGAGGGCCAGCACTTCATCGACATGGCCGACCGGAATAAGCTTCAGCCCCTCGCGAATATTCGCAGGGATCTCGGCGAGATCCTTTTCATTCTCTTCGGGAATGAGAACCGTCTTGATGCCGCCGCGGAGCGCCGCGAGAAGTTTTTCCTTGAGGCCGCCGATAGGAAGCACGCGGCCGCGTAGCGTGACCTCGCCGGTCATGGCGATCTCCCGGTTCACAGGGATACCGGTCAGTGTCGATATCATCGCCGTCACCATGCCGATGCCGGCCGACGGGCCGTCTTTCGGCACGGCGCCTTCGGGAAGGTGGACGTGGATATCCTTCTTGGCGAAAATGCTCGGCTTGATTCCGTAGGTCGGTGCGCGCGCCTTGACGAAGCTCATCGCCGCCTGAATGGATTCCTCCATCACCTCGCCCAGCTTGCCGGTCGTCTTGATCTGGCCCTTGCCGGGCGCCGTAACCGCTTCGATGGTCAACAGTTCGCCGCCGACTTCTGTCCAGGCGAGGCCCGTGACCGCGCCGACCTGGTCCTCTTCCTCGGAAACGCCGAAGCGGAACTTTGGAACGCCCAGATAATCGGAAAGATTCGCGGACGTGACCTCGATGGCCTCCGCCTTCCCTTCAAGAATTTCACGCAGCACCTTGCGGGCGAGTTTCGCGATTTCGCGTTCGAGCGTGCGGACACCGGCCTCGCGGGTGTAGAGGCGAATCATATCGCGCAGACCTTCGTCGGAAAGCGAGAACTCGTCTTCCTTAAGACCGTGCGCCTCGATCTGCTTCTGCAGCAGGTGCCGCTTGGCGATTTCGAGCTTCTCGTCCTCGGTGTATCCCGAGAGGCGAATGATCTCCATGCGATCGAGCAGCGGCTGCGGCAGATTCAGCGTGTTCGCCGTCGTAACGAACATCACGTCGGAAAGATCGAGGTCGATCTCGAGATAGTGATCCTGGAACTTGTCATTCTGCTCGGGATCCAGAACCTCAAGCAGTGCGGATGCGGGATCGCCCCGGAAATCCTGGCCGAGCTTGTCGATCTCGTCGAGCAGGAACAGCGGGTTCCAGCTGCCGGCCTTTTTCAGATTCGTCGCGATCTTGCCAGGCAGCGAACCGATATAGGTGCGCCGATGGCCGCGGATTTCGGCCTCGTCCCGCACGCCGCCGAGCGACTGGCGCACGAATTCGCGGCCCGTGGCGCGCGCGATCGATTTGCCGAGCGAAGTCTTGCCGACGCCGGGCGGGCCGACGAGGCAAAGGATCGGGCCTTTGAGCTTGTTGGTGCGTGCCTGAACGGCGAGATATTCGACGATCCGGTCCTTGACCTTTTCAAGCGCATAATGGTCCTCGTCGAGCACCATCTGCGCCTCGCCGATATCTTTTTTCAGCTTGGTTTTCACACCCCAAGGAAGCCCTAACAGGGTATCGAGATAATTGCGCACGACAGTCGCCTCGGCAGACATCGGCGCCATCGCCTTGAGCTTTTTCAGCTCGGACTGCGCCTTGCCCCTGGCTTCTTTCGAAAGCTTGGTCTCTTTGATCTTCTTCGCCAGCTCGGCGATCTCGTCGCCATCCTCTTCGTCCTCGTTGCCGAGTTCGCGCTGGATCGCCTTCATCTGCTCGTTGAGATAATATTCGCGCTGGGTCTTTTCCATCTGGCGCTTGACGCGCGAGCGGATCTTCTTCTCGACCTGCAGGACGCCGAGTTCGCCTTCCATGAAGGCGAACGCCATCTCGAGGCGGCGCGCGGGATCGCTTTCGACGAGCATCGCCTGCTTGTCGGAAACCTTGGCGCCGATATTGGCGGCGACCGCATCGGAAAGCTGCGAGGCACCCTCGATCTGGGCGAGCTGGACGGCGGTTTCCTCGGGTATCTTCTTGTTGAGCTTTGCGTAATTGTCAAACTGCTCGACCGTCGAACGCATCAGCGCAGTAACTTCGGGCCCTTCGGATGCCTTGTCCTCAAGGATCTCGATATCCGCGCTCAGATGCTCGTCACGGAAATGCACGTCGCTGAGCGTCGCACGCTCCTTGCCTTCTACCAGTACGCGCACGGTGCCGTCGGGCAGCTTCAAAAGCTGAAGCACCGAAGCGGTGACACCGATATCGTAAAGCGCGTCGCGATCGGGGTCGTCCTCGGCCGGATCGAGCTGCGCTACGAGAAAGATCGTCTTGTCCGCTGCCATTGCGCGTTCCAGCGACACGACCGACTTGTCCCGCCCCACAAAGAGCGGCACGATCATGTGCGGAAACACGACAATGTCGCGCAGTGGCAGGCAAGGCAGGGAAAGACTCATCCGAAAACTCCGTATTCCGGGCGTGAAACCCGTTCATAGCCGAATATATGGGGTGCAAGGTTAACGTATCAATCCATAGGACAATTTCACTGTGCATCGTGTCGATCATCGAAAACCCGGAACTTCGGCCTGTTCGACGTTTATACTATGGTTACGGCATGCTGAATTGGTTAGCGCCTTTAACCATTTGAAGAGGATTGAGCGCAGGTGAACACCCCCCAATCGCTGGCCGAACAGGCAAAACGGCACCTGTTTTCGGGCAAGGGTGCCCCGGCGGTCCAGGCCGCGAAGCAGGCGCTGGCGATCGATCCCGACACGCCCGAAGCGTTGCTGGTGCTCGGGATGATCGCCTGCAACCAGAACGAATTCGGCCGCGCGCTCGAATTCGCCGAGCAAGCCGCCGAAAATGGCGGTGGCGGTTGGGCCGAAGCCGTTCGCGGACGGGCGCTCCTTGCTATGAACAGCTATGCCGAGGCCCGGCGGGCTGCGCGCAAGGCCGCTGCTGCGCCGATCGATGATCCGGTGGTCGCCCATACGATCGGCGTTCTGCTCACTCATGCAGGACTCCATACCGAAGCCCCCGCCTATTTCGAACGCGCGCTCGCCGCCGCGCCGGGCAGAGCCTCATTCCTGCATGGCCTCGCCATCTCGCTGCGTTTCAACGGCGATCTCGATGGCGCGCGTCAGCGGTTTCGCGAAATTCTGGAAATCGATCCGAAAAATGCCGCGGCGCGGCTCGCGCTCGTTCAGCTCGACAAGCAGACCCCGGAAAGCAATATCCTGGACGAGCTTGAAGCCCTGATGGCGCGGCCGGGTCTGCCGCCTCTGGAAGTGGTCGTCATTGGTCATGCGATTGCCAAAACCTATGAGGATTTCGGCGAATGGGACACATCCTTCGAAGCGCTGGAGCGCGGCAAGGCGCCGATGGCGGCGCGTTCCCAGTTCAGCCAGGAACGGCAGGCCGCGATATTCGAGGCGGCCGGAAATGCCATTCCCGCCTGTCAACGAACCGGCGGCGAGGATAGCGATGCCCCGATCTTCGTGATCGGTATGCCGCGATCGGGCACGACGCTCGTCGAACGCATTCTAAGCAGCCATAGCCAGGTCGCTTCCGCCGGTGAATTGGCGGATTTCGGCCCCGCACTAAAGGCCATAGCAGGTGTCCGGGTTCCCCGCGCACTGGACCCGGCAACGCTGGCCGCCAGCAATCACGTCGATCTTGCCGCACTCGGCCGCGCCTATCTCGAAAGCGCGCGCGAAATTGTGCCCGATACCCCGCGCTTTATCGACAAAATGCCGTTCAACTTCTTCTACGCACCCGCGATCCTCGCCGCCCTGCCCCGCGCCCATATCGTCTGCCTGCGCCGCGACCCCGCCGACACGCTGCTCAGCAATATGCGCCAGCATTTCTCCGGCGAAGCGAGCTACTATAATTATGTCTACAAGCTCGACGATACGGCGATGACGGTGGCGGGTTTTGAGCGGCTTGCGGATCGCTATCGCGCCGAGCTACCGGCGGACCGTTATCGCGACATCGCCTATGAGGACATTGTCGCCGATCAGGAAACGGCAACGCGGGGGCTTCTCGATTTCTGCGGGTTGCCGTTCGAAGAGGCCTGCCTGACCCCCGAACGCAATCTCCAGCCGGTTGCTACCGCCAGCGCTGCGCAGGTCCGGCAGCCCGTCTATTCGACCTCGGTCGCGCGCTGGAAGCGGTATGAAAAAAATGGGCCGCGAATCATCGCGGCCCTTGAGAAACATGGATTGAAGATAGACGCCTAAGCCGCGTCGTCCGCGGTCTTTTCTTCCGGCTTGGCAAAGACGCGCACCGGTTCCTTGCGGCCTTCGGCGACGTCCTTGTCGATGACGATCTCGCCCACACCCTCAAGCGTCGGCAGGTCGTACATCGAATCGAGCAGGATCGCTTCAAGGATGGAGCGGAGGCCCCGAGCGCCAGTCTTGCGTTCGATCGCCTTTTTGGCGATCGCGACCAGCGCATCGTCGGTGAAGTCGAGCTTCACATCCTCCATCTCGAACAGCTTGGCATATTGCTTGACGAGCGCGTTCTTCGGCTCGCGCAAAATCTGAATCAGCGCATCCTCGTCGAGATCATCGAGCGTCGCAATCACCGGCAAGCGGCCGACGAATTCGGGAATCAGTCCGTATTTCAGGAGATCTTCGGGCTCGACATGGCGAAGCACTTCGCCGACCCGCTTCTCGTCGGGCGCTTCGACATGGGCGCCGAAGCCCATCGATTTACCCTGCATCCGGTCCGATATCACCTTCTCAAGGCCCGAAAAGGCGCCGCCGCAGACGAACAGGATATTGGTCGTATCGACCTGGAGAAATTCCTGCTGCGGGTGCTTGCGTCCGCCCTGGGGCGGAACCGAAGCCGTGGTGCCTTCCATCAGCTTGAGCAGCGCCTGCTGAACGCCCTCGCCCGATACGTCGCGGGTGATCGAAGGGTTGTCCGACTTGCGGCTGATCTTGTCGATTTCGTCGATATAAACGATGCCGCGCTGGGCACGCTCGACATTATAGTCGGATGCCTGAAGCAGCTTGAGAATGATGTTCTCGACGTCCTCGCCGACATAACCGGCCTCGGTCAGCGTCGTCGCATCGGCCATCGTGAAGGGCACATCGAGGATTCGTGCCAGCGTCTGGGCGAGCAGCGTCTTGCCGCAACCCGTGGGGCCGACGAGCATGATGTTCGACTTGGCAAGTTCGACCTCGCCGCCCGACGCGCCATGATTGAGCCGCTTGTAATGGTTATGAACCGCAACCGAGAGGACGCGCTTGGCGCGCTCCTGGCCGATCACATAATCGTCGAGGACCTCGCAGATCTCGACCGGCGCCGGAACGCCGCCTTCCCGCTTCGAGGCGATGGCCCCTTTGGTCTCTTCGCGAATGATATCATTGCAGAGCTCGACGCATTCGTCGCAGATGAACACGGTGGGCCCGGCGATGAGCTTGCGAACTTCGTGCTGCGACTTGCCGCAGAATGAGCAGTAAAGCGTACTCTTCGAATCTCCGCCGGTAAGCTTCGTCATATTTGCATTCCTTCCGGTCGCCCTTTCGACGACCGCACGCAGTCTAAACCGCCACACTCGGTCCCGACAATCACTTATTGCACAAGAAAATGGCTAACGGCTTAACCTTTGCCGTTATCGTCCTTGCCGTTTTCGCCTTCAGCCGCAGCCGGACGTTTTTCGAAAACATCGTCGACAAGCCCGAAAGCCTTGGCTTCGTCGGCCGTGAAAAATTTGTCGCGATCGACATTATCTTCGATCACGTCGATCGGCTGGCCGGTATATTTCGCCATCAATTCATTCATCTTGTGGCGCGTTTTCAACAGCTCCGCAGCGTGAATTTCGACATCCGCCGCCGTGCCCTGCATGCCCGAAGAGGGCTGGTGGATCATCACCTTGGCGTTGGACAGCGCGATCCGCATCCCCGGTTCACCGGAGGCAAGCAGGAATGCGCCCATCGATGCAGCGAAGCCCATGCACACCGTGCCGACGCGCGGGCGGATATATTGCATGGTATCGTGGATCGCCATGCCGGCCGTCACCGAGCCGCCCGGCGAGTTGATATACATGAAGATATCTTTCTTCGGATTCTCCGATTCCAGAAACAGCAGCTGGGCGGTGATCAGCGAAGCCATATTGTCCTCGACCGGCCCCGTCAGGAAAATGATGCGATCGCGCAGCAGCCGCGAGAAAATGTCGAAGCTGCGCTCGCCGCGATTGGATTGCTCGATGACGATAGGGACGAGCGCGTTCTGGATGGGATCGTTCATTTCATGCCTTTCCGGGAAAACTTCGAACGCCAACATCGCGACTTCCGCGCCCGGCTTCAAGAGGGGTTAGCGCTTGAAAGGCATTCCCGGTGCCGAAAAACCCAAATAGGCGAGCCGGCGAAGCTCCCGACGGCCGCGCACGACGGTGTCGAGGATCAGCCCGGAAAAGAGATTGAGCGCGGACAGGATGATCAGGCCGGTGGCGAGAATCGCGGTCGGAAAACGCGGCACGAGGCCGGTTTCGACATAGGTGATCGCCAGCGGGATCGCGAGAATTACCGCCGTCAGCGCCAGAAAACCGGCGATCAGACCGAAAAACAGCACCGGCCGCTCCATACGGAACAAGGTCGCCATGGTGCGCAGGATGCGAAACCCGTCGCGATAGGTCGAAAGCTTTGATTCCGACCCTTCGGGCCGCGCGCTATATTCGGTCACCTCTTCAGCGACCGGCATTTTCAGCTCGAGCGCGTGAACGCTGATCTCGGTCTCGATCTCGAAACCCTGACTGAGCACCGGAAAGCTCTTCACGAAGCGGCGCGAAAAGACGCGATAGCCGGAAAGGATATCGTTGAAACTGCGTCCGAAAAGTCGGGCAAGGATGCCCGTGAGCAGCGCGTTGCCGAGCCGGTGTCCGCTGCGATAGGCGGCCTCGACCTCGGTCTTGCGCGCGCCGACCACCATGTCGAGCTGTTCCTCGACGAGTCGGCGAACGAGCCGCGGCGCGGCAGCGGCCTCATAGGTCGCGTCGCCATCGGCCATGATATACACATCGGCTTCGACATCGGCGAACATCCGGCGGACGACATGGCCCTTGCCCTGCATCCGCTCGGTGCGGACGATGGCGCCGGCCGCTCCCGCGACTTCCGCCGTGCGGTCCGAACTGTTGTTATCGTAGACGTAGATTTTGGCCTGGGGCAGCGAGGCGCGGAAATCTGCCACCGTCTGCGCGATGGCGGCTTCCTCGTTATAGCATGGCAGGATCACGGCGATTGTCGACGCTTCGGCCGAAGTCAACGCGACTTCGGCTTCCGCAACAAATTCCCTGATATGCTCCATTGCCCGTCCCTGGCCATTTCCGTCCGAAAACAGCTTCTAGGCGGGCAGTGGTTAACAAGCCGTTGGGACACCGGATTTCCGGCGGAAAATCAGCTTTTGGGAGCTGTTTCCTTCTTGGCGGCAGGCTTTTTGGCAGGCGCCTTTTTGGCCGGAGCCTTTTTAGCGGGCGCCTTCTTGGCGGCGGGCTTCGCCGCCGGTTTCGCAGCGGGTTTCTTCGCCGCCGCGGCCTTCGTGGCAGGCGCTTTCTTGGCCGGAGCCTTTTTGGCCGGCGCTTTCTTTACCGGTGCCTTGGCACCTTCGTCGTCTTCCGCTTCGATAGCGGCCTCAAGCTCCTCGCGGGTCACGCCGCGATCGGTAACCGTCGCGTTTTCAAAGAGGAAATCGACAACCTTGTCCTCGTAAAGCGGTGCGCGAAGCTGCGCGGCAGCCATCGGATCCTGCTGGATATACTGGACGAAACGCTCGCGATCCTCGGCATTGTAGCGCTGCGCGGCCTGGGCGATCAGCTGGCTCATCTCGCTCTGGTTGATCTCGACGCCGTTCTTCTGACCGATTTCGGAAAGCAGCAGGCCAAGACGGACGCGCCGCTCGGCGATCGATTCATATTCGCCCTTTTCCGCGTCCATTTCCTCACGCGCGGCTTCGGGGTCTTCCTCATGCTCGGCTTCATGCTCCAGCTGCTGCCAGATCTGCTTGAATTCCGATTCCACCATCGTCGGCGGCACCGGGAAATCGTGGTTTGCGGCCAGATAATCGAGCAGCTTGCGCTTCATATGGGTACGGGTGAGGTTGTTGAGTTCCTGCTCGACCTGGCCTTTCATGATTTCGCGCAGCTTGTCGATACCGTCGAGACCCAGCGTTTTCGCGAACTCGTCGTCGGCCTTGGCTTCGACCGGTTTGCGAACCTCGCCGACGGTGACGTCGAAAACGGCGTCCTTACCCTTCAGATAGTCGACATTATAATCGGTGGGAAAGGTGACCTTCACTTCCTTGCTATCATTGGCTTTTACGCCGACCATCTGGTCTTCGAACCCGGGAATGAGCTGGCCCGAACCGATGGTGACGGACATGCCCTCGCCCTTGCCGCCATCGAAGAGCTCCCCTTCGACCTTGCCCTCGAAATCGATAACAACGAGGTCGCCCTTCTGGGCCTTGTAGGTCTTGGCGGCGGCTTCATAGCTTTTCTGGTTTTCGGCGAGCTGCAACACCGCAGCATCTACCGCCTTGTCATCGGCTTCGACCGTCAGCCGTTCGAGCGTGATATTGTCGATCTTTGGCTCGGGAATCTCGGGAAGAACCTCGACCTTCATCGAAATTTCGATGTCCTTGCCGCGCTCCCAATCTTCGGCCAGTTCGATCTCGGGCTGCATCGCCGGGCGGATGCTCTGCTCGGCCATCGCATCCTGGATGCCCTGCTGGATCGCCTTGTTGACGACATCCTGCTCGATCGAATCGCCGTGCATCTTGCGAACCAGATTCGCGGGCACCTTGCCGGGCCGGAAACCAGGCATCCGTACCTGCGGAGCGACCTCCTTCAACTGTTCGTCGACCTGCTTTTCGATATCGGCGAACGGGATGGTCAGCGTGTAGGCCCGTTTCAGGCCTTCATTGAGCGTTTCAACGGTCTGCATGTCTCTAACAATAAGCCTTCGTCAAAAAGGAAAATTCGCTGGGCGGTTTTTGTGCGAGCTATGCGGCAAAGCTGGTGCGGGCGAAGGGACTCGAACCCCCACATCTTTCGATACTTGGACCTAAACCAAGCGCGTCTACCAGTTCCGCCACGCCCGCTAGAGGACCGCCGTTCGGCGGCGTCTATAACAATAACCCGCCGAAGGGCAAGCGGGCATTCCACCGGCGGTTTCCGGTATACGGCAAGAAGCCGAATTTCACACGACTACTGCTGGCCATCGGACCTTTCCCCTATTAGAAGTCGCACGAAACCAAATATGGGATCGCAATGAGTTTTTTGAAAACCCTGTTCTGGATCGTGCTGTCGGCCGTGGTCGTGCTCTTTTCGCTGAACAACTGGCTGCCGGTAACGGTCAACCTCTGGGGCGGACTGCAGGCGGACGTGAAGATGCCGATCTTGCTGCTCTTTTTCTTCCTGGTCGGGTTCGTGCCGACTATCGCCTATTACCGGACCAAGGCATGGCGGCTCAGCCGGCGGCTGGAGGCAACCGAGCGCGAGCTGGCGGACGAGCGCGGCCTGAAGCGCTTTCGCGAGCCCGAGCGCGCCGAGCACAAGGCCGCGAAATCGAGCGAGCTGGAACTGGACACTCCTGCCGAGGGCGATCCTCTCTCGGGCGCGGAACCACGCGAGGCGCCGCAATGAGAAGCCCGATCTATGTCGCGCTCGATACGCCCGATATCGACCGCGCCAAGGCTGTTGCCGCGGCTATTCGCAACCATATCGGCGGGATCAAGCTCGGCCTTGAATTCTTCGCGGCGAACGGCCCGGCAGGGATCAAGGAAATGGCGGCGCTCGACCTGCCCATCTTCCTCGATCTGAAGCTGCACGACATTCCCAATACCGTCGCCAAGGCCGTCCAGGCATTGCGGCCGCTGGAACCCGCCATCCTTACCGTCCACGCCTCGGGCGGGCGGGCGATGATGGAAGATGCGAAAGCCGCCGCCCCGATCGACACCAAGGTCGTCGCCGTGACGATGCTGACCAGCCTCGACGACGAGGATTTGCACGTCATGGGGGTTGCCGGGGAAGCGCACGACCATGTCGCCCGCATGACGGAACTTGCCCGCGAAGCCGGGCTCGACGGCGTCGTCTGCTCGGGCCGCGAGGTGAAGGCCGCGAAGAAGATCTGGCCCGAGGGCTTTTTCGTCGTTCCCGGGGTCAGGCTGGCCACGGGCAATTCGGGCGACCAGAAACGCGTGGTTACGCCAGCCGATGCTCTCCATTCCGGGGCTTCGATCATCGTCATCGGCCGCCCGATAACCCAGGCCGAAGAACCCGATCTTGCCGCAAGGGCAATAGAAGCAACGCTCTGACATGGCCGACATCGATGTGAAGATTTGCGGCCTGACCACGGCCGAAGCGATAGAGGCCGCAGCTGCCAGCGGCGCGGCCTATGCCGGATTCAACTTTTTCGAGGCCAGCCCACGCTACATCCGTCCGCGCGATGCGATGGCGCTCGTCAAGCATGTCCCCAAATCGATGAAGCGCGTCGGCATCTTCGTCGACCCGGACGATTCACTGATCGATCGGGCAATCACCGCCGGACGGCTCGATATCGTCCAGCTCCATGGCAACGAAAAGCCCGAACGGCTGAAAGCGATCAAGGGACGACACAAGGTCGCCGTCTGGAAGGCGATTTCGGTCAGCACGGCCAGCGATCTCGAAAAGGCGCGCCGCTACGAAGGGACCGCTGACCTGATCCTGTTCGACGCGCGAACCCCCAAGGCTTCACGATTACCGGGCGGGATGGGGATTGCCTTCGATTGGAAATTGCTCGATCGCATCAAGCACAAACTGCCCTGGGGTCTTTCGGGCGGGCTTTCGGCGGACAATATCGTCGAAGCCATCGCCGTTACCAGCGCGCCGCTCGTCGATGTTTCTTCCGGTGTCGAAAGCGTGCCGGGGATCAAGGACCCGGAAAAGATCGCCCAGTTCATGGAAGCCGTGAAAGCCGCATGACCGAAACATCCCTCCTCAACAGCTATCGCAACGGGCCCGACGCGCGCGGCCATTTCGGCGAATTCGGCGGCCGCTATGTCGCCGAAACGCTGATGCCGCTGATCCTCGAATTGGAGAAGGAATATCGCGCGGCACAGGCCGACCCCGCTTTCGCGGCCGAGTTCGACGATCTGCTCGAACATTATGTCGGCCGCCCTTCCCCACTCTATTTCGCAGAGCGGCTGACCGAAGAGGTCGCCAAGGACGCGCCGGACGGAAAAGGCGCGCAAATCTGGTTCAAGCGCGACGAGCTCAATCACACCGGCGCACACAAGATCAACAATTGCATCGGCCAGATCCTGCTCGCGATCCGCATGGGCAAGACGCGGATCATCGCGGAGACCGGCGCGGGCCAGCACGGCGTCGCCACCGCGACCGTCGCCGCGCGCTTCGGCCTGCCCTGCGTCGTTTATATGGGTGCGCGCGATATCGAGCGGCAGCAGCCTAATGTCTTCCGGATGAAACTGCTCGGCGCCGAAGTCGTGCCCGTCCAGAGCGGCGCGCGGACGCTGAAAGACGCAATGAACGAGGCGCTACGCGACTGGGTCGCCAATGTTCACGACACTTTCTACATCATCGGCACGGCGGCCGGCCCGCATCCCTATCCCGAGCTTGTCCGCGATTTCCAGAGCGTGATCGGCAAGGAGGCTCGCGCCCAGATGCTCGCCCGGATAAACCGGCTGCCGGACCTGCTGGTCGCGGCGATCGGCGGCGGTTCCAATGCCATCGGCCTGTTCCACCCGTTCCTAGACGATCCCGATGTGAAGATGCTCGGCGTCGAGGCGGCGGGCGAAGGCCTCGACAAGCGCCACGCGGCAAGCCTTGCCGGCGGCGATCCCGGGATCCTCCACGGCAACAAAACCTATCTGTTGCAGGATGAGGACGGGCAGATCGCCGAGGCGCATTCGATTTCCGCCGGGCTCGATTATCCCGGCATCGGCCCCGAACATGCCTGGCTCAAGGAATCGGGCCGCGTGGAATATACCAACGTGACCGACACCGAGGCGCTCGACGCCTTCCAGCTCCTCTGCCGCACCGAGGGCATCATTCCCGCGCTCGAACCCAGCCACGCCATCGCCGCCGTCGCCAAACGCGCCAGGACGATGGACAAGGACGCGATCATCCTCGCCAACCTTTGCGGCCGCGGCGACAAGGACATTTTTACGGTTGCCGAGGCGCTGGGAGTGGAGATGTGAAGCGTCTCAAGGCTCGGTTCGATCAATGCAGCGCTGATGGCCGCTCTGCGCTCGTTACTTTCGTAACCGGCGGCGATCCGACGCCTGCCGATACTGGCGCCATCCTCGACGCGCTCGTCGAGGGCGGTGCGGACGTTATCGAACTCGGCATGCCCTTTACCGACCCGATGGCCGACGGCCCCTCGATCCAGGCGGCGAATTTGCGGTCGCTCGGCGCGGGGACGACGACCGCGAATCTCTTCGCCATCGCCACGGCGTTTCGCGAGCGCCATCCGGCGGTGCCGCTCGTGCTGATGGGCTACGCCAATCCGATGGTACGGCGCGGCGCCGACTGGTTCGGCGAACAATGCGCCGATGCCGGTGTCGATGGCGTGATCTGTGTCGATATTCCCAACGAAGAAGACCAGGATCTCGGCCCGGCCCTGCGCGATGCGGGGATTGCCGTCGTTCGCCTTGCGACGCCGACCACTGACGAGACCCGGCTTCCCGCCGTGCTCGAAGGCGCATCGGGTTTTCTCTATTATGTCTCGGTCGCCGGGATCACCGGCAAGCAGCAGGCGGCGATCGAGTCGATCGAGGCCAATGTCGCGCGCATCAAACGCCACACCGACCTGCCCGTCGCGGTCGGCTTCGGCGTGCGTACACCCGAGCAGGCCGAGGCCATCGCGCGGGTCGCGGACGGCGTGGTGGTCGGCTCGGCGCTGGTCGAGCTGGTCGGTAAGCATGGCAAGGATGCCACCGGCCCGGTGCGCGACTATGTTGCTTCGCTCGCCGCCGCTATAGGGTCGGCACGAAAGGACATGACATGAACTGGTTCAACAAGGTCCGGAACCGCATTCCCTTCATTTCGAAGCGGTCGACCGAGGATACGCTCTGGCACAAATGTCGCGATTGCGACCAGATGATCTTCATCAAGGAATATGAAGAGAATCTGGCGGTCTGCCCCGAATGCGGTTTCCACGGCCGGATCGGCCCGATGAAGCGCTTCCTGCACCTGTTCGACGAGCATAGCTGGGAAGTGCTCGACTCGCCCAAGGTCAGGGAGGATCCGCTCAAATTCCGCGACCAGAAGAAATATATCGACCGTCTAAGGGCCGCGCGCGCCGCTACCGGCGAAAGCGACGCCTTTCTCAACGCCAAGGGAACGATCCATGGCAAGGAAGCGATTGTCGGCGTTCAGGATTTCGCCTTCATGGGCGGGTCTATGGGCTTGGCCGTGGGAGAATCCTTCGTCCGCGGCGCGCGCGCCGCGATCCTCGCGCAATGCCCCTATATCGTATTCACGGCTTCGGGCGGCGCGCGGATGCAGGAAGGCGCGCTCTCGCTGATGCAGATGCCCAAGATGACGGTGGCGGTGGAAGAGCTGCGCGAGGCCGGGCTGCCCTATATCGTCGTGCTGACCGACCCGACCTCGGGCGGCGTCATGGCAAGCTATGCAATGCTCGGCGACGTCCAGATCGCCGAACCCAAGGCGCTGCTGGCCTTCACCGGCCGCCGGGTTATCGAGAACACGATCCGCGAAAAGCTGCCCGACAATTTCCAGAGCGCCGAATATCTGCTCGAGCATGGTGCGCTCGACATGATCGTGGCGCGCGCGGACCTGCGCGACACCCTCGGCAAACTGATCGACTTCATGACCCCGGCCCGGGCGGCCGCCTGAGCCTCTCGCCATGGCCGATCACGCCCGTTCGGACGACCCGGCCGTCCAGAAACAGCTCGACCGGCTGACCACGCTCTCGCCCGGCCGCGACGTGCTGGGGCTCGAACGGATCACCGAGCTGTGCGAGCGCCTCGATAATCCGCAGCGGAACCTGCCCCCGGTGTTCCATGTTGCCGGAACCAACGGCAAGGGATCGGTCTGCGCGTTCCTGCGCGCGGCGATCGAGGCGACGGGCCTCAAGGCGCATGTCTATACGAGCCCGCATCTGGTGCGCTTCAACGAACGGATCAGGCTGGCGGGCAAGCTGATTTCCGACGCCCAGCTCGCCGCGGTTCTCGCCGAGGTTCTCGACATCTCGGAGGATGTAAGTCCCAGCTTCTTCGAGGCGACCACGGCGGCCGCCTTCCTGGCCTTTTCGCGCTATCCGGCGGACGCCTGCGTGATCGAGGTCGGGCTTGGCGGCAGGCTGGATGCGACCAACGTCATCGAACGGCCGCTGGTCGCCGGCATCGCCCATCTCGGCGTCGATCACGAATCCTTCCTCGGCGACGATATCGCGGTGATCGCGTCCGAAAAGGCCGGGATCGCCAAGCGCGGGCGCCCGCTCGTCACCCAGCAATATGAGGAAGAACTGGGCGAAGCGATCGCGAAGACGGTGCTGGCGAACGGCGCCGAATGGATCGCCCGGGGGCGCGACTGGAAAGGCGCGGCCTATCGCGGCGAAATCCATTATCACGATGCCGAACAAAAACTGCGCCTGCCCCTGCCCCGGCTGGCCGGCGCGCATCAGGCGGACAATGCGCTGCTCGCCATCGCGATGCTCAACCAGCAACGCCAGATCGCGATACCCGAATCGGCGCTGCGCGCGGCGATGGGCTGGGCAGACTGGCCCGCGCGGCTCCAGCGACTGGACCGCGGTCCGCTTGTCGACCTGCTCCCCGAAGGCGCCGAACTCTGGGTCGATGGCGGCCACAACCCGCTCGCCGCCGATGTCATCGCCCGGCACTTCGCCGAAGCGCCGAACCTCCACCTCGTCATGGGCATGCTCGCCAACAAGGATCCCGACGGCTTCCTCGCCCGTTTCGCGGGCAACACCCAGTCCGCAACCTTCGTGCCGACAGAGGGCCATGAATGCCATAGCCCCGGGGATCTCGCCGCCGTCGCCCGAAAATACGGCATCACCGCCTTCACCGCGCACGATGTTCCGGCCGCGCTGGCTGACTGGACCTATGCCAATGCCAGCGGCTCGCCATCGACCGTCGCCGTTGTGGGCTCGCTCTATCTCGCCGGTGAAGTCCTTCGGCGTAACGAAAGTTTCCCCGAATGAGCTTAATTGCGATTGACTTGCAATAGCGTTTGAGGTCAGATGGGCTCCATAGCGAAAGGACGTCCGTGACCGATTCCACCAAGCTCGACACGATCCTCCCCTACCCCGCGCCTGCCTGCGGCGATGCCCGGATACTATTGTTCGCGCTGCGCCGCATGGCGGTTCACGGCCTCGAAGACGCCTTTGCCGCCAATGCGCTGCTGAGTTGCTATGGCCTGCGCTATCGCCGCCCGCTGGTGCTGCTGCGCGCTATTCTCGTCGACATCGCCAGGGCATCGCGCAGGAGCATCACCGTCGCCACCTGCTGCACGCCGAGGATGACCGGCGCCGAGCGGACCTTGCTCCAGGCGATCGCCGATCCGGACGACAGCGGAGACGCAATCGCCGCGCTGATGGACCGGGACGAAGCCGATGGCCCGATGGCAACGATCGCGGCACTGTCGGACAGCCTGACGGCGATGGGCAAACCGCTGCGGCTTTAAGCGGCTTGGTCCTCGGTTTCCTCGCCACCGGCCGAACCGAGCGAGCGATCGACAAGACCGGAACGGATCATCCACCAGAACAGGATCACGCCGGGAAAGGCGACGGCGGTCGTGAGCAGGTAGAAATTCACATAGCCCATGCGTTCGATCAGCGATCCGGCCGAGGTGCCGGTGAGGAAGCGGCCAAGGATACTCGCCGCCGCGGATAGCAGGGCGAAATGGGTTGCCGTGAATTTGAGGTTACACAGCGCCGAGAGATAGGCGACGACGCAGACCCCACCGATCCCGCTGGCGAAATTCTCGAACCCTATCGCGCCCGCCATCCCGGCATTGCTGTGGCCAACAGCGGCAAGGCCGGCAAAGCTGAAATTGGAGATCGCCATCAGCACGAGGCTCAGCAGCACCGAATTTTTCATGCCCATCCGCGCGTAGAGAAAGCCGCCGACGAACACCCCTGCAAGCAGTGCCCAGAAACCGAGCCCCACGTCGTAGAGCGCGATTTCGTCGTTGGTGTAGCCGAGTTCCTCGAAGAGCAGGCGGAAGGTGAGATTGGCCAGCGTGTCGCCGAGCTTGTGAATCAACACGAAGGCGAGAACGATCAACGCACCCTCGCGGGTGAAGAATTCGACGAGCGGGCCGACGACTTTCGATTCACTGCGGCCCGCAGTGCGCGTGCGCGTCGCACAAAGCATCGCGACGAGTACCGCGCCGATCGCCAGCAGCAGATACAGGAGGATGGCGAGGCTAGAACCGAGCCACCCGGTGACGGTAGCCCAGTCGGTGGCGAGTATGGCGACCAGCGCCGCCAGCGGCGGCAACAACACCCAGTTGATCTTGCCCGACCATCCGATATCCCGCGCGCGGCGTGCCGTCAGGTCGAAGAACGGAAACACGAAGCCGACCATCACCATCAGGCTCAGAATCTGAACACCGAGCCAGCGATCGAGCAGCACACCCAGAATATAGGCAACCGGGAAACCCAGGATGAAAATCGCATAGGGCGGGCGCGTCATATAGCGCGGCCATTCGCGCGACACCTTGCGTGTCGGCTCGCCCATCACGAAGCCCGTAATCACAGCGGGCAGAGCGAGCAGCGCGCAGGCCATATAGGCTGCTCCCCATCCGGCGCGGGCAGCCACCACCAGCGCCAGCGCGCCGGCCACGGCGGCACCGATCCGCCAGCCATATTGGCTCATGCCCGAACCGATCCCTAGCTCGTGGGGCTCCAGCAGTTCGATCCGGTACCCGTCGATCACAATATCAAAGGTGGCGCCCATCACACCGACAAGGATTGCGGCCAGCGCCACGAACGGGAGCGAGCTGTTGGGGTCGATATTGCCGAGCAGCGCCACCGCGCCCATCACGCCAAGGCCGATCACGAGCAGCCAGGACCGCCGTTGCCCCATCCGGCCCAGGATGGGAATCTGGACCTTGTCGATGATCGGCGCCCAGGCCCATTTCAGATTATAGGCGAGGAAGGTCAGCGCGAAAGCGGTAACCGCCGATTTCTCGATCCCGTCCTGCGCGAGCCGCGTCGTCAGGGTCGCGCCGATCATCGCGAATGGAAAGCCCGAGGAAATGCCGAGAAACAGCGCGGCAAGCGGCGCCGGCTTCGTATAGGGCTTCAGGCCTTCGAGAAACGTCGCTCGCCGTCCATCGGCTGACGCTACGGCATCGCTGTTTTCGGCCATTGTCGTGCTCCCCGCCTTGATTTTTCCGAGAACCTAGCGGCAAAATTCGCTATGGATAGTCCCGTTATGAACGCCCTGACCCCGACAAAAGGCCAGTTGGCCCTCGCCGAACTCTGCAGCGAAGGCGGAAACGAAGGCAGCGAAGCCGTGACCCAGGTTCCCGCTGCTCGCTATACCGATCCCGATTGGCACGCGCGCGAGATGGCCGCGCTGTTCGATACGATGCCGCAGGTGATCGCGCCTTCGGCTCAGCTGCCCAAGCCCAATATGGCGATCCCGCATGACGGCTTCGGCAAGCCGCTGCTCGTTACGCGCGACGCGGCGGGCAAGGCGCATGTCTTCCTCAACGTCTGCCAACACCGCGGCACGCGGCTGGTCGAGGGCGAGGAACCGGTGTGTTCGAAGCTGCTCGTCTGCCCCTATCACGCTTGGAGCTATGCGCTCGACGGCAGCCTGAAAGGTCTTCCGCGCCCCGAAACCTTCCCCGGTTTCGACAAGGGATCGCACGGGCTGAAAGAATTGCAGTCGCTCGAAGCCGGCGGGCTGATCTGGTTTTCCTTCGACGAGACCGCCGATTTCGGCCTGGCTGGCAAGCTCGGCGAGGATTTCGATGCGTTCGGCCTCAAGGACCAATATCTGTTTCGCCGCCGCACCCATGATGTCCCGGCCAATTGGAAGCTGGTGATGGACGCTTTCCTCGAAAGCTATCACGTCCAACGGCTCCACGCGCAGACGATCGGCCCCTTCTTCAAGGACGGCATCACTTCCGGCGACAATGTCGGGCCGCATCGCCGCTCCGCTGTCGGCCGCGCCGCCGATCTCGCCGGGCTCGATCTGTCCGACTGGGCGGCGCTCAGAAGCTGCGTGACCTTCGCCTATCAGCTGTTCCCAGCGACGGTGATCGTCGTCAGCCCGGATTATGTGAACCTGATGGTGCTGATGCCGCAGGGCGTCGACCGGCTGCTGGTCGAGGATTTCATGCTAATCGACGAGGAACCCAAGGACGAAAAGGCACTCGACCATTGGGAGCGCAGCTGGGCGCTGCTCGATGGCGAAGTGTTCGGCGGGGAGGACTTTCGCGCCGCTGCGCTCGGCCAGCAAGGGCTATCGTCTGGCGCTATCGAGGATATCACGCTCGGCACATTGGAAGGCGGCATCCGCGCCTTTCACAACGAGATCGAGAAACACGTCGGCAATTAAGCCGCTTCCCCGCGTCACCATTCTCCGGCTATGGAGACGTTCATGCCTCCCCCCAAAACTCCGCCCGGTAAATCCTCGAAGGACCCGCATCGCATCGCCAAGCTTCTCGCCCGCGCCGGCGTCGCCTCGCGCCGTGAGGTCGAGCGGATGATCGAGGCCGGGCGCATTGCCATCAATGGCAAGATACTCGACACGCCGGCAACGCTGCTGAAAACGCTGCATGGCGTGACCGTGGACGGCGCGCCCGTCAGCCAGCCCATCCCGGCGAAACTCTATTGCTTCCACAAGCCGGCCGGTGTTCTGACTACCGAGCGCGATCCCAAGGGAAGGCCGACAATCTACGACAAGCTGCCCAAGGGATTGCCGCGGGTCATGCCGATCGGCCGGCTCGATCTCAACACCGAGGGGTTGCTGTTGCTCACCAATGACGGCGGGCTGAAGCGGCAGATGGAATTGCCTTCCTCCGGGGTCGAGCGCGTCTACCGGGCACGCGCCTTCGGCCCGATCACCCAGGAGCAGCTCGAGGCGCTGATCGAAGGCGTGACCATCGACGGCATGCGTTACGGACCCATCGACGCCAATCTGGAACGGCGGACCGGGCGCAACCAATGGATCGAGATGAAGCTCGCCGAAGGCAAGAATCGCGAAGTGCGTAACGTGCTTGAACATCTCGGGCTGCAAGTCAGCCGGCTGATCCGCACCGCATACGGACCGTTCTCACTCGGCGATTTGGCCAAGGGCGATATCCTCTCGATCCGTCAGCACGATCTCGTGAAATTCCGCCAGACCCTCAAATGAGGGTCGTTTCTGGCAAATGGCGGGGACGCAAACTGGTCGCGCCCGAAGGCCAGGCGACGCGGCCCACCGCCGATCGGGTGCGCGAAGCCTTGTTCTCGATGCTCCAGAGCCGGATAGGAAGCTTCGAAGGCCTGCGTATCGCCGATATCTTCGCCGGCAGCGGCGCGTTGGGCCTTGAAGCCCTGTCGCGCGGGGCGGTCCGTTGCACCTTCGTCGAGCGGGATCGCGCCGCTATCGCGGCCTTGCGCTCCAATATCGACGCGCTTGGGGCGAGCGCTGACATTCGAGCCGCACCCGCCGAATCGATCGGCTCCGCTGCCCAGCCCTGCGATGTGATCTTCATGGACCCGCCCTATCGCTCGGGCCTTGCCGAAAAGGCGATGTCCCGGCTTTCGGAACTGGGCTGGATATCGCCCTCCTGCTGGATCAGTATCGAGACCGAACGCGGCGAAAATGTCGAAATCCCGCGCTTTTCCGAGGATATCGCCCGGGCCATCGGCAAGGCGCAGATAACGCTTCTACGCCCGAGCGGCTGAACCGCGAAACGTCAACGCTGTGCAGCCCGTCACAGCGACCAATATCCATTCCTGCGACAAGCAACCCGGCAGCAGATCATTTGAGATCCTGCAGGGAGACGACAATGAAGTATCGCGACAATCTGATACTGGACACCGAAATGCTGGCCCGCGCGCTGGCCGCGACGGCTGGGGTCGAATGGTCCGGCCTTCGCGACTATCCGGGCTATGGAAAGAATTACTGGCGCGAAAAAGCGCGCCGCTTCTTCAAGCTCGACGTCGAAGCCGCCTGAACCAAGGCGTTTTTCAGCGCACGACGATATCGCCGCTCATGCCGAAGGTCGTGTGCATGAAGTGCGAGCAGTGCATCTCATATTCGCCGGGCTCGGCGATCATCACATAGACATCGGCGCTCTGGCCGCTATCGAGCTCGATCTTTCCGCGGCCCAGAATTTCGGCACCGCCCGGGCCAAGTTCCGCCGCATCGAAGAAATCCCGCGCGGCAAAATTATGCCCGCCATCCGAACCGTTCACGAAATGGAGCCGATAGGGCCGGCCGTGTTCGAGCTCGATTGTTTCCGACGTGAAGGCGAAACTCGACAAGGTCACCGTGACGGTTTCCGCCTGCGACCAATTGGTCTGGGCCGAGGCAGCGGCCGGAAAGATCAGAAAAGCGAGCAAAATCAGGTATCGACTCATGATCATATTCCTCGTTCTTCCCCCGCCCGCCTTCTACCCGATTTTGCCCGGACGCCAGAGCCGGCGCCGAACGTCCTAAAATTAAGGGCCGCTTGCCGCCGGCCTTTTCGTTCCCTAACTGTTCACGGGTGACGAAGCGCGCCGCCGAGAACCCCGAACCGCCTTATTTGCGTGCCCTCAACCCGCCGCAGCGCGAAGCCGTGCTGACCACGGAAGGCCCACTACTGGTGCTCGCGGGCGCCGGAACAGGCAAGACGGCATGCCTCACCGCGCGCCTCGCGCACCTTATCTGGACGCGGAAAGCCTGGCCGTCCGAAATCTTGGCGGTCACCTTCACCAACAAGGCGGCGCGCGAGATGAAGGAGCGTGTCGCCCGCGCGCTCAATCAGGATGTCGAAGGGATGCCCTGGCTCGGTACCTTCCACGCGATTGGCGCCAAAATGCTACGGCGGCATGCGGAGCTGGTCGGCCTGCAATCCAACTACACGATCCTCGACACCGACGATCAGCTGCGGCTGTTGAAGCAGTTGATCCAGGCGGCCGAGATCGATGAGAAACGCTGGCCACCACGATTGCTCGGCGGACTGATCGACCGCTGGAAGAATCGCGGCTGGATGCCGGCGGACGTGACCCCCGAAGAGAGCGAGCAATATGCCAACGGCAAGGGACAACAGCTCTACCAAGCCTATCAGGACCGGCTGAAGGACCTCAACGCCTGCGATTTCGGGGACCTGCTGCTGCACATGCTGGTCATCCTGAAAACCCATCGCGACGTGCTCGAACAGTATCAGCGGCGGTTCAAATATATCCTGGTCGACGAATATCAGGACACCAACAGCTCGCAATATCTCTGGCTTCGCCTGCTCGCGCAGGAGCGCAAGAATATCTGCGTGGTCGGCGACGACGATCAGTCGATCTATAGCTGGCGCGGGGCCGAGGTCGCCAATATCCTGAAGTTCGAGAAAGATTTTCCGGGTGCCAAAGTCGTCCGGCTGGAACAGAATTACCGGTCTACGCCGCATATCCTCGCCGCCGCGAGCGGCGTTATCGCCCATAATGGCGGGCGGCTCGGCAAGGAGCTGTGGACCGACGAGGACGAGGGCGAGAAGGTCAAGGTCATCGGCGTGTGGGACGGGCCCGAAGAAGCCCGGCGTGTCGGCGAAGAGATCGAAGCGCATCAGGCCAAAGGCGGCAGTCTCGACGATGTCGCGATCCTCGTCCGCGCCCAGTTCCAGACGCGCGAGTTCGAGGACCGGTTCATCCAGATCGGCCTGCCCTATCGCATCGTCGGCGGCTTCCGCTTCTACGAACGGCAGGAAATCCGCGATGCGCTCGCCTATCTGCGCGTCGTCACCCAGCCCGCTGACGACCTCGCCTTCGAACGCATCGTCAATACACCTAAACGCGGCTTGGGCGACAAGGCGATGGCGACACTCCACGCCTATGCACGCGCGCAGCAGATCCCGCTCTCGCTGGCCGCCTCCCGCATCCTCGATACCGACGAACTGACCCCGCAGGCCCGCCGCTCGCTCGGCGAGCTCGTCGCGAATTTTGCGCGCTGGCGCGACACCGCGAACGATCTTCCCCACCCCGAGCTGGCCCGGATCGTCCTCGACGAATCGGGTTATACGGCGATGTGGCAGGCGGACCGTTCAGCCGAAGCCGCCGGTCGGCTCGAAAACCTCACCGAACTCGCGCGCGCGATGGAGGAATTCGAAACGCTCGGCAGCTTCCTCGAACATGTCAGTCTCGTCATGGACAATGACGCAGGCGAGGATCGCGAACATGTGACGATCATGACCATCCATGCCGCCAAGGGATTGGAGTTCGACACGATTTTCCTCGTCGGCTGGGAAGAAGGCGTATTTCCCTCGCAGCGCTCGCTGGATGAAGGCGGCAACAAGAGCCTCGAGGAGGAGCGCCGCCTTGCCTATGTCGCGATCACCCGTGCCCGGCGGCTCGCCCATATCGTCCACGCCGCCAATCGGCGGATCTACGGACAATGGACGAGCTCGATCCCCTCACGCTTTGTCGGCGAACTGCCCGAAGAGCATGTCGATGCCGAAACCAGTATGACCGGCGGCGAAAGCCTGTGGCGCGCCAACTGGTCGGAACAGGGAGACCCCTTCGCCAATGTCGCGCGCGCCGGTCGCCGCGGACCCGGCTGGCAGCGCGCCGCGACGGCGGGTGCGCTGCCCAGGGCAGGCAAGGTGATGGAGGCGCGGGCCAGCGCCGTCAGCTTCGGCGCGAAACCCCGTTCCGACATCGCCATCGGGCAGCGCGTCTTCCACGAAAAATTCGGCTATGGCAGCGTCGACGAGATCGAGGGTAACAAGCTCGAAATCGAATTCGAGAAGGCCGGGCGCAAGCGCGTGCTCGACAGTTTCGTCAAACTGGCCTGACCTAGGCACAGCCCTCGACATATTGGATGCTCGGTCCGCCGGCGTGGATCACCTGCACGACGCCGTCCTCGCCAACTTCGTAACGGATGCCGCGGGCATTGGCGTCCTGAACATAAGGGCCTTCGGGCGTACCCGTCGACCAGACCGTCAGATATTCGCCGGGCGCTTCGACATAGGTGTGCGGCGATACCTGGATGGCTTCGCCATAGGCTTCGCGCACCGCGGCTGCCGTTGCGCCGACCGTTAGTCCCGCATCGGTTTCAACGCCGGGATCGATGATCGAAATCCGCGTGAGCACACCCTCTTCGATCATCAGCAGCAAACCTTCGGGCGCGCGAGCCGGGCGGAACTGATTGCAGAATTCAGGCTCCAGGCCGCCGACAGCTTCGGGGTTGGCGTCCTCGCCAAACTCGGCGGTGATCTCGTCGAGCGTCATGCCGATCCGCAGCGGGCCATAGCCCTCCGCCGTAAGCTGGGGTTCTTCGGCGGCTTCGGTCGTCGCCTCGGCACTCGCTGCGGTTTGTTCCTGCTCCGTAGCGGTGTTCTCACTTGGCGAACAGGCGACGGCCAGCCCCAGGGCCATGATGGACAGTCCAGCTTTCTTCATTTCGACCTCCTAATTCCGTGGGCGACTCCAGAGTCTTGGGTCGCGATCCACACCTTTATGGCCCTCCCGTCACGCCTTCGCAAAGGCGGAGCGATACCACCACCAGAGCAGCGGTGGCATGGCAAGCTCCAGCAGACCGAGAAACTGGAACAGCGGATGCGGCATCCCGACGGCGAGCACCGAGAAAATGCGCGCAAGGCCGCCCACCAGGAAGACGATCAACAAGGCTCCGAACGCCTGGCCGCGCGCACCAAGATCTCGCCCGCACCAGATCAGCGTCGCGCCGAAGCCGAGAAACAGCGTCGCGTAGAAGCGATCCTCACTGTCCATCGTCGCATTGACCGGCACCGATCCCGGGATCACCGGAGGGCCGAAAAGGATGTGGAGCATGGCAATGGTCATGCAAATCGCGCCGAAGAATATCGTGAACCAGGCAAGGCCTTTCTGCATGACAATCCCCCTTCGCCGGGCTGGTAGCATAGCTTTGCGGGAGCCAACAGCAGATCGCTTGCCGCGGCGGTCGAGCAACGCCTAGAGAACGCTTATGGCCGACGCCCCGCGCCCGTTCCAAATCGCCAATTTTCGCGCCTACTGGGCGTCGCGTCTGGCGATGACGCTTGGCCAATATGCGATGATGCTGATCATCGGCTGGCAGGCGTACAACCTTGCGCGCGACGGCGGGATGAGCGTTGGCGGCGCATCGGGGCAGCTCGCGATTATCGGGCTGTTGCAGTTCGTGCCGCTGTTCCTGCTGACACCCTTTTCAGGCCTCGCCGCAGACCGGTTCGACCGCCGCAATCTCTCGCGGCTTATGCTGCTTATCCAGATCGCCTGCGCCGGAGCGCTCGCGGCCTTTACCTGGTATGAGGCGATGAGCCTGCCGGTCCTGTTCGTGATCGCCGTCCTGCTCGGGATCGGCCGTGCTTTTGCCGGGCCGGCCTTGTCCGCATTAGCGCCCAATCTCGTGCCGAAAGAAGTACTGCCCCACGCCATCGCCCTGTCTTCGATCGCCTGGCAGGCGGGCATGATCGTCGGGCCGGCGATCGGCGGCTATCTCTACGTCATCGAGCCGGCCCTGCCCTATGCGGCAACCGTGGCCTTGTTTCTCGTCTCGTTGATTGCGCTCGGTTTTATCGGACAAGTGCCGCGCCCGAAAATCACGGGTTCGCCGCGCCCGATCGGGCAGGTTATCGACGGGCTGCGTTATGTCCGCCTGAACAAAATGGTGCTGGGCGCGATCACGCTGGATCTGTTTGCCGTGTTCCTCGCCGGCGCGACCGCGCTGTTTCCCGTCTATGCACGCGACGTGCTCGAGGTCGGCGCGCGCGGCCTGAGCCAACTCGCCGCCGCGCCCGCCATCGGCGCTGCACTCACGGCATTGTGGTTTTCATTCAAGCCACTCAAAACCAACGTTGGGCCCAAGATGCTCTGGTCGGTCGGGCTATTTGGATTGGCGACGATCGCCTTCGGCTTTTCGACATGGATGCCGTTGTCGCTGGCCGCGCTCATAATCGTCGGATCGGCCGACATGTTTTCAGTCTATATCCGCCAGTCGTTGATTCAGCTCCACACGCCCGATGACATGCGCGGCCGGGTATCATCGGTCTCGCAGCTGACGATATCCGCCTCGAACGAATTCGGCGATTTCTTTTCCGGAGGCCTGGCCTGGATATTCGGGCCGGTCTTCGCCGTCGTTTCGGGAGGTATCGGCGCGATTGCGACGGTGCTATTATGGGCTCGATGGTTTCCGGTGCTGAGACACACGCGGACTTTCGATCCGCCAGACCACCTTGTCGATGACACCGAAACCCCAGAACAAACTTTGTGCAGGAGACGTTGACGTGAAGGCAGCAAATATCCTCGAGACGATCGGCAACACCCCCCATATCAGGATGCAGCGCCTGTTCCCGGGCGCTGAGGTGTGGATCAAGTCCGAGCGCGCCAATCCGGGTGGATCGATCAAGGATCGTATCGCGCTTTCGATGATCGAGGATGCCGAAGCCTCCGGCGCACTCAAACCCGGCGGCAAGATCGTCGAGCCGACATCGGGCAATACCGGCATCGGCCTTGCCATGGTTGCCGCCGTCAAAGGCTATGAGCTGGTGCTCGTCATGCCCGAAAGCATGTCGATCGAGCGGCGGCGGCTGATGCTGTCCTATGGCGCAAAGTTCGACCTGACCCCCAAGGAAAAGGGCATGAAGGGCGCGATCGAACGCGCACAGGAACTCGTTGCCGCTTCGGACAATGCCTGGATGCCGCAACAGTTCGACAACCCGGCCAATATCGCCGTGCACGTCAAGACGACCGCCGAAGAGATATTGGCCGACTTCGCGGACACCCCGATCGACGTCCTGATCACCGGCGTCGGTACCGGCGGGCATCTGACGGGCTGTGCGGAAACGCTGAAAAAGGCTTGGCCCGAGATGAAGGCCTATGCCGTCGAGCCGACGCTCTCGCCGGTCATTTCGGGCGGCCAGCCCGGCCCGCATCCGATCCAGGGTATCGGCGCGGGATTCATTCCGGAAAACCTCCACACAAGCGCCATCGACGGCGCGATTCCGGTCGATCCGGAAGATGCCAAAGACATGGCACGGCGCGCGGCGAGCGAGGAAGGCATGCTGGTCGGCATCAGCTCCGGCGCAACCTTGGCGGCGATCGCGCAGAAACTTCCGGAGCTCGGAGGCGAGCGCATACTCGGATTCAACTATGACACCGGCGAGCGCTATCTCTCGGTTCCGGATTTCCTACCGGAGGAATAGCGGGCGAAGCCGCCTCCCATGTGCGTTTTGGCGTTCGCATGGAATGCGCACCCCGATTGGCCGCTGGTCGTCATCGGCAACCGCGACGAGCTCCACGCTCGTCCTGCGGCGCCGCTCGCGCGATGGGATACGCCAGAGCATGTCATCGCCGGCCGCGACATCGAACAGGGAGGGACCTGGCTCGGCTTTTCGGCCGAAGGGCGGCTCGCCGTTATCACCAACCGCGCGACGCCCGATGGCCGCGCGCAAAACAAGGCATCGCGCGGCGCGCTCGTGCTGGATGTGCTGGCGGGAACCGGGCGTTATGCGCAGCCGCGCGAAAGCGACCTCGAGGACTTCAATCCCTTCAACCTGATCACGGTAGACAATGGAGGCGCGCATTTTCTCTCGAACCGGCCCGGGTCGTTGCGGACACGCCTCGATCCGGGTCTCTATGGCCTTTCCAACGGCGCGCTCGACGATCCCTGGCCCAAGACCGAACGGATCAAGGCGATGCTCGATGACTGGCTGCGGTCCGGCATCGACGATCAGGGCGGGCCGCTGGATTGGATGCGGGCCGATGATTCACCGCAGGTGGAACCGCGCCGGGCGAATCTCAGCCCGATCTTCATCCGCAATCCGGTATATGGCACGCGGTGCAGCACCGTTGCTGCCGTCGATGCACAGGGAAAGGGCTGGATCACGGAGCGCCGTTACGACACCGAAGGCGCGGCTACCGGCGAAACCCGGATCGAATTCGATTGGCCGCGCGAACGGCTGTCGGCCTAGCCGCTAGTTCCCGCCGCCGCGCATATCGGGCGGCAACAGGTTTTCCGGCGTATCGCCCTCGGGCGCCGGAACCCGGGGATCGGGTTCGAAATATTCGGGATCGGGCAATTCGGGATCGAACTCGTCCTTTTCACGATCGGGAAAGCGCAATTCATCTTCCTGGCTGTCGGCGCGCGCGATGAGATCGGCATCGGCAAGCCGGTCGATGATCATGTCCGCGCCGTTCATCCGCGAGACCATCCCGCGCCCGCCGGTCATCGGCTGCGCGACGAAATCGAGCTCCGCGGTCAGCCGGCGACTATAGTTGAAAGCGGGTTCGGTGCCGCGCGGCAGCTCAAGCACAAGACGGCCTTCGCAGCGCGCTTCTTCGGTGCTCTCGTTGAAATTCACAAGATGCGCACCCTCGATACGGGCCACGGTTCCGGCTTCGAGCCGCGACAGCATTTCGCCATCGTCCTCGCGCGCCGTGCGGGCCCGGCTGAAGATGCGCTGGCGGATAGAATCTACGGTCGACTGGGAACTGCACAGCCGCTCGCCGGGCGACATCGCGGCGAGATCATCCGTTGCGGCTTCGGATGCGTTTTCGTCGACGGCACTGTCATATTCGCCGAGCCCCATGCTCATGGCGCCGAAATAGGCGGCCGTCGCGACAACCACGACGCCCAAAATACCGAGAATCCAGTGGGCTTTGCGAGACACTCTTATCCCCTCCTGCCGATTTGCGACTATTTAGGGGAATCGACGGCGCACCGTCCAGCGCGGCGCAACCAACCGTCTCAACCGGCAGGCAACAGGCCGAGTTGCTGCATGATCGAGAGCTGATCGTACCAGACCCGCTCATTCGTGATGCCGTCATCGTCGAAGGTGAAGAGCGCGGCCATGCGGATACGGAATTCTTTCCCGGTCGGCGGGATTTCGTTTCCGCCGACCTTGAGCGGCCCTTCATGCGTGCCCATCAGCCAAAATTCGACGAGTACGCCGTCGTCCGTGTGATGGAATTCGATCGGTTCGTTGCGCTGATCCGGAAAGGAGGCGCGAGAGATCTCGTAATATTTGCGAACTTCCTCTTCGCCCTCGAACACCGCGCCGTTCGGGATCAGTTCGTAGCGCGGATGGGTGAAGGTCGCGATCGTCCGGTCGAAATCGTGAACGTTCTCCGATTCCATATGGTCGCGGACGACTTCCTCCCGCCAAGTGCGGACAATTTCGGAAGCGCCGGTCATGCCGCGACGAACATTTCGGGATCGAGCGCCATCAGGCTTTCCGAGCCACCCTCGATCTTGGCGCGATGCGAACCGGCTTCGGGCATGATCCGCTCGGCATAGAAACGCGCGGTGACGAGTTTTGCCTCATGGAACGCCTTGTCCTCGGCGCCCCCGGCGATCGCCGCGGCACTCGCCTTGGCCATGCGCAGCCACATCAGGCCCAGGGTGACGACACCCATCAGCTCCATATAGCTATAGGCGGCCGCGCCCGCGTTGTTGAAGTTCTGCATCGAGTTCTGCATCAGCCACATCGTCGCCGCCTGTAGTTCGCCATTGGCTTTGGCGAGCGCTGCGGCGACCTGCTTGACGGTGTCGTCATCGCTTTCCTCGCCGGCTTCCTGCGCAACGAGCGCAAGATAGGCCTGAACCGCCCGCCCGCCATTTTGCGCGAGCTTGCGGCCGACAAGATCCATCGCCTGGATGCCGTTGGTGCCCTCGTAGATCATCGAGATGCGGGCATCGCGGACATATTGCTCCATCCCCCATTCACGGATGTAGCCATGGCCGCCATAAACCTGCTGCGAGATCGTCGCGATATAATAGCCCTTGTCGGTGACATAGCCCTTGATCACCGGGGTTAGCAGCGAGATCAGATCATCCGCCCCCTGCCGTTCTTCCTCGGTCTGGGCGAGGTGGGTGAGATCGACCTGCAACGCGCCCCACAGGCACAAGGCCCGCGATGCTTCCAGATAGGCCTTCGCCTCCATCAGCATCCGGCGCACGTCCGGATGGACGATAATGCTGTCCGCCTTTTCCTCCGGGTCCGCCGGACCGGTGAGCGCGCGTCCCTGCCGCCGGTCTTGCGCATATTGAACCGCGTTCTGGAAGGCGACCTCGCCGATCGCCAGGCCTTGAAGGCCGACGCCGAGACGCGCCGCGTTCATCATGATGAACATCGCGGCGAGGCCCTTATTCTCCTCGCCGACCATGAAGCCGGTCGCTCCGTCATAATTCATGACGCAGGTCGAATTGCCATGAATGCCCATCTTCTCTTCGATCGAACCGCACGAGACCCCATTGCGATTGCCGAGCGAACCATCGTCGCCGACCATGAACTTGGGTACGATGAACAATGAGATGCCCTTCGAACTGTCGGGCGCGTCCGGCGTTTTCGCCAGCACGAGGTGGATGATATTCTCGGTCAGGTCATGCTCGCCGGCCGAGATGAAAATCTTGGTGCCGGTGATAGAGTAGCTGCCATCGGCCTGCGGTTCGGCCTTGGTGCGGATCATGCCGAGATCGGTGCCGCATTGCGGCTCGGTGAGATTCATCGTGCCGCCCCATTCGCCCGAAATCATCTTGGGCAGATATTTTTCCTGCTGCTCCTGCGATCCCTTGGTGATGATCGACGCGACCGCGCCCATGGTCAGCCCCTGATACATGGCGAAGGCCATGTTCGAGCTGATCAGATATTCCTCGAAAGCGGTGGAAAGCGCATGGGGCAAACCCTGCCCGCCAAATTCCGGCGGCGCCGAAAGCGTCGTCCAGCCACCGGCAATGAACTCGTCATAGGCTTGCTTGAAACCGGTCGGCGTCGTCACCGATCCGTCGTCATGGCGGGTGCAGCCTTCCTCGTCGCCCAACTGGTTCAGCGGAAAGAGTTTCTCGGCGCAGAATTTGCCACCTTCGGTGAGGATCGCCTCGACCATGTCGGCGGTCGCGTTCTCAAAACCCGGCAGGTTCGAATAGCGCTCAAGACCGACGATGTGATCGAGCACGTACCGGCTATCGCGGACGGGGGGCGTATATTGGGGCATGGTTTCCTATCCTATGATTAGGAGCGCTTTTTCGCGGCTTCTTCTTTTTCGACTTCCTCGACGGTGTCGACGAAGCTTTCCAGTTCGGCAATCGACGAATCTATATCGACGCGCTGGCTCTTGAGCGTTTCGATACGCTCCCGGCATTTTTCGAGCGTGACCGCGCGCTGCTTTGTCCGCCCGTCGCCGAGATCGTAAAGATCGATCATTTCACGGATATCGGCAAGGCTGAATCCGACACGCTTGGCGCGCAAGATCCAGGCGAGTCGGGCGCGGTCCCGTTTGGTGTAAACGCGGGAAAGGCCGTGCCGTTCCGGCGAAATCAGCCCTTCATCCTCGTAAAAGCGCAGCGCGCGCGGCGTAACGCCGAATTCCTCGGAGAGGTCCGATATGGTGAAGGTTTCGCGATTCTTTGCGTCGGGCGTGTCGATGCCCGCTTCGGGGAGGGTTCTGGTTGCCATAATTGCCGAGACTTAGATACCGTTCACGTTAACGTCAAGCTGTGACGCTACGGCAAGGCGGGAGAGGCTTTCGAAGCGGCGGCGATCAGGGAAGCCGTTGCAGCTTCCCGCCGTCGACCCGGCGATAGAAGCAGCTTTTCTCCCCCGTATGACAGGCCGGCCCCGCCGGATCGGCGATCAGCCAGAGCGCGTCCTGATCGCAATCTATCCGTATTTCCGCAATGCTCAAGACGTTTCCGGATCCCTCGCCCTTCTTCCACAGCGTCTCGCGACTGCGCGACCAGAAATGGGCCATGCCGGTTTCGATGGTGAGATCCAGCGCTTGGCGGTTCATATGTGCGACCATCAGCAAATCGCCCGACGCGCGGTCGGTCACGATGGCGGTGAGCAGGCCCTTGTCGTCGAATTTGGGATCGAGGCTGTCGCCGGTTTCGCGTTCGTCGCCCATCATACGCCCTGCCTTCCGCCTGTGCAGCCTAACTAATTCCCGGTCCTTTATGACAAAGGCGAGACAAACGCGATTCCCCACCCTATATGCACGCGCGTGACCGACCACGGGCCGGAGTCGCTATGCTGATCACAAATCCGTTCGATGTTTCCGATGCAGATGACGACAAGCTGCGCGAAGAATGCGGCGTTTTCGGTATATGGGGTGCCGATACCGCATCGGCCGTCGTTGCGCTGGGGCTGCATGCGCTTCAGCACCGCGGCCAGGAAGCCGCCGGTATCACCAGCTATGACCGCAATTACTTCCACAGCCATCGCGCGATCGGCCATATCGCCGGCAATTTCGACGAAGAGGATGTGATCCGCCAGTTGCCCGGCGACGCGGCCTGCGGCCATGTCCGCTATTCCACGACCGGCGAATCGGGCCTGCGCAACGTGCAGCCGCTCTATGCCGAGCTGTCCTCCGGCGGTTTTGCCGTGGCGCATAACGGCAATATCTCCAACGCGATGACCTTGCGGCGCGAGCTTGTCAGCCATGGCTCGATCTTCCAGTCGACGTCCGACACAGAGACGATCATCCACCTTGTCGCGACATCGGCCTACAAGACCCTGCTCGACCGGTTCATCGACGCACTGAAACAGGTCGAGGGCGCCTATTCGCTCGTCTGCCTGACGCCCGAAGGCATGATCGGATGCCGCGATCCGCTCGGCATCCGTCCACTTGTCATGGGCAAGCTTGGCGACGCGATAATCTTCGCGTCCGAGACGGTTGCCCTCGATGTCGTCGGAGCGGATTTCATTCGACAGGTTGATCCCGGCGAACTCATCATCGTCAGTGACGAGGGCATCAAATCGCACCGCCCCTTCCCGCCGCTCGTGCCGCGCCCCTGCATCTTCGAGCATGTCTATTTCTCGCGCCCCGATTCGATCGTCGATGGGCAGTCGGTCTATTCCGTGCGCAAGCAGATCGGCGCCGAACTGGCCATCGAGAGCCCGGCCCCGGCCGATCTCGTGATCCCGGTGCCCGATTCGGGCGTTCCCGCGGCGATCGGCTATGCGCAGGAATCGGGCATTCCGTTCGAACTCGGCATTATCCGGTCGCACTATGTAGGGCGGACGTTCATCCAGCCCGGCGACAAGGTCCGCCATCTCGGTGTGAAGCTCAAACACAATGCCAACCGGCCGCTGATCAAGGGCAAGCGCGTGGTGCTGATCGACGATTCGATCGTCCGCGGCACAACCAGCACCAAGATCGTCGACATGATGCGCGAGGCCGGCGCTACCGAAGTCCATATGCGCGTCGCCAGCCCGCCCACGACCAACAGCTGCTTCTACGGCGTCGACACGCCGGAGCGCGAAAAGCTGCTCGCGGCGCAGCATGATGTCGAAGGCATGCGCCAATATATCAAGGCCGACAGCCTCGCTTTCATTTCGATTGACGGCCTTTACCGCGCGCTCGGCGAAGCGGGGCGCAACACCGAACAACCGCAGCGCTGCGACGCTTGCTTCTCCGGCGAATATCCGACCCCGCTCACCGATCATGACGGGCTCGCCACCGTAACCCAGCTTCCATTGCTCGCCGAACGCGTCAAATGACCGACGCACTGGTGGAAGACAGGCCTCTTGAGGGCAGGTTGGCGGTCGTCACCGGCGCCAGCAGGGGTATCGGGGCGGCAACCGCGAAGGAACTGGCCGCGCGCGGCGCGCATGTGATCCTTGTCGCGCGCACGGCGGGGGGCCTCGAAGAGGTCGAGGACGCGATCCACGCCGCGGGCGGGAGCGCGACCATCGCGCCGCTGGATCTGGTCGATGGCGACAGTATCGCACGCTTGGCTACCGCCATCGGCGAACGCTGGGACGCGCTCGATATCCTCGTCCTCAACGCCGCGAAGCTCGGCTCGCTGACCCCGGTCGCGCAGATCACCGCGAAAGAGCTTTCCGAGGTGATGACGCTCAACTTCATCACCCAGCACGCGCTGATCGCCGCCTTCGATCCGATGCTGCGCAAGAGCGAGGCCGGGCGCCTGATCGCGATCACCTCCAGCGTCGGCGCACGGCCGCGCGCCTATTGGGGCGGCTATGGCGCCTCGAAAGCCGCGCTGGACACGCTGGTGACAAGCTATGGCGAGGAGGTGAAGAATCTCTCGCCCTTGCGAGTAGCGATCGTCAATCCGGGCGCGACGGCCACCGCGATGCGCAAACTCGCCTATCCCGGCGAGGACGAGGCGACCCTGAAAACGCCTGAAACCGTTGCCAAGCGGATCGCCGATCTCGCGTCCGAGGATTTCGAAACCGGGCTGCGGGTCGATATAGAGGGCTGACGCGCCGGCCCCTCGGACCGGTGAAATCCCCCAACCGATGATCTCAATCACATCGCGGCGGCCGCGCCGCGTCTATCCCGATGCCAAGAGACCCTCAGGAGACGATCGAAATGACCAGGAAAACCACCGAAACGCTCAGCAACGAAGAGCTCGACCAGGTTGCCGGCGGCGCCGACGGCAGCGTGAAGTTCATCCGTGACAGCGTCGACACGAGCATCGATGCCGCCGTGCCCTTCCACCGCGTCATCAACAACACCGTCTATGCCGGTGCCACCGGCGACGGCTCGGACTTATAATTCCGAATTCGCCGAAAACAGGCCGGGGGCGTTCGAGCGCATCCCCGGCTTTTGGCGCTTCACCGCCAGGCGATCTTGCGGTCCCGCGCCGTTTCTGTAAGCCGACATTCAGGCATAAAGCCACACAGGGCCAGACCGCGCCTTCTTAAGCCCATCGCATGACTGGCCCGGATCGGCCCGGTCGCCGGAGTCGAGATTTTCGTGTTCCACCCGATCCGCGTTCTCTCCGCTTTCTTGCCTGAGCGCGTTCGCGCCGGGCTGGGGCGGCGCGCGACGGGGCTTGTCCTGACCCTCCTCGTCGAAGCCTTGCTGCTGCTTCTGCTGCTCACGCTCAATCATTCGAATCCGCCGGTGGAGGAGATCGTACCGACGATCACACGGTTCGGGCTGAACCCGACCGAAGAGCCGGACACCGAAACTCCCGAAACCGCAGCCCGGGAATCGCAGCCCGCCCAGCCCGAAGAGGCGCAGCCACAACCGCAGCCCGAAGCCGCGCCGCCCGAACGCGTTCCCCCTGCCCTCCTTCCATTTACCCGCCGGCAGATGGCCGACACGGACATCGCCTCCATCCCGTCGCGGCGCCCCCCTGCACCCAGCGCGACGGTCGGCCCGCCGGCTCCCGCAGTGCCCGCCGATACGCCGCGCATGGGTGGTTCGGGCCCGAACGGGGAGCCGCTCTATGCCGCCGCCTGGTATCGCGAACCGACCAACGGCGAACTCGCCGGCTATCTCTCGACGTCGCGCGGGCCGGGCTGGGGCCTGATCGCGTGCCGCACGGTGGCCGAGTACCGGGTCGAGGATTGCGTGATCGTCGACGAATATCCCCGCGGATCGAATATCGGCCGCTCGGTACTGGCGGCGTCCTGGCAGTTCCGCGTGCGCCCACCCCGGATCGGCGGGCGGTCGATGGTCGGCACATGGGTGGGCATACGGATCGATTACGATATCCGGCGGCAATAGCGCCGCAGCGCCTACTCCTCGCCGACAGCCGGATGGACCCAACCCGCCTCCAGGATCCCCGGCGATGGCCGAAAACTGATATAGTCGACATGATCGGGCACATCGATCCAGCCATGGACGGTTCCGGCCGGGACGATCACGATATCGCCCGCCTCCACGCTCCGCACGGTCGCGCCGTATGCCGTGCCGATGCAGGTCGGGCCGTTGAGATCGGCCTGCGCATATTCGCGGCCGTTCGCCAGATAGCCGCCGGTGAACATCGTGCCGCCGCCCGATGTGACATAATAGCCCTCGGCCTGGACATGGTGGACGATGCCCGCGCGGCGCCCGTCCGCGGGGAGGATATCCTCCTCCAGCCCGCACGATCCCGGCGGCGGGCCTTCATAGGCCGGGCGGTTCTCCGCGACGCCGCCAACGGTCCGCCCGCGATGTACGAAGCCGATGGCGAAATTCTCATGGCCGATGTCGACGACGCGGATATTCCGGTCCCCGAAGGGCATCGCCTCCAGCGTGCGCGCGATCTCCTCTTCGGTCACAAAGGCGGCCGCGCGCGGTTCGGCGGCCAACGCCGCCTGCGGCACGAAACGCTGGATACGCTGGGATCCGCCGACCTCGGCGACATAGAGGCTGCCCGCGCTATCGGCGGCGAGCTGGTGCGGCCAGTGCATCTGCCCGGCATAGCGGCCCTTGTTCCTATAGCCGGCGACGACATCGCCCGTGTGACGGTCCAGCATCGCGATCTCGCTGTTGATCCCGTCCAGCGCGAAGACGAGATCGGGCCGGCCAGGCACCGGGGCGGCATCCCAGACGGCGCCCTGCGCCCCGGCCATGCCGCGGTTCACAAACAGCTCGCGGACGAATTCGCCCTCCGGCGTGAAGACCTGGATGCGGCTGTTGGTGCGGTCGCAGACATGCACCTCGCCCTCGATCATCGTCACGCAATGGACGATGGCGAAGTTCTCGATGTCTCCATCGCCTTCCTCGCCCGCGACGAACGCCGGATCGACCGGCCGCCCAAAGGCGGTCCACTGGCGCAGGAACGCGCCGGTATCGGCATCGAACACGATCACCCGCCGGTTGCGATAGCCGTCCGATACGAACGCCTCCCGCCGCTCGGTATCGACATGGATGTCGGTCGGGCGGCCGAGCATCGCCGGATCGTCGGGCGCGATAAAGTCTCCCTGCCCGCCGATCCGCACCAGCAATTCGCCGTCCATGGTGAATTTCAGCACCTGCCCGTCATGCGCGCCGGAGCCGACAACCCAAACGAAATCCTCGGCATCGACGAAGATCGAATGCTCATTCTCGAACCAGCCCTCGATCGCGCCAGGCCCGCCCCAACTGCGCAGCAGAGTGCCTTCGGAATCGAATTCCAGCACCGGCGGCGCGGCGGCGCAGCAGTGGGCGGTCGGCGGATCGTCATCGGCCAGGGTATCGACATCCCGCAAGTTGCGCGGGCGGTGCAGCACCCAGATATGATCGTGCCGGTCGACGCTGACGCCCGAGACATCGCCGATCAGCCAGCCTTTCGGCAAGACGGGCCAGTTCGCGTCTACGCGATAGGCGGGGCCTTCGCCGGTCGCCAAGGCCGGGGCGGCAGGCAGAAAGGCGAAGCTCAAGGCGGCGGCGCACAGGCGCAGCGCGCTCCAAAAGTTTCGCCGATCCTCGCGCCGATTCCCCATCATCCCGCATCCCTCGTCTGGCGCGGCGCTTATCGCGCGCCGCCGGGGATCATGGGTATCGCGGTGTCAGCCAAACTGTCAATTGGGCGGAGGGCGGCAGTGCGCGCAAGATAGTTGCTCTAACTTCACGAACTTCACACACAGGCGATCTTTCGGGCCGCCGCCCCGTCCCTCCGATCAGCTCCGGGGTGTCGGCTGTGCTTCGGCGCGGCCGGGCAACCGGTCCGCCGTTTCACCGATTTCTCCCTCGGCCTCCGGCGCCGGCAAGATCCGCTCGTCGGGCGCGCCCTTTTCGCCGGGCAGGCGCCGCTCCCATTCTTCCTCGCCCTTGGCGAGCCGTTCGAGCGAGTCCTCGGCATCCTCATGCTTCGCAATCTCCCGGTGGCGCAGCCAGCCCTGCAGCTCGTCGAGCGGCGCCCAGTTCAGCGGATCGCGGGCGCGCAGCATCCATTGCAGATGGCGATTGTCGTGGCGGACCTGCCATCCGACAAATTCGCCCTTGTGAAAGACCTTATACTCGGTGCCGTTGACGGCGCGGTCGAAGGCGGTGGTGGCAAGGATATTGGTCGCGGCGCGCAACGCCTCGTCCCACGCCTTGCGGATATGGTCGTTGCCCTTGCGGTTGTAGAGATCATAGGCCGAGCGCGGCGACATGCTGACGGTCCGGCAGGCGTCGGTGACGCTGGCCGTGGAGCGCAGCGCTTCGAGAAACCGTTCGATCCGATCCAGGGTCCACCCGTCCTTGCGATGGCGGCGCGGCGGCGTGGCATCCGCGATCCCGCCGGCCTTCAGCTCGGTGGTGGAGCAATAATAATAAGCGGCGAAACCGCCATCCTCCATGCGCGGCAGCTGGTCCATCGGACCGTGATCGGGATGAGTCGGCGGCACCGGCTCCCCGTTCGGATAGAAAAAGCCGGTCTCCTCGGCCGTTTTCGGGTGGACATAATCGGGCGGCGGGGTGGGTGTATCCTGCGTCATCCGACAGTTTAGGACAGATGTTTTCCAACATTTCAAGGAAATAGGATTTTGGTGGCCGTCACCCCGGACTTGATCCGGGGTCCAGGGCGGCGGGCATCACTGTATAGGCCTTGCATGTTGGCTAATGTCTGGCACCTTACGCTCCCAATTCGTCTACACGAGAGAGAATCGCGTCGGCATGCTTGTAAATATCGCGCGGTCCTTCAACAGGTACGCGTGCCTCCTCTTTGCCGTGGAAGAGGCCCAAATAACGAGTTGTGTCGCTATTGAAATGCAGGCGTGCAATCGTTCGGCGGTTATTATCGTCGAGCAAGATAGCACAATAGGATTGTGCATCGCGAATAACGACACGCTCCGGGTTAACCTTCGCCGCTACGATAGCGCACACGATATGGTACCCTTGCCATTCGTCGTCCGTAGTCTCGATTTCCTTTTCAGGTTCAATCATCTCCTCGGCATCCCAGCCAGTCGGATCCTTCAGGGCCGCCGTCAGTCGCTGATTCACGCGTTCACGAATGACAGCAGCCACGCCAGATTTAATTGCTGCCTGCAACTTGTCCGCCACTTGGGCCGTTAATCGTCCGTCATGGACTTTCCCTCCGATCAACCGCACAAACTCAGCTGATGGAGAAGAAAACTCCTCCTCAAGTTGACGACGCACCATCGTATGGAGTTTTAGCGTCCCCGCAACCGACTTTATTTCATCAATGTCAAATCCGTCTTTGGAGAAGCGGGCAAGCGTCTCAAAATCGCTTTTCTTTAGATCATCAAGACGGCACGTAAAGAAAGGTCGATTGTCCATCCGATTCGGGGCTTCTATATCGGAATAGAACTGGTAAACTACGCCGTTTGTAAGAACGGCTATCTTTGCGTCTTCGACTGAAAAGTACCTAAAAAGTTGGGAAGCGTTTTCTACTTTCAAATCAGAACCTGCTGACTTACACTCAACAAGCATTTGCACGTTACCGTCAATGCAGATAGCGTAGTCGACCTTCTCGCCGCGCTTCACTCCTACGTCAGCCGTATATTCCGGAATGACTTCGCCCGGATTAAACACATTATATCCAAGGGCCTTTAGAAAGGGCATGACCAGCGTTGTCTTTGCTGCTTCTTCCGTAGCCAGCGCTGATCGGTGCTCTCGAATTACTTTCGCAACTGCCTCCAATTCGGACTGTAATTCCATCGCCCCCTCCACTCTCTGAATCAAAACGTGATTTCAAAGATAGTCCATAAATTAACGTCTGTCAGCTTCAAATAAAAGCGAAGCCAGCTTGCATAGTTTCTTCTTTCGGCAGCCCTAGTCGAAAATGCGTTGCGCGGCAAAACCACCGCCCTCCTGCTGCAAACCCGGGGTGGGTAAAACCCACCCCGCGCTGTTTACAAGCCGTCGACAGCCTTGCTGACGAGGATATTCACCGAAACGCGGCGATTCTGTGCCCGGCCCTGGGCGGTTGTATTGTCGGCCTGCGGGTCCGCTTCGGCCATCCCGGTGGGGGTCAGCATGCGATACGGTGCCCAGCTGCAATTCTGCTGAAGATAATTGACGACGCGGCCGGCCCGCCGCTCGCTCAGCATCTGGTTATAGTCCTGATCGCCGACCGAATCGGTGTAGCCGACGACAAGCAGCAGGGCATTGTCCATCGCGTCGGCTTCGGCCGCCGTGGCGCAGAGCTCGCTCTCGGCGTCAGGCGAAAGCCGCCACCTGCCGGTGTCGAAATAGACGTTGGTCGTGCCCCGGATATTATACTGGTCGATATCGCCGACGCGGCCGCGCAGCGCCTCGGTCGCGGCGGTCTGTTCGGCAAAGCCCTGGGCGGTGCCGGTACGGATCATCGTCGCGGTCTCAAGGTCGTTGTTGCTGAAGCGGACCTTGCTCGCCACCAGGCCGCCGCCCCATTCCACCGTCTCCACCGTGACCGGCAGGCCGTTGAGCAGCGCGTCCGCGCCAAGCGCCGTACGGCCGAGGCCGAGAAAGCCTCCGCGCGCCCTGATTTCGGTGGCTTCGGAGATAAGAACCGTCGTCGTGCTGCGGTCGGCGCTCGTAACCTGCATCCCGTCGCCGCTACGCGCGGAAATAAAGCCTTCGATCTCGGGGCCCGCAACCAAGCCGGTCAGATCGGCCGGCGCCGTGCCGTACACGGTAATCTCGCCCTCTGCCGGGCCCAGCTCCTGCGCGGACAGGCTGATCGGCATTGGCGCGGCGAGCGTGGCCATCAGGAAACAGGCTGCCGACCTTCTGAAAAATATATGCACGATGTTCCTCCTTATAAACTCCCACAACCGGCTCTGCGTGGTCGCGAGTTTTCGTTCGACCAAAGCCGTGATGGCGTGTCCGGCTGTCAGAAACACGGTCATCTCGGCAGAAAAGATTTGCGGCATCCAAAGTTTGGCTGAATCCCCGGAATTGCTGACTGTTCACGCCAACCGCCAACCTTTCTGACATGTTAAGAGTTCCCCCATCTGCAAGCGGTTGAGGCCAATCGAGCGCACCATGCGGTGAATCGTTGCAAGCAGCGCCGCACGGCTGAATCGTCTTCACCGGGCGTCGAGCAATCCGGAAAACACATACTGCCCGCTATGCGAGCCGGCCGGTGCGATCCGGCAGCGATCGAGACAGGAGGCGTCGAGGCCGTAACGTTGCGCAACGGCGTGCATGCGGCGGATGAACTCGGCGAGAAAGGTCCGGCAATCGCCGTACCGCATCGCGTTGGCGGTTGCGTCATGGGCAAAGCGAATATCGGTCAAAAATGCGAGATCGTCCTCCGTCGGATCGGCGCCGAGCTCGGGAGAAAGGCCATGGCGCGTAACCAGTCCAAAATCGCCGCCCGCATGATCCTCGAACCAGGGCTTGTAGCGATAATCGGGTATCAGCCAGCCTATCGTGCATCGGAGTTCGCGGTCGGGCCGGAACACGCGGTACCGGCACCGCCCCGAATTATCGCTGGATGGCTGGCGCTGTTCGACAATGCGCAATGACGCGATATCGAACGCCCGCTGACGATCTAGCCCCACGCTAACCTCCGACTGCGGCGACGGCGCCGAGGGCGCCGAAGGCCGGCTCATTGTCGGGGAAGCCGGGATCGCAATCCCCGGCGAGGGGCTGTTCGTCCGTGATAGCTATATAAAAAACCGCCGGCGCAACGCCGGCGAAACGATAAGGGCGCATTGTCATGATCCTTCGGGGAAAATCTTATGACAAGGCGTATGGGTGGGGAGCGTTGGAACCCCCGTGGGAGCCGGCGTGGTAATCTCTCGTCCAACCGTGTGAATTCAGGCGATGCGCGCAGGCGGCGCAAGCGATCTCGCGCGATGCTTGGACGATGATCGGGCGATGACAAACGGGATCGGCGAGGGATACCGGTTTTCCGGAAAGGGAGATCGCTCCCCTGGAAAGCGCCTGTCCGCTAGCGGCCCTATGGCGGACGCTAGCGCCCGTCCGCCTCCGCATCGATAGCGGCCTGCACTGCCCGATAGAAGGCGATCCGCCGCTGCGCCATGTCCCGGCTCGTCGCGGTCGTCCAATCGCCATTGCTGGCGATCACCAGCCCGCGCGCGCGGTCGATGAAAATGCCCTGGCCGAAAATGCCCTGCGCGGCGAAGCTGCCATCGTCGAAGGTCCACCATTGATAGCCATAGCCGCGGCCCGGCACGCCGATATCGGCCTGCCTGCTGCCCGCCAGACCGAACCAGCCATCGGGCACCACGCCGTTGCCGCCGGTCAGCACGAACATGCCGAAGCGCGCATAGTCGCGCACCGTCGCCGAGATGCAGCAGCCGCCAATCTCCCGCCCGCCCGCGTTGAGCATCCACACCGCGTCATGCTCCATGCCGAAGGGCCGCCAGACCTTTTCCGAGAGATAGTCGGCCAGGGTCCGCCCGGTCGCATTGGCGACGAGAACCCCGATCAGATTGGTCTCGCCGGTATTATACTGCCAGCGCGTGCCGGGCTCGGCCTCGCTTTCCAAAGTCCTCATATAAGTGACGATGGGATCGATACCGGGCTCGGGCGTGACATTGTTGAACACGGCAACGTCCGAATCCGGATCGGTATAATCCTCGTTCCAGCGCACGCCCGATGTCATGGTGAGCAGCTGGGCGATGGTGACGCCGTCATAGCCGCTGCCCGCAAGCTCCGGGATATATTGCGTCACCGGGGCGTTCAGCGATTCGATATACCCATCCTCGATCGCCGCACCGACCAGGGTGGATGTCAGCGATTTGGCGACCGAGAAGCTGGTCCAGCGGGTATCGGCGTCCGCGCCCAGCGCATAGCGTTCGAGCCGCACTTCGCCATTCTGGACGACGATCAGGCTCGCGGCGCGCTGGTCGGCCATATAGGCGTCAACGTCCCAGTTTTCGCCGTCGATCTCCACCGAGACGTCGAGCGAGTCGCCGTCCGCCAAGGTCAGCACCATCTCGCCGCTTTCGACGATCCGGGCCGGCGCGAGTTCCTCCATGCGGCGAAAAGCATAGTCGCGCTGTTCCTGCGTCCAGAACAGGATGTTGAGATCGGCGGGGAGTTCGGTTTCGGTTGGCGTTTCGGCGGCGGGAGCCTCGGCGGGTGCGGCAATCTGATAAACCATGGTCTGCGCCGTTGCCGGCGACGCCAACCACAGAGCAACCGCTGTTGCCGCCGCGAAACCGTTCCTCATCCCCTTATCCCCTATCCTCGCGCACCCTTTGCGGGGGCGTCACGTTTTTCGAAGCGTAACCTGCGCGACGTCAATGCCCCCGGCGCGGAAGCCGCCCTCACAATACATCAAATAATAGCGCCACAGATTGTGGAACCGCTCGTCGAACCCCTGCGGCAGCCGATCCTCCGCGATCGCGCGGTCATAGCGGTCGCGCCAGCGCCGCAGCGTTTCGGCATAATGGAGGTTGAAGCCCTTGCGGTCTTCCCAGGCGAGCCCCGCCCTGCGGCCGATATCGGCGAAGCGCTGTTCGTCGATCAGCATGCCGCCCGGGAAGATATAGGTCTGGATGAAATCGGCGCTGGCCGCATAGGCATCGAAGGTTTCGCTATCGAGCGAAATCAGCTGGATCGCCGCCTTGCCGCCGGATTTGAGCCGCGCCGCGATCGACTGGAGATAGGCGGGCCAGAATTCCTGCCCCACCGCCTCGACCATCTCCACGCTGGCAATCGCATCGAAGGTGCCGCGAACATCGCGATAATCGACGAGTTCGACCGACGTCTTCTCGGTCAGCCCCGCCTTGGCGAGCCTTTCCTCGGTATAGGCTTTCTGCTCGCTCGACAGGGTAATGCCGGTGACCTGCGCGCCATAATCCTTCGCGGCGATCTCCATCAGCCCGCCCCAACCGCAGCCGACTTCCAGCAGCGTGTCGCCGGGCTTCAAATCGAGCCGGTCGAGGAGCGCGCGCACCTTGCTGCGCTGCGCCTCTTCCAGTGCCTCGCCCTCGGATTCCAGAGCCGAAAAGGGTTCAGCGAAGATAGCGCTCGAATAGGTCATCGTCTCGTCGAGCCAGGGCGCGTAGAAATCATTGCCGAGATCGTAATGTGCCTCGATATTGCGACGGGCGTTGGCGCGGGTGTTGGCGCGTTTCGAATGGGCGAGCAGGTTGCGCCAGCGCGACACGCCCTTGGCCCGGCCGACATTGCCGAGCGTACGGCGGTTGATCACGAACAGTTCGAACAGCTTGGGCGGATCGGCGCTCGTCCATTCGCCCTCGGCCCAGCCGCGATACCAGCCCACCGAGCCCGAGGTCATCAGCCGCACCAGCGGCCGCCAGCTTTTCAGCTCCACCTGCGCCTCGACACCAGGCACGTGGCCGCCCAGCAGCCGCGTGCGCCCGTCGGGCAGCTTCGCCTCCAGGCTGCCGGTGGCGAGCCCGCGATGAATATGGTCGAGCAACTTGTGAAAACCGGGCGCGAACAGCCGCGAAATCCAGGTCGATCCCGTCGAGAATCCACGATCGGCCTTGAGCAGATGCTCGCCTCTCGATGATGGATTGCTGGCCATTGCGTCCTCCCCTGCAACTCATTGCCGAAATCCGGCGGCAGGAGCAAGATTTTGGTGCGCCGCTAGGCCCTTATCGTCGCATAAGCGTCAAGCGCCCGCTGCCGCGCTTCCCGATGGCCGATGATTTTCGCAGGATAGGCGGCGGGCTTGCAGCCATGCTCCTCGGGATCGTGGATGGTCGAGTCGTCGAGCTCCGTCAGTTCCGGCACCCATTTGCGGACATAATCGCCGGCATCGAATTTTTCGGATTGGCTGAGCGGCGCCATGATGCGGACGAACATATTGGAATCGACGCCGGTCCCCGCCACCCATTGCCAATTGGTGGCGTTGGATCCGTAATCGGCATCGACCAACGTGTCCCAAAACCAGCGCTCGCCCTCTCGCCAGTCAATCAGAAGATGCTTCACGAGGAAGCTCGCGGCGATCATCCGCACGCGGTTGTGCATCCATCCGGTCGCCCAAAGCTCACGCATCCCGGCATCGACGATCGGGTAGCCGGTTTCGCCTCGCTGCCAGCGCGCCAGCTCTTCGGGCGCGTCGCGCCAAGGGAAATCGGCGAAATTCTCGCGATAGCTTTCCGCGCCATAGGCCGGGAATTGCAAGATCGCGTTCTGGGCATAATCGCGCCAGGCGATTTCCTTGCAGAAGGTCGTCACGTCGCGGCCCCTGCCCGTCACCCGGTGCCAGACATAGGCGGGCGAGGCCTCCCCGAAATGGAGATGCGGCGACAGGTGCGACGTGAATTCGATGGAAGGGTGATTGCGGCGGTCGTCATAGTCCGTCGCCTCGTCGATAAACGCGTCGACACGGGTCCGCGCGCCCTCCTCGCCCGGCGTCCAGGCTTCCGCGAAGCCCTTCGCCCAGTTCGGCTGTGTCGGCAGCAAATCCTAGTCGTCGAGATTGTTGCTTTCGGGCCAGCTCTCCGGCGCAGCAATCGTCTGCGGCGTCCGCGCGGGTTCGGGCGGCGGCATATGCTCGTTCAAGGCGCGCCAGAAGGGCGTGTAGATCTTGTAGGGCTGGTCCGAGCCAGTCGTCACGGAGCCGGGCGGCATCAGGTAATTGCCGTCATGCAGTTCGAGTTGGCAATCCGAACCCAGCTCCTCGCGCACCGCGCGCTCGGCATTGCGCCACCACGGCTCATAATGCCGCAGCGCGTGGATCGATGCTGCACCCGTTGTGCGCACAATATCGGCGAGCATTGCTGCACTCTTGCCGCGCCGCAGGATCAGCCGTGATCCCTTGGCGCGCAGGCTTTCGTCGAGACTTTGCAGCGAATGGTGCAACCACCAGCGCGATGCCGCGCCCATCCTGCGATGCTTCGGCGTGTCGTCGTCGAGGATATAGACCGGGATGACGGGGCCGGCGGAAACGGCGGCGGCAAGCGCGGCCTGATCGGACAGGCGCAGATCGCGGCGGAACCAGATTATCGAGGGCGCGGTCATCTCCCTGCCTCGTCACTCCAGCCTTTGCCGGGGTTACGGATCTACTCCACCGTCCAGGTCTGCCCCTGCGAGATCAGTGCCTGCAGGTTCGCATCCTTGCCTTCCGATGCCGCAGCATTTTGCGCCATCACGGCGGCGTCGAAGGTCGGTGCGGGATCGTTGTAGAGCGTGCCCAGCGCCATCGGGAATGCGCCGAACGGCATCTGGACGAGCAGCATCGCGAGGCTGCGGTTGGTCTGGTCGTGGACCATCACGCCCGCGCCCTGCCAATCGCCATCGACGACATCGACGACCTTGAGCTCGAGCGCGTCGGCGTCGAGCGCCAGCCCCTTCTCGCCCTTCGCGAAGAGCAGCGGCTCACCATGTTCGGCCCAGACCTGCGTCTCGGGGGCGTTCTTCTTGTTGGCGAAATCCTCGAACACGTCTTCATTGTAGACGATGCAGTTCTGGAAGATTTCGATGAAGCTCGCGCCGCGATGGGCATGGGCTTCCTTGAAGGTGTTGCCGAGATTCTTGTGCACATCGATACCGCGCGCGATGAAGCGCGCGCCGGACCCGAGCGCAAAGGCGCACGGGCTGATCGGGCGGTCCACCGAGCCGAAGGGCGTCGAGGGGCTGCGCGTGCCCGAACGCGATGTCGGCGAGTACTGGCCCTTGGTCAGGCCGTAAATCTCGTTGTTGAAGAGCAGGATCTGGCAATCGAGATTGCGACGCAGCACATGCATCGTGTGGTTGCCGCCGATCGACAGGCCATCGCCGTCGCCGGTGACGATCCACACATCGAGATCGGGATTGGCGAGCTTCACGCCCGTCGCCACCGTCGGCGCGCGACCGTGGATCGTGTGGAAGCCATAGGTCTCCATATAATAGGGGAAACGCGACGAGCAGCCGATGCCGGAGATGAACACGGTGTTCGCCGGGTCCGCGCCGAGATCGGGCATAGTGCGCTGCACGGCCTTCAGGATCGCATAGTCGCCGCAACCCGGGCACCAGCGGACCTCCTGATCAGTTTCCCAATCCTTCAGCGTCGTTTCGACGAGAGTCATATCGTTCATCGCGGCCTCCTTACTGGGACCAAAGCATGTAAATCACGGCACCGACGACCAGCAGCATGCCGAGCAGCGGCAAGACGCTTTTCGGCTTATCCATCGAGCGCCTGGTCAATCGCGGCTTCGATCTCGCGAATTCGGAAGGGCTGGCCGGACACCTTGTTCAAGGGTTGCGCATCGATCAGATATTGATCGCGCAGCACGGTTTTGAGCTGGCCCTTGTTCATTTCGGGCACCAGGATCTTGTCGAAGCCTTTCAGCAACTCGCCCAGATTTTTCGGAAGCGGCCAGATATGGCGGATATGGATCTGGGCGACGCTCTGCCCCTTTTCGCGGGCGCGGCTCACCGCCTGATGGATCGGCCCATAGGTCGAGCCCCAGCCCACCAAGGCCAGCGTGTCGGTCGCCTCGCCGAGCGCGATCTCCTGGTTGGGAATATCGTCGGCGACGTTGAGCACTTTCTGCGCGCGGATATCGGTCATCGCCTGGTGGTTCGCAGGTGAATAATCGATATTGCCGCTATTCGAGGATTTCTCGATGCCGCCGATGCGGTGCATCAGGCCCGGCGTGCCTGGCTTCACCCAGGGCCGCGCCAGCTTCTCGTCGCGCCGATAGGGATTGAACTTCTCGCCTTCGCCCGGCGCAGCGGCATAGAATTCGACCGGGAATTCCTCGAAATCGGAAACATCGGGGATTTTCCACGGCTCGGCGGCATTGGCGATATAGCCATCGGTCAGCAGCATCACCGGGGTCATGTAGCGGGTCGCGATCCGGCAGGCCTCGATAGCGCATTCGAACGCGTCGGAAGGCGAACGTACCGCGATGACGGGCAGCGGCGCATCGCCGTTGCGGCCGTATACGGCCTGGTAAAGATCGGACTGTTCGGTCTTGGTCGGCAAGCCGGTCGAAGGGCCGCCACGCTGCGAATTCACGATCACCAGCGGCAGCTCGGTGATGAAGGCCAGCCCCATCGCCTCGCCCTTCAGCGCGATGCCGGGGCCGGAGGAGGAGGTCACCCCGAGCGAGCCTGCATAGGAGGCACCGATCGCCGCGCCGATGGCGGCGATTTCGTCTTCGGCCTGGAAGGTCGTGACGCCGAACTGTTTGAGCCGCGAAAGATGGTGGAGGATCGCGGATGCCGGCGTGATCGGATAGCCGCCGAAGAACATCGGCAGCTTCGCCAGCTTGGCGCCCGCAACAAGGCCGAGCGAAATCGCTTCGGCCCCGGTGATCGTCCGGTAGAGACCCGGTTCGGCGGGGGCCGCGTCCAGCGAACGCGGCGCGAAGCCGACGCCGAGTTCGGCCGTCTCGCCATAGGCATGGCCGGCATTGAGCGCGGCGATATTGGCTTCGGCGATCACCGGGTTCTTCGCGAATTTGGCGTTGAGCCAGTCGACGATGGGCTGGCGGGACCGGTCGAACAGCCAGAGTGCCAACCCCAAGGTCCACATATTCTTGCAGCGCAGGGCTTCCTTGTTGCCAAGGCCAAAGGGCTTCACGGCATCCAGCGTCATCTGCGACATATCGAGCGAGAGCAGCTGCCATTTGGCGAGGCTGCCATCCTCCAGCGGGTTTTCGGTATAGCCCGCCTTGGAAAGGTTGCGGTCCGAAAAGGCCCCGCTATCGGCGATCACCAGCCCGCCCTCGACAAGATCGCCAAGATTGGTTTTCAGCGCCGCCGGGTTCATCGCGACCAGTACATCCGGCGCATCGCCCGCGGTGCGGATCGCGCGGCTGCCGAAATTGATCTGGAAGGCCGAAACGCCGAACAGCGTGCCCTGGGGCGCACGGATTTCGGCGGGAAAATCGGGGAAGGTCGCAAGATCGTTGCCGGCCAGCGCCGTCGACAGGGTAAACTGCCCGCCGGTAAGCTGCATGCCGTCACCGCTGTCGCCGGCGAACCGTACGACGACGTTGCCCGAATCCTCGGGCTTGTTGCGTTCTATAGTCTGCGCCGCGCTGGCCATTATCGTCCCGCTGAATGAGGTTTTCTTTTATCCTATGCACAGCGGCGCGCGGGAACAAAGTAGAAAATATGGCAAGGTGTGGAGCAACGCTTTGCGCCCCCCGCGCCGCCTGCAGGCTGGCACGGAAGAAAATCAGTTGTTATGACAGACTGAAATGGCGCGCAGACGCCCTAACGCCCCAAGAAAGGATGCCAGATGACCGAGCCCACCGAGCCCTATGTCCGCTCCGATGTGAAAATGTTCCTCAGCCTGCTCGCCGCGCAGGAAGGCCCGAAGACCCATGAGGTCGATCCGGAAGTCGCGCGCGGCATGATGGGCGCGATGGTGGAGATCGCGGATGTCGATGCCGGGGAGCTCGCGATCAAACGCGATCTCAACTTTCCAGGGCCCGCCGGCGATGTGCCGCTGCGCTATTACGACGCCAAATCGAGCCGCGAGCCCGGCCCGGCGGTCGTCTTTTTCCATGGCGGCGGTTTCGTGATCGGCGATCTCGACAGCCATGACGGAATTTGCGGCGAAATGGCGCGGCAGCTCGACCTGCCGGTGATCGCCGTCGACTATCGTATGGGTCCGGAATGCCCCTTCCCCGCCGCGCCCGAAGATTGCATCGCCGCCGCGCGCTGGGTCGCTTCGGGTCCGTCCGAACTCGGCCTCAATGTCACCGGGCTGGTGACCGCGGGCGACAGCGCCGGGGGCAATCTTACCCTCGTCGTCGGGCTGGCGCTGCGTGACGAGCCCGCCGATGTGCCGGTGATCGCACAATGGCCGATCTATCCGGCCACCGACATGGACGCGGACAGCGGCTCGATGGAAGAATTCGCCGTCGGCTATTTCCTCGAAACCGATACGATGGGCTGGTTCATGTCCCACTATGCCGCCGACAATAGCGATTGGCGCGCGAGCCCGATGCTGCAGGATGCGCACGGCATGCCGCCGACGGTGCTCGTCACCGCGGGCCTCGATCCGCTGCGCGACCAGGGCCGGGCCTATGCCGCCAAGCTGATCGCCGCGGGCGTGCCGACAGTGTTCCGCGAAGCCAAGGGCAACGTCCATGGCTTCGTCAACATGGCCAAGGCGGTGCCGTCCTCGCGCGGCGATATCGCCGGATGCCTGACCGCGCTCAAAGCGGTGATCAACGAAGCCGAGGCCGAACGGGCGATGGAACAGGCCGCCGCCGCCGAATGACCCGGCGCCGATGATCGATCGCGAAGCGCTCCCCTATCGCCCTTGCGCGGGCGTGATGCTGCTCAATGCCGAAAACAAGGCGTTCGTCGGCCAGCGCATCGACACGCGTATCGGCGCCTGGCAGATGCCGCAGGGCGGGATCGACAAGGGCGAGGACACGGAAACCGCCGCGTTTCGCGAGTTGGAAGAGGAAACAGGCGTCGCCCGCGATCTGACCGCGCTCATCGCCCGGGCCTCTCGCGAACTGTTCTACGATCTGCCCGACGATCTGCTCGGCAAGGTGTGGAAGGGCAAATATCGCGGCCAGCGCCAGAACTGGTTCCTCGCGCGCTTCACCGGCGAGGATGGCGATATCGACATCGATACCGCACACCCGGAATTTTCATCTTGGCAATGGGTGGAGCCGGCGCGGCTTCCCGAACTGATCGTCGAATTCAAACGCACGCTCTACGAGGAAATTCTCGAGGAATTCGCGCCGTACCTGGCGCTCTAGCTGCCCTTCACCTGCCGCCGGAAGGCGTGGAGCAGCGGCTCGGTATAGCCCGAGGGCTGCGTCACGCCTTCGAACACCAGCGCGCGCGCCGCCTTGAAGGCGATGCTGTCCGGATTGCCCGCCATCGGCGTGTAGAGCGGGTCGCCCGCATTCTGCCCGTCGACCTTTTCGGCCATCCGCGCCAGCGCCGCATCGACCTCCTTTTCCGAGCAAACGCCGTGGAGCAGCCAGTTGGCCATATGCTGCGAACTGATCCGCAGGGTCGCGCGATCCTCCATCAGGCCGACATCATGGATGTCCGGCACCTTGGAACAGCCGACGCCCTGATCGATCCAGCGCACGACATAGCCGAGTATCCCTTGCGCATTATTGTCGAGTTCCTCGCGAATTTCCTCCGGCGACCAGTTGGTGTCCAGCGCGAGCGGGATCGTCAGCAATTTGTCGAGCGCCGGAACGGCCTCCCCCGCAAGCTCCACCTGCCGCGCGAACACATCGACGCGGTGATAATGGATCGCGTGGAGAGTCGCGGCGGTCGGGCTCGGCACCCAGGCGGTGTTGGCGCCCGACAGCGGATGGCCGATCTTGGCTTTCATCATGTCCGCCATCAGGTCGGGCGACGGCCACATGCCCTTGCCAATCTGCGCCTTGCCGGAAAAGCCCGCCGCCAGCCCGATGCGGACGTTGCGGTCCTCATAGGCCTGGATCCAGTCGGCCTCCTTCATCGCCGCCTTGCGCAGCATGGCGCCGGCACGCATCGAGGTATGAATTTCGTCCCCCGTACGGTCGAGAAAGCCGGTGTTGATGAACACGATCCGGTCCTTCACCGCCTCGATACAGGCAGCAAGATTGGCGGACGTCCGCCGTTCCTCGTCCATCACGCCGACCTTGACCGTGTGACGGCCTAGCCCCAGCATATCCTCGATCGCATCGAACAGCCGGTTGGTGAAGCCGGCCTCTTCGGGCCCGTGCATCTTCGGCTTCACGATATAGACGGAGCCCGCGCGGCTGTTGCGGTGCACGCCAAGCCCTTTCAGATCGTGCATCGCAATCATGCTGGTCATGATGCCATCGAGAATGCCCTCGGGTGCCTCGCCACCATCGGGGAGCATGACCGCGGGCGTCGTCATCAGATGGCCGACATTGCGCACGAAGAGCAGGCTGCGGCCGGGCAGCACGATCTCCGCGCCGTCGATACCGGCAAAGCGCCGGTCGGCCTCCAGCGCGCGCGTCATCGTCTTGCCGCCCTTGGCGAAGCTTGCCTCGAGATCGCCGCGCATCAGGCCCAGGCAGTGACGATAAGCGAGCGTCTTGTCCTCGGCGTCCACCGCGGCGACCGAGTCTTCCAGATCGACGATGGTCGTCAGCGCGCTTTCCAGCACGACATCGGCGATCCCCGCCTTGTCGCCGCGCCCGATCGGGTGATCCCGGTCGACGACCACTTCGATATGCAAGCCGTTGTGGCGCAGCAGCAGCGATTCGCCGCTGCGGCCGATATAGTGCGACGGATCGGCGAGCGACGGATCGCCGCCCGCGAAATCCTTCCAACTGCCCTCGGCAAGCGGCACGACCTCGTCGAGCAGGTCGCGCGCCGCCGCGATCACCTGCGCGCCGCGTTCCGCGTCATATCCGCCGGGTTTCGCAGTGCCCGGCAGCACGTCGGTGCCGTAGAGCGCGTCGTAGAGGCTGCCCCAGCGGGCATTCGCCGCGTTGAGCACAAAACGGTCGTTGAGCACGGGGACGACGAGCTGCGGGCCGGCGATCCGCGCAACTTCGTCGTCGACATTTTCGGTGCCGATCGCGAACGGCGCGGGCTCGGGCACCAGATAGCCGATCTCGGTCAGGAACGCCTTATATTCAGCCATGTCGACCGGCTGCCCCTGCCGCGCGCGATGCCAGTCGTCGATCTTCGTCTGAAGCATTTCGCGATTTTCGAGCAGCGCGCGATTTTCCGGCGCGAACTTCGCGTAAATATCGGCGACGCCCTGCCAGAAAAGGGCGGGCTCGATTCCGAGGCCCGGCAAGGCCTGATTTTCCGTGAAATCCGCAAGCACTGCTGCGACCCGCAAACCGGCGCGTTCGACATAATCGGTCATGGAAAGTCCCTGATCTGCATGGCGCGGGGCGCCGTTCTGAAACTGCCGGGGAGGAGCAATCGCGCTATGCCGCCCCGTGCCGGTGGATGCAAGGCGGTGACGCCTGCAAATCCTGCGGCTAAGACTGCGCGTTATGAATGCGCTTTCCCGCGAAGAAACCGAAACGCTCGAAAGGGCCGCCGCCGCGCCAATGCTCGACCAGACACTGGACTGGGCGAAGATCAACAGCGGATCGGCGAACCTTGCCGGGCTGAAGGCCGTCGCGGCCAAGCTTGCCGACGTCTTTGCCGCGCTGCCCGGCGATCTGGCGCTACGCGATCCGGTACCGGGCGAGATCGTGAAGGGCGATGGCAGCGTCATCGCGCGCGAAACCGGGCAGAATCTTCACCTCAAGGTGCGGCCCGATGCGCCCGTCCAGATATTGCTCACCGGCCATATGGATACGGTGTTCGGGATCGATCATCCGTTTCAGGAACTGACCTGGCTCGACGATGCCACGCTGAACGGCCCCGGCGTCACCGATATGAAGGGCTGTATCGCGCTGATGCTTTCGGCGCTGAAGGCGGTCGAGGCCTCGCCGCTCGCCGAGCGCCTCGGCTATGAGATCGTGATCAATTCGGACGAGGAGATCGGATCGCCGGGCTCCGCCGCGCTGCTCGCCGAGGCCGCGAAAGGTAAACTCGCCGCGCTGACCTATGAGCCCGCCCTGCCCGACGGTACCTTGGCCGGCGCGCGCGGCGGCAGCGGCAACTGGTCGATCGTCTTCACCGGGAAAAGCGCCCATGCCGGCCGCAATCCCGAAGAAGGCCGCAGCGCGCTGCTCGCGGCAGCCGAACTAGCGCTGAAGCTCGAAGCGGCGATCGGACCCGGCCTCAAGGTCAATCCGGCGAAGATCGAAGGCGGCGGGGCGAACAATGTCGTGCCCGATCACGCCGTGCTGCGCGTCAACATGCGGCCTGAAACGCTGGAAGACCAGCGGCGCGCGCAGGGCCTTCTCGACGAAGCGGTGGTCGATATAGCCGCACGGCGCGAGGTCGATATCCATGTCCATGGCGGCTTCGGACGCCCGCCAAAGCCGATCGATCCCGGCGCGGAAAAGCTGTTCGGGCTGGTCAAGCGCTGCGGCGCCGATCTCGGCCTAGACATCGCGTGGAAATCGACCGGCGGCGTGTGCGACGGCAACAACATCGCGGCCTGCGGCATCCCTGTCGTCGATACGATGGGCGTGCGCGGCGGCGCTATCCATTCTTCGGACGAATTCCTGATCGTTGACAGCCTGCCCGAGCGCGCCCAGCTCTCGGCGCTCGTCATTCTGAGACTGGCCGAAAGGGGCGCATTATGAGCTTTGTGATGCGGGCAGCGCGCGCGGACGATATTGAGCAGCTCTACGAGATGGCGAAACTTACCGGCGGCGGTTTTACCAACCTGCCGCCCGACCGGCCCGCGCTTAACGAAAAGCTCGCGCGCTCCGCTGAAGCCTTCGCCAAAACCGAGGGCGAGTTCGCCAACGATCTGTTTCTGCTCGCACTCGAAAATACCGAAACCGGGCAGGTGCGCGGGACGGCGCAGATCTTCGCCGCCGTGGGTACGCGCTGGCCTTTCTACAGCTACCGGATCAACACCTATTCCCAATTCAGCCAGGAGCTCGACCGGACCTTCTCAGCGGAAATTCTGTCGCTGACGACCGACTATAACGGCGCATCCGAAGTCGGTGGGCTTTTCCTCCATCCCAATGAACGTGCGGGCGGGCTCGGCCATCTGCTTTCGCGCAGCCGCTATCTGTTCATCGCCATGCACCGCGAACGTTTTGGCGAAAAAGTGATCGCGGAACTGCGCGGTGTGATCGATGAGGCCGGCGGATCGGCATTCTGGGATGCACTGGCCGGCAAGTTCTTCGGTATGAGTTTCCAGGAAGCCGATGAATTCAACGCCACCCACGGCAACCGCTTCATTGCCGATCTGATGCCCAAACATCCGATCTATCTCGACATGCTGCCCGAGGGCGCCCGCGCCGTAATCGGCAAGCCCCATCCCAATGGCCGGGCGGCGATGCGGATGCTCGAAAAGGAAGGCTTCACCTTCAAAGACTATGTCGACATTTTCGATGGCGGCCCGACGATGGAAGCCGGGATCGACAGTCTCAAGAGCATCGCCCATTCGCATCAGGCGGAGGTTGCTTCGACGGCGACGGCGGACGGCACGGCCTCGCTCGCCGCCACCGGCCATCTCGCCGATTTCCGGTGCTGCTATGCCGATATCGCAGACCATGACGGCAAGGCCGATATCGATGCCGCCGCAGCCGGGATCCTGGGCGTCGCGCCGGGCGACAGCATTCGTTATGTCGCGCGCTGAGAGGCGGCCATGGCGCTGACCGAGATCAATTTCGACGGCATAGTCGGCCCCTCGCATAACTATGCCGGGCTGAGTCTGGGCAATCTCGCATCGTCGAAAAATGCCGGCAAGATTTCACAGCCCCGCGCGGCGGCGCTGCAGGGCGTGGAGAAGATGCGCGCCAATATCCGGCTCGGCCTGGCGCAGGGCGCGTTCCTGCCGCAGCGACGGCCGAACCGGCTCTGGCTGGAGAGCTTGTCGACCACGCCCGAAACCGCCGAAACCGCGCTGCTCGCCAATGCGATGTCGGCCTCGTGCATGTGGACCGCCAATGCCGCGACCGTGTCGCCCGCGCCCGATACCGCCGACGGGAAATGTCACCTCACCCCCGCCAATCTCGTCACCATGCCGCACCGCAGCCTCGAATGGCCCGAGACGCTGGCCCAGCTGCGCCTCGCTTTTGCTGACGACGCGCATTTCACCGTCCACGATCCGGTGCCCGCGCCGTTCGGCGATGAGGGCGCGGCCAATTTCATGCGGCTCACCCGGGCGCATAACGAGCCGGGCCTCGAAATCTTCGTTTACGGAGAGACCGGCGGCCCCTTCCCTGCCCGCCAGCATGTCCAGGCCTCCAAGGCCGTCGCGCGGATGCACGGGCTCGATCCAAAGCGCGCGCTGTTCGTCCAGCAATCGCCCGAAGCGATCGCCGCCGGCGCCTTTCACAACGATGTCGTCGCGGTGGCGAACGAAAATATACTCTTCTGCCACGAACAGGCCTTTGCCGATCGCGTCGCGTTATTCGCGGACCTCAAGGCAAAAATGCCCGATGTGCAGATCGTGGAAGTTCCCGCCGACCGTGTTTCGCTGCCCGACGCGATCCGCACCTATCTCTTCAACGCCCAGCTCGTGACCCTGCCCGAGGGCGGGATGGCGTTGATCCTGCCGACCGAGGCGCAGGACAGCGAGCGCGTCTGGGGCTGGCTGGAAGAGATGATCGCGGGCAACGGCCCGATCCGCCGACTGATCCCGGTCGACGTCCGCCAGTCGATGGCCAATGGCGGCGGCCCAGCCTGCCTGCGCCTGCGCGTGCTTGCCGATCCCGCGCATATCGACCCGCGCTTCCTGATGGACGAAACCAAGCTCGATGCGATCGCGGCAACCATCGCCGCGACATGGCCCGAAGGCATCGACGCCGAACGGCTGGATGACGCCCAACTCTGGCGTATGATCGAGAACGCGCGCGCCGCGCTCTACGAAACGCTGGGGCTACCCGAACTCGTTTGACGCCCCGTCTGGCCCTCCTCCGCGCGGTGTCGGGTTAATTTACAATTTACCATGAAGCTTAATGACTAATCGCCGGAAATCCGGGGTTGGCACGGCAATTGCTTAACAAATGGTTATGCCGCTGCTCCGCCGTATGGCCCGTCTTTTTGTGATCAAGAACCGGTTCGAAGCGTATCTCATCATTTACGCATTGGCGGTCGGCGCGATGGCGCGGGCGCAGCTCTACCTGATCCAGTATCCGGGGCGGTTCGGCTGGGTGCTCGCGGTTTGCTGCACGGGCGCGGTATTCCTCGGCGGCGCGAAGATCCTCGACGCGACGCCGAAGAAAAAGGTTCGGCTACGGAGGCTGGCGAGCGCCTGGCGTTCGAACACCGACAGCTAGCGTTTCAGCTCGGCCATCAGCGCGAACAGCCCGACGATATCGGGCGGTGAGCTGTCGCCGCCATATTCCCTGTAAAGCGTATCAACATTGACGGCGATCCGTTCGGCATCGATCCAGCTCGAAAAATCCCCCAGCGCGATATCGTGTGTCGCTTCGCGCGCCGAGAGACCTGCGTCGAAACGCCGGCGCGCCTCGGCGTCGATATAGCGCAGATAGGCCTGCACCTTGCGCACCCCGGCCTTGTCGGTGATCGGGCCGTGGCCCGGCACGATCGTCTCGACATCCATGGCGAGGATGCGGTCGCAAGCGGCGATCCAGTTCGACACCGGCCCCGCCCACATGATCGGCGTGCCGTCGATAAACAGGATATCGCCGGTATAGACGATGCGGTCATCGGGCACATGGACGAGGACATCGCCTTCGGTATGCGCCGGGCCGACCTCTATAAGCTCGACCCGTTTGTCACCGACCGTCAGCGAAAGCGCGCCGGAAAAAGTCAGCGTGGGCGCGCGTTCGGCGACGTCGGTGAAATCGAACGCCCCGAATATCTGGGTGAGATAGGCGCCGGTATTCCCGAGGCCGGGCGCGGCGGCCATCATGTCGGCAAGCCGGGCGGCGCTGACCTGTTCCATCTCGCGCGCGCTCGCCGCGGAGGCGATGATCTCCGCGCGGCCGCACAGACCGTTGCCATGGGTGTGATCGCCATTGGCATGGGTGTTGACGAGGGTGCCGATATCGTCAGCAGCCAGCCCGGTCGCATCCTGCATCGCGGCCAACATCGTCCGCGTCATCTTCGCATCGAACAGCGTGTCGACAAGCAGCGACCGATCGCCGTCGACAATCAACCCGGCATTGGACCAGCCCCACCCGCCATCGGGCTGGAGCCACGCCCAAGCGCCGTTGCCCAGTTCGTGCAGCCCTTTGGCATAGGTCCAGGGTTCAGCGGTCACCATGGCGCGACGTTGGCAAAAAGCGCGCGCCGTGGAAAGCCCGCGCAGTTGCACCTTCCGGGGCGAGCCATTAGGCCATTGCTATTCCGCGTTGGGCAAGGATCGGAGCAGGTTACGGCATGCGGAAAGGCATCATTCTTGCGGGCGGATCTGGTACCAGGCTGCACCCGCTGACGATCTCGATTTCAAAACAGCTGATGCCGGTCCACGACAAGCCAATGATCTATTATCCGCTGAGTACGCTGATGCTGGCCGGCATCGCCGAAATCCTGATCATCACGACCCCCGAAGACGCGCCGCTGTTTGCAAAACTGCTCGGTGACGGATCGCAATGGGGCATCCGCCTGACCTACGCCGTACAGCCCAAGCCCGAAGGACTGGCGCAAGCCTTTCTGATCGGCGAGGAATTTGTCGACGGAAAGCCCTCCGCGCTGATTCTCGGCGACAACATCTTTTTCGGCCACGGGTTGGAAGATCTGCTCCGATCCGCAGACGACCGCACCGAAGGCGCGACGATCTTCAGCTATGCCGTCAACAATCCAGGAGCCTATGGCGTCGTATCCTTCAACGCCGAAGGCATCGCCGAAACGATCGACGAAAAACCCGAAAACCCGGCATCGAACTATGCGGTGACGGGGCTGTATTTCTATGACGGCCGCGCGCCCGAGCTCGCCCGCTCGCTTACGCCCTCGGCGCGCGGCGAGCTCGAAATCACCGATCTCAACCGACTCTATCTCGACGAAGGCGCGCTCGCGGTCGAGGCGATGGGCAGGGGTTTCGCGTGGCTCGACACCGGCACCCATGCCGCGCTTGCCGATGCCGGGCAGTTTGTGCGCATCGTCGAGGAACGGCAGGGCACGAAGATCTGCTGCCCAGAAGAAATTGCCTGGCGGAAGGGCTTTATCGACCGCGGCCAGCTCCGCGATCTCGGCTCGACGCTCGAACGCAGCGGCTATGGGGACTATCTTCTGAAGATCGCGGACGGCGAAGGCGCATGAAGGTTTCGCAAACCGCCGTCCACGGCGCGCTGCTGATCGAACCGCGGGTTCATGGCGACGATCGCGGCTTCTTCTACGAAAGCTGGCGACAGGACGCCTATGCCGAAGCGGGAATCGCAGAGCCCTTCGTGCAGGACAATCACAGCCGTTCGGCCAAGGGTGTCCTGCGCGGCATCCATTATCAGATCGAGCAGCCGCAGGGAAAGCTGGTGCGCGCGACGCGCGGCGCGGTGTTCGACATTGCCGTCGATCTCCGCCGTTCCTCGCCGACCTTGGGCCGGTGGACCGGACACGAATTGAGCGAGGAAAACCGGCTGATGCTCTGGGTACCGCCGGGCTGCGGCCATGGCTTCCTGACGCTCTCCGCCGAAGCCGATTTCCAGTATAAATGCACCGCCTATTACGCGCCCGAGCATGAGCGGACGATCCTCTGGAACGATCCCGATATCGGTATCGACTGGCCGCTTGATGGCGACCCGTCGCTCTCGGGCAAGGATGCGCAGGGCCTGTCCTTCGCCGATGCCGAGCTTTACCCGTGAAAATTCTGCTCTTCGGCGCCGCTGGCCAGATCGGCCGCGCCCTTGCAGCGACGATTCCCGACGGATGCGACCTGCTGGCGCTGGACCGGGACAGGCTCGATATCGCCGATACGACGGCACTTACGGCGCTGATCGAGCGCGAGCAGGCCGATGTCGCGATCAATGCCGCGGCCTATACCGATGTCGATGCTGCGGAAGCCCATGAGGCGGAGGCGTTCGGCATCAATGCCGAAGCGCCGCGCGCCATGGCTGCGGCCTGCGCCCGGTCCGGCACACGCCTCGTCCATATATCGACCGACTATGTTTTCGATGGAGCGGCAACGGCCCCTTACAAGCCCGACGACCTGCCTGCCCCGCTCGGCGTTTACGGCCGCTCCAAGCTCGCGGGCGAACAGGCCGTGCAGGAATATCCGAACGCCCTGCTGATCCGCTCGGCATGGGTCTATGGCGCCTACGGACGCAATTTCCTCGATACGATGCTGCGGCTGATGGTCGAGCGCGACGAGATCGCCATTGTCGCCGACCAGACCGGCACGCCGACCCACGCAAACAGCCTCGCGCGCGCGATCTGGGCGCTGATCGACGCGGAGGCCCGCGGCATCCACCATTTCACCGATGCCGGGACGACGAGCTGGCACGGCTTCGCCACGGCAATCGAGGCAAAGGCCCGCGCACTCGGCCTGATCGACGGGTGCGCCGTCGCGCCGATCACCGCCGCCGACTATGGCGCCCCCGCCCCTCGCCCGGCCTTCAGCGTGCTGGACTGCAGCAAGACCTGGCCGATCACCGGAATCCCGAAGGATTGGCGCGAGGAGCTCGATCACGTTCTGGCGAAGCGGAAGGCGGCAGCATGAGCGCGCTACTCGTCACCGGCGGCGCAGGCTTCATCGGCGCCAATTTCGTGCGGCACTGGCGCGCACATCGGCCAGACGACACCGTCATCGTGCTTGATGCGCTCACCTATGCCGGAAACTGCGAGAGCCTCGACGGCGTCGAGGGGATCGAATTCGTCCATGGCGATATCCGCGATTTCGACCTCGCCCGGACGCTGATAGAGGAGCGCGGCATCGACCGCCTCGTCCATTTCGCCGCCGAAAGCCATGTCGACCGTTCGATCGACGGGCCCGACCTGTTCGTCGAGACCAATGTGCTGGGCACGCTTTCGCTGCTGAAGGCCGCCAAGGCGGCATGGCTCGACAAGGGCAGCGGGCGGCCACACCGTTTCCACCATATCTCGACCGACGAGGTGTACGGCACGCTGGCCCCCGGCGATCCGGCGTTCAGCGAGACAACGCCCTATGCGCCCAACTCGCCCTATTCGGCGTCCAAGGCGGGCTCCGATCATCTCGTCCGCGCCTATCGTCACACCTATGGGCTGGAGGTCACGACCTCGAACTGCTCGAACAATTATGGCCCGTTCCAATATCCCGAAAAGCTGATCCCGCTCTTCCTGATCAACGCGCTGCACGGCACGGCGCTACCGATCTATGGCGACGGGATGCAGCGCCGCGACTGGCTCCATGTCGCCGACCATTGCGATGCGATCGCGCTAATCCTCGAAAGCGGCACGCCGGGCGAGGTCTATACCGTTGGCGGCGGAGCGGAACTGCCGAACATGGACCTTGTCGACCGGATCTGCGCCGCAGTCGATGCCGCCTTTACGGCCGATCCATCGCTGGCCCAACGTTTTCCCGACGCCCCCGCCGCGCGCGGCGAGGCCACGGCATCGCTCAAAAGCCATGTCGAAGACAGGCTTGGGCATGACCAGCGTTACGCCATCGACGCGAGCAAGATCGCGGCCGAACTCGGCTACCGGCCGGCACGCGGGATCGACGAGGGGCTGGCAGAAACGATCGCCTGGTATCTCGCCAACGAGCCCTGGTGGCGCGCGGTTTTGGCCAAGCAGACCTAGCGATATGAGGAAATGGCGCGCCCGGAAGGATTCGAACCTCCGACCCCTTGATTCGTAGTCAAGTACTCTATCCAGCTGAGCTACGGGCGCTTGAGAACGGGCGATGTAGTCGGACTGAAAGGAACGCGCAACCCCGTTGCGGGGAAAAGCGTGGCCGCCTAGAGCGATGATATGAAACCGCGCTTTGCCCTGATCGCTTGCCTTTTTACCCTCGCGTCTTGCGCCGGCCCCGAGGGCGAACCGCCGTCGCTCGGGCCCCGGCCCATCGAGGGCATTCTCGACGCGCCGGTCTATGCGATAGCGCCCGTCCCGTCGGCCAGCGATCCCGCGCTCGCAACGAGGATCGACGGGCTCGTCGCGCAGGCCGAGGAAGGCGAGCAGGCTTTCCTTGCCGCCTATCCCGCCGCCCAAAGCGCCGTCGCCGCGGCATCAAATGCGGCGGTCGAAAGCGAAGCCTGGATCGAGGCCAACCTCGCCGTCTCGGCGCTCGGCAGTGCGCGCAGCCCGACAACGACCGCGCTGGGAGAGCTCGACGGTATATTGGCGGGCCAGGCCGCTTCCGGCGAACCCGCAGAAACCGCGCGGCTCGCCGCCGCCCGCGATCGGGTCGCGGCGCTCCATACCAGCCAGTCGGCGCGCTACGATGCGCTCAACGGGAGGCTCAGGACTCGCTGACCGCCGCGGCGTGCGCCTTGGCATTTTCGACATAATGCGCGATGCCGAAGCCGTTGATCGCCTGCTGCTGCGGCGTCAGGTCGCGCATCTTGCGGGCCGGGCGTCCGCCCCACATCTCACCGGCGAGAATCGTCTTGCCCGGCGTCAACATCCCGCCCGCCGCGATCATCCCGCCGCTTTCGATAGCGCAGCCGTCCATGACGATCGCGCCCAGCCCGACAAAGCTCCGGTCGTGCAGCACCGCGCCGTGGAGCATCGCCATATGGCCGACCAGAACGTCGTCACCGATGATCATCGGCGAGCCGGGAAATTCGGGCCCATGATCGCCGTCGCAATGGATCACCGTGCCGTCCTGGATGTTGGAGCGCTCGCCGATCACGATCCGGTTCACATCGCCGCGCAGCACGCAATTATACCAGACCGAAGATCCCGCGCCGATCGTGACATCGCCGATGATCCGGCAGCCCGGCGCGACAAAGGCGGTTTCGTGAATCTGCGGCGTCTTGCCGTTAAACGGGACGATGGTGACGTCTTTCATGCGGCGATCTCCTGGCGGATGCGGGCCCACGCCTCGCTGGCGATGCGATAGACGATTTCCTTGCCGACCTTCGGGCCCCATTCTTCCTCGTCGAAATAATCGAGGTCTTCGCGCCGCGTCATGCCGAGCCGCTCCATCAGACCCCATGAAGGAGTGTTACCGGGCAAGGTGAGTGCCGAGATGAATTCCATGCCGCGCGTATCGAAGCCGTAATCGAGCGACGCAGCGGCGGCTTCCCGCGCATAGCCCTGGCCCCAGGCATCCTCGCGCAGCCGCCACCCGATCTCGGGCGTGCCGATATCGGGGATGCAGGCGCGGTCGATCCGCTTCAGCCCGCAAAAGCCGAGCAGTTCACCGTCTTCCTTCCGTTCGACGGCCCAGAATGTGTGGCCGTCATCGGCCTGCCAGCGGATCAGCTTGTCGATCATTTCCCCGGTCTTTTCGCGCGTCTGCACGCCGCCCAGCCAGCGCATCACATTGGGCCGCGAATTGCAGTGCGCGAACATCGGTTCGCGGTCGGCATCGCTCCAGTTCCGCAAGCTCAGCCTTGGCGTGTCGATGACGATTTCCGTCACGATCCCAGCAGGCGCGCCGCATCGAGCGCATGATAGGTCAGCACGCCGGAACAGCCCGCCCGCTTGAACGCCAGCAGCGTCTCCAGCACGAGCGCATCGCGATCCCCGGCCCCGGCAGCGGCCGCCGCCTCGATCATCGCATATTCGCCGGACACCTGATAGGCAAAGACCGGCACATCGAACCGCGCCTTCACCTTTGCAACGATATCGAGATAGGCGAGCCCCGGCTTCACCATCACGCTGTCCGCGCCCTCGGCAAGGTCGAGCGCCACTTCGCGCAGCGCTTCCTCGGCATTGGCTGGGTCCATCTGATAGGTCTTCTTGTCGCCCTTCAGCAGCCCGCTCGATCCCACCGCATCGCGGAACGGACCGTAAAAGGCGCTCGCATATTTGGCGGCATAGGCCATGATCTGGATGTTGGTGTAGCCGTCATTCTCCAGCGCCGCGCGGATCGCGCCGATGCGGCCGTCCATCATGTCGCTGGGCGCGATGATGTCGGCACCGGCCTGGGCCTGGTTGAGCGCCTGTTCGACAAGGACCGAGACGGTATCGTCGTTCACCACCTCGCCATCCCGGTTCACCAGTCCGTCCTGGCCGTGCGACGTGTAAGGATCGAGCGCGACATCGGTCAGAATGCCGATATCGCTGCCCAGCGCGTCCTTGATCGCGCCGATCGCGCGGCACATCAGATTGTCCGGGTTGAGTGCCTCATCGCCCTTGTCTGAGCGCAGCTCGGGCGGCGTATTGGGAAACAGCGCAAGGCAGGGAATGCCGGCATCGCGGGCTTCCTTCGCCCGGTTCGCGATCTGCTCCACCGGCCAGCGCGAGACGCCCGGCATCGTCGCAATCGGCGCTTCCTCGTCGCCCTCGGTGACGAAGAGCGGCCAGATCAGGTCCGACGGATCGAGCCGGGTTTCGGCGACCATCGCGCGCGACCATGCCGTCATACGGGTCCGGCGCAGGCGCAGGGCGGGATAAGCGGGCGTGTTCATGGGATGAGCGTTTATCCCGAATAATTCCGCGCGTCACCCGCCCGAATGCAGGCACCGGATTCAGGCGCTGGGATTAAGGCGGCCCGACTGTTCGCCGCTCGCCAGCGTTTCATCACGCGCATAGGCGCCGTCGACATTGTCGAGCAGCGTGTCCTTGCGCCACGGGCCATAGCGATAATAGGCCAGCGAGAGCGCGGCGGCGACGAACGAGCCCGCCGGAAAGCTGAGCCACAGCGAATCCGAACCCAGCCACGGCTCCATTGCGATTGCAAAACCGATACGCACAGGGATCAGCGCCGTTGCGAAAATCAGCAGCGGCCCGATCACCGCCCCGTTGGCGCGCACCGTCGACAGCACGATCATGGTGATGCCGAACAATACGAAACCCCAGGTGGCGAGCAGCATGATATTTTCGGCAATCGGCGTGGCGGGAGAGGAGGCGTCGAGATCGAACATGCTGAGCAGCGGCCGATCGAAAACGATGATGGCGATCGACATCGCCAATGTGATGGTGAGGCTGAAAACAAATCCTGCGCCGGTGATCCGTCCGATCCTGTCCCAGCGCCCGGCGCCGATATTCTGCGCGGCCATGGCGGACACCGCCGCGCCGATCGCCATCGCGGGCATCTGGATGTAATTCCACAGCTGCTGGACGACGCCATAGGCCGCGACGGTATGGACGCCCTCGCGGTTGATGAGCCCGATCATCGCCAGCGCCGCGCCCGATATGACAAGCATCTGCGCGCCGATCGGCAGGCCTTTGGCGAGGATCACCCGGGCGAGCTTCGGGTCAGGCTTCAGATAGGCCCATTCGGAGCCGCGTAGCCGGATCGGCAAGTTCCGCGCGTAGATGAAGGCAAGCATGCCGAACAGCGCGACGATATTGGCGATCACCGTCGCCATCGCCGACCCCGCAATCCCCATTTCGGGCGCCGGGCCAAGGCCCAGGATGAACACCGGGTTCAGCGCGACATCGAGGATCACCGCCAGCCCCATGAACCAGAGCGGCGTCATCGAATCGCCGACCCCGCGCAACGCCATCATCAGGACGACGAAGATCATCACGAAGGGAAAGGAGAAAAGAACGACGCGCAGATACTCTTCGGCGAGCTGCTGCGCTTCGCCCGGTGTGCCGAGAAAAGCGAGCAATTCTGGCGCGAAAGTCCAGCCCAGGGTGCCGATGGCCAGCGCCCCGAACAGCAGCATCCCGATCGAGCTGCCGACCGTACGCCGCGCGCTATCGACATCGCCGCGGCCATAGCTCTGCCCGACAAGGATCGTCGCGGCCATGCCGAAGCCGAAAACGCCGGCGAACAGCAGGAACATGATGATATGGGTGTTGGAGGTCGCGGCCAGCGCTTCCTCGCCCAGAAAATGGCCGATCCAGATCGTGTTCACGGTCGCGTTCAGCGATTGCAGGATATTCGACGCGAGTGTCGGCAGCGCGAACAGCAGCAGGGTTTTGGCGATCGGGCCGGTGGTGAGGTCGCCCTTGCGATCAGACGGAGGCGTGCGTTGCGTGTCGTTCATCGCGCGCCTCCCCGTTGCTTGCGTGCGTGGTTGAAATGCGGGCTGCCGGTCCGCGTCGCATCCATCGGGACTGGCGCGCCGAATGTCCAGAAGCTTGGCCTTTACACCATAGTGGCGCGGCTTGGGGTTATGGCGCGGCCGTCCAACCGACTTCGACCCGCAAGCCATCGGGGTCTTTGAAGAAACAGGCGCGGTCCTCCCCGAAAGGCTGGATTTCGGGCACCGCGAAACCGGCCTCCGCCATCGCGACGCGCGCGGCTTCCAGCGCCTCGAATGTTTCGACCTCCAGCCCGACATGGTTGAGGCCCACGCCGAACCGCTCATAGGGGCGTGTATCTTCTTCCGCGAGACGGATGTCGAAGCCGATCCCCTGCCCGTTCACCCAGACATGATCGCGCGTCTTTTCGAACCCGAGCAGCGGCAGCAGGGCGCCATACCAGGGCAGGCTCTCCTCATAGGATCCGACGAGGATGACGAGATGATCGAGCTTCGCGGCCATCTCAGCCAAGCCGCTCGAACGCCGCCCGCAGCCTCTCGGCCTCGGCCGATTTCTCGGCATGATCCGCTCGCGCCTTTTCGACGGCTTCGGGCTTCGCCTTTTCGACGAATTGCGGATTGGAGAGACGCTTGTCGAGCGAGATGGCTTCCTTCTCGGCGGCCTCGAGCGATTTGGCGAGGCGGGATTTTTCGGCGTTGAGATCGATATATTCGCCGAGCGGAATTATCGCACGAAACCCTTCCCGTTCGATCAGTATGCCGCCGGCCGACCGTTCATCGAAATTCGGCGAGAGATTCATTCTAACGCGCGACATACGTTTGATGGGCTCTTGGAAAAGATAGAGATTGCCACGCACCCAACCGCTTTCTTCCAAAACCCACATGGTCGGCACGTCGCTTGCAGGAACATTTAGTTCAGATCGAGAAGAACGAATTTCACTGATCAATGAAATTGCCCAATCTGCCCCAGCAACCGCCTCTTTATCGATGAATTCATCGCCAGTTTCTGGCCACTTGGAGACGATCAAGTCGCGCTCACGATTACCCATCCGATGCCACAGTTCTTCCGTAACAAACGGCATGAATGGGTGTAACAAGACAAGAATTTGATCCAACACCCAACTTGCAATGTTACGAGTTTCATGTGCTGCGCTTTCAGGACTTAGAGCTGACCCGTCATCTTCCTCATCAAGCTCGCCCAAATCTTCCCGCTGCAGATAAGGTTTGATCAGTTCAAGATACCAATCGCAAAAAACCTTCCATGTGAAATCGTAGATAGATTGAGCGGCGCGGTCGAAACGCAACTCATCCAGCGCTTGATCGACAAGCTTGATCGTTTCGATGGTCTTGCCAATTATCCACCTGTTGACAGGCAACAGATGTGCGTCGGGCGGATAGGTGCTTTCGCTCGCCCCGATCCCGTTCGCCTGGCAGAAGCGCGCGGCGTTCCACAGCTTGGTCGCGAAGTTGCGGTATCCGGTGAGGCGGGCCTCGTCCATCTTGATGTCGCGTCCCTGGCTTTCCATCGCCGCCATGAAGAAGCGCAGCGCGTCGGCGCCATATTGGTCGATCAGCCCCAGCGGATCGACGGTGTTGCCCTTGGACTTGGACATTTTCTGCCCGTCCGCCGCGCGGACGAGACCGTGGAGGTACAGCGTCTTCCACGGCACTTCCTTCATGAAATGCAGGCCCTGCATCATCATGCGCGCGTCCCAGAAGAACAGGATATCGAAGCCCGAGATCAGCACGTCGTTGGGATAATGGCGCTTGAGGTCTTCGGTCTCTTCCGGCCAGCCCAAGGTGCCGAACGGCCAGAGCGCGGAAGAGAACCAGGTGTCGAGGACGTCGGGATCACGCGAAAGTGTAACGCCCTCCCCGGCCTGTTCCTGTGCGCCGCCTTCGTCATGCGCGACGTAAGCTTTGCCGTTCTCGTCATACCAAGCCGGTATCCGATGCCCCCACCACAATTGCCGAGACACACACCAGGGCTGGATGTTCTCCATCCAGTTGAAGAAGGTCTTCTCCCAGCTCTTCGGCACGATCCTGATTTCGCCGGAGCGCACCGCTTCGATCGGTCGCTTCGCCAGCGTCTCCGCGTCGACATACCATTGGTCGGTCAGCCAGGGCTCGATGACGACGTTCGAGCGGTCGCCATAGGGGGTGACGATGGTGCGGTCCTCGACGCCTTCGAGGCAGCCCTCGGCCTCGATCATCGCGACGACCTTGGTGCGCGCTTCGAAACGATCGAGGCCGAGCAATTCCTCGGGCACGAGCCCGTCCGCCGTCTGCACGACCTTCGCCTCGGCATCGAGCATGTTGAGCATGTCGGCGGGCGCGAACCCCGCGCGCTTGCCGACCTCGAAATCGTTGAAGTCATGGCCCGGCGTGATCTTCACCGCGCCGCTGCCCAGTTCGGGATCGGCGTGCTCGTCTGTGATGATCGGCACGAGCCGACCGGTGATCGGCAGCTTGACCATTTTTCCGACCATGGCGGCGTAACGTTCGTCGCTCGGGTGCACGGCGACGGCCATATCGGCGAGCATGGTTTCGGGCCGGGTCGTCGCGACCGAAATCGCGTCGCTGCCGTCTTCGAGCGGATAGGAGAAATGCCAGAAATGGCCGTTGACCTCGGTATTTTCGACTTCGAGATCGGAGATCGCGGTCTTGAGGCCCGGATCCCAGTTCACGAGCCGCTTGTCGCGATAGATCAGGCCTTCGTTGAAAAGATCGACGAACACCTTGTTCACGGCCTCGCAGAAACCCGGGTCCATCGTGAAGCGCTCATTCGCCCAGTCCATCGAGCAGCCGAGGCGGCGAAGCTGGCCGGTGATCGTGCCGCCGCTCTCTTCCTTCCACTCCCAGACCTTCGCGATGAAATCTTCACGGCTGAAATCGGTGCGCTTCTGCTGCTTTTCGTTGAGCTGGCGTTCGACGACCATCTGCGTGGCGATGCCCGCATGGTCGGTGCCGACCACCCAGAGCGCGTCCTTGCCGAGCAGCCGCTGGTGGCGGATCAGGATATCCTGCAGCGTGTTATCGAGCGCATGGCCGATATGCAGGCTGCCCGTCACATTGGGCGGCGGATTGACGATGGTGAAGGGCACGGCGTCGCCGCGTTCGGGGCGGAACAGGCCCTTTTCTTCCCAATGGGAATACCAGCGCGCCTCTATCTTGGCGGGATCGAATGTTTTTGGAAGCTCGGTCATGACGGGAGAGCCGTTAGCAAGCCCTCTGCCGCCGCGCTACCGGCTTTGTGCCCAACCTACTTGATATCGAGGGCTATTCGATATCCAGCGCGGTGCGGATGCGGTCGTTCAGCTCCTCGATGAGAAACGGCTTCAGCAGCACGTCATGCTGGCCGAGGCTGTCGATGGTCATCCGGTGATGCGGGAAGCCGCTGATCAGGATCGTCTTCAGGCCGGTCATTTCCTTGGCGAACTCGGCAATATCCGGGCCGCCCAGCGTTCCCGGCATCACGACATCGGCGATGACGAGATCGATATCGTAGCGCGTTGCCAGGATATCGAGCGCCTTCGCCGCTTCGGAACAGAGCACGACCTGATAGCCGAGTTCCTCGATCAACTCCTTGATCGTATCGCCAACTTCCGGCTGGTCGTCGACGAGCAGGATGGTTTTCGATTCCGCGACAAAGCGTGCGGCATCATTGCTGATGATTTTGCTGAGAGCGCTGAATATAGCCATGTCGTCGAAAACGCGCGGAATGCGCCACGGTTCCATTGTATCGCGCCAGAAGCGGCGCATCACGGTGCGCCGCCCTTCGATGCAATCGTAAAATCCAATTTTAGACAGCATTATCAGGTTGTTATGACAGGCCCGACCTGCTGGCCGAAGATATAGTCTTTCTTTCGGAAAAGAGTTTCCAGGGCCTAAACCGTATTTTCCAACGCTAGCTGGCGTCGAGAGCGGCGCGGACGCGCTGGCCCAGTTCCTCCATGCGAAACGGCTTCAGGATCACGTCGAACCGGTCGAACTGGTCCGACGGAATGGCCTTGTCGGCATAGCCGGTGACGAGCACCGCCTTCAGGCCCATTTCCTGTTGTACGCGCATGGCCAGGTCCGCGCCGTTCAGCGATCCCGGCATCACGATATCGGTCAGCAGCAGATCAATATCCGTGCGCTCTTCGAGAATGTCGAGCGCGGCCTGCGCGTTCGGCGCATAGATGACGGAATAGCCGAGTTCCTCAAGCATCGCCTGCGCGACTTCGGCGACATCCTCCTGATCCTCTACGAACAGGATTTTCTCGCCGCGGCCTTCGATCTTGCCTTCGCTCACCGCTCTCCCCTTTTCGGCCTTGTTGCCGATGTCATAGTTGCCGGTTTCGCCGTCACTGACTCAATGTCTCGCGACCTGGATCGTTCCTTATGGACTTTCCGCAGCTTCCGATTCCCTCTCCTGCGCTGCCGACTCCGGTGCCGTCCACCCAACAATCCAGTCATAAACCTCACGGTGCCATTGCAGGCTGTTGAGCGGCTTGTTGATCCAGTGATTTTCGTCCGGAAACACAAGCAGCCGCGAGGGTATGCCCCGCCGTTGCAGCGCCGTGAATGCGGCAAGGCTCTGCGGATAGGGTATCCGGAAATCCTGCTCGCCCACCGTCACCAGCATCGGCGTACGCCAGCTTTCGACATGGCTCACCGGGTTCCAGCGCTCATAGGCGCTTTCGCGGTCGAAATAAGGGCCGCCGAAATCCTGTTCGGGGAACCATAATTCCTCGGTCGAATAATAGAATTGGCGAAGATCGAAGATGCCGGCGTGATTGACGAGGCAGCGGAACCGCCCTGGCCAATTGCCTGCGATCCAGTTCATCATATAGCCGCCATAGGAAGCGCCCAGCGCGCAGACGCGATTGGCATCCATCCATGGATTCTCGGCCAGAACGTGCGCCAGCCCTATCTGCAGATCGCGCAGCGGCTTGCCGCCCCAGTCATCGTTGATGCTGTCGGTAAAGGCCTGGCCGTATCCGGTGCTGCCGTGAAAATCGATGGTGACAACGGCGTAGCCTTGCGCCGCCATCAGCGCAGGGTTCCAGCGATAGGACCAGCCGTTGCCGAACGATCCCTGCGGCCCGCCATGGACAAACAGCGCGACCGGCGCGCGGGCGCCTTCCGCTAGGCCCGGCGGGCGGAAAAACTGGCCGCTGACGATATCGCCGCCGGCGCCTTCAAAGGCGAATTCGGTGCGCGTCGGCATGTCGAATTCGGCGAAGAGATCGCCATTGACGTTGGTGATCGGGATTTCCTGCCCGTCCGCGCCGATCCGGTAGATGTCGGAAGGCGCGAGCGCGCTCGCCATCGTCGCAAGTAATGTCCCGTCGGGCAATTGCGAAGCAGCCCCGACGCTGCGGCTGGTGCCGGTGACGCGCTCAAGGCTCCCTTCGGTAAGCACATAGCGGAACAGCGCGGTTTCGAGCCCGTCCTTCGCAACCAGCCAGAGCGACTGCATGTCGGCGGACCAGCCAATCGCCTCGATCGACCGATCCCAGGCCTGGGTCAGCGCGCGGGTTTCGCCGGTGATAAGATCGCGCAGATGGAGCACCTGCCGGTCGCTCTCATAGCCGGGCGTCGCCATCGCGACATAGGCGAGATAGCGCCCGTCCGGCGACGGCGTTGGCAGCGAATCCAGCGCTTCGTTATCGGCGGTCAGGAGTTCCGGCGGGGCCGAGCCGTCGGCCGGCACCCGGTAGATGTCGAGATCGGTAGAAACAGGCTCCCCGGGGCCGGATTCGCGCAGCGCGAAGAACAGCGAAGCGCCGGTAGGATGCCAGGCGATCTCGTCGCCGCCGCCGAACGGGCGCGACGGCACGTTACCCGCAAGCGGCCGCGACACGACCACGCCTTCACCGGTCGGAACACCATCGGTCATTTCGAACGTCACGAGCCGCGATTGCGTACCATCTTCCCAGCTGCCCCAATGGCGCACGAAGATTTCGTCATAGGCCCGCCCGCTGCCCGTATCCTCGGCCGCATCTCCATCCGCGCAGCTGGCCGCCTCGCAGGCAATATCCTCGTCGAACCAGAGCGCGATATGGGTGCCGCCTGGCGCGATGCTGAAACCGGCGACATCGGCCTCGACAGCGGTCACCTGTAGCGCCTCGCCTTCGCCAAGCGGTGCGCGCCAGACCTGCGTCGAACCGCCGCTATCGCTCAGATAATAGATCGCGCCGCCATCCGCCGCGAAGGCGGGCGCATCCTCGCTCGCATCGGGCGTCGGCCGCCAGCGGACGGGCACCGCGCCCTCGGTACCCAGGTCGAGCATCCAAAGATCGTTTCTGCGTATATTTGCGGCAAGATCGGTCTCGCTCAGCGTGAAAACGAGCTGCGAACCATCGGGCGAGACGCTGCTGCCTCCGATCCGCCGCAGCTGGATCAGATCTTCGGGCGCGAAGGGTCGTGCGGTCGCGGGGCTCGCGCCCAGCATAGCCGCAACTGTCATGATTGCGATGTTTCTCACAGCGAACCGGAAAGGCGAATGGTTGAAGGCGGGCAAGCCGGTTTATTTTCCTCCGGCGGCAATTCTGGCGATTTCGCGCGCGACCATTTCCTCCACCATCGCGGGCAGGTTCGCGTCGAGCCAATCTTTGAGCATCGGCTTCAGCATTTCGCGCACCATGCCTTCGAGCGGATGGGCGTCCAGCGCCATGCCGCCTTCGTTTCCAGGATGCGCGGCAATGGCCGACAGCGCCGCGAGCGCAGCCTTGCTGGCTTCCACCGTTTCTTCCGAAGCGATGGGCTGTGCCGGCTCGGCGGGTTCATTGTCCTCGGATGCTTCGGATTTTTCGCGTTCTGCGCGTTCCGCTTTTCTGGGCTCGGAATCCGCCGCGTCCATCTGGTCGGTCAGCTCAAGAACATCTTCGTCCCCGGTCCCGTCTTCCATTTCGGCAGGGTCGGTGACCGGCCCGGGCGTCAACTCCGGCCGGGCGCGCGCCCTACGGGCTCCGGGCGCGGCAAGCGGCCCATCGCCATCTTCAGCGATGATCTTTTTGATGGAAGCGAGGATTTCCTCCATCGTCGGTTCATGGTTAACGTCGCCCATGCGGCGCGCCATGCCCTAATTTTCGGGATTTGTCACGATATCCCGCTCCGGATTATCAACGGTGCGTGTCGATTGGGGCACAGGGCGCGGATCCTCATCCCAATCGAACCAGATATTGCGCACGCGCTCGTAATTTCCGGCGGCATTGTACAGCACACCGCCATCGAGCCCGAGATCCGCCGCTTCGGCCTGGCCCATCGCCGCAAGCAGGTTGAAACCCGCGACATAGGCGTTGCGCCGCGCGGTGACGAGATCGACCTGGCTGTTTAGCAGTTCCTGCTCGGCATTAAGAATGTCCAATATCGTCCTCAAACCGACGGAATTTTCCGCGCGAACGCCTTCCAGCGCCAATTCGTTCGCCTCAACCGCAACGCGGGTCGATTCAATCACCTGCAACGCCGCCCGATAGCGGGAAAAGGCCGCCCGGACATCCGCAACCACCGCCCGTTCGGTCGCGAGCGCGGTTTCCATCGCCTGGGACTGGCGCGCCTGCGCCTGGCGGACCTGCGCCGCGGGCCGTCCGCCCTGATAAATCGGCAACGTCGCCTGCAGCCCGACCGTCGCCGTCGTCTCTTCCTGCACGAACTGGTTGCCGATCGCTCCGCCGAGCGTGTCGAGATAATTGGTGTAATTGCCCCGCGCGAAAGCCGAAAGCCGGGGCATCCGGGCGCCGCGCGCCACGCCAACATCCCGCCGGGAAGCATCGACGCGGTGCTGAGCGGCAATCAGATCGGGATTCTGGACGATCGCTATATCCTCGGCCGCGTCCGGGCTGTTCGGGAGATCGGGCAGCGGCGGCGGCGCATCCAGCGCGTCGGGCCAATCGCCGACGAGGCGGAGATAATTCTCCTCAGCGGCCTGCCGCTCGGCCTCCGCCTGTTCCAGGCGGCTGCGCGCGGTCGAAAGCCGCGCTTCGGCCTGCGCGACGTCGGTACGCGTCAGATCGCCGATTTCGAAGCGGTCGCTGGTCGCCTGCAGGTTGGTATCCAGCACCCGCACCTGATTCTCGTTGAGTTCGACGATATTGCGGTTCGAGATCACGTCGAGATAGGCGGCGACGACATTGGTGAAGAGATTGGCCTCGGTCGAACGCAGATCGGCCTGCCCGGCCTCGACGCGGTCGCGCGCCGCCAGCGTACGATTACGCACCGTACCGCCCTGATAGATGGGCAGCTGCGCCTCGACCGTCCCGGTCGCAAGCCGGCTCGGCGCGGTAAAACTGTTCGCCGAGGTGCGGACATTTTCCTGATAGGATCCGTTGACGTTGACCGAGGGACGGCCATCGGCGAGCGAAATCGGCACATTCTCGTCGGTCGCACGCTGCCCTGCGCGCGCGGCGTTCAAGGTCGGATTGGTCTGATAGGCCAGGAGCAACGCATCGCGCAGCGTTCCCGCCATAGCCGGTGCCAGCGGCAGGACAAGTGCGGCTGCCGCAATGCCAATCGACAGGGTTCGGGCCGTGGACGCCATATTAATCTTCCCTAGAAAACAAAGGCCTTGGGCCGTTCGAAGCCCGGCAATGAGGCCGCGAGCGCATCGGCGAACGCGGCCGCGCCGAACGATCCGCCCTGCTTGCGCCCATATACGAGCCGGGTAACGCCATCTTCGATCAGCGCTGCGGCAAGCCGGCCGCCATCGGCCAGCTGGTCGGTAATCGCATCGGACAAATGCTCGACCGCGCCATCGACGAGGATAGCGTCATAGGGCGCGCCGGCGGCCCATCCTTCGGCGAGCGGCCCGGATACGCTCTCGACTGTATCGAGCGCGCCAAGCGCATCGGAACCGATGGCCGCGATTTCCGCGTCTTCTTCCAGCGCGACGACGCTTTTCGCGAGTTCGGCGCACAGCGCGGCGCTATAGCCGCTGCCCGCGCCGACCACGAGAACATGATCTTCGGGCGTCAGGCGCAATTCGGTGAGCAGCCGTCCGGTTGCCATCGGCAGGTTCATCCGCCGCCCGCCGCCCAGCGGGAGCAGCATATCGGCGTAAGCGAGCGCGGATTTTTCCGCAGGCACAAAAGCTTCGCGCGCAAGATGGCCCATCGCCTTCACCACCCGCAGATCATCGACCGCGGTCGTGCGAAGCTGGCTTTCGACCATCGCGCATCGCATCGCTTCGAAATCGTGACTCATCGGGTTGCAACCTCATGGAACGTCGGATCGTTGACGCAGCTGTCTTATATGAGCAATACAGCTGCGTCAACGGTGCCTTCTACCGGCTATCCCCATTCAGGCCAAGCGCGGAGTGCCTCCGTTTCGACGAATGTGCGCTTGAGGTTGACAGATTGCCACAGCTTGCCCATTTGCCCGGCCCTCCACACTGATGGCCCGATGGCGGAGTGGTGACGCAGCGGATTGCAAATCCGTGTACGCCGGTTCGATTCCGGCTCGGGCCTCCATACACCTTCTCCTTGTTTTTCTAGAACTTAGGTTAGCATATGTTTTCCCGACATTACCGGGAGATAGCCTGAATTAGGACCGTCATTTCAGTCATAAGAGACTGAAAAGACTCCGAAAATAATTCCCTTCATCGGAGTTTTATGGGCAGAGTCTCTGGCTGGCTTTTCGCAGCGACGGTTTTGAGTTCTGAGGATCGTCGGCTGGCCCATAAGGTAGGAACCGGCGTGGGTTGATCCACGATAACCAAGGTCATTCGAGCCCCCGATGTCTCGCGTGCGAACTCGACTGGTAGATCAGGGCCATCTGCCTCCCATTCTCCGAGCGCGGGCAAGGATCGGGAATCCCAGATCAGCGCCCCCCTCCAGCCGAGGTAGACGATATTCATAACGAAAATTTACTTGGAAACTCACTTCCGCCGTACATTCCCAGGCTTCTTTACATACCGATCTTTCCAAACTTGCGCCGACGCAGCTGGCTGCGGTGCAACCAAGAATTCTGGCCGCTTTGTATCACAATCTATTTAGACAAGACGTATACAACTACCAGGATGCAGACCGCCCTAGCTCTCGGCAGATCTATCTGGAAAGCACGCCCTCGCTATCACAGCCGGTATCGCTCGGCGAAGGCCGTTCTCTGCGAACCGGGCCGCCAGAATTGTCCGAATTCAACCTACCAACCGGCTTCGATTTTACTGCCTTCATTGAACGGCAAAGGCGTTTCGAAGAACTGGCAGTTTGGATTGCTGCCGGGTCAACGGCATCGTTCGCATTGCTATACGCCGTCGGGAGCGGCTTTGGTGCGTTCGGTGCTTTTATTGTCTTTGCGATCACCGTCATTCCGCTCGCACTGGTTCTCGGCATCCCAGTTGTATTCCTGCTGCCCTATGTCCTCTCCGCCCTTTATGGCGATGCTGGTTTGCGTAGCCGCGTAGCCGCCTTCCTCACCGCTAAATCGGAATGGGAATACTACAACGAAACGACTGGCGAAGGCTTTTGGCAGGATCTGCGTGGTGTCGAATTAGAGGGAGCCGTTGCACGGCTGTTTAGCGAGAGAGGATGGATGGTTGGCACCACCGCCGTAACCGGTGACGGCGGCATCGATCTAGTGCTGAGCCGCGGAGGGCATGAAATCTGGTGCCAGTGCAAGGGCTATGCGAAGCCTGTCTCTGTCGTTGCAGTACGCGAAATTGCAGGAGTGTGCAGTGCGTCCAACGCTCAACCTATGCTGATCGTGGTCAATGGTCTGACTAAGCCAGCACTAGCGGAAGCAGCATCGTACTCCGTTGCGGTTTGGGATAGTCAGGAGCTCGCCGCATTCGCAAGGGAAGAGCAAGATTTTGAATCGCAGCCTACGGGAAGTTCACCTCCCACCTTGCCGGGTGGCAGCCGGCGCAAATTCGCTCGATATTGACAATTAGAGTCTATTTGGCGCCTTTCGTGATTACCACGGGGCTTAGGATCGCAATGGACGCAACAACTCTCGGGCGGCTTGTAAAGGTTGAACTTCGCGACATTTGGTTGAGCGAGGCGACCGACTTTACGCCGTGGCTGGCGCGCGAAGAGAATATCGCCGTCCTTGGCGAGACACTCGGCCTCGACCTCGAGGTGGAAGCTCAGGAAAAAGCGGTCGGGCCTTTCCGCGCCGATATCCTATGCAAGGACGTTGGATCCAACGATTGGGTCCTAGTCGAGAACCAGCTTGAGCGGACCGATCACACACATCTTGGTCAGCTTCTGACTTACGCTTCCGGGCTGGATGCCGTTACCATCGTCTGGATCGCGGCGCGCTTCACCGAGGAGCATCGCTCTACGCTCGATTGGCTCAATCGCATCACTGACGAGAGCTTCCGCTTCTTTGGTCTCGAGGTCGAGTTGTGGCGGATCGGAGAATCCCCTGCAGCTCCGAAATTCAACATCGTCTCGCGCCCTAATGACTGGACCAAATCTGTCCATCAGGCTGCTAGGGCAATTGATGAGAGCCAGGTCTCGGACCTGCGGATCATGCAGCGCGACTACTGGTCCAAACTACATGAGGAATTGGACCGTCTGGCTGGGCCCGTCGATGGCAGCCGGAAGCCGCAGTTCCAATCATGGATGGCGTATCCGGTTGGCCGCAGCGGATTCATGATTTCTGCAGTTATGGTTCGTCCAAAGCGAGAGATCCGCGTTGAGCTCTATATCTCCAACGAAGATGCAAAGGTATTCTTCGGACTTCTTGAGCAGCAGAAGGAGGAGATCGAACGCGATATCGGATATCCAATCGACTGGGAGGCGCTCCCTGAGAAGCGGGATAGTCGAGTCGCGATCAGATTTCCCGATGTCGATCCGGAGGACAGGGACGACTGGCCACGACAGCACGAATGGATGGCGGCACGCATCAATGATTTCCAACGTGTCTTCTCTCCGCGGGTAAGACTCTTGGACGCTGATCAATGGTCAGCAGATAATCAAGACACCGTTCCAACTTCGAGTACCACCTTGGGTGGTGATACTCGTTTCTCCTAAGATCAAAAGTGACCAGCTCCCTTCCCTCGTTTCTCCCAGGCGTGCCTGTCGAACATGTAGTGCAGAGATTGGCTGCGGCGGAGGGTGACGAGATCGCCTCGGGTAAGTTGTCTAGCCCAGAAAGTTCGGCGGCATTGGCGGTCAATTGCTTCGGCTGGTTCATTCCGCGCGCAGAGCTCCTCCCCATACTTCCAAGCCTCAAACATGCTGGCAAAGCCGAGCTGGTCGATGTCGAGTTTTGTGCACGTTTTCCCTGGTCTGGCGGGAAGCACCCCTGGCTTGACGCGGTCGTCCAAACTCCATCAATCCCGGGGCGGTTCATTGCGACTTGCATCACGGGCATGAAATTGACCGACAAAAGAACCGGAAATCCTGCTTTCTCAAAGCGCTTGCGCTGCTGCCCAACCGCTCGCCCAGGCCCATTGAAAATTATAGCCGCCAAGCCAACCGGTAACATCGACCGCCTCGCCGATCGCGAACAGGCCCGGCACCCGTTTCGTTTCCATGGTCTTCGAGGAAAGTTCGGCAGTGCTGATGCCGCCGATCGTGACTTCGGCCTTGGCGAAGCCTTCGGTGCCGTTGGGCGTAAACCGCCAGTCGCCGAGCCGGTCAGACGCCTTTCGCAGCGCATCGTCCGTCCGGTTGCCGAGATCGCCGTCCAGCGCCAGCCTGTCGGCCAGGGTCGTCGCCAACCGGTCCGGCAGGGCGTCACGAAGCAGCGCGCGCAGCGTCGTGCTCGGCGCCGTGCGCTTCGCTTCGATAAGCCAATCGCCGTCCCGCCCCGGCAGGAAATCGATGCCGATCTGATCGCCATGGCGCCAATAGGAGGAAATCTGCAGGATCGCCGGGCCCGAAAGCCCGCGATGGGTGAACAGCGCGGCCTCACGGAACGCCGTCTTGCCGCAGGACGCGACGACTTCGGCCGCAACCCCCGACAAATCGCGAAACAGCACATCGTCTCCGCCCAGGGTCAGCGGCACCAGCGCGGGCCGGGGCTCGACCACCTTCAGCCCGAATTGCCGCGCGAGATCATAGGCGAAACCCGTCGCCCCCATCTTCGGGATGGAAGGCCCGCCGGTCGCGATCACCAGCGAGGGCGCGGCTAGCGTCCGGCCGCCGGTCCGCACTCGAAACAGCCCGTCGCCATGCGCCACCTCGGCGATCTCCTCGCCGCAGGCGATTTCGACGCCGCCCAGCGCGCATTCGCCGGTCAGCATGTCGACGACCTGCCGCGCCGAACCGTCGCAGAAGAGCTGGCCCAGGGTCTTTTCGTGCCAGGCAATGCCGTGGCTCTCGACGAGCGCGACAAAATCGGCGGCGGTGTAGCCGCTCAATGCCGATTTCGCGAAATGCGGATTGGCCGATAGATAGCGGTCGGGCGCGGTGTGGATATTGGTAAAATTGCAGCGTCCACCGCCCGAGATCAGGATTTTCTTGCCGGGTTTCTCGGCCCGCTCGATCAGCGCCACCCGGCGCCCGCGCCGTCCGGCCTCGGCTGCGCAGAACAGCCCCGCCGCCCCCGCGCCAAGGATCACGGCATCATGGGTCTTGTCCGTCATGGCGATGGAGAGGCTTTCAACGCCCCTGATCTTCGGCCGCGCCAGCCGTCAGCGCCAGCACCGCGAAACTGGCCAGCCAATGCTCGCCCATATAATCGCCCTGCACATGGGGCAGGCTCGCGCCGATATGGCGTTCGGCGAGATCTTCGGCGATACCGCGCAAATCCTCCGGCAGCGCATCGGCGATGCCGCGCCAGCCCCAGGCGCGGGCGAGGTTGCAGCCGTCGAGATGGGCGATCTTGCCGTCGGACCGGTCGCTGGGCGCGGCCGGCGTGAACAGGCTCGGCGGATCGCCGATATCGATGCGCGGCAGGAAAGCGGCAAACCATTCGGCGAAATCCGGCTTGCCGAGCACGATACGCATAATCAGCGCCTCGATCATCGCCGAGGACAGGAACTCATCGCCGCCCGGCTCCCAGGCCTGGCAGTCCTTGTCCATGCCGTAATAAAAGCCCGCGCGCTCGGCGATCAGCCCGGCGAGATCTGCGTCATGCCCAGTGGCCCAGCCACGGGCGAGAACGAGCGCGAAGGCGGTGTTGTAATGGGTGCCGGTGCGGATCGGATAGCCTTGTTTCGGCAGGAACAGCTTGAACCGCGCGGCAAATTCGCGGGCCAGCGGCTCAAGGTTCGCGCCCCAGTCGCGATCCTCGTGTCGCGCCGCCTCGCCGTGCAACGCCAGCAGCCAGGCCCAGCCATAGGGCCGCTCGAACCCGCCCGAATATTCGCGGTCGAGATAGGCAAGCTCCGCGTCGGCCTTGTCCTCGGTCAGCATTCGGTCGGCGAGCGCGGTTACCTCTGCGGCGAAGGGCGCATCGGGATAGAGCCGCCGCAAGGTCAGCAGCATCCAATAGCCATGGACGCAGCTGTGCCAGTCGAAACTGCCATGGAAGATCGGGTGGAGCTGGCTAGGCGTGCGCGCATCCTCCGGCCCGTTCAGCACATGATCCAGCTTGTGCGGATATTCGCGGGCGACATGGCCGAGCGCGATGCCGGCGAATTGCGCGGCGAGATCGAGGGTGAGCGTGGTTGCCATCAGAAGGCCAGGAAATAGATCAAAAGGATGTTGCAGGCGAGCAGCGGGATCGCGGTTCCCACCTGCATCCGGATCACGCCGTATTGGCTCTTCATCTCGAGAAGCGCCGCGGGGACGATATTGAAGTTCGCGGCCATCGGCGTCATTAACGTGCCGCAGAAGCCCGCGAGCATCCCGATCGCGCCGATCACCGGCGCACTGCCGCCGAAATCCTCCACCAGGAACGGAATGCCGATCGCCGCCGTCATCACCGGGAAAGCGGCGAAGGCGTTGCCCATCACCATCGTGAACAGCGCCATGCCGAGCGCGTAGATCAATACGGCAATGAAGATATTGCCTTCGGGCAGGATGCCGCGCGCGATATCGCCGATCACATCGCCGACGCCCGCCATCGCGAACACCGCGCCGAGCGCCGCCAGCATCTGCGGCAGCACGGCAGCCCAGCCTATCGAATCCATCAGCCGGCGCCCTTCGTTGACGGGCGCGACGAGCGGCGGCTTGAGCCAGGCCATGCAGACGCACAGCGCGATCAGGACGCCGGTGCCCAACAATATGAGCGTTACCCAGCGTTCCTCGAACAGGCCGGATGCACCAAATGGCGTATATTTGTAGAGGATCGTTCCGGCGAATGCCGTGATCGGAATGATCAGCGCGGGCAGGAACAACTTATTGCCGAGTTCGGCGGAGAGATTGAAGCGGGTTTCGAGGCTGGTCGTCGGCGGCTCGCCGCGGCCGAGCAGGCCAAACCCCGCAAGCCCGACCAGCACCAGCACAAGGATGCCGTTGCCGAGATCGCCGAGCACATCCCCGAAAAAGAAACTCGCGGCGAGGAGCCCCCAGAAAGCCGCGTTGCCGAAGCGCTTGCCATTGGTGCGGTCGAAAGCGCTGAACAGGGCGAACAGCGTGAAGGTAATCCCCGCAAGCGCATAGAGCCAATAGAGGGTGATCATTGATCCTCCTCCGCTTTCGGCGCGGGCTTTTTCCGCAAGGACCGATCGAACAGCAGCAGCCGCGATCCGTGAATGAAGAAGGCGCAGATCGCCGTCGGGATCGCCCAGACCGAAAGTTCGAGCGGGGTCAGCTCATAGCCATAGGTCGCGAAAATGCCCTGGATCAGCAGAATCGAGGCGATGGCGACGAAAATATCCTCGCCGAAGAACAGCCCGACATTGTCGGTCGCCGCTGCCATGCCGAGCACCTTTTCGCGCTCGTCTTCCTCGAGCTTTCCATGGGTTTTTTCCGCCGCCGCTTCGGCCATCGGCGCAACCAGCGGGCGGACCGTTTGAGCAGGCCCGGCGACCGAGGTCAGCCCCAGCGCGGCGGTGATCTGGCGGAAAATCAGATAGAGCAGCAGCAGCTTGCCCATGGTCGCGCCCTTGAGATCCTCGATAACGGCGCGGGCGCGCTGTTGGAGGCCATAGCGTTCGAGCAGGCCGATCACCGGCAGTACGATCCAGACGACACTGATATACCGGTTTTCGTTGAACGCCCGCCCGAAGGCCGAGATAACCTCGACGAAATCGAGCCCCCCGAGAACCCCCGTGCTGATCGCCGAAGCGGTGACGACGAGCAGCGGATTCATTCGCAGCGCGAAACCGACGACCACGACAAGGATGCCGGTGAGCACGAGATAGTCGGTCATTCAGCCTCCCCGTAACCGCCGCCGCCCGGCGTTTCGACGACAAATATGTCCCCCGGCTCCATCGCCGCCGAGGCGGTGGCTGGCAAGTCCTCACGGCGGCCGTCGGTGCGCAGGACATAGTTGCGGCCGGGCAGCGCGTCGCCTCCGCCGGCGATGCCCTGAGGCGGAACCTTGCGGCGGTTGGCGAGCATATTGGCCTGCATCGCTTCAAGGAAACGCACGCGGCGAACCGTGCCATCGCCGCCCTTATGCCGCCCTTCCCCGCCCGAGCCTTGCCGGATCGCGAAACTTTCGAGCAGCACCGGCAGGCGCGTCTCCAATATTTCGGGATCGGTCAACCGGCTGTTGGTCATATGCGTCTGGACGGCGCTGGTCCCGTCATGGTCCGGCCCCGCGCCGGACCCGCCGGCGATCGTCTCATAATATTGATGACACTCATTGCCGAAGGTGAAATTGTTCATCGTCCCCTGCGAGGGCGCCAGCTTTCCGGTAGCCGCGAACAGCGCATCGGTGACAACCTGGCTCGTCTCGACATTGCCGGCAACCACCGCGGCTGGATATTCAGGATTGAGCATCGATCCTTTCGGAACGATCAGCTCGATCGGCCTCAGGCACCCGTCGTTCATCGGGATCATATCGTCGATCAGGGTGCGCACGACATAGAGCGTTGCGGCGCGGGTGATCGAATAGGGCGCGTTAAAATTGTCGGGCTGCTGCGCGCTCGTGCCCGTGAAATCGATCCGCGCGGATCGCGCTTTCCGGTCGACCGAAATCGCCACCGATATCTGCGCGCCATTGTCCATCGCATAGGTGAAGCGGCCATTGTCGAGCCGCGCGATCAGCCGCCGCACCGCCTCCTCCGCATTGGCGAGGACGTGATCCATATAGGCCTGGACGACATCGCGCCCATAGTCTCCCGCGATCCTCGCCAGTTCCTCCGCGCCGCGCGTGCAGGCCGCGAGCTGCGCCTTGAGATCGGAGATATTGCGATCGGGATTGCGCGCCGGCCACTCGCCCGCGCCCAGGATCGCGCGCATCTCGGCTTCGAGAAAGCGTCCTTCGTCGACGAGCAGCATATTGTCGAGCAGCACGCCCTCTTCGGTGATCGAGCGGCTGCTGGGCGGCATCGATCCCGGCGCGATACCGCCGATATCGGCATGATGGCCGCGCGCCGCGACAAAGGCGGCGGGCCCGGGTTCCTCGCCATAGAAGACCGGCACGATGACGGTGATATCGGGCAAATGCGTGCCGCCGCGATAGGGAGCGTTGAGCACATAGGCATCGCCGCGCCGGATGCCGCGCCCATCAGCCTGCCCTCCCCTCGCCTCGATGATCGTGCGGATGCTGTCGCCCATCGACCCGAGATGGACCGGGATATGCGGCGCATTGGCGATCAGCGCGCCCGACGCATCGAACAGCGCGCAGGAGAAATCGAGGCGTTCTTTTATATTCACCGAACTCGCCGTGCTCTGGAGCGCGACGCCCATCTCTTCGGCGATCGCCATGAACAGGTTGTTGAAGATTTCGAGCATCACCGGATCGGCCTCGGTGCCGATGGCATGGGTTTGCTCGCGCGGCGCGGCGCGGGTGAGGATCAGATTGGCGTGCGCATCACGCTCGGCCTGCCAGCCCGTTTCCACGACGGTGGTGGACGTGTCCTCGACGATCAGCGCGGGGCCGGTGACGGGATCGCCTTGCCGGATGGCATCGCGCCGGATCACACCGTCGCGTTCGGATGGGACGGCTTCAACGCCATCGGGTTCGCGCGTCTCCATCGAAACGCCGCCGCCCGTAAGGCCCGTCGCCTCTGCGACCAGCGTCTCGACGATAACCTCGGCATTGGTGTCGGCATAGCCGAACTGCGCTTTGTGCTGGGCCTCAAAGGCCGTGCGCATCGCCTCGGGCGCGGCCTTTGCGACCTCAAGCGCGCTGTCGCTCCCCCCATAGCGAAGCGCCAGGCGATGTTCGACGGCAATGTCCCCGGCATCGACCCCTTGTTCGCGCACGGCGGCTTCGGCCTCGGTCGAAAGCGCCTGTAACGCCGCATCATAGTCTTCGCCCAGCGGCGCTCCGAACGTTTCCTCGCGCAGCACCGTGACATCGGCGAGGCCGATGCCATAGGCCGAGAGTACCCCCGCCAGCGGGTGGATCTGGATCCGCTCGATCCCCAGCGCATCGGCGACGAGGCAGGCATGCTGGCCGCCCGCGCCGCCGAAACAGGTGAGCGTATAGCGGGTCACGTCATGGCCCCGGGCGATCGATATCTTCTTGATCGCATTGGCCATATTATCGACCGCGATCCGCAGAAACCCCTCGGCGATCGCCTCGACGCTCATCCGGTTACCGGTCGTCGCCTCGATATCCCCAGCCATTTCCTCAAACTTATCCACAGATATGTCCACATCAATCGGCTGATCGCCATTCGGACCAAAGACGTGAGGGAAATGTTCGGGGCTGATCTTGCCGAGCGCGGCATTGCAATCGGTGACCGTCAGCGGCCCACCGCGGCGATAACAGGCCGGGCCGGGCACCGCGCCCGCGCTGTCCGGCCCGACGCGAAACCGGGTCCCGTCGAAATGGCAGATCGAGCCGCCGCCCGCCGCCACGGTATGGATCTGCAGCATCGGCGCGCGGATCCGCACACCTGCAACCACCGTCTCGTTGGTCCGTTCATAGGTGCCGGCATAATGCGAAACATCTGTCGAGGTGCCGCCCATATCGAAGCCGATAATCCGACCGAAGCCCGCCTGTTCGGCCGTCTTCGCCATACCGACAATCCCGCCTGCCGGGCCGGAAAGGATCGCGTCCTTGCCGCGAAACGCCGCGGCATCGGCAAGCCCGCCATTGGACTGAATGAACTGAAGCCGGGCCTTATCCCCGATCCCGTCCACGACTTTATCCACATAACGGCGCAGCACCGGCGAGAGATAGGCATCGACCACCGTCGTATCGCCGCGTCCCACAAGCTTGATCAGCGGCCCGACCTCATGGCTGACCGAAATCTGGGTGAAGCCGGTTTCGCGCGCGATGGCCGCGAGCCGCGCCTCGTGATCGCTGTATTTCCAGCCATGCATCAGCAAGATCGCGATCGCGCGATAGCCCTGCGCGAACGCCGCTTCGAAATCCGCATGCGCTTTGCTTTCGTCGAGCGGCGTCTCGACAGTGCCATCGACGCGCACGCGCTCCTCGATTTCGATTACATCGTCGTAAAGCTGGCTCGGCAGCACGATATGCCGCGCGAATATCTCAGGCCGCGCCTGATAGCCGATCCGCAACGCATCGCCGAAGCCCCTGGTTACGGCCAGCACTACGCGCTCGCCCTTGCGCTCCAGCAGCGCGTTGGTGGCGACCGTCGTCCCCATCTTCACGCTTGCCGCTTCGCCGCCATACGCCGCTGTCAGCTTGGCAATCGCCGCGACCGCCGCATCGTCATACTGTTCGGGATTGTCGGAAAGCAGCTTTTCGACGTGGAGCGTCCCGTCGGGCGCGGTCGCCACGACATCGGTAAACGTCCCGCCGCGATCGATCGCGAAGCGCCAGCCTGTGTTTCCCTCATTCTGCTCCATCGCGCCGTTCAAACAGCGCCGATGGGGGAAGGCAAGCGATCAGGCCGCATAAAGCGCGGAAAGGCCATCTAAAAAGGTTTGTGCCGAGAAACGCTCCTCGGCCTGAACAACGGCCTTGGCGGACGCCGCTGTCATCCACGCGTCGTCCTTGAGCAGCGCAAGGCTGCGCGTGGCGAGCGCGTCGCCGTTCCCGGCGGGCACCAGCGCGCCGGTTTCGCCCGGCAGGAAGGTCTCTCCGACGCCGCCGACATCGGACGCCACGATCGGTACCCTCGAAAACTGCGCCTCGATCAGCACATTGGGCAGGCCCTCGGTCGCCGAACTCAGCCAGAACAGATCCATCGCCGCGAGATAATCCGCCACATTCTCCACCTGCCCCGGCATGTGCAGCCGCTCGGACAGTCCGGCCTCGGCAAAGCGCATCGCGGCGGCCTCGCGCAGCGACCCCTCGCCGACCATCAGGAAGTGCGCGTCCGGTTGCCCCGCGGCCAGCGCTATCGCCGCCTCGGCCCAGACAAGCGGCTGCTTGACCGGAGCGAAGCGCATCACCGTGCCGATCACGGGCACCTCGGGCGCGATACCGAGCCGCTGCTTCGCCTGCGCCTTGCCCATCTCGGGCCGCGCCCAATCGAAACCGTTATAGAGGATGCGAAACCGCTCATCCTGCGCCGCGCGCCACCATCCGGCATAGCCTTTGGCCGACGCCTGGGCGCAAAACAGTGTTTCAACCTCCGGCCGTTCCCTCAGCCGGCGATAGACGGCGGGATAGGCGGCAATCGGTTCGGCGCGGCCAGACAGCGGCACGCCCGGCGCATGATGGAAATGGACGATGATCTTGCGGCACCCCGCGGCAAGCCCGGCATAGGCGGCGAGCAGGCCCGTCAGATCGTTCCAGGCATGGATGACGCGCGGGCGGGTCGCGGCGATATGATCGTAGAGTTTCTGCGCCCGCGCCTTCCAGCTTCCCGGCAGCAGCGCGAAGGGCATCGCCGCCGGGCCGTCGCGGGCGAGGAGCAGGACATCGGCAGCGGTTACCCCCGCTTCGTCCGCATAAAAGGCCGACGGCGCGCCATCGGCGAAATCGAGAAGCGCGAGATCGACCACCTCGAACTCATCGCTCGCGGAAAAATGCCGAAAGGCGCGGGCGAGCATCCGCTCCATCCCACCGCAACCCAGCGTGTTGCCGACCATCAGCAAGCGGTTTTCGGCGTCATAAGGTTCGGCGCTTTCCAGTCCCGTCTCCAGCAGCCAGGAGAAAGCCGTTTCCAGCGGCTCGTGCTCGGGAACGCCGCCGTTCCCCACCCATTCCAGCAGGGCATCGCGCGCGGGCGTCTCGAAGCCAAAATCGGCACGGCTCAAAATAGGGGCATCGTCGAGCCAGCGGTCGCGCTCGGCGGCAAGGCGGGCCAGCCGTCGGCGGATGCGACCACGCACTTTGGCCGTATGCGACGCTTTCATCGCTTCGAGCAGAAGCAGCCGCGCGAGCGCCGGATAGCCGAGCCCGCGAAACAGATGCGCATCGGCCAGCGCGCTGCCTTCTCCCGATAGTGGAAAGGCCGAAAAGCGCGCTGCGAGACGGCGAAACAGCGGATCTTCTTCCGCAACGCCCGCCTTGCGCAGGCCGAGCAGCGCCCAGTGCAACGCAGATGGATTGGCGCACCGTTCGATCAAACCTTCGGTATAACCCCGCAGCGCCGCCATATCGCGATCCTTGAGCAGCCGTGCGATATCGGCGGATGCCCGTTCGCCGCGCGGCGCAAACACGCTTTTCAGCCTGGAGGGTGCTGCGTCTGGCGAGGCATAGGCCGCGAGCGCCTCGGCGGGTAGCAATCCGGCAAGCGGATAATGATCCCGGAATGCCGCGACGGCCCCGATCCAACCGCTGTCGAAATCGAACGACTGGTCCGTTCCCGAACTGCCAGGATCGTTGGCCATCACAAGCAGATAAGAAGGTACGGTTTCGAACTGGCCCAGCATCTGGTCCGCCAGCCCGCGCCGATCTGTTTTCAGCGCAGCCTCGGCGATGCACCCGGCGGCGAGTTGCGCATGCTTTCCGCCGCGCAGGATATCACGCCAGAGATCGATCGCATCGGCCCATGCGTGCTGCTGGGTCGCGGCAATCGCCGCCGCCAAGGGCCCTTCCGGCGGCAGGGGCCAGCAGGTCATTTGCCGGAGAATATGCGCGCGAGCCGCGCCTTCCACCGCCCGGCCCAGCCCGCAGCCTGATGGAGCCGCTCGATCTCGTCGCGGCTGCGTTCGGCCTGCCGGGCGAGATCGCGCTCTTGCCGCGCCTTGAGCGCCCCTTCGCGGCCCAGCCGCACGCGCCGTTCAGTGCGCAGCCGGTCGTTCTCCGCCCAGCTCGCCGCCGCCCGCGCGCGCCATTGCGCGGCCTCGCCCCCCGGTTCGCCCGTGAAGACAACGCCCGCGATAATGGGCAGATGGATAGGGGCAGACGCGGCCTTCACCGCCTCGGCGAGGACCGCCTTGGGATCACTCGCCATCGCCGCGCGCAACAACTCGGTCCGTACCCAACAGGCTTCCGCCGGCGGCTCGCCATCGTCGTAAGGCGTCGCCGCGCATTGCGACACGGCGAGCATGGCCGTGGTGAGGCAGTCCACCTCACCCACCTCAAGCCGTTCCATCGCCAGTTCCAGCCCCGGCCCGAAATCCTCAACCGCGCGAAAAGCGAGCTGCACATAGTCCGCCGTCTCGCCGACGAGGACGGAAGCGAAGGCGTCTACCGCATGGATCGACACCTGCGGCGCGCTCGCCGCGATATCGGCTTGCACATTTTCATCGCCGCAAAACACGATCAGCGGCAGCCCGGCATCGTCCCAGTCCGGCGGATCGATGGCGGCGGAAAGCGCATCGAGCCCCGCCGGATCGGCAAACCAGTAGCGGCGCGCGGTGGGGCCGATGCTCATACGGCAGCTCCCAACAGCGCGGCGTGATAGAGCGGCGCATTCGACGCCGCATCGAAATGCTGCGCGGCATGGGCGCGCGCCTGATCGCGCGCCGCGACGAACGCCGAAGCATCGTCGTGCCAGACGGTGATCGCATCGGCGATCGCGCGGACGTCGAGATCGACGAGCGAAACGCCCTCGGCCTCCCCGAAATCTTCCGCGAACAGGATGCGTGACAGGATCGCCGGCAGGCCGCAGCTCATCGCCTCCATCACCACCTGCGGAAAGCCTTCCGAGCGCGCGGGCAGCAGCAAAGCGTGATGCGCGCGATAGAGGCCGGGCAGCGCGTCGTAATCGTGAAACCCGAGATAGCGGCGATTGCCGGTTTCGCGTTCGGCAAAATCCCCGGCGATGGTGAAGCGGACATCGGGGCGTTCCGTGGCAAGGATGGCCGCCGCCTGTTCAATCAGGTCGATCCCCTTTTCCTCGCTGTCGCGGCCGACAAAGAGGATATCGGTGCATTTTGACGGTGGTTCGCTGGGCGAAAAATGCTCGCGGTCGACGCCCCGGCGGCAAATGACGATCTTGGCGGGATCGGAAACGAGCGGCGTGACCCTCGCCCGTTCCGTGCCGCCCATCACGATCACGGTGCGCGCCGACTCCGACGCGAAGCGTTCCTGCGCCATCAGATTGCCGAGAAATGCGGTACCGGTAACCGGCCTGCCCGCCGCTTCGAGAACCGCCGTCTGGGTCGCGATATCGTTGCCGGCGATCCGATAGACGAATTCCGCCCCATGATCGCGCGCCGCGCGGGCCAGCGCGAAGTTGAAGCCAATCATCCGACCGTTGACCGTGCTCACAATATCGGGTGCAAGCTCGCCGATCGCCGCAGCATAGTCGGCGAGCAGGATTTCGCTGGCCGGGGCGCTTCCATCTTCCAGCGAAGCGAGCAGGCGGAAGGTCACGCCATGCTCCCGTTCCAGCCGCTGACGATGCGGGTCGCCCTCCGGCGGCAGGGCCCGCATCAGCATCGTCACCTCGGCCTTTTCCGCAAGGTCGCCGAGCAAGCTTGGATATTTATAGCTGCCGCGGATTTCCCAATCGCGAAGATTGTGCGCCGCCCAGGGCGGCTCGAAAAAAACGATATGCGTCACGCCAACCGCCCTAGCGAATATCGCCGCCCGGAAACAAGCTGCGAGCCACGCTAGAGCGCCAGCTTTTCCCGATTATCCACGAACCAGCGCCAGGTCTCTTCCAGCCCTTCGGCAAGGCCGGTCTTGGGATCGTAGCCGATCGCGGCGCGGGCATGGCCGATATCGCACCAGTTATGAACGATCTCGCCCGCGCGGAACGGCTGATAATCGACCGGGACATCCTTACCGCTGATCTTGAGCAACAGCGCGATGATATCGTTGAGCGGCGTGCCGATGCCGGTACCGAGCTGGACCGGACCCGAAACGTCGGACCCCAGCGCCGCGACGATACCGTCGGCAAGATCGCGGGCATGGACATAGTCGCGCGTCTGGCCGCCGTCGCCGTACACGATCAGCGTCTCGCCTTTCATGATCTGTTTGATGAACAGCGCGACGACACTGCCCTTGTGCCAGGAGCGCGGGCCATAGACGTTGGAAAAGCGCAGCGAGGCGGCATTAATGCCGTAGCTCGCGGCATAGGCCGAACAATAGCCCTCAACCGCCAGTTTCGAGGCGCCATAGGGAGAGCGCGGTGCGGCTACCATGCCCTCATGCACGGGCGGCTCGGCATCGCCGATGATCGCGCCGCCGGTCGATGCATTGACGAGCCGCGCGATGCGGCGCTTGCGCATCGTTTCCAGGATCACGAGACTGCCGCCAACATTGACGTCGAAATTGAATTTGGGCTCTTCGATCGAAGGAATGACGCGGGTATCGGCGGCGAGATGGACGACAGCCTCGACGCCCTCCATCGCCCGCTCCACTGCGGCGGGATCGGTAATGTCGCCCTTGACGAAATCATGCGGCAGATCGGCGATGGCCTCCCGCGATCCCGATATCTCGTTATCGAGCACAACCACATCATAGCCGCCGGTTTCGGCAAGCCGCGCCAACAGATTGCTGCCGACAAAGCCCGCGCCGCCCGTTACGAGAATGCGTTTCTGCGCCACCTGATCCCTTTTTCGCTATCCGGCCGTGGTTGCCATCGACCGGCAGGCCGGATAGTCCGCCAAAGCCCCAAAGACCACCGCTTTATTCAGGATGCGCCCCGTTCCATGTTCGGCAAGAAAGCGGCTCCCAAGCCCCCCGCCCCTCCAAAACCGCCGGTTTTTTCCGAACCCGACTTCCTCGAACGCTTTACCGCGCTGATCGGGGAAGACCGCGGCGAGGATGCGCTTGACCTGTTGTTGGCCGAAGCCGGCGCACTCGCCGGATCGCGGCTTCACCGCCGGATCAAGCTCAACCATTTCCGCTATGCCGCGAAAATCATCGAGGCGAAGACGCAAGGCAAGCACGGCATCGGCAAACTGACGACGAAGTTTCAGGGCATCGTGCGCAATCTCGACAAGTTCGACATTCCCGAAGGCGGCGGGTTTCTCGATTTCGGGTGCGGCGAACATGATCCACTGGCGTTGGCGCTCATTTTCTATCTCAACGGTTTCGACCGGGCGATCGCCTGCGACATGCGGCCGCCGCATATTCCCGCCTATTCTGCCGCCTCAATGGCCGAGATCGTCACCCATATGCGCGCCGATCCGTCGCCGCTGCTGCTGCCGGGACGCGATCGCGCGCAATTCGAAAGCCGGCTGGGCGACCTCGATGTCGGGCCCTTCGACCGGTTCGATTTCGATGCCGGCATCGCCGCGTTTTCGGGCAAGGTCGATTATCGGCTCGCCGACCTGCTGACCCTCGATGTCGAGGATGGGTCGCTGGCGCTCGCCATCTCCTTCGCCGTCCTCGAACATGTCGACGAGCCCGATGCGATCTACGAATGGCTGTTCCGCAAGACGATGCCGGGCGGGCTGCAATTCCACTTCATCGATCTCGCCGATCATCGCGCCTATCGGCAGGACCCGCGCTTCCACGAATGGAGCTTCCTTACCGAGGAGGAGGGTCCGCCGTATCTCAACCGCCTCCGCGCGCACGAACATCTCGCGAAGATCGAGGCCGCCGGGTTCGAAATTCTCAGAAAAGTGCCGCGGTCCGATCCCATGCCCGACGGGCTTCGCGACCATCTTGTCGCACCGTGGAGCGCGATGTCGGATGCGGAAATCGGTGTCGCCAAGCTCCGTGTCGCGCTGCGCCGGCGCCCATGAATTTGCCTTTTCCCGCGCGGGCCGGATAACGGACAGCCATGCAGCGCGACGACTTCGCCGTTCAGTCCTTCCCCTCGCTCGCCGCGTTCCAAAGCGACGCGCCGGGCAAGCTGCGCGTCCTTATCGCGACCGAGGAGATTGTCGGGCCGGTCCGCAACGGCGGCATCGCTTCCACCTATTACCATCTCGCGCGCGGCCTCGCCGCTGAAGGCCACGATGTCACCGTCTGTTATCTGAAGGGCCGCGAGGTCGAGAAGGAAACAGCCGAGCACTGGGTGCAAATCTACGCGCAACACGGCATTCGCTTCGTGCCGCTCCCGGATCTCGGCGAACCGCTGGCTGGCGCGAGCGCGAAATGGCAGGCGCGCTGGCTCTCCTTCTACCGCTGGCTCAAGGCCGAAGAACGCTACGATGTCGTCCACAGTTCCGAATGGCGGGGCGGCGCCTTTTATGCGCTCCAAGCCAAACGGTTGGGCCTTGCCTTCCAGGATACGCTGTTCGTCACCAAAACCTCCTCGCCCTATATCTGGAACCGGCATTACCAGATGCAGCCGATCGACAATGCCGACCTGCTGATCGCCAGCTTCGCCGAGCAAAAATGCGTCGAATGGGCGGATATGGTGGTGGGCGGCAGCGCGCACCTGCTCAGCTTCATGGACCATATCGGCTATGCGCTTCCCAAGGGCCGCACCTATGTGCAGCCGAACATCGTCGATTTCGCCGAGGTACAGGTCGAGGACAAACGGGCGGCGCGCGCAATCGGCGATATCGTGCAAACCCGCGAGCTTATATTCTTCGGCCGGCTGGAACCGCGCAAGGGGCTCGATCTCTTTGTCCATGCGGTGAATCTGCTGGTAGCACAGGGCGTTTCCATCGAGCGCGTCACCTTTCTCGGCAAGCCCGGCGAGCCGCTGATGAGCGAGGGCGGCGCCCAGCCGCTCGACTTCATTCGCGAGCAGGCGGCGCGCTGGCCTTTCCCCGCCGATATCGTCACCGATCTCAACCAGCCCGAGGCGCTGTCGCTAATGTGTTCGCGCGACATGATCGCCGTGATGCCCTCGCTGATCGAGAATTCGACGATGGCCGTTTACGAAGCGCTGGTTCACAAGATCCCGTTCGTCGCGACGGCGGTGGGCGGCACAGCGGAGCTGATCGATCCGGCGGATCATGAAGCGACTTTGGTGCCGCCGGACACCGAAGCGCTGGCGCTGCGGCTCAGGCTGGCGCTGCTCGACGGGCAGCCGCTCGCCCGCCCGGCTTTCGACAATGATGCCAACCTTGCCCAATGGTATGGCTTCCACCGCTATCTGGCGGCCGAGGGGCCCGCAGCGCTCGTGCCGCCGGTCGCCGTCCCCCAAGAGGAGGAGGCGATCAGCCTCGTCATTCATGCGCAGACCCGCGAGGCGCTCGACGAAGCGGTTGCCGAAGCGCTCGCCGCCGAAGGGATCGACGAAATCCTCATCTACACCGCCGCGACCGTCAGCAAGGATCAGCGCAAGGCGCATGATCGCCTCGCCGACGATCGTATCGAAGTGATCGAAGCCATCGGAACCGGCGCGGGCGCCTGTTTCAATCATGCGCTGGAAGCGGCAAAAGGCGCGATCGTCATTTTCCAGGCGGCGTCAGGCGTGTCGATCGATGCGGGCTTCGCATCCGCGCTGCGCAACGCCAGCGCCGCGCGGCCCGACGACCTCATGACTGCCGCCTTCCGGTTTTCCTCGAACGCCGATGGCACGCTCGATGCGCTGTTCGCCCCGCTTGGCGGCGACCCGGCAACGCAAGTGCTGACCGGCGCGGCATACGGGCTCGAAATTATCGCGGCCCGCAAGGCGGTGTTCGGCGGGCTCGGCGGGTTCGAAGCCTATCGCGCACCCAAGGGCATCGTTCACGAATATGCGGCGCGTGCAGCGGCGGCAGGCCGCGATCTGTTCGTCCTGCCCGAACCGTTGCTGCGCTATGCAGGTGATTATGAAACGGTCACCGCATCGATCGGAACGGCCGCCTATCTGGCCCAGAAACCGCTGCTCGACGCGGCGACGCTGCCGGTGCGTAAATTGCTGCTGCACAAGCCGGAAGCCGCGCGTGCGCCGGGCAATGCCGGGCGGATTATCCTTGGCCAAGCGCATCGCGAGGACGGCGAAACGGCCTGGCTGACCAACGGCGCGAAGGTCGGTCGGCCGGGCGGCGAGTTGCCGAACCGGCATCATATCCTGCTCGGCTTCGACCCCGTGGCCGCGCGGCTGGATTTCGCGGCGCTTCATGAAGGCGAATTGACGATCCGCGCAAATGGCGGCGAAATTCTTCGCAATCCCGATTTCGGCGTGCGTGGTACATTCACTCGATCGGCAATCGATCTCCTGCCGCTGCTTGAAGACACTGACCGGCTGCGGCTGCGTATCGAAATCGCTCGCGCCGGCAAGCAGCGCTTCGCCTCCATCCTCGCCCAGCGTGTCGAACCGGGCATCTACATGCTGAGCGCGCGCAGCCCGATCTTCTGGGACGGCGACTTCGCCGAGGCGCTGGCCTTGCTGGGCGGGAAGCGGACGGCGGCCCCGATGCCGCCTCTTCGGCGGATGCCCGAACGCGCGCCCTCGCTCGCCGCGAAACTTCGGGCGAGGCTGATCGACCGATAGCCGAAACGGAGTCCCGATTCCGGCCAGTGTGACCTGCGGCACTGGATTCCGCCCTTTGGCTGATATAAGCCCCTCAAGGGTCGCAAAAAATCTGGATTCTACGCCGCGGCAAGACTCCGTGGCGCTTCACGGTTTGTGCGGCGGGAGGGCTGTATGCGTTGGTTCGATGGGGTGAAGGCCGTTGCGGCCGCGATGGCGTTAACGGTCGCGGCGGCGTCGCCCGCCCAGCAATTGCGCCCCAGCCTCGAAGACAGTTTCCGCCTTGGCAGCGGCACCGGACTCCTCTGCCGCGTCCAGTCGCGCCTTACCGATCCTGCCATGGCGACAATGTTCGACCGCGCCTATGCAATCGTCTGCCGCGATGCCGCCGAGCCCGTCGGCTATATCTACGTCCTGCGTAATGGTAACGATGCCGAGACCCGGCTCGCCGGGCTACGCCAGGCCAAGGTCGAATGCGGAGCGGCGCGCGGTACGGTAACGCTCCCTGATATCGGCAGCATCGGGAAATGGGATTGCAGCCTGCGCGCGGCGCGGGTCGGCTACACGGTCTACGCCCATAACGGAGACGATACGCTGTATGTCGCCGAAGGCCTGACCGGCTATGACAGCGCGCTCCAGCTAGGGCTGCGCACCATCTATACCGACACCATGCTGCCGGGCGAGCTCAGCATCGCCACCACCGGGCTGGGCGACGAAGCCGCCTTTGCGCGCGTCCAGGCCGGCACGTTGGATACCGATCAGGCACTCGCCGAGGGTTATCGCCGCAACAACAGCGGATATTACGCCGAAGCCGCGGAATTCTTCGAAACGCTGCTCCAGCGCAATGCCGATACCGTCGGGCCGGATTCCTATGAACGGGCTGGCGAATATCTGATCAACCAAGCGCTCCAGCAGTCCAATCTCGGCGACTTCGAAACCGCCGATGCGACCTACGCCCGCGCGCTCGCCATTCCGAGCGCGAGCCCGACCCAGCTCCGCCTGCGCCGCAACTTCCAGGCGCTTCACCTGCTGAACCAGCAGCACCCCGAAGAAGCACTTGCGATTCTCGACGATGGTCTTGCCGCCCTGATGACCCCGGCTTCCGAAACCGACGCCACCGCGATTACCGATGACACGTCGCAGCAGATCAACAGCGGTTCGGAATTCGCCCGCCAGCTCGGCGGCGAGGAGAGCGAACGGCTGACCGTTACGGAACGCGCCATCATCCTCGATGCGCAGGCGCGGCAGCTGCGCGGCGCTATCCTGCGAATACAGGGTCGCACCGATGAGGCTCGCGCTGCGCTGACCCGATCCCTTACCGAAATTGCCACCGTCCGCGACGGCCGTGTGCGTTCGACCGCCCGGCTGCGCGCACAAGCGCTGACCGAGCTTGCCGAGATCGACGAGGCGGCAAACGATTTCGCATCGGCCGAAGCGAGGCTGCAACAGGCGGTAACCCTGCTCGAGGCGCAATATCCGCTCTCGATCGCGTCGAGCGCCGCCAAGGCGCGACTGGCCGCCTATTATGCGCGCCGCGGCGCAACCGACACCGCGCTCGGCCTGTTCGCGCAGGTCGTCGCCGAAAACCGGGGGCGCGCAACGCCACGCACCAGCCTGGAAAACCAGCTGTCGCCCTATTTCGAGCTACTGCTCGACGAGATGCCGACCAATCCCGCGCTCGCCGCCGATTTCTTCCTGGCAACCGAAACCCTGGTCCGCCCCGGTGTCGCGAACACGCAGGCGGTCTTCGCTCGCGAACTGTCGAACGGGAACGACGAAGCCGCCCGGCTATTCCGCCAATCGGTCACGCTCACCCGCGCGATCGAAACCGCGCGTATCGAGCTGGCGCGATTGCGCGGCATCGAGCAGCCGACCAGCCTGACATTTCAGCGCATCGCCGCGCTGGAAACCGAACTTGCCGAGCTGACAGAGGGTCAGGCGACGACAACCGCCCAGCTTTCGGGCTTTCCCCGCTATCAGGCGGTGTCGACCGCGGCGCTGACGCTTGAAGATCTGCAGACATCGCTCCAGCCGGGCGAAGCCTATGTAAAGCTCAGCGAGGTTGCGGGGCAGATTTATGTGATATTCGTAACCCAGGACAGCGTCCTCCCCTATCGGCCCGATCTCGACGCCGACATTCTCGATGGCCGGGTGACCTTGCTCCGCGAAACCATTTCGTTCGTCGAAAATGGCCAGCGGCTGACCTTTCCCTTCGATGTCCGCCAGGCTTTCGATCTGTTCACCGAGCTGCTCGGACCCGTTTCCGGGCGACTGGCCTCGGTCGAGCATCTGATCGTCGAACCCGATGGCGGATTGCTGCGCCTGCCCGCGAACCTGCTGGTCGCAGACGAAGCCGGTGTGTCCGCCTATGAACGCCGCGTCGCCGCCGGCGGCGACCCGTTCGATTTTACCGGCGTTTCCTGGCTCGGCCGCGATCATGCGATCAGCACCGCAATTTCCGCGCGCGGCTTTCGCGACATCAGGAACCTTCCGCCGTCGAGCGCCTCGCGCCCCTATCTCGGCTTCGGCGAGAATTCCCGGCCGCGGGCGCGTATCCAAAGGGCGAGCGCCGACCTTTCAAGCTCCTATTCGCATTGCACCTGGCCGCTCGAATTCTGGCGATCCCCGATCGCGGCAAGCGAGTTACAGACGGTCCGCCGCCTGATCGGCTCCGATCAATCGAGCGTCGTCACCGGCGACGCCTTCACCGACATGGCGGTGATGGAGCGCGGCGACCTTAACGATTTTCGCATCCTCCACTTCGCGACGCACGGGCTGATTACGCCGGCCCGGCGCGATTGCCCGCCGCTTCCCGCGCTTCTCACCTCGTTCGGCGAAAGCGACTCATCCGACGGGCTTCTCGAATTTGCGGAGATTTTCGACCTCAAGCTCGACGCCGATCTCGTTATCCTTTCGGCCTGCGACACCGCCAGCGCGGCCGGCATCGCCGCATCGCGCGCGGCCGGCGTTACCGGGGGCGGATCGGCGCTCGATGGACTGGTCCGCGCCTTTGTCGGCGCCGGCAGCCGGGTCGTGATTGCCAGCCACTGGCCGGCGCCGGACGATTATGACGCGACCGAAAGACTGATTACCGGACTGTTCAGGAGCGGCCAGAACATCTCGCTCGGCGATGCGATGCGTAACGCCCAGCGCAGCTTGATGGACGATCCCACGACTTCGCATCCCTATTACTGGTCAGGCTTCGCCGTGATCGGTGATGGCACGCAACCCGTCACCCGCGCCAATTAAGGCCGAGAGGAAACCCGGTCCATGGCAATCAAGGAAGTCGTAGCGACAGACGGCGAGCGCCAGGAACTCGTCGACCGCCACTGGGTGCCGTGGACCGTCCGCATCTGGAGCGCCGTGGGCCCGCTCCGTTTCATCGCCTGCGTCGCGCTGCTGTTCATCGCCGTGCTGATCGCGCGCGACAGCTGGACGATGCTGGGTGTCAAGGAGATCGAGCGCGTCCTCTATGACTTGCGCGCGACATACGCGATGCCGCTTGCCGAGGAAGACGAGCGCATCACGATCGTCACCTATGAGGAGGACACGCTTCTCAATACCGGCATCCGTTCGCCGCTTGACCGCGCGATCCTTGCCCGGGGATTGAGGGCGCTGGATGCGATGGAACCGCGCGCCATCGCGATCGACATCCTGATCGACCAGGAAACGCCCAACGACGAACAGCTTGTGGCCGCGCTCAACGCGATGCAGACGCCGACCTACCTCGCTTTCGTTACGCCGGAGCATAACCGCAATCTCCAGCTCCAGACGCGCCAGGTCGATTTTATCACCGACTTCCATCGCCGGGTAACCAACCCCCTCGTCCAGCCGACCAGCGTGAAGCTTCAGGCCGACAGCGACAATGTGGTGCGCAGCTGGCCCGAACAACCCGGAGGCTTGCCGCCGTTGATGGCAAACTCGCTGGCACCCGGGCATGATGCCTATCGGTCCCACCGGGGCAGCATGACCTATCGGCGGCCGATCTATCAGGATGGCGCCGTGTTCACGAAGCTGCCGATCGATTTCTTCGGCGAGCCGGAGGAAGCGTCATTCATGGCCGAGTTTGTCAGTGGCCGTTACATCCTGATCGGCACAGACATTCCCGATGTCGACCGTTTCGAAACGCCACGCACGCGATTGCGCGGCGATCCGCCCATCGCCGGTGTGGAGGTTCACGCGCATCTGTTGTCGCAGATGCTCGACGGCACGATGTTGCGGGCCGTGCCCCGATGGGCGCTATGGGCCACGTCGTTCCTTGTCGTGCTCGCAGGAGCGCTGACCAGCCTCAGCGATCTCAGGCTCTGGAAGCTCGGCCTTCTGATTATCCTGCAGGCCGCCTTCCTCGTTTTCGTGCCGTTCGCGCTCCACCGGGCGGGAACGGATACCCAAACACTCCCCGTTTTCGGCTGGGGCGCCGGCTGGATGATCGCCTTCACCGCCGTCGGCGCGGCGGCCCGTTCGGTCGGCGCGGAAAAGCGGCAATATGTGCAAGGCGCGCTCAACAAATATCTGCCGTCCGACGTCGCGACCCAGATTTTGGCCGATCCCAACCGGCTGTCGCTGTCCGGCGAAAAGCGCGAACTCTATGTGATCTTCACCGATCTTGAAGGCTTTACGAAGCTGAGCCACGCTATCGAGCCGGAGATGGTCGCGACCCTGCTCAACCGTTATCTTGATCTGATGAGCGAGGCTGTGCTGGATCACGGCGGCACGATCGACAAGTTCGTCGGCGATGCCGTTGTCGCCTTTTGGGGCGCGCCGATCTCCCGCCCCGATGATGCCGAGCGCGCCGCGCAATGCGCGGTCGCGATGTGGCGAATCGGCGAGGAATACCGGCACTCTGTGCCCGAAGGCGTGCCGCCGATCGGCCGCACCCGCGTTGGCCTGCACAAGGGCGAGGCAATTGTCGGCAATTTCGGCGGCGAGGAACGCATCCAGTACACGGCGCTCGGCGACGCGATGAACACCGCAGCCCGGCTCGAAGGCGCCAACAAATGGCTCGAAACCGTGGCGCTGGCCAGCGGCGAAGCCGTGAAAGATGTAAAGACCGTAAAATTCAGGCCGTTAGGCCGCATTACCCTGTCAGGCCGGTCCACACCGGTGGAAATCTACGAACCTGTGCTGGAAATCACGGCAGGTTCAGCTTCTTTGCTGCAATCTCTGTGGCATAAATTCGAACAGGGCGACCTGAAAGCCCGCGATGAAATAGCCGAATTGGCCGGGCAGAGCTCCGGCGATGCGGCATTGCAAAATTTCGTGTCGCGGCTGAAAGAAACCCAACCGGGAGACAGTTATGTTCTACAAAGCAAATAAGGCTCTTATCTACGCAACGATGGGCCTATCCGTCGCATCGATGGGCAGCGCCGCGATGGCCGACGTTCTCGTTACGCGTTCCAGCGGCGCGGCGGCGCGGCAATATCCACGCGGTACGCGGCTTGACGACAATCAGGTCATCGTTCTGGGCGCTGGCGACAGCATCACTATTCTTACCAGCCGGGGTACGCGTCAGTATAGCCGCCCTGGCCGATATCCGCTCAGCGGTCCCCGCCTGGCCAGCTCTAACGGCGTCGGCTTTACAAACTCGATAGCGCGCACCGGTGCCAGCCGCACCGGCGAACCTGTTTCATCGCCATCCACGTGGCAGATTGAAATCGGCATGAGCGGCCCGTTCTGCATAGCACAGGGGCAGCCGGTCTCGTTCTGGCGTTTCAACAGAGAGGGAGCGGCCTCTTACACGCTGACACGATTGGTCGACAGTTCGAGCACCACCATCGCCTTTTCGGCAGGTGACAATCAATCGGCCTGGCCTTCGAGCTTCTTTCCCCACAACGGCACCTATCGCGTCGAGGGTGTAGGCGGATACAATCCGCAGGAGATCGTCATCACTTCGCTGGCCGTCGATCTGGCGGACCCTGTAGCGGTCGGCGCGGCGCTGCTCGACAACGGTTGCGACGAGCAGCTGAGCGCGTTTGCGAACGAGAATGAATCGGAAGACGAGGATGCAAGCTGACCGGCGATAGCCGCCGAACTTGAACTTGCCAGCGGACTGGAGAATTGGAGTTCAGGTAATTTCGAAGAGCGCATAACCATCTTTAGGGTCGCAAAAGATGGTTATTGCCGGGACATCGCAGCAATCCTGCGATACCAATGAGTGGGTCCAAACCGGATCCATATGCGACTGCTTACCTCCGCCTCTTGGCTTGGGTGCGTCAGTCACTTGCCAGGGGGAAAGACGGCGTGGAATTGCGTAATCTGGGTTTAATATCAGGCTTGGTCCTTGCGGCTTGGCCTGCTGCAGCGATATCCCAGACCACAGCCGCACCGACGCGCGAGGAAATTCTCCGCCAACCCGACACCAGCATCGGCGAACGCGCCGAACGGATCGAAGTCGAGGGCGGAATCGAGCGCGCGCCCTGCCCGCTCGCTCAGCCGCGCTTCGAAAACGTCCGCTTCACCCTGCGCGGCGCCAGCTTCTCCAATCTCGGCGAAATATCCGAAACCGCGCTCGCGCCTTCCTTTGCCGAATATCTGGGCCAGGACGTGCCGATCGCGACCGTGTGCGACATTCGCGACCGCGCCGCGACAATCCTGCGAAACCAGGGCTATCTCGCCGCCGTTCAGGTGCCGCCGCAGCAGATCGGCGATGACGGTATCGTCCGCTTCGATATATTGACGGCGCAAATGACGCGCCTCCAGGTGCGAGGCGAAACCGGCAATTCGGAAGCCCGGATCGCCGGCTATCTGGAACCACTGACCCACGCCGGGCCGTTCAACCAGCGCACGGCCGAGCGCAACCTGCTGCTCGCGCGTGAACTGCCGGGCTTCGACACACGGCTCACACTGCGCCCGGCCAACGGCGCTCCGGGCGAAGTGATCGGCGATGTCCGCGTCGAACGCACCGGCTTTGTCGGCGAACTCAACGTCCAGAATTACAGCTCGCACTCGACCGGCCGGTTCGGCGGACAGGTTCGCGCCCGGTTCAATGACATCACCGGCATGGGCGACAGCACCAGTCTCGCCTTGTTCGCGAGCGCCGATTTCAACGAACAGCTCGTCGTCAGCCTCGCGCACAGTTTCGCGGTCGGCGATGACGGGATGCGCGTGGGCGGAGAGTTCACCTATGCGTGGAACGACCCGACCATCGCCGGCGTCAGTCCCTTCGACACCGAAACGATGATCGCTCGCGCCTATGTCAGCTACCCCTTCGTGCTGGATCAGGGCACGCGGATCGGCGGCGCGGCGGGTTTCGATTTCATCAACCAGCAAATCGAGTTCGGCGGCGTCCCGCTGAATCGAGATCGGCTGCGCGTTGCCTATGCGCGGCTTGATGCGCAAGTGACCGACCGGGCCAGCATCGACGGATATGGCGGCTTCAGCGCCGCCGAGCCGCGCTGGCGCTTTGCCGGCTCGGTAGAGCTCCGCCAGGGCTTCGACATCTTCAACGCAACGGACGCCGGCACTTTCCCGACCGTCGCCATTCCCCAGACACGGACCGCCGGCAAGGCCGGAGCGACCGTTATCCGGTTCGAGGGCCTTGCCGAATTCCGGCCGAGCCCGGTCGTCGCCTTCGTCTTGCAGCCGCGCGCGCAGATCAGCTGGGATCCGCTGCTTTCCTATGAAGAATTTTCCGCCGGCAACTACACGGTCGGGCGCGGTTACGATCCGGGAACGATCATCGGCGATCAGGGCTTCGGCTTCCGTTCGGAAGTTCGCTTCAGCAGCGCCGTGCCGCGCACCCGTGAAAGCTGGGCACTGCAACCCTACGGCTTTTTCGATGCCGCCTGGGTGTGGAACGACGATCCAGCCTTTTCCGGCCTTGGCGGCAGCGACGAAATCTGGTCGGCCGGCGCGGGGCTGCGCGCCAACTATGGCGATCTTGCGCGCTTCGACGCGACTTTCACCGTGCCCATCGAGCGCACGAATATAACACAGGTAAAGCCCGATCCGCGGCTGCTTGTATCCATGCTGATCAGGTTCGCACGATGACGATGAAGGGTCAGGCAAGAGGAATTGGTTATGAACGGTAAGCCCCCACGCCGCACGAAGAGCCTGTTCCGCTGCAGCTGCGCGGCGACCGTGCTCGTCGCCGCCCTCGCCAGCCAGCCGGTGCGCGCGCAACAGGCGCCGGGCATGATCGTCGAGAATATTCCGCACATTCCGGGCAACATGATCGTTGCGAACCAGCCGCAAGTGACCGGCGTCACTCAACCGCGATCCATCCCGGTAAGCACCACGCCAACCTTTGCGCTCGGCAGCGGATCGTACACGCCCGGCGCGACGTTCGACACGGTCAACATCACGTCGAACCAGGCGATCATCGACTGGAACCTCAACGGCACGGTCGACGCAGGTTCGACTCCCTTCGTCGATACCGGCGAACGCCTCGTTTTCACCGGCAACAGCGATCAGACGGTCCTCAACCGGCTCAATCACATTTCCGGCACCAATCCGATCATCGAGATCAACGGCGATATCACGGGGTCGGCCGCGCTCTGGTTTTACACGCCCGGCGGGTTCCTGATCGGGCAGGACGCGACCTTCAATGTCGGGAGCCTGATCCTCACGACGCTGCCGATCGATACCAGCGGCGATACGACGCTGTTCGGGCCGGGCGGCGAAATCCGGTTCGGACAGGCGCCGAATCCCAATTCGTCCATCGTGATCGAAGACACGCCAGGCGGCGCCATTCAGGCCATGGAGAATGGCAGTTATCTGGCGCTGGTCGCGCCGCGTATCGAGCAGGGCGGCAGCATCGAGGTCAATGGTTCGGTCGCCTATATCGCCGCCGAACAGGCCGAATTGACAATCAACAACGGCCTGTTCGATATCAACGTCATCGTCGGCACCACCGATTCCCAGGGTATCGTCCATACAGGCGAAACAACCGGCCCCTCCAGCAGCCCCACGCCGGCCCAGGACGCACAGCCCGGCGAAGACCCGATTCCCGCCAATCCCGACGCCCAGGCCATCTATCTCGTCGCGGTTCCGAAAAACGACGCCATCACCATGCTTATCCGTGGCGAAATCGGCTATGAGGCCGCAGCGAGCGCCGACATCCAGAACGGCATGATTGTCCTGAGTTCGGGTTACAATGTTTCGGTGGGCGGCACCGATGAAGACCCGGTCCCGGTTATCGACACCGCCCCCATCAACGGATTCGCCGCGGCCATCAATCTCGGCAACGCCGGATTCAGTTCGGATGCGCTAGTCCAGTCAAGCGGCACGCTCAGCGTCGGCGGCGACGATAGCATCTTCCAGAGCAATTCGGATCTCGGCCTCACTTCGGCCACGCAGATCGATTTCGGCGGCAGCAATGGCGGCGGCGTCGATATCGACGGCAATGTGACGCTGCGTGCGGGGGCGAACGGCCAAGGCGGCATCATCAACGTTTCCATCGATACCGGCGAAGTCGATTCCGAGGCCTTCGGCCAAATCCTGATCGGCGGCAACTTTACCGCGGACGCGAGCGGCTATGGTCTGCAATCCGCTACGCCGCCCGCAAATGGGCAGAACGCGCAAGGCGGCATCATCACCGTCAATATCGTCGATGGCGGCATTCTCGACGTTGGGGGTACCGCGTCGTTCCTCGCCGACGCCTATGGTGGAGAAGGCACCCAAATTGCGGGCAATGCGCAGGGCGGCACCGTCACGCTCAATCTCAACGGTGACAACGCGATTGGCGATCTGAGCATCATCGACGTCGGCGGGCTGGTCCTGAGCGCGTCGGCGAGCACCTACTTGGATGGGCTCGCGCCCAGCCCGGCGCTCGAAGGCAGCGACAGCACCGCCGGTACCGTCAATTTCAACATCACGGGCGGTTCTCTGAACGCCGGTTTCGTGGGCCTTTCAGCAGATGCCTTCGCCACCCTGGGAACCAACGGAAGCCCGATCAGCAACGACGCGACGGCGGGCACGATCAACGCCTCCTTCACCGACGGCGCGCATAATATCGGCGATATCTTCATGACCGCGCGCGCCCTCAACGGCGGCGCGTTGGACGCTTCCGGCTTCGGCTCGGACGGGCTCTCCAATGGTGGAACGATAACCCTGCTGGTCGATGGCGCACTCACCGACGTCAATGTCGACGGCGGCCTGTTCATCGACGCCAGCACCGACGGAGTGACCACTGCAGCGACGAGCCCCGACGTGGTCGTCGATATCGCCAACGGCGCCACGCTTTCCGTCAACAACAATTTCAGGATCGACGTCAATGCCATCGACGGCAACAATGTGGTCGTCAACACGGCGGGCAACGTAACGATCACCGTCGACGGCACTGGCAGCCTCCTGTCGTCCGACGACCTCTCCGTTTATGCCTATTCGCGTACCTCCTATGGCGGCACCGGAACCGGCGGCGACAAACAGGGCGGCAATGTCGCGATCTACGCCCAGAATGGCGGCGGAATTTATAGCGGCTTTATCGGCATTTCCGTCGATGCGGCGGCGGCCAATGCTGCGGGCGGTATCGCGCAAGGCGGCACCATCCTGATTTCGGTCGATACCGGCAGCGTGATCGACTTCAGTGGAGGGCTTGGCGGCTTCGCTTTCCTCAGCGCCGATGGCCGCGGCAATTCGATTCCCGGTGCGAACGGCGGCCCGACCGGCTTCGGCGGCAGCATCGAGTTCCGCATCGACGGCGGCGCCATGGAATTTGGCCGCCTATTTGCAGGCGCCGACGGACGGATCAATTACGATGGCGAAGGCGGCGGTACCGTCCCGGAAGGCATTGGCGGCAGTGCAGTCGGCGGTACGTTCACGCTGAATCTGCTCGGCGGCACATTCACCGCCGACGATGTCGACATTTCCACCGACGGCTTCGGCGGCCAGGGCGGAGCATCCGACGATGTGACGCAGAACCGGGAAATCGTATCGCTTTCAGGAACCGACCGCTCCATGCCGGGCCTGGTGACGACCTTCGGCCTGGCGGCCTCGGCGCTCCCGCCCGACCCGGCGGCCGATGGCGGCGTCGGCGCCGGCGGAACAGTCACCATCAACCTCAACGGCGGCAACGCCACCGTGACCAACCTCACGGTATCCGCGAACGGTTTCGGCGGCGACGGCGCAACCGGCAATGTCGGTGTTTCCGGCTCGGGCTCGGGCGGCGCCGGCCTTGGCGGCGATGCCACGTTCAATGCGATCACCGGCACGCTGACCGTCACCAACCAGCTCACGGTAGCCGCCAACGGCACGGGCGGCGACGGCGGCTTTGGGGACGGCGTCGATGGCGGCCATGCCGGCGATGGTACCGGCGGCACCGCAACCTTCAATTTCGACGGCACCTCGACGATCGACGCCGGCACCGTTCTGGTCCAGGCCGACGGCTCGGGCGGCAATGCCGGGGATTCGGATCGCGGCGTTGGCGGCGAGCCTGCCGGACGCGGCGGCGATGGCGGGACCGGTACCGGCGGCACGGCGATTTTCAGCAACACCGCCGGCGATATCTCCTTCGGCACGCTTACCGTCCAGGCGCTGGGCACCGGCAGCAATGGCGGCGACAGCCGGCAGTTTACCGTGGGCATCGCCGACGATTTCGGCGGCAATGGCGGCGACGGCATAGGCGGAATCGCGACGATCAACCTCAATCAGGACGATCTCTCCAATCCCGCCTATGTCGTTTCGGCGAACGCCGTGGGCGGGAATGGCGGCCAGGGCATCGCCGGCGGAAATGGCGGCAACGCCACGGCGGGAACGGCGACGATCAACGTCAACAATGTCGCGGCGGTGCTTAATTCATCGACGATCACCGCAGTCGCAACCGGCGGTAATGGCGGCACGCCCAATGCTCAAATCGGCAATGGCGGCAGCGGCGGCAACGCGACCGGCGGCACGGCGCGGTTCGAGGTGACGGGGAGCAGCGGGTCTGCCGATATCAGCGGCGGCGGCTTTTCCGTCGATACGAGCGGCTATGGCGGCAGCGGCAGCGACGGCTATTCCAGCTTCGGCTATGCCGGCGGCGATGGCGGCGACGGCGGCGGCGGCACCGGCGGCAATTCCGAAATTATCGCCCGTACCGGCGGCGCGATCACCATCACCACCGGCTCGCCTTTCACCTTCTCAAGCACGGGCGCCGGCGGCAATGGCGGTGCCGGGGGCTATGCCTATAACAGCGATGGCGGCGACGGCGGCGACGGCGGCTTGGGTACCGGCGGAACGGCGCGCTTCCTCGCCCAGGGCGGAACGATCACCGCCAACGATGTGAACATTCTGGTCACAGGCAGCGCCGGCGCAGCCGGGATGGGCGGGATATATGGTGCCTATGGCACGATCGGCGCCGACGGCACCGAAGGCACGGCCGCCGGCGGCACCGGTATCATCGAGGTGCAGGAAGGCAGCCCCGGAATCATCACCATGGGCGCGGTCATCATCCAGGCGGACGGGCTCGATTCGATCGGCGCGGTCTCGCCCTATGCCTATGGCGGCACCGTCATCATCGCCGACACATCGACCGACCCGCTGGGTCTTATCACCTTCGATTCGCTCGACATCAGCGCCAATGTCGTTCCCGGCACACCGGGCAGCGGCGTCTTCATCAGCTCCAACAGCGGCGCAATCACCGTCACCAACGACGCCACGATCAGCGCCGGCGACAATGTCGAGTTCGCGTTCGAGGATGACGGCCAGTTCGTCGTCGGCGGCGCGCTCAACATCTCTACCCTCTCCTCGGCCTTGGTCTCACACACCAACCGGACGCCGGGCGTCGATTCGATCGACGTCACAGGCGATCTCACCGTGACAGCGGGAATCGACTTCGACGCAATGAGCGGCACCGTGCTGAGCGCCGGCTCCTCGATCATCATCATTGCGGACGGAAACGCATCGGCGGACGACCTAAGCGCGCGCGAGCTGATCGTGCTAACCGCCGGCCAGGACGCCCTGTTGAACAATGCCGTGACCACCGGACCGATCAGCGGCCTGTTGAACCTGACCGGCATTTTCGTCGATGCAGGATTCAGTCTAGACTTTTCGGGCCTGCAGCAATTCGATCCCAATTTTAACGCGACGATCACCGGGACGGTCAGCTCGGCGACCGATATCCGGGTCCGCGCCGGCGGAAACGCGATATTCCAGAGCGGTGCCGATGTCGGCGCCAACGATCAGCTGCTCGTCCAAACCGGCGATGACATCATCATCGGGAGCGGTGCCGTGCTGGCGTCCAGCCGCAACCCGTCGATCGCGCCCAATCCGGCCGACCCCTTCAACGATGCATCGAATCTGAGGCTCGAAGCCGGCGCGCTGAGTTCCTTGCTTGTTACCACACCTCTGACCCCCATCGCCTCGATCGATTCGGCAGGCGTCATCAATGCCAACAGCAGCGCTGCGATCCTCACCGCCAACGCGATCGACGGTTTCGGCGGCGTCATCGCCGGCAGCTCGATCTCAGCCGATATCAACAATGCGCCGCCCAACGGAATCGCGCAATCCGACGATAGCGGCCTGCTGAGCGCACCCTGTGTCGAGGGCAATGCCTGCCTCGGCAGCCTGTTTGCCGACAACCGGCTCGAAATCGGCCAGAACGGTGTGCCTATCGCGCTTATCCTCGATGGCGGCGCAGTGGCCGCTGTCGACGTGCTGGTGACAACGCGATCCGGCATGATCATCGGCATCGACGGCGTCGCGTCCAGCTTCTCGGCGAGCAACCAGTTGCTGATCGAAAGCCAGGAAGGCGATATCGACCTGCGCGACGCCGCAATCAACAGCGGCACGCTCCAGATCATCGCCGCCGGCAGCCTGCTCGGTACCGGCTCCCTTACCAGCGCCAACGATGTCGGCATCACGGTGAGCGGCGACCTGTTCGCCGCCAGCATCGTTGCCGGCGGCCAGTTGACCGAAGCCGCCGATATTGGCGGCGCGCTGGAAGGCCAATATGTCGTGACCGGCTCGATCGGTGTCGACTTCCTCAGCGTTGGCGCCGGCAATGTCGATATCGTCGCCGGACAGGACATTATCCTCGGCGATGTCAACGCGCCCGGCACCGATATCGTCCTGTCGGCGAATAACTACGCCTATCTCGGCGGCACTTCGGGTGCGGCCAATATCGCAATCGACGCGACCTTGATCGAGATCGGCGACATCTCCGCCGGCAATGCGATCGACTTGATTGCCAACAGCAATGTATTCGGCGGCGCGGCAAGCGCTGGCGGCGATATCACGATCGACGGACCGGCTGGAGTCGATCTGTTTGCGCTGGATGCAGGCAACACTATCGACGTCCAGGCTAGCGGTGGCGCCGCGCGAATCGATACCGCGAACAGCGGCGGCGATACGACGATCACGGGCCAGCAGGTCGCCCTCAACAACGGCGCTATCGGCGGCAACCTGACCCTGACGGCAACCGCCGGCGATATCGACGGCAACGGCGCGATCACCGTGGGCGGCACGATCGATCTCGATGCGAGCGGCGCCATCGGCTTCGGCTCGCTCGACGCGCAAGGTGGCGATTTCACGGTCGATGCGGGCGACGACATCGCCTTCACCAGCGCCACGGCGTCGAACGACATCGTCTTCGACGGCGCGTCGATTTCCGGCGGCACGATGGATGCCGGCAGCATGGTCGATGCGCGCGGCACAGGCGGCATCGTGCTCGATGTCCTCGCGGCGGGCGGCAATGCCGAACTGCGCTCGGATACCGGCGCGGTGGTCGTGACGACGGATATCACGGTCGCCGGCCAGGTGCTCGCGAGCGGCGGCGCCATTTCGCTTAATTCGCTCGGCGATCTGACGGTGTCCGATGCGCGCGCGACCAATGGCGATGTCGACATTGTTGCCGTCGGCGACCTGTTCGTCGGCTTTTCCCAGTCGATCGGCGACATCAACCTGGCCAGCACGGGCGGGTCTGTCACGGTCGGCTCGCTCGAAGCGGGGGTCGCTTCGGTGATGCCGGCCAACGCACAACCCCAGCCTGGCAATCTCGTGCCGCTCGGCACCGTGGTCGGATCGCCCGGTCCGGGCGACATTACGATTACCGCGGCAACCGACGCGGTAATCCTCGACGATATCTTCGCGCCGAACCTGTTGCTGATCGACGCCGGCGGGCTGATCGACGTGCAGGCACTGGCCTATGCCCTGTCGATCACCACGAGCAGCGCCGATTTCAATATCGAGGATCGCGGCCAGCTCGGCACGTCCGATTACACGCAGGACATCTTCATCCAGAGCAACGGCACCAACCAGATGGTGTTGGGCGGCCCGCCCGCGACCGGCGTGTTCAGCCTCGACAATGACGAATTCGCCCTCATCTTCTCCGGCGGGGATCTGACCTTGTTTGCCGTCGATACCGGCGCGGCCGCTCCCTCGATGATCGTGCGCGGCCTGACCGCGTTCGTCGCGGACGGATCGGGCGGCCCGCAAGACGGCAATATCGGCATGACCGGCACCTTGTTGCTCGCCAGCGAAGGGCAACTGCGCGTCAATGACGAGCTGGCGCTGGCGCGCGCCACATCGACCAACGTGCTCGCCTTGCTTTCCGACACAGGCATTCGAGTCGATGCGTCGACCGCCAATGTTTCGGTGCTCAACGCCAATGGCGGCCTTGCCGGTATGCTGACCCTGACCGCGCCGTCCGTTATCGTTGCCACCGACGCTGCCGTGGCCGATATCACCGGCGCGACGACCAGCGCCATCGACCTGAGGCTCGCCAGCAGCGACGGTATCGACCGCGACGACGGCTTTATCCAGGCGCGCGGCATGATCATCAACGCCGCCACCGGCGCGTTTATCCAGAACAGCGTAGCGGGGACGGATTACGCCGATCGCCGCGGTTTCGTAGTCGGCGATGGCGGCTTGGCAATCAATGCGACGGGCACGGGCGCCCTCGCGATCGTCATCGACGGCGTCCAGCGCGGGTCGACCAGCGGCACGATCACCGGCATCGATCTGATCCCGGTGGCCAATATTACCGGTGCCTTCGATTCGGCGTCCACGATCAACGGTTGCCTGATCGTCTCCCCGATAACGTGCAGCGTCGTGACGACGACGACGGACCCGCGTTTCGGCGTTCCCGTGCAGGATCTGATCGAAGAGGATGTCGAGGAGAAGGACGAGGATGGACTGGACGGCATGCCGGTCAGTCCGCTGATCGAAACCGTCGAGATTTTCCCCAACCGCGAAGGCCCGATCATCGACGATCCGGTGACCGGCGCGGGCAACGACGACCTTTGGCTTCAGATATCGGCAGGCGGTGACCAGGACTAGATCCGCCGCTGTCCGGGCGCGTGTTCCGGCGCGAAAGATTTGACGTGAGGCGCTACGCCCGCCATCCGTCGCGATCATGACCGAGACGTGCCCTGCCCCGCTGATGCTCTTCAACAGCCTCACCCGGCAAACCGAGGCCTTCGCGCCCGTCCATCCGGGCGAAGCGCGCGTCTATAGCTGCGGCCCGACGGTCTATAATTTTCAGCATATCGGCAATATGCGCGCCTATATCTTCGCCGACACTTTGGGCCGGGTGCTGAGCTGGAAGGGCTATACGCTCACCCATGTCATCAACATCACCGATGTCGGCCATCTGACGTCGGACGCCGATGCCGGCGACGACAAGATGGAAAAGGCGGCGAGCGAAGCCGGCAAGTCAGCCTGGGATATCGCCAAGCATTTTACGCAGGCCTATTGGGCGGACATCGATCGGCTGAACATCCGCCAGCCCGCCAAATGGTCGATCGCTACCGACCATATCGAGGCGATGATCGATTTCGCGAAAAGCATCGCCGACAAGCATTGCTACGAACTCGACAGCGGCCTCTATTTCGATACCGCGACCGTTCCGGATTATGGATCGCTAGCGCGCGCAGCGACCGATGAGGGCGAAAGCCGGATCGATCCGGTCGAGGGCAAGCGCCACGCCACCGATTTCGCGATCTGGCGCAAGACGCCCGCCGGCGAAACACGGCAGATGGAATGGGAGTCTCCCTGGGGCAAGGGCGCGCCGGGCTGGCATCTGGAATGCTCGGTGATGAGCAAGATGTATCTCGGCGAGCATTTCGATATCCACACCGGCGGCATCGACCATCGCGAGATCCACCATCCCAACGAGATCGCGCAGAACCAGGCGCATAGCTGCTCGGCCGATACCGGCGCGAACATCTGGATGCACAATAATTTTCTCGTCGATCGCGCCAAAGACGGGAAAAGTGCCAAGATGAGCAAATCGGCGGGTGAATTCCTGACCCTGCAATGGCTCGTCGACAAGGGCGTCCACCCCCTCGCCTATCGGCTGATGTGCCTGCAAGCGCATTATCGCAGCGAGCTGGAGTTCAGCTGGGACAATCTGATGGCGGCGCTCACACGGCTGAAGCGTCTCGCCATGACGATCGAGCAACTGCGTAACGATGGCGACCCCACAGACCCCGAACACCCTCGTCTTCTCGAATTGCTCGCCGCGTTCGACGAGACCGTGTCGGACGATCTCAACACGCCCAAGGCACTGACCGTGCTCGACGAGATGCTTGCCCAGAAGAAGATCGATAAATCGCAGCGCCTGGCCGCCGTCGCCGCGATGGACGAAGTTTTCGGGCTGGAACTCGGAACGCTAAGCCGCGCCGACCTTCGCGTCCGTCCCGCCGCCGCGACCATCTCAGAAGACGAAATCGAACATCATCTGGATCTTCGCCAACAGGCCAAGAGAGACAAGAATTTCCCGGCTGCCGATGCGATTCGCGATACGCTGACCGAACAGGGCGTCGAGATCATGGATGGCGATCCGCTGCGCTGGGAATGGAAGATCGAGGCATGAGCACACCGATCAAAGCCGCGCTTTCCGGGCTCGTCCGCCCGCTTCTCGAAGACAAGATCGAAGGGCTCGACGTCACCTGGTGGATGACCCCCGAACAAGCCAGCGAAGCCGCAAAAGATGCGGAAATCGGCTGGTTCGACATGTACGACAAGGAGGCGATGGCGACCGCGGTCCGGGCGGGCGAAGGCCTGAAATGGCTCAACACCATCTATGCCGGGCTCGATCACCTGCCGCTCGACACCGTCGTCGAGCGCGGAATAACGCTGACCAATGGCGTCGGCATCAACGCGATCCCCGTCGCCGAATATGCGGTCGCCGGAATGCTGCTTCTCGCGAAACGGCTCGACGAGATCGTCCGCGCGCATGATCGCCACGAATGGCCCGGCGATTCGCCGGGCAAGGCCGAGCTTTACCAGGCGAAGGTACTGATCATCGGCTATGGCGCGATTGGCCAAAAAATTGCCCAGATGCTTGCCGGCTTCGAGGCGGACGTCACCGCCGTGCGCCGCTCGCCGGACGGGAGCGCGAACATTCTCGGCCCTGACGAGTGGAAACCGCGGCTCGGTGAATTCGACTGGGTCGTCGTCGCCGCGCCGGCGACCGGCGAAACCCAGCATCTGATCGGCGCCGAGGAACTCGCCGCGATGAAGCCGACGGCGAATCTTGTGAATATCGCGCGCGGTTCGCTGATCGATCAGGTCGCGCTCAAGGACGCGCTCGAAAAGCGCTCGATCATGGGCGCCTTTCTCGATCCCACCGATCCCGAGCCGCTACCGGCGGACGATCCGCTGTGGGACGCGCCCAATTGCCTCATCACCATGCACATGTCCGGGCGCTCGCAAACCCTGATGTTCCAGCGCGCTGCCCAGCGTTTTCTCGACAATCTGGAACGTTACAAGGCCGGCGAACCGCTGATCGGCGTTGCCGATCCTGCACTCGGTTATTGAGGCGTGACGTGAGCCTATTCCCTGTGTAACGTCCCGAAATTCGGGCGCGAAACAGGGGATTTGCACTATGACCAAAGCATCGGATCTCTTTATCCAATGCCTGGAAGAAGAGGGTGTCGATTATGTCTTCGGCGTGCCCGGCGAGGAAAATCTCGATTTTCTCGACAGCCTCTCCCGCTCGAAGATCAAGCTCATTCTCACCCGCCACGAACAGGGCGCGGGCTTTATGGCCGCGACCTATGGCCGCCACACCGGCAAGACCGGCGTCTGCCTCGCCACCCTGGGGCCCGGCGCAACCAATTTCGTAACCGCCGCCGCCTATGCGCAGCTCGGCGGCATGCCGATGATGATGATCACCGGCCAGAAACCGATCAAAAGCTCCAAACAGGGCCGCTTCCAGATTCTCGACGTCGTCGACATGATGGGGCCGATCACCAAATTCACGCACCAGCTCGCCTCGGGCGACAACATCCCCTCGCGTGTCCGTGAAGCCTTTCGGCTGGCCGAGGAAGAAAAGCCCGGCGCGGTCCATCTGGAACTGCCCGAAGACATCGCCGACGAGGAAACCGATTCGACGCCGATCGCGCGCAGCATCAGCCGCCGTCCGGTGGCCGAAGCCAAGGCCGTCAACGCCGCGCGCCGCAAGATCGAGGAAGCCAAATCGCCGGTGCTGGTCATCGGCGGCGGCGCCAACCGGACGATGACGAGCCGGATGCTCACCCAGTTCGTGGCAAAGACGGGCATCCCCTTCGTCACCACCCAGCTCGGCAAGGGCGTTATCGACGAAACCAGCGACAAATATCTCGGCTGCGCGGCACTATCGGCCGGCGATTATTGCCACCGCGCCATCGAATCGGCCGACCTAATCGTCAATATCGGCCATGATGTCATTGAAAAGCCCCCCTTCTTCATGAAACGCGGCGGCACCGAAGTGATTCACGTTTCGATGAACCGGGCCGAAGTCGATCCGGTCTATTTCCCGCAGATCGAGCTGATCGGGGATATCGCCAACGCGATCTGGCAGATCAAGGAAGACATTCTTCCCCAGGGCCATTGGAATTTCGACAGGATGCTCAAGGCGCACGCCGCCGAGGTCGAACATACCGCATCGCTCGACGACGATATGCGCTTCCCGATCTATCCGCCGCATCTCGTGAAGGCGGTGCGCGAAGCCATGCCGACCGACGGCATCATCTGCCTCGACAATGGCGTCTACAAGATCTGGTTCGCGCGCAACTACAACGCCCGCCAGCCCAACACGGTGCTGCTGGACAACGCGCTGGCGACGATGGGCGCGGGCCTGCCCTCGGCGATGGGATCGGCGATGGTCTATCCGGACCGCAAGGTCATGGCGATCTGCGGCGATGGCGGCTTCATGATGAACAGCCAGGAGATGGAAACCGCGGTCCGCCTGAAGCTCAACCTCACCGTGCTGATCCTGCGCGACGATTCCTACGGGATGATCCGCTGGAAACAGGCCAATATGGGCTTCGAGGATTACGGCCTCACCTTCGGCAATCCCGATTTCGTGAAATATGCGGAAAGCTACGGCGCCCACGGCCATCGCGTCGAAAGCGCCGATCATCTCGAGGAGCTGCTGGCGACCTGTCGCGACAGCGAAGGCGTGCATCTGATCGACTGTCCGGTCGACTATTCGGATAATGACCGCATCCTCAACCACGAAATCAAGGAATTGAGCGCAAATTTAGCCCTTTAGGCGGTTAAGCAGCGTGGTGAACGCTTGCAAGGCAGCGTCAGAACGAACATAAGTTTCGCAATAAAGGGGTCGCATGAAATTCGAGGGGCGCTTGGGCGCCCATTCTGGTCGGGAACCGCGCCAGGGGAGATTTATGGCGGGGAAAGCGAAGTGGGCGATCGGACTGGCGGCGCTGGCAGCTATTGCCGGCTTTTCCGTTGGCATAGGCCAGGGCACTGATACGCCCGCGGTCGCCGCGCAAACATCATCGAACACCCATGTCGGCGTCGCGAGCTGCGGCGGCACGACCTGCCATGGACGGCAGGAAGCCGATGGCGCCGTCGTCCGCCAGGACGAGCTCATGCGCTGGCAGGAACCTTCCAGCGCCACCGGATCGCACAGCCGCGCCTTCGCCGTGCTCACCAATCCCCGTTCGCAGCGGATCGCCAATCGGCTTGGCATCGGCAACGCTTCGAGCGCGCCGATGTGCCTGAGCTGCCATACCGACTATGTCCCCGCCACCCGGCGCGGGCCGCGATTCCAGATGTCCGAAGGCGTGGGCTGCGAAGCCTGTCACGGCGGCGCGGGCGGCGGCGCGAGCGGCTGGCTCGCAAGCCATTATGCGGTCGGCAATACCCATAGCCGCAACGTTTCGCGCGGCCTTTACCCGCTCGACAATGCCCGCGCGCGCGCCTCGCTCTGCCTCAACTGCCATTTCGGCAGCGCCAGCGAAAACCAGTTCGTCAATCACCGGATCATGGCGGCGGGCCATCCGCGCATCGTGTTCGAGCTCGATCTCTTTTCCACGCTGCAGCAGCATTGGGACGAGGATGGCGATTATGCGCGCCGCAAGGGTCGCACCAACCATGTCCGGATGTGGGCGGTCGGCCAGGCAACCGCGCTCGAACGCTCGCTGACCCTGTTCCAGAACCAGCGGTTGGGCACTGAAGGAATATTCCCCGAATTCTATTTCTTCGATTGCCATACCTGCCATCGCCGGATTTACGACAACCCCAATGCGCAGCCGACCTGGATACCCAATCCCGGCCGCCCGATCCCGAGCGGGTTCCCGGCCTATCAGGACGAGAATATGATCATGCTGTCGGCCGCCGCGCGCGTCATTGCGCCGGGCGTCGCCGCCGATTTCGACCGTGACAGCCGCGCCTTCCACGGCGCCATGGCGCAGGGGCGGAGCGCTGCGCTCGAAGCCGCCGCCCGGCTCCGCGCCAGCACCAACCGGCTTGCCGACGCCTTCGCCGGTGCCAGCTTCACCCGCAACCAGAGCTTCGCGATCATCGATGCCGTCGCGAGCGGCGCCATCGCCGAGCGCTATACCGACTATGAGGGCAGCGTGCAGGCGGTGATGGCGACCGACACCTTGCTCAACGCGCTCGTCAGCCAGGGCACGGTCAACGAGAGTTCGGTGGGCGGCATCCGCGCCGATATCAACGCGGCCTATGCCGCGGTTCGCGAACCCAATTCTTACCGGCCAGTCGAATTCCGCGCCGCGCTCGGCCGGGCGGCCGCCGCGATAAGGCGCCTGAGATGATACGATCCGGCAAGATTACCGCGCTGCTGACGGCAAGCGCCCTCGTCCTCGCTTCCTGCGGCGGCGGAGGCAGCGGCGGCACGCCCGGCAACACCCAGGGCAATCCCGCGCCGCCCCCGCCTCCGCCGCCGCCGGGATCGACGCAGCTTTACGACGTGCCCGCACAGCAATCGCTCTCTGCCGCAGATATCCGGCGCGTGATCGCGCAGGCGGCCGGCGAAGCGAGCGCGCGCGGGCTTCCGGTGGTCATCGCGGTGGTCGACCGGGTCGGCAATGTCCTTGCCGTCTACCGGATGAACGGCGCGAACGAGGCGCTCGCCATACCCGCGCCTCCCGGCACCAATTTCGATCTGCAGGGCCTGGCCTTGGGCCCGCCCGCGGCGAGGGCCGGTGCGATCGCCAAGGCGATCACCGGCGCCTATCTCTCGTCGGGCGGCAACGCCTTTTCCACGCGCACGGCGAGCGAAATCGTGCAGCAGCATTTCCCGCCCGCACCGACCACGGTCGGCCTCGAATCTGGCCCCCTGTTCGGCGTGCAGTTCAGTTCGCTGCCCTGTTCGGATCTCGCCCGCCGTTTCACCGGCGGCATGGGGCCGAGCGCGCTGATCGGGCCCAAGCGCACGCCACTGGGGCTATCGGCGGATCCCGGCGGCTTTCCGCTGTATCGCAACGGCGTCGTCGTCGGCGGCGTCGGGGTGATGGGCGACGGCATTTACGGTTTCGATCCCAACCGGCTCGACAATGACAATGACGACGAGGAAGCGATCGCGCTGGCCGCGACCAACGGCTTCACGCCGCCCGTATCGATCCGCGCCAACCGCATCCCGGTCGACGGCACGACGCTCAAATATAGCGACGCGACGACCGGCGATTTCCAGAGCAACCCCGATGCGCCGCCCGCCTTCGCGTCGATTGCCGGGATGCTGGTCGATGTGCCCGGCTATTTCTCCGCTGCGGGCGGCATCGTGCAGGGCACGGCTTACGGTTCGGAAGCCTCGGGCATCCGCGCCTCGACAGCGGCAGAATTCTCGATTCGCGACGCTTTCGTGCTCTCGAACGGATCAGGCACCAACCGTTTTCCGATCCGCGCCGCGACCGACGGAGCCGATGTCACACAGCCGCTGACGGCCGCCGAGGTTACGGCGGTTCTCGAAGAAGCCTTCATCGTCATGCGCCGCGCGCGCGCGCAGATCCGGCGCCCGCTGGACAGCCGCGCGCAGGTCACCATCTCGGTCGTCGACACCCATGGCGAGATCCTGGGCATCGTGCGCTCGCCCGACGCGCCGATCTTCGGCACCGATGTGTCGCTGCAAAAAGCCCGCACCGCGACATTCTTCTCGGGCGCGCAAGCCGGCAACCTGCTGCTTGCCAATACCGATGCCGGCGTCCCGGCCTTCGTGCCCGCACTGCGCACTTTCCTGGGTGATCCGAACGCGCTGACCGGCACCTTCGCCTTTGCCGACCGGTCTGGCGGCAATCTTTCGCGGCCCTATTTTCCGGACGGCGAAGTCGGCCGGCCGAACGGGCCATTGTCGCGCCCGATCGACAGTTTCAACCCCTTCTCGACCGGCCTGCAATCCAACCTGATCGTCGGCAATATCCTCCAGCATGTCGGCTTCATCTTCGGGATGAACCCGGACACACCGGCCCGGTGCACGGCGATGCCGGACGTCGCGCCCGGCCAGAACCCGCTGGAAAACGGCATCCAGATCTTCCCCGGTTCGGTGCCCATCTATCGCGGCAATGTGCTGATCGGTGGCGTCGGCGTATCCGGCGACGGTATCGACCAGGACGACATGGTCAGCTTTCTCGGCGCGCATAATGCCTCGGTTCGGACCGGCACTATCAACAATGCGCCGCCCGATATCCGCGCCGACCGGATCGTCGTGAATGTCGGCGGCAACAATGTGCGGCTGCGCTTCGTCAACTGCCCGTTCGCCCCGTTCCTCGACACCGACGAGAACAATGTCTGCCAGGGGTTGTAGGCGATGGCGGCGACGCTTCCCCTGATTTATCTTGCGGCGGCCGGCCCCCATGCGGGCCTGCCCGCAGATTTTTTCGACGCGGGCCTCGAGCGCGAAAGCAGCCCCGAAGCGCGCGAACTGGTCGATGCAATCGTCGCGGCAACCGAAAACGGGCCGCGCGACGAGATCCTCGAACTCAGCAGCATCGGCGTGGTGCAGCTTCCCCCGTCGACGTCCCGGGCGGCGCTGACGGCGGCGCTCGCGCTGGACCCGGTGCCCGTAATCCTCACCGATGACGGCGAAGGCGAAGCGCTCGCGGTACTCGAACTGACCGACGCGATGGTCCAGCTGGAGCTGGAACTGACGCCGGCGATGGAAGAACCGCCGCTGGAACTTGCGAGCGCGGATATTCTCGCTTCACCGCTCTCGGCCAACCCGATCCCGCTTGCCGCGTCCTTCGCCGTCTATGCGGCGATGCAGAGCACGGGCGCGATGCGTCGCCGCGTGCCGGGCGAGGACGAAACCGGCCTCAACGAAATCCAGATCGAGGACGAGAGGGAACCCGGCGATGCCGACGACACGCTGATCGAAGGTCGCCGCCGCCCCGGCGTACCGCAGCAGGACCTGCCCGAGCCCGTCACCCAGGAAAATATCGGCGCGATCCGCGCGCCGCCGCCCCAAGCTTTTCGGGGCGACGAGTTTCCGGTTCCCGATCGCTGGCGGCTTGCCGAGGCGATCGGCGTCCATGAAAATTTGCTCGATCCCTATAACCAGAACACGCTGAAGGGAGACCGGCCGCTGCCGCTCGGGCGTTTGCCCGAATGGCTGCCGATCAACGGCGACGACTGGTTCCTCGTCCTCAACGCGGTGTCGGACACCGTCGTCGAGCCGCGCAGTTTTCCGACCCCGGTCGGCGTGCAGACGACCGCCGAACCCGACAGTATCGACGTGTTCGGCCAGGGCGACAGCCTTGTCCTTGCGCAGACCTTCATCACCGGTTTCGCGCTGATCAAGGGCTCGACCGCCTATCGGCCGCCGGACGTCGAGTATCGCGTCACGCTCGCCACCCAGTTCAACTATGTCGACGTCAACGAGCGTCGCATCCTGTTCGTTCAGCCGAGCCGCCCGACCCACCGGTTCGACTGGTTCACCGGTGTCCAGGAACTCTTCATCGACTATCATTTCCGCAACACATCGCGGCGCTATGATTTCGATTCCGTGCGCGTCGGCGTGCAGCCGTTCAACGCCGATTTCCGCGGTTTCCTTTTCCAGGACAACCAGCTGGGCGTGCGCTTCTTCGGCACCCGCGACAATAACCGTTTCCAGTATAATATCGCCGCCTTCACGCGGCTGGAAAAGGATACGAACTCGGGGCTGAACGACCTGTTTTCGACGCCGCGGTCCGATTACGTCTTCCACGCCAATCTTTTCCGGCAGGATCTGCCCTTTCCCGGGCTGACCAGCCAGATCAGCGTTACCTACAACATGAATCGGGAACGCAACGACGTCCAGATCGACGATAACGGCTTCCCGGTACGCCCGGCGCTGCTCGGATCGCTGCAGGGCCGCGAATATGATGTCGTCTATCTCGGCTATAATGCCGATGGCAGGATCGGGCGGATCAACCTGTCGGGATCGGCCTATCTGGCGCTTGGCGAGGATCGCAACAGCTTCTTCACCGACCAGCCCGCCGATATCTTCGCCTATTTCGGCGCGGCCGAGCTCAGCTACGATGTCGACTGGATGCGCTTCCGGCTTTCCGGGCTTTACGCATCGGGCGACGGCAACCCGTACGACAATACCGAGCGCGGCTTCGACGCGATCTTCGAAAACCCGATCTTCGCGGGCGCCGACACCAGCTACTGGATCCGCCAGGTCATTCCCTTCGCGGGCGGCGGACGCGCGGTCGGCGTCAACGGCCGCAACGGCATCCTCAATTCGCTGCGCTCCTCCAAGGAACAGGGCCAGTCCAACTTCAACAATCCCGGCACCTTGCTGGTCGGCGTCGGCGCGGATTTCGATATCACGCCGCAGCTGCGGGTGTCGGCCAACGCCAACCATCTGTGGTTCGAGGATACCGCAACCCTGCAGGCGCTGCGCAACGAAGGCAGCGTGCCGCGCTCGATCGGCTATGATCTTTCCGCTTCGGCGATCTACCGCCCGCTGGCGACCCAGAACCTCGTTTTCCGCCTCTCGGGCGCGGTGTTCGAGGCCAGCGACGGCTTTTCTGATCTTTTCGCCCAGGACAGGCGCTCGGGCACCTATTATTCCGTCCTTTTCAATGCGATATTGAGCTACTGATGGGGAGCTGGCTCACAATTCCGCGCATGGCGCTGATGCTCTCGGGAGCCGTCGCGCTGTTCGCGATTCTCGCCGGGCCGATCGTCGCGGCCGGCGGCGAAGTCGCAATTCCGCGCGACTATGAGGCGGCCGGCGTCCTCGCCGAACCCTCGCCGCGCAACCAGAGCCAGGAAGAGGCGGACGCCAAGAGCGCCGGCTGTATGAGCTGCCACACCAATACCGACGAACTCTCGATGCACGCGACGCCGGCGGTGATCCTCGGCTGCACCGATTGCCACGGCGGCAATCCGGAAGTCGCGCTTGCCGATACCCAGCTCGATCCCGACGATCCTGCTTATCTTGCGGTCCAGAACCGCGCGCATGTGCTGCCGCTCTATCCGCAAGCCTGGCACTGGCCGGGCAGCGCCAATCCCGCCCGCAGCTACACGCTGCTGAACCGGGAAAGCCCGGAATATATCCGCTTCGTCAATCCGTCCGACTATCGCGTCGTGCGCGAAGCCTGCGGGTCCTGCCATATTGAGGTTATCGAGGCGGCCGAACGCTCGCTGATGGCGACAGGCGCGATGCTGTGGGGCGGGGCCGCCTATAATAACGGCATCCTGCCCTTCAAAGTCTATATCAACGGCGAGGCCTATACCCGCGACAGCGAGCCCGCGGCGCTCGCCTCGCCGCGCACAGCGCCGGGCGAAGATGGCGAGGTCATCGATCCGCTCGACCAGAGCCGGATCACCGAAGCCCATGCCGAGCGCGGCGCCCTGCCCGGCCTCGTCCCGCTGCCGACCTGGCATGTCGTGCCGCCGGGCGACATCTTCCGCGTGTTCGAGCGCGGCGGCCGCAATATCAATTCGCAATTCCCCGAGATCGGCATCCCCAATATCGGCGGCAACATCCAGCGGCTGGAAGAAAACGGCCGGCCGGACCTGCGCCAGTCGAACCGCGGGCGCGGCACGGGCCTGCGCGTGTCGATTCCCGTTCTCAACATCCACAAGACGCGGCTCAACGATCCCTTCACCTGGTTCATGGGCACGAGCGAACAGCCCGGCGACTATCGCCATTCGGGCTGCGCCTCCTGCCATGTCGTCTATGCCAACGACCGCGAACCCCGCCATTCGCTGACCTATTCGCAGTTCGGCCGCGACGGGCAGACGATCACCGTCGATCCGACGATCAACCGGCTGCGCCAGGGCCAGCACCGCACGAACATAGAGGGCAACCCGACCGACGAGGACAGCCAGGAGCATGAGGTCGATGTGTCGATGCGGCCCGGCCAGTGCGGCGCGGCATTCGACATGCTCGCCCGCCGGCTGGAGGAACAGGGCATCCGGGGCGCGGGCTCCACTCATCATGGCGAACCGGGCGATCATCACGAAGGCGGCGACGCCACCGAGAACGAAGACCATGAAGCCGAAAGCCATGACGGCGTCGGCGGCCCGGAAGAAGACGCGGCCGAGAGCGGCCATGGCGGGATGAGCGAAGTGCCGATGGAACTGCGCGAACGCGGCCATCCGCTGCGCCACGCCTTCACCCGCGCGATTCCGACGTCGCAGTGCATGAGCTGCCACATGCACCAGCCCAACGTCTTCCTGAACAGCTTCCTCGGCTACACGATGTGGGATTATGAAAGCGACGCGCCGCTGATGTGGCCGCGCGAACAGGTTTACCGCACCGCCGAGCAAATGTTCGCGATCCTCGATCGCAATCCGGAAATGGCATCGGTGCGCGGATGCTGGGGCGATATCGACTTCGTCCGCAACGTCACCGACCTGATCAATCCGCAGGCGCGCAACACGCAGTTCGCCGATTACCACAGCCATGGCTGGAACTTCCGCGGCATTTTCCGGCGGGACCGGGAAGGCAATATGCTGGACGAGGACGGTAATATCCTCGATCCCGACGATCCCGAGCTGTTCCGGCGCGAGGGCGAAGGCCAGTTCGTGGAGGTCGGCACCAATCCGGGCCGCGCCGTCCATATGATGGATATCCATGCCGAACGCGGCATGCAGTGCGCGGATTGCCATTTCGGGCAGGACAGCCATGGCAACGGCCTGATCTATGGCGAGGTCGCGAGCGCGATCGAAATCAGCTGCCGCGATTGCCACGGCACCGCCGACGAATATCCGACGCTCAGGACGTCCGGCCCGGCCGCGCCGCCGACCGGCAACAACCTCACGCTGATGCGCAACCCGGACGGCCAGCGCCGCTTCGAATGGATGCGCGACAATGCGGGACGCCGTATCCTCGTCCAGCGATCGATCATCGATCCCGATCTCGAATGGGAGGTGAGCCTTGTCCGCGACAGCGTCGACCGCACCCACCCCGATTTCAACGAGGCTTCGGCGCGCGCCAAGCTGATGGGCCGCAGCGGCGCCGAAACCGGCGTGTTCGAATTCGGCCCCGGCGTTGCCCCCGAAGACCGCGCCCATCCCGATGACGAGATGGCCTGCTTCACCTGCCATCTGAGCTGGACGACGTCATGCGGGGGTTGCCACCTGCCGATCGAGGCCAATGCGCTGACCTCCAGCAACCATTATGACGGAATCCAGAGCCGCAACTTCGCGACCTACAATCCGCAGGTCGCGCGGGACCAGATGTTCCAGCTCGGCAGGCATGGGGATACGCGCGGCAACATCATCGCGCCGGTCCGCTCCAGCTCGGCGCTGGTGCTGTCCTCGACCAACATCAACCGCGAACGCATCTATGTGCAGCAGCCGCCGATCTCGGCCAGCGGCTATTCGAGCCAGGCCTTTGCGCCGCATTTCCCGCACACCGTGCGCCTGACCGAGACCAAAACCTGTACCGATTGCCATTTGAGCCAGGACAACAACAACAACGCGATCATGGCGCAGCTGCTGCTTCAGGGCACCAACTTCGTCAACTTCGTGGGTCTTAACGCCTGGGTCGGCGAGGATCAGGGTTTCCAGGCCGTCCGCGTTACCGAATGGGATGAGCCGCAAACCGTGTTCGGTTCGTACCTTCATCGGTACGCTTATCCCGATTACTGGCGTATCCATGTCGAGGATCATGATCGCGAACTGCGCGAATTCGTGCGTGGTGAGATTTTCGACGACGATATTTCGGGCGAAACCCATGCGCTCGAAGAAATCCAGCACATCACCCAGCGCACCAACGGCGCGACCCGATGCCTGCAGCTGCGCGGTGAATATATGTTCGTTGCCGAAGGCCGTGGTGGCTTCCAGGTCTATGACGTCGCCAGCGTCGCCAATAAGGGCTTTTCCGAACGCATCATCACCGCGCCCTTCTCTCCGCTCGGCCATGACACCCGCGTCGGCAGCACCAACGCGACCTGCATGGCGCTGCCGACCAACCAGAATATCGCGCCGACCCGGCAAGAGCATATGGCCGAAACCATGGTGACCGGGCCGGACGGCGAACAGCACAGCCTGCTCGATATCAACCGCGAACAGCGCTTCCACCCGATCTACAATTACGCCGTCGTCACCGACAGCGTCGAAGGCCTGTTCCTCGTCAACGTCAACACGATGGCGGACGGCGAATTCCGCAACAACTTCCTGCGCCGCGCCGAGCTTACGAATGGCGAGCGCGCGTGGAACGAAAATGGCGTGCTGAACGGCGCCCGGCATATCGTACTCGGCGGCCATTATGCCTATATCGCCGCCGATGCCGGGCTCGTCGTTATCGATCTCGACGATCCGCTGAGCCCGCGCCATGTCGCGACGATTCCGATGACCGATGCGCGCGCCGCCGCGCTGCAGTTCCGCTATCTCTGGGTGACGACGGCGGCCGGCGTCGAGCTGGTCGATGTCACCGACCTCGAAAATCCGCGCCACATCCCGGGCGCAACCTTCCCGCTGGCCGATGCCCGCCGGCTCTATGTCGCGCGCACCTACGCCTATGTCGCCGCCGGGCGCGATGGCCTGGTGATCCTCAACGTCACCAATCCGGAGGCCCCTGTCGAACATGCCCGCTACGCGCGTGAGGGCGAGACCCCCGACACGCAGGACGTGATCGTCGGTTCGACCAACGCCTCGCTCTTCGCCTATATCGCGGACGGCGTGAACGGGATGAAGGTGCTGCAGCTGACCAGCCCGGACAGCCAGCCCAATTTCTACGGTTTCTCGCCGGCACCGGTGCCCGAACTCATTGCCTGGATGCGGACCTCATCGCGCGCGCTGGCGCTCTCCAAGGGCCTCGACCGCGATCGCGCCGTCGATGAAACCGGCGGGCAGATGGCCGTGTTCGGCCGGCACGGCTCCCGCCCGTTCACCCGCCAGGAAATGGAACGGCTGTTCCTCAACAGTCGCGGCACGCCCTATCTGGTGAGCGACGACGTCAATATGGACGAATGGATCGAGACCGCCTTCACGCGCCGCTGATGCCCGCGCGGGGCGATCGGAAGCATCGTTTCGCAGTCGGCATAACGGCGGGAACCGTTACGCCACCCCAGCGTTCTTGCAGTCGTTATATCTTTTCTCCGCGACCGACGGGACATATGACCGAAAAGCTGAACGAAGAGCCGAGCCTCAAGCCGCGCATGACGGCCGACGAGCGGCAGCGCTACGGAGAGTTGGCGTCCGATGCGTCCAACATCCTGGAATTCGGTGCGGGCGGAAGCACTCTTCTGGCTTTCCAGAACGGCGTTCAAACCGTGACCAGCGTGGAATCCGACAAGCTGTGGCTGGATCGCCTGCGAACCCATCCGGCAATGGCGACCTATGTCCAAAGCGGCGCCTGGCAACCTGTTCACGCGGACATCGGCGAAGTCGGTTCCTGGGGCAAGCCGGTCGATAAAAGCCATATCGAAGATTGGCCCAACTATCATCGCGCAGTCTGGGACCGGTTTCCCCGCGCCTATGATCTTGTCCTTGTCGACGGACGGTTTCGCATTGCCTGCGCAATGCAGGCCGCCATACGGGCTCCGCAATCAACGCTCGTATTTCACGATTTCTATTTGCGCCCGTTCTATGAGCCCGTGCTGGACGTTTACGACGTTGCAGAGCGCGTCGACGACATGGCGATACTGTCGCTCAAAGCCACGCCCAATGCGGCGTCGATCCTTGAAGAACACGCGTCTGACCCGCGTTAGCCCGCAGTCTTGTCCTTGGCGTGTTCGTCGAGAAGGTAGCGGACGAGCGGTTGCATCGTCGCATCATAGCGGGCGAGCTGCACATGTTCCTCGGCATCGTCCATATGCGTGATCAGCGCGTTCCCGTTCCAGTAATGGAGGGAATAGCCTGGCGGATCGGCGACGATCATCGGCCGCTTGTCGGGCTTCCCGGGGTCGATCTCTCTGAGGTCCAGCGCGACCAGCGGCGCCGTAGAGGGCGTTACCGCCAGCGGTAGCCCCGACCAGCCCGCCATGATCGGCCGATGGATATGCCCGGCGACCATGCCTATGATGTTGTTGGCGCCCGACAATGCTTTGCGCAGCCGTTTTACCCAGCCCGCTTCCGGCTCGGTCGTCATCCAGGGAATACCGGTCTCGATCGGCGGGTGATGAAGGACGATAAGGGTCGGCTTCTCGGTTTCCTCGGCGAGACGATCGACAAGCCATGCCGCCCGCGTTTCGCAGAAGGCGCCGCCATGGCGGCCGGGCTCGAGCGTATCGAGGACGATCAGCCGGATCGGCCAATTCTGTTCGTCGACGACATATTGGATGAAACCGTCGGAATGCGGCACTTCGGGAAAGAGTTTCCGGAAATTTTCGCGATCGTCATGATTGCCCATGCACGGCCAGACAGGGAATGGGCATTGGCCAAAGGCGGATTTGAGTCGACGATAACTATCGGCATCGCCCTTATCGGTAAGATCGCCCGTCGCGAGCAGCAAATCGGGCCGCGGCTCCATGTCGCCAAGGCGATGGAGGACCTGATCGAGGCGGCGCCGGTTGAACTCAGCCGGATCATCCGGATCGAAACCCAGATGAATATCCGTAATCTGCGCAATCAGCATGGCCGTAGGTCTTCCCTTCTTACCATGCAAACTCCCCTGTTTGCCTCATGGCCACCGACCGGATTCAGCGGTCTTCCCGCGGATTGATCGCCAATCCACCATAATCGCGCACCCGCTCGGGCCTCTGGCCACGGTTGTTCCGAGCGCGGACGAGATAAGGTGCCGCATCGTCGGCATGATAGCTGTGACACATAGCACAGGTCGAAACGATTCTTTCGCCGCTCGGTGACCCGCCGGCATGGCATTCGCGGCAGGTTTCGATACGCGGCAGCAACACATCGCTCGCTTCTTCCGACGTATCGGCGGCGTGGCAGGTGCTGCATTCTTCGGTTTCGTGCGCCTTATGGTCGAACCAGCCATAATGCATGTAGCGCGAGATCTGCCGCACCGGCGTGATATCGAAGTTCAGCGCTCCGCGGATCGGCGGCTGTACGACCTGATGGCAATCGTAACAGGCCCCGTCGCGCGAGAAGACGGCGCGGATCGCCTGATCGGCGCGGGCATAGCGGGTGCGCGCGGCGAACTGATAGCGGCCCACGGTGCGGGCCTGGCTGTCGTCACCGGGCCGCCGCCTGTGCATTCCGGAAAGGTCGATCGGGCGCGGCGGCGCCGTACCGCGATAGAAAGCCCGGATATCGGCAACTACCATCTCCGGCTCGCCATGGCGCAGGGTACGGATCGTGCCGCCGATGCGATCGAAGGCGAGGCTGTGGCACATCTGGCAATTGGCCTCCATCGTGATGGGTTCAAAGCGTACGCCATCGGGCGTCGCGACATGGCAATCCGCACAGTCCAGCGCGCTGCCAAAGCCATATTGCGCACTTAGCCGCTGGGCCATGCGGGCCACGCCGTTGCTCTGCGACAAATGCAGTTCGTGCGGGAATTTAAGGCCGTTATCCTCGCTGAGGTCTTCGGTATCGAGGCTGGTGCGCCGATATTGCGGTCGCGATCCGTCGACGCCGCCCGGCGTCAGCATGATCCGCGGCCGGAATTCGGGATGACCGTCGGCGAAATCGTGAACATCCTCGAACCGCGTATCGGTGAGCCGTGCGTCCAGATCGGTATGGCAATCGGAGCAGAATTGCTGCGGCGCCGCCGGCATCGGGCCGGAACCTTCATGTTCGATATGGCAGGACGCGCAGCTGTTTTCCGGCCGGTTGAAGGCATAGGCGACCGAGCGCAGGAATGTTCGGCCGAGGCCAAGTTCGGGTTCGGCAAGCGCCATCCGGTCGGCGGGCGCATGATCGGGCACGCCGGCATGGCATTCGAGACAGGCGCTATCGCGTACGGAAACGAAGGCCTCGACATGGCAGGACTGGCAATCATTGGCGAGATTGGAATGCGCCTCCGACATCGGCCCGCTGATCCACATCGTGTCGGCATGAAAACCGGCGCCGCGTTCTTCGACGCCCTTGCTCGAAAAATAGGTGAAGATCGGCCAGGCGAGGCAGGAAATCAGGATCAACCCCACGAACACCCAGGAACTGATGCGCTTGCCGGGCACGATGCCGGCAAGATTGAACAGCTTGTGCGCCGCGATCTTGTCTGCCCGTTCCTCGCGATCGACGGTGATCGCGATCCGGCCTTCGTCTTCGCCGCTCCCCATTGCGACGCTGAGACGGTGCGGACCGATCCGGATGTTGCCGCCGCGCTGGGCGTTGATGTCTCCGCGCGTCGTCGAACGGCCGCTGATATTGACCGGCAGATTTTCCTCGGTGACGACCCGGATCTGGTTTCGGCCCTCGCGCGTCAGCGTTGCATGATGAAGCGTAACCCCGAGATCGGAGAGCAGGATATCGCATTCGGAGGCGCGGCCGACGGTCAGCGAATCCTTTTCGACGATCTTGGACCGGATAATCTCGCGGCCACCGGAGGTGCGCGAAAGATATTTTACGACAAAGCTCATCGCGCCCCTACCAGTAGAAAAACACGCTGATGATGTGCGCCGAAAGCGCCGCGAGAAGCGCGAAGGTTACGGGCACATGGATGTAGAGCCAGACCTGTAACAGCCCCTTTATCCGCAGATGGCGACGGACGCGTGCGAGCGCAGCCTGTTTGCGGGACAACAGCGCCTCCAGCCGGTCATAGAGAGGGTCCAGCGGCGAATCTCCGGCGCTCGAACGGGTACGGAACTCGGCCAGCGCCTCCGACGTGCCTCCCATTTGCTGTCGCGAAGACAGTCGCCGCCACAGTCCGCCGGAAAAGGCGTTCTCGTCGATCGCCCCCTGGACGACCGACGCGCTTCCGGCTTCGAGCGGCTGGGCGGCATCGAACAGCTGGCGATTGATATCGGCCAGTGTCTCCAGCATCTGCGCTTCGGTCGTTTCGTCCCGGTTGGTGCTGAGCTTGCCCGGCAGGGTCGTATAGGCCGTGATCCCGAACAGGCCCGACAGGATGACGATCATCATCAGCACCCAGGCCAGGGTGTGGACGTTCCAGCCCAGCTGGAATCCCGTGTGCAAAGTGCCGATCACGATCAGCGAAAGCCCGAGATAGACATGCGCGGACGTCCAGGCCTTGAGCGACCAGCGGCCCGGCGTCATCGCGCGTTTCCTGACACCGAGAAAGGCCAGCCAGATGATCAGCAGCACGCCGGCCGTGCCGAGCGTGTAGCCGAACCAGCTGCCGCCATTGGGCCGCGGTTTGATATCGATCAGCAGATAAGCGACGATCAGCGTCACCGAGATCGCGCCCGCCATCTTCGCCCAATAGAGGTGGCGATAGCGCAGGAAGCCCTCATGCTGAGCGCCCCCCTTCAGGGTCGTGCGGTCGATCTCGCCGCCGGTCGATTGCGCCCCCCGTGTCGCCATGCCTAGAGCTGCTCCGTTTCTAGCCGGGAAACCGACAGGAATTCTTCCGGCGCCACACGGATAGCCGCGCCAGTCGGGCAGGCGCGCACGCAGGCGGGGCCACCTTCGATCCCGGCGCACATGTCGCATTTGATCGCCTTTTTCGGCGTGTCGTCCGCGACATTCGCATCGATCCAGTCATGATCGGGCTCGCCGGGGCCGGGACCGATACCGAAGAAAAGCCAACTGAGCAGCGAGGGTTTTTTCGGCGGCGTCTTCTCCATCCGGATCACGCCATAGGGGCAGTTGCGCTGGCAATTGCCGCAGCCGATGCAGGTATCGTCGATGAACACTTCGCCATCGTCACCGCGATGGATGGCGTTGGGCGGGCAATCGGCCATGCAATGCGGATGTTCGCAATGTCGGCAGGATGTCGGCACATGGAGATGCGCATAGGTGCGCCCCGCTTCGCGGTTGAGCCGCGACAATCCGTCATGGCTGTCGGCGCAGGCCTTTTCGCAATTGTCGCAACCGACGCACAGATGCTCGTCGATCAGCAGCACGTCGGTCGCTTCGCCGATGCCGTTTTCGACAAGGAAGGAGGCGACCGAGCTGTACATGTCGACGACGCCGGAGAAGCTGTCCTTTTTCGCTTCGACGAAGTTGTTGACGTCCTCGCGCGCCGACATGTCGCGCCGGGCACGATCGAGCAACTGCGGCTTCCTTTCGAGCAGCGCCTTGAACGCCTGCCCGTCGATCTTGATAACTTCGGATTTGATTGCCGCACGCACGGTCGCCGTACGCCTGCCGTTTTCGAGCAGCGACATTTCACCAACATAGGTGCCGGCCGGAAGGTAGGAGAGAAAGACGGGCTTGCGCCCCACCATCTTCTCCACGACCATCGACCCGGAACGAATGACGAAGATATCGATCCCGTCGTCGCCCTCCTCGATAATCGACTCGCCGGCCCGGACATTCAGGATTTCGGCGGTTTCGACGATTTCGGCGACATCCTCCTTGACGAGGCCGGAACCGAACATCTGCAAGAGCTGACGCTCGGTGGCGATACGGGTGATGGCAACCTTCGCCGGAGGCACCTGACTCTGCAGTTTGAGCGCCGCCATGCGGGGAATTTCGACGCAGATCGAATCTTCGGCGGCAATCACCGTCGAGCCGCGGCGGCGGCCCGAAACAAGGCCGACCTCGCCGAAGATCGAGCCGGTATCGATGGGAACCGTTTTCGAACTGTCGTTCTGATCGACCTGGACGAGCACCGAACCACTGGCGATCGCGAAGAGCGAGGATCCCGGCTCGTTGCGTTCGAAGATCGTCTCTCCCCGCTTGTAGAACCGCGCTTCGCTGTCGAGCATGAACTCGCGCATCTGCAGCGGCGTCATCGGTTCCAATATGGTGACGCTGGTACGCAGCAGTTCGAGCCATTCGTCGACGCTGCGCTTCCCCGGAAGGCCTTTGAACTTTTCAACGAGGATCGGTTCATCGGCAGGCTTCAGTTCGGTATTTCCGTTGATGAACTCGACGACGTCATAGCCCTGGTTCATGCAATGCTTGATCAGCGGGTAACCGGCCAGAGCGCCGATCACATAGATGCCCTTCTTGGTGCTTTCGAAGGTCGGCGAGAGAACCGGGAATGCCGTCCGGTCCGGACCTGAAAATTCGACGCCGGCTGCTTCGACGAAGGCGCGCGGCGGGGCGGAGCCCATCCGCGCGATCACCCGGTCGCACCGCATCTTGGTCTGGCCGTCGCGGGCGTCGAGCAGCAGTTCGCCTTTGCGAATTTCCGCTGCCGTCGTCTCGGTGAGAATGTTGATCCGTCCGGCATCGCTTGCGGCCAGCAACGCCTTGACGTTGGCATCCTTGGCCGTTGCAAATTCCGCCGAGCGGTTAATCAGCGTCACCGTGTTGTTCTGTTCGGAATCGGCGGCCAGGCCCAGAGCATTCTCGATGCCCGCATCGCCGCCGCCGATCACCGCGATATGCTCGTCAACATATTCGCCGGGATCGTCGAGCGTGTACTGGACGACGGCGCCGTCGCCGACCGGACAGCGCACAAGGTTCGGATTGCCCTGGGTGCCGATGGCGAGGATCACCGTTTCCGCCTCGACGACCTCGCCGTTTTTCAGCCCGATCCTGAACGCGCCTTCGTCCCCTTCGATCGACACGATATCCGCGTTGATGCGGACGTTGACATTGTGCCCCGCCGTCTGGTCGTCCCAAGTGCCGAGCACGACTTCGCGCTTGCCGGCATCGAAATCGAGATCCGAGCGCAGGACAAGCTGGCTCGGCGTCGCCATGACGTGCTTGCCCTTCTGATATTTGTATATCGTATCGGAAAGGTGATCGGTCTTCTCGAGCAGGACATGGGACATGCCCAGCTGCGCAGCACGGCCTGCCGCGCTCAACCCCGCAGGCCCAGAGCCGATAATCGCAATGCGATAGGCGTCTGCCACAACTTCCCCCTGCCGTACCGGCTCAAAACGAATAATGATCCGGTTTTGCCCGGATTCTCAACGAATTTCTGTGCGCCCGATCACCACTCTATCATCTTTGCAGGGACAAGCTAGATAGGGCGGGCATTTTTTGGAATAGTGCCGGCATGACCCAAGCAAGTGAATCGAAAAGCGAAAATGGCCCCCGGGGCAACATCGGAACCGCCCGCTACGCCCTGATCGCCGCAGCGGCGATCGCCACCTTTTCCATCGGCTATGCCATCGCCCGCGGCGACGATCGGGGTGCCGCCGCCAGCGGAGCCCCCAATGGCGCGATGGACCCGGCGCTGACGGGGGAGGATATTGCCGGCGCGATTCCCGATCTCGAAGCGCGGCTCGAAGCCAATCCGGAGGATGAGCAAGGCTGGGCGCTGCTCGGCCTCTCCTATTATCAGGTCGGCCGCTATACCGAGGCCGCCGAGGCTTATGGCCGGGCGAGCGCGCTCGATCCGACCAATGCCCGCTATTTCTCCGCGCGCGGCGAAGCGCTCGCGCTGGCCGCCGACGGCGCCTTCCCGGCCGAAGCGGCGCAGGCCTTCGCCCGCGCGCTGGAGCTGGATCCCGCCGATCCCCGCGCCCGTTATTTCGAAGGCGTCCGCAAGGATATGACCGGCGATCACCAGGGCGCGGTCGACGACTGGATCGCGCTCTTGCGCGATACGCCGCCGGGCTCGCCCTGGGAGGGCGATCTCCGCCAGTTGATCGCGCAGGTGGCCCAGGCCGAAGGCATCGACGTGGAAGGCCGCGTCCCGCCGCCCGGCACCGCCGCGCGGACCAACCTCCCGGCCGCCGCGACGCAGGGCATTCCCGGCCCGACGCCGCAACAGATGCGCGAGGCCAGCCAGCTGCCCCAGGGCCAGCAGGATATGATGGTCGAGGATATGGTCGACGGGCTCGATCAGCGGCTGCGGGGCAACCCCAACGACGCCGATGGCTGGATCATGTTGATGCGCTCACGCATGCAGCTCGGCCAATCGGCACAGGCGACCCAGGCGTGGCGGCGCGCCCGCGAAGCCTTTGCGAACAATTCCGCGCAGCTCCAGCGGATCAACAATTCCGCCCGCGCACTGGGCGTGCCGGGCGCTTAGCCTTTTGCGTGCCGCCAGTCGCCGAACTGATCGACCGCGGCATCGATAAGCTCCGGATCGTTGGGAATCTGGCCGCCGATGACGAGCTGCGCCAGCCCGTGCACCAGCGCTATCGCCTGTATCGCCGCGATATCCTGCGCCCGCTTGCCCGATCCTTCCGGTAGCAAGGCAGCAATATTCTCCCTCAACGATACGCCGGCGCGGCTCTCCGCCGCCAGGGCCAGAGTCTCGTCTTCGCCGGCCGCGGGCATATAGGCCGTCATCAGCCCGAACAGCGCCGGATTGGCGACGGCAAAATGGACATAGGCCTGGCCGATCGCCCGGAACGCCTGTTCGCGATCGGGCTTGCCGGCCGCCGCAGCCTCCTGCGCGTCGAACAGCCTTTCATAGCCGGCCCGGGCCAGCGCATGGAGCAGCGCATCCTTGTCCGGGAAATGCCGGTACACGGCGGTGGCGCTGACCCCCGTCTCACGGGCGACTTCGCGCAGGCCGATATCGCCGCCACCCGCATGGGTTTCGAGCAGACGCAGGCCCGTCTCGACAAGCGCGCTGCGAAGATCGCCGTGATGATAGCTCTGTTTTTTCACGCCTTTTCCTATGTTGACATTGTTACCATAAAACAGCAATCTTAACAATGTAAACATCGCGAGTCGAAAGCAATCCCGAAGACCGCATCGGCAGAGGAAACCGCCCCATGGCCAGCGTTATCGAAAAGACCATCCGCAAGACCGTCACCTCCGGTATCCTGGGGGTCGCCAAGGTCAGCGCCGCGCTCAAGAGCCGCAGCGGCGATCATCCCTATCTCACCGGCATCCATACGCCGATGACCGACGAGCTGACGCTCACCGAGCTGGAGGTCGAAGGCACGATCCCCGCCGAACTCGACGGCCGCTATCTGCGGATCGGCCCCAACCCGGCCGGCGAAGTCAATCCCGCCACCTATCACTGGTTCGTCGGCGACGGCATGGCGCATGGCCTGAAGATCAAGGACGGCAAGGCGCTCTGGTATCGCAACCGCTGGATCCGGTCCGACGCCGTCAGCAAGGCGCTCGGCGAACCGCCCGCACCCTCGCCCCATGGCCGCGAACGGGGCACCGCCAACACCAATATCGTCGGCATCGGCGGCCGCACCTGGGCGATTGTCGAGGCCGGCAATTCGCCTGTCGAGCTGAGCGAAGAGCTCGACACCGTTGCTTTCAACCCGTTCGACGGGACGTTGCAAAACTCCTTTTCCGCGCACCCGCATCGCGACCCGGCAACCGGAGAGCAGCACTCCATCTGCTATCGCGGCGATGTGCAGGACAAGGTCTGGCACACGGTGCTGAGCCCCGAAGGCAAGGTGATCCGCGAAGAGCCGATCACCGTCGCCCATGGCCCCAGCATCCACGACTGCCAGATCACCGAAAATTACGTGATCGTGCTGGACCTGCCCGTCACCTTCTCGATGAAAACGCTGATGGGCGGCCACCCCTTCCCCTATCGCTGGAACCCCGATCACCAGGCACGCATCGGCCTGATGCCGCGCACCGGCACCGATGCGGACATGCGCTGGTTCGATGTCGAGCCCTGCTATGTCTTCCACCCGGCGGGTGCCTATGAGACCGAAGACGGCAGCGTGATCGTCGACGTCGTCACCCATCACAAGATGTTCGACGAGGGCTATGACGGGCCGGACGGATCGCGCGCCGCCTTCGAACGCTGGATGCTTCCGGCAGGCGGCAGCACGGTCGAACGCACCGTTATCGACAGCGAGATGCAGGAATTTCCGCGCTACGACGAACGGCAGACCGCCCAGTCCTATCGCTACGTCTATTGCATGGCGGCGGAGAACCCGCACGATATCCCCGGCCTGATCGCCGACACCCGGCTCTTCAAGCACGATCTCGAAGGCGGCACGCGCGCCGTCCATGATTTCGGAGCCCACCGCCACCCGGGCGAATTCGTCTTCGTGCCGCGCGGCGAAGGCGAGGATGAAGGTTGGCTCGTCGGCCTCGTCATCGACATGACGAACGACACCACCGAGCTCGCAATCCTCGACGCGGCGAATTTCACGGCGCCGCCGGTCGGAACCATCCGCCTGCCGCATCGCATCCCGCCGGGCTTTCATGGCAACTGGGTTGCCGCCTGATCTCAGGCGAAGAGCGAAAGCCAGTTTTTCCGGCTCAAACGACTTCTTTCGTTGCATTTTGGGGCCGTGTCCCCCATGAAACCGCCCCAAATCGAGGTTAGGCGGCAATTATGCGCGAATGGACACCACAGAGCTGGCGCGATGCCAATGGCATCCAGATGCCCAACTATACGGATGCGGAAGCGCTCGCATCGGTCGAGACGACGCTCGCCAACTATCCGCCGCTGATTTTCGCCGGCGAGGCCCGCCAGCTGCGCACCGACCTGTCCGAGGTCGCACAGGGCAAGGCTTTCCTGCTCCAGGGCGGCGACTGCGCGGAAAGCTTCGCCGAGTTCAACCCGACCAATATCCGCGACACCTTCCGCGTCATCCTGCAGATGGCCGTCGTCCTCACCTATGCCTCCAAGGTTCCGGTGGTGAAGGTCGGCCGCATGGCCGGGCAGTTCGCAAAACCGCGCTCGTCCGACGTCGAGGAACAAGGCGGCGTCTCCCTGCCCTCCTATCGCGGCGATATCGTCAACGACATCGCGTTCGAGGAAAGCTCGCGCAATCCCGATCCGCAGCGCATGATCCGCGCCTATAGCCAGGCCTCGGCGACGCTCAACCTGCTGCGCGCCTATGCGAGCGGCGGCTATGCGAACCTCCACAAGGTCCATAGCTGGACGCTCGATTTCATGGGCAAGAGCCCCTGGGCGACGAAGTTTGAAGAGCTCGCCGGCCGGATCGGCGAAGCGCTCGCCTTCATGGACGCCTGCGGCATCAATGCCGATATGGTGCCGCAGCTCAATGGCACGCAATTCTATGTGTCCCACGAGGCACTGCTGCTCCCCTATGAGGAAGCGCTGACCCGCCGGGACAGCCTGACCGGCGACTGGTACGACACCTCGGCCCATTTCGTCTGGATCGGCGACCGCACGCGCTTTGAAGATTCCGCGCATGTCGAATATTTCCGCGGCATCGCCAATCCGATCGGCATGAAATGCGGGCCGAGCCTCGATCCCGACGATCTGCTCAAGCTGCTCGACACGCTCGATCCTGAGCGCTCGCCGGGCCGCATCACACTGATCAGCCGCTTCGGCCATGACAAGGTCGAAGAGGGCCTCGCCCCGCTCGTCCGCGCCGTAAAGGCCGCGGGGCATCCGGTGATCTGGTCCTGCGATCCGATGCACGGCAACACGATCAAGGCGGAAAGCGGCTACAAGACCCGTCCCTTCGAGCGCATCCTTGCCGAGGTGAAGGGCTTCTTCGCCGTCCACCGCGCCGAGGGCACCTATGGCGGGGGCATCCATTGCGAGATGACCGGCCAGGACGTGACCGAATGCACGGGCGGCGCGATCGACGTCACCGACCAGGATCTCGGTGACCGCTACCATACCCATTGCGACCCGCGTTTGAATGCGGGGCAGAGCATCGAACTGGCGTTTCTGCTCGCCGAAATGCTCAACACCGAAATGGCGGCGCGCGAGAAAGAGGCGGCGGCGGCTTAAGCCGTTTCGAGCCTGCCCGGCAGCTACGATCGGCCACGAGCGAAAGCGCCGCGGATTTTCCTGTCCTACACGGGCCCTGTTTTGGTATCCTGAAACACGGCTCTTTCTCAGCGATACATGGGCGATCGGCCCCAATCTTCCGGACAATACCGCGCAACCGATCTCGACCGGGTGTGACCTTCGGCGATTACCCCCGCCCTGTGTCAACCAGTGTCAACCGGATGTGACTTTTCAAACGGGCTGGCGGTTCGAGGTCAGGCGATTTTTCGAGGTCAGACGATTTGGGGTTTCGGGTGCGCCGGGCCCCGTTCGCCATCGGAACCACCCTCCGCGCGGTTCTCCAGGACGACGCGGTCCCTGCCCGTCTGCTTGGCATGGTAGAGCGCGGCGTCGGCCGCCGCGAAAATTTCCTCGGCTCCGCGGCCGTCGATCATCGCAACGCCGATCGACACGGTAATCGGTTCATTCAACGCCCGCACGCTCTGTTCGATGGTCACGATAAAGGTCATGCGGATGGCATCGGCCAGGATGCGCGCCTCATCCGGATTACGCGCGTCGAGCATCAGCGCGAACTCCTCGCCGCCCAGCCGGTATGCCTTGCGGCAATAGCCCTTGGCGCGAACGCTGCGCATCAGCTTTCCGGATTCGCGCAGCACATCGTCACCCACCTGGTGGCCATATTGATCGTTGATCTGCTTGAAATGGTCGAGATCGAGGATCGCGAGCGCGCCGGTGGGATTGCGCGTCAGCGCGAGATCGAAGCTGCGGCGGTTGCCCAGGCCGGTGAGACCGTCGGTATCGGCCAGCTTCTGCAGTTCCTGTTCGCGGGCTACGGCCTGGTCGCGTTCGCGGCGCAGCACCATGACGCGATAGGCGACGCCCATCGCGGTCACGATCGCTTCGAAGCTGAGGCCGACATAGAGGCTGTAGTCGATCTCGGTCGGCAGGATATAGAGATCGAGGCCGCGCAGAATCCGTTCGCTGGCCAACAGCGCGGACAGCAACCAGCCGCCGAATATGAACCACGCCGCGCGGCTGCCCTTGCGCAAGGCATAGGGGATCAGGAACGCAAAGGCCGCGAGTTGCGGCAGATAAGCGAGGTGATACAGGTTGCGCCCGATAAAGGGCATCATCGGGTAGATCGTCATCATGCAGACCGCATTGGCGGCCAGCACCATGCTGGTGCCCACGACAAAACGCTTCTGCCGGTCCGAGAAGATTCCTGCTTCGATGAAATCCAGCGAAAAGAAGCCGGCAAAGGCGATGGCCATCGACAGCGCCGAATAGGAAAGGATGATCCGCAGCCAGAGCCCGGTTTCGGGGAAGAAGAACATGACAAGGTTGGACGAACACAGGGTGTAGACGACGATGCTGGTCGCCATCAGCGCATGCAGCAGCATGAAGCGATAGCGCAGGAAGAAATAGAAGGCGCCGCTATAGAGGATCGGCAGGAGGACGAGCCCGCAGAAAATAGCGAACACCACCGAGCGGCCATAACGCTGATTGGCGGCCGTGCTTGCCGAAACGATTTCGAACGTGGTGAGCGACGCGCGCGACCAGAGCCCGTCGACGCCGATCAGGATCTCGTCGACCTGCCGCTCTCCGCCGGCGATCCGGATCGAATAACGGGCGCCCGCGGTCCAGCGGCTGGCGATCTCGTCGGAATTGTAGCGGCGCACCGACCATTGTCCGTCAGCGCCGCGCAAAGCGACTGTCAGCTGTGCGACCGGCGCGATATCGCTTTCGAGGTAGAGAGGGCCGTCAGGCAGGCCCGCTTCGGTCGTTGTCAGCCGGACCCAGGCGTAGCGCCCCGAGACCTCCGCAGACGCCGCCGAGCAATCGAAATCGGCGCTGCGCGCTTCGGCTTCGGCGAAGCTGAGCGGCTCGTCCGTCTGGAGGAGGCAGCCGTTTTCGAAGAGCTGGACGCTGGCTTCGGCCGATGCCCGGGCCGGGCCGAGCAGCAAAAACAGCGCCGCCGCGATCGCGAATATCGCGCGTGCATTGCAGACGCTCCGCTGCAACGCCGTCAGAAAAGACGCCAATTGGCCCATGCGTTCCAAACCCCAAATACCGAAAAGGGTTTACGGACAAGCACTTGAATAAAGGTTAACCGAGCGTTGCGATATCGTCCGCAAGCTCCGGATTCCGCGGCTAAAACGGGTTCAGCGTATATCCTTGCTGCTGGAGAAGTGCGTGCGCCGTCATCGCCGACAGCGCCATCTCTACTCCGGGCAGCAGATCGGCATTCGAAACCTCGTAATAGGCCGCGCTCTGGCCGCAAACGTAGAAGCGGACACCGTGACGCTGGAGCTCGGCAACCGCCGCCGCATTGGCGCTTTCGGCGCGGCCATTGTGAACGGCGTAGAAATCGGCGCGGGCGACATCGTTGACCGCCCGGCCATGAACCACAATCGCGAGATGGATGCGGTCCTCGGGAACGCCGGCCTCGACATGCATGTTGAGGAAACGCGCGGCGCTGACGAAGGTTCGGTTGATCTCGACCGGGTCCGTGGCCGTCGAAACATCGAATACGACCCGGAATTCGGCGTCGGCGGGAATTGCCATATCCTGCTCGACACTGGCGACGTTGCCGAAACCCGGAATCACGGAACCGGGATGAAAAGCGTCGCTCTGCGAAGCCGCCGAGGCCAGCATCAACACCGCCGCAATACCCCATTTCGAATGCATGTCCGCGCCTTTCTCTGGCTGCCGATTGACGAGGATGCAGCCTAGCGGGACGAAACCGAAAACGGAACGTTCAGGCGGGAACCGCGGAGAGGGGCGAAACGGGTTTGGACATCACGCTGGCAATGTGCCGCAGCGCCTTTTCGAAAGTCGGCGCGGGCTGGCCGCCATTGATCACATAGATATCGTTGATGATGATCGCCGGCACCGACTGGATCCCCCGATCGCGATTGTGGCGCTGCTGGGCGCGGACATGCCCCGCAAAGGTTCCGCTGCTGAGCACTTCCATGGCCTTCGCCCGGTCGAGCCCGACGCTTTGCGCGACATCGGCCAGCGTCTCGTGATCGCCGATATTGCGGCAATCGGTGAAATAGGCCTGGAACAGCGCGTGTTTGAGAGGGCGCTGCTTACCCTCATCCACCGCCCATTCGAGCAGGCGGTGCGCATCGAAAGTGTTGTAGACCCGGAAGCCCGGCCCGGCGTTCATCGCGAACCCGGTTTCCACAGCCCGCACTTTGATCTCGTCGCTGCGCGTTTTCGCTTCTTCGGCGGGCATCCGGTATTTCGACACAAAATATTCGGCCCGATCGACTCCTTCGGCGGGCATATCCGGATTGAGTTCGAACGGATCGAAACGGATGGTTGCGTCAATCTCGTCGCCGATCGCCTCAAGCGCGGCTTCGAGATTGCGAAGGCCGATCACGCACCAGGGGCAGGAGACATCGGAAACGAAATCGATCTTGAGGTGAACGGCCATGGCGGCTCTCCCTGCGCTGCGTGGAGTCGGCGAAACGCCGAAGCCAAGACCATAGCACAAAACAGCGCGGGAGTTGACCTCGGAACGGCGCGCCCCTAAATCGGCCGCCCGCTTATGGCCCCTTCGTCTAGCGGTTAGGACGCGGCCCTCTCACGGCTGAAACACGGGTTCGATTCCCGTAGGGGTCACCAGCCATTTTATTTTTCTATAACAATGACTTAGATGGCTTCTTGTCGCGAATTCTGCCCGAAGTTTCCGAGGGTTAGAAGCCGGATTCGCACCACCCGAATACGAGAGACGTTTTGCGACCAATCGTCGCAGGTAAATTTGGCGCTCCGTCTCCGCGAGTCGGATTTTGTATTCAAACTCAATACTGGTCGCTTTTGGGCCGATAGGCGACTGTCTGCTTTTTGGTCGCAGGCTAAACCCATCACGAGCTGGAATTGGTCGGCCATGTCGTTGCGGTTGGCCTGCGATTTCTGAACTGCTAAACCTCTTGCCGGTGGTACTGCTTCGTCGGCTTCGTTGCGGTTGGCCTGCGATTTCTGAACTGCTAAACCAGGTTTTCGCCTGAGTATGTCGTCTGGCAAGTTGCGGTTGGCCTGCGATTTCTGAACTGCTAAACTGTCGAGTTTCCTCTCCGAATCGCTGTTCGGGTTGCGGTTGGCCTGCGATTTCTGAACTGCTAAACCGATCGCGATCATCATCGCCGTCTATCTCGCGTTGCGGTTGGCCTGCGATTTCTGAACTGCTAAACCCCAGTTCGCGCTCGATCGTCTCGCCGGCGTGTTGCGGTTGGCCTGCGATTTCTGAACTGCTAAACCGCTCGATCCGGGCGCGGAAGGCAATGTCTTGTTGCGGTTGGCCTGCGATTTCTGAACTGCTAAACCGTCGGCCAGGTTGGTAAAGCGACGTCGTGAGTTGCGGTTGGCCTGCGATTTCTGAACTGCTAAACCTCGCTTCGCGCGGTTCTTGTCCGGCCCGTGGTTGCGGTTGGCCTGCGATTTCTGAACTGCTAAACCCCAGTCAAGCACGAATTCCTGTTCGGAGAAGTTGCGGTTGGCCTGCGATTTCTGAACTGCTAAACCAGCCGACCAGGAGAGACAGGCCAAGGCTGAGTTGCGGTTGGCCTGCGATTTCTGAACTGCTAAACCCGGGCGAGATAGGTGCCCATGCCGCGCGCGTTGCGGTTGGCCTGCGATTTCTGAACTGCTAAACCGGATGTGGTGATAATTGCTTCAAAAGTAAGCGAAAATCAGTGCATCCGGTTAGAGCAAAATCCTGGACATAATCAGAACATCGCGAGCTGGTCGGGGTTTTTCCGAGTCTTTTTGCGGCGCTGGCTCGAGAATCGGACGATATTTTCATACTGCCTATCGGTGAAGGTGAGCACATGGATATCGCCTTTTTCCGGAAGATTACGCTCGATTCGCCGCAAGTGCGTCTCATAGCTATCCATGCCGTTGCAAAACCTTGCATACACCGAAAACTGGCTCATTTCAAAACCCTGGTCGAGCAAGAATTCGCGAAACTGCGTGGCTTCGCGCGATTGCTTCTTGGTACCAACGGGCAAATCGAACATTACGAAAATCCACATCAGACGATAGCCGCTGAGATAATTCGTGCCATCATCTCTCACGCAGCATCCTTTTCATGGACATCCACGAGAGATGCCCATTCCATCGGCGTGGGACATGCGAACAGGATCGGCTCGGGCCGACCGCATTCGAATGCCTGTGCAACCGACCGGGCGAGGTGTTGGGCGGCGACGGAGACCGGTGATACCTCGCCGTCTATGCGAACGTCGAACGCGATCAACCGGGCAAAGGCCCGCTTGAGCGGCGGGTTGAGCTCCTTGATACCGTCAGCCGCCATCGCCGCGACAACGGCATCGACGAGCGGGCGGAATGGCTCGACCAGATCGTCGGCCAGCGCAAAGGCATTGCCGCGATTGGCGTGATGGATGCCGATGGTGGGATGCAGTCCGGCGGCGATCACGGCGCGTGCGACTGTCGCCCGCATCACGGCATAGCCATAGTTCAACAAGCTGTTTGCGCCATCTTGTTGCCTGTCTCGGCGAAAGTCCGGCCCCATCAATAATGGCCAGTATCGACGCGCTGCCTGTGCTTCCTGATTGTCGGGATCGCCCGATTTCACCCGGCCCGCGATATGCCGAAAGGCAACCGCGCCTTCTACTCCTCGCGCCTCGAGCAGCGATCCCTGCATCCGGATTTTCGCCTGCACTATACGGCGCCATATCTGTTTACAGAGCGGTTTGGAGGCTTCCCATTGCGCCTGCATCCGCCCGCCCTGCGCATGATGGCCTTCCAGTGGCAGCGTGACGGCGATCGGGCTGTGATTGGCGGCGCAGAAGACGATCGGCGCGCCGCGTTCGGCGAGGGCGGCGACGATATTACCCGTCCAGGTGACCCCGTGGGCATGAACGATGACCGCGTGAATATCGTCGAGCGCAACCCGGCCAACCTCCGCGCCATCTTCATCCTTCACCATCAGGAAGCCGCGAAAGGTGGAGAGCCGCAAGCCGTCCGTGGCGATATCGACAATCCGGTCCATCAGCTTTCCCCTTATTATACAGTGGCCCTATTCGCGCGGACCCGGGTCGAACACCCGGCCAAGCGGATCGACACGGACTTGTCGGGCCTTGCGTTTCTTCAGGCCCCCGGCTGAAGACAATATGTATTTGAACGGGTCTTCATCCTTCGGTGCAGCATCCCGAGCTTTCAGCGCCCCTGCCTCGTTATCAGCCGCCAATGCGATTTGACCGTTTCCCGAAAACTTCACCACTCGGACAATGAGAGCCGGATTGCCCTCGTGCTCGATTGCCATCATGTCGTTCTGACGCAGACTGAGTATTTTTTTCGCGGCAGGGTGGGGGCGTCGATCATCTTCGCCTGTTTGATGTGCGTCGAACATTGAAACGATATCCGATACCCACTTCCCACCCGGCAATCGCCAGACATCGAAACGCGCGTTCGAATCTCCTTTGTAGCCCTTGTAAGCTCGCCCGGATTTGTCGGTGATGAGGATGACGCTCAGCGGCTCGCGGACGCGGAGACGGCGCAAGCCCTTGAACACCGGTTTTCCATTCTTGTCCGGCTGCCAGCCCTTTTCCGAAAACTCCGCCAAGGCCTTTTCGAACTCCTTGCCCGTCAGCCCTTCCGTCGCGCGATAGAGAGCGTCGCGCAGCGTCTCGTCCGGGATACGTTCGGGATTGGTCAGATCGCCGGGCTTCAAACTGGACAGTGGAATACGGTGTACGACGATCGGCGTCTTGCCGTCCGCCGCATAGTCGCCGGTTAAGCCATAGGCGGTCTCATTGTGCAGCTGCGCCGCCGTGATGTCGTGATGCTTGGACGGCTGGCCCTTGCGCCCATGATCGGCCTTGTGGCTGACGGTGACTTTCAGAATTTTCTCGCCAAGTTCTTCGCGAAAACCTTCCCATGGCTGGGGCAAATCCTTGAACATCCTGTCGAGATCGTCGCTTTCGGCGCGCCCCGCCGCATGCGCAATCTCGTTCAGCAAAGCGCGCGTCGTCACAGCGATGACCGCAGCATCGATCGCGTGATGACGATGGTCAAGCCGGTTCCTGGGCGCATTACTATGCTCGTTCTCGACGAAATTATGGTCGGGCAACAGGCTGTTCAGGCCCCATAGCCGCCGCAGCATCGCCGTCATCCGGCCGGGCAGAACGTAGACGCTGCCTTCGCTCGCATCGGCATAAAGGCTGGAAAGATATTTGCCCGTCATGCGCGACAGATATTGCGTGTCAGTCAGCTGACGCGCGAGAAAATCTTTTTCACCCTCATATCGCTCCATCGCATCAGGCTGGAATCGCCATTGCTTGCCCTTGTGCAGCCGCGCAACCTGTTCGGTGATCGTGTCCCAGCGCTCGGTTTCGCCCCATTTCTCGTAGGGCGTCTTGTTGCCCTTTTGCCGATTGCAGTTTTTGTGCGACACGATCTTGTTTGAGACACTGTCGTCCAGCGTGCGCGAATAGGGCAGGATGTGATCGACATCGGCCTCACTGGAAAACAGCGCGCGCATCCCGATGCGTTCCCCGCAATAGGGGCAGCGGCGGTCGAGCGGATTAGCCGGGTTCAGTTCCTCCCACATGCGCAGCAGCATGCGGTTGGCGCCTGTGTCGGGGAAGCCCTCCTCGATCAGCTTTGCCGAGCGCGCTTCGGCGGCGCGGGTATTGTCGCGGATCCGGCGGTTGAAATCGTCCTTCTGCTGCTCATTGAGCTTCAGCTCGCGGCCCAGTTCCACGACGATTTCATCGGGGCGGCCATGCACCCTGATGATCGCGTTCACCAGCTTCTCGACCTGGCGCAGGCCGATATGGACGGTGGGGTTGGTGATCTTGCCCCAGCGTTTTTCCGGCGGATCGGCGGGATCCTGCGTTCCGGGCGGAATTTCGCGGGTCAACAGCTCGCCATAATAAGGGAGTTTCGGCAGGATTTCGCCCGTGCGGAAATCGGAATGGTGTTTGAAGCGACGATCCTTTTCGGCAACGCGGCGGATGGCCTCGTCATATGTGATGACTTCGGACTTGAGTTCTTCAAGAATGAGCAGCGTCGCGGTCGGGCCGAGGCGGCCATGCCCTTCCGGCAGACGATGCGCGGCCTTCTCCGCTTCGACGATCTGGTCTTTATCGAGTTCGCATTCGTCGGCCAGAAAAGACCGCAGCGTCTCCGGATTTTCCTCACTCAGCAGCCGATCGATAATCAGCCAGCGGCGATCGATGTCGAAATGCGCCCAGCGATTGCCGAAGAGCTTCTTATTGCTCATCGTCGCGTAGATTTCGTTGCCCGCAAGGTGAGTACGGCTTTCGCTTGCCTTATTGAAACTCTGCCCGGTGTCGAGTTTCAGCTTTTTGGCGAGCGAGGAAAAGGCGATGGTTTTCTTTTCGCGTAATTCGCGGACAAGCCTGTCGCGTTCGTCCAGAGTCAGCTTGCGCGATGTCTCGCCGGGCGTCGTGATTTCGAGGTGGTTCACTTCCTCATAGAGCCGCCGCTCCTGAAATAGCGGATGTGCCTTGGGCAGACGCTTTTCATCGGTCAGGAAAGTGCAAACACCGACTATCTGCTCCTTCAGAGGCCGCTGGTAAAAAAGGATACGGTGGATCGCCGCTCGTGCCGGCCCGTTCAGCAAATCAGCGTGGTACTCCGCCTGTTTTTCCCAGATCGCCTGAAATTCTTCCTCAATATGATGTCGCTGCGGATAGAAGTCGTAATCCTTGTTCTCGCCGCCCATGCGCACGCGCTTGGTGTCGTGCCGGTAGAGAAATTCACCCAGCGTACGCGCGCCACTTTCCTCCATCGCCGCGTCGAGCGCCTTGGCGCCGCTGGCGATCTTGCCATCGGTTTCGCCTTCCCGGCGTTCGGCCTTGCGGTTCGATTTGAAGCCGCGGCGCTGGTTCAGGTGAAACAGCGCGCGGCCGATCTCATACGGCTCCAGCTTCTCGTCGAGCGCGCGGACTCGGTGGTAGTACGGGTCCAGCTCCGCCACTTTCCTGGCCTCCGCCTTGTCAGCGGGCATCAGACCGTATGTCACCAGCGCATCCAGAAATGCCGAGCGCCGCCCGAGATAGCGATCCCGCCGCCGCCGCATTCCGCGCGCCATGCGCCGCCCCACTGCCAGCGACTCTCCCGATTTGGGCACGCGTCCGTCCGAAAAAATCCGCGCCCCCAAATCGATAATGCGCGTATCGTCCTCGATCAGGCACCAGCCGATGCTGTTGGTGCCGATGTCCAATCCCAGTCGTGTCGCCATCTGCGATTTCTCCTTAACGAGGAGGGCGAAGCCAAGACTTCGCCCTCCGGGCCCACCAGCTGCCATTTGCATGGCCGCATGCACCTATTGTGATACCCTAGCGAAAAAATCAATGCCTATCTCATGCTTATAGACTTGCTTTTAGCTGCCATTCCACTAGGTTGAAATCATCATGTCGAAAGCATGAGATGTTGCTGCTGGTCTGTGCCTTGGAACCCTGAACATTTTTGGAGTCTTGCAAGAGTTATGCTCATTTGCAATTGACTTTGAATCTATTTTGAATAAAGTCTTTGTGTTCAGAAATCGCAGGCCAGCTGTTAACAAGCAGTTTGAACTGCACCAAATAAGGGCGAGGCTACGGCCTCGCCTTTTTCATTTATGCTTTGGGTCGTTTTGTACCCATGATTATCAGCCATTGCTGAATATGCGGCGTTTCGGCACATCGGCCAGCGCCACCGAATTTTTCGAAAGATGCGCCGCTAGGATATCGGCTGTCAGCTCGATCAGCTTGTATTTGCTTTAGCAAGATCTCGTTCTCTGCTCGCCGCGGACGCCCCGAGTTTTCCAATCCATTTCTCCGCATCGAAATCCGAACTGCTCAGCACGCGGCGTGTCAGTCCCTTGGGCTGTTTGCCATCGACGATGGCCTTCACGAGCTGCGGCGGAAGCCAGCCGATCCGCACGAGCCGCCCGGTCCATTGAGGCGTATGCCCCCTCTCCTTCGCGATCTTCGCGATCGGCTCGCCCGCAACGACGCGTTCCCTTGCGACGAACCCGTCGGCGACTAGCTTGATCAACTGCTCATCCCTGAACGTATTGGATTCCGCATCGGCGCCGAACACGGGCTTCATCTCCTTGCCGGACCGGATCTTGACCGCCGCGATCGCGAGTTCGGCACCGCTGCATTGACCTAGGCTCAGGACCTATTAAAATGCTTGCGGAAAGGGTTGCGGATTGATTCAATGGCGGCGTGAAGGAGGCGCTGCCATGAGTGATCTGTTTTGGCTGTCGGAGGCGCAGATGCGCCGGATCGAA